>Ga0209210_1000001_pt1 | contig 630552 bp, 649 predicted proteins | sample RifGroA1_FD_183991 | JGI IMG/M metagenome (GOLD analysis project Ga0209210, IMG submission 183991) | Contaminated groundwater microbial communities from Rifle, Colorado, USA - Rifle Groundwater A1 (SPAdes) (version 2) | ecosystem: Environmental > Aquatic > Deep subsurface > Groundwater >... | reverse complement strand
TGACGTGAATGGTCCTGTTCTCTATGGCTATTTAGGAGGTCGGCTGGGAACAAATCAAAGTGGCACAAAAGTGACTGCACTGGCCTGGAATTCGAGCGGCAACGTCGGCATCGGGACAGCGAGTCCAGGGGCAAAACTCGAGGTTAATGGGCAAGTTAAGATCACAGGCGGCTCTCCAGGAGCAGGAAAGGTTTTAACTTCAGATGCCACAGGTCTAGCCACCTGGCAAGTAGGAGGCGGAGGCAGTTCAGTTTTAGCTACTTTTAATGGCGGCAGATCAGACCTATGTGATAATTGTAGTCAAACCAATGTCTCTGGCTCGCTCACTGCTCCTGCCTCCGGTATGCTGACTCTAGATTACTCCCTGCTTATGGATTCACCTTATTGTGGTATCATAATTTCAACTTACATAGATGGTGTTAGAATAAGAGAGCAAAACGTCAAGGGATGTTTTGGACCTCTTAAAGCCGGGAATAGTGACTGCCCCGATGCACAGATGCCTAGCCAGGCATTTATCTATAAAGCGGCTGTAAGCGCCGGCTCACATTCTTTTAATGTTAACGGCTGGACCGGTGGAGGAGCTTGCGGCAATACCCGGGGATTTCAAGTAAGCCCGGCTTACTTCCAGTGGCAACCCTAACCTTCTATTGGCTTCTTCCCTCAGTTATTCCTTTAGTTGACAGAAGATTGACATCTATATATGCTGGATTAAATATTATCTATGTCTGAAAAAATCTTGGAGAGGGTAGTAGAAACTCCGGCTATTGCCTTAGATAAAACTATTACTGCTACCAAACAGGTAACTCAAAATATCCCTATTAATAAATCTATTAAAGAAGCTCGAGAGTACTGGCATACCTTAGGACCAGGGCTGACTACAGGGGCTTCTGACGACGATCCATCCGGCATTGCTACTTATTCCCAAGCTGGAGCCCAATATGGCTTCCAGCTCCTTTGGCTGGCCGGATTTACCTTCCCCTTAATGTCCGTTGTCCAGGAGATGTGTGCCAGAATCGGCCTGGTTACCGGCCGGGGACTGGCTGCCAACATCCGTCTTCATTTTCCTAAATGGGTTTTGTATTTAGCAGCCTTCTTACTTTTTTTTGCCAACTCCTTAAATATTGGAGCAGACTTAGGGGCCATGGCCAAAGCTACTCAGCTTTTATACCCCCAACTTAATTTTGGCCTGTTAGTAGTAGGTTTTACTGTTTTGAGTTTGGGTCTACAAATATTTACTTCTTATGAAAAATATGCCAAATATCTAAAGTGGCTGGCCTTGGTGCTTTTGGCCTATATCTTTTCTGCCTTGAGTGTAAATTTAGATTTTAACCAACTTCTTAAAAATGCGGTAGTCCCTTCCCTTATCTTCTCTAAGGAACAGATCTTTATTGTGACGGCAATACTGGGGACCACCATCTCCCCTTATCTTTTCTTTTGGCAAACCTCCCAAGAGGTCGAAGAACAGATCCTGGAAGGCAAAACTACTGTTAAACTCCGGCAGGAAGAAACCACCAATAAGGAGGTCAAAGATATGAGGATTGATGTTTGGTCAGGGATGTTTTTGTCCAATTTAGTGATGTTCTTTATTATTGCTGCCTGTGCTGCAACTCTTTATGCTTCAGGGGTAACAAATATTACCACCGCAGCTGATGCTGCCGAAGCTTTAAAGCCCATCGCCGGAGACCAAGCTTACCTACTTTTTGCCTTAGGGATTATTGGGACAGGATTATTGGCTATTCCGGTTTTAGCAGGATCAGCTTCTTATGCCATCTCCGAAAGCTTTGGCTGGAAAAACGGCTTATATCGTGATTTAAAATCTGCCTATTCCTTTTATGGAGTGATTATGCTTTCGACAATAATAGGTCTGGCTATTAATTTTGTGGGTATAGATGCCATTAAGGCTTTAATTTATACTGCTGTAGCCAACGGTCTAGTGGCTCCGGTCATCCTGGTTCTAATACTTTTATTAAGTAATAACAAAAAGATTATGGGAAATAGAAGCAATCATCCGTTAACGACTGCCCTAGGGTGGCTGATTACCGTTGTTATGGTCGTCGCAGGAGTAGCCACTATCATTTCTCTTTTCTCCCGCTAATCTTTATCTTCTGCCAGTTTAAAACTTGCATCCTTTATCTCCTCTAAAATCCTTTTCTTCTCTTCACCTTCTAAAAAATGCGGTTGACCGAAGTCATCGATCAAAACCGGAAAAAAGTGAACATCAATTAACTGCTTACTGTAAAAAGTATACTTTCCTAAGACCCCTTCCCTGGTTTTTTCTGACCACATCTGATCAAAGATAAAGTTCCCATGAGCATAGGTAATAATCTTATCCTTGTAAATCTCTACCGGCTGAATCCAATGAGGATGGTTGCCGATAATGAGATCTGCCCCTGAGTCTACGGCTAGATGAGCCAGTTCTTTTTGTCTTTTAGTCGGCTGGCTGACATATTCTGTCCCCCAATGAAAAGTCACCACTACTATATCTGCTTTTGATTTGGCCTCACTGGTCTCCTGCTTAATTTTTTCATCCTCAGCCCAGGAAATTCCTGGTTCCTTATGTCCAATCTCGTTATAACCCAAGAAGGCCAATTTCATCCCTCTTACCTCCATGTAAGTTGGACCAAAACTGCCAGTAACTTTAATCCCTGACTGATCTAAAAGTTTAGTTGTTTTATCTATACCCTCCAGTCCATAATTTCCAGCATGATTATTGGCCAGACTAACAATGTCCACTCCTGCAAACTGTAAACCGCTTATGTTTTGAGCACTACCGCAAAAACTCATTCCCTGTTGTGTCGGCAGACACCCTTCAAACAAAGGGGTTTCTAAATTGACCAGTGTAAGATCGGCATCCTGTAAGATCCCGGCTGTTTTTTCATAAGACCAAAGAAAATTGTTTTTAATTGTCATCTGATAATTAACTGATCTGGCAGGGATAATATCTCCGGTGGCTATTAAGGTTCTGATTTTATCCTGGGGAAGATTTTTTACCAGGGAGTGGTTCCCATTAAAGATTTGATCTAAAGAAGGGGTTTGGAGGTTGGAGAAATTCAATTTCTGTATTGGGTCTGGAACTAAGCGGGAATCGATTTTTGCTCCATCAGGAGAGGATAGATAAAGATAAGACAGTAAAACTAATAAAACAATAACCAACACTAACCTTAAATTTGACAGAATCATCCCATGATTATTTTAAAATAGTTTGAGAAGAATTTCACTTAAGAAGATCACATCTGGATTTTCTCTTATCAAAGGAAGTGGTTCTTATCAAAAAGAAGAACTGGTCAAACTGAGGGAGAAAAAGGTCAATGGAGGCTCAACAGCTCTCTGGTCAGGAGGATATAAAACCGGGCCGGGAAGAAATATCCCTAATGCTATTCTCCTGGTTAGAAAATAGAAAAATTTATATTAGAATATGATTATGGGAATAAAATTAGTCAAGGTTCTCTCAGTTATCTTTCTTATAACCCTACTCTTTGCTGATTTTCCACCTCTTTGGCAAAATCCAAGAATTCCGCCAAAAATTGGAGAAGCGTACGCGGTTGATGCTACTAAAACTTATACTTTTGATTCGACTACAGAGAGTTGGAGTGCGACTGCGTGCGGAGCTGCCGGAGCTGTCTGTATTTGGCAGTCGGGTGATGGTAGTCCGGCGAACGGTAGTCTTGAAGAACCAGAGACAAGAAAAAATAAAGGTGGAACGTGGACTTGGCAACTTTCAGGTATTACATGGGAGAGTTTAGGAGTACCAAGCGGAGCGACTGTAACAGCCGTTGATGGTTCTTACAATCATACGATGGCAGTGTGTACAAATTGTAATATAACAGGAAGCAATACGTCTGGCACTCTTTCAATTCGTGATTCTGGCGATACGGCAACTATTGCCACTCTTGAAACTGCCGTGTCATATACCGGGGCCGCAACGTGGGCCAGCAGAAATGCTTCTGGCGCACAATCGATTGGCGCGGCGTATCAAGCAAGCAATACCGGTATTATCCTTAAGCTTTCAGGGAGTATCCAAACCAACAATGTCACCGGCGCGGCGGCAACTATCCGGCAAGACCAGTTATCGCTTGTCATTACTTATACTGCGGCCGCGGTTGTTTCTGTATCTGTGTCTGACGGCGTAGTAAGCTATGGTACTCTGCTGGCTAATGCTTCAAAAACTACCCTATCCGGGGAGCTAAATGATATGCAAACAGCCACTAATGATGGTAATGTAACGGAAAACTTCAACATTAAAGGACAAGACGCTACGGGGGGCGGATGTACTTGGACTCTTGTCTCAACCAACGGAAGCGACCAATATGTTCACCAATTCTGCAACGCTACCGATAACTCTTGTACTTCGCCACCGACTAACTACACTGCTTTAACTACCAGTTATCAAGCTCTCAAGACCGGGGTAGCTGTTAGTGGAACTGTTGATTTCCAATTACGTCTTACAACTCCAAACCCCTCAAGTTGTTATGGGCAACAATCAGTTGATGTTACTGTTCAAGCTGCACAATAAATTAACCGCTCTACAGTTCAACTTGACAAACAATAAAATCTCTGAAATACTTAAATTAGATGAAAATGAAAAAGCTCTTTTCAATAAAATTAAAAGGACTCTTTTTAATCTCTCTATCTCTTATAATAGTTTCAACTATCTTTGTAGGTGTAGTAAAAGCGGCATCGACAGCCAGCGTGACCGCTACTGTCACTGTTCAAAATATTTCTGTTACTGTTACCGATGGCACTGTTGCATATGGAACCTTAGCAACAAGTGTCTCTGCCGACACCAATCCCGCCGATACACAGACTGCTACTAATAACGGTAATATAACAGAAAACTTTAATATTCTAGGCCAAAACTCTGCAAACTGGACTTTAGGAGCTGCGGCGGGAGCGAACACCTATGTTCATAAGTTTTGCACTGCTACTTGTACTACACCACCCACCAACTACACCGCCCTTACCACAAGCTATCAGACTTTAGCAACAAGCGTGGCAGCCAGCGGTACTCAAACATTTGATTTGGAAATTAGCACTCCTACCTCATCAACCAATTATACCGCGCAATCAGTGGATATAACTGTTCAGGCGGTAGCTCCATAAGCCTATAAATTCTTGTTGCCTTTCTTCTTTTTCTTCTGTATGATTATCAGTAAAGATGATGAAAAAAATTTTTATCGCGCTTTTCCTTTTAGGACTGATTTCCCCAACTGTTGCATACGGACGGATTGGGGTGGGAGTTGGGACAGGTAAAATCCAAGTTGAAGATAAACTAAAGCCCGGGATAATTTATGAGCTGCCATCTTTAACAGTATTAAATACCGGAGATGAGGAGTCAGATTATGAAGTAAATGTATCTTACCATGAGAAGCAACCGCAACTTCGACCTCCTCAAAATTGGTTTATTTTTTCTCCCCAGAAGTTTCATCTAGAACCTGGTAAAGTTCGAACAGTCACCATTAAATTAAATTTGCCGGTCAGAACAGAACCAGGTGAGTATTTTGCTTATTTAGAAGGGCACCCGGTAAAAAAAAGCGTTTCCGGCAACACGACCATTGGAGTGGCGGCGGCGGCTAAACTCTACTTCACAGTTATCCCGGGAAATTTTTTAGAAGGAATTTATTATAAAATTGCCTCTTTTTGGAAAGTCTATTCTCCCTGGCCGCAGAGACTTCTTATTTTATTAGTCATAGGAGTAGCTTATCTTTGGGTTCGGAAACACTTTAACATTCAGATTGGACTGAAAAAGCCGGGGGCGACAAGCCCTGAACATCATACAGAAAGTTCTTTTAAGCCTCTTCGTCGGCTGTCCAGAAAAGAACTATTTTTACAAAAGCAAAATGAGTCAAAAACTTCTATTTTAGAGAATAAATTAGATAAAGATAAAAATGATTAAAAAAAAAATTATTTTTTCTATCTAACGCTGTTTTTTTAGTGTTTATAACGCTGTTTTTATTTGATGCAAAATATACCCAAGCAAGTTTTACAAGTAACGTCAACGCAACAGTTAAAATAAGCGTCTGTGGTAATGGAATTATTGAAGGAGGAGAAGACTGTGAAGGAGTGGATTTGAATAGCCAAAGTTGTACTACTCTAGGTTTCGACGCTGGTACTCTATCCTGTGATATCGCCTGCAGCTTTGATACCACTGACTGTCTTACTCCTACCCCCATCCCCTCTCCGACTGCCACTCCCATACCAACGGCTACTTTAACCCCGACTTTAACTCCTACCCCAACTTCAGCACCCAGCAACGTTTCTACTACCTCAACTTCCAACCCCACTTCCCAAACCACCTCTACGCCTACTCCTAATCCCTCCCCAGCTGGTAGTTTATTGCAAATTCCTGTCGCCGTAGTCACGCCAATGCTTCCTCTACCCATTCTCTCTTTTGATACTGATGGTAATGGCAAGTTGGAAACAACCGAGATTTATTTCGTGGTTAAAGACTGGGTCGAACAATGGAGGGAAGATTATGATTTTTCCCAAAAGACCCCTAAAAAACAAAAGAAGTGTGATATTAATCAAGACCAAAGATGTAACTTATTTGACTTTTCTATCTTGATGTATTATGTAGAACGATAAACGATGTTCAAAAAGATAAGTGTTATTTTTGTAGTAATATCGGCGGCTATTTCCTCCTGGCTGGTTATTCATTTGCTGGCTATTTCTGGAGTTTTTTTAGCTTTAGCCAGCCCCATCTGGTGGTTGTTATTCCCTAAAAAATCAGTTTGCCTTCTCTGCCGAGCGGAAAAGGACGGTAAATGGTGCTGGCTCTGCCGGGAAAAAATAGTTAAAAGTGAAGGAACTACCCCTAAAAGTCTGTTCTCATCTGTTTTAAATGGTTTTTTGATCTTATTTTTTACCATTATTTCTTTATTGTTGGTCTATTCCGAAGGCCGTCTTTTATCTTATCTGGGTTTTCCCCCGGTTTCCAAAACAGCTTCTTTTATTATCCCAACTAAAGGACAATATCTTCTCGGTGAGGTTTTTCCGGTTAAAATCGAGGTTACCGGCATTAAAACTGCTGTCAACACCATTCAAGCCGATCTGGGCTTTGATCCTCGAGTGGTTGAGGTAACCCAAGTTTCAACCGAGGGCTCATTTGCCAATATTTTTATCCAAAAGGTTATTAATAATAATGAGGGCTATGTCCGGCTGACCGGCGGACTACCTAATCCCGGTTTCAGTCAACTGCAGGGAACATTTGCCACAGTGTATTTCCGTGGTAAAACACCTGGTCCTGTCAAAATTAAGTTTCTCCCTACCTCCCTAGTTTTAGCCAACGATGGACTGGGGACAGATGTCTTAAAAGACCTCGCGTCTGTTTCCTATTTAATCCTTCCTGAATCCGTACCCGTCTCCCAAACCCCAATATCTGATGAGCCAGAGGAAAGTACAACCTTAAAACCCACCACTTTGGGAGAGGAAACGGGCAGCACCCAAATGATTTTTTATGAAGAGAATGTTTTAGGTAAAAGCATAAAAAGTCAATTTAAACAAAACGATCAAGAAGTTCGGCTTTCTATCTTTTTGGACGGTCTAAAGCAATTTGATAACTTTATCCTTAATCTATGGGGAAAAGCCATCGGTACAGTTAAATGAATCTCTCGGACTTATAAACTTCCTTGGGAGAAGGTAAAGGATCACTTTTTTTTATGGCATTAGTCAACTGAGGCAAACCAAAATAGAAAAAAACAAACTGCAGGATTAAAAAGACAAGTAATGCTACTAAAAAACCCAGTTCGTGATTTTGTCTTAAAGAATAGTTTTCAGACTGATTTCTAACTTTGCTCACCGGCGGTGTTACCATATTCAAAATACCATCCTGGGTTGTTAGATTTACTATCACATAAGTTATCCCTATAAAGTTTTATCCAACCTTATATGGCCCCCTTTATGCTGAGCTTGCATAGTAATCAGATTGGCTAAAACAGTGGACAGATTGATAATTTCTGTTTTGTTAACTTTTTTAGAAGGTATTTTTTTAAAAGGGGTGTCTCTCCAAAACATCTTCTCTCCTTAAATCTGAATCAGTTGTAGGGTAGGTCCGAGAAATTTTAGGTTATGTATTATTGTACCTTTAATTATTCTCGGTAAATTCTACCTACCCTCAGCCTGATTAAAAGCATCATAGACTTTAAACTTGAGAAAACAACAATAGAGTTGTAAGGATCTGGTAAATGAAGCTTCAGTATTCATCTCCCTTCCCTAGCTACTACTTTTCATGTTATATTAAAACTTGCCCATGTTTTCTAAGAAATTCCTTCTTTCTGCCTCTATCACCCTACTGCTGCTGTTTGTCTATTTTTCCTACTTAGTCAGTCAGGACACCCTCAAGCCCCTTGATTTCAGTATCACCGTTAAATTACAAGACCACCTTCCCAGGCGTTTAGACTTACCATTTTCTATCCTTTCAATTATCGGGCTGGCAGAGGTTACTGCTATCGGGGGACTGGGCCTTATGATATACTTTTTCTTAAAACATTACTGGCTTACTTTTATTAGCCTTTCACTCTTTGGGATAGGAACATTGGTCGAAGTAATGAGTAAGATCTTTATTTACCAGCCAGGCCCTCCTTTATTTTTTCACCGCAATGTCCTCTCCCTTAATTTACCCAGCAGTAATGTGGTTCCAACCGATTTCGCCTACCCTTCCGGTCACATGTTTAGAACTACTTTTTTAATCACCTTTGTAGTAACAGCCCTTCTTCTTAAAAAACCTCTCTTTACAACCTGGCCCTTCCATTTATGGATGCTTGGTTTCCTTTTAGCAATGTTTGTTTCCCGTATTTACTTAGGAGAGCACTGGACTACTGACGTGGTAGGAGGATTTTTACTTGGCAGCTCTTTTGGCATCCTTGCCGGAATAACTATACCAACAAGGATAAAATGTGAGATTTGATGGCGATCTCTCATTATCATCTAAATTCAAATAGCAATCCTAATCACAAATTGGTAAAATATACAGGGTAGAAACTTGCCCCCGTAGCTTAACGGATAGAGCGTCGGTCTTCGGAACCGAAAGTTGGGGGTCCGATTCCCTCCGGGGGCGCTGTAAGGAGGTGTAAATATGAATAAACCAAAATTTAAAGGTTTTGTGGATTATCAGTCACCAGTTAAAGGTGGTAAAAAAGTTAAACCTTTGGGGAAGTTACCTGATCAGCAAAAACATGATCAAACTCAACCTTTGGAAGAAAAAGATTCAGAGACAGCCTTGGGTCATGAACCAGCTTCCGGATCAGATCAGATAGCTGATGTTGATCAGATTGCTGAAAGTATGGGTATATATGATGCAGAAGAGGAAAAATCTGACAATCCAAAAGATGAGCCAGAAGATGTGGTTGAAGAGGTAAACATTGCCAAAGAAATTGAGGAAAATAAGGAAAGCTAAATAGAATGTAGGCCCCATAGCTCAGTGGTAGAGCAGTTGCCTCTTAAGCAATTGGTCGGAGGTTCGAATCCTCCTGGGGTCACTAGTTAACAATAGTTAAAAATAGATGAAAGAAGTTAACAGTAGTTGCATAATTTGCATTATTGATTGATTTTTGAAATAATTATTTTATATGAAAGATATAAGTAATTCTGTTAATAGCCAAGGAGGTTTCTTCTCCAATGTATTAGGAATTTTAGTTATCGCAGTAATTGCCATGATTGTTGCTTTCAACTTAGGAATGAGATACGAAAAGTTAAAACCTCAAAAAACGAACGAACCGCAGAATGTCAAAGTAACTTCTCAAGAAACGCCTCTGAAAGAAGATCTTGAAGAAAGATGTGGAAAGTTACCTTCGGAAGCTTATCCAAAAGGAGAGACTGGATGGTCAGACATTCAAGGACCTTTTTGGTCATCTGATTGCCGTTACGCAATTTCTTCTTTATCGATAGTAGGAAGAGGCTTAGGACCAAACGTTTCTTCTGAAGATACACAAAAATTTGTTTCAAGCTTGCCAACTGGAGTATACCTGTACGGCGATGCAAATAAAACCTTAACGAAAGTTTATAAAAATGGTACTGTAGAAGAATGGAAAAACAGAGAAGACTTTACATTTAATAGTGAAGGTAAGAAATATAATTATAATGTAATTGATAAAAAAGTTACCCTAAACCCTTAGATTTTTCTGACAAAAACTGAACAGTTTGATATAAGTATCTTACCGAATGATCCTCGTGGTGAAAGTATCCTCCTTCGCCTTACGGTTTCGGCGGGACAAGCCTTTACGATTTTTGGTGATTCACCTTGGCTGCAAGGATCGAAATCTTACTCCCTCCGGCTCATTACGACACGGAGGTTTTCTTTATGATATTATCGAACTATGGCCTGGAGAGTTTTATTTTTTCAAACAACAAGAGGTGAATATCCTGTTAAGGAGTTTATTGAAAAGCAGGACGGAAACACGGTTGCAAAAATTAATCTTTCGATAAGATTGTTAATAGATTATGGTCCGTTTTTAAAACCTCCAGACATTAAAAAGTTACAGAATAAATTATATGAACTTCGCATCCAGGGAAATCATCAGTAAGAATTTTCTATACAATAGTTGCAGGAGAATATTATTTACTCCACGCTTTTATAAAGAAAAGTCAGAAAATACCTCCTAAAGAATTAAAAGTGGCGCTTGACAGAATGAAGAAAATAATATAGCATATATGCTATAAATCTAAAATATAGGAGGAGTATATGAAAAGACAACATTTAGATTTTGAAGTATGGGAAAAGGAAGCTTTAAAAGATCCTAAGCTAAGGGCAGAATATGACAAACTACAGCCACAGTTTGCTATTCTAAGAGCAAGGATTGAAAAAAGATTAACTCAAAAAGAACTAGCTCAAAAAATTGGCACCAAACAATCAGTTATTTCCAGACTTGAATCGGGTAGAGCTAACCCATCCGTTGCCTTTCTTAAGAAGTTAGCCCAAGCTCTAAACTCTCATCTGGAAATTAGATTTACCAATTTTAAATAATCCTGCTGTACTTTATTATGCACCTTTTAACCCAAATGTATAAGCAAATTCAGAGTTTAGGCCGTCCTGAAGGAATAATTCGGAGAATTCCCGTAGTCTGTTTAAGGTACTAGCGGGCTCACTAGTTAACGATAGTTAAAAATAGATGAAAGAAGTTAATAGAAGATTTATTGTTTTTATATTTATCGACCGCTAAAAACTGCCACTCTTTTAAGATTTGGGAGTTCATCCAACTCACTTCTTGATACAAGTAAACCAGTAGTTCCATGTTGGACTAGATTAACTTTGATATCAGGAAATAATTTAGCTATGAAGCGCGCTGTTCGTGGGTCATCATCATCAAATTCAACTTCTTCATAATGTTCTGTTAGCCTTAGTAACGCGTGTGCCTTACTTACAGCGGTTCTAACTCCATCAGGTGTATAAAAAACCCCTCTAAAATATTTAGCAACTCTTCCTCTGTGTAATGTTTCCTCTGTCATATCAACCCATTGACCTTTATGAGATCGTCCTGTGTTTCCATAAATATCCGTTCCATCGGCAACTAGTTTTTCAAATGCACCCACTACACTAGGATAAACATTTCTTCTTGCATGAAACTCAAAAGATATTCTTTCCTTAAGGCTATTAATGGGAGTATCAACTCTATTGTGATTAAGGCTAAGTTGAGATATATCAGCTATTGTTAGATTAGGTGAACGATGTGGACGTATCCTACCCATAACTAATCCCGATACGCGAGTAACAACTTCACGGCCTATTAAAGTATCATCAAAATCAAAAACACGAGCTCTTGACGATAAATGCTCTTTCATTTAAGCAGTATCCTAGCAAAAACTATAGGTAAAAACAAGCATACAAAAGACATGTGATGTATAATATTTCTACCGAATGATCCTTGTGGTGAAAGTATCCTCCTTCGTTTGAAAACTTCGGCGGGACAAGCCTTACGTTTTGCGATAGCAAAAGGCAAGCTTTGCTTACTGTTAGGGAGCCCTTCGACTACGCTCAGGGTAAACTTTTTTGATGATTCATCTAGGCCCGCTTCGCCAGCGAGGCGAGCCACAAGGATCGAAATATTGCTTCTTGTAAATCGTCTAATATTCGTCTATAATACGACTATGGAGTATTTCAAGCTTCGCTTATAATACGTCTATATGTTTAATCCTCGTTATAAAATTACGGATCGTCTCCTGGCAAATATTAAAAGAATTAATACTTTAGTAAATGAACTCAATAACAGACGATTTCCTCATGTTGTTTTGGTAGAACTTGAAAAAACTGCAAGGGCTGTTTCAACATATGCTTCAACCAGCATCGAAGGTAATCCCCTACCCTTAACAGAGGTTAAAAAAATCCTCAAATCAAAGCCTGCTCATATAAGAGATAGCGAGAAAGAGGTTCTAAATTACAATCAAGCACTCCAGAATTTAAATGAAAAACTTGAAAAAGCACAAGTAAAATTATCTCTTGATCTGATATTAAGAATTCAAAATCAAGTTACCGAAGGACTATTGCCTAAATTTGAGTCTGGAAAACTGCGAGAGAAACCAGTGGTTGTGAATGATCCAAGAACTAGAAAGGTTATATATCTACCTCCCGATGCAAAAGATGTAAAGACGCTTATAGAGAACCTTGTTGAATTTGTTAACGTTCACCGAGATAAAATAGATCCGCTTATTTTAGCCGGTGTCTTTCATAAACAAATTGTCATTATCCATCCGTTTATGGATGGAAATGGACGAACAACCCGCCTTGCCACAAAAGTTTTACTAGCTGAAATGGGTTTAAATACTTTTAATCTTTTTAGTTTTGAGAATTACTACAACAAAAATGTTACAAAATATTTTCAGACTGTAGGAGAATTTGGTAATTATTATGAACTAACAAGTAAAATTGATTTCACTTCATGGCTGGAATACTTCACAGAAGGAATTATTGATGAACTTTTAAGAGTACAAAAACTGCTTCCAGCAATTGGAATAAGTCCAGAAACTAAACTTCAACATTATCATCTCAAGATACTTGAGTTTATTAAAGAAAAAGGGTTTATTGCTGATCGGGATTATGCAAAATTAGTTGACAGGGCAAGAGCAACACGAGCGTTAGACTTTAAGAAGTTAATAGAGTTAGGTTTAATTAGTAGGAAAGGTAAAGGCAAGGCAACTTATTATGTTTTAAAAGAGAAATAGCTATTGTACTTTGCTATGCATTTTTTAGTCCAAACAGATAAGCAAATTCGGAGTTTAGACCGTCCTGAAGGAATAATTTAAAGAAATCTCTTAGTCTATTTAAGGTACTAGGTAGTAAAAGACAGTAATCAGATGTGAGGTATCTGAAAAGGCAAAATTTTGTTTAAAAGTTCTTCTGATTTTTTTCTGTAAATGACCTGGGTTTTAGGGAAGTAAAGAAAAGTAGCTGGGGAATCCTCCACTAAAACTTTTTGAAAATCTAAATATTTTTCCTTCCTTTTTGCTATGTCAGTAACCCTTCTGCCATCTTCTAAATCCTTATCCACCCGGGCAAAAGAATATTTAGAGAGGTTAGTTAACTGCTGGGTGGAATGCCACAAAGCGTACTGGTCCGGGTCGGAAGGGATAGATTGAGTAATTAACAAAGCCTGAAAATCTTGAGGAATACCGCCCTCCACTCTTAATACAGCCGCAATGCCTGCCTTATTCCAAGATTGGACAATCCTCTCCCCTATTTTCATCAAAACCGGGGTGGTAGTTAAAACAATGGGGGTAGCTGAAGTAGTCCCAGCTTTGCTTAAATAGCTTTGAACCAAATGAGGATCATTTAAATAACCTTTTATCTGGTCATTATAAGCCCAGGAATGTTGAGGAATAGGTGTTTTAGCCCTCTCCTCCCCTTCAATTGATGGTGTAGCAAAACTTAAAGCCTTTCTAAAATTCTTATTTTTATCAGAAAAGAGTTCTTTTGAGGTATTATAAAAAATAGCTACTATTTTATTAAAATTGGTCATCCTCTTAATCATAACTGAAGGCTGATTTATTAACCCTTCTCCTTCTGACAATCCAACTAAACTTTCAACTTCTCCCAACTCAAAAGCCGTCTGAGCGGTTTTTTCATCAGGATAAAAACGGATAATAACTTGGGGATAATTATCATTTGGGGAGACAGGAACCAGCACTAATTTGGTGAGTAGGTTATGGCTTGACTCCTCCTGGGCAACCCTAAATTTACCTAGACCAATTAAGCTGCCTTCTTTAAAAAGCGGATCAGTCAAAAGAGTTGGAAAAGGGGTAAAAGAATCAGCTAATTTAAATTCAATAGTTGTTTGATCGGGGTAGGAAACCTCTACATCCGGTAAGTTAAAACGGAGATCAAAAGACTTTAATCCCGTCTGATCATTCCATTTTAAATTATCCCGCAGTTTAACTTTATAAACCTGTACCTTTTCATCTGTCTGCCACTCTGAGGCTACTTTGGGCTGAGGCATACCCGATCTATCCAAACTTATTAAGGGCTCAGAAAGTAAATTAGTAACAACTGGAGGTAAGTTGTCTTTGGTATAAACTCCCACCAAACCCTCAGAGATAGTATTTTTATGTTTCAGGCGGGAACTTATTCCTATTAAAAATCCCAGCAGCAACACTGCTAAAATGCCCAAAAGAACAATTTTTTGATTAGCCAGATGTAAAGCTTTAGAATTTTTAGAAGGGGTGGTCCTAAAATCTGAGAAAGATTTTTCCCTTTTAAACCTGAAAAGTATTTTTCGGGCATAGCGGGTCATCACTTTGCCCAAAATAAGGATAGTCAGTCTGATCTTCTTCACAAAAGTATTCCAAGGACTGAAATAATCAGTAACAGCGAAGCCGCAGCTACTGTCATGCTAAAAAGTATCCGTTCAATTCCCCGTTTAGTGCTATAAAAGGCAATCTCTCCCCCAAAAGCTGATCCCAGTCCTGTTCCCTTGGCTTGAAGCAAAACCAAAATAATAAAAATTATTCCTAAAATAATTTGAACCAAAGATAAGATTTCTTTATTCATAGTAATTCATATTTTACTAAGAAATACTTTCTAAGTCTAGACAACCGTTATTTGGTCAACCATTGTAGAAAGTGAATAATCAAGCCAATGACAAAGGAAATCAGGATAGCTGCCTGAAAGGTAGACAAATTTAAGGAGGGAATAATAAATCCCCCCCAGGAAAACCCTGGAAATTGGTAGGGTAAAAGTTGGAAATAGGGCACCGCTAACATCAAAAGATATAAAGCTAGGACATTGGCAAGCCAAGCAAAAATACCCAAAGTTAAAAGATTTAAAGGCAGCAGCAGAATCTTAATTAAAGGAACTAAGATGATGTTAGCTCCCATAAAAGCTAAAGCTCCCACAGCCAACCCTTTAATCCCACCGTCAATCGAAAGGGCGGGTATCGCTTGAGATGTTACCCATAAAGCCCCTAGATTGATTAAAAAATTCCTTAAGATAGCCTTCACTTAACCATTATACTCCTCGGACTACGTTCTGCGGAAGTGTAATCCTTTCGGGTTATACAATACATTAAGGTTGTAGGAGTGACTCCTGAGTTTCCGGTGGTAAGAAATAGCAAAACGGTGAGCCTCATCTCTGATCTTTTGTAATAAACGAAGAGAGAGGGAAGATTTAGAAAGTTTTATAACCTCTTTATCTCTGGTGTAAAGCCATTCCATCTTCTTGGCTAACCCCAAGACCGGCACCTTCCAACCAGCTTTGGATATTTCTTCCCAAGCACCTCTGACCTGCCCCCTTCCTCCATCTATCAATACCAGATGGGGTGTCGGCCACTCGGGGTGTTTAACCCGGCGGCTGACAACCTCTCTCATCATCGCCACATCATTTACTTTCCCCTTTCCGTCAGCCGAAGGATTGATTTTAAAACGGCGGTACCACCTTTTATCAATCTCTCCAGAAGTTAGAACTACTAAAGAACCTACGGCGTATTGACCTTGGATATTGGAAATATCAAAGCATTCAATTCTTTCCGGAAGCTGAGGCAACTTTAGATCCTTTTGCAGCCTTTCTACTGCCAAGCTGTTTTGAGCTTCTACAAAGTTAGGGTTTTCTAAGTACACCTCGGCCCGGTTAGGCTGGGAAAGATATTCCACACCCTCAATTATTCTTTTTGTAGCCTGGGCTCTTTCAAATTCCCTCTTTTGGGCAAAAGTTTTCATCTCTTCTTTTAGGCTGGCTAACAGGTCCTCTTTTTTCCCTTGCATAAACTGAGAAAAGCCTCTGGTAATTTTTAAATATTCTTTTTGATCTATCTTACCGGCACAGGGCCCCGGGCATAAATTTAAATGATAGTAAAAACATGGTCTCTTTACCCCCTCTTTAGGGGGACTGGTACACCAAGGGAAAACCCGGCGAAGTTTTTTTAAAGTAGCCCTGACAGCTTTAGAGGAAGGAAAAGGTCCAAAATATTCTTTAGCATCATCAAGCTCTGTTTTCCGGGCTATTAAAATACGGGGGAAAGGCTCGTCGGTAATTTTAATATACAGATAATCTTTATCGTCAGTCAGCCTGATATTGAAAGGCGGCAAATACTTTTTAATTAAATTCGCCTCTAAAATCAGCGCTTCAATATCCGATAAAACTTCCAAGGTTTCACAGTTGGCTATTTTTTCTACCAAAGACGCAGTTTTAGGGTTATCCGGTTTTCCGTTAAAGTAGGAGGCGACACGGTGATACAGATTAATTGCCTTCCCAACATACAAAATTTTCCCGTTTTTGTCTTGAAAGATATAGACGCCGGGTTTATGAGGAAGCTGCCATTTATTAATAAAGGCAGGAATCATACCAGCGCATTGTACTATGGATACCGGTTATTGGCAAAAAGGCTGGTTATTTGCCGGGGGCTGACAGCTTAACAGACTTCTGGCGCAGATGAATGACTAAAGTCATAAAATAAATACCCGCAATAACCGTTATTAAGCCGCCAAAAACATAAGGGAAAGGATAAAAGAGAAAGAAAGGTTTAACCGTAACCTTTTTACTGATTGTCTGGCCGGCTACTTTTACCTCCACTAAGCTGTCAAAGCTTTGCCAAACAAAAGGAGTTTTTAGGTTAATTTTATAAGTTGTCGACCCGAAGGGAGGGATCACTCCTAACTCTACTGAAGAAGGGCCTAAATTTTCTATACCTTGGGAGTTGATTATTAAGCTCTGGGGAGACTGGGCGAGATTACCTTGATTTAAGACCCTAATCGGTACGCTGGCGGAAAATCCTGCCCAAATAGCTTCAGGTAGATCCACAGCAACTTCCACCTTAGGGTTGGTCACAAATTGTCCCTCGGAGATAGAAACTCCAACATCATCACTGACAAAAGGCCCAGTGGAAGAAAATCCTTTTTTAGCCAGCACAAAATGGTTTAGATCAAACTTATTAAAATAATCAACTCCTCCCGAGGTATTCTCCCATGTCGGATCAACCATTACCCAACCACTTTTCTCATCATAATACTCGGGCCAGGCATGAAGTAAATCCCGGGAAAGTGATAGCGGTCTTAAATTTTTATTCTGACTGTAGGCATAGCCATCCAACTCCCGGGCGGGCACGCCAGCAGCTCTGGATAAAGCTATAAAAAGGTCCGTAAACTCCATACAGACAGTAGAAGTGGGGTTATTTAAAGCTGTAACTGCTCCCAAGCGGTCAAAATTAGGGTCATTAATCCGCTGGGTGTCATATTTTAAAGTATCAACCACGAAACGGTAAATCAGTTTAATTTTATCTCTGGTAGTCTTTGGAGTTTCTTTCTTAAAAATCTCTGAAAGCGTCGCAGCTATGGCAGGGTTATCTTTTTCCCAATATTGATCAGTTTTAGTAAGCTCCTGTATTTGTTGAGCGGTTAAAATTAGGGGCTGTTTCGATTTTGGCTTAATATACAGTTGGGCAGTACCGGTGGCTAAAACAGTCTTTTTGGAGTTACCGGGTATTCTATACCAAGCTAAATAATTTCCATCTTCATCAATAGTTACATTCAAAGGCTGAGGATGAAGCTGATTGATAACCACATCCTGGTATTGGGTATCAGGGGGTAAGGATAAAGAAGCAGTTACCGGAAAGAGGGAGGTATTGGCCAGTTTATATTTAATATTAAAGTCAAAAACCTGGGATGTTCCAAAGCTGATAGAAACACCACTTTGTTCTAACTGCTCCTTAGTAAAGCTAAACTGCAGCTTATCCAAAGGAGTAGATTGGGATTTAGGCAGAGGAGAGATGGAGGTAGGATCACCAAAACTTAAGGGAACCAAAAGGGCCAGGTTGTATTTATCAATATTTGAGGCCTCAGGAATTTTGGGGAGATTTACCTCCCAGATCTTACCAGTAGGTTGGGCAAAATCCTTGGATTTAAACTTTAAGGTAAAGGTTTGTGTTTTATCTAACCCTGCTATCTGCTGGTTAAACTTAACAGTCATTACCGTTTTATTACCTTTATTTTCAACATATGTTTCCATAGCCCCAGATTCATTGTAGGCAGAAGCTTCAACCACGGTGGTAGAACCGATAGTTAAGGTAAAATTGGAAGCGTAGTAGCGGTCAGTAAGGTTTTTCAGGCTGATCTTTTGGGTGACTTGAGCCAGTCCCTCTTTATTGATGTCATATGTTACATCATAAGAAGTAGAAAACTCGTTTTCTGCCAAAGCCGGAGCAGGCAAAATAAAAAAGAAAATCACCAGCAGGGCAATAAAGACAGATAATATTTTCCTCATTAATTAGTATTCTACCAAACTTTAAGGATGAAATTCTAATCACAAATCGAGCCGTTTATAGTACTTTTGCTAAATATTTACCAGTAATGGAGGATTTATTTTCTGTTAGTTTTTTGGGGGTTCCTGTAGCTATAATCTCTCCTCCTCCATCTCCGCCTTCTGGACCTAAATCTATTATCCAGTCAGTGTTTTTAATCACATCTAAGTTGTGCTCAATGATAACTACTGTATTACCGAAGTTGACCAGCTTTCTTAAAATAGTTAACAGCCTTTCTATATCAGCAAAATGCAGTCCTGTGGTAGGTTCATCCAAAATATATAAAGTATGCCCGGTAGGCCTTTTGGAGAGCTCTGAAGCTAACTTTATCCTTTGGGCTTCTCCCCCTGATAAAGTAGGGGCAGGTTGACCCAGCCTGATATAGCCCAACCCTACTTCATTTAAAACTGCTAATTTACTCTTAATCTGAGGAATGTTTTCAAAAAAATTTAAGGCTTCTTCCACTGTCATCTCTAACACATCAGCAATATTCTTCTCCTTAAAATGAATCTCTAAGGCTTCCCGATTATATCTTTTTCCCCCACAGGCCTCACAATCCACATAAACATCAGGCAAAAACTGCATTTCAATTTTGATCTGTCCCTCTCCCTCGCAAACTTCGCACCTTCCGCCCTTCACATTAAAACTAAACCTGCCCGGTCCATAACCCCTAACTTTTGCCTCCGGAGAGCTGGCAAAAAGATCCCTTATAAAAGTAAAAGCTCCGGTATAAGTAGCCGGGTTAGAACGGGGAGTCCTGCCAATAGGAGACTGGTCAACTAAAACCACCTTATCAATATTTTCTACCCCTTCCATTCCCTGAAATTTCCCCGGACGTTCTTTGCTGTGGTAAAACCTGGCTGCTAAGGCTTTAAATAAGATGTCGTGGATTAAAGTTGATTTACCTGAACCAGAGACACCGGTAATGGCTATAAACTGCCCTAAAGGAAACTCGACATCAATATTTTTTAAATTATGCTCAGCGGCCCCTAGCAGTTTTAAACTCCCCATATTAACATAAGGCCTGTCTAAAACCCCGTCAACAGTAACACTCTTTTCGCCTGATAGATATTTGCCGGTTAACGAGTTATTATTCTTCATAATTTCCTCAGGGGTCCCCAAAGCGACTACTTTTCCCCCGTGTTCTCCCGCCCCTGGACCAAAATCAATCAGAAAATCAGCATTTTCCATCGTTTCCCCGTCATGCTCTACTACTACAACTGTATTCCCTAGATCCCGCAGCCTCTTTAAAGTTTCAATCAGCCTGGCATTATCCCTTTGGTGCAAACCAATAGAAGGCTCATCTAAAACATAAAGAACCCCGGAAAGGCCTGAGCCAATCTGAGAAGCTAATCTGATCCTTTGGGCTTCACCTCCAGCTAAAGTATTCGAAGGCCGGTCCAAAGTTAAGTAATCCAAACCCACATCAATTAAAAATTGCAGCCTGGCGGTAATCTCTTTAATTATAGGATCACCAATTGTCAATTCTCTTTGTGAAAGCAGAGAATTTTTAAGATGCTCTACCCACTGTAAAGCTTTTCTAATAGAGAAGGCTGTTACCTGACTGATATTCCGGCCCTCAAGGGTAATAGATAAGGCCTCTTTCCGTAGTCTGGCTCCCTGACACTCTGGGCAACTTTCCCTCACCATATACTTTTCAATCTCTTTTCTAATATATTCTGATTCTGTCTCTTTATATCTTCTCTCTAAATTCACTACCAATCCTTCAAACTCCGAATAGAAATGAGTCCAACGTCCTTCCCTATTTTTACCTTCAACTTTAAATTGCTCCTTAAAAGCTCCGTACAGTAATACCTTCCGAGCCTCTTCGGATAAATATCCCAGCCTGGTATTTAAATCAAAACCATATTCCTTCCCCACTGCCTCAATCAGCCGGCTAAACCAAGTCTCGCTTTCTCCAAGTTTAGACCAAGGTAAAACTCCTCCTTCGGCAATGGTTAAAATAGGATTTAAGATAGAGCTGGGATCAATCTTTAACAGTATTCCTAAACCAGTGCAAGTAGGACAGGCTCCATGGGGAGAGTTAAAAGAAAAAGTTCTAGGTTCAATCTCCGGTAAAGAGATGTTATCCAAAGGACAGGCAAATCTTTCTGAATAAAGACGGTCTTCCATTTTCTTAGGATTTTGAGGGAACTCTAACGAAGCATCCAAAACATCACAGACAATCACCAACCCTTCTCCCATTTTTAGCGCTGTTTCAATACTTTGATTCAATCTTGATAACAAAGTTTGTTCATGAATACTTTTATTATTCAATACTAAACGATCAACAATAACATCTACGGTGTGTTTATTGGTTTTGATAAGCACCAGGTCCTCACTTAAATCCCGAAGCTGTCCGTCAACCCTAACTTTAGAAAAACCTTTCTTCCTCAAATCCTCAAAAAGCCCGCTGTACTCACCCTTCCTGTCTTTCACCACCGGAGCCAAAATCATCACTCTTCTCCCCTTTTTACTAGACTCTTGACTCTTGTTACTTGTCACTTTCTCGACTATCTGATCAACACTCATCCTGGCTATTTCACTGCCGCAAATTGGACAATGGGGATGGCCAACACGGGCAAACAACAGTCTTAGGTAGTCATAAATCTCGGTAGTAGTCCCAACAGTAGAACGGGGATTATGGGAAGCGCTCTTTTGATCAATGGAGATAGCCGGAGATAAGCCTTCAATATAATCCACATCGGGCTTATCCATAATTCCCAAAAACTGTCTGGCATAAGAAGAAAGGGATTCCACATACCTTCTTTGTCCTTCAGCATAAAGGGTATCAAAAGCCAAGGAAGATTTACCGGAACCGGAGATTCCAGTCAAAACAACCAGTTTGTTCTTAGGAATATCCAGATCCACATTTTTTAAGTTGTGTTCCCTGGCTCCTTTGATGATAATTTTATCAGTACTCATACGAATATTTCCCGAAAGAAGAAACGATCTATTTTAACCCATTTGACAAGATTTTAAAAGGGGTTAAGAGGTTAACTACAAAGACTATATACTTAAATCCTCAATCTGATCTCTTAGTTTAGCTGCCGTCTCAAAATCTAAAACTTCCGCTGCCTGCTTCATTTCTTCCTCCAACTGCTTAACGATCCTTTTCCTATCACTCTCTGGAATATCCTCTACTTTCAAAACCTCCTCACCTTTTTCTTCCTCAACCTTTTCTATTAGTCTTTCCCTTAAAGCTTTTTCTATTGATTTGGGAATTATATGATGTTTTTTATTGTACTCCTCCTGAAACTTCCTTCTTCTTTGCACCTCATCAATAGCTGTCTTCATTGATCCGGTAATATTATCAGCATACATTACCACTTTTCCCTCCACATGTCGGGCAGCCCTACCCATGGTTTGAATAAGAGATGTCCTGGACCTTAAAAAACCTTCTTTGTCAGCATCCAAAATAGCCACCAATGATACCTCTGGTAGATCTAAACCTTCCCTGAGCAGATTAATCCCGACAATAACATCAAATTCCCCTAGTCTTAGGGACTGTAAAATATCACTTCTTTTTAGAGTCTCTATATCTGAATGCAAATAATTGACCTTGATGCCTCTTTCTTTCAAAAACTCCGATAAATCTTCAGCAGTCCTTTTAGTTAGAGTAGTAACCAAAGCTCTTTGGCCCTTCTTAACCCTTTCTTCAATCTCCAGGATAAGATCTTCAATCTGTCCTTCAATAGGCCTGACAAGAATTTCCGGGTCTAACACACCCGTAGGCCTAATCAACTGCTGGGCAATATTATCCTTGCCAGCCAAGGATACCTCATATTCATCCGGGGTAGCTGAGGTATAAATCGCCTGGTTAATATTCCTCATGAACTCATCAAATTTTAACGGCCGGTTATCTAAAGCTGAAGGCAACCTAAATCCAAAGTCAATTAATATTTCCTTTCTGGACCTGTCACCGTTATACATTCCCCTAATTTGTGGCAGGCTGATGTGTGACTCATCAATAATGATTAAAAAATCATCGGGAAAAAATTGAAGTAATGTGTAAGGGGGGTCACCTGGAGCTCGGCCATCAAAATACCGGGAGTAATTTTCAATACCGTTACAATAACCAAACTCTTTTATCATCTCCAGGTCATATTGGGTCCGCTGCTGCAACCTTTGGGCCTCCAGAAGTTTTCCGTTTTTCCTCAACTCTGTCAGCCTCTCCTCTAAATCTTTCTCAATTTGGATTAAAGCTGGCTCCATCCTTTGGTCAGGAGTAATATAGTGTTTTGCAGGGTAAATCACTTGGGTTTCTTCTACCGGGGTTAAATCTCCTGTTAAAGGATTTAAAACGGAAACCTTTTCCACTTTGTCACCCAAAAGCTCCACCCTGATAGCGTTATCAAGGTAAGAGGGAAAAATATCGATAGTGTCACCCCTAACCCTAAAGGTGGAACGGTGAAAATCAATATCGTTTCTTAAATAATACATCTTACTCAGGATCTTTAACATCTGGTCCAAACTAACCTTCATTCCCTTTTTCACTTCCAAAATAGCCTGGCCGTATTCCACCGGAGAACCTAAGTTATAAATAGCCGAGACAGAAGCTACTACCACCACATCTTTTCTGGTCATCAAAGAGGCAGTGGTAGAAAGCCTCAGTTTTTCTATCTCATCGTTAATCTGGGTTTCTTTTTCGATATAGGTATCAGATTGAGGAATATAGGCCTCAGGTTGGTAATAGTCATAGTAGGAAACAAAGTACTCTACAGCATTTTGGGGAAATAAAGATCTAAACTCCTGAGCTAGTTGCCCGGCTAAAGTTTTATTATGGGAGATTATCAAGGTAGGCTTTTGGACAGCCTGGATAATATTAGCCATGGTAAAGGTCTTACCACTACCTGTTACCCCTAAAAGGACCTGGTGTTTTTTACCGGACTTAATACCTCCAACTAACTTTTTAATAGCCTGAGGCTGATCTCCGGTTGGTTTAAACTCAGACACAATCTGAAATTTTGGCATGACGAATCATTGTAACACGAATAAGACCCGAAAAAAATGACTCCCAAACTCAACTCTTTATCTAGACCCGAATCTTCGACTTTCCCCAGGAAGACGTAAGGAATTTTCTACTTGAGTCATTGAATCACATCTAATCCTTAGATGACAACGATCTCTCATTTCATCAATTGCCGACATAAAGGCACCAGCATCAGCTACACCGTATAGCTTATAATGATTTAAAACAGCTAATGCCCTTGGTGAAAGGTTACTTTCATCTGCCGCCCTAAAAACCTCTTGTACTCTATGAGCAGCTACTCTGCTTGTATGAACTCCAAACAATTGTTCGATTTTAGCCATTTTTAATCCACCTCCTTTCTTTTCTAAAAAAACACCCGCCCGCCGAAACGGATGGATGTCACTTGATAAATCAAGATTGTTTATATTTACACCTTAAATACTCATTCTGTCAAGAACTCAAATTTTATTTTACCGGGTTGCAACCTTCACAAATGCCTAATTCCTCTAACTTTTCTAAATACTGTATGACTGTCAGAATAAATTCGGCATGACTCCAGATTAAAGGGGCCACCGAAAGCTGCTCTCCAGTGTAAGGGTTTAGCTGCTCCGATAAAATCCCTGAAGTCAAAGCCCGGGCCACAATCCATTTTAGGTCCAGTTTAACCTCATTTAAATCATCTTCATTTTCAGCCCGGGCGATCTCATATTGAGTCATCCATAAAGTAGTAATAAACCAAGGATTGCCCGGAACATCGGGGCTGACACGGTAGTATTCATCATCCTCATAGCGGGCAACGCCGCTGATATGAGTTTTGCATAAAAGTTTTTCGGTGATTACTTTATATGCCTCAATAAGTTTTTGGTCGTTTTTGTCCAATACTCCAAACCGAAAGACACCATAGAAGGAACTGGCATCAATCGTTTGGTCCCGGGTTAACTCATCACCCTGTTTAAGAAGATATTTATGGAAAAATTTATTCTCCTCACTGTAGAGAAATTTTAAAATACCCTCCTTAATCTCCTCTGCTGCTTGCCGGTATTTTACCTCATCTTCACCCTTTTCTAAAAGTTTGGCCAGGCTCGAGGCAGCGTTTAAAGCTCCGTAAACCGCACAACTGGTGTAAGTTGAAGTCCCAAACTTTTGTTCCCACAAATCATAGCTGGGTTGAGGCAGTTTAGTAAAATCATCCCTGTATCTGGCTAAAAACTCAGCTGCTTTTTTAATAAAGGAATTATAAATCGCTTCAATAAATTCTAAGTCCTTGGTTAAACGGTAATGCTCCGCCAAAGCTACCAGTACCAAGGCAGTCTCATCTTCCTGAATAGCCAGTTCTCTTTTTCCATCCCGAAACCAAGGGTGCCAGGAGCTGCCTAAAGACTTATCGGAGCGGTATTTATGAAGCAAATACCCTTCTTCCTCCATCACCTCATTGCAAAACTGAAAAAAGTTTTTGGTCACATCAAAATAACCAGCCTTATCCAAAGCCAAAGCCGTAAAAGCCCCATCCCTGGGCCAGACATAGCTGTAAGTATCCCGCCCGTATTTAAGCATTTCCGAATCACCGGAAGCAATGATTCCGCCGTTATTATCTACATGGGTACGCATAATAAGCAGTGATTTCTTGAAAAAACCAATCACGCTTTCCTCCAAACCATAAAAGTTAAAATTGTATTTGTTGACCCAAGCCCGCCAGTAAGCCTGAGTGCTGTCAAACAGATGATCAGGATTCTTTTCTAAAACATAATAGTGCAGATTTAAAGCCTCCTTAAGGTGGGTATCTACGGTTATCCAATAGGAGAAGACCTCTGCCGAAGATCCGGCTATCTTTAAAGTAAAACCCACTACCGAGTCTACCGGACCGTGTTCAATTGGATTTTTGGCTAAAAATCCATCCTCAGCATCTTTAAAAGTTCCTTCTTTTCCTTCAATACTCTGCAGCCCAATACTAAAATCATCAAAGCCTTTGCCGTTTGACATTCCTCCAATGACAAAAATCCTCCTGCCTTTATAATGGACAATGGTCTGACTGACCGGTTCATAGTAGGCAGTGTTAGCGCTGCTGTTTTCATAAATATCAAACCGCTGGTTAAAAAAAACCTTAACTTGTCTTTCCCGCGCCGAGAGGTTTTTGGCAATCACTTTGCGCAAGAAGATATTTTTTTCGTTATAGACCAAGTCAACAAACTCAATCTCTAACTCCAATCTGGTGTTTTTAGCGATAACTTTGGAAGCTAATGTTTCGAAGCGGTAATCAATATTTATCTCCCACTCTCCCGACTCAAACCAACTAAATTGATTATCCACCCAAACACCGATCTTGTGGACAAACCCCCCTGAAACATGGTTTTCCAGTCCAACAAAGGGAAAATAAAAATCATGCACTTGAGCAAAATTATCAAACTGAACTAAAATATTGCCATTTCCTAAGCTGAGTGACCTGGGCATCGATTAGCCAATAGGTTGCAATAACTACAACCCACAACCTCCTTCCAAGTTTATTGTTTTTGAGTTTCCTTTTTTGTAGTCCTTTTTTAGGCTGTCAATTCTTAGCCTTAAATCAGACAAGACATTCATAAAAGAGATAAAAGCCTCATAAGGAGATGAATAGGGATTAAAGTACTTATGGACGTCACCGTCATTCCACCATTTAGTACACATATAATAAAAATGGTCCGAAGTAGTAAGCCGGCGCCAATCTTCTATTAACTTATCATCACCGCTATTTATTACCGTCTTCTCCAGTGAATAGAGTTTCTCTAAAGCATCCTCCTGGATAGGGTTTGACCTCCAGGCAGAAAGGTCCCGCTCTATATCAGCCCAGGAAATAAATTGCGGAACATTCAACTCTGCCACAGCTTGGTACTTGGCTATAGCCTCAAGCGGAGTAACAAAATTATTATCGGGGTGTTTTAGGATCTCCCCGGGTAAAGAGGTAAGAAACTTAAAAATTCCCGTATCTTCCCACTGATGTTCCCCAAAAGTCTCATAATCCATAAACAGGTTAACTACTTCTCCATTGCCGTTTATAGCCGATACCCATTGGGCAAATTTAGGCGCTGTCAGCGGATACTCACCCCACTCCTTAGAAGAGAACCTAAAGGCGATATCATCAGATAGTTGGTAATTTTTGCAAAGCAGTTTGAGTTTTTTAACACCCTTGGGTTGATAGACAAAATTGGGACTTTGCCAGCCTAAAACATGATCAGCGCCTTCAGCCAAAATACCTTTATATCCCAGCTTTTCAATAACTTTAGCTAAATCATTGTTATAAATAAGTTCAGTGTTGCGGAAGACTTTGGGTGTGATCCCAAAAATTTTTTTAATTTTCTGCCGGTGCATTTTTACCTGGCTGATAAATTCTTGCGGAGAATAAAGAAAGGAAAGAGAATGGTAATAAGTTTCACTTAAAACTTCCACCTTTCCGGTTTTTACTAACTTCTGAAAGGAATGTAAAAGTTCAGGGTAAAATGTTTCACAAGCATCCAGAAAGATTCCCGAAAAAGAAAAGCTTAGTTTCAACTGGGGATATTTTTGTAAAAGTTCATAAAACACCTCATTGGCTGGCAAATAACACTTCTTAGCTACTTTTTGAAAAATTTTTTTATTATTTAGGTTACTCTCAGAGTGGTCCTCAAAATACTGATGATCCTGCCCGATGTCAAAAATGCGGTATTTTTTAATCCTAAAAGGTTGATGAACTTGAAAATAAAAACAGACGCTAGGCATTATCTTCTCCCCTACTAAATAGTTTATGATAAATACTGATACATTTTCTAGCTGCCTCTTTCCAGCTAAGCTTTTGGACCTCTCTTTGCCCATTTTCCTTTAAACACCCATACAAAGAAGGGTTGTTCAAAACTGCCAATATCTTATCTGCCATCTCATCAATATCCCAAAAATCAACCTTTAGAGCATGCGTTAAAGCCTCTGAGACCCCTGACTGCTTCGAAATTAAAACGGGAGTCCCGTTGACCGCCGCCTCCAGAGGGACAATTCCAAAAGGTTCAGAAACCGAAGGAAGTACAAACAAATCTGCTATCCGATAAACAGTATTTAACTCATTCCCCCTTAAAAAACCGGCAAACAACACTTTGTCCGAGATACCCAAACTGGCTGCTTGAGAGATGATCTGGTTTTCCATATCCCCGCTTCCAGCAATAACAAAAATAACCTGAGGATTGTAAGATAAGACTTTTTTAGCTGCTTGTAAAAAATAATCCGGCCCTTTTTGCATGGTAATTCTGCCTACAAACAAAACTATCTTATAACCTAAAGCTTTCCAATGTGATAAACCGTTATCTTCAGGCTGAACAGGTTGATAATCTTCAGGATCAATCCCATTCCACACCACCTCGATCTTATCAGGACTGATACCATACCTTTCAACAATAATATCTTTGGTATATTGGCTGACTGCAATAACCTCATCTGCTTCCTCCATCCCTTCCTTTTCCAGGTTGTAAACCAGTTGGTTAATATTTTCCCCGCTTCTATCAAATTCTGTTGCATGGACATGAACTATCAGTGGTTTACCGCTGACTTTTTTAGCTGCCAAACCTGCCCCAAAGGATAGCCAATCATGGGCATGGATAATATCAAAAGACTCCTTCCCGGCAATCATACCTCCTTCTAAAGCATAACGGTTGACCTCGGCTAATAAACCATTGGCATAGATCTTTGAGGATAATCCGGAAAAAAGCTGTTGGTAAGAGGTAACGGTAGAATAAGGGATCAGCAGGGAATCAACAGGCCTTAGTTTTACCCGGCTGTTGGCAAAAACCAATCTTAAGTTGGGAATAGTCAGGTCCATCTTATAGGGCAATACAAAAATCAACTCCACATCTTTAGACGCTAATGCCCGCGTCAGTCCTAAACATGCAACGCCAAGCCCCCCACTGTTGTAGGGGGGAAATTCCCATCCAAACATTAGTATTTTCATGTTAAACAGTACACTGTACTTCTTCTTCCATAGTCTCAATCTTTTGAAAAGATTGCAAGATATCTATTCTGATACAAAAATAGGGGGTTGACAGCTTCGGGTTGTATTTGGTAATGTTACATTAATAGGATCATCTATGCCCATTACACTCTACCGCCGTCAAAAACAGATCCTTGAGTTTATCCGGCAATATATTGAAAAGTATGGTTATTCCCCCACTTTAGGAGAGATTGCTGAAAGTATCGGGGTTTCCTCACTGGCTACTGTTCATGAACATCTGCAGGCTTTAGTCCAAAAAGGAGTTATAAAAAAATTTGAAGGAGCAGTCAGAGGGATTGAACTGATGGATCAAAAAGTTTCTCATCTCTTAAAAGGTATTGAGCTGCCTATTTTAGGTTTTATTGCTGCCGGTCAACCCATCATGACTTATACTGATCCGGATGCTACAGTTAACGTTCCAGCTCATATGGTTTCCGGGAAGAAAAGGTCTTATGTCTTACAAGTTAAAGGAGATTCGATGATTGAAGATGGAATATTAGATGGGGATTATGTCATCATTGAAGAACAAAGTGTAGCCAAAGACGGAGAGATTGTAGTAGCTTTACTGGAGAATGGGTTGGCTACCTTAAAAAGGTTTTACAAAGAACCAAATAGAATCAGGTTAGAACCTGCCAATGCCGCCATGGCCCCAATTTATGCTACAGAAGTTAAAATCCAGGGCAAATGCGTCGGGGTAATAAGGCGGTTCTAACTTTTCTTACCCGTTTATTACCTTACTCTAATGCAGTTTTTACAAAAGTTTACTACCGTAGATAGTAGGAATAGTCCTCTATACTAAATAAGTATGGGGTGAGGCTAAAGGAAGGAGCAGCTTCCTCAAGATGCAGGCCAAAATGCCCAGCTATCTACAGACGGATAGCCAAAAGCGTAAGCAAGAAATTATAAGATCGGCTGTTGAATACTTCCAGGAGTTAATCAGGCAGCACAACTCCAAGGAAAAAGCTAAACAAAAGGTCTTCCAAAGAACAGGTGTAGTATTATAAGAGCGCCTAAATAATCTTTTGCTTAATGACGTAGGGAGATAGATTTAGACTTTTTAAGTTTGTAGTAGATATATAGTGCTGCTGTGCCTCCCATAAGGACAACAATCAAAGCATCAACTTTGTGGAAATAAGGTCCTAAGGTATCCCAATTTTCTCCTAAACTAAACCCAATCCAAGCTAAGAAGTGAAGATATTATTGAGATAATCCAACTTGCAACTACTTCTAACATAGACCTACCTTACTGTATACGATATACTACTGACCATGTTATACATTGTAGCAACACCTATTGGAAATTTAAAGGATATCACACTAAGGGCTCTAGAAGTCCTAAAGGAAGTTGATGGAATTATTTGTGAAGACAGCCGGAGAACCAGTTTGCTGTTAAACCACTATCAGATTAAAAAACCCTTGCTGGTATTAAATGATTATAATGAAGCTAGAGTTTTTCCATCGATAGTAGAAAAACTTAAAATAGGAGAAAACCTGGTTTTAGTTTCTGATGCCGGGACTCCTTTAATCTCTGACCCGGGATATAAGCTTGTCAGAACATGCCTGGAAGAAAACATTCCTGTTGACTCTTTACCCGGTCCAGCCTCTCCCGTAGTAGCTTTAACACTGTCAGGGCTTCCTCCTGACAAATTTTTATTTTTAGGATATCTGCCGGAAAAACCGGGGAAGAGGACAGCTTTACTCAATCAACTACCAGCCATAAGCCACACGTTACCAACTACCTTCATTGCTTTTATCTCTCCCCACAAACTGATCAAAACATTAGAAGATATGCTACAAGTTTATGGCAATCTTGAGGTCGTCCTAGCCCATGAACTAACTAAAGTTCACCAGTCAGTCAAGAAGGACTCTTTAAAAAATTGGTTAAGTAAATTTAAAACCCAAAAGCCTAAAGGAGAGTATGTACTTTTATTTAATCTTAGTTAAACTTTTTACTGACTATTCTTCTTTCCATCCAAGATAAATGATCCGGGATAGAGGAAGCTTCTGCTAAAGTATTGACCACTACTCCAAAGGTTCCCTCTTCAATTACCAGCTCCAAGATATCCGGGTGTAAAGTCAATTCCCCTTTAACTAAAACTGGAATTTTAACTTTATGAACAGTCTTAAACAAAGGCTTAATAAATTTAATTAAAGCTCCAACTTGTCTGTTGTAATATCCTCCATCTTGAGTTTTGTACCCTCCTAAAAGTTCCTGCAATTTATCTAAATTTAAAATTACTCCATCAATACCAACTGTTAAATAATCCTCCAGATTAATCACATTCTCCGGAACCGCTGCTTCCATCCACAGCTTTAGAGTTCCTTTCCTGGTAATACCCCTTACCGCCAACTCCCTTTTAAGCTGCAGTAGCTCATCAGAGCTGCGAAGGTATGGCACCCCCAGCTCTAAATTTAAAAGATCCTTCTTATTTCTGGCAAATAAATAAGCCTCAGAGGCTTTATCCAATAATTTTTTATCATGGATAAGCCTGGCAGCTCCTTCTATCCCTTGATCTTTTATATCAGGCAGTTTATAAATTACTGGTTTGTTTAAAAAACTTAAAGAGGCTTCAGATAACTTAAAAACTGTCTCGTCATACCCTAGTGGAGTGGTGATACTTTCAACCCTCTCCCCTTCAATTAAGACTCCGTCAACATTGTTTTCAATAGCAAAACCGCTGGAGAGATTTAAGAAAAGCTTGACAGCATATTTACTTAAATCCTGCTGTTCCTTTTTAGGAATCACAATATCAGCAGCTTTAGACACCGGCAGTGTTTGAGTAAAAGGAGAAAGTGCCACTAAATAGACCTTACCATCCCCCACCAAAAAGTGATAAATTTGGGGGATAAAAAGCTTTTTACCGGCCTCAATCACCGCTTGATCAATTTTTTGCAATTCCAAAGGATTAATTTTAACAGCTGATTTGATAACTACCTCTTCCAGTTCCGGATCAAAATAGGCTTTGGCCTCGCTGACCTTGTGGGAGATCAGATAAACCACTTGAGGGGTTAAATTTAAGGTAATCCCCTGACTGAAGCCTTCCTGCCATAACTTTTTTTTGATTTCTTCCAACCAAATCTCTAAAAGTTTGACCCACACAGCACTTTTCTTTTTAACAGACTCCCCCCTCAGATAAAAATTCTCTTTTTCTTCCAGCTCTTTTCCCAACTCAGATGGAATAGGGGTAGCCAGCAACTCCTTTTTCAAAAGCACTAATCTTTGTTCAAACACTTCTCTTTGAGCATACTTAAAGTGTTTCAAAACAGTCTGTAGGATAAACTCAGGAGGACTGACGGCAAAACCTTTTGCCACAATAAAACCAGCTCTAGCTAACTTAGCTAAATTAAATAAATGAGACCCAAAGATGGGTTGGTCTATTTCCGTAATGTGAGGGATAGGCAGGACAATCATTTACTTTATTAGATAAACTTGATCTCCTAACTTAATACTGTGAGCTGCGACAAAACCAGCACTCACCTCTAACATCATATTGATCGAAACAGTTGGCTCATAAACAGGCAGGTTTGAGTCTGGTTGATTTGGCAGAGGCGGTTGAACATTGGGAATAATATCCACTACCTTGCCATCCCTAATAAAGATAAAATCTAAAGGAAAGTTCATCCCTTTCATCCAAAACTGAGTTTTTTTAGTCTCCGGAAAAACAAACAACATCCCGGAGTTACTAGCCAGGGATAGACGTCCGCCTAAACCCTTACTTCTTTCAGAGGGGGTATCAGCTACTTCTACATTCACTACTGTTTCATTAATTTTAATTTGAGTCCGGCTTAAATTTTGATTTAAGGGTAAAACAGACTGTAAAATACTGCTGTTGCTAGACAAATATAAAGCCCCCAAAATCACCAGTACCAAGGCAATTATCTGGATGGCAAATTTTTTATCCATTATAAACTATTATACTCCCTGGCACTTTCCCCACAACCCCTTATTAGAAAGACGGGCTTGTCTTTCTGCCTCTTGAAACTGCTGGGCAAATTTAACATCCGGAGGGAAAGTCACAGCCTTAGCAAAGCCTTCCCTAACCAGATAATCATTAACAAAAATCTCCTCCCCATCATCTGTTTGGACATAGACATATCTTAAAAGCCTATCAAATTTATCAGTTTCGGAGATATCTTTGACTAAAATAACTTTCTTTCCCTCAACCAACTGCTTAGTTTTAGAAGCTGCTTCCTTTCCAAAACAACCAACAGGTCTCCGCGGATCAACAGTCTCTGGTGTGTCAACTCCTATTAATCGCACCTTCTTAAGCTCTCCGTCCAGTGATACCTCAATAGTATCACCGTCAATTACCCTATTAATTTGAGCCTGCTGACCAGTAACTCCCAGAGATTGGGAAAGGCTGCTCTCTTGGGAAGGAACAATAACCGGACTTTGGATTTGGGAAGGGGTTTGATTTTCGTTAGAAAAGAAGCGCGATAGCGATTCATTTTGAAAGCCAGACCAGATTAACCCCACACCCGCCAAAGACAACAAGGCTGCTACTGCAAGTAATTTCCAGCTATTTGTTGAAGATAGACGTTCCCTTGGTTCCTTATCCATAATAATTAATCAGAAAATACCTGAGTGAACATATATCCAAAGTCGGAAGCATTAGCTACACCAATACCAATCTTGCTGTAATCAGCAGATAAAATATTAGCCCGGTGTCCGGGGCTATTCATCAACCCCTGATGGGCTAACTGCAACGAGGGAGCATAAGCTAAGTTCTCTCCAATCACTGAGTAATCAATCCCTCTTTGGGAAGCCCGGTCCGAGACATCTTCCCCCTCAGGAGAATAGTGGGAAAAATAGCCTTTGGTAAGCATATCAGCACTATGGCTTCTGCCAACTTCCCTTAAACTGGTGTCAAAAATTAAGACCTTAAGGCCTACTTTGACTCTTTCACTATTTACCAAAGCGACCATCGCCATCTCCGCCTGGGAATCATAAGTAAAATCAGTTGTTTGAAAACCTAAAGCTAACCTCTGGTTACTGCGGGGCTTGATGGTTAAAAAGGACAAGGTATCGCTGACCAGTCCTCCAAATACTCCTTTTAAAGGAACTTCTAAACGGTAAGTTTCTGATAAAATGGCTGAACCCAAAAAAGAGTTGTGGACTTCTTTTTTTATTTGAGGTTTAACAGGGAAGGTGGCCACCAACACCAAAAGGATGGAGACAAAAACCAAGCCTCTGGCTACAGCCGGAAAAATACTAAAAAAATGGTCTGCCGGCAACTTTAGTTTAGTTTTTAAATGGTGGAAGGCCAGTCTGACGGAAATAAAAAAAACAATTTCCAAAAAATACCAAGCCACAATAAATCCTACAGCATTAGCAAAAGAGTGAGGCAGAGAGAATAAATTTTCCAGTTGGGAGGCTGCTAAATTGTAGTATTTTAAAGATAAAAGTAAGGATAAGACAAATCCACCCAGATCCATCAACTCGAAGATAAAGGGTTTACCCCAACCATCAAGTATAAAAAAAATTAACACTCCAAAAATTAATAAATCAACCCAATTCATAATTGAATCTTTAAAATATCGCCTACTTCTGTTTGGGAAAGATTTATATTTTTTTGAGGAAGTTCTAAAACAAACTGGTTCAGTGGATTCCAAAAGAATAATCTATTAGGGGCAACAGAGGTACTGACTTTAACTACTTTAAAACTTCTATCTAAAACAATAATATCAATCGGTTCTTTTAAGAAAAAAGTGTGAATTCCAAAACGGGTTTTAAAAAGTAAACAGCGAGAGTTATCTTTACTGAGTAAGCCTAAAAGTTTATCCTGCAAAGAAGAGGCCAGTTTAAAGTCGCTTCCCACCACAGTAGATTTAGTAAAATTAACTATTTTCACTAACCTACTGTAGCATATTACTTTGACTAGAAAAACCCTAACTACTGGCTGTTAATTTTTATTCTCTGTTTCCATGTAAGTACAGTATTTCAAAAAAATTAGGAAATACAATTATTGTTAATTTGGTGATCCCAACGATACTCTCCACAGACTGCGGGAATTCTTTGAATTATTCCTATCCGACGGCCTAAACTCTGAATACGCCTATTTATTTGGACTAAAAAATGTATAATAAAGTTCATTAGTTCCATCTAACTTTTAAAGATAATTAGGGTATGGCAAAATATATGGCAATATGGTAATATATTTATGAATACATCCTTTGAATGGGATGAGGATAAAAACGCCGAGAACCTAAAAAAGCACGGAGTCAATTTTGAAACTGCGCAATACGCATTTATTGACTTAAAGCGTGTGATCGCTAAGGATCTGGCGCATAGTAAGATAGAGAAACGTTATTATTGTTTCGGCAAAGTGAAAGGAGGTGTTTTAACTGTCCGCTTTACCTATAGAAGTAGCCGAATCCGAATAATTGGTGCAGGTTACTGGAGAAAGGGCAAAAATATCTATGAAAAACAGAATCAAATACAGTAATGAACCAATAGAGGCGAGAGTAATAAATGATTTTTTACCCAGTCCTGAAGATTTGAGTTTAAATGAGAAAAAGACCAAGGTGACATTAACACTTACGGAGAAGAGTCTGGACTTTTTTAAAAGTGCTGCTAAAAAACATGGAGCTTCTTATCAGGCAATGATCAGAAGGCTTATTGATTATTACGTGGTAAACCAAAGAGTTTAATTCGATCTCTGTGGCCAAGACGGATCACCAAACTTGGTGTCAGCACTCGCTCTCTAACAGAAAGATACTTTCACCACAAAGATCATTCGGTAAAAGTATTTATATCTGTTTCTCGGCTGATAATACAATTGCCACTCAAGAAATTATCTAGGGGAGTGACTTCGGTAAAGGTCTTAAATCTTTAAATTCTATATCCGGTCTAATCTCTCTAGTTGGCTCTTCATTATTTCTGTTTATCCAGATTGCATCAAAGCCTTGTTCTTTAGCTGGAATTATATCGTGTATATAACTTGCTGCAACATGCAGCACTTCTTCCTTTTTAGCTTTAAATCTTCGAAGCATTTCCTGCCAGTGCCCATGAGATGGTTTATAAGAACCAACTTCTTCAGCAGTTACTACAACATCAAATTCAATTCCCATTAGTTCGATTGACCTTTTAATAATTTCATTATCAATATTAGAGAGTATTATTAGTTTGTAACCTTTTTGTTTTAATTCAGCTAAAACATCATGTGTCTCTGGAAAAGGTTGCCAGTTATAAATAGAATCTGCGAATTCAAGAGCGCCTTTGTCTGAAATGTCAAAACCCATTTGTTTTAAGAGTTTTTTGGCTGAAAGCTGTAAAACTTCATGATATTTTCTGTATTGTTCCGCTTCTACCTCTAGTTCAACCTTAATGTATTTATCAGATATGTTTGTTAAGTCCAAATCAAGACCATTCTTTTCAGACAGTTTTCTTAGAGCTTCTCTAATTCCACCTCCCCAATCAATTAGGGTACCATAACAATCAAAGGTAATGTATTTTTTGCCTTTAAACATGTTAATAATTGTTATCTTCTGTTAACTCCTTTTAACTATTGTTAACTGGTGACCCGCCTCGGACTCGAACCGAGAACCAATAGCTTAAAAGGCTATTGCTCTAACCATTGAGCTAGCGGGCCAATATGATGTATTTTACCTTATTTAAGCTGAAGTGAAAAGTCTAAATTAAACTTTAAAGATCTTGGGTTTCCTGGGAAAAACTGGCATTCATTTGTTCCAACTCTAGCAGATCTCTCTCCATAGCTGTTAAATCATTATCTAAACTTTGAAGACTGCCTGATGTTCCTTCTGAGATATTTAGATTAGGTAAAGAAGGATAAACCCTTCTTCTCTCCAAAGCAAAATATAGTCCCCCAACTAAAACTGTAACAATCAACAAAATAAGCAAATACCGAATCATATTTAGAATATTTTAACATAACTTCCAGATAGGCTAGCCTTTGGGAAGAATTTTTGTTAAAATTATGATCACGCCAACATGTCTAACGTGTTAGACCCGTTTGACGGCGCGTTCGTCTAGAGGCCTAGGACACTGGGTTTTCATCCCAGGAATCAGGGGTTCGAATCCCCTACGCGCTACTGATAACCAATAAACCTTTCTTTTTTAATACTTTTAGAGGCTACTCCTGCTTCTTCTAAATCTTTAACAATGGCTTCCACCATCACCTCCGGTCCAGCAATATAGTAAATATACTCATTGAGATTATCCAAATGATCCTGGATAAACCTGGCATCAATCCTTCTGTTCTCTCCCTGCCAGTCCTCGTCATCAGTCATAGTAAAAATTACTTTTATATTAGAATTTTCCTTAGATATTGCCTGTAAATCCTTAAAAAAAGCTGTTGACCTCTTACTTCTGTTGGAATAGATCAATGTAATTTGATAGGGCAACTTGTTTAAAATCACATAGCTGATCATGCTCATAAAGGGGGTGATGCCGATGCCTCCAGCCATAAATACCAAAGGTCTATCAGTTTCCTCAGGCAGCAGGAAACCTCCTTCAATAGGACCAAGCTCAACCTCTGTCCCCACAGGCACTTCCTGAAAAGTTTTTTTAAAAGCACTAACCCCTCTTCTGGTAGCCATTACTATCTCCCCTTCACCTGGGGCATTAACTATGGAAAAATGACGCATTGCCCCCCGGGAATCCAGATATGGAGGATTGAGCAAAGTGATAAACAAATATTGTCCAGGCTTAAACTTAGCCTGTTTACCCATTAAATCAAAAGTGACCTGAAGGGTACCTTGAGCAATCTCCTTTTTATCTTTAATTTTAGCTCTCATATCTAGAATACTAATAACCATATATAAGAGTTTAATTAAATTAAAGTCAAAATAGGGTAAGTTCTATCCTGTAATGTTTTTAATTAGCTCAATGTCAGGTTTTTGGGGATTATCAGCAAAATCTATTCCTATAAAATCCAATCTATAAGGTCCATTGCCCCAGTTGATCTTCAGTAAATAAAACTGGGCAGTTTTTAATAAATACTTAATCTTCCAAGGAGTCATTGATTCTACAGGTAAACCAAAATCATGGGAAGACCTGGTTTTTACTTCCACAAAAACTAAATACTCTTTATCCTGGGCAATAATATCTATCTCCCCACCCCTGATTCTGTAATTCCTAGATAAAATTTTATACCCTTGCTTCTTTAAAAACTCACAAGCAACGTCTTCACCATTATCTCCAACAACCTTAGTTGACATACTACTACTATGTCAAAAATTTTCCCAGACTAAAAGACTTTCTGTGAATCCTACATAGTCCATGTTTTTTAATAGCTTCCTGATGAGCTTTAGTTCCATAACCTTTATGTTTGGCAAAACCATAGTAAGGGTATTTTTGATGAAGATTAACCATTAATTTATCTCTGTACACTTTAGCAATAATGGAAGCAGCAGAGATGGAAGCACAGATTTTATCTCCATCTTTGACAGCTTGCTGTCTTTTTCTGGTAAGATGTTTTATATAAGCAGAGCTTGCAATTTTCACTACGTTCAAATTGTAGAAAGCATCAAATACAACAAAATCTGGTTTAGGTTTTACACTTATTACTGCTTTTCGAAAGGCTTTTTGAGTAGCTTTACCAATTCCCATGTTATTTATATCCCTTACGCTAATCTCCGCAATTGACCAACCTAAAGCTACTTTTTTAATTTCTTCAGCTAATCTTTCTCTTGTTTGAGGTTTTAAAAGTTTTGAATCAGCTATCCCTTCCGGCAAAACCACATCCTTAGGGAAAACCACCGCCCCCACCACTACCGGCCCGGCAAAACAACCTCTTCCTACTTCATCAAGGCCACAAACATAGCTATAACCGCTTTCCCAAAGTTTTATTTCAATATCTAGAGTTGGAAAAATCACACTCTTGTAGCTTGGCGGCCAGTAAGGCCTCGCAGATAATACAGCTTGCTTCTTCTGACATTGGCAGCTTTTTTCTTTACTTCAATTTTAACCAAAGACTTGCTGTCTAGAGGCCAGATTCTTTCTACTCCAATACCTCCAGGCCCAATATGTCTTACCACCATCATCCTATTTTCCTCCCTGCCCCTTAGAGCAATTAAAATGCCCTCAAAAACTTGAGTTCTGGTTTTATTTCCTTCCACCACTGTGGAGTGAACCCTTAAGGTATCTCCAATATAAAGATTAGTATTTTCAAATTTAGCGGTAATCATCGTTGATTATAATTTTATCCTTTTTAAGCTTTCAAGTCAATTCAAAGTTTTTTTCAGTCCAATTTAGTAAGCCTAATTGTCCCTTTACCCAACAGCCCTTCTACCTCTTCCACAAAAGCCGGACTGTGGGTAATACCAAAAGGAAGATCCATTCTTTTTAAGTTATTCCCTCCATTTGGCAAAAGTAGAGCTACCTTCAGTTTCCCCGGATAGCCTCTTAAAATCTTATTAACTTTTTGCAACATCTCCACCCCACAGTTTCGGGGAACTGTAATTTCCACCTCTTTTTCCTTACTTTCTTTTGGCAATAAAGCGCTCCTGCCGGAATACTGCCTTTCTGCTTTAGGCAGTTGGGTTTGAATCTGTCCCGGGTCAAAAGTTTCAGGATCATACAAGGAAATCCTCTCCACAACCAAACTCAACTGATCTTCCCTTTTATCTACCTTACCCCAAACCACCACTACCTTATCTTTTTCTAAAAACTCCTTGGAAGCCTGAAAAGTGGTAGGGAAAACTACTGCTTCAATCTCTATTGCTCCATCAGAAAGCCTGACAAAAGCCATTTCTGCCTGGCTTTTTTTAGTAATAACCCTTTTTACTTCGGTAACCACTCCTCCTAAAATCACTTTCTGACCAACAAGGTCCTCACTTAGATCTGCCAGTTTATAATGGCACCTGCTTTCCACCTCTCTTAAAATCTTTTGGAAAGGGGGTTCATGAAGGTAAAAACCTAGCAGCTCTCTTTCAGAGTTAAGCAGCTGATCAAGTTCCCACTCCGGAACATCCGGCAAAGGGACTACAATCTCATCCGAAATTTCCTCCTCCCCAAACAAACCAACCTGACCATTATTTCCCTTTTTGGCTTTCTGGTGAGCTTTTTCTAAACACTGGTCTAAAACCAACATCTGGGCTGCCCTTGATCCTAAAGCATCTAAAGCTCCGGCTTTAATTAAGCTTTCCAAGGTTTTCCTGTTGACCAACCTGTTATCTGCCCTGCTACAAAGATCTGCCAAAGATTTAAAATTTTGCCCTGAGTCTATTGAAAGGTTTCTAGCTTCTAAGATAGACTCAATGGCAGAAATTCCTACATTCTTAATAGCCGACAGGCCAAACCTAATACCCTGTTTTTGCACCCTGGCTTCAACATTAGTCACCTGTCTTTGCAACTCTTCTTGGGAAAGCTTCTGAATATCCTCGATTTCAAACCCCACTTTGGATTTGTTGACATCGGGGGGTAAAACTACAATCCCCATCCTTTTGCACTCCTCCATGGCATGGGCAATCTTATCGATATCCCCATACTCAGCTGTCATTACAGCTGCCATAAACTCCACCGGGAAATTAGCCTTCATATAGGCTGTTTGATAGGAAACCATAGCATAGGAGGCTGCATGAGCTTTATTAAAACCATAACCTTCAAACGGTTTTATTAATTGATACAAACCTTCAGCCTTTTCTTTTGTTAAGCCATTTACGATACACCCTTCAATAAAGTGATCCCTTTGTTTAGCCATCTCCGCCGGTATTTTTTTACCCATGGCTTTCCTAAATTTATCTGCTTCTTCCCAGTCATAACCGGCAATGTTAATTGCCGTATAAAGTACGTCATCTTGATAAACTAATAAACCGAGTGAATTTTGAAGGTATTCCTTCATCCGCGGGTCATAATAGGTTATCTTATTAGGGTTGTGTTTTCTGGCAATATAATCCTCAATGATATTCATCGGTCCCGGCCTGTAAAGAGCAACCATGACCATGATATCGAAAATACTCGTTGGTTTTAGTTCTACCAAATAGCGCGTCATCCCAGAACCTTCCAACTGAAACAGTCCCATAGTTTCCCCTTTTGCTAATAACTCAAAGGCTTTCTGATCATCTACTGGAATACTGTCTAAATCTACTGTTATTCCTCTGTTTTGTTTCACAATTTGTGTAGCATGGCCTAAAATCGATAAGTTACGGATCCCTAAAAGGTCCAATTTTATAAGGCCAACTCCTTCATAATCATCACTGATAGAGAACATATCATATTGGCTGATTATTTTATCCCCATTGGACTCTCTCTGGAGTGGTGTATAATTTGTCATCTCTGTCGGGGAAATTACCAGTCCCGCAGCATGGACTGAAGCATGACGTACTGTTCCCTCCACTTTTTTGGCCAGATCGATGAGAGTTTTTACTTGTGGATCTTCCTTATAAAACTGGTTTAAGTCCGACACCTCTTTTAAGGCATCATCCAAACTTTGATGAAAACCCTGCTTTGGTGGAGGAATAAGTTTGGCGATCCGGTCAACTTCTCCATAAGGCATACCTAAAACCCGACCAATATCACGGATGGCAGCCCGTCCCATCATTGTGCCAAAAGTAATAATTTGGGCCACTTTATCATGTCCATATTTATTCATCACATAACGGATAACCTCATCACGCCTGTCATCGGCGATATCACTGTCAATATCAGGAAATTTAGGCCGAAGAGGGTTCATAAACCTCTCAAAAGGAAGCATATAAGCTATTGGGTCAATGTTTGTGACCCCTAACACATATAACACTAAAGACCCCGCAGCAGAACCCCTGGTATTGGTAATAATACCTTGACTATGTGCCCAATTGATAAAATCGGAAACTATTAAAATATAGACAGCAAAATTTTTTGATTCAATAACAGACATCTCGTAGTCTAATCTTTCCCTATAATAAGGATCACCTGTGGGAAACTTCTGTTTAAATCTTTCGTCACAAATCTGCCTTAGGTATGCCATCGCTGATAAATTCTGGGGAATATCGAAAATAGGAAAGATGGGCTTGCCTAAAGTCAGCTCTAAGTTTACTTGATCAGCAATTTTGTTAGTATTTTCTACAGCCTGGGGAAGATCTACAAACATCTGGGACATCTCCTCAGGGGATTTTAGATAAAGATTAGGAGTATCTATCATCCGCAGTCTATTAATATCTTTAATAAACTTCCCTGTCTGGACACATAAAACTGCATCTTGAGCCTGGGCATCATCCTCCTGAACATAGTGGTAATCATTGGTAGCTACAACAGGTAACCCTAATTTAGGACTAAGTTCTTTGACAGCTTGCCACCAAATGTTCTGAAACTTAGCCATCCTCTCTAAATCCTGTTTAACTTTTGGGTCTAAATTGGAGCTGTTTTTTAAAATAGTTTTATACTCATGATCCTGAAGCTCTAAATAAAAATTACCTTCTCCGAAAATCTCCAGGTATTTTTTAACTGTTTCCTCACCTTTGGAAAAATCCTCTTCTTTTAAACTTTCTGCAAACTCTCCTCCCGGACACCCAGATAAAGCCATGATTCCTTCATGAAGCTGCTTTAAAAGTTCCTTATCTACCCGGGGTTTGTAGTAATAACCCTCCAGGTGGGCAATAGAGGTAAGCTTCATCAAATTTTTATAACCGTCATAGTTTTTTGCCAATAAGGTTAAATGATAAGGCTCGGTATCTACCTTTCCTTCCTTATCTTTGTGAGATCTTTTAGCCACATAAACTTCACAGCCAATAATTGGTTTAATCTCAGCCTCAAGGCAAGCTTTATAAAATTCTATTACTCCATACATCACTCCATGATCTGTTACAGCAATAGCCGGCATCCCCATCTCTTTGACCTTTTTCACTAACTTTTTTATCTTGGAAATGCCATCAAGGAGGGAATATTCAGTATGGCCATGTAGATGAACAAAGTTAGGCATAAGAGTCGGGGCAGATACTTTAACGATATCCATTTAACTATGGAAGTCCCCTCAATTTCAAGTAGGAAATTGGTAAGAACCTCAAAAAGGCCAGGCTCGCCTCGCTTCGCTAGCGAAGCGGGCCTTTAAGGGGTGTCCCCAGATTTTAGTTTCTTTTCTAAAACTACCATTACTTTCTCCACATTAACTTTACCTTGGGTTTTTCTCATCACTCCACCAATTAAAGCCTGCAAAGCATTAAGTTTACCCCTCTTATAGTCTTCTACTGATTTAGGATTTTTCTTTATCACCTCTAAAACAATCTTTTTTATCACAGCCTCATCCTCAATTATTCCAACCCGCTTAGCAGCAATGAACTCCACCGCACGCAAGACCTGGTCTTGTGAAGCTAAAGTGATTTTTTGGTTCACAATATAGTTAGCCAGCTCTTGTGGCTTTATTTGTTGGGCTTCCCCTAGTTTTACAGCTTTTTCAAAGTAGTATCCCACCTCTTTTAATTCCACCAACACTTGGGCATTTTGTTTAGAAATTCCATATTCAGAAACAAATCTCTGCATTTTTGCCTGTGGCAACTCCACCATTTCTTCCTTCACCCTTTCCTCTTCACTCTTCATTTTTAGCTCCGGCAAGTCCGGTTCCGGGAAGTATCTATAATCATGAGCTTCCTCTTTGGATCTTTGCAGATATGTCTCCCTTTTATCTTCATTCCAGCCTCTGGTTTCCTGAGTTAACTTCTCACCCTTTTCTAAAGCTTCAATTTGTCTTTTTATCTCATACTCAATAGCTGCAGTCATAAACCGGAAAGAGTTGATATTTTTTAACTCCACCCGGTAGTTTGGCAGTTCTTTTTGTCCAACTGGACGAACTGACACATTGGCTTCCAACCTCATATCTCCTTTTTCCATATCAGCATTGGAGACACTTAAGTAGCGAAAGATCTGCTGCAGCTTTTTAGCATAATCTTTGACCTGAGAAGGATCGGTAAAATCAGGCTCGGTGACAATCTCTACCAAAGGAACCCCTGACCTATTAAAATCAATCAAAGTCTGTCCATCAGAGTGAGTTAATTTTCCGGTATCTTCTTCCTGATGGACACGGTTGATTCTAATTTTGCTAACATTACCTTCCTTATCCTCCACTTCCAGCCACCCTTCAACACAAAGAGGCCACCGATATTGAGAGATCTGATAACCTTTGGGGAGATCGGGATAAAAATAATTTTTTCTTTCAAATCTAGAAAGATCTACTATCTTACAATTTAAAGCCAAACCAATCTGAATACACTTAGTAATAGCTTCCTTATTTGTATAAGGTAAAGCTCCAGGCAGACCTAAGCAGATAGGGCAAGTATGGGTATTGGGCTCTTTACTAAAATAGTCAGCAAAACATCTGCAGAACATCTTAGATTTTGTATTCAGCTCCACATGGACTTCTAAACCGATAACAGGTTCGTATTTCATAGTTTTGGTTTCACCTTTCTCCAACTTGTTGCCTGTTCATAACTTTCTGCAACATCCAAAATAGTTTCTTCATCCATATATTTACCCAAGATCTGCAGTCCTACGGGGAGTCCTTCCGAAAATCCACAAGGAACGGAAAGTCCGGGAATCCCAGCCAAACTGGCAGGAATGGTATAGGCATCTGATAAGTACATCTTTAAAGGATCATTCACCTTCTCTCCTAAATTCCAGGCAGTGGTTGGAGAAACAGGACCAACGATAACATCACACTTTTGGAAAGCCTTAGCAAAATCCTGTTTGATCAAAGTTCTCACTTTAGCAGCTTTAGCAAAATAGTCATCATAATAACCGGTTGACAGGGCAAAAGTCCCCAACATAATTCTTCTTTTTGCTTCTGATCCAAATTTATCACGGGTTTTACCAAACCTAATGCCGGTAAATTTAGCCAGGTTAGAAGAAACCTCTGAGGACATAACGATGTAATAAACAGCTATACCATATTCTGTGTGGGGCAATATTACCTCTACAACTTCTGCCCCTAACTTTTCCAATTTCTTGATCGCCTCTCTTACAACTTTCTCCACTCCCTCATCTAATCCCTTCCCAAAGTATTCCCTCGGCACCCCCACTCTGACCCCCTTCAAATCTTTCTTTAATTCCGAACTCTGAACTTTAAACTCTGAATTCTGGCAGTTGCTATCATACCCATCTTTTCCTGAAATCCATTCCAGGACTAACCTGGCATCAGCCACAGTTTTAGTAAGGGGCCCAATCTGATCTAAGGATGAGGCCATAGCAATAGCTCCATACCTGGATACTCTCCCATAGCTTGGCTTGAGTCCTACCACTCCACACAAAGAGGATGGCTGCCTGATAGAACCGCCAGTGTCTGTACCTAAAGCAAAGACACACATGTCAGAAGCAACTGCCACAGCAGAACCAGAAGAAGAACCACCGGGAACTTTAGTTAAATCCCAGGGATTTTTGGTAGGACCATAAGCTGAGTTCTCTCCTGAGGAACCCATGGCAAACTCATCACAGTTAGTTTTACCAATCACAGAGATATTTTTTTCCAGAAGTCTATCAACAGCTGTGGCATTATAAGGAGGAACAAAACCTTCCAAAATCTTTGATCCGGCAGTGGTAGAAATGTCCTTAGTAACTATGATATCTTTAATAGCTGCTGGTATCCCTTCAGTGCCATTCTCCTTTGCCCAAAGATAGACATTTAAAGAAGGATTTAATTTCTTCATTCTTTCTCTGTAAGCTCTATTGAGTTCTACTTCCGAAAATTGTCTTTCCTTCAACCCCTTAATAGTTTCTATTAATGTCAGTTTTGTTAAATCCATAATTTTACCCTTCCTCAAACACTCCTTTAGTGACAAAGAAGCCCTCTTTTTTTTGAGAAGTATTCTTTAAAGCTTCTTCTTGTGACAAACTCTCCCCTACTTCATCATCCCTTAAAACATTGGAAAGTCCGGTAATGTTAAAGGTAGGCTCAACACCAGCAGTATCTACAGAATTTAATTGATCAATATAATCTAAAATTTTAGAAAGCTGATCCGAGTATTTCTCCACCTCCTCCTCAGAAACAGGAATGTTAGCCAACTTAGCCACTTTTTGCACTTGCTGTGGATTTAACTTCATACACAAGGATTATACTTGATCTAAAGGAGTCTGTTAAGCAGTTGCATTGAGTAATATCTTCAGTTTTTCTAAACTATCCCAGTCATGAATAGATATAGGAAGGATTTTTCTTTTAAATTTCTTAAGCTGAGATGTTTTCTTTTTAACCTCTTCTTTATCCACCAAATCAGACTTAGTCAATAAAATAAGCTCTTTCTTTTTTAGAAGTTCCGGATTAAATTTTTTCATTTCCTCCCTGACCACCTGATAATCTCTGGCTACATCATCAGACTCTGAGGTAATACAGTGAAGTAATAATCCTACCTTCTCAATATGTTTTAAGAATTTAATTCCTAGGCCCTTTCCAGTAGAAGCTCCCTCAATTAGTCCTGGGATATCAGCCATAATTTTACCATCTATCACACCTAAATTTGGTTCCAAAGTAGTAAAAGGGTAACTGGCCACTTTGACATTAGCAGCAGTTAACTCATTTAACAAACTACTTTTACCGGCATTAGGTAAACCAATTAATCCAAAATCAGCAATCAGCCTTAAAATTAATTTAAGGTGTTTTTCTTCACCAGGCAATCCTGTTTGAGCATATCTTGGGGTAGTATTTCTGGAGTTAGCCAACTGGGCATTACCTCTGCCTCCTAAGCCACCCTTACAAAGTAAAATTCTCTGCTCCATGTTATTTAACTCAATCTGATCACCACTATATTGATCAATCATCAACGTTCCAATAGGTAGAGTAATCTCTAAATTTTTACCATCCTTACCAGTTTTTTTATTTCTATCACCAAACTGACCATTCTCGGCTGCTATTTTTTGGGTTTTGGAAAACTGGTTTAAAACAGTGAGATCCGAGGTAACTTTAATATTGATATCTCCACCCCTCCCACCATTTCCTCCATCAGGCCCACCTTTTTGGTTTCTGGAAGGAACAAAAGAAACCCTACCAGGCCCCCCATGTCCTGCTCTAAAAATAATATTCTCCACTTCATCAATTAACATAAAAGGGGGTTAAACTTTGCCTTCCATTTGCTGGAGAGCTTTTACCCGCGCCTGAATAGGAGGATGGGTGTTAAAAAGTCCGGCAAACCAGCCCGCTCCGCTCGCAGAGCGAGGCGAGCCTACTGCAGATTGGCCCTTGAGAGGATTGACAATATAAAGATGGGCTGTGCCTCTGTTGGCTACCTCCAAAGGCTCCTTATCACTAGAAATTTTTACTAAAGCACTGGCTAAACCTTGAGGATATCTGGTTAAAAGTATTCCTGAGGCATCAGCCAAAAATTCCCTTCTTCTGGATAATGCCAGCTGAATTAAAGTAGCGACAATCGGAGCCAAAATAGCTGCCGCAAGAGCCAAAACCAAAAAGATGGTGTTTCCTTTATTATCACTATCATTATCTCTCCCCCCATGCCACATAGACCTCAAAAAGAAATCGGAAAGTAAAGCTATTGTCCCTACCAAAACAGAAACCACCGTCATGACTAAAGTATCGCGGTTCCCTACATGGGAAAGCTCATGAGCAACGACCCCTTCCAGTTCCTGTTTATTAAGCTTTTGTAAAATTCCCGTGGTTAAGGCTATGGCTGCATGCTTGGGATCTCTGCCTGTGGCAAAGGCATTGGGAGCGCTGTCATCAATGGTATAAATTTTAGGTAAGGGCAGCCCCCCAGCGATAGTTAAATTCTCCACCAACCTGTAAAGCTCTTTGTTACTTTTTTCATCAACAGGTTTGGCCCTAGAAATCCCAAGGACTATTTTATCCGACCAATAATAGGAAACAAAATTCATTATTCCGGCAATAATTAAGGAAATGCCCACTATTCCTAAACCACCCAAATCTCCAAAGCCAAATCCCCGGGCAATAATATAAATAACTCCCACAGTAAAGAGAGTAAAAAAGAAAAATATCACCCAGGTTTTAAAGATGTTTTGCGAGACATGATCCCAAGCTGTATTTACCGTTGTCATATCAAGCTAATTCTAGCACAAATGAGAAAAGATTTCAGTGAGAAACTAAATTAGAATTTAACTTTAACATCAGCTTTTTCTTCTTCACTTGCTTTGAAGAACTCTTCTTTAATAAAGCCAAACATTGAAGCTACCCAAGCTGAAGGTATAGTTTCTAAAGAGTTGTTATAGTCTAAAACAGAGGTGTTGTAAAACTGCCTGGAAGCAGCCACTTTTGTTTCCGTATCTGACAATTCCTCTTGAAGTTGTTTAAAGTTCTCTGTAGCCCGAAGCTGGGGATAATTTTCCGCTACCGCAAATAAAGTTTTCAAAGCTCCGCTTAACATGTTATCTGCCTGTGCAGCTTCATGGGGATTTTTAGCATTCATCAGGGAAGTCCTGGCTTTGGTAACATTTTCTAAGACGTCCTTCTCATGCTTAACATAACCTTTAACTGTCTCCACTAAATTAGGAATTAAAGAAGAACGACGTTTAAGCTGAACATCAATCTGAGACCAAGCCTCCCTAACTCTGTTTCTTAAGGTAACAAGGCTGTTGTAGGTTGTGAGTAACCAAATGAGGACTACAAAAATTATTCCCCCAATTATCAGTACCGGTGTCATGTTCTTATATTAAACCATTTAGCAAATCTTGTCCACTCCCAGGAATTGATAATATCATCCTTAGTTAACCAACCCCGCCTGGCCACCGATACTCCAAAAAACATGTTTTTTAATGCCAGAGCTTCATGGGAATCCGTACTAATTACCAATTTAACCCCTAAAGATTTGGCTTCCCTCGCCAGGTCATCGGGTAAATCTAAACGGTTAGGATAAGCATTAATCTCTAAGGCCTTACCACCAGCAGCAGCAAATTTGAAAATCTCTGGCCAATCCACCTCTGAAGCTTCCCGTTCGTTAAGCAATCTGTTTGTCGGATGGGCTAAAACTTTGACATAAGGATTTGCTAAAGCTTTAAGAAGGCGTTTGGTCATTTGAGCTTTTGGCTGATGGTGGGCAGAATGAACTCCTAAAACAGCAAAATCCAAAAGCTTTAAACCCTCATCAGGCACGGAAAAAGAACCGTCAGGTAAAATATCCACTTCGAGTAAATTTAGTACTCTAATATTTTTGTAAGAGTAATTTATTTGATCAATCAATCTTGACCTCTTTTCAATAAGTTCAACAACCTGTTTTGGGCTATGGTTGGCTGCACTTGGCTGGTGGTCAGAAATACCGATATATTCATAACCCAAATCAGCGGCAACTTCAATAATTTTCCTCACATCATCAGCTCCTAAATCATGGGAAGGTTCCAAAGGAAAGTTGGAATGGACATGAAGATCCCCTTTCATATCTTTTAGCTCCACCAGGTGTGGTAATTGATGCCCTAATGCCGCTTCAATCTCCCCTCTATCCTCTCTTAGCTCCGGAGGGGGAACATCCATTTTCAAAAGCTTGTAAAACTCCTCCTCTGTGGGTGTGGGATGAACTCTACCTGTTTTGACATTTTTTACCCCATACTCAGACAAGGATAATCCCATTTTTTCTGCAATTGTCCTAAGATGAATATTGTGCATTTTGGAACCGGTAAAATATTGAAGCAGTGAGCCATAAGAGTGAGGTTTTAAAATCACAAAATCCACCTGTAAACCGGAAGAAAGATTCACAGTCACTTTAGTCTCCCCCTTGTCAACAACTCGGGAAACCCCCGGCATAGAGACAATCTTTTCTACAACTTTAGAGGGTTCCCGAGAGGCTACAGCAAAATCCAAATCTCCCACAGTGACTACCATCCTCCTTAAACTGCCCAAGACATCAATCCTTTCTACTGCAGACTGATCCTTAAGATAATTGATAATTTTTTCCGCTTGAGTAAAAGCATAGGGAAGAAGTATCCTCCCACTCTTAATTTGGGGAAGAGTTTTCCTAAAGACATCTTCCATTCTTTGAGCTAACTTTTCTGAAAAACCCTTTTTGATTAAGGCTTTGGATTTAAGCTGGTTTTCAAGATCATTTACACTTCTCACACCCAGTTTGCTAAGTTTTAAAGCTGTTTTTGGGCCAATTCCGGGAACATCTAAAAGTTCAAATATAACTTTGGGAATCCCCTTTTTGACCTCTTCCCAGTGATCAACTTTTCCAGTTTTAAACAACTCTTCCAGATGATCTCTCAAGCTTTCCCCCACACCGGGAATTTGATCAAGTCTGCCTTCCTCCCACAAATCATGTATCTCTGAAGTAGAGCATTCAATAACATCAGCAGCTGTTTCATAAGCCCTGATCTGAAAAATATTACCCTGCCCCGAGCTTATCGAATGGGCTTTTTTGATGGTATAAGCAGCAGCTACTTCCCGAAGCTTTCTAGCTATCTGCCCATTAGTAAAAACCATAGTATTAATATACATCTAGCTCATTTAATTGACCATACCTAGAAGCTCTGGTAAAATATATCAGGTTATTTTGGGCTCGTAGTGTAGCGGTCATCACGCCTCCCTGTCACGGAGGAGATCGCCGGTTCGAATCCGGTCGAGCCCGCATAGGCACGAAATTTTAATAATTCTTTGAAAAATAGTGGGTCTTGAAGCTAAAAGTGTTCGCATCCAGTCAAACGCTTATTTAAAATAATCTAAATCTCTTAAGAATTTCGCTTCTGCTTTTTCTACAGCTGGTTTATATTTCCGTTGATGATACCAATCTAAAATCTCTAAACCTTTAAATAATCTTAACATATGGAGCACATCTTCAAAATTATCTCCAAAAAGTGATTTATCAGTATATCCTTCCTTTAACCATTCGGTTGGAATATATTCACCAAACCAGTAATCCCACATTGCAATGTCATATATTGGGGTATCGCTTCTAACCCCACCCCAGTCTAATATACCAGTGATTCTATTGTCTTTCATCATAAAGTGTTTGTGGCCAAAATCTCCATGGTTTAGGTGTGGTTTCACACCCCTATACCAATTTCTAAAACTGCCAATAATATCAAATGCTCGTCCAATTTGAGTTCTCTCAAGACCTTCCGCATCAGCTACACCCTCAAATTGCTTTCTTTTACCCATTAAATAATCAATTAACTCATCAGAATTGGTATATTGGCCTTTTCCTGCTCCAATAATCCATCCTACTCCTTGAGTTTCAATAGAATGTATCCTTGACAGAATTTCCCCACCTTGTCTTATTAAATTTCTCTGTAAGGATAGATCTAGCTTTCCAAAGTCAATCCCACCTCTTTCCAGAGGCTCCCCATCTAATTTTTCCATTAAGCACAAAGAACGTTCTTCGCCTTCAACTTTTACATATTTCACCAAAAGGATTGTAGGGGCTGGAACCTTGACCTTTTTAGCTTCATTTATAGCCCAAATCTCTTGTTGAAAATCGGGATGACCATGAGGCGAGATTCTAAGTACTACATGCTGGCCCTTAGAAGTAGCAATATCATAAACCTCATTTGCTTCACCAGCAACAATCTTTGTTTTAGAAACTACTTCTAATCCACACCCTTCTCTCACCACTCCTTCAATTACTTCATCAGGTGTTGCTAGTTTAGAGTGTACGGAAGCTAGATATTTTTCATAATCAGTTGGTTCTTTTTTAGTATCCATGAAGTCAGTATATCAAATCTGAATTACTATCTGTTGCAAAGTTTTGTACTGGTATATGATGCTTTTGTACAGGTGTTCAAGATTTTCACCCTTGAGTCCGCATAAGTATAACATAAGAAAAGACCCTAGAATTTACGATAGTAATTTATGGTACTGCATACAGCCTTTGACTGTGACGAAAACTTACATCAAAAGATTGTATAAGCTTCAGCTCATCAATATTTTTAGGAATCCATTTATTAACTAAAACAAAGGTTGGTTTGTCATCCGTTTTTTGCACCGCCACTGGTGCGTGAGGTAAAAATTTGTCGCCAAGTCTAAACGATCGGAGTATAATATTATTGTTATTTTCCAACATTCGGCGTAACCCATATTCCATGACATAACTTCCATCTAAATAAACGATAATCAGTTGACTATTCGATATATCTTTGATAAATGATGCGATTTCAAAAAGAGTGGAACCAGAGGTATAATTTTCAAAATAGACAAATTTATCTTCTAAAGCCATTTCTGTCTGATTAGTGGATTGAGTAATTTCTAAGCTAAGTTCTAATCTTAATAACAACATAATACCAAAAAATATTAGAGCAATTTTTTTTGGTATTTCTGATAAAATTCCTGAAACAAGGATAACTATTGGAAAAAGAAGAAGTAATGTATGTCTGGGGAAATAAAATCTGTTAAAAATTATCATGGGAAGGGCAGCAGCCAATAACCAAATTAAGGCTATAAAATATATCGTGGTAAATTTCAGTTTTTTAAAAAAAAGAATAATGGGGACTAATATCAGAATAAAATGACCGTAATAAGTCCAAAACCAATGAAGAGTTAACCAAAGATTATTATAAATCTTATGAGTTATTTCTGAAAGTTGAAGATTGGTTATAAAACTAGACCCACTATCATCCAGAATAGGCTGAAAATGAGGCCATAATGTTATTGCCATTATTAAGATGGTAAGAAGATAAATGCAGGCAATTTTTAAATAAATTGCTTTATTTACTTTGATAGTTTTTGCATTAATCATTAATATTGCTACAGCTACCGGGATTCCAAAAAAGGCTGTTGCTTTGGTTAAGAAAGCAAATAGCAGACTAACAAACAATCCCGTGAAATTGAATTTAGTGGGGTTATTTAAGCTATTGATAGTGAAGTATAAGTACCAAGCCGTAAAAACTAGGACCAATGTATCAAGTAAGGCAACACCGGAATTGAGTAATAATACCGGCGAAAATAGTAAAAAAATAGAGGCAAAATAAAGAAAGTTATCAGGTAAATTATACAACCTCGCAAATTTAGCAACCCAAATAATCAAGGAGGATGCCAGTAAGATATTTACTACTCTTCCTGCAAGGAAACTGTCTTTTATTAGGAAAGTGAATACAGCTACAAGCCAACCAAACATAGGCATAAGGCCATTTTCCGAAAAAATAAAAAAGTTATTTATGGGGTCTTTGACTATCTCATCTGCAAGTAATAAGAACATTGCTTCATCTTCAAACAAAGGAAAATTCTTTAAATCAATTAAATGCAGAGCTATAAAGAGGGATATAATAAAGAAGATGAATTTATTCTTCATATTTTAATTTGGGTGTGTTTTCTAAAACCATTTTCTCAATTATACACTATGGTTACCCAGGGTTTTTACAATCTGCCCTAGGTATGAGTATCTATTTGTTGCAATGCTTTGTATTGATAAATTACTCTTTAAAGAAGTGTTCGAATTTTAAACCCTCAAGCCCGCAGAAATCAAAAGTCCGGTATTACAAAACTGTTTAGAACCCGATGTTGATATATTTAGCTCCTAAAGAATTATTTAACTAAATAGGTAGTCCTAGGTGTTCTTTAATTTCATCAATTTCTCTTTTTGCCTTATCTGATTCCAGAGAAATCTTATCCCAAATAGCTCCGGTTGTTTGTTGAAGATCTACTACATCGACTGTCAAAGCGTCAATTTTTTCTCCCAGAGATTCTATGTTACTGTCTAACCTGGCCAAATCCTTACTTAAATCTCGTAAATTATTATTAGCTTTTAATCTTTCGATATTAGATTCATCCAATTTTTGCTTCAATTTAGCTACCTCTCCATGAAGAGGCTTGATTTCTTCTTGAAAAACGAGCTTTATCTTTTTTATATCTTCATCAGTCATAAAAATAGAATATCAAAAATGGATAAAAACTAAAAGATGATCAACTATATCAAATTTGTGGAAGTTTTTTAAATTTGAGGTTACAATCCTAATCACTTCGATAAACTCAGTGTAAACTGTGTCGAAGAACTAAAAGTGTTCGAGTAGTGTCAAAAGGAAGTAAATATATATTTTTTATAGAGAACTGCCGTATCGGGACATAGTTCATTATCAATAAAATCATCTCCCTGGTAATTTATATCAAACAGGTATTTAACAGGAGTAGTAAGTCCTGTTTCCTCAAAAAATTCTCTTCTAGTCGCTTCTTCTGGCTTTTCGCCTTCATTAATGTGTCCACCAGCACCTAAACCATATTTGTTAGGGAAATTCTTCTTATGAGAACTTCTCTGATGTACAAAAAATTTTCCTTTATCATTCCGAACAATGATTACTACAATGGGAATAGAATTCATAAAAAAATTATACTATTCAAAACCTCATATTGCTTGATCAAACTTTTATAAAGGTGTTCACATTTTGAACCCTCAAATCAATGGACTCTGTAGTCTACAGAGATAATATACTAAACCCAATCTAATTGGGTAAATATATTACCTAGGTAATAAATATACTCTTTAGCGTCATTTGTTATAATTCCCGAGGTTTACCGTAATATTTTCAACACTTTTTTGTATTTGTTAAATCCTATAATTTCTCCCTTTTAGATTAAATATATTCTTCTACTAAAACCTTTAAATATTTTTTAAATGTTAAGTTTTTTGTAAAAATAGTTATGCAAAGAGAGTTGAAATTTAAATCATTTAAATCCAGCTTTCTAGATTACCCCAGCCCAACCTCTTGACAAAAGTTAAATTATCAGGTAAATAGAAGCTACAAATCGACCTATCTGCCTAGGGAAGAGTAAGGAGGTGAGTAAATTGCCAAAAAATATAAAAAGAGGTTCTGAAAACAGATCCTTTGCCGATAAACTTCAATCCGAAGTTAAAGGAAACAAATCCTATATTAATTTAGTTTTGGGACTGCTGATAGTTTTTGTAGCTGGTATTTTAGTACTTAATTACTTTAAGAAAAACCAAGACAACTTGGGACCAGCTCAACAGGTAGCTACTGAGGAAAACCAAGGAGATGTCCAACCTGATAAACTACCTGGTAAATACACGGTTAAAGAAGGTGATACTCTTTATTTAATTGCTGAAAAATATTATCAAGATGGTTACAAATTCCCTAAACTAGCTGAAGCTAACAAGCTCAATGATGTTAACACTTTAGAGGTAGGACAAGTCTTGGATATTCCTAAATTAGAGAAGACTACCCTGGCTACAACAGAAACCACCGAAATAAAAGATAGTGGAACTGGTACAGGTGGAGCTGTCAACCAAACCGTTTGGGGTGAAACAATTTCCGGTGATTCTTATACTGTTGTAGAAGGAGACTGGTTATCTAAAATAGCAGGAAGGGCTTATGGAGATATCATGGCTTTTGACAAAATTGCCAAAGCTAACAATATTGCCAATCCTGATGTTATAGAACCAGGCACGGTCTTAAAGATCCCAAGATAATCCACACGATCTCGTACTTGAGCCTGCTTTAAGGGAAGGATATAATAACCTCACAAAGTGCGGGATTGGTTCAGTGGCAGAACGCTACCTTCCCAAGGTAGAAATGCGAGTTCGATTCTCGTATCCCGCTCCATAGGATTTTTATCGAACTGACAAATTTTAGCTTCGGAATGTCTCTAAAATTTCTCAGAATCTATGCTTATAACCTAATACCCTAACGGGGTTCGAACTAATCTTAAACGCGCCATTTCTCCTCTTGATCAACTTCTTCAAAATCTCCCATCCATTTTGAACCATAAACATGTTGCATAACAGCACATGCTAATAAATAAACAACTTCTTGTATCTCTTTCAGTTCCTCATCTGATAAAACAGGGTAATATTTTCTGATTACGTCTAATGGTAACATCTTAAATAATCACCTCCAGTTCTATTCTTTATTAAAACTTCCGTTTTGCTTTTGTAATCTAAATCTGCTATTAATTAGATAATGTCTAATCAAAAGGGATTATCTATTATTTTTGTTTTATTAGGAGTTATTGCAGTAATTGGTTCAGCTGTAGGAGTATATTTTATAGGTAAATCCCAGCTTCCGAAATCTCAAACTCAGAATCAGTCTATTTCTCAAACTCCACAACCTGCTCCTGTTATTTCTTCTTCTGACGAAACTGCGAACTGGAAAACATATACAAATACGGAAATTGGATTTAAGGTTAAGTATCCTATTGGATGGGAGTATTCCGAAGTGAGAGAAGGTGATCCTCTTCATTTGTATTTTTATCCTAAACACAGTAGCGATCTTAAACCTAGAGACTCCAACGAGGCTCTGGCGCCGATTGAACTGGTTATATTAAACGATTCTAACGCTCTTCAATGTTTGGCTGAAGATCAGAAAGCATGTCTAGATTTCAAGGTTGATGGAGTTTCTGCTAAGAAATACTCCTTAAAGAACTTCCATGAAGTAGTTGCCTTTAAAAACAAAAACGGTAATCTCTTTTTCGAATTAATGAGTCCTAAATTCGATAAAAATGCTTTTGCTCCAGGGTCTTATAAGGAATACTACAACTTCTATAACATATCTGAAGCAGAACGTAAGAAAATTTTTGATCAAATACTTTCTACCTTTAGATTCTTCTAACACTCTGCGAATCTCAATATCCAGTTAAGCATTGAAGAAGGTGACGCAACTGAGCTTATTTCTTCTGTAGTTTTTTATTTTGTTCCTTAGGTAAATAATTCTGTGATGTAATCACTTTTCTGCCGGTTTCGCGTTCAAGATTTGACCTGGCATCTCCGGCAATTTTGCCACCACGTCTGGAAACCTTTTTATTTTTCTCAAACCCTCGAGGGTGTTCTGTTTTGGTAATCTCTGTGGTGGCTGCTTCACCAAGTTGCGAGAATAAAAGTTCCAAGTCACTCATATGATCACGTAGATTTTGACGCTTGAGTCCTTTTATTTTCTTATATTCAGATGGAGTAACACCGAAGGTTGCTTTGGATATTTCTGCAGTTAATATTTCGTACTCTTTTGCCAGTTCTACACCATGTTTTTGCCATTCGTCTGTTAATTCTTCCCTAATGGCAATAGAACGCATCCGTCTTTCGATCCAATCCTCCGGATATCCTTTGGCTTTGTAAAGTGCTCTAGCCCGCTTTTGAGCTAACTCAGGGTCTTCTATTTCCTGCACTCTTTCATAACCAACTCTGGCTAACCATCTTTTAAAAGGTTCTGCCTTAGGTGAAGGAATTGATTGGATAATCCTAAAAATACCTTCAGTATTAGCACATCTTACTTTCTGTTTTCCTCCTGAGGTTTCAATTAAAAGGGGGTGTTCAATTTGAACCCACCCTTTAGCCAATTCATCATCTCGGTTAAGCATATTCTTTAGGTATTGCTTGGGGTTTTGCGAATCTGTTAAAGCAGCGATTACATCTGTAATAACAAACCACCATTCATTTTGATAAATTGTTTTACGGATTTTCCTATTTCGGAAAATGGCTATTTTAGTTGTTTGCGCTGTTTCTTGATTCATCGTTGTTAAAAATTGTTGCTGTACTTTATTATACATAGAAAACCCGCAACTACCAGTGGTTTTATAAGAAAGAATCAGGTTACTTTCGAAAAAGAAAATTTTTCAGGGCTAAATTAGGCTCCAATTCATACAAAAAATCTGGTAAAATAAGCGGAGCTTGATACTCGCTGGTGCTCGTATTAGGCGAGGAGCTAAATTCTTGAATGAATCCTGGCAGTCTGGCTAAGATCACGTCAGGAGCTCCAAATCTCACTTTAAATACTTGTCAAAAAATTCTACAGATCTTTGCATAGCTGTATTAAAATCAGCTCCAGATAAATTATGATCTCCTCCTGGATAGGTGTAATACTCATAAGTTTTACCTTGTTTTTCTAACTCCTGACTTAAACTTTGAGAAAATTCCCAGGGAACCTCATCATCGGCTAAGCCATGATGAATCTGAACCGGACCGGAAATATCTGAAAGGTAGTTTAATGGAGAAATTGAATCCCAAAATTGAGGATTCTGTTCTGGCAACCCATATGTATCTATAAACCTTTGTCTGTTAGGCCTCATCACACTCTCCTCTCTTTGTGAAGGTCTCCAGGAGGTAGAATGCCTCCAATTATTCATCATATCCTGGTAAGACCCTACTACTCCTCCCCAAATAACAGCTGCCTTAATATCAGAAGAAACTACTAAACTTCTTAAAGTAATATTGCCTCCTAAAGAATGTCCCCACATACCTATCTTTAGGGGATTTACTCCTGGGTATCTTTTTATAGAAGATAGGGCATTTAAAACATCAGTGGTATAAGCTGGAGAATAATATGCTCCCTCCGGTTCTCCTTGAGAGTTACCATTTCCCCGATAATCAGGTTTAAAAACAAGATAGCCATTTCTGGCAAAACCATCGACATAAGCGACATACCTTTCTGTTGTCCTATATTGCTCAGGTGGAATATAACCGTGGTTGAAGATAATTACCGGCCAGCCATTTTCCGGTTTTTGACCGCTTGGAACCGTCAACAATCCATAAATAATTAAGCCCTCAGATAGATAAGAAGCAATATAACGCTGGTAATTACTACCCGGATCCAGTTGCTCTTCAATCTTTAAATTACTGCCGGGATACTCTTTCTCCTTCATCTGCTCAATCATCAAAGGATGAACCTGCTTTTGATCTTCATTAGTTGGGGTATTTATAAAAGGTGTTCTCTCCGGTTTATTTAATAAAGTACTATTTTTAAAGATAGTTAAAGCTATAATTATTAAAATGAGTACAAAAATACCACTAAAGATAAAATTTTTACTCACTATTTTTAACAACTTTATAAACCACCCCTGCTTTATCATCAGAGATATAAAGACTCCCTTCCTTATCAAATTCTAAATCAACCGGCCTGCCCAAAGTTTGACTTCCTTGCAAAAATCCGCTGAGAAAATTTTCTTCCGAGATAATTTTATCACCTTCCGCCTCCATCCTGACTACTTTATAACCTACAGGGATAGAGCTATTCCAGGAACCATGGTAAGCTACCAGCAGATCTCCCTGCCAATCAGCAGGAAACTGGGGAGAATTAATAAATACCAGGCCCAAGGGAGCAGAGTGAGCGCCTATTTCATAAACAGGAGGCTCAGTTGTTCCACAAGGAGGTTGAGGAATAATCTGAATATAAACCCTTTTATCAAAACCTGTATCATGGACTCTGTTGCCATAGCATAAAGGCCAGCCATAATCCTGGCCCTCCTTGATAATATTAATCTCATCAGGAGGCTTATTATCCCCTAAAAAATCCCTTCCCATCTCTGTCCCCCAAAGCTTCCCTGTTTGAGGATGAACTTTGATAAAAACAGCATTCCTCAGCCCCGTGGCAAAAACTTTTGGAGTATTCCCCTCCATATCAGAGATTAACACTGCTGCCAGCCTTTCATCACTTTCAAAACAAACATTACAGGTTGAACCTATGGAAACAAATAATCTTCCTTGACTGTCAAAATCCAAACTTCTGGTATAATGCCCGTCTCCTGAAGGTAAGGAAAAAAGAACTTTATCTAAGCTGGCCTCTAGACGCTCCTCATCCCAGCTAAAACGGCTGACTTGAGTTTCTTCAGCCACAAACAGCTGATTGTTAAAAAAAGCCAACCCATGGGGCTTATCAAGACCTGATAAGACTTCTTTTGTCTCATCCGCCTGACCGTTTTGATCATTGTCAGGCAAAGCTACCACCCTCCCCCGATCATTAATTGATAAAAGCATGGTACCTCCAGGAGAAAGTTGTAAATCCCTGGCTTTAGCTAAATTTTTGGCAAAAAGACCAATTTTAAACCCTGAGGTTAAATTTAAAGAAAAATTTATAGCTTCTCCTGCCCTTTTTGATTCCACTTTAGGAGGCAGCACTGCTGGACCAACATTGCCTACTTTTTGAAAAAATCCCCAACTTATAAACAATCCAGCTGAAATGACCAGTAAAACAATTAATAAAAAATTTCTCATTTATCTTATTTTAACCTACTGGATCAAGAAAACTTTAAAGATAGGTAAGGACCTGGTAAGTTAAGAGTGGTAAAATACACCTGTGCCAGTGTAGCTTAGAGGAAAAGCGCGACTTTCGTAAAGTCGAAACCGTGGGTTCGAGTCCCACCACTGGCTCAGATTTTAGGGACTTGAGTAAATAAAAATTTGTTTTAATATTAATTAAGATATGAAAAGGCAGTCACCCCATTATCGATCATTTTCATCCCGCCGAGCCAACAAGGGAGGTAAAAGTAAATTAGTTTTTACCCTGATTATTATTGCTATAGTAGCTTATTTTTCCCTAACTTGGTTGATTCCTAATCTGATTGGGGGACTCTCCTTTATCAACCGCTCTAACACCCCTCAACAAGCTAGTAAGAAGGAGGCTTTTATCTCCCCTCCTGTTTTAAATATTCCTTTTGAAGCTACCAATTCTGCCGCCATCAAGATTAAGGGTTACTCTATCCCGGAGGCAATTATTGAGATTTATATTGATGATGAGGTTCAATCAACCATTAAAGCTGCCTCTGATGGCAACTTTATCTCGGAAGAGGTAGAGTTGAATTTTGGCACTAATAATATTTATGGCAAAACAGTAGATCAGGAAGGTAATAAAAGTTTACCTTCTAAAACCATTCAGATTATTTATAGTAATGAAAAACCACTGCTGGAGATTACTCAGCCGGAAGATAACAAAATTATGACCGGCGGAGATAAAAAGGTCACTGTTTCTGGAACTACCAATACCGATAAAGATGTGACCATTGTTATTAATGACACCAGGGTAATTGTGGATTCAGCCGGAAAATTTTCTAAAGTTATTAACCTTAATGAAGGGGACAATCAGATAGTCATCGTGGCTACTGACACTTCAGGAAATTCCACTCAACTGACCAGGCAAGTCACCTACCAGCCCTAAAGTGGGCTGTAGGGGACCAAAACTGAACCACCTCTGCCAAGACATGATACAACAATTCATGGCTTTAGAAAAGTTGGGAATATTTGACGCTGAGAGTGGTAGTCCTACTGCTTTTTCTTATGCCTAGTTAACAATTCAAAAAGTAAAATTAATCGTGAACCCTGGTCTCTGGCTTCTTCATCAGTGAAATCAATATCATAGACTTTGATGGTAGAATCTAAATAAATGAGCCAAGTGATAATTGGTAAAGTATCAAGGCAACAAAAAGATCTCAAAGGCTGGTTAGTGGGCCAGTTCTTGCCTGAAGACACTCCTTTCAAAGATAATAATGTAGAAATTTATTACAAAACTTTTCCAGCTGGAGATAAAAGCGATAAATTACATAAGCATCCCCAAGGTAAGGAATATTTAATAGTCATCTCTGGCAAAGCTACGATGAGAATTGGGAACAAGATAGTAGAGCTTCAAGCAGGAGATTATGTGGCAATTCCCAATAATACTCCTTATTGTTTAGTGGAAGTCATCGAGGATCTCTCAATAATTGGAATTCGTTATCCCAGCATACCTAATAATAAGATACTTCCCTAAATATATTCGCTTGAGGCAAAATATTTTAAGTTAGGAGTAATGTTACAATTTAACCCATGGGTAAACTAGAAAAAATAACCGTTGTTTTATTAAGCTGGAAACGACTTAAAAATATTCCAATAATACTAGATAGCCTTTACCGATCAAAAGATGTGGATGAAATTATTTTATGGAACAATAATACAACTGTCCAATTTTCTTATAAAAATAAGAAATTATTACTATTTAATTCTCCTAGTAATTTTGGGACCTCAGCAAGATGGTGTGTAGCTTTACTGGCTAAAAATCCCAATATATTGTTTATAGATGATGATTTAGTCCTTACACCCTCACAAATCAATATACTACTAAAAAAATATTTATCAGATAATAAAAGAATATATGGTTGTTTTGGAAAAAATTTAGAGGATAACAAATATGTTTTTAAGACAGCAAATGGTGAAGTAGACATCGTATTGGGTCGCGTAATGCTATTCAATAAACGATACTTATATCAGTTTTTCCAATGGTCTCAAGGAAAAGTTGGTAATGTGGAGGATGATATTTTGTTTTCTTTAATATTTAGAAAAAAGCATTATGTTGTGGATGTTGGGGAAATTAAGGAGCTACCAAGTCCCTATGCTTTATGGAGAAAAAAAGGTCATGGTCGTTTGCGCCAAGAAATGGTAGATTATTGTCTAAAATATATTACTTAAGCCAAAATCCATATGACTATTATCAGGAAATTAATAGCAATCGTTATAAATTTAGCTGTTGTAATATTTGTTTTGATAATTTTTTCCCTTTATAAATTAGTCTCATTTTTTTATACAGATAAAAACAAGTGTTTTGAATATTTTTCTCAAACTTTAAGCATCATTCCATTTGATTTTGGTGTTCATACCCGAAGGTATTTTTATAGAAGAGCATTAAAGCATTGCGGCAAAAAATTTACTACAATGTTTGGAGTTGTATTAACGAAGCAGGAAAGCATTGTTGGCGATAATGTCTATATAAATAAATTCACTATTTTAGGAGACGTGAAGATTGGGAATAATACTATAATTTCTCAACACTGCTCTTTGTTGAGTGGGGGTAAACAGCATGTTAACCAGAGAACTTCTGAATATATAAAATTAACAATAGGAAATGATGTCTGGATAGGTGCAAATTCAGTAATCATGGCAAACATAGGAGACAATGCTATTATTGGAGCTGGATCAGTTGTAACAAAAAAAGTTGACCACCATGTAACAATAGCGGGAAATCCTGCCACAATAATAAAACATGAAGGTATTATTAGCAGTTGATGAATATCCTCCGTACATTTGGGGAGGAATGGGTAAATCCGTCCGTTTACTAGCGGAATCGCTCTTCTCTCTTAAGGTTGAAATAATTGTACTTACTGTTAACAGGCAGAGTGATAGTGTTATCCAAGACAGATACCATAATATAAATGTTTTTCGGGTACCTACAAAAAAAGAGAAAGTATTTTTAAAAACATTCTTAGCTAGGGAAAACCCCGATATAATTCATATAAATGGTCGACATTATGGCAAACTTGCAAAGTTCTTTCATCAAAATAATATTAGGATTATTTATACCTCACGCTCAAATTTCTTGGAAGAAGTAAGAACAGGTTCTCTTAGATTTAATAAAAGAAAGCTGCAATATCAAGAGTTACTTCTGCGGTTAGCCAATTATGTTGTTACCACTAGCAAAAACGAAAGCGAAAGTTTGATGAGTGATTATCCTTGGATACAGAACAAACTTGTTATTATTCCTAATGGTATTGACCTCAAAGAGGATAAGCCTCTAGAGTTGGATGACAAATTAAAGTTCTTGAGATCAAAAATGGTATTTTTTGCTGGTAGATTTGTTAAACAGAAAGGAATTGATACATTATTATCTTTAATCCCCCAAATTTTTAAAGAAAATGAAGAAGTTTCTATTGTTGTCGCTGGAGGACACGGAAAGATAAGCTATGAAAATGAACTATTAAAATTAGTTAATGAATACCCAAAATTAAAGTATAAAGGTTGGCTAAATGAAAAGCAGCTTCAAAAATACTACAAACAGGCTAGTATTGTTCTTATGCTCAGCAGTTATGAGCCATTTGGGCTTGTCATTACCGAAGCTATGGTTAAAGGTTGTGTGGTAATTGCGCATCCTGCTAGTGGCCCTAGAGAAATAATAAGATCTGGATTAAATGGTTTTTTAGTTAATAGGACTGAACGACCTCAAATTTTGCATCTAATTCATGATATTCTGGAAAATCAACTTCAAACAAATAAAATTAGAACACAAGCATGGAAAACTATTATGAATCAATATACAATTGATAAAATGGTTAAATTATATTTAAAACTGTATAAACAATGCCATGAAAATTAAAAAAGAATTATCAGCAGGAGGAGTCTTATTTAAAGAAGTAGATGGGGAATATTATGTAGCGGTAATACACAGATCTAAGCAAAATGACTGGACTCTTCCTAAAGGTCATGTTGAGCCTGGCGAAAGTTTGGAAGATACGGCATTAAGAGAAGTTGAGGAAGAAACTAATAATAAAGCGGTTGTGTTAAAAAAGATTGGCAGTTTTTCTTATTCTGTAGAAGACAAAGAAAAAGACATTACATATAAAAGGACTGTGCACTGGTTTTTAATGAAATCTAAGGGGGACAACTCTCATAAGCTTAATTTTGAGACTGATCAAGTCAGATGGTTAAAAGTTGACGAAGATTTTAGTTTCATGAATTATGCGAACGATAAATCGATTTTAGGTCAGGGGATAAAATTAATCAATAATTTGTGAACTCCGTTCCCAAGAGTAATTAGTTTTAGGCAGTAGATTAAATATAGTTCGAATAGTAGTATATGCAATACGGTAAATTAAAAAACAGATAAGATTGCCTATTGGAAGGCGTAAAATCTTCCCATAATCTAATATCCGCTTGTGTTGAATGTTATAGCTTTCATATATCTCCTTTCTAAAATATTTTTTAATTTGGTTTCTACCGTAATTAATTCTGAAAAAGCGATTGATATAGTCCCTTATTTCATGGACTCCCCTATAATAGACAAAAGCTTTCCTAATTAATTTAGAATTATTCATGAAATAAATTTGCAAAAATTGGTCATCGTTTATTAAATCATTTGGCAGCATGGGTAAAAACTTAGTTTTTACACAAAAACACATTCCCGTAAAGAAGGGGTCATTTCCGTTATATAAGTTTGAACAATATTGTATGTTAAAAATTTTCCATAATAATTTATTGAAAGGGTTAAGATGTGTTTCATTTATCAAACTTCTTGAAGGAAAAGTTATGTAGGTATTTTTACTTTGTATTTGCTCTATTAATAGCGATAGACTCATACTATCAATTAATACATCGTCATCAATAATTATTAATAACTCTGTCTGTGTTTGGAGATGTATTTCATTAATTGCTCGCGATTTACCCTTTGCAAAATTTGGGGTATAAATAACTTTTATGTTTGGATTATTTCGGTAGAGCTTTTCGATTTTCCTATTGGGTTTCCCATTTAAACAAATAAGAATACGTAACTGTTGAATCCCGAGTAAATCTACACTCTTGATAATTGACTGTACAGTTAAGTTCAAAATTTCAAGGGAACTATTATATGAAGGAATACCAAAGGTTATATTATTTTTCTTTTTATCCATTTCTTTATTTCCTCTATGGAACCATTTAATTCATAACCTTCAATATCTTGTGTGTCGATTAATTTTGCTATTTTCCTAAGTCGTTTGTTAGATAAAGTCTTATTATCAAAGCTAGGAGTAGCAAATTCTAGATTTATAATTGGGTTTAGACAACTTCTGATTGTTTGAGTTATGTTGTTATATAGTTGTAGTTTAATATCAAAATTATTCAATTTAACTGTATAAAAAGGAATATTATTTAATTGTATCAAGCATAAATATTTAAGTTTTGCTTTTTTGGGTCTTCTTGTTTCTGGAAAATAGTATAATTTGTTAGTGGATGAACTTACCATAAACTTACCTTTCTCTGAAGTTGAAAACATTTCAGATTCGGCTATATTTTTTCTAAGAGATATCGCTTTGTTTCCTCCTAAGAATATACCACCTTCCGAATTTAATAACAGTCTTTCATCAGAAAAATAACTTAAGGTATTATCTTTTGTTAATATTGAGGTTAGTGTTGACTTACCTGCCCTCTGTCCTCCTAGTAAGATTAAACCATTTTCAAAATTACTAATAGCTGCACCAGAAATTGAATATATATCATTTTGCTCATAAAACATTTCAAGAATGGGTATTAGTAAAAAGATAATCTGGCTGTATTTAATAACATCAGGTATATTTGCGTATATTTCTAAAGACCTCTCATCCATCGTGATTTGATTCTCACGACTAGATTTATGAATTATTTTAAAATCTGCTTGAAATGAGGTTCCAGGCAATATTTCGGCATCTGCAATATGTGCATGTAAGAAAGGGTCTTTTTGAATATAATCATACAAACCCTTAGAATCAGTTTGTAAACTAATTAAGACATTATGAGTACGAATTGTGCATTTATAGACATTCATATATTTTTTCGAACTTTTTGGCAACTGCTTGCCAAGAATAATTCTCCTCAATAAATTTTCGTAGGTTATTCCCAAAATTTTTCCTTATATTTTTATTTCTAACTAAATACATTAAGTTCTGGTAGAATTTATTGTAACTATTCGCAGTTATGTAAGGTAATAATTTACCTTTTATCAAAGTTTGGGCGACTCCTCCTTTGCTGGTTACTACAATCGGAAGAGAACACGACATCGCTTCTAATGAAACCATGGCAAAAGGTTCGTTCCATATAGAAGGTAATATAAAAATGTCTGATAATTGGTAATATTTTATTAATTCTTCCTGAGGAATTGCTCCAAGTAATACTACGGTTTTATTCTCTATATAAAGCTGTAGTTCACGTCCTAAATATTCTTTTAATGACCCATCTCCTGCAATAAAGAATTTAATTTTTTGATCCGCTGTTTGGCACTGTTTCACTAACTTTGGTAACCATTTAACACCCTTTTCTTCTATTAGCCTTCCAGCAAATAACACCACCACATCTTCGTGACTGAGATCGTAATCTTTTCTGTATTTGTTATATAATTTTGGGTCCATTCTGAATTTATTTATATCCACGCCGGTTGACGCTATATTTATTTTTTGTTTCCCTACTCCCACCATTTTAACTATATCGTTAACTATAGTTTCTGAATCTGTTGCAAAGCCATCCAGTTTTTGTGCAACTTTTAAGAAATCAGTCATAGTTTGATTACCCTTAGATTCATGTGTTTCGCTGCCATGGCAAGTACCAATGGTTTTAAATTTACCAAAGTTTTTTGCGAATAATGCCGGTATTGGTGATACAAGCAGGTGTTGAACGTTTACAACATCTAAATTAACGTTACGGTCAAGAGATAGCAAAGCTTTAGTGTAAACGGAAATGGTATCATTCAATTGATTTGCATCAAGAAAACAGTTTTTCCAGCTACCAAATGGTTCTGTATCTAATTGAATCATTTTGGCATACTGTAAATGAACTAGCTTATTTGGTGTATCCGCAATTATATAAACTTCATGACCTCTCTGAGCTAGAGCCTCTCCTAATTCGCGTGTGTACAAGCAACTCCCTGCTGGCTTATCTAACCCCATATTGAAAAGTAATAAAGCTATCTTCATTTGTTTACTTCCTTTCTCCTAATACTTCCGGTATTAAAGTGAGTATATCTCTTTCTAATTCTTCTGGAGTTGCGGAACCATGAATTGCATTATATAAATAGTTTTCCGCATAAAGACCCCTCAAACCAGCCCCTTCCCTATTACTAAGTTTAGTATAACCTATGAGATTTCTTGTTCTTTGTATGGCATTTTCACCCTTTAGAAGCAAGACCTCCGATTCTCCAGATGTTAGATAACTTTCAATTAAAGGCATAAGATGTCTTTCTCTCAATTTACCAGTTATTGTACGAGCTTGTTCCATAGTTAATTGAAGGATCTTTTTATATATTATTTCTAATCCAGCATCAATAAAGGCTTGTTCTATCACCGGAGCCAAACCTTTATTCATAGTATCTGGTTTAATCATCGCTAATGTTAATTCATGCTCGCTCATAACTTAGTATTATAGGATAACGTACGTTTATTGTAAAATTGCCGATCGTTGACCTTATTTCATAAGGTCAACTGGGTGTTTTGTATGGTCCATTTAATAAATGGATAGGATCAAAAAAGATAATTTATGATAAAAGCGATTTTTGGGAAAATAGGAGGAGTCTTAATATTGAGCAGGCGAAAACAAGTTTTAGAGGATTGGTCAAAGAAATTCAACATAACTTCAGATTATTTGGTTAAAGTTGAGGCAAAACAAATAGATATAAGGTTAGTAACCAATAGAGTGGTATATTTTCTTGAACACCTGGGGAAAGGATTGTTGGGAATACCCGATCCTATTAAAAGAGCTGCAGCTTGGAGCACTGTTTTTACTGAACCACCAACCTATGAAGATTTAGTTTCTAGAACCGCGAGATTACGCAGTCACATCAAGCTAATCTCCAAGGCCAAAAATGCCAAATCTCTTACAGTGGGCTCACCAGGACTCGAACCTGGGGCCTTTGCAATGTGAATGCAACGCTCTAACCAACTGAGCTATGAGCCCAACAACACATTTTACCATCATACCTCTTGTCTTACAAACCTAATCATTAGATAATATTAAGTATGGATAATAATCTAAACCCTTATAGTTTAGAGTTTGACCCTGAAGGCCAGTCTTTGGGGGACAGAATAAAAAATAACTTAGTTGAACTTATTGAATTTATCGCCATTATCGGCGCTATTTTAGTAGTAGTGAGATTTTTTGTAGCTGAACCTCATAAAGTCTCCGGAAGCTCAATGGTTCCTAACTTCCACGATGGAGACTATATTATTACCAATAAAGTAGCCACCCAAATTTCCCAGCCCCAAAGAGGAGAGGTAATCATTCTAAAAAACCCCCGCAATATGGATCAAGTCTTTATCAAAAGAGTCATTGGTTTACCAGGAGACCGGGTTATGGTAAGCGGAGGTAAGGTCTATATTAACGGGCAACCCACAGCGGAACTCTATTTACCAAAAGGCACTAGGACTTATGGGGGAGCATCTCTCTCTGAAGGTGAGGAGCTGACGGTTCCTCAAGGCCGTTACTTTATAATGGGGGATAACCGGGGAGGAAGCTCTGATTCCCGGGAATGGGGTACCATTGGTAAGGACTTAGTAGTAGGCCAAGCTTGGCTCAGATATTGGCCTCCTCAACAGTTTACCCTCATTCAAGTGGACAAACCTTCCAGCTAAAAACTTAAGAAAGATCAGATAATCTAGGCGGCACGGAAGTAGTTATTAATGGCTTCAGTGATCATCCTCATCATCTCGCTGGTTTTATCAGGTTCACCTGGTAACTTAATTTCCAGTTTGGCCTCATTACCTTTAAGGACATATTTAACTGCTGCTCTTCTCTCCTCTACCGAAAGAGCATTGGCTAGACTCTCCTGAATCCGGTCAACTTCCTCACTAATAATATGAGTATCAGGCCTAACACCCTTGCCTACTCTAATCCCGTGGCGGGAACGCATTCTCCTAGCCAGTTCTTCCGCCCCCCTGACTGAAAGGTTTTTACGCAGCACTTCTTTATAGGCTTCAATAATTATATGAGGATCTTCTAAAGCAGCTAACGCCCTAACATGCCCTTCAGTTGTCTGCCCCGACATTAAAGCATCTTTTAAAGCATCCGGAAGGATTAACAAACGGATGGTATTGGAAATATAAGCCGGACTTTTACCCACCCTCTGGGCAATATCAGCATTGGCCAATCCAAACTCATCCATCAGTCTCCGGTAAGCCTGAGCCCGTTCCAAAGGATTTAAATCCTGTCTTTGGACGTTCTCCACGATAGCCATCTCCAACATCCCTTGAGGAGAAGTTTCTTTAATAACTACCGGAACTCTGGTTAAACCGATGAGCTTGGAAGCCCTCCATCTTCTTTCTCCGGCAATAATCTGAAATCCAGCTGGAGTTTTAGCTATCACTAACGGTTCTAAAACACCATGCTCACGGATAGACTCAGCTAACTCGGCTAAAGATTCAGCCGTAATTAAACCACGGGGTTGCAAAGGATTAGGCTCAAGAAGGTTTATGTCCAATTCAAAGACCTGATCAATAGGATTATCCATGCACTTTAACGATCTGACGACCTTTTCTTCTGGTAAATTCTACTTGTCCTTCAGTTACTGCATAGATGGTAAAATCATTGCCTCTTTTGGTCCCTTCTCCGTCATTAAAATGAGTGCCTTTCTGGCGGATAATAATATTTCCTGACGTCACCATTTCCCCACCAAAACGTTTGACTCCCAATCTTTTGGAAACAGAATCCCGATTAGTTTTAGTTGTTCCGCCTGCTTTTGTATGAGCCACGTTTTTTATCCTACCTTTCTGCCTCTATAATCCTTAAGGATAAAAAAGGCAAGGTTCTGATGTCTGAACTGTAAAATATTAGATACAGCGAAGACATCAGGTCCTTATAGTTAGTTTAACTTCTGTGAAAAGAATTGTCAATCTTTATTATTTTTCACGGGTTTACCTTCTTCTGCTAATCTTATCCTACTGACTTCCCGACGGGAGCCTATCACTCTCCGGTAGTTAGCCTTAGCCTTATAAGTAGCAACTCTAACTTTTGGTTTCTTTAGATGTTCCAAAACTTCAAAACCAACACTCTTTTTAAGATAGGGCTTGCCAACTTCTACTTTAGAATCATCTACCGCCAATAAAACTTTATCCACTACCAGGGTTTTAATATCTTCAGACAACTTATCCACTTCCACCACTTCATGGGGTTTAACCAGATATTGCCTTCCTCCTATTTGACAGACTAGGTATTGCATATGACAAATTTTACCCTGAGTAGGCTTAAGTGTCAATGGAAGGAACATGCCTTATTCCAAATCTGGCTACTGAAACGATAAAGCTTAAAGAGATGAGGGTTGAAATCAAAGAGCTCCCCCCATAAGAGAGAAGCGGCAAAGTGATGCCGGTGACCGGTAAGGAGCCAATGTTCATACCAATGTTGACCACAATTTGGAAAAACAGCATCCCTAATACCCCAAAGATTAATAAACTGCCAAACCTTTCATGACTAAGCCTGATGATGATCAAACTCCGGAAAATCAGAGTTCCATACAAAGCCAGCACTATCAGTGAACCCAAAAAACCAAACTCTTCCGCCATGGAGGCAAACATAAAGTCAGTCCGGTATTCAGGTAAAAAACGCAACCTTGACTGGGTACCATGACCCAAACCCCTTCCCCAAAAACTACCCGAACCCACAGCAATTTTTGATTGAATAACATTATAGCCTGTCCCCAAAGGATCTTGATCAGGAGAGATAAAACTCATAATTCTCATCTTTTGGTAGTCTTTTAAAAAGAGCCACCCTAAAGGGGTTAGTACTGAGGAAACCAAACCCATAGCTAAAAGTTTCAGCCAAGAAATATTTGCTCCTACAACCATCATGAGCCAAATCATACCTAAGGTTAGAGAGGTTCCTAAATCTGGTTGTTTAAATACCAAAGCCAAAAAAGGGAGAACTATCAAGCAACTTTTAAGAATATTTTTCCAAGAAGGCAAGTGGGTTACCCAAAAGTTAGCTAAAAAGATTATTAGCACTGGCTTGGCCATCTCTGAAGGTTGAATTTGTACCGGACCAAGAGGGATCCACCGGAGCGATCCTCGTGTCTCAATGCCTAAAATAAAAACGATAACCAAAAGCACCAAGGTTATAATATATAAATAAAGGGCATAATGTTGATAGTAGTGATAGTCTACAGAAGACAGAAACCAATAAATCAATAAGCCAATTAAAGCAATCAAGGTTTGTTGTAAAGCCAGCTGAGGGTCAGAGGAGTAAATTACTAAGATACCCAAAGAAAGCAGAAAAATAATTGGCAGGGTAATTAACAAATCAGGAATCAAGCTTATCCTTTGGCCCATTTTTTACTTTAAAGAACCTCAATCTTTAGTTGATCCCCATAAGTCAGATCAACGCTATTGGTTTGGCTTAAAACCATTTGAAACAGCTGTTTATCTTCAGGGATAAAAGGTGAGACAACTCTAACTTTGTCCTTTAAAGTCAACCCGGCTTCTTTTCTTTGCTGTTGGATCTGCCTAATTAACTCCCTGGCCTCACCTTCAGATTGAAGAGAAGGAGTAATATTTGTATCTAATTTACCTTGAGGCTCTTTTTCTGAAGACTTTTGGTATTCAACTTTCTTGACATTCAATTCATCCGCTAAAATCTTCTCCAGATCATCACTTAATTTTTCTGGTAAATAGTAAGTAAACATCTGTAAGGGTTGGCGAAGTTTGATACCGGCCTTTTTCCTTAAAGAATGCCCAATTTCTGCCAATTTTCTGACCTGATCCATATTCTTTATAAGTTGATCATCAATAAAAGCCTCATCTGATTGAGGATAATCAGCCAGATGCACCGAAGTCTCACCTGTTAAGTTGCGGTACATCTCCTCAGCTACAAAAGGTATAAAAGGTGCCAAAAGTTTGCTTAAAGCCACAAAAATATGGTAAGCAGTATTTAAAAAGACCTCCTGATCTTCTGGGTTAGCAGCCGCCCCCACCCGATCCCTGGATCTTCTGATATACCAAGTAGACAAGTCACTCACCACAAAGTCCTCAATCGCCCGGGAAGAAGTCATCGCATCATACTTTTCTAAATTTTTATTTACCAATAAAGCTAACTGATTCAATTTAGCTACAATCCATCGGTCTAAAATTGTGAGTTTTACAGTGTCCAGATTCTTCTTTTTTGTTATCTCCCACTCAGACAAGAGGGCATATTCAACAAAAAATTTATAACAGTTCCATAATATTAAATAAAACCTTCTTCTAACTTCATCAGCAACATTGAAACCAAAATGTAAATTATGTTCTGGATTTTGAGTAACATAAAGCCACCTCATCACATCAACTCCAATCTTGTCTGCAGCCTCATTAAATTCAATAGCATTGCCCTTAGATTTATGCATCTCTTCCCCCCTTTCATCCATCACCATGGCATGTCCAAGTAGGTTTTCAAAAGGATTAGTCTTTTTTAAAGCCGTACTCATAGCAATCATGGAGTAAAACCAATTCTTAAACTGACCCGGGAAAGCTTCAGTGACAAAGTCTGCCGGAAACCAGTCCTCAGGAAGTGTCGAAAAAGGCACAATTCCGGCATCTAACCAAGGGTTGCCTACGTCAGGGATTCTGGAAGTTAATTCCCCGCAGTTACCGCATTTAATCTTTATTTCATCAATCCAGGGTTTATGGGGAGAATGACCTTCAAACTTTTCCCAACCCTCTAAAGCTTTCTCCTTCAACTCCTCTTTACTACCCACCGTCTCAAAATGCCCGCATTTTAGGCACTCCCAAATAGGTAAAGCTAAACCCCAATATCTCTTTTTAGAGATTAGCCAATCGTGCATATTTTTTAACCAATCTAGCTCTCGATCTAATCCCCACTTAGGAAGCCAAATAATTTTTTTTGCTACCTCTATCATTTGTTCTCTATAAGTTTGACCTGACTCATCTTTCCTATCCATCTCAATGTACCATTCATCAACAACTCTCCATACAAGTTCCGTTTGACATCTCCAACAAGTAGGATAACGGTGAGTATAAGGCACGACATCAAACAAAAATTTTCCTTCTTGACAGCTTTTTAGAAAATCAATAATTAATTCTGGGTTATTCTTGGCATTTTTCCCTGAAAAATCATCCATACCATCTAAATAATTTGCTCCCTCATCAATCACTTCAATGATAGGTAACTTATTTTTCTTACCCAACTGGAAATCTTCAGATCCTGCACCAGGAGCAATGTGAACTAACCCAGTGCCTTCTTCGTCAATAACCGGTAAGATAACAGGATCTGTAGCGATAACCTGATGTTGATAACCAGAAAGTGCTTTTTGAACACGAGGCAAATGATCAAATGGAGAGCTATACTCTAAACCCACCAACTCAAGACCCTTTAAGTTCTTCAAAATATCTAATTTTAATCTAGCCACTGCTTCTTTACCTAAGTAATAAATATTACCCTTAACCTTACCAGTTGCAGCCACATAATCTTTACCGGGATCTACAACCACAGCCACGTTGGCAGGAAGTGTCCAGGGAGTTGTAGTCCACACCAAAATGTATTCATTCTCTTTCCCCACTATTGGATACTCAACAAAAACTGAATCATGAGTTAACTCTTTATATTCTTCAGTTAAAATTTCATGTTGAGAAATCGCTGTACCACATCTTGGACACCAAGGTACACTATCATATCCTTTATATAGCCAACCTTTTTCGTTTACCACTTTAAGGAAATTCCAAATGGCATAATTATTCTGCTCAGAAGAGGTGTGATAAGAATGCTCCCAATCCATAAAGTATCCTAATCTTTTAGATTGTTCAGTTTGGATACTTGAGTACTTTTTGACTCTCTCCTTACAAAGATTGACGAACTTTTCAATTGAGGCAAATTTATCTCCAGGAATAAGATTTTCAATATCTTTTTTATCTTTTAACCCTAAATCTTTCTCTACACCCACCTCTACCCAAAGTCCCTGCTCATCAAAACCATTCTGGAACCTCTGGGCAAAGCCCCGCATATTATAAAATCTCTGCCACAGATCTTTATAAGTCCTTCCCCAGGCATGGTGAACACCCATGGGGTTATTAGCAGTTATTGGACCATCAAGGAAAGAAAATTTTTTGTCTGAAGAATCATTTTTGTGAAGATATTTCTCCACAATTCCCTCTTTACCTTCTTCAGAAGGCAAGCTTTGCTTATACCAATAGTCTAAAAGTTCTCTCTCTAAAGCTGGAAAATCAACTTGTGATGAAACAAGCTTAAATCTTGTCATATGGCTAATTCTAACAGAAAAACTATCACGAGGCTAGATTAGTTATTTCTTCTTAAAAAGGCGGGGATGTTAAAACGGGACTGCTCTTCATCATCCTCAGCTATAACTGGATCATCTGCCTGAGGAGATACCTGGGTATCATCTGAAGTACTGCTACTGCTGCTATAACTTCCTCCCAAACCTTTATTTAAATTAAGCTGAGGAATGGGGCTGGGAGCAGGACTACCCATAAACTCTCTAAATCTAGCCCTGGTACTATCAAAACCTGTAGCAATAACGGAAATCTTCAGCTGATCTATTTGATCCTCTTTAATAGTTGCCCCAAAGATAATATTGGCATCCGGGTCAGCAGCGGCAGAGATAATCTTGGCAGCCTTATCCACCTCTTCCATGGTCAAATCATGACCACCAGTGATGTTGAAAAGAACTCCTTTGGCCCCTTCAATAGAAATTTCTAAAAGCGGTGAGGCAATGGCCATTCTGGCTGCCACCTCAGCCCTATTCTCTCCCCCTGCCTGCCCAATCCCCATTAAGGCTGAGCCGGCACTGGTCATAATGGTTCTAACATCAGCAAAATCAACGTTAATTAGGCCTGGAACAATAATTAAATCAGAGATTCCCTGTACTCCTTGACCTAAAACTGAATCCGCAGTCTTAAAAGCATCCTGTAAGGTCATATTTTTATCAAAGACATCCAGCAGTCTTTGGTTAGGAATAACAATTAGGGCATCAACTTTGTCTTTGAGCTCTTCTAAGCCTTCTTCAGCGACTATCATTCTTCTAGTACCTTCAAAGTTGAATGGTTTAGTCACTACAGCCACCGTCAAAGCCCCAATCTTTTTAGAAATTGAAGCTGCAACGGAGATAGCTCCAGTTCCTGTGCCTCCTCCCATACCAGCAGTTAAAAAAACCATATCCGAATCTTTTAAAATATCCTCAATCTTCTGGGCTGATTCTTCAGCTGCCTGCTTACCAATGGAAGGATTACCTCCAGCTCCCAGACCCCGAGTTAAAGCTTCACCAATCTGAATTTTAGTAGGAGAGGGATGAGCTAAAAGGGCCTGGGCATCGGTATTAATAGCTATAAACTCAATACCTTGAATCTGCTGAAGGTTGATCATCGAAGATAAGGCATTACTGCCGCCACCGCCAATACCAATAACTCTGATCTTAGCAAATTTCTGGACATCAGGCTTAATTAACATAAACAGCTACTTTGGGCAGATTCTAACAATATTTTTTTATTTTGTCGAGTCCCCCTACAATTACAAAAATCAAGGCAGAAAAGATTTGACTAAATTTAATCCTCTTTGAAAAACATCCTTAAAAGGTAATCCCTTAGCCAACACCGGGATATTAAACTGCGGTCCCGAAGCCATCTTAGACCCATATAAAATCAAACCTGCTGCTGTAGCAAAAGAAGGAGAGTCAATTTCATCAATTAATCCTACTAATCCTTCATTTTTACCTACTCTGGCTGGGTATCCCAATACATATTTAGCTTGGTCTAAAAGCCCCACAGTTAAAGATCCTCCTCCACAGATAACTAAACCAGAAGGAGTTTGAGTACCGAAACCACTCTTTTTGATCTCCTTGCCTACCAGCTCAAATATTTCCCTCACTCTGGGTCTAATGATAGAGTCAACAACTGCTTTTTTGGAAATTTTTTGTAAATCCTCACTGATACCAATACTTTTAACATCCAAAGGTTCTTCCTTTACGGATTTACTTGCTGAAACTCCTCTTTCCTCTTCTTTACCATAGGCTTCTGGGAAGGCGGGAATTTTTGAAGTTCTTCCTAAGTAAACCTTGATTTTTTCAGCTGATTCTAAAGAAACTCGCAGCCCGACTGCTAAATCGGAGGTAATATGACGTGCACCCACGGGAATAACTGAGGAATGAGCAATCGCCCCATCAACATACATCACTACATCAGTCGTTTCTCCCCCGATATCCACTAAAATAGCTCCTAGCTCCTTTTCTGTCTCAGTTAAGACAGCATAGGAGGAAGCAATACCGGAGAAAACTAACTCCTCCACATTCACCCCGACCAGTCCCATACATTTGACTAAATTTTTCATCGATGTGGTTGACCCGGTAATAATATGCGTATCTGTTTCTAGTCTTACCCCGGTCATGCCGATAGGATCCCTAATACCTTCTTGTCCATCCACAGTAAAAGTACGGGGAATTACATGAAGAATCTCTTTGGAAGAAGGTAACGGTATAGCTCTGGCAGCATCATTAACTCTTAAAACATCATTTTCAGCAATCTCCCCTTCTGGTTTGGCTACTGCTACCACAGCATGGGAATTAGTACTTTCAATATGAGGTCCTCCAATAGAAACATAAACTGAGGAGATGGAATAACCTGCCATCCTCTCTGATGCCTCAATACTCTCGGTGATAGCAGCGACAGCATCTTCAATATCAACAATCTGGGCTTTTCTGACTCCCCGGGAATTCACAGCAGAAACCCCAATTAAATTAATCTTCCCATCCTCACCTAAAGAGGCAATAAGAGTAGCTATTTTCGAAGAACCAACATCAACGGCACAGATAACTTTGTCTTTCGGCATATTTAACTTAACCAACTTGGCTGTAACAGACCTCTCCTACTAAATTAATTTTAAATCTTGTCTTTTGAGAAAGTCAAAAGATAGATCACCGCCTACTTACCTCATTAGCTTATCCCCAAATTCAATCATTACTTTTGCTGGAAGAATATACAACTACAGGTTTATCAAAACGAAGATCAACAGTTTCCATTTCTTTCTCGTCTATTTTAGCTTTTTGTAAGATTAGTTGTAAAGAGCCCAGTTGCCGGAAAATATCTCCTGACAAAGAAAAAACTAATTTAGGCCTGGAGTACACCAGTAAAAAGTCTCCTGACTTTTTGAATTTGAAGAGAGAGCTGTCCTGGGCTTGAATCTCCAGTTTACCCAAATTTAAAATAACTTGCTCTAACTTAGTTAATAGGTCGCCTTCTATTTTTTGACCTAATTTAAGTTCATCTCCCAAGTAATATAAAATTGGTAACTGAAACTCCTGACCTTGAGCGAAAACATACCCCTCACTATCGGCAATATATAATTTCTTTACATCCTCAGGCAACGACCAGTCCAGTAAAGCCGTTGACGAGGAGGGAGAAGCGGTTAAATCCTCATCTAAGGCGGCTGTAGGGATAGGGGCAATTTTTATCAAAGGAACTCTTCCTTCGGCAATGATCTTTATTCCTTTGATAAATTTTCTTTCCCAGCGGAGGCTTTTGACACAAGGATAAAGTGAAACAGTTTTTTGAAAGATAGCTTTTTCATTAATATAGAAAAAATAGTTATGTTGGAGATTAATTTCTGATTTTACCCTAGCCGTATCCAGACAAGCGGCATTTTTTGCTTCCCACTCGATTGAATCTGTTTTTAATAGATCAGTTTTAAAAATAGCCAAAGTTATCAAAACAACCAGAAAAAACAGCAAGATAACGGTTTTTTTGCCTCTTATCATCTTAAGTGGGACTCTCTGTCGCCTAAAAGTAAGGTCTCTAAAGCCAGTCTTTTAGCGGCATCCGCAATAGCTATTGGGTGAGCATTTTGAGCTTGTTTTTTTAACTGGGGTAAATTTTTTAACATCTTAGCAACAGTTTGATATAGTTTTTCAGCTGTTAAATCCACTTGCCACAAAACTTGAGCTAGTCCCAGTTTTCCAAAGTAGCAGGCGTTAGTTGTTTGTTCATCTTTATAAAGATAGGGTATTGGTATAACTAAAGTAGGTATAGAAAAATAAGCCAGTTCATAAAGAATATTGATACCACCCCGGGAAATTACCAAATCCACTTTCTTTAAAAGTTCAGCCAAATCTTCAACTTCCAGCCATTTTTTTACTAAATATCTCTGGGGATGAGATAAAGATTTTTGTTTACTAGTCATTTTATCAAAATCGTTAAACTTAGAATCTCCAGTCTGGTGAACAATACAAGCTACTTTAGTCAAATCTTCCAAAATCTGGCGGATAGCTTCATTTATCAGATGGGAGCCCTGATTCCCCCCGGTAATATAAATTAGGGGTTTCTTTTCTTTTTGGGAGATTTTAACAATTTGGGTTATATCTGGACTCAAGGCAGTAACTTTATCTCTGCTGCGGTTTTCATAGGATTCTAGGATTGCCTTCCTCATGGGATTACCGGTAAAAACCATCCGCCGGTCTTTTCTTATCTGATCACCTTTAAAAGAAATGGCTACTTTGTTGGCAAAGAAAGCACTTATTTCATTGGCGAGTCCCGAAACTAAAGTCTGTTCATGGATAATAATTGGAATAGATAAAAACCAGGCAGATATTACCACCGGCACTCCGACATAACCTCCGAAAGATAGCACCACATCCGGTTTTTCTTTTAAAAGCACATAAAAAGCCTGAATAAAACCAAAGGGAATTTTTAGCAGTGATGGTATGGTATGGACAGTAAAAACTCTCTGCAGTCTTCCGGTAGTCAAAGAGATAAATTTAACTCCTAAATTAGATAAAACCTGGGATTCCATGGAGGGAGTTTGATCCCCTTCCCGGGTGTAGCTTCTGCCCAGATAAACAATTTGCGTATGGGGATACTTTCGCAGCTGCTCAATCACTGCTTGGGCGGGGGTAAAATGTGAACCAGTAACAACAATTTTCATCTTAAGTTTTGCTTTGAGATATTAAGTAATATACCTACTGCCACCAAATTTGCAAGTAGCGCTGATCCGCCATAAGATATAAAAGGCAGCGGAACTCCGGTTAAGGGCATCAAAGAGACCATCGCTGCCAAATTAATAACCGCTTGAACTCCTAACCAGGTAGTCAGCCCGACGGCCAACAGTTTCCCATAGCTGTCTACAGCCGTTTGAGCTATTTTAAAACCTCTTAAAATCAAAAAACCAATAATAAAGATTAGTACCAGGCTTCCCAAAAAACCAAACTCTTCACCGATAACTGAAAAAATAGAGTCGGTGGTCACCTCCGGAATGTAAGCAAATTTTTGCCTGGACTGCCCTACTCCCAACCCCAACAATCCTCCTGATCCTAAAGCTATCAGGACTTGAGAAATATGATAAGAAAAGCCTTGAGGGTCAGCAAAAGGGTCTAAAAAGGCTAAAACTCTTTTGATACGATAAGGAGCAATTAAAATGAAACCCATAGCTGAAACTAAACTGATTAGCGATAGACCAATAAAGTGAGCTAAAGGAGCTTCAGCAACGAAATAAACTGAAAAAGCAATCATGCTAAAGATTATGGCTGAACCTAAGTCTTTTTGGAAAATCCCCAAAATGATCCCCACCAAACCTAAGATTACAAAAAAGGGGAAAGACTTACTGCTTTTACAAAAAATAGCTGATAAGAAGATAATGGCAGACAACTTAATGATCTCTGCCGGCTGAACATTGAAACCGGGAAACTTCAACCACCGATGAGCTCCTCCAGCAGAAATTCCCAACCCGGGAATAAAAACCAACAGCAGCAGCAAAACCGAAAAGATAAAAAACGGCAGGGCAAATTTTTGCAGGCGGTGATAATCAAAAAAACTGAAAAAAGCTAAAGCTCCTAGACCCATCAACAACCAAATAACTTGTTGTTTAATAAAATAATACTTATCTCCAAAATCTCTATAAGCTTCAAATTGGGAAGCGTCATAAACCATGAGCAGCCCAAAAAGGGATAAAAAAATTACGCTGCCTAAAAGGACCCAGTCAATTTTATGTTGCTGGGTAAAAACTCGGGGGGATTGATAAATGGACTTTTTCTCCTCTTTAGAAAAAGCCGGTACTTTAAGCCTTCTCATCTCTTCTTAGATTCTAGCAGTTTTAGAAGTGTTTAGTACAGATAAAGATCTATTCCCTTACTGAGAAATCAGAGCTAGCCAAAGACCAAAGATGGCCAGAACTGCTCCGGCCAGCCAAAATCTGACCACAATCTTGGGTTCTTCCCAACCGATATATTTAAAATACATATGGATCGGAGCCACTGGCAGAAGCTTTCTTTTTAAAAACTTTTTGGAAAAGATTTGCAGTAAAGAGGAAAAAATAATCACCACATAAACTCCCCCAATAACAGCTAACCCAAAAATTTTACCGGTTAAAAGCCCGATCACGGCTAAAGTTGCTCCAAACCCAAAAGCCCCAGCATCCCCCAGGTAAACTCTGGCGGGATAGATGTTAAAGTAAAGATAAGCAATTAAGACCCCAATCCATACACCGGTAAAGATAGCCAAATTTTGGTTTAAAACTGAACTGGCCAAAACCAAAAAGGCAAATAAACAAATAGTCAATAGGCCTGTAGAAAGCCCGTCAAGTCCGTCGGAGATGTTGTAAGCATTAGCAAAGGAAACAATGGCAAAAACAGCCAAAGGGATATACCACCAACCTAAAACGATGTTGCCAATGACAGGGACAAAGATATTGTTCAACCCCACCACAAAATAAAGTAACAGCGCTACTAGTACTGCAAAGAGCAACTGCAAAAGAAACAAATATCTGCCCCTAATCCCGGAATATTTACCAGAAAAGGAGATAAAAATCTTTCTAATATCATCTAACAAACCTATAGAACCAAAGGTTAAAATAGTAAAAACTAAAACATAAATGTCTTCACTGGGACCCTGCCTGGTAACAAAAGCTGCCAGTAAACTAAGTACTACCACGATAGGTATAAGCAAAATTCCCCCGCCAATAGGGGTATCAATATCCTTGCCAGCAAGCAGCTGATTATGAATTGGAGTATTAACATCATGGGCTAAAATGGCTGATTTTTTATCTCTTCTCTTTAAATAAAAAAGTAAATCTATAAAAGGAACTAACAAAAAACTGGTCACAAAGAAAGAGATGATAATTAATCCTAAAAGTTCAATCATTTGGATTTACTAATCCTCGCCACCACTTCATCAAGTTTAACAGCTCGGGAGCCTTTTATCAAAATTAAGTCACCTTTGCTGGCAGTTCTTAAAATTCTGGCCACAATTTGGGAATTGGATAAATTTACTTCAATCTTTTCTGGTAAATACCCTAATTTGATTAACTCATCCCCAATAAATCTGACATCTCCTCCTCCTAAAAAGACATAATCTATTTTGTCCTTATAGATCTTCCGGGCTATCTCCCGGTGCAACTGCTCTGAGTAAACACCCAACTCCCTCATTTCCCCCAAAACAGCAATTCTCCTTCTCGCTGAAAGTTCATTTAAGACATTCAAAGCTTCTTCCAAAGCTACCGGAGAAGAGTTATAAGTATCATCTAAAACATAACAACCATTCAGACCTTCTAAAAGTTGTAGCCTATGAGGTGCAGAAGCTACCTTCTCCAACCCCTTTTTAATATTAATCAAATTCATTCCCAAACTGACTCCCAAAGCGGCAGCAGCTAAGGCGGAATAAACAAAATGCTTCCCCAAAAGATTTAGGAAAATTTCAACCCTCTCTACTCCATAATTTAGTTCAAACCTGGTTAAGCCATTCTCCAGGCGGATATTACTGGCCCAAAAATTACAGCTTTGAGGGTCAGTGCCAAAAAAGATCACTTTTGCTTCTGTATCTTTTGCTAATTTGCGGACATTTAAATCGTCCCAATTTAAGATAGCAAAACCGTCTTTAGGAAGTTGTCTGATAAGTTTGCCTTTCTCTTCTAAAATCTGATTGATATCACCTAAAAACTGGCTATGGGCAAAAGAAATCCTGGTGACAACTGCAGTGGCCGGTTTTACCAGTGAAAGGTAAAAGTTCATCTCTCCAGGATATTCTATTCCCATCTCCAAAATTGCTTTTTGAGTATTTGGTCTCATCCTTAGGATAGTAGCCGGGATATTAAAGATAGGGTCAAAATTTTCCCGGGTAGCAACAACCTTAAACTTCTCGGCTAACACTGACAAACAGGTCTCTTTGGTAGTAGTTTTCCCTACTGAACCGGTAATACCGATAAAGGAGCTTCTGGGATATAACTTGGCCAGATTTCTAGCCAGAAAAAAGCGGGCCAAATGGGCCGGTTTTTTATAAGCTTTAAGATTATTCCAAACAGGATGCTGGTAAATTTCCATAACTTTTATATTACTTCTTCCCTTAGCTGGCGGATAACTTAATATTATACTCCTATTTTTCCTGAGCTTTAAGTTTAAAAACTGCCGAAATAATAACATCTTCTTTACTCACCAAATAAGGATCTTTTACCTCTACCTCCCCACTGCTGGTTAAAACCTTTACCTGATGAGCTTTTTCCCTGACTATAGGCAGAATATACAAAGATCCTCCCACTGTTCCCAAGGTATTTTGAAAGATCTCCAACCCTCCCAAGCGGTGTTCTAAAGCAAATTCAGCCAATCTTTTAAGGCTGGTTCCTGATTCAGCTTCCACTAATGCTTCCTCTATACCTATTCCTTGCCTTGAAACATTACCTTTAACTCCAAAAATTTTTAAATTATCGCTTCGGTTTTTAATCACCAGACTATTTATTCCTTCCTTAGAAATAGCTATTTTACTGCCTGAGCCAATAATTAAAAAATCGAGTTTCAGTTCCCGGCAAAGCTGGACAATCTTAATAAGCTCCTCCACAGTAGTAGCAATATAAAAAGCTGAGGCCGTACCTCCAAAACCAGATACTAAATGTTCCGAGATATCACAATCTCTTTTGACTCTACTGCCTCCCAGGTAATCCTGAAGAATTTTCAGCCGGTCATGCATCTTATTATTTCTTTTGGATGATACGACGCACCGCTTCTTGGTCAGACCAAGGTTTTTCCACTCCATGATAGTTCATTGATTTTTCATGTCCCTTGCCAAAAATTCCCACCACATCACCTTTATCAGTTAAAGATAAAGCCAACTTTATAGCTTTAGTTCTATCAGGTTCTTTGTAAAGAGTTTTTCCATTTTCCGCTCCATCCTGATAAGCTCCCTGAGCAATCTCTTCAATAATCTTATTTCTATCTTCAAATCTGGGGTCTTCATCAGTTAAAATTGTTACATCAGCCAATTTACCTGAGATTTTTCCCATTAAAGGTCTTTTTAATTTATCCCTTTGGGAAGCACAACCAAAAACTGCTATCAACTTACCTGAAGTTTTAGGTCTTAGGGTCTGCAAAGCATTTTCCAAAGCATTAGGGGTATGGGCAAAATCCACAAACACCCTGATCCCCCGCCTGTTTTTAATCTCCTCCATCCTGCCGCAAAGTCCACTAAAACCCTCCAGGCTTTTTCTGATCAGTTGATCATCAAGACCTATAATCTTGCCTACCGCAGCTGAAGCTAAGGCATTACAGATATTATAATCTCCAGGTACTCTCAACTTTAAGGGAGTCTTTTGAGTGTTAATATCGGCCTTATTGCTCATCCCAAAACTTATTACTTTACCTGAAGTTTCTTCAGACAACCGGGAAAAGTTTACATCATCAGCGTTTAAAACAGCAAATTTAACATTCTGTATAAGTTTAGCTTTAGCCCGGAAGTAGTTTTCAAAAGTTTTATGGTAATCTAAATGTTCATGGGTAATATTGGTAATTACCCCAATCTCAAAAGGAACTCCCCATACTCTAAATTGATCCAAGGCATGAGAGGTGACCTCCAGTACCATAAACTCATCGCCATGTTTTAAGGCTTGTTGAAAATATTTTTGAATCACCGAAGAGTGAGGACTGGTCACATGAAAGCCGGTATCATAACTTTTTCCAGCTATAACAGCATTAATAGTGGAGATCATGGAAGCTTTTTTACCGGCGTCATGAAGTATTTTGTAAATCATATTCACAGTGGTAGTTTTACCATCAGTCCCAGTCACCCCAATTACCTTCAGTCTTCTACCAGGAAAGCCATATTTAATATTTGCCAACACTGCCTCCGGCAAATGCTTGGCATAATTTACTAAAGAGTGAGGAATTAACTTCCTAATCTTTCTAATCATCAAGGGTATTATAACTCAAACGCTTCTCACATAATGTGCTAACTCTTTATAAGCATCTTGAAAATGATGCAGCCTTCCTAAAACAGAAGTTGCAGGCACAATTCCCGCCTTAATTAAACCGTCAAAAGTAATTTCCACTACAAATGGGGTTTGAGGAGCTGCATCTTTTACCATCCTAATCATCTGCCCTAGCTCAGTATTATAATTGGGATTTGTTCCCACCATCTCTCGAAGCCAAGCAAAGCTTGGAACAGTGGGGTCATTGTGAGGCACTCTTCCGGCCTGAACATGTACCTCCTTTAAAACTCCAGCTTCTAAGAAAGCTCCTAAAGATTTCTTCCAATCCCCTAAGGGTCTGTTCCCTGATTTGGTGGCCTCTTGAGCATGATAGCAGTCATAAACAATACCTGCTGCAGCCTGACTTTGAACCTGACGAATAAGATCACCAGCATTACTTTCATCATTAAACACTGCCGGATGGGTCTGCAGCAAAGGTTGACGGAAATTTCCATACATTTTCCTTCCATTGACTTTATAATTGTAAGTTACAACTGGAAAATTCCCTCTAAAGGCAGTTTCTAGGCTATGAAGGGCTTTTTGTGCCTGCGCATTTTCAGCCAACAATAAATTATAAAAAGATAGTTTCTCTCCTGGTCTTAGGGGATCCTCTTTTCTTTTTAAAACAGATCCCAGAGTAGCATAAGGATTGAAAATCACATGACCGCTGCGGACCTCTTTCCACTCCTTTAAAACATGCAAAGGCGTTTTTAACACATCTTTGGTAGCACCTTTTAAGGCATGAAATTCTACGCTGTCAAATCCAGCTTCTTTGGCCCATCGTTGAAAATGGTCAACCTTCCAACTTAAGGGGATATCTGGTCTCGTCCCTGTTAAAACTGCAGTACAAGGAAACCTGACGTCTAGCTGTCTTTACATTCGGTGTATCTTACCATAATTGTCCCAATATCACTATGAGATAGATTATTCCGTAGGAACTGTGTTGTAATAGGGTAAAAGCTCTTTAGCTATTTCAAAGAAGGTGGGAGCAGCTGTTTCTGAACCATAGATGGAAGATGAGGGCTCCCTGAAAATCACCAGCATTACAAATTTAGGATTATCTGCTGGAGCAAAACCTATAAAAGAAGCGATAGTTTTTTCGGCATCGTAGTGTCCGGCTACCGGAATCTGGGCTGTTCCAGTTTTACCAGCAATTTGATATCCTTTAGGAACCATTCTTTTAGTCTCCCCGTTTTCTACTGCCTCCACCATCATCTCTTTAATTATCGTAGCAGTTTCTTCTGAAATTAGCTGTCTTAGAACCCGGGGTTTAATCAAAGTTACTTTATTATCTCCCTCGATGGATTTGGTGATGTGTGGTTCCATTAGCTTCCCGCCGTTAGCAATAGCTGCCACAGCCCGAACCATTTGGATGGGTGTCACCGCTATCCCCTGGCCAAAAGAGGCAGTCGCTAAATCTATCTCCCTCCATTCATCTTTTGGCCTAATATCAGGAGTTAATTCATCCAGCAGATCAATTTGGGTTAAAGATCCAAAACCAAAATCCTGGATATATTGGTACATCTTATCTAAACCCAGTTTTCTACTGACAAAGACCATCCCAGTGTTATCCGAATGGATAATTACCTCAGCCATCGTGGAATCATCATAATATTTATTATTCCAAGTTCTGATAGTATAACCCCCAGTAGTAATCGGTCCAGAGCAAATATCACAACTGGTCTGGGGATCAATTAAACCCTCATTAATCCCAGCGGCCATAATTAAAACTTTAAAGGTTGATCCTGGCTCATAGCTTTCAGCCAGTACCGGATTTTTGTAAGTTTGGGTGGAAAACTCAAAAAAACTGTTGGGATCAAAGTTAGGGTAAGAAGCCAAAGCTAAAATCTCACCGGTTTGAGGATTCATAACTACCGCTGAGGCTGATTTAGCCCCATATTTTTCCATCCCAGCTCGAAGATCCCTCTCCACAATCCGCTGTACCCCCCGGTCCACAGTTAAAGTGACTGTATGCCCGTTTTTGGGTTCTTTTTTATAATATTTACCGGATAAAATGGGTGCCCCCTGAGCATCCCTCTCCTCTGTTAAAACCCCGCCAATGCCTTTCAACTCCCGGTCATAAGATCCTTCAATACCAAAATAACCCTTTTGCCTGCCTAAAGAATCTGAACCGACAAAACCTAAAATATGAGCTGAAGAAGAACCTTCAGGATAAAAACGAACCACCTGATTTTCAAAACCAATCCCCGTTAAACCCAGATCCTCAATCTGCTTTTTTAAGGAAAAATCTATATTCCTTTCTAAAGCCACCCAGGATAAATCTTTGGATAATTTGTCCGCTATTTCAGCCTTTTTTATCTTTAGAGTTTCTTTAAGATCAATCTCAGCAGAGGGTGAGGCGTTACTTAGTAAAATCTTAGCCAGCTTAGCAGATACTTCCTCTTTGTCTTTAATAATTTTAGGCAGTCCATAAAGGACGAAAGCTGGCCTGTTGGCGGCCAGTATGCCTCCGTCAGCAGAGAGAATTAAACCCCGGGGAGCTTCAATGGCAGAGGTAGCAGTATGTTGCTGCTCAGCCCGGGCGGCCAAATCATCAGCCTGTACTACCTGCCAGTAGAAAAGCCTAAAAGCTACCATCGCCAAAGCCACAATATAAAAGGTTTTTAAAAGCCTCAGCCTCATGATTTTTTTCTTGCATCAAACCCTAATATTTAGGGGAGATTCCTTAACCTATACTAAACTGAGAGCCCAATTTGTGCAAGAAAATTTAATATGCTGAAGCTAAATTAAGAGGTTTAAGATATTGCCAGCTTTTGACAGCCGTAAAACCTAAAGAGACGGCCTTGGTTTCAATTGAGGCCAGAGAAGACTGCTGGGCGATCTGATTCTCCAAGACCTGATTTTCCAGATCTAAAGCCATTTTAGCACTTTTGATGTCTTGGATTTTATCCCCATAAGTTGAAAGTCTGTTGACAGCCCAAATTTCGAGAAACAAAACAGCTAAAAGTATCACTGCTCCTAAACGGATAAATTTAACAACTCTTTTTCTGGGTCTTCTTTCCTCTTCTTGTTTTAAGTGTTTCATCAATTAATTTCTCAAATCATTAACTCGCTGATAAGCTTTTGCCACTTTAGGGGATCCCAAATCTCAAAATGGTCCCCGGCTCCGACAATCACTACTTCACCTTTAAGCTGAGCATAATCCAAAAGCAACTTAGAGATTATAAACCTTCCCTGATCATCTAAAACCACACTTTCAGCAGCTGAGAATAAGTACCTTCTTAAATTCCTTGCCTTCTCCTCAGTGGCTGTTATCTCAAGCTGCTTTTCAGCTTCATTTTTCCATTTCTCAATAGAGAATCCCCAGATGCACCCCTCAAACCCTCGGCTCAAAATAAGCTCTTTCCCACCTGACAGCTCAAATCTGAACTTTTTGGGCAAGATAATCCGGCCTTGTCCTGTAAACTTGGTATGATACTCGCCCAAAAACACCGCTGGTGTCCTTTCTGGGCAGCCCTGTACCACTTACTAAGTTCGGGTACAGGTTAAAATATCTTGTTAAAAACATAGAGGGTGTATCGACTGGTACATCCCCATATTTCACCATCTCTAACCATAATGAACCATTAACCTACACCCTGTCAAGTCCCCTTTTCACCATCATAAAGATAAGATTTATGGGATAAAAATGGATAAAGAAAAAAGGGGTTAACTACTTTAAAGGAGCCAGCACACTAAAAATACCGCCGCTTTCTGACTGGGCAAACAGACTGCTGCCTTCAATCTTGGTTTCATACTCCACCCATTGGTTGCCGGTTTCATCAAAACGGGCAATTTTAAGCTCTGAGGAGGGTGTTTGGACCAGCTCGATAGTTACCATACCCTCAGGCAGTGATTTGGATTGAGGTGTATTTAAAGCATAAACTTTCCCTAAAACAGCCTTTCCTGAAGGCAATTTAGGAGCCCCGGTTAAATCATTAATAATGGTGAACTTTACCAAAGACAGTTGGACTGATTCAGTAGCTAGGTCATAAGCAAAATGGGCATCACCAGAAAAAAGTTTCCCTAACTGAAGATCAGGTTTCTGCAAATGCCACTGGGTAGTCATCCTAAAAGCCTTGTTGCCTTTTTTAATCCTCAAGATTAAGGTTCCGTTTTCCACTCCCTTATCATAAACACAGGTTCCCCCCGTAGAACAGGTGCCGAACAAGATCTCCTGTTCATATTCACTCCTGTTTTTAGGCAGTTTTATCCAGGTATCCAAAGATCCAGCCCCTCTGTCCACCCCTGTTTCATCAGCATAAGCTATCTGATAAGAGAACTCCTCAAAAGAAGCCACCCTTTTAATAACTAAATTTAAGGCATTTCCATCCCTTCTGGGAAAAAGCAAAGCATAAGGCCCCTCGGGATCAAAAGTTAAATCAACTTCTTCTAAAGGCAAACTAGTACTACCTCTCACAAAAAATTTCTGGTAAGAAAACAAACCTGCAACAACCACTAAAATTATAAAAATGATCAAAAGAAGAAGGGGTTTATTTTGTATGACACTTTTAAGAAATTGTCCCATTAACAACCAGCATCCTCCTGACCTCTTCAGTCTCAGACGGAAAATCTATAAAAGAAGAACAGGGAATATAAGGCATAGATCCATAACCCTTCAACCAATCATTAATCCTACCAATGCGAACTGCACCCATGGCTCCTGGAAAATCTTCTTCACTTTGGACCAGACGTCTGAAAGTAGCATCATCAGTAACTTCGATAGAACCTCCGGGGAGGTCTTTTCTAAAAATACCTGTAATATCAGTCGGTCTGATGGTTATTGATTCGGTCATTAATAAAATTTCTTAGCTGATTAATTTCTGCTCTTTCCTGTTTAGCTGTATCCCTATCCCTAACGGTAACTGTTTCATCTTCCAAGGTCTGGAAATCAACAGTAATACAAAAAGGTGTGCCGATCTCATCTTGGGAGGCATACCTTTTACCAATATTACCCCGCTCATCCCACGCTACCATGAAATCCTTTTTCAGGTCAAGATGGATCTTTTTAGCTTTCTCCACTAGCTCTGGCTTATTAGCCAAAAGTGGAAAAACAGCAGCCTTATAGGGGGCAAGCTGAGGATGAAGTTTCAAAATCACCCGACCTTTATTTTCAGAGTAAGCATCAATTAAGAAAAACAAAGCTGATCTATCTACTCCCATTGACGACTCAATATCCCAAGGAATATATTCTTCCCCAGTTTCCGGGTCTTTATATTTCATCTCTTTAGAGCTATATTGCTGATGTCGGCTCAAATCCCAGTCCCCTCTATGGTGCACCCCCATAAACTCTGCCCATCCCCAAGGAGCTTGATATTCAATGTCTGTAGCAGCCCGGGCGTAATGAGCCCTTTCATCCGGAGCATGATCCTTAAACTTTAGTTTATCTTTACTGATTCCTAGTTTTATATACCAATCCATCCAATATTTCTTCCAGTATTCAAAGGTTTTCAAGCTATCTTTTTCATCAGGTTTAACAAAATACTGCACTTCCATCTGTTCAAACTCTCTTGATCTAAAGGTAAAGTTTCCCGGGGTAATCTCATTGCGGAAAGCCTTACCGATCTGGGCAATACCAAAGGGAATCCTTATTCTGGTAGAGTCCACCACATTTTTAAAATTTACATGAACGCCTTGAGTAATCTCTCCCCGTAAAAATATTTCCTGTTGTTTTCCCTCAATCACCCCTAGGTAAGCCTTAACTAAGAGGTTAAACTTCTGAGGCTCTGTCCAATCACTTTTGCCGGGGTGGTGCTTTTTCTCATGGGCTTTAATTTCATCCTCGTGATCTGCCCGTAACCTTTCATGGTCAATACGGCATTCTACTAACGGATCAGTGAAGGCCTCCACATGACCAGAAGCCTCCCAAACCCTAGGATTCATCATAATAGCAGCATCTATTCCGACAATATCTTCCCTAATCTGCACCATGCTTTTCCACCACATATTTTTAAGGTTACGCTTGAGCTCCACTCCCACCGGACCATAATCCCATATTCCAGCCAAACCACCATAGATCTCCGAACCAGGGTAAATAAACCCGCGGCGTTTAGCCAAAGCCACTATTTTATCCATTAAGTTATTATTTTGATCTACCATATTATTTCAGATTATATTTGATCTATCTTGATTTTGCACCCTACTTTTTAGCTTTTTGTTCTAAGCTTCTGAATTATCTTAACACTTCTTAAAGGAGATTCTAAGACTTTTTCTAAATAAGATCTTAAAATTCTTTCCAGCTCCTCTGATTGAACTTGGGTTACCTCTATTTGGGCAATCTCCTCCCAACTCCCTTTCTGGAGTTTTTCCAGTATTTCCCTAACCCCCCTTACTTCCCCTACCTGATCTAAAGACCAAAAACCTAAAACTGTCAAAAGTTTGACCTCAAAAGCTCTGATAAAAATCTGCCGGGGATTATTTTCCAAGAGATTTAAAACAATTACCAGTAAATTATAAGCTTGGGGATTAGGTTGCTCCTCGGGCAATAATCTATCAGCTAGTTCAGCTATATGAGAACTATAAGTAGAGATCATTAAATCATTTTTAATCTTAGAAAAAGTCTTAAGGGACTCTGCTTCTGTTAACAGATCCATTCCTTTCCCCTGAAAAACCTGAATTTTTACTTTATTTAAAAGCTCTACATTACCGCCACGTCTGGAGGTAATTCTTCTGACCCCTTTGGCCACCACCTTAATCTTTCCTTTAAAAGGGGTAACAATGGTTAAAATCCTATCCGCCTCCCCAAAGTTAGACCTTTTAACAATAATCCCTTCTGTAGTAAACACTGGCATAGTAAAGGAATTATACACTTACTTAAGTCACTTAAGGTACTTAAAAAGTTAAAAAGTTAAATCGAGTTGCTTGTCTGAGGTCAAATCAAATTCTGCTTTTTTATTACCATTAATTTTAACAATATACTTGTGGTTTTTGGCTCCCGGTTGTTTTTGGATAAGCAGGGGATAATTTTTCTCCGTCACTTTTACTGGAGACGTATACTCTAAAGATAAAGTCAGGGAGTTTTGGGGACGGACCACCACAAAGGCCTCAAAATAAATTTTATTCAGATCATTGTCTAAAGCTGTAGTAACCTTCTCAGCAGAACCTTTTGAATCAGTTAAAACGCTTCCTTTGGGAACAAAAATTCTGACATAATCCCTTAAAATCCCATTTAACCAAGTATTGTAAGGTTGAGGATTTTTATACTCAATAGTTATTTTATGTTTTGCTGAACCATCTTTAGTTGTAGTAATTTCTAAAGTCACTTTCTCATCAACATAAAGATTTGATTTACCTCCAGCGAAGTTGGAATCATTAAGGTGTAAGTAATCCCCCTCAGGATCTCTCTTAATCTCTCCTGTCCAATTAAGCTTGCTAAAAGACTGCTGGATCTTCCCATTATGCATATAAGCCATCAGATGTTTATCATTGGCTAACTTAATAGTAGTATTGAGTAAAGTAGGCAACTGGTCTGGTCCTAAAGTTAAAAGTTTGGCCATCAGTTGCTGCATTAAAGCTCCCAAAATAGCTTTTCTATCAGATTCTCCCTTGGCAGTTATCTCAGCGTAATGTTCCAACTCGTAAATTACATTGGGGCAATTACACCGCTTGTCCTTCTCAGCACTATACGTAGTCCCTAAAACATCAATCGGGCCGGTCACCGCAATCAGCTCTTCTACTACCTGAGTATCAATAGTAAAGATACCATCAAAGGAAATTCCATCTCCCAGCATCTCATACATCCTTTCAAATTGCTGGAGTGAGGTAGGCAGATCAGGTGATAAATTAGAATCTCTCATTGACCAAGCGCTTCGGGGCTTGCCATCTGCTTCAGGTAAATATTTAACGATTGGGGCAGGAGGAGAGAGAGGGCAAATTTTATTTAAACAAACCTTCAAAAGCCTCTCATCAAGGCGGTAAATATCATCAGAGGCAGTGGTAGATAACTTTCCATTGTCTAACCTTAAGAAAGCATAGGCAGTAATAAAACCCCCGGTAGCCCGAAGCTCCTTATCATTTTGAAATAAAAGCAGGTAGTTTTTAGCCCCTTTTTGTCCTAAAAGTTCTGGTAAAACTTCAATCAAACCCTTATTTTCAGAAACCGCAATATCAGCTCCAACGATAAAATTTTTAGCCTCCTCTATTCTGCCTCTTAACTTCTTTGAACCAAAATTTTCCGGGTATTTACCGGTATCGACACTTTCTATCTCTCTGCGGGCTTTTTTCAAAAATGGCTCAACTTTATCTAAACTTGGTAAAGTTTTATCCAGGATCTTGACTGCTTGAGCTACCCTGTCCTGCCCAGGTGTTCCTTGTCCGGTTAACCCGATCTCATTTTTATAAGGCTCTAAAGAATCAGTGAGGATCTTGACCGCTTCCAGTTCGTACTCGAAAGCCGTAACAAAGTGTTTGGCGTCACTGTAAAAACCCCCAACAAAAGGCAAGGCCCTCATCCAAAAAAAGAAATTTAAAGCTCCATTTAAACTGCTTACTGATTTTTGGGTATCAACCACTCCCTGCCTTACTAAATCAAGATTTTCCTGCTTTGCTCCCAGTATTATCTGGCGGCTGCTTTGCATTACCTGCTTGGTGGACTGGTAGATACTTCGGGCAGGCAAATAAATCAAGACAAAAAGAATGATAAAAATAATGACAAGTCTGATAAGCCACCCTTTCCCCTTTCTCTCTGGGGAAGAGGAATTTTTCTTTCCCACACCATCAATTTTTTTATTTAAATTAATAAAAGGCATAAATTTAGACAGCTCCTTTTCCCAGTAATACTGCCGGGATAGTATTTAAAATAAGCCATAGATCATACAAAATTGACCTTCGCTGGACATATTTGGCATCCAATTCCACTCTTTTATCAAAGTTGATCTCTGATCTGCCTGAAACCTGCCATAACCCGGTCAGTCCTGGTTTCGCTGACAAAATGATTTTCACAAACCTCTTTGTAGAAGGATACTTTTCCTGTTGTTCCTCAAGTTCAAAAGGGTTGTAAGCCCGAGGGCCAACTAAACTCATCTCCCCTTTTAAAACATTAAAAAATTGCGGCAGTTCATCAATAGAGGTCTTTCTGATAAACTTACCTGCCCTAGTAATCCGCGGATCTTCATCTCTGTCTAATTTATAGCTGTTGTGTTGATATTTTTCCAAAAGCTCTTTAAACTGGGGATCCTTATGCAACAACTCATGGGCTCCCACAATCATCGACCTGAACTTATACATTTTAAACAACTTACCATCTTTCCCCACTCTCTTAGGGATGTCAGCCAGTATCGGACCTTTAGAATCCAGTTTAATCAGGAAAGCCATGATCAACATTAAAGGAGAAAGAATAATAATACCAACCAGCGATCCGACTATATCAATCAACCTTTTAAATGTTTCATAACTGAAAAGACCAACTGAAGGGGTTACTCCTGCCAAAACCTTACTATCTAAGACCAAGGTTTGATCTTGGCTACGCGGGGGAAAAGCTGGATCATTTTCGGAGGAAAGAACTTGTTCGTTTACTACAGTCATAAGTCGTTGATAACACTTTGAAATCTTTTAATGAAATTTGTCTTGGAAAAATAGGCAGCGTTATTAAAGCACATTTTCTGATTATAACCCCTTTTGTCCAGAGTCTCTAGCGCTTCAATTAAGCTTTCTACTGTCTGTTCACTAAAAAAATAGCCTGTTTCCCCCTCAATAACAGTTTCCAAGGATCCCCCTTGCCCATAAGCTATCACCGGTTTACCTAAAGCTTGAGCTTCTAAGGAAACCATCCCAAAATCTTCTTCCCCGGCTACCACTAAAGCTTTACATCCGGATAAAAGCAAAGTCAACAAATCTTCATCCACACTTCCTAAAAGCTCTACTGTTGGTCCTGCCATCAAAGCTAGATTATGATACTCCGGACCACTACCAACAATCTTCAAGGACACCTTTAACCTGTTGGCTGCCCCAACCACTAAGTCTACCCTTTTATATTTATTTAGTCTAGTAATCACCAACAAATATCCCCCATCAAATGTTTGGACACTAGCAAATCTTTCTAAATCCACAAAAGGATAAATTACTTTAGCTTCAGCTTGGTAAATCTTATAAATTCTCTGTTTAACATTTAGGGAATTGGCTAGCCAAAAATCAACCCTTTTGGATGCCAGGTGATCATAAAGTCTTAAAAAGCTGAGATAAGGAGAAAATATCCCCTCAACCCTTTCTCCTGAGAAATTCCACAAAAATCTGGGAGGAGTAGGACAAAAACATACATGTTTTGTCCCGGGTTTGGTAATAATACACTTGGCAAAACGGGTGGAGTGGGAGATCACCAAATCAAACTTGGAAAAATCAAATTGTTCAAAAGCCAAGGGGTGAAGCGGTAATAAAGTCTTGTATAATTTTTTCCATCCCGGAATTTTTTGAATAAAAGAGGTGATAATTTTTTTAGAGTGAAAATTTTCTTTTAATAACTTATTATTATCATCATGGGCTAAAGTATAAATTGGAGCTTGGGGAAAGATCTCTGATAAAGTCACCAGTACCCTCTCAGCTCCCCCCCATTGCACCAGGTCATCATGAACAAGCGCTACCTTCATTGTCCTAATTGTACCAAAAGTATAAAATACACCTATGAATACCTATCACATTCCAGTGATGCTTAAGGAGACTCTTCAATTCCTTCAGGTTAAACCTAAAGCTTGGTATATCGATGCTAATTTAGGAGGCGGAGGTCATACAGAAGGGATTATTAAAGCAAGAAGTAAGGTTTTAGGGATAGATTTAGACCCGGAAGCTATTAGGGAAGTGGCTAAAAACCATCACCTGGAGGTGAAACTCATTAATGACCACCTTCAGGCTATCTCTGCTGATTTAATCCTTTATCAGTCAAACTTTGCCCACATGGGAGAAGTTGTTAAAAAACTGCAGTTAGATAAAATCTTAGGAGTACTTTTTGATTTAGGAGTCTCTTCTCATCAGTTGGAGAAACCACAAAGAGGGTTTAGTTTTAACCTTGAAGCTCCTTTAGACATGAGGATGGACCCACAGCATATGACAGTTACCGCTGCTGATCTAATCAACGCTTTACATGAAAATGAGCTTACCCAACTTATTCAAAAATATGGGGAAGAAAGATATGCTAAAAGAATCGCCAAGAAAATTGTTGAAGAAAGAAAAAAACAAAGAATAGCCACTACCAACCATCTTGCTCAAATCATTACCTCTGTTAGACCCAAATCCAAAGCTGACAGAACTCATCCGGCTACCAGAACTTTTCAAGCGCTGAGGATTGCCGTCAATGACGAGCTCCATAGTTTAAAGGAAGCTTTACCTCAAGTCTTAGAAGTACTCAGTCCAGGAGGAAGATTGGTAGTGATTAGCTTTCATTCCCTAGAAGATCGGATTGTTAAAAACTTTTTTAAAGATGAGAACAAAAAGGGTTCGATCAAAATTATTACTCAAAAACCTTTAATTCCTTCTGAAGAAGAAGTTAAAACTAACCCCCGTTCCAGAAGCGGTAAACTCCGTGTAGCTGAGAAACTCTAACTTAACCAACTTCATTATAGTAAAAACTATTTATCTTTCCACAGATATAATCAACTTGTTGTATTGTCATCTGGGGATGACAAGGCAAAGATAAAATTCTCTTAACAAATTTTTTAGCATTAGGTAGATTTTGACAATTGTAAAAACCCTTTAGAAATAGTTGCTGCGGAATAAGTAACGGATAGTGAACTGCAACAGGGATATCGCTTTTTTCTAAATAAAGTTTCAACTGATCCCTTTCTCGGGTCTGAATAACAAAAAGATGGAAATTCCCTTTTGAATCGCCTGGTGGCTTAATTACCTTTATTTGGGGGAACTTCGACAAATTGTGCATATACCTTAATGCCAACTGCTCTCTTTTGTCATTATTTTTATCTAAATTTTTAAGTTTTACTTTTAAAATTGCCGCCTGTATCTCGTCTAATCTGCTGTTAAGGCCATATCTTACATGTTTGTATTTACCTTTTTGTCCATAATCCCTTATCTGATAGCACAGAGAAGCAAGCTTATTTTTGTTAGTCACAATCGCTCCTCCATCACCCAACCCCCCTAAATTTTTAGTGGGATAGAAACTGAAGCATCCTAGATCCCCAAAAGTACCGAGTTTACGACTTCTATACTGCGACCCGTGAGCTTGGCAAGCATCTTCGATTAAATAAAGCTTATGTCTTTTACAAAGGGCCAGAATCTTACTAAGTTCTACAGAATTTCCGTAAAGATGTACGGGGAGAATTACTTTAGTGTGTTTTGTCAAAGCTTGACTAATCTTATTAGTATCTATTAAACCATCCTCTGTAGTGTCGACAAATACAGGTCTAGCTTTTACAGCAAGTATTGCTAAAGTAGTAGCAACTGCAGATATAGGTGTGGTTATTACTTCATCCCCTTCCCTAATACCCAAGGCCATCAGGGAAATTTGTAAAGCCTCCAGGCCGTTACCTACACCAATGCAGTGTTTTGCTCCTAGATAGTTTGCAAATTCCTTCTCAAATGCTAAAACCTCACGGCCTAAAATATACCAGCCGGAAAACAAAACAGCCTCTACCGCGGCTATGAATTCTTCTTGATATTCCTTAACCTCTTCCTGAAAATTATTAAATTTTATCTTCATTCTGATTCTTTTGTTTAACTAATTTTACGAATTCATTATAATCCCGAATATAATCCTCTGGTTTATAAACATCTGAGGCAAGAACTAATAAAATCGTGTTTTCTTGAAAATCATGCATTTCATGCCAAATCATTTTATTTAAAAAGATTCCCTCCTCTGGTTTATCCAAAATAACCTCTTCTCTTCTAATTCCATCATCAAGCACCATTTTAATGTGTCCTTGAATACAAAAAAGAACTTGATGTGTCTGATGATGGGCATGAAATCCGCGCCCAATTTGTCTTTTAGCCTGAGTAATATAATAAATTCTCTTAATAGAAAAGGGGATATGATCATAATTTTGGGCAAAATAAAGATAACAATCATCAAAAATTTTGGGGATAGTAATTAATCTAACCAAGGAATCTCTAATCATTCAAATCTGTCACCTCTTTGTAAATATCTAACGTTTGTTTAGCCATTTTACTCCAATCAAACAACTTGTATCTTCTCTCTCCTTTTCTAATTAACTCTTTTCTTAACTTCTCATCAGTTAAAACTCTTTTAATTTTTAAAACCATATCCTCTGTGTCTTGTGGATCAAAATAAAAGGCGGCCTCCCCTCCTACTTCCGGCAATGATCCGGCTTTTGAACAAACAACTGGACAACCACTGGCCATCGCCTCCAAAAGTGGTATCCCAAACCCCTCTTCCAGAGAAGGAAAAACATAAGCCCTAGCATTTTTATAAAGTACCACCAGCTCTCTATCAGATACCGGACCAGTAAAAATAACTTCTTTAATTTTAGTTGATTGTTTTAAAAATTTATAAAAATGACTCTCAGGTCCTGATAAAACCAAATTAAGACCAGACCAATCGTTCTTTAATATAGTGAATGCTTTGATGAGTTGATGAATGTTTTTATGAGGATAAGCATTACCGACATAAAAAAGATAGGGCTTTTTAAAACCAAATTTTGCAGATAATTTTAGAAAATCTTTTTCACTTAATTCATCTAATAACTTAAGGAAACCTCCTTCAACTCCTTCATAAGTTACCATAATCTTATCTCTTTTTACTCTCCACTCGTTTATTAATTGTTCTTTTACAAAGTTGGAGGGAGTGATAATTTTGTCAGATTTACTAAGGGCTTTCAGAAAAATTTTCTCAAAACCAATTTTCTTTATTTGATATGTTAAATAATTATGTATCGTGGCCTCTTTAAGTTGAAAATGTTGGTGAATAAGGTCATGAATTGTTACTATATATTGACCGGAATAAAAAATAGGGACGTTAAAATGAGGAAAATGAACCACATCTAATTGATATTTTTTAAGTAACGGAGGAAATTTTAATTGTTCAGCAAATCCATACCAAGGAAAATCTGCCAAGACCGGATGAAAATTACCAGCTAATTTTAAACTATCAAAATCCTCTTTTTGTAAAAAGATGTAATATTGATTTTCCTGATCAATTAGTTGTAAGTTAGCTATTAAATTACGGATGTATCTGCCAATCCCTGATTGGCGATACATCCTAGCATCTATCCCAATCTTCATAAGCTATTTCTAAAAATATTATGTAATTTTTGAGCAGATTTATCCCAACTGAATCTTTTTAAGTTTTCTCTTCCCCTATCAATAAGCTTTTGCTGTACTTTTTTATCCTTTAAAATTTTCAAAATCACCGCAGCCATATCTTGGTCATCTTGAGGGTTAAAATATAAAGCTCCTTCCCCGCCTACTTCAGGAAGTGTGGAAGCTTGGCTTACAGCCACCGGAACATCCATATATTGAGCTTCTAAAATTGGCAAACCAAAACCCTCATAGAGGGAAGGAAAAACAAAAACATCTGCCAGTCCAAAATAATTAGCAAGCTCTACCTCAGGAATAAATCCACTAACAATTATATCTTTTTTAAATGGATGTTGTTCAATTAACTCTAAAATCTCACTACTTGGCATACCGCCAAGTAATAAACGGGCTTCTGTTTTAGTGCGAATTTTTTGAAATGCCGAAAGTAAAACGGGGATGTTTTTATGGGGACGCCATCCCCCAACATAAAATATTACTGGACAATGAATGCCCAATTTCTGTTTTAATCTTAACATCTGTTTTCTGTCCTGTTTAAACCTGGAAAAATCTACTCCCAGGGGAATAACTTCAATTTTTTTAGGATGAGCTCCTAATCTTTTAACAAACTCATCTTTTCCTATTTGAGTATCTGCCAGTATCTTGTAAGCGCATTTTCCCCCCATCCACAACACCAAAAAGTACCCCCATTTAAAGACAGGACCTTTTAATAAATTTCCTGGAAATTGTAAATAGGCCAAATCATGGACTGTGGTTATAAATTTCCCTGGATAAAAAATTGGGTGATTAAAATTGGGAAAATACATTAAATCTAATTTATGAATCAGAAGTTTTAGGGGAAAAATAAATTGTTCCGACAAACTAAAATGTTTGATATCAACAACCTCTACCTGAAAATTACTGACATTAAGGTCCCACTCTTCTAAGCCATTCTTTCTTAGAAATACGATATATTTATTTTCTTTATCATATTTTGCCAGCGCTTTAACTATCCCCTTAGTGTGTTGGGAAAGACCGGCATTGCTACTGTGCCAAAATCTGCCATCAATACCAATCCGCATATCTTTATACTTTAAGCTTCCTTTTAGCTAAGGCCCATCTTAAGTTGATACCAAGGTAGACCAACCAATTTATAAAAAATGGGTAGTCGGCAGCTAAATTTTTTTGATAAAAAATTTTCATTGTTTCATAAAAAAAGTTGACAGAGCGCAGCCTTGATACAAGATCGGTAGTAGTAAGCTGCTGACTATGTTTCTTGATACCTGAACTAATTCCTTTATAGTGAATAATTTTTACTTGTGGCAAGTACACAATTTTATACCCGGCTTTTTTTATTCTAAAGCACAGATCAATATCCTCGGCGTACATATAATAATCTTCATCAAACAGTCCTACCTTATCCAGTACCGACTTTCTGGTTAAAATAAACGCCCCAGTTAAACTATCCACTTCATGAGGTTTAGAAAAATCCCGATTACTCAGATGATAAAGGCTATCATTTTTAAAAAAATAGTAGAGCAAAGAAGCTAGTGGTGTGGGAAAACCGCGATGGGAAGCCCAATCTAAGGAACCATCAGCCAGTTCTACCCGAGGACTAACAGTTCCCACTTGAGGATGCTCTTCCAGATAATCCAACAAAGTCTTAAGTGTTGTGGGAAGTATTTTAGTATCAGGATTGAGAATTAAGACATATTCACTTTTTACCTTCCGAAGAGCCAAATTGTTACCCTTAGTAAATCCTAAATTATCACCGCTTTGAATATAATTAAATTTAGGAAAAAATCTCTGGGCTTTTTTCAAACTCTCATCTGATGAATTATTGTCTACCACCCAAATATCTAAATTTGCCTCCTCTTCAACTTCATGCAGAGAATTAAGACATTCACTAAGATAATTTCCAGTATTGTAGTTTAAAATCACAACTGACAGGTTTTTTTTAACTGCCATTTTTAACCTCCGTGTAAATACCATCTAATTTGTGGGCAATTGCTTGATAGGAGTATTTTTCTTCGACCAACTTGCGGGCATTAAGGGCCAGTTTTTTATAAAGATCCTTATTTTGAAGCAACCTAATTGCCAAAGTGGATAATTCTTCGGGAGTCCTGCCAACTAAGACTGACTGCCCATCTAGGGCATCAATACCTTCAATACCAATATTGGTAGTCACTACCGGAAGCTTGGCTCCCATCGCTCCTAAAATTTTCAACCTGCTGCCTCCCGGACCATATAAGGGGGCTACCAAAATACCGCTTTCCTGATAAGCCTTCTTTACTCCCTTGATATCTTCAATCTTTAAATCTACAAGTCGGACATTTTCCGCTTTTAAGTTAGCGATCTTTTCGATATGTTGTCCGGCAATTAAAAGTTTCGCTTGAGGAATTTCTTTTAAAATTGCCGGGAAAAGTTGGGTCACTAAAATTTTAGCTGCCTCAATATTTTGCATCCAATCATAATTGGCCATAAAAAGAATATTTTGGGAAAAGTGCAGCGGCACCTCTTCCATCAAATCTTCACCAACTCCGTTAGGAACTACCGAAACATTCATTGTAGGACTGGAGACTCTCATTTTTTTAGCATCTGATTCAGAGACAGCCACTGCCCTAGCAGCTTTGCGCCAGTAATAAGTTTCCCAATATTTTATTTTTAAAACGTCCAGCCAAAGTAAAGGCTTTAAAAACCACCATTTAAAGGTTTCAACGTAATGCTGGTAAACCTGGTATTCAATAGTTTGATCAACCAACACTACGGGTACGGCAGTATTAGGGATATGGGGAGATACATAGAAGGTCTCCGCATGAATAATATCAAACTCTTCTTTTTTTAAAATGTCTGCTACACTTCTCTTTTCTTCAGAAGAAAAATTCCTGATGACTAAAAAGGGATTTAAACTAAAACATGTTTTTAAAATATTCTGTAAAGTCCAAGGTCTCTCTGGCCTTTTAAAAACCCTGACATTTTGACAATATCTTTCCAGTTCTCCAACATACTCTGTCTCTTTTTCATACTTTATTAAGGAATAAAGAGTAATTTGATGTTTTTTAGAAAGTTGTTTGATCAAATTATAAGAACGTATTTGCCCTCCTGAAGAAGGAGGATAAGGTAGATATGGCGTAAGCATTAATATCTTCATCGCTTATTTTAAATCTTTGGGTGCAGTATATTCAGGTTTTGGCCGGGTTAAGTCCAAAATTATAAATTGGGGTGTTTGGGATATAATCTCATACTGTCCCATCAGAGATTTGGTATCGGCATCTAAACTTACGGAAACATAATGAGTCACTCCATACATCTTCTTTAAGTTATCCACAGAGGAGACCATCACCGGAAATCCCGGCCGGTTAACTTGATACAAAAAAGCGGTATCCCCGCCATAAGGAGCTACCACTACCGCCTCTTTAGGTAAAATTTTATCAGCAAACCGGCCGGCTTCAACAATAGCCCAGTTATTAACTTGAAATAGACCTTTCACTTCCAGCCATCCTAGATATATTGTCAGAAATAATAATAACATGGCCAAAGGAATAGTCACTAAACGTGGCAGAAAATTTCCCACACCCCGCAGCAGCAAGACAACCCCCCGGGCAGTAAAAATTGATAAAGCGGGAATAATAAAAGTCTGATAGTAATCATGCATGACATTACCAGTGGCAAAAACCACTAAAAATAACAATGAAGAAGCTAAAAAGAGATGTAAAATGTAACCTTCCCGGATATTTGGTTTAATTAATGACCCCAAGGCAAAAAGGACTGATCCCGCCACTGTCAGAATTTCCCGGCCGAATCTATCTCCGACAATCCATTTCCAAAAAGCCGGCCTAAACCTAATGCCGTTACCATTGAACAGCCAGTTGGAAGCCGGAATGCCATCCGGGTATTGGTTAATCCATATCCTCCAAGCCACAATAGGCCAAAAAGATAAAATAATCCACAAGAAGTATCTTTTAGGGATCGGCCAAATCTGGCCTTCCTTTTGCCAGTAAGAAAGAATCAGCGGCAAAAGGTAAAAAGCAGCCATCGGTTTAGTTAGAAAAGCTACAGCTGTAAAAAATACGCTGCCCAAAAAGAGCTTACGGCTATTTTCGAAGATCCAGCGCTCAGTAAAATAAAACATTCCTAAGGAGAAAAAAACCAATGATGGTTCAGGTAAAATAACCCGGGAAAAATAAATATTAAAAGGCAATACGGCAAAAATAAAGGCTGATAGGAGGGCTGTAAAATAATCCCAATGCCTTTTGGTAATCAAGTAGATAAAAACCAATGAACCCAAAGACATAAAAATGGAGACTAACCGGGCCAAACGTTCATCAACCCCTCCGTTTAACAGATAAAGGAAATAAACTAAGCTGTTATAGATCGGAAGTTCCACAAAGCGCAGACGTCTTAAATTCGGGTTGTCTTTACCCATCGGTGACATATCATCACCCCGGGGCATTAGAGGAGTAAAACCTTCCTTGTAAAAATTCCTGGCTACAGCTGCTGTGTCAGCTTGTCTCCAGGAATGCCAGTCAGCCACCGGATTATCAATTTTATAAAATCTGACCCCAAAAGCGACGAAAATAATAAGGACCAACCAAAACAAATGGCTTTTTAATAACTTAATTAAATATAAACTGAGTACCTTAAGCATTACCGGACTTCTCATGATCATATACCCTCATCATCCCCCAACCAAGACCTAAAATCAGCCAAAAAATTTCCGCCACCTTAGAAGCCTCTAAAACGTCAATAAAAGTTGCTGTTACCAAAAAAACGATTATAGAACAGAGTAGTCCCACAATAAAAAATCTGGGGAAACCAGAAGACCCTTTGAGGAACCTTAACATCTTTTTTATGATGATAAAAAAGATTAAGCCTAGGGATAAGGTGCCCAAGAGCCCAGTTTCTCCTAGAGATCTTAAGTAACCGTTATCGGTAGCGATGGTTAAGGATGAATACCCCGTACCAAGTAATGGATTTTTATAAAATGCATTTAAGGCTCTGGGCCACTCAACATTAAACCTGATGCCGAAGGACCTATAGACTCCCAGCTCAGTAGTATTAATCGGTTCTCCCGGAACAGTGTCAACAGCAATAGCTCCCGTTTCAGCAGCGGAAGAAGTAGAGACCGGAGAATTTATGCCGTCTGCCTGTTTTTGTTTAGGGGTAAATTTAGTCACTGTTCCCGGAGGCGGGGTATATTTTGGACCTCCACCCCCCATTAAATTAACCGTCACCGTCGCTACCATCCGGTGTCTTAAATCCGGCACTGCTGCCAAAATAGCCAAGGTTGCTATTACTAAACCTACCAAAAGCAACCTTTTTTTATTTAACCAAAAAACCAAGGCTATTCCCAAAAGTGTCGCCACAAAGGAAACTCTGGCAGCAGTGAAGCCTAAAAGGATAAAGCTGGAAATTGCAGTCACCATCACCGGTACCCTGACAATAATCTTTTTATAATAAAAAAATAGGCTGGCGGCGATGACTAGAACCAAGGAAAGGTAAACCGCTAAATCATAGTGACCGGCAAAGGTAGAATTAACCCTGGCTCCATTAGTTAAAGCCAAGACCAACCCTTTGGAAAACTCCTTATTAGTAGTAGAAATTACCGGAAATTCCAACCAAATCTGCCCAAATCCATAAACTATCACTGCCAAAGCAGTTACAAATAATACCCCCACCGACCACTTTGCTTGTTTGATAGAAGATACCGAGGTGGCAGCAATGATAAACAAAGACATGTATTCAACACGCCTAAACCAATGCAAAAAACCGAGATGAGGAGTTACAAAATAAGTTACCAGTATGGCTGAAAGTAATGACAAGCCTCCAATTAACCAAAACAAGACAAAAGCTTGATAAACAGTCTCTGATACATAACCTTTTAGCTTAAAGAGGTGGCCAATCAACCATAGAAAAATAGCAGCGGCAATTAAAAAATCCTCAGCTCTGACAGCCACATAAGTACCAGGAATATTAAACAGGGGAAATTTAGGATAAAGCGGTATAAATACCAAAAGTAATAGTATCACCCCAAAAAAATATTTCTTAAATACTAAAGATAATCTTGGCATAAGTTTTAGAAACTGCTGTTTTTCCTAAAGCTAAAAAGGCTACTATTCTCAAAGTAACAAACAAATAGATCAAAATTCGCAGTCCTAAACTTGCTAGAAAACCATAATACTTTTTGTAAATATATAAAAGTCCCCTAAACTCTCCCCTCCATTGACTGTATTTGGGTTGAGAAGAACTTTTACCCCCTAAATGAATTATTTGAGCATCTTTAGTCCAACCGACTTTAAAACCATGCTTTTGGGCCCTTAAACAATACTCCACATCCTCACCATACATAAAGATATTCTCATCCAGATAGCCGATTGTTTGCCAAACTTTGGATCTAATTATCATCACTGATCCGGAGACCCAACCAACTTCTCTATCTTTATTATAATAATTTAAATCTCTGGCCTGATAGGAAAAATTTGAGACTATATCTCCCAAAAGGTCATCTGCCCCGCTAAGCCAGGCAAATATCGGTAAAAATGCCGGCAGTTGCCCAGCATTAGGTTGAAAATTTCCCTCTCCATCCATCAATTTGCAAGAAGCAATATCATAGTCAGTTTTGTCCATAAAATCTATTAGCTTATCCAAGGAACCATCTAAAATTTTGGTATCGGAGTTTAACAGCAAGGCATATTTTGACTTAACTTCTTTTAGCCCTAAATTATTCCCTCCGGTAAAACCCAAATTTTGGCCGCTTTCTACAAAATTTACCTGTGGGAAGTTCTTTTTAACTAATGCGGCTGAGCCATCAGAAGAACCGTTATCAACGATCATCACCTCAATACGATGCTGCCATTTTTTGTCAAAGATGCTTTGCAAACAGCTGTTCAATAAATCTTTAGTATTAAAATTGAGGATCAGAACTGTTAAATCCATCTTTTTAATCTTTTAAGGCTTTAAGAAAAAGTTTATATATTAAAACCGCTGCCAGCCAGATACCCGTATAAACCAGAACTCTTCCCAGGATATTAGTAGGATAGAACCTAACAGTCGCTTTGGAATTAAAAAACAGCTCTTCTCCCACCCCGTTGTTTCTAACAATAATATGATTACCTGTAAAATCACTCCCGCGGTTATAAATTCTATTTTCTACTTCCGGCTCATAACCGTTGACAAAAAACGATTCTCTTAAAGGATAAACATATTCTTCCAAAAAAGTACTCTCTTGCTGATCCCGAATGTATTGATAGGCATATTCCGGAGGATGATTTAAAGTCAGCGGCGGTAAAATTCTCCCAAAAATATGGAGGCTGGCAAATTTTTGTTTGTAATAATCAGTAATATAGTCTCTTCTAAAATCCGAAAAATAGGCTGCAATATTAGGGTTCTGGATAGTGTCCCCTTCTAAGGTTGACTTCAGCGAGGGGGTGAGTGGAGGAAAATCCTCTATTTTAGTGGGGCCGGGCAAGATAAGGTAAACCAGGCCCAAGATAAAAATTAAACTTAAAATCTTTCTTTTCATTTCCGCAGGAAAGAACTTGTTCATTGAAAAAGCCTGGCTCGGCCCAGCTTATAATGAAGATCTTTTAACTGTCTTTCCCCAATCACCTTGGCCGGAACCCCACCCACAATGGCAAAATCTGGTACATCTTTGGTGACCACTGCCCCGGCAGCGATTATTGCCCCGAAACCCACTTTTACCCCCGGCAGGATAATAGATTTGGGGCCAATAAATACATAATCGCCAATTTCAACGGGTGCATTAATAGGCTGAAAATCCTCAGTATTAATATCATGTTCTGAGTTATAAATCATCACCTCAGAAGCAATGTCAGTATAGTTACCAATCTTTAATCTTTCCCGGCCATCCAGAAAAGCATTTTGGCCCACAATGGTTCCTTCCCCAATTTCCACCCCAGCTGGATTAAAAAACTGCGTCCCAATATGCAGATGGGATTTTTTACCAATCTTTACCCCAGCCAAACGGTAAAAAAACCATCTAATAGTATAAATAGGAATAATACCAACTAAGCGAAGAAAGAGTAGCTCAAAATCTAAAAAGTAGTTATAAAAACGGTCAATAATCTTTCTTACAGCAGTAGTCAAATCTAAAGATCTTCCCATTCTATCCTTAAAAACAATAGTAGGAATCCCTTTATTCAACCTTATTTGAACATTATCTGAAAACAACATCTGGATTAATTATACTTGAGTTTGGTTAAAAATACTAAATACTTCCTCATCTGTTAATTTTGCCTGAGCCTTTTCTATTTTCCTTTTGGATAAAATTTGTGGTAGCCTTTTTAAAGCTGATAAAAAGATTTTACTGTATCCTGGATGCTTCAGTAATCTAAGCACTAAGGTCTTTTGATGATCTGAAATTAACTTTTGACTGGTAATATTTTTCCAAGTAAAGATCAAAAGGTTTCTTTCAGCAGTTTGAGATACTATTTTTTGAGAATAATTTGTTTCAATTACTCCTGGCTCTTTATAATGTTCCACTAAACTTTTGGGTTCCCAAAGATTGATATAGCCTCTTTTCCAGGCTCTATAGCCCAAATCTAGGTCTTCCAAATAGAAAGGATCATAGAGAGTATCTAAACCTCCCATCTCATCCCATAAACTCTTACGGAATACTCCACTCCCCCCTGAAACCCACAAAGTTATATGCGCTTTAGCCTCACAGGTGGACGTCTTTCGTGCCTGATCGTGCCAGAAGAAGCCATCATGAAAAGTAGCTGTGGCCCAAAGCCCTCCGGTGTTACAACCGACGCTAAAAACCTTAGGATCATCAAAGTGAGATAAAATTGGCTTAAGAAAATCTTTTGAAGGGGCAGCATCAGTATTAAAAAGTACTATCAAATCACCCTTGGCCTCCCTTACCCCCTTATCAACATTAGAAGAAAAACCTAAATTCCTTTCAATCTTACTTTCTAAAACCACCACCTCTTTGAACTGGGATTTTACAATTTTTAGACTATCATCGGTAGAGGCATCATCTGACATAATTATTTCCTCTACCTGGCTAAATTTTGTTGCCTTAAGTACCCTGGGTAAATTTCTTTGCAGCTTTTCTGCACCATTCCAATTAGGAATTACTATTGATATTTTCATTTTAATTATTCGCGACTTCTTCAAATACCTTTAAAACCTGTCTGGCCATCTTCTCCCAAGAAAATTTTTTGGCCTGTCGAAGCCCCTCTTTAGATTTTTCCATTCTCAACCTTTTATCAAAAGCTAAAACCCGGATAGATTGCTCTATCTGCTCTGTATTATAAGGATCAACTAAAATCCCGGCTGAGCCCACAACCTCGGGCAAAGATGAAACATTAGAAACAATCACCGGAGTACCACAGGCCATGGACTCTAAAGCCGGAATCCCAAAGCCCTCCCACAAAGAAGGAAGGAGAAAAACTTGGGCTCCACCAATTAGATAAGGCAAATCTTCATCAGGCACAAAACCTGTAAAAACTACTTTCTCTTCAATCCCCAACTCTTTAGGTTTTCTTAAAATCTCTTCAAACATCCAAGCCTGTCTTCCTAAACCAGTGGTTTTTCCCACTACCACCAGCTTTAATTGATCAATATTTTTGAAAGCTTCAATCAAACGGACTAAATTTTTCCGGGGTTGAACTGTACCAATAAAAATAGCGTAATTACCGATAATTTTATATTTGTCTTTAATCTGATCAATCTGGGCTTTATTTTTAAAATGGTGGAAACTGGCTGAGTTGTAGCCTGGATAAGCAATGGTAATTTTATCTTTATTAATACCATAATATTTAATGATATCATCCCGGGAGGATTTAGATATGGTAATAATACGATCGGCTTGCATCAGTGATATCTTAGTCCAAAGTCGCATCTGATAAAGATCCTGGGGCTTAAAAAACTGCGGAAAACGCAAATAGGCAAGGTCAAAGATCATCATCACCCTGGGAACTGGAGACACCACCGGAGCATAGTGGGTAGGAGAAAAAAAGAGGTTAGGTTTCTCCTTAGCCGTAAAAAGTATCCAGGGCAAAACGAGATATGTTTTAAACTTGTTAAATTTTAATATTTTATATTTCCAGCCAGGTCTCTCTTTAGGCAAGTCATCCATAGGAGGACCGGCTAAAATAACGGTGTAGTTATTTTTCTGATCAATCTTCTCCAGATTTCTTAACAGCTCAAAAGCTACCTGAGATGAACCCAATCTTTGAGGAACATTTGCTTCATATCCGTCAATCCAAATTTTTAAATTAGCCAGTTGGGACATACTTAATAATATTATTTAGATTATCTAACCAAATCCCTATAAACAGAAGCTGTCTGATGAGCACATCTTTTCCAGGAAAACTTTTTAACCTGCTGAAAACCTTTATCAATCATATCATCTCTTATCTGTTTGTCATTCATTGCTGCCTTCAGCTTCTTTTTTATATCCTCAACATCCTCCGGGTCAACATAAAAGGCAGCCTCTCCTCCCACTTCCGGCATACTGGATAGATTAGAAGTAATTACCGCTGTTCCGCAAGCCATAGCTTCCAAGATCGGCAAACCGAAACCCTCATAAAAAGATGGATAGAGTAACACTTTGGCAGCTGAATATAAAAGCGGCATCTGATCATCAGACAAGTAGGGTAAATCCTGGCCACTAATAACCAGATTGTACTCTTTAGCTGCTTCTTTTACCCTTTCTAAATTTCTTCTTTCCCCTACTCCGCCAATAGCTAAAACAAATTCCTTGGGCAGATGATACTTACTTCTAAACTCCTTTATTTCTTTTTCATTTTGAGGCTGGAAATGTTCTCCTGCTGCCTCGTAAACGACGATTATCTTCTCATTTGGGATCTGAGAAATTTCCATCAAATCTTTTTTGGTGGCTTCAGAAACCGTAATGACAATATCAATTTCTTTTTCTACCAGTTGCAACCTTCTTTTATGAACTGCTACAACTTTAGGATGGGACCACTGAGGATATTTTAAAGGAATGACATCATGATAAGTAGTAACCTTTTTAGCTTTGGTTTTGGGCTGCAGCCAGTCGCTGCTGTGAAAGATATCTAAAGGACCAATAAACTTTTCGATAGGGATAACTCTTAACCGGTTAAATAAAATCTCAGCCAGCGTGGGAGGAATTTTAAAAGACTTTACTCCTTTCAAATTACCTTTATAGCTCTTGCGTAAAGAGGTATAAAAAAAGACCATCTGAAGATCGGCAAGGCTACTCAACTCCTGGGCTAAATTCTTAGTATAAGTTGCCACCCCTCCGTGGTGAGCTGTTTGGGAGATATCAAATCCAACCTTCATCTAATCTAATTGTATCAGAATTTAAAGTTGTAGAAATCCAGTTGATCTTTTTGATCTTTGGTTAAAGTGGGTACCTTTTCTTTTAAAACCATCAATTTTGTCTCTTGGCCATCTCTGGTTAATTTGACATACCTTAGGAAATACTCTTCTAAACCAAAATACCCCCATTTACAATCACAATATAAATAAGTAGGTGGGGTTTGGGCAAAAATTTGATATAAGGGATCTCTAATCTGGGGTACTTTGCTCATCCAGGCATAGTAGTTAACCATTACCGAAGCGTGATCAATATCCGCCTGCCAATAAATCAGCCATTCATCTGGTACCACCATTAACTTTTCCCCGGGGGTTTTCATGATTTTAACAGCTTGGCCAAAATCAGTCTGCCGGGAATAGTTAATATAAAAATCTTTATTAATATCATAAGTTGCAAACAAAGATCCTTGAGCTTCTTTTACCGTAACCGACAAAGCTCCTATTAATAAAATCGTACCTGAAAGCTGCCACCGCCTTACCTGATAACTTTTCCAGACAATAAAAGTAGTTATCGCTGCCATTAATATTAAAGAAGCAAACCAGGGGAGGAGATGAAAACCGGAATAAGTTTGCTGGCCAGGCATAACGTATCTTATATTAATCAGGCCCAAAGCTAAAAACATCAAAATTACTAACTTCCATTGTTTTTTTGTCAACATTAAACCCCAATTTAAAATTAACAGCCCGGATAGAAATTGAGTTACTTGTAAAGTAGCGCTTCTTCCTTCCCAGGATAGTAGAGACAAAAAAGGGGTAAAAAAAGCTGCCAGAGCAGTTTGAGTTAAAGGTGGCTGACCAGACAGCGGGATATAATATTTAAAATTAATATAGAAAACATCATTAAAATAGGCGGCGGGAGTCATAAAAAGTAAACTTACTGCTAAAAGCGGTAAAGACCCTAAAAAAAATGGTAACAAGTCTGAAATCAAAAGCTTCTTTTGCCACAAAAGCATCCCGAAAAGAAAGATCGTCGCTGGCCAGAGCGGGGCAAGGAGTAACCAAGTTAGTATAAAACAAAAACCTAAAAATACGCTTTCATATTTTGTCGGCGGATGATGGGATAAGAAAGCCCAACTTAAAAGATAAACTAAAGGATAAACTACCAAAGATTCTGATAAAAAAAGATTTCCCAAAAGAAAAATTTTCAGCGGTTCAAAAATTATTACCGTCAGCAGCATGGGTAAACCAAATCTTGCCACTAAAAAGATTGACCAGGCTGCAGCCCAAAAAATTACTGCCTCACGGTGCCTTTTAATTAGTAAAAAGATCGAGTTTGGTGAAGTTAACTTTTGCACCCCGGCGCTAAAAACATAAGATAAGGGTTGATGGTGGGAAAACAGATCTTCATATAATTTTTCTCCCTGCAGCAGATATTTCCCCAACACTAGGTTGTCCTCCTCGTCTACAAAGTGGAAAGATAAAGCCTGGTTTTGATAAGAGCGTGAGGTAATAAGTAAGACTACTAAAGTAGCTAAGATGATTAAAATTTTATGGACATTCATCGCTCTAAAAGTTTAATTAAGCCCACCCCGTAAAAATTATAGACATCTGATATCTTCCATCCCAAATTCGCCAACTTTTTTTCCAACAGCCTTTGAGGATCAGTTATCTCAACTAAATATTCAAAGACATAGACTTGCTCCTTATCAATTAAAATTTTTTCCAAATCGACCACATCATCATCAGTCTTCGCTTCCACTCTTTTTAAACCGGGATAAGAGTTAGCTAAGTTCGGCTGATAGTATAAATAAGGGAATTTCACATGGTTATCTTCAAATAACACCACAGATCTTTCATTTAACCTTTGATTTAAAAAATTAGCTGCCCCTCTCCAATCTTCCCTTTGAAACTGAGGGTTAGTGTAATAAATGCTTAAAAAAATTAAACTGCTTAAAACTACCACCCCTAAAGCCAACCTAAAAAATTGCAAGGGTAAAGAAAATATACCCCGAGCAATTAGCAGGTAAAAGGCTGGCAAAATAAAGATCATTCTAAAATAAGAAAGCATGGGGATAAAAGGTGAAATTAACACTGCCAAAACTATTGGGATGATCATCCAGGCCGTTAAAAACTTAATGGTCTTGTCAGTTTTTCTAAAGGAAAGCCATAATATTACTCCATAAAAAAAGGCCATTAAGATAGAGATGCCACCATAAACAATTTTGTTATCAAAACTAATCCTGCCAAAAACAGTCTTTATAAAAACTAAAGCTAGATTTTTCAGATCTGCTCCACCAGCTACTCTCTTCCAACCCGGCAAGTTTAAGGCAGCCTCCTTTCCTTCCAAAAACTGTTGGAAAAAAACTGTTAGCCACGGTGAGAAAATTAAAAAGGAAAGACTCAAAGAAAGCAGCCATTTTTTTAAGATCTTAGATCTAATCCATAGTAGAAAAATTAGATGGGCTGGAAAAATTAAATAAGTTACATAATCAGAAGATAGAACCAACAGAGAACTGAAGGTATATCCGACAGTCGACCATTTTTTATTATTTACAAGTTGGAGCAAAAAATAAGATAAAACAGCCACACTAAAAGCTGACAAAGAATACATTCTAGCTTCCTGAGAATAATAAACATGCAATGGAGCTGAAGCTAAAAAGAAAGCTGCCAAAAGAGCAACATTTTTAGAAAAAAGCTCTTTTCCTAAAAGGTAGGTTAAAAAAACTGTCCCTATTCCCAGCAGGATCGAAGGAAGTCTGACTACAGCTTCAGAAAAGCCAAAAAGATGAGACCAGACCCAAAGTAAAATAAAAAAACCCGGAGGATGATAATCACCAATAGGATACTTGGTGATAAAAGAGACAAAATCCAGCATCTTGGCTGCCACGACATTATCAGCCTCATCCAGCCATAAAGATTGATTAATCGTAATCAGCCTTAGAATTAGGGCAATCGTTAAAACTATCCAAATCATCGGTATTTTTGTTCACCTAAAAAAGACTTAAGAAGAGAAATTTCTATGGCTAAATCATAGACCATCTTAAAAATAAAAAAATGCCATAAAGTAAACTTAACACTTTTATAAACGCCATAAAATAAAGACAAAGGGAAGCTATAACGGATTAAAACTACCAGTCTCATCCAATTTTCGTTGCTGATTTTCCTTTTTTTAAATTCGCTTTTGCCAATCCATCTGGCTTGCCGGTAAATCTCTGTCAAGCTTTCCGGGTTGCGGTGATAGAAAACCGCCCCCGGGGCCAAAACAGCTAAAACCCCCAGCTTATCGGCTAATGTATGATCGTCAACATAACCAATTGTTTCAAACCCGTCAACTTTAGCAAATTCCTTTTTTAAAATAGCCCGGAAAACAGTTTGTCTGGCAGGATAATTTTTAGGGTGCATTCTATCTTCAGGTAAATTACGGTTGATATTCCAGCATTTACTCCAAACATTGTCCTTATTTAAAACATATTCTTCTTTACTAAATGTACCGATAGTATTCCCTTCCCTAATGGGTCCTATTAATCGTTCAATAAATTCTCTATCAAAAACCATATCCGCATCTACAAACACCAAAATATCACCTTTTGTCTCCCTTGCCCCTAAATTCCGGGCTGCTCCAGCTCCTAAGTGGTCCTGCTTTAAAAGAGTTAATTTTAAATTGTTATTTTTAAATTCCGATAGAACATCTAATGTTTTATCTGTTGATCCGTCATCTACCACTATCACTTCCAGATCTTGATAGGATTGAGTAGACAAAGACTTTAAACAATCGCCAATAACTTTCTCTTCGTTATATACTGGAATGACTACTGAGACTTTCATCGTATTAGCTTCTCAAATAATTGATTGTATTGATCAGCTACCCTCCCCCAAGAAAATTTTTCTGCTTGCCTCCGGGGCAAATCTCCCCAATCTTTTTTTAAGGCTTCCCTCATTGCTTTGGAGTAAGCTTCAGTATTGCTAACATCCACCAAAATCCCCGCTTCTGCGACAATTTCCCGCCGTGGCGGATCATCAGGTGCCACGATAGGTAAATTAGAAGCCATTGCTTCAATATAAGCAATGCCAAAAGCTTCCCGGTCCCAGGAAGGCAAAACAAAAAGATCAGCGCTTCGGTAGTAAGCGGGGATCTCCTGGTAATCCACTTGCAATATATTGACTCTCTCTTGAAGGCCCAAAGACCGGATTAGATTCTCCAGGTTTTTCTTTTCCGGACCAGATCCTAAAATAAGCAGAGAACCTTGCCCTAACAGATTAAAAGCTCGGACTGTCTTCTCATGGTGTTTATACCAGGTTAAAGCTCCGACACTTAAAATAAGGGGCTTTGGTAAATCAACAAATATCTTTTTCCCGTAAGGTGTAAATTTATCCAAATCTACCCCATTAGGTATCTTGGCAATTTTGCTCCCCCAGCCCCAGGTATCAGCTACACGGAGTTTTCTATTCATCCATAACCACCAATTCAATTTTTCCTCACTACCTACAGTAATAGCATAATCTGTCAGCCCCACAAAAACGTCTGGTTTGGCAACAGCTACATTGAAGACATCATCCGCTCCGATTCCGCTTTCTCCGACAATTATTAATTTGTATTTGCCGAATATTCTGCCCCATGAGGCTTTGATAGCCTGCAATCTACCGTTTAAGGAAAAGATGAAATCATACTTTCCGGAAATCATTTTAAAAAAGTCATCAGAGTCCTTTCCCGATAAAACTTCAACTTGATATTTTTCCGATAACAGCCGAGACAACTCTTTGACAAAAGTTTCCACCCCCCGGTTAACCGTATTTTGATACCTGCTTAAAAAAGCCACTTTTAATCTTTTTTGGTCCATACCTGAATCCCTTCTTCTATCTTACCAGTTTTTCGATAATTGGAACGCAGATATTCAGTAATTTTTTGAGGCTGATAAACTCCTAACTTATACCAACTCCCTTCCGATGGAACCCTCCAGATGACTTTTCGGGGAGGATCCTCTTTTAACCCTTCAATAACCCACTCTTGGACCCCGGGAATTTCTAAATACCAACCAAAATTATCCGACCATCTTTTGGGGGGAAGTCTCCCGGCAAAAACATACTGTGAAGCATTAACCCCAAGAAAAAAAACTTTCTCTCCAGCTTTAACTTCTGAGACAATTTTAGGAGTGATTCGTTGATCATCAGAACCATAAAACCTAATCCCCTCACCCCAGGTCATCTTTGCTGCCAAAACAGAAGATATAAAAACCACTAAGACTAAAAAGATCCGGTATTTAAGTCGTAATTTAGGAGGAATCTCCATGGATATTTTGGCAAAAAGAATCACTGACAAAGCAATAGCTGGTTGTAAATGGAAAAAAGAAAACCTGGGGTATATAGCGATCAAAGCAGCCACTAAAAATAAAAGTGTCAATAAAAAGCATTTGTCTTTTAGTAGTTGTTTCCCAGACAAAATAGCTCCTCCCAAAGGTATAAGCAGTAATAAGGTTACCAATAAATATCTTTTAGAGATTAAAAAATCAACATATCCTGGGAATTTTGACCACTGCGTTAAGGGATAAACTAAAGTCCAGTTTAAAAAGTGGCTCATTGACTCACTTACTATTACGTAAATCAACAAAGGAATCACCAAGAGTAAAGGCCCCAAAGCAAGCAAAACTAGCTCCTTTAAATTAATCCTTTTGATAGTTAATATATAAAAAAACACAAAAGAGACTGAATACAGTAAAGCTGTTTGCTTGATCATTATTGCTAACCCCAAAAATAGTCCTGTTAAAAAAAGGTTTTTTATCTCTTTTTTTTCCAGCCACTGCAGGGCAAAGTAAAATCCTAAAAGTAATGGTAAAACAGTAGCCAAATCAAACCACAACATGTTACCTTCTAAAAATGACTGTAAAAAGATAAAAATTCCCAAAAAGAAAAGGGAGATAAATAAACTGGCAGTGATTCTTTTTAAAATAAAATAGAGGATGATATCAATTCCCAAAATCATTCCCCAGGTGAGGACATTTAATACCTCCACTTGATAATCAAAAAAGTTAAAAACAACTGCCAAAAGCCACACCAACCCCGGAGGATAAGGGAAGATAAAATCCTTATATAAAGAAAAACCTGAGGTGAAAAGATAAGGGTAAGCCAACATCTCCGGCCAGGCAGTAAAAATAAGCCGGCTTAAAAGAAGAAGATGTAAAACTAAAAGAGCTGGTAAAAAAAATTTGGTCATTTTTTGCTAGCGATAACCGTTAAACTTGTTCCCTTACCCAAAAGAGTCACTACAAGAGCTGGAATTAGTGTTAAAAAGTTGGTAAAAAAGCGCTTCTTCAAAGTAAAAAATGATTGCCAAAGTTCCAGCCAGGGATTGCCATAATCCCAAATCCCGGAAGGATAAGAAAGCCTTAAAATTTTAAACCTAAGTTTCGGTAACATCTTTTTCAACGCCTTATCGGTAAAATGCCACAGATGTTCTTGCGGTAGTAAATAGGGCCAGTTACCCCCCCATATTTTAGCTGATAAACTGCCGAAATTAGGAACATCAATCAGCAGCAACCCATCTTTTTTTAGTAACTTGTTGACTTTTTGTAAAACTTCTATGGGAGAAATTAGATGCTCCAAAGTATGGTTTAAAATTACTAAATCAAAGGATTGGTTTGGTAATCTAACTTTCTCAAAATAATCAATAATTGTGACAATTCCCTTTTCCTGGGACTTGCGGGCAGAGGCTAGGGAAACCTCAATACCCAAAACCTCCCACCCCAATTTCTGAAATAAAGACAACATAACTCCGGTGGAAGAGCCTATTTCTAAAACTTTTCCGGCTTTAGAAGAATATTTACCCACTAAATTTATCCTTCTTTGAAAGATATTGGCAAATTGTCTTTCAAAGGCTTGGTAGCATTCATCCCGATGATAACTTTCATTTTGCTGGTTGGTACCTACCGTCCTGCCCAGTCCGCAGTTAGAACAGCGGTAGATAGTATAATTTTTTCCCTTTAAATAAATAGGGGTTTTGCTACGGCATATAAGGCAATAGGGACTATCTTTTTCCATTAAATTAACTATTTTTTTAACTTTACTAACTTTAACATTCCTAAACTGAAAGTTTTGACTAAACTCACCTTAAAACCTAAACCTTCTGCCATATCTTCCAAAAGAGTGCCGTTAAAACTTTGCACATGAACATGTTTCCAGACTGGATAGCGGAGATTCCAGATAAACCAAATTACTTTAAACAGTAGATTATCAGTGGGGATTAAAATCACTGCGTAACCATTCTTTTTCACCACCCGGTAAATCTGGGCTAAAACTTTCTGGGGGAAATCTACATGTTCAATCATCTCTATACAAAAAGCAGCCTCAAAGAAGTTATTTTTAAAGGGAAGTTTTTGAGCATCTCCCACTACAAAATAACCATTTTTTATTCTTTTTTTGGCCTTTTCAATAGCTTTTGGGGAAATATCCAAACCATAGATCTTATCAGCCCCAGTCCAATTAACAATTTTTTGAGTCAGTAGTCCGCTATGACAACCGATATCCACTATTTTACCGTTAACAGGGGTGGTTATTTTTGACAATTCATTAAATCTTCGCCAGTGCCAAAATTTCTGAAAAACATTTTTCTTTATAGCCAGATCATAATGATCAGGGGAAACACCTTCATGTAATTGAAGTAATGTCTTAGCCACTTTTTCTTTCCCTTTCCCGCCGATTTTTGATCGACGCAGTTACACTAACACCTAAGAAGATGAGCAGAAAGGATGTCACGGAAAGTATTATTCCCCAATTAACTTTGCTTTGAGGAGTAAAGATCAAATTTAAATTTGAAGACTGATCTTGAAGATAAAAACCATTCACCATAGCATAAAAAGGTAGGTGGATGTTTCCTTCTATACCTTGGAGTTGCCATTGTGGATGATAATGATCGGTAAAAACTAACCAACGCCCTTTATCAGGTAGACTTTTTATCTGATAGTGGGTAGGATTTATTTGCTGGTAATCAACTGGTAAAAAAGTTGTCGTTAACTTGTCGGATAACTTCTGCCAATCTTGGTCGTTCTCTATTTTGATAATAGGAAAACGATTCATCAGCGAATTAACGAGGTCTTGACTTTTAATCAATCTCTCTTCCGAAATTAGCGCTACAGCATTGACCATAGCGAAACCTACATTATTGACCAGTTCTATTTCGCTTTGGCCTTTTTTCAGTTCTAGAGGACCTATAATCTCCCAGGTAAATTTAGAGGGATGCTGATTAATCATCGTTTTCTTCTGACCCTCTATCATTACTTTTATCCCCTGACTTTGACTACCTGTAGTAAACCTGACTCCCAGATAATATTTACCATCATCAGGGATAGGCAGTTCAAACTGGATCTTCTCACCAGTAATAGTGGAAAAAGCTACTCCTTGACCAAAATCAAATTCATAAGATCGGATATTTTGTTTTAATAAATCATATTTCCAAGTCAAATAATCGCTACTACCTCTTAACATCCATTGATTGATTTTAGCCTTAGAGGGAGCAACCATTAAATCCTGATTCAAAGACATTATTAAATCTCCCTCTCCTTTATTAACAAACACAATAGTTACTGCCTGAGGAGGGATATCTTTAAAGACACTGAGGTCAATACCTCCCTGCTCTAAGAAGACAAATCCTTGCCCTGCCAGGGAAAAATTACTGCTTTTAATTAAATGGCGGTAAATCTCCTCCCCTCCCACTACTAAATACATTTTTTCTTGGGCAAATATATGAGGTAGAGGATTATCAACCTGATAGGCACTAAAAGATAAGGGCCAAGAAAGCTTCTGCCAGAAAGGTAAAGTGGAGATAAGTTGTAAAAAGTTTTTCCTTTCAGCTTTATCTTCTTCGGTCCAGGTTTTTTTCCTTTCATTGTCGGGGAAAAAGACATATTTGACCCCCAATAATTTTAACCACTCCTTAAGCTGAGGTGACCTCAGATATTGAAAAAGGTCATATCTGCCGTCAATCATTGAGGCAAAAGGACGCTCTTGGTAAAGCAAGTTTGCCGAGAGTGCTGGCTTCTCCCAACTGGAAAAAGCTAGCGGCGGGCGTTCCTCAAACCATAAAGTCTGGTAAAAGGAAGTATCCTTAGATAAATTATGGTAAATTGTTTGAAAACTGCTTATCTCCCCGGGTTTACCTAAAGCGCCACTTAAACCTCCTCCCAGCGCAGGATAAATAAGCAAGATCAGATAAATATACAACCCAAGAAATATTAATACTTGCCACTTAAAGCGGATAATTTTCTCATTAATCTTCTCCCAACTTAACCCTAAAAGAACGCTGAAAACTAAAATTAAAGGAATATAAAATTTTGAAGAATCCCGAAAAGCCACACCTAAAGGTAAATAATTTACTGCCAGATTGTAAATCTCTCCTCCCGGAGGATTGCCCCCTTTGGCTAAAAATGCCAGTAGCAGCAAGAGTAAAACCAAACCAAGTTTAAATTTTCTCTGAAAGATTTTTTCACTTCTTAAAAAAAACAATCCGCTTAAAGTGATAAGTGGTAACAACCAAAAATAGACAGGAGCAGTTGATAATTTACCAAACTCATTGTTGGGGAAATGAGGCTGAAAAAGTAATAAACTATCAACAAAGGTAGGAAGATTTGCCCCACCTTCCAAAACAGTTCCTGCACCAAGGGCTGAATAGTTAGTTAAAAATGGGATAATCCAAAAAGCATTAAGCGCCGCTGCTGATAAGAAAAGTCCACACAAAAAGATTATCTTTTTTCTCTCCAGCAAACTTTCCCGGAAAGAAAAAAACCCGATCAGTTGCCAAAGTCCAACAAATAAAATCAAAATTAGAAAGATTCTTAGATCAGTATTAGAAATTAAAAAAAATGTTACCAGAGCAAAAAGATAATTTCTTAAATTAGGTTTATTCCAACATTGTAAAAAGGCAAAAGCACTTAAAGGGAAAAATCCGTAAGCTAAAGCTACCCCAATTTGTCCTCCATCCAATAACATTAAAAAATAAGTATTAAAAGCATAAAGGAAACTGCCTATAAACCTCCCCCACCTGTTAACTGTTACCTGTCCCAGAAAAACCCAGGCTCCAACAATGGATAAAATGGTGGCGGGAAAATAAAAAACCAACCTGATCAAAACTTCACTGCTCAGGTTAAATAAATAAGCTAAGACTCCATAACTAAAGGTTGGTAAAAACAACCACAACAAGGAGGATTGAGGTTGGCCAAAGTTATCGTTTCTAAAGTTCCACAGTAGAGGCTTAGAAAAAAGCTCTTTTAGATTCTCAGTATAAAAATATGGTGCATCACCCCAAGACAATGGGCTACCAGTAAAAAAGGCTTGGTATATCAAAAGGTAAGGGATCAAAAATCCTAAAAAAACAGTCACTATTTTAACTGTATTAATGAAAGGAGGTTTCATAAGTTAGATAGGATACCTTTTTTGGACAATAAAGTCACCAATTTTTTCTTGGTGGGAAACTTTAGTAAAATAACTTTCCTCCCGTAAGATGTTTTCAATCAAAGAATCCCTGATTCCCCGGGTAGGTTCGATTATTAAAAATCGGTTAGAAGGAAGTGTTGATTTGGCTGTTACTACCTGTAAATTTCCTGGGTATCCAGAGGCTGCCTCCCCTCCCCAGATAGGTAAATAGCCATACTTACCTTTCCCATACCACTGGAAGAGGTAACTCCAGGTAGTGTTGATGGAAAAAGGCATGGTCACAGCATAAACGGTAAATTGTTGCCCCGAAGATGCTTGGTAAATATAGTCGAGTACTTTCTTTTCATCGGATAAAAGCATCCCGCTTTGAACATTGATGGTTGACATAGATCCTTTGCTGTTGATAGAAGTTATCAGCATCAGATTGGATATGAGGGGAATAATTATTAACAAAATAGCCGCTGCATTGACCCTTTCCCAAACCTGGGTTAGCAGAAAACTTACTCCAATAAGTAAACTGATTGAGGCTCCCACACTATAATAATAAAGCGGGGTGGGAGTAGTATTATTATAATAAGGTATAGTGCCGCTTAGAAACCAAACCACTAAAAATAAGGTTTTCAGACGGGAAGACTTCTTTATCAGCAGAACCAAAGATATAGCTATTAACAAAACCAGTGAAACTCCAGTTAAAGAATTCTCCGATAGTAAATTATCTCCTACTAAACGGTGGCTGATCAAATAGATATTGTCTAAAATTTGTTTCAAAGACACTTCCAAGGTACCTGACTGAGACAATAAATTAGAAAAAACAGCCACAGAGCGGAAGTGAAACTTTATCTCCGCTGCAATAAAGGTGGCGGTGGTTAAGGCAAAGGCTAAGATAGATAGCAGCCATACCTCTTTGTTTATTTTAGGTAAAGTTTTTCTAAAAATTAACAGTAGTAAGGCCAGTGGTATCAGCAAGGAGGTTAAAACAAACTCAAATTGGATAGATAATCCTAGCCCTGCTAAAGCTAATATTAAACCCCTTGGCTCTTTCTTAAAAAAAAGCAACGCTAAGCCAAGGTAAAAAATAGTGACTGTCACCACTGCCAACGAAGGATGGTTGAAATATAAAGCATACTGAGTTTGCTCAAAGGAGAAGGCAAAAAACAGGGCTGAAAGTAGTCCCACCCGTTTATTAAAAATAACTGTTCCTACCCCAAATACTAAAAATATAGTTCCGGCATTAATGATTCTTAAAAATGCTGCCACGAACTTCGGATCTCCACCTCCTAGATAATAAAGCGGAGCATAAAGATAGTAATAAAGAGGCCCGTGAAACCACCCATCAACACTAGTCGGCGGACCAACCACTCTGAACTCACCGAAAACAATCTCTAAAGAGGCAAAAGCATCCCGAGCCTGATCGAAACCAAAATAAATGTTGTTAGGAAAGTATAAAAAACGTAAAGTTAAGGCTAATACAAAGATTATGAAAAGTAGTAGGAGTATTTTCTTGTTTTGCATAACCTACTCTAATAACCGACTTTTTGCCAAGGCCAATATTTCCTCTTTAATTTTTTTAATTGTGTTTCAATGATAGCTCTGATGAAATAACGGGAGGGCATTTTCTCCCAGGGTGAAGCAACCGCAGATGGAGTTTGTTGAGAAAAAACTTCTGGATATTGGAAATCTTTAGGAAAAGTTAAACCAATTTCATATTTAAACTTGTGGCTTCTTTTGGGAACTTTTAAATCACTCTGACGGGATGATGATCTTAGTATATTGGTAAAATGCATATAGGGAGCATCGATGAATTTACGGTTTCGTTTAGGCCTTTGTTGGATTAAAGTTCCATCTTTATCATAAAGGCCCTGCTGACCATGAGGCTTGGCAAAATGTAAACCAGGAATTCCTCTTTTCATGGCCCGGATATTGACATGACCATGATGTTCATCAATCTGATACCTGCCTGCCGATTCCTCTTGATAATGGTAAACATCGCCGATAACGTTAAAATAAGGAGAAACGATACTTTCTAGAACGTCTCCTTCCCTTTGGATAGTATTTACCACTTCTTTAATTGATTTTTCCCACCACACCTCATCTCCATCGAGGATCATAAACCAATCACTTTTGGTTTGCTGGAGCATCTGCTGGCGAACTTTAGTAAACTCCTCGGGATCAACTTCTCCCACCTCTTTAAACTCCACTTTATCTCCCTTGATATTTTGAATCTGTTTAATAATTTCTACTGTCTTATCGCTGCTACCGGTATCCCAAAGTAAAACCTTATCCACAAAATCCGCCACCGACATAACGGCATACCAAAGATACTTCTCTTCATTTTTAACTAAGGTATGTACCCAAATATTTTTCTTGCTCACTTTTATCTCCTTTCTTGAATTGATAGATTACCCAAACAGCAGGAACCACAAAATTAAAAATATTACTAAAAAGGATCGTTAAGGAGGCACCTAGAATTCCCCATTTTGATATTAAGACCCATCCTAAAACTGCAGTGATTACCAGTTGCCCCAAAGCAGTCCAGGTAAAAAGCCGTGGTTTGGAAAAATAATAAAAGATTGCCTGATGGACAGGCAAAGATAAAAGAAAGACTAACTGGGCAATAAATAAAATAATAAACGGAGTGACACTAGCTCTATAATCCTGACCATAAATTAAAGGGATAAAGTAAATCATCAAGGGGAGAAGTATAACTCCTCCTGTAGACAATCCCAGTACTAAAAGTTGTAATTTTTTTAGATAGGTTATGGCTTTTTGTTGGCTGTCTAAACTACTCAGCTTAGGAGCAACAACCGTAGCTAAAGCAAAGACGAGTTGAGGCACTACTATAGTAAGCTGGACAGCCGCTGCATAAATTCCCACCTCAGTAGTGGTCAAAAGCCTGGCAGAGATAAAAGTATCCAGTCTGGAACCTATGGCTGTTAAAATTCCCACCAAAGCTACCCACTTACTATAATGGAGTAATTCCCTGCTTACTGACCGCTCCTGTTTAACAAACAAAAAGTTTGGGAGCAGGAATAGAGTAATAAAAAAGCCCAAAAAAGGAACAGTGATATAAGTAATTAGTGTTGTTTGAAGGTTGAAGATACCAAAGGCAGTTAAAGCTAATATCGCTGTAAGTCTTAAACTGTTCATACTAATATTTACCAAACTCCAAGCCCAAAATTTTTGATAAGCCTGGATAGCATGAGTAGTTAAAGAAAAGAGCAGAGCTCCTCCAACTCCGATTAAGGCTAGGCGGAAGGGCTCAATAAATTCAGGCTTTAAAAAGATTGAATGGACAATTAGCGGGGCTAAAACCCAGCCCAGAGTAAGGATTGTAAACCAAACAGCTAACTTCACCTCTAAGCCAAGTTTGATAAACCTTAAAGCGGTATCTGATTTTGCAGGCTTACCCACAAAACGGATGACGGCAGTATCAATTCCCAAATCAGCAATATCAGCAATAGTAGTAATGGCGGCGATGGCTACAGCCAAAGTTCCATAAACACTGGGGCCCAAGCTTCTGGCTACTATAATATAAAAAAATAGGCCTAATAAACCGTTAATTGCTGTCCCCCCCGAAGTTATTAAAAAATGATTAATTGTTTTGGAGGTAACAACTGACTTTAAATCCCTAATAAAAAACATATTTGTCTTGAGTTGAGAATAACATTTTTTAAACCCCGATGCTACTGCAGTAAATCAACTGTCCACCTTGATCTATTCATATATTTATCAAATCAACTTTGTTAAAATTCATTAAAGATGAAGTTTTTGATAGCAATTTTTTTATTAGGGATAGCCTTAAGGTTTTTATATTTTCCTGATAATGTTTATTTTGCCTATGATCAAGCCCGTGATTCCTATACTGCTTTAGAAATTTTAAAGGGAGATTTAAAATTAATTGGTCCACCCTCTTTTGCCAGTGATAAGCTCTTCCCTGGTCCCTTAATTTTTTATATTTATGCCCCTATTTATTGGCTGTTTGATAAAAATCCAGAAGCTATTTCAGCTTTTTTGCGTTTTTTTAACTCTTTGGGGATACTTTTAACCTTTGCCCTGGGAACGATTATATTTAACAAAAGAGTTGGTATACTGGCAGCTTTGCTTTTTGCCTTCTCATATGAACAAAGCCAATATGCCCTTTTTATCTCCCACCAACCACAAGCTGTGATTACTGTCTTACTTTTTTATCTGGGCTTAAGTTGGTTTATTTTTAAAAGTAATCCCAAAGGATTGATATTGGCAGCCTTGGGCTGGGGGTTATCCATTCAGTTTCATTATGGTTATATCCTTTTAGGGATTCCTCTTCTCTCAACTATTTTAATTTTTAGAAAAACACTTCCCAAACCTCAACTTAAATTTTTACTTTTAGCTGTAATCTCTTTAATTTTCACTTTATCCACCTTTATCATCACCGAAGCCAAGTATCATTTCTTTTCCTCCTATATTCAAAATTCCTCTTCCTCTTTTCATCTCTATCCCAAAGAAACCCTCTTTATCATTAACCGCTTTTTGCATGATATTTTTATCGCCAATTACCGTCTCACTCCCTTTATAGCTGCAGTGACCATCATTATCTACACCTTAATCATGATCTTTAAAAAAGCTCTCCGCCAAAAGTTACTATTTTTAACTATCTGGTTTTTAGGAGGGCTTACTCCCTATTTAATCTCCGGAGTTCCCAGTTACTATTATTCTGCTGCAGCTTCAGTTAGTTTACTAATAGCTATTGCTTATCTAATAAGTCAACTCCTTCCCAAATACCAACTACTAAGTCTAGCCTTATTACTGATCATTATTGCTAACAACTTAAACCAAATTATGACTATTAATAAAACTGGGGTCAACTCCGATATGGTTATCCAACCGGGGATGCTAATCTCAGATCAAAAAAAGGTCCTTGATTATATTTATTCTCAGGCTTCAGGACAACCATTTTCCATCAATACTCTAACTATTCCTTTAAATGTTAACACTACCTGGAGTTACCTTTTCCAGTGGTATGGAAAAGGGCAGTATGGCTATATCCCAAACTTTGGAGGCGAAGCAGCAGAAGGATACTTGGGGAACTTTCAGGTAATCAAAGCCCGCTCTAATCTTCCAACTTTACAGTTTTTGATTATTGAACCCACTTTAGGGATCAGGGAGGCATATCGAGATAACTTTTTTAGGGAAGAAAGTTACTTCACCAAAGTGACAGAAGAAAAAAAGTTCGGCTATTTGACTGTCCAAAAACGTCAGAAATATTAAAAATCTATGTCTTCTAAAAAAATATTAACTTACCTTATCCTGCTCCTTATATCTTCACGGTTATTTTTTTTCGTTGCAGCACTCCTCGCCCCCGTTTTTGTTTCCCTGCGCCAAGGTTATCTGGGAGATCAATTAAATCCTCAGGATCCTTACCTTTTTTGGGTTTGGGCTAATTTTGATGGTTACCACTATTTAAATATTGCCATCTCTGGTTACCAACAACTGTTAAGTGTTCAAAAATTTGAATTTGCCTTCTTTCCCCTCTATCCAGCCACCATCACTATCTTACATAACTTAACCCAAATACCTTATCTGTACCTGGGTATTGTTGTCTCTTCAGTTTCCTTATTTTTAGCCATGGTGATGATTTATAAAATTATCCGGTTGGATTTCAATCATAAAATCGCCCTGACATCTTTGGCTTTTCTTTCCTTCTTTCCCCTCTCATTTTTTTACCACTCTGTCTATACCGATTCCCTTTTTTTACTGCTGACAACTTCAAGCTTTTATTTTGCCCGGAAAGGTAACTGGACGGCCTCGGGCTTATTTGGTGCCTTATCAACTTTTGACCGTCTTAGCGGCCTGGCACTTATTCCTGCCCTAGTCTTAGAATGGTACATTCAGAATAAAGCAAAGCTTTTTTCCTTCGAAAATAAAGCAGGCTTTTTGCTGCGCAATAAAAAGCTGTTTAAACAAAAGCAGCAATTGATTATTTCTTTCCTCAAAAAGGGAATGACCGCTTTACTGTTAACTCTTGCCGGTTTTCTAATCTATGCCTACTACTTACAAATTCACTTTGGAAACTGGTTACTCTTTCAAAAATCAATGAAGGCCTGGAATCAAGACAGTTTTGTTTTCCCTCTCCAAGTACTCTTCCGCTATTTAAAAATACTCTTTTCAGTCAGCCCGGCTCTTTTTGAATATTGGATTGCTGTGTTAGAGTTTATCTCTTTTTTGCTTTATATGGCGCTAACCTTTTATGTCTTAAAGAAAATCCGTCCTTCATACGGAATTTTTATGTTTGTCCTGCTTTTACTTGTCACCTTTACCGGTACTCTAAGCGGGGGGCCCCGATATATTCTTCACCTATTTCCGGCATTTCTTGCTTTAGCCATCTTGGTTTCTAAAAACAGGGCTTTAAAAATAGCCATTATTGTATTATTCTTAATACTTGGTTTCATACTTTCGACCCTTTTTACCAGAGGGTACTACATTTCTTAAAAACGATGAACTCATTTATCTCCCAACTCTGGTTAAAGATGTCTTTTACTTTTAATCCGGTCCAGAGATTGTTTAATGGTAATTTTTGGCAAATTTTCCAGTCAAGATTTCAAAACTTTGGAAAAGTCTCAGTCGTAGATCTGGCTTGTGGAACCGGAGAACTTCGCAAATATATTAATCCCCAAAAATATCTGGGAGTAGATATTAATAAGAATCATATAAGCTATGCTAAAGGGCGTTTTCAAAATTATAGAAATACCCAATTTTTAAATGAAGATATCACCAGACTGAGTATTCCTACCCAATATAAAGCGGCCTTTTTTATTAGCGCTGTTCATCATTTATCTGATCAACAACTAAACGATGTATTTGAAGTGGTTAAAAATAGCCATCTTCAACATCTTATAATCATTGATGGTGTCCCTCAGGGAATATTCTCCGGATTGTTAAAATGGCTTGATAAAATATTGGCCGGAGGAGAATATTTCCGCGACGAAAATCAATTAGTTAAAATATTAAACAAGTATGTCACCATTGAAGAGTATGGCACTTTCTCAGCTAAATTTTCTTTATATGCTTACCCCTATGCCATAGTCAAACCTTAGGTTTCTCAGCTACAGCAATCACTGACACCCCAAACGGTAAATTAACAAAATTAAGTAACATTCTTTCCAATATTAAAACTAAAATTAAAATTCTATTTAACAGCCTTGGTATGTAAAAAATATCAGAGCCTTCGGATAAAGCAGAAGGAAGGTAGTTTTCTAATTTGCGTTTAAGGAAAACAACCGGCAGCAAAAACATATTACTATAAGTAATTTTTTTTATCTGAAATCCTGTTGCTGTTAATTTACTGCTTAACTGTTTTCTATCATATCTTCTTTGGGTTTGTACCAATCGATCATGTTTGCCACCAAGCCAATCAAACGCCGGAACCTTAATAACTAAAATCCCTCCTGGTTTTAACAATCTGTAAAATTGTTGTAAAGCTTTTAAATCATCTCCTACTTGCTGGTGGTATAGAACATCAATACAAACAATCGCCCCAAAACTTTGGTCTTTAAAAGGCATCTTTTCTATTGATGATTGATAGATTTCTTTTAAACCTCTTTTCTTAGATAACTGCACCGCCTGGCTACTAATGTCAACACCTCTAACTAAACCTAACTTTTTCATTTTAAATAACAACAATCCAGTACCACATCCAGCATCTAATATTGTCATTCTTTGCAAATCAGTTTTGCCATTTTTAAATAAATAGCCTTTTAAAAGATTTAAAACGAGATCGTGAGTTCCAACATAAAAAAAATGAGACTCTTCTTGATTAAAAATGTTTTGATATTCGGAAATTTCCATGTAAAAAATAATTTAAAATCTGTTAATTTTTTCTATAATCATTAACCTAATCCATAAGCTGATAAGCTCTCGAAAAGTTGCCAGCAAACGGTTAAAATGGAAAAATTGTGATTGTCCCCACTGCCTCTTATAATGATGCACTGAGACTTGACGGAATTTTGCCCCTGATCTTTGGGCCTTTTTGACCAACTCTATACAAATCGCCCCGCTGTTATTTTTTAAAGCTATTTTTTGAACAACTGACTTTCTGATCAACCTAAAATCACAATCGACATCATAAACCGGCAGCCAAAACATCCAACGGGCAATAAGGCTGTAAATATTACCTAATAGAATTCTATAGTTTGGATCTTGGCGGGACATCTTTATGCCGTTTATGAAATTAACATCATCAGTTAAAAGGCTCAATAAAATTGGCAATTCTTTGACATCATACTGGCCATCCCCATCAGTATAAAAAATCAACTCTTTAGTTGCAGCCTTAAAACCGCTTCTTAGAGCGCCTCCGTAACCCTTATTTTTCTTATGAAAAACTAGTTTAAGTTGGAAATATTTTTGGCTATATTTTTTTAAAATCTCCCGGCTGCTATCTTTGGACCCGTCATCAATCACAATCACTTCAAAATCAGTAGTTAGTTTTTTTAAAGTTTTGACAGTATTATCCACTACCATACCAATACTTCCCTGATCGTTGTAACAGGGGAAAAAGACTGAAATACCTAAATTTTTTGTTTTCTTGTAATTACTCATCAACTGGATTTATATTATACTCAAAATACCCTAAAATTAAATCAACATGACTAAATCCCAATTTTTGATTGCCCCTTATCTTCTATTGTTAACGATTTTATTTTATCTACCCCTCATTGTAAAACCTAACTTACTTCTTAACAGAGGTAACGACTTACAACAGTATTTCTGGCCTCTCTTTTACTATACCCAGCAGAATATTTTAATAAATCATAGTTTGCCTTTGTGGAATAATTTATTCCTTTCCGGAACACCTCTTCTACCTGATCCTCAATCCTTTTTATTCTATCTGCCCAATTTACTTTTCTTACTGACACCTATAGACCCCGGAATTTTACTGTCTTTACTACTTCATACTTTTATCGGTGGTTTAGGAATTTATTTGGCTGGGAGGCAGGCATTTAATTTTTCTAAAATTGCCAGTATTTTTATGGCTTCTCTTTATATCCTTGCTCCACGGTTGGCTGGTTACCTTGAGGCTGGACATTTTGGCTTAGTCGTCTCCCTAGCTTGGCTGCCTTTTATCTTACTCTCAACTATAAAGATTGCTAAAAAACCAACCATTTTCTGGAGTATAGTTTTAGCCCTAACCTTATCCCAAGTCTACTATACCCACACTATTACTTTTATAGTAGCCAGCATCTCCTCCCTGGGGATTTTTTTATCTACCATATTTTCAAACCACTTTAAAAAATGGCCAGCAGCTCTCACCTTCTTTATTTTAGGAGGGATACTTACTTTTGGCTTAATGGCTATAACTTTTTTGCCTCAACTAGAATGGACCCCTGGGACTACCCGCTCCTTACTTTTAACCTCCCCTCAAACATATCCGGAATGGTCCTCCCTAAAAGAAATTTTGCAGATTATATTTTATCCAGCCAGTTTAATAAATGGTGCTTTTGACTCTATTGATACCGAGAAATGGCTCAGTGTTGGGCTGATCCCTTTGATATTAGCAGCTCTTGGTTTTTTGAAGATCAACAGGAGGTTACAAATTATTCTGGCAATAACAACCTTAGCAGTAACTTTACTGGCCCTTAATAATCTTTCTCCACTCTATCCCTTATTGCTTTCCCAAGATTGGTATAAAATGGTTAGGGTTTCCACTAGGTTTTGGATAGTAGCTGTTTTCATAGTTATTTTTTTAACTGGCTTTGCTGTCGATCAACTGTTTAAACAAAAATCATATCACAAACTACTCATCATAGTTATGACTTTAGCATTAATTGAATCTCTAACTTTGTCCTGGGCATACTTATTTAAACCACTTCCTCCCCAAAAACAATTGGTCACCCCTAAGGTTTTACAATTCCTTAAAGCTGACAGTGAAAAATTTCGAGTTTTTTGTATCAACCGATGTATTACCCAAAAAGACGCTGCTTTAAATAACCTGGAACTCATTGAAGGGTACAGCACATTGCAACAACTCAATTACTTCAAACAATCCTGGCAACTCACTGGAGGCTACTGGGATTATTATACTTTAGCCATTCCTCCCATCGGCCTTGAAAGTTTACAAAAACTCCAACCAGATGCTATCTCCCTAGGAAAATTTAACACCAAGTACATAATCTCTCCCTATCAACTAACAAATAAAAATTTCCTACTACAAAAAAAAATTAATGAATTTTTTATCTACCAAAACCTCTTGTTTTTACCCCGCGCATACTTTAGAGCATCAAAGGAGGATATCGACATTAAAGCTCCGGTTATTTTCTTTTCACCTAATCATATTAGAATAGACACTTCTAAAAATATTTCCAATCAATTAATTTTAGCTGAGGTTTATTCTGTAGGATGGAAGGCCTATCTAAATGGTCAAGAAGAGGTCAAGGTCGAACAAACTCCCGTTGCTTTAAGACAGGTTACTATCAAACCTGATACTACCTTCGTTGATTTTAAATACCAATCAGAGAGTTTCAAAATTGGCAGCATCATCACTTCCATAACAGTCTTATCGATGGGTATGATTCTTTTGAAAAAAGTCAGGTCGTAAGGCTATCACTAAAAACAGTAGTAACAATGTTGTCCCGCTAATAAATAAGCCTATTTGAAAAGACCCAGGATTATAGAATAATTTCACAGTGTGTTTACCAGACGGAACTGCCACTGCTTGAAACACTCCATTAGCTTGATAAACTTTAGTCTTTTCTCCATCAATGTAAGCTTGCCACCCATCATCATAAGTTTCAGCTATAAATAGTATTTGAGGTTCTGGGGTAAATACCGACCACTCTACAGACCGATACCCTCTTTGTAGCAGATTGACACTTCCTTTATTGTCTGGGCTAATACTAACTAAAGGTTTTTCATAAAGAAAAACACTTTTACTAAAATCTGTTGTTGGATCAAACATTGCCGAGAGTTGTTGTTTCTCATCAGTAATTTGAAAATTATCAACTAAAAATCCATATGGTAAAACACCAGGGTTTTCATAGATAAAAGCAGAACCGATTTTACCTATAAAATTAAAGTCTGTTTTTGCCAAAGGTGACAGACTTAAAAAAAAGCGAATATTAAGCATACTGGCAAGGTTGGTATTTAGATTACTAAATCTAATGGACCGTGGATCAAGAAGATAGGTTTGGGGAATGTTTTTAAAGATAGCCTCCACAAACTGCGCGGAGTTTTGTAAATGGAGAGCATCGTAAGAGGTAATAGTATAAAGATGATACGGCAGAAAAGAGTTAGGGATTAAAAGCCATAAATCAAGACTTAAAAAACGGCTTTCAGAGTGTTTAATTAAAAAATCAGTCAGCTCAGTTTGAGGATATAGCTGTTGGGAAGAAGTAAATAACCTGGTAAAAAATTTGTTTTCTTTTAAAAGATCAGTAGTTTGCAAAGAGAAAAGGAGCCCAAGTATTAAAAAAGTGGGGAGGATCTTCTTAAAATAAATAACAACTAACGATGAAAATAATAAACATAAAACCATCAAATAAAAAAATGATTGTTTGATTATCTGCTGAATGTTTTGGGCAGTAGGAAAGTTAAACAAGGCGCAAAGAGCACTTATTAAAGCTATAATTAATAGGGAAATTAAAGCTATTAGCGTTATCTTCCCCACCTTGTGCTTAGCTAGGATAAATTTTTCTATGCCTAAAGCACTTAAGATGGATAGAGGGAACACCACCATTCCTAAACTGCGTGAGGGGGTCACTGAATTTAGAAGAGGTATGGGTAAATCATAGATAAATTTAGTTAAAGGAGATTCAACTGTAAATATTATAAAAAAGATTAACAAAAACAGCCAAAATTTAAATTCTTTGTTTTTTAAAACAAAGTAAATTCCAACTAGAGCAAATATAATTCCCAAAACACCTATATAGCTGTGATCCCGTTGTAACATCCCTCCCCACCAATTCTCACTATTGGGATGGCCAAAAAAACGAGGCATCAAAAAACGGATTAGTTGCCCAGGTTGGGCTAAAAAGGAAAAAGTATCATAAAAAAACGCTGCTGATCTTTGGCTTTTATTTATAAACTCTAAGGTAGGAAGTATTTGTACTGAGGATAATCCTAAACTGACAATAAAAGCTAAGACCATGGTAAAAAATCTCGTCCGGCAACATATTAGACAAAAAATAAAAATTATCACTAAAGCATAGGCAGTAGTTTGAAGATAACCACTAAGGAATATTGACGTTATGGAAAAAACTAATAACCAAAAATAGACTAATTTTTTTTCTCGGTTGATTTTTCTCAGAAGCAATATGGACAGGGGCAGCCAGATTAAAACATGACCGATAACTTGAATATGCAGGTAATTGGCTAAATATCCATTCCAGGCATAAATCATCCCTCCCCATAGAGCAGAAAATTTAGTTAACTTGTAATCCCGCAAGAGGTAATAACAAAAAAGTCCGGTTAGCACCACCTGTAAAATTATGTTTATATTCCATGCTGTAACAAAATCAAACATCAAGTAAAAAACATTTAGAGGATCAAGCAGGGCTGATTGATTATTAGCCAGTAGCGGTGATCCTGCAAATGAGTAAGGATTCCATAAAGGCCACTCCCCTTTTTTCATCATCTCAATGCCAATCAGTTTCCAGGGGTAATGAGCAGTCATGGGATCAGAACCATAGAACTTCTCCGTACTCCAAGCAATGGCACTATTGTCCTGAGGTAAATCTTTCCCGGGATAAAATTCATTGATAAAGGCTGCTCCCGGAAATAAGACATACCCTAAAAATACAGGATAAAAAAAGATTATTGGTAGTAATAGTAATATCAGTTGCGGATAAAATTTACTAAGCAGCTGCCCTATAGATCTCCCTATGGTAGAAATAATATTAAACAATAGTACCTTTAGACTTATCGATATCCTAAGGAATTTTTGATATGATAAACTCTCTCTCCAATCCAAAGATCGGAGTTTCGAGTTTTTGTCTAACGACAACAAAAAAAATCTGCGATGCGATATTTTAACTTTCTTTTGACCCATATTAAAGCAAATATCAACCTGTATCTTATTATATCTGCAGCCTTTATTCTACGTCTTCCTTTTGGCTTATCTTACCTTGAAGATTGGGATTCAGTACAACTGGCTTTAGGAATTCACCACTTCTCAATAGTTGATCATCAACCTCATCCTCCCGGCTATCCTCTATATATTCTGTTAGGAAAAATCTCCTATTTTTTGACTGGAAATGACACCGATGCCTTAACTCTTCTAAGTATTATCTTAGGCTCTTTGTCAGTAGTGCCTTTCTATTTATTGGTTAAAAAAATGTTTAATCAATCAATAGCTTTTTTTGCATCTTTGTTATTTATTATTATCCCCATACATTGGAGGCTTTCGGAAATAGCCTTAACCGATATTCCCGGATTTTTCTTTTTACTTACGGCCGGATATTTCATTTACCTTTCCAAAAACAGTCTAAAAAAACTAACATTAAGTGCTCTATTTTCCGGATTAGTCCTAGGGTTCCGTTTTAATGAAATACCCATACTTCTTGCTTTACTATCACTGGCACTTTTTTATCAGAAAAGAATCAAAAACATCTTGTTAGTTTTAGGGGTGTTTGTATTAGGGACAAGTTTATGGTTGTTACCTCTTATTTTCATCACCGGCTTTGGACAATTCATCAATTCATATTCATCACTTGCCTCTTATGTAGTCAAACATGACGTTTTACTTAACTCCTCATTATCCATCAAAGGCCTCTTTAAAACCAAATTAGAACAGCTTCTATATTTACTCAATTTAAGTTATACCTGGCCCATAGTTACCTTAAGTATCCTGTCATTATTTAAGCTAGTTACCAAGCGATCCTGGTGGAAAGAATATCATTTTCAGTTTTTGTTGGTGTGGACATTAGCCTATCTTACCCCCTTACTTTTTATTTATAATCTGGAACACCCTCGTCATCTTTTACCCCTTCTTCCTCCTTTAATTATTATCTCTGTTGCCATGTTCTTTTGGTTAATACCAACCCTAAAAATTTCTATCCCGATATTTTTATTGATCTTAATGTTAGTTTTTCTGCAAGGTTGGCCACAAATTATCAAGCTGAAGCAAGATATACCGCCCACTATCCAACCGGTGCTTTTCGTCAAATCCAATTTTCATCCTCAGAATACGACTCTTATCACCTCTTTTACCTACCGCCAGTTTCAATATTACGCACCAGAATTTACCAATTACTACAGTGATAAAATTAATAAAATTGCCGTTTCAGACGATCAGATCATCATTGTTGATTACCTAGGGTTAAAAGATAAAATATCCGGCTCCTCAACATTTAAGATAGTTGGCCAACAAAGTTTTATTGGGGATAGGAATATCTTTACCCGAGTCCCAGAGGTAAAATTATATATATTAAAAAAAGACCGCTATGAATAAGCCAAAGCAAAAAACCTTAAATCAAATCTGGCAACAAGTTCCGCCTAACTATTATCATCAGGGAGTAACTAAAAATCTTTTGCAATGGATTTGGCATACCTCTAAAATCAAGGCTTTTAAACAAATTGTTCAACAAAAAAAATTTATTAAAATTTTAGATGTCGGATGCTCTGGAGGATTCATGACCAGTAAAGTGGCTGAAATTTTCCCCAGAAGCCAGGTCTTTGCTATCGATGCTTATCCCGATGCCATAAACTATGCCAAAAGTAGATTTCCTCATATTAACTTTCAAGTGGCTGATGCCCATCACTTACCATTCCCGGAAGATAGTTTTGATTTAATCATCTGTTACGAAACTATCGAACATGTCCTCAATCCACAGAAAATTTTGCAGCAGATGCGGCGGGTAGTTAAAAAAAACGGAACGGTTATTGTGGCAATGGATTCTGGGAACTTAATGTTTAAAACTACCTGGTGGGCCTGGGAAAAAACCTTTGGTAGAGTTTGGCAGGGAGCCCACTTACACCCTTTTCATCATCAGGATTTAGAAAAAATAATTAGACAGGCAGATTTTAAAATAACTAAAAAACACTTCTCCCATTTAGGTATGGAAGTTTCCTTCGTCTTAAAAAAATAGGTCTAGTAAGGAAATTTTGCAGTATAAATTATAACCTTGCCTTTATTAATAGAAGGAGGGAATGGATGCATCTCCTCAAAATATACTTGGATGGTCGGATCTCCAAATAACAGCTTAAAAGCATCGGAACCAGAGAGTATATAGAATGCCTGTTTAGAAGAGCTTCCCCACTCTTTGGCGATAAAGGGATAATTGGAATCGTTTTTAATATAAAAGACCGCTCCTTTGTCCACAGAAGGATATTTTTCTTTAACATCTGCTAATAAAACATGAGCTGCACTAGCCCTTTTGGCTGCCCAATAAGTTATCTTATTTAAGTTAATAGTTTGATAGGAGATAACTATAAAAGCAATAATAGCCAATAAACTAAAAACTTTCATTACCTTCTGTTTTTCCAAGGCCCAAGATAATGGTAATGCCAGCAAAATAGAAAACCATACAGAAGCCAGGGTGAGATAATACGACGACTTATGTTGAGGAAAAAAGATAAATGGTAATAAGGATATAAAGTAAGACAGCGCTACAAACCAAAATATATTACTTTTTAAAAGTTGATTTTTAAAGATAACCAGAAAGTAAGTGATTGCCAGCCCTCCAACAAGAAAAGTCGGTAAAGCTATTCTAAAAAAATTTCCATACCATTTCATTAAGTTAGGATTCACAGTCAGTTTCGGCCCAATAAAATCAACCACAAACTCTGGCATACCCGCCACCCAAAGGGTATACCAGCTTAAAGTATTGATCATACTTTTAACAGACAACACTGGTTGGTAGACCGGCTGATCCGGCAACCTATTAAAAAGCGAAGTACTGGCTAAATAAAATAGTCCTATTACCGCAAAAGGTAACAAACGTTTTACCAATCTTTTATCCCAGACTCTCAAATTATTGATTGTTACCTCAAGGCAAAAGATTATCCCTATCATGACGATAGAAATTTCATGGCTTAAAAGCCCTAAGACAAAAAATGATAATGATAAAAGATATTTTTTTAAACTATCGTCTGAAGATAGATAAAACAAAAGGCTGAGCAATAAAAAAAGTAACGCCAAAAGAGTTTGAACCGAAGCTAAATAATAAAGTTCAATACTGTGAATGGAGTTAAATAAGTAAAGTACCACAGCTAATAAAGAAGTCAGAGAGCTTTTAGTAAGTTTTTGGGCAACTAAAAAAACCAACCAGCCGCCTATCATGACTAACAGCAAATTAACCAAGTGAAATGGCAACGGATTAAGGCCAAAACTTCTGTACATTAATAAGTTAAAAGTTTCCCGGGAAAGTGGCCTATAAAAAGCGTATTCTTTTTGTAGTGAAAAAAAGAAGGAAGGTATATCCTGATAATTTTTATCCATGACTACCCGCAAATGGAAAAAGTCATCCTGGGAAAAATACGAATGAATAGTATCTGAAAATAACAGCCAGGGTAAAAGAAATAACAGTGCTAATACGACCTTATAACGCTTCGTTAAAAGAGCGAAACGATGTAATCGCGAACGATTATTCATCTTGCTTTCCAGGAGACGAAAAATTAATCTCAATAACAAGCAGGATTATTCCAATTATCAATGTCTCAAAAGAATAAATTGCCGCTCTTTCAGCCCAAACATCAATATTAAAAATCATAAAGAGAATGGTTAAAACCCAGAAAAATATGGCTGTCGAAAAGATAAATTTACTGTTTAATTGTAATAAGATAATTGATAAAATAATTGCCATAACCACAATAAGATTAATTGTTAAAGGAATATAAGGAGCAAAATAACCAGCCGAATAAAGAAGCAACAACAAAACTAGTACTATGGTAAAAATAAAGATCCCCAAAACTTTCTCTTGGGCCCAATTCTGCAACTGATCGTTTAAATTAAATCTGAGTTTATCTATCGATTGCTTCATACTTTATATCTTCTTTGACGGATTGATATTACTAGAGTTAATATCAATAAAAATACAACAGTTACAGCAGCAATCTTTATACCCAGCAGGAAAAGTTCTTGAGGATAATAAGATATCTTGATCTTATAACTTTGGGGCGTATTTTCCAAATACCAAGCGTTAGCATAAAGATTAGCTGAAAAATGAAGCGGGTTAATGGGCAACTTCAAACCTTTCTCATCATACAGAGAAAGTTGCCAAAAAGGAGAATAGTTTTCTGAAAAAACAATCAGGTGAGGTTTATCGGCGTCTTTGATCTCTGCTTCATACAAAGTTGGTGATATTTTTTTAAATGTGACCTGGGGTGTGGACAAAATAGCGCTATTATTTTTGTTAACAAACACTAATTTATTAGAAAATACTTTATATGCTTTTATATCATCAAAAAGGACTGTTGTTCCCAGAGGATCTTTGATATAAGGCGCAGTAAGTTCAATAAAAAGATCTGATTTCGCCCTTACGGGATCATAATAAAAACTAAATACTCTCCAATTTGGATAGTTGGGCATGGTCTCTTTCCCAACCTTAAGCAATTTATCTTGATCCCATTGAGTTATCAGTATTTGAGCATGATTACCATAGACCTGCTTATAATTTGCCTCAAAATAATAATCACTCATCGGGTTAAAAGAAGAGAGTTTAAAGATTGCAGCAATATCTGCTTTGTTGATATTGGTAATGCTTAAAAACTTCTCCATTTCTTCAGAAGAAGACTGCTCTTTGGTCTCCACTGTTTCATAAAGGCCTTCCCCTTTGCCCTCACCTCCTTTGGTAAAACCTATCTCACCATTAAAACTTCCGTACTCAACAAGATTTTTATTAACTATTTTTATCTTTATCTGATATGTACCCTTGGGGAAAAAAACAGGATAAAAATAGACCGAAGAATCGTCTATATCTTGGATAGCCCAAAAATGTTTTTGGTTATTAATCTCGATCTCTATTCCTTTAGTAATATCTACACCAAAATCTTCTAGTCTGTACCTTTCAAGTATGGGTTGATACACTTGATCCTCATTAAACTCAACAGTAAAAATTACTTCTGAAAGATCCCGTGATAACAAGCGGTTAGAAAGATGGGAATCCGTTTTCTTATAATCTAAAAAATTGACTACTTGGCTGTTCTGGGCTAAAACAACGCTTCCTGAAACCTTATCAATATCCACAATTTCTCTAACAATGTTATCATAAGGATTCAAAACTAAATCAGTGGATTTTAAAGCTGAAAAGAAAGGTAATTCGCTGTTATAAGGATAAGAAAAGAAGATCTTATCAGTGGTAAATATTTTGGGGGTAAATCCTAAATCGGGAAATTTATAAAATACCCATTTCCCGGATTGGAAAGAAAGATAATCCTCTGAAAGATAATCTAACTTGTAAGATACGGCTACCTGATCCTTTTTATTAAACACTAAACCAATATTTAATTTTCCGGCTAAAGACTCGGCAGCCGTTATCTCTCCTTTTTTAAGATTTAAGTAAAATTCTTCTAAAATAGAAGCAACAGGAGAATCAGGCATATTCAAAGGAAGAAACAAAGTTTCCCTATCAACTAACAGCTGGAGGACGGTCTCAATTCCCCGATAACCCCACTCAAAATTTTCCATCTCCCTGTCAGGATAACTGACTATCCGTCCCTCAGAAGCGTTTATTAGCCTGTCTTTAGATTGGATAACGTAATCTGGAAACTGGACATAGAAACTATCCGGTCTACCAGGCCTAAAGATTTTTCCTGAAATCAAAGGATAGGAATAGAAAAAATTCCCAATAATAATAGTAACGGTTAAAAGAGAAACCACCAGAGAAAAAAGTAGAAATATCTTAGAACCTGAAGTCCTTGCTCTGTTTAAATTGTAAAATAACAGGCTCACCAACCCAGCAATCGCCATAACCGTTAAAGGTGTAAAGATATACCACGGACTTCTAAAAAGAGTAAAAAATGGCAGGTGATCTAATAAAAAGCGGAAAACAGCTCCTGTAGGCAGATGGGTTCCAGCACCTAAAAAGACACCTATAACTAACATCGCCCCAAAGGCAACATAAAGATGCCGATTTTTATTTTCATATTTGAGTAAAGACAACAACGCCAATAACGGCAGGAGCAAACTGAATAAAATAAACGGTAACTTATAAAAATAGTTGGAGGCATAAGGTATGTAATAAGGAGTATTAGTTTGGGTATCGACAGGATACCAATCCCAAGCTCCTTGCAATCTTAAAACGTTTAAAATACTGGTATTTTCCGATAAACTATCTATCCAGTTGGTAAAACCTATTTTATCTATACTGCCCGAAGATGAGATCTGATGCGAGATAAAAAAAAATGTCGGTAAAACCCAGAAAAGGTTAACCAGAAGCAGTGGGATACAAATAACCAAAAGATGTCTCAGCCTGGAGATAATAAATTGTTTGTTAAAATTACTGACAATCTCAGCTAAAATATAAAATGAAATAATGATAAAAAATGAAATGAAATAGGCAGGATTAATTCCTGCCCCCGAGAGAATAATTCCAACAGATACAGAAAATAAAATTGCTAAACTTATAGTTATTGCTTTCTGTCTAAGCAAAACCAACAGCATTAAAGCAAAAGGAATAGCTGCCATCAAAGATAGGTTAGCAACTTTAACATTTTCCCAAGAATTAAAAAGATAGATATTAAAAGAATACAGTGATACAAACAGCAACTGGACTAAAGGTTTTTTAGTAAAAACTACTCTGGCAAACAAAAAGGCACCTAAAACGATTAAAAAAAACCAAAACACTAAACTGATCATCTGAACTTGTTGCAAATTAAATCCTAGTTTATAAGGGATAACTTGGATCAAGTGAAAAAATAACCCAGCTGTAGAGGAGGAAAAATCTAATCCGCCATTAGCTACACTATTCCAAACATAGAATCTCCTCATAAACCAAACTTCTGGATCCAGGGGAAAATTGGTATCTATGCCGTTTATTAAGACATCACCTTTTTTATAAAACCACAGTAACGGGGTTAAGCCAAATAAAATAATTATCAAATAGGGCCAATAAGTAAAAAGTTTTTTCATAAAAGATCTACATATTTAGTTCACTTTTTAGTTTGTCTCGGACATTAACGGTAATATCTTGCAAGTTGCCACTGGTACCATTCCAGGAAAAAGCAAAAACTGAGTTAATACTCATATTATAATCAGTTATTGCTTTTTTCAATGCTGGAAAATCCCGGTAGTAACCAAAACCACGGCCACTAAACTCCCGATAACCTTCAGAGTCAATGTCCCACAGGAAATCATTTTGAAAAAAATCCCCGGGGAAATTTTCTGTAGGATGATACCAGATCAGTAGCATCTGCCCTACCCCAGATTGAAATGGCAAAATCTTAGGAATACCGGAGTAAGTAGAATCACTTTCAGTATAAAAAATTACCCTTTGTGGTAAATTAGGATATTGCTCTTTGATATACCCCAGCAACCTATCTCTTTCACTTCCCAACTCTTTTTGTTGATTAATTAATACTTTCAAAGACACCAGATGTCCAACTAATACTATCAAAAATATACCAAGCATCAAAGCCGCTACCAAACGCTGTAATCTAATTTTTAGATAAGCAACAGTAGCGCCAATGATTAAACTTAATCCTAAAGTTGCCGGATACAGGTAGCGGGAATCAAAATACAGCAAATATTTTTTGAGTAACAAAAAAGGGACAACTATTAAAAGTATCAATACCAAACCTAGGTAAAAAGGTTGTCTGTTTTTTATCTTTTGGTTGATCCACCACATCAAGGCTATAATCAAAAGCCCTAAGGAAAGCGTCAGTAGATCATATCTGAAACCGCTCTCTATGACCCAGGGACCTTTGGCGAAGTATTGATAGATCCCAAAAGGAGATGAAGTTATATTGGTTATATACACTAGCAAATCGTTGGGGAAAAAAATTTGGGTAAATATTTTTACCGGTATGGTAAAAATATTATATCCCAAGATAAGGCCAAAATCTTCGGTATTTTGACTAGCCGATGTACTTAGTCCCCCAACCTTAAAAAGCAGATAGGCAAAACGAAGGAAAATATAAAAGGCCACAACTAACCCCAGATTAAAGACACTTGACTTTTTTAATCCCTTCTTTTCTTTAAAAAGTATCAAGCCGAAAAGAACAATCAAGAAAGTTACAGCAGTTTCTTTAAAAAGCAAGGCTATTAAAATTAAACTAAGGGAAATATAAAAAAATTTCTTTTTACCTTTTTTAAAATAAAATAAAATAGTAATAAGCGACAGTAAACCAAACAGGGTTGCCAACTGGGTTCCCTCAAAAGTCCCAATCCAGGTTATGGCTTGATGATGACTACTGTTTAAAGCAAAAAATAAACTGCCCAAAAAAGCAGCCAGTCGTTTTTTGACCAACATTAAGATAAAAAAATAGATGGTAATTGAAACCATAATATGGAGAATGATACTTACTACAAAATAAAGTGAAGAGTTTAAAGCAAAAAACTGATAGAGGCTCATTTTAAAAAATAAAGACAGTGGGGTAAAATGAGTCAGTAAACCACTACGCAACACATTAGCTATAAACTCCTCTTTGCCCAGAGATAGCAAATAATTATAGTACCCAAAAGTATGCCACTCATCCTGTTGAAAAAAACTTTGAGGCAACTCCCAATAAGCCATTAAGGTTAACAGAAAAATTACCGTCAAAGCTAAAAGATGAGGTCTTAACAAACTTGTTTGTTGTTTACACAATAATTTCATCGTTCTCCACAAACCACACAGTAAGAGGCATGGTATTTATCTATATAAGAGAGAAGGTTGCTTAAAGGGCTGGGCAAGGGATAAAAGGCTACTCCCCAACTTCCCCTAACATAAAATCCATACCTTTGTAAAAGTTGTTCCAAGGCTTTAATTGTCATAACATTGAGGTGTGGATTGATGGTCACACTACTATTTGACTGATGGTAATATTTGCCACACGGCCGGTGCCCAATAGGATAAACAGTGGACAAATATGGACCAGTATAAGGCTGGTTCCCTAAAAGAAGGGCTAAAATATTATGATACCCCGCCAGATTTTCTGTGGAAATTATCAATCTTCCCCCTTTTTTTAAAATACGCTTACTCTCGGAAAAAAAGTTATCCAGATCTGATAAATGTTCGATAACTTCTGTCGCGGTAATACAATCAATACTATTATCAGCAAAGGTCCACTTATTATTTAAATCTACCTTTATAACCTTAATGTTTTTACTTTCCGCTTCTTTAGCTCTACTACTTACTACTTCCACCCCTAAAATATTATTTGTACCTATCTTTTGAGATCTTTCTAAAGACTTTGCCCCATCATCGCATCCTAAATCCAGATAAACCAGACTCTCGCCTCTAGGCAGAAAACTCAACACTTTCTTTTCAATTTCAAATTCCGCGCTCCTGCTTAAGAATTGAATATATTGTCCTAAAATACCCATTTTAAATTTGTATTTTCCGTCTGATAAAAACAATACTGTAAGTAGCTACTGAAAGAAATGACATTACCGGATGCAGCAGCCAAGCTAACTGCCCTGTTTTAAAAAAGTTTAACAACCCTTCAATCAACGGCCCCAAAAAAGTGGCGCAATACACAAAAGAATACACAAATTTGACCCTGGAAACACCCTCCAGCCAAGTTCTTTTCTTTTCTTCTGTCCTGGTTAAAAATTTATTACCAATTTTTAACCTTTTTCCGATAAAATCAGCTAAAGAATTTATGTGGTCATGATAAATACCATATCCAGGCACTCTGGCAAACTTGCGATATCCTTTCATAGTACTATAGTAAGAAAAATTGGATTCCTCAAACATCGGTTTATAAAACCCCACCTCTTTGATGATTCTCTTATTCCACAAAAAACCATTGGCTCCTAAAGGATAAGCTGTCCCGGGAACAATTTGATATTCAATATACTCTTTTTTCTTCTCTTCCTTTAACTTACCGGCTATACAACGGGAAAATGGATCAGCGATATGAGCTAGCATCGAATAAGTATTAAAGATACTTTCTTTTTCTCTGGGGAAATAAAAAGATTCAACACCGAATAAGTTCTTATCTAACAGCAAAGGTTTAACCATTTTTTTGAGCCAGTCATTTTTAATGATTTCATTATCGGAATCTAAAAGGGCAATGATCCCACCATTAGCTTTTTGAATGCCTAAAGATTTGGCTGTTTCCGGATCCTTCCAAGGATTATTTATAATCTGTGCATGATAACTTTTGGCAATTTGTAATGTTTCATCTATTGAGCCACCATCCACTACCAATATTTCCCGTTTATGATGAGGGTAGTCCTGTTTGATAATACTTTTCAGACAGTTACCCAGGTATTTTTGAGAGTTATAAGTGGGTATAATAAATGAAACAAAAAGGTAGCTATTTTTTTTATTCATGCTTTTAATCTGCCACAAATCATACCAAAAATCATCGTTCCATGGTATAACAGGTTTAGAATGAAAAATTTTATCTTTACTGGCTCTACCCTCTTTTTTTTAGTTGTCTTTGTTAAGTTGCCTCACTTACTTTGGCCAACAGGGGTAATATTGGCTTGGTTTTCTGAAAAAGGACTGGTGATGTATAAGGATTTCTTAAACTTCTATTTTCCCCTCTCTACCTATTTTATTGTTCCTTTCATGAAGCTCTCTAATTGGAACTTAAGAGTGGAGCCTTTCATTAGTTTATTTATTGCTTTGGCTTCAACGGGAGTTATCTGGCAAATTGCTAAAAAATACTTTACTGTATGGGGCACTTTTATCAGTTTATCTTTTTTCACATTACTGTTTTATTTTTTTACTACTGCCATTCAATATACAGTTGAGGCAACTATCGGACTAGTTGTGGCTTTCCTTATTTATCAAATTTTCACCTACTTTACAAAACAAGCTGCTTTAAATAAATCCTCTTTATTTTTAAATGGTCTGTTAATTTCAGTAGGGGAATTATTTGATCAAGTAGCCACACCGCTTTTAGGAGTTATCTACTTAGGTTTTATTTATCTAATCGTTAAAGGTAAATTTACTAAAAAGGAGAAGACATCTGGGGTACTCCTTTTAACACTCGGTCTACTTCTTCCTTTTATCTTGACCGGTCTTTATTTTTGGCATCTTCAGGCTTTACCTGATTTTTTAGACAATAATATCTTCTACTATTTAAACTATGCAACGCTGGCTAACAGCCAAACTCACTCAGCTAAATTACCCTGGGAGGAAATCTTTATTTTTTATACTCCCCTGCTTATCAGCTTACCTTTAGTTTTAAAGATAAAAAAAGAAAAAGAGACTTTGTACTTTCTAATTTTCGGTGCTATCTCTACAATACCTACAATTATTTTTAGTGTCTTTCACCCTCACCACTTCCTTTATGCTTTACCACTTTTGGCTATTTTAGGGGGACTAACTATTGACTATACTTTCAAATTAAAAAACAGATCTCTTAAAATTTTCCTAATTATTGTCTGGCTAATTTTTGCCCAACAGATGATCTTTCAAGTTTTACCCTGGTACTGGCAAAAATTTCAGAGCTCCAAAGGGATGGTACTAGTCAATGACTTAACTACCCAAGACAGCATGTATCCACCAGTGGTTTGGGTCAAAGATAACACCTCACAAGATGCTACTTTGCTGGTAACAGGCGATACCCTTTTTTATCTTAAGGCAGACAGACTTCCGGCTAATAAATACTTTACGGTTTTACCTTGGCACTACAAACCCTTAGATAAAACCATCTCTACCATACAAAGTAACAGGCCTGATTATTGGGTGATAGCCCCATCATACTTGAAACGTTTAAGCCAGAGTGAGGAGTGGAACAGTCCGGAGATTACTCAGTTGATCCAAGATGAACTGCAAAGATGTTACAGCAAAAAGATAGAGTTCCCCGATTGGCAAATCTGGCAAAAAATATGCCTTTAACCATTTAAAGACAAAGTTGTTGGCTAAAGATGTGTTTTTTGATGGTTATATAATCAGATTGAAAAACTACTGGTTCACACTTGAGAATTCTTTTTAAAACTGTAGTTTCAGCTTGGTAACCAAAATCAGCAAATCTTTTCCACTGTCTTTCATCAATGACCCAAAAATCTGGGGGATTTTGTTTTAATTCTTCCACCAGTCTTTCCAGTGGGCGGTAAAAAACCGGCAGGTTAGTTGAAGCCCTGGGATTGGCTGGAAGCCTATTAGTTTCCAGATAAATTAAACTATCAACTGTGGCAAACAGTTTATCTTCTTTGGTAGTATTTTGTTTAATCCAGGAAATAATATCAAATAACGGATCTTCCGGATAAATTCTGGTTAAATTTAGATAAGGACGGGGATAAGAAAAATTACGTTGGTACTTGGGTAAAACGATATAAAAACTGAAAGCAAAAAGCATTATTAGACAAATGATCAAAACTTTAGTTAGCTGATTCTTTTTAATTTTAAAAAGCATCTGCAGTGCTAAACCGGCAGTTAAAGCATAAATCCCTTCCGGGGTTAGAAAACGGTTGGGGTGAAAGATGGCAAACCAGAAAGGAAGAGGGAAAGATAACAAGATCAGCCACCAAAAGATTGATTGAGTCAAGGAAAGTGTCAGGCCTTTTTTTTGCAAAGCAAAGAAGCTCTGCTTCACTTTTTTAACTTTAAACCAAATTATTGCCCCAACTAAAAGCAAAGGAGAAAAAATGGTTAAAAAGATCACAACGTTTTCTACTCCCCTACCCATAGCAAAAGGATAACCGCTATCTGACAAATAGTACTTAATTGTCCAGTTGTAAAAGTCCCCTAAAACATTATGGGTTAAAAGATAGACAAAGACAAAAGCCACAGGAATTAAAAAACCCAAACCAAAATAGATAATAGATTTTATCTTCTTAATCTGCCAACTTCTAAATATCATGGAAAGAAAAACAACTGTTGAATTAATCAAAACTATATGACCGCTCATCGAAGCAATACCCAACAAAAGGCCTATTAGAAAAGCTGGAATCATCTTTGGCCTCTGATACCAAACCCACCATAGAGCAAAAGCAGACAGGAGGAGAATATTTTGAAAACTGGTAGTGCCAAAATGGTTTTCAGATAAAACCGGATCCCAAAAAAGGAAAAATAACAAAGGTATTAACCTAAACCATCCTTTAAGAAGTTTATAGCTAATAAAGGATAGTAGTAAAAAAGCAGTGATTGAGCTTACAAGAGCTAAGGCAATGGTTGGTTTTAAGGTAAAGCCAAAAATATCATGAAAGGGTAACATGGAAAGATAAAGGATTGGGAAATACTGAGTCACAAAATCTTTGTAAATTACCAAACCAGAGGACATAAAATAGGCTTCAATTAAGCCATCAATCCAAGCCTGTCTGGGAGAGATATAAAAGATAAACAGCAACCAACTTACTCCACCTAAAATTAAGCCTACAAACACTTTGCCAGATAATGTCATTTGGAGTTTTGAATTTTATCAGAGTAAATTTGGACAGTATTAATATCATGCTGCAGAAGCAGCCAGAAACCGGAATTAGCCGGAAAATTATCACGCATTTTTGCTAAAATTTTGGGGTGAGTTTTAAACATTTCTAAGACTTGTTCTTTTTTAACATTATTATTGCTGGAAAGAAGAGACTCTGATAATCTACCTACATAAGCGGCATAGCGTGAAGAAACCTCTTCAATAAAATCCCCTTGCCCGGTTCTAATGACATAATCTAACTCTCCCAACCTTTGTTCTACCAGTTGTTGTTGATAATCCAATTTTTCATCACTGTTAAATTTAAAAAACAGGGTTATTTTTTCTTTAAATCTGTCAATGATATTAGACATTTTCTCTACCTTAACTTTGACGGAAGGGGTACTTTCTGAATTAACATCAGCCAAGGTAAGTTGGGGGATAAAAAGGAAAATGGATAGCAAAAAGGTTAGAATAGTTTTTCTCATCGACCTATATAATAATTTGAGTCCCTTCATAATGCAAGAGGTCTAACACTTAGTCTGTTAACTTATTACCGGAAGTTAACCTTACTAAATATTTAAAGCTTCACGCGTCGAATAATCCTTGAAAACTCTCTAAGTCAATCATTTGTCTCCAAAAGAGTATACACAACAATCTTGGTATTGGGAAGATTTGGTGAGAAAACTTTTTGTAGCCCAGGATGGTTTATTTTATCATTTAATAAAAAGACTAACTTTTCATCAGAGGCAAGCTCCTCATCCCAGGCCACCAAATAATCAACCTGATATTTTTTAGCATAGTCTAAAAGTTGTTCAAAGGAGATTTGTGGCAGATAAACCGTTTCACCTTCAGCATAAAACTCCACCCCTTCATGTCTTAACATCACTTTAGGGTTAGAACCAAAAAAATTACTCTTAATCCACTCCCCGACAATTTTCAATTCCTTTTTATTATGAGTTTGACTAAAGTTAGCTGCCACTTTTTGAGGATTAGTTAGATTGTCTAATGATGTCCCCGGAAAAAGGAGTACTGCCAAAAGCGTCACCGCTGCAGTAATCAAGGTTTTCTTCTCCATCCAATACAGAAAAAGGAAAACTAACTTCTCTACACCTAGATAAAAAAAATATAAAAAAAGCGGAATTGTCCAAGCCAAATAACGAATATCCTGCACCGGGGTAGAAAAAATAGTGATGGGAATAGCCGTGACCATGATAAAGATCATATACAGCAAAGACCATCGGTATGTTTTCTTCAAGATGGTAACTGCACCAATCAACATTAAAGGTACAGCCCAAAGAGGAAAGATCAATAAGAAAACTTGCTGCCATTTTTCTTGTTTGGGAGAGTACTGGCGAAAAAAATAATACAAACGGTTAATAGCAAAATCAGAACCATTTTTAAAGTATGGAGACTGGTAATCAGGGTTTTTAGCGGAAGTCACCTCTTGAGCCCAAGTAGTACCCCGGGGATTTAAGGCAAAAGCATGGCCTTGTTGGATCTGGGCCGAAAATTTTGGGGAGAGGGACCATTCTCCAATTTGCATTCTGGTAGATATCATATAAGGACTGACTGTTAAAAAAAAGACCGCTACAAAAGAAAATACTGTTATGATCAGTAGTTTAATCTGGCGTTTGATAAGAAAATAAAAAGTTAAATAAATAAAGGTTAAAAAGACAAACATCATCCCTTCAGCTCTGGTTAAATAAACCAGCCCAAAAAGAACGGATCCCAAAAGTAATAATTTATTATTAGGAAAATTCGGTGAATGAAGAAAAGCCAAAAAGACCGTTACCATTCCACCAATAATTAACAAAACAGCTAAAGAATCAGATAAAGCCATAAAAGATATTGTCAACAAAGGAGTAAATAAAGACAAAGCCAAAGTAAAAGAGATAGCCCCCGCCAAAGAGATAGTTTTTCTTAAAAGAAAAAACATCGGGGCTATAATCGCTGTCCCAGCCAGTAACGCCACCAGACGGGAAGCAGTTTCCCAATTTAGGGGAAAGAGAGAGAAAATAGCCGACAATGCCGGATAAAGTGGAGGCCAGGTAGGGTGGAAGGACCCTTTTAAGTTCCATTCAGTCCAAGACTTGGCTAAGGTAGCATAGATGGCATCATCAGAGTAGAAGGTGTAAGAAGAGTTCAAGACTATCCATAAACGGGGAAGCAGTAAAAGCAAAAATATTCCAACCACCATGATAAGAAATTATATCATTTCAGTTTAGCTTGACAATAAAAGGCAAAACCAATACCATCTGATCAATGAAAAAGAAAAAAATTTTTGCTGTAATTGCAGCCTATAATGAAGAAAAGACAATTTCTGAAGTTTTAGAGGAGTTAAAAGAGTATGTTGATCAAATAGTCGTAGTTGATGATGGTTCATCAGATGAAACCTTCAAAAAAGCTACTGGACCAAAAGTAATACTGCTGCGGCACCTGGCTAATTTAGGACAAGGTGCAGCTCTGCAAACCGGTTTTGAATACGCCAAAAGGAACAAAGCTGATATTGTTATAACTTACGATGCCGACGGACAGTTTTTAGCTTGCGATATCCCTCGACTGATAAAGCCAATTCTTCAAAATAAAGCTGATATTGTCTTAGGATCCAGATTTTTAGGGCAAGCTATTAATATCCCCCCCACCAGATTGTTAACTTTAAAGCTTGGCATCATCTTTACCTTTCTCTTTTCCGGCTTAAAATTAACCGATGTTTATAATGGTCTACGGGCGCTTAACAGCAAATCTTTACATAAAATCAATATCACTCAAAACCGTTTAGCCCATGCCTCAGAAATTCTGGACAAAATCAAGATCAATCAATTAAGATTTACCGAAATACCGGTGACTGTGAAATATACCGACTATTCAAAACAGAAAGGTGAAAAAAATCTAAACGCCTTGAAAGTTTTTGTAGATCTAGTAACTAAAAAACTTTACTAACCATATGTCAATATCTCAACTTCTTTTGTCCACCATTATCATTTTTATAATTTATAAAACAGCCCTAAGTTTCAAAAAAGGGAATCTCTCTAAAAACTTTACCTTTACCTGGCTTCTGCTTTGGGCAGGGGTATTATTTTTTATTTTTGAGCAAAACACTTTGATTAAAGCTGCTCATTCAGTGGGAATCAGCCGGGGGGTAGATTTAGTGATTTATCTATCCATCATCCTGCTTTTTTATTTAGTTTACCGAATTTTTTATAATCTCAACGAAATTAATCAAAAAATTACCAAAATCATCCGCGAAGAAGCCCTCCGCCATCCTCTACAAAATTCCAAGGTTATCAAACACAAACATCCAAAGAGATGAAAACTTCCTAGGATACTTCTAATTATCCAGAAGGTAGTCTAACTGGGTGGTGCCAATTTCTACTGAAGTGTCAGTAGGAAAATTAAAAGATACCTTCTGTAAATACTCTCCTCCAGCGGGGATGATAAATTTATATTCATGCCACAGGTTATCAGTTAAAAGTTTAACTTTGACAAACTTATCTTCAGTTATTAACCCGGAGGTATTATATTCCCAGGACATTTCCATCTCTTTTTCTTTACTTTGGCTCGAAAACTTCAGGGGGATCTTTACCTCTAAAGGTAACAGAGTCCAGATCGAAGATGTGGGTGTAAACTGGAAAACTTTTAAATCATTACTAGAGAGCTCCTCTTTCCAACTATCAATAGCAACAGAAATTGGTTGATTTGGACCAGCTAATAACTGCCTAGTAATAGAACTTGTATCCCTCAACCCATCTTTATCATAAATAAATGTATAAACATCTTGGTAAGACAAGTTAGGATTTTTCTTCAATAATCCTGGTATTTCTCCTGCAGTCTGTGGCAGGATGATATTTTCTTTCTGAGTTTGATAGTGTACCGCATATGCTACTTCTGAGCCAAAATATCCTACCCTAGCTGCATCTCCCACAGTAAATTGCAGCTGCTTAGTTACCCCTTCTAAATAAATTATTGTTGGCTGATTAATCCTGGGTATAAAGGAATGTAAATTTTGATACATCCTTTTAGCATGTTGACTATAGTCTTGTCTAAATTCCCTTTGAGTTGTGTAAGCAAATATCAAACGTGGTAAAACTAAAATTCCTACTACTGCTAATAATAAAATTTGAGCCAGTCTTCTTTTCCTTAACTCCTTTTGGTAAAACTCCTTGGTGATAAAAATGATTGGCAGCAAGGCTACAGTAAACGATGGCAGTAGTAAGTAACGATTATAGCTTACCAAGACTCTCTCCGGGATAGTTATAAAAAAAATAGCTAATATACCAAAAATCGCCAATAAGCTAAACAGTGATAGTAACTTAGATTTAGGTATTCCCAAAACAATCCAGACTATTAGAAAAATTAACCACATTCCACCGTTAAAAATAGCCACTAGATCACCTTTATCAATAGTGATTTGGTGTATGGCCATAGCCCAGAGGAGAGAAAAAAGTACCACCGCGGTAATTATTTTCCCCAATGTTATAGCGGAATATATCGCCGGGCGGAGAAATTTCAGGTAAATAAACAAAGTCACCGCTAAAAAAATTGTTGGTAAACCAGTCAGCCAAAATTTAATCAGAGTCAAACTCTGTCCTGATGTTCCTAAGCTGGCATTAAATTGTTCTTGTAAGGGAGTAGGAATAATCATATTCCAAAAAGTTCCTAAAAAGTTGAGGATATATAAAGGAGAAAGATTTACCAGTAATCCCCAAAATTGAGTTGGTGGGTTAACTTTATATCCCAGTAACAATACCGAAGGGTGTAAGAAATATTGTATTAAAAATACTAATAAAAAAAGAACATTTCTAATGATCAACTCCTGGCTCTTTCTCTTCCAAGAGATAATCCAATCTAAGGCTAAAAAGATTAGGAGTGAGCTACCAGTTCTTTGGGGGGTAATTTCTAAGGTCAAGGCAAAAGCTATTAAAGAACTAACCAACCAGACTTTTTTACCATTTTGAAGATAGATTAAAAAAGTTACCAAACCAGCCAGTAAAATATCTAAGGCCAGAATTGTCCCTAAGCCATCTCCCATGGTCATTTTCATGGCATCCTGTCCTACAAAACCGGCAGCAAAAACCAGAGTGCTAAAGAAAGCTATTAGTAAGTTACTAACTAATCGCTTCAGAAAATAAAATAGCAGCCAAGAAGCAATAACATATAAAATAATTACTGTCAGGAAATAGTAGCTGGCATTAAGTCCAAAAAACTGCCTAGCATATCTTTCTAGTAGTAAGGCAAGGTGGTAAGGATAGGCAAACCCCGGATGAGTTGAGAGATTAGCCAGTTGACCTAAATAAAGACCAGTATAATCATCACGCCAGAAATACATCCCCAGCAGCTGGTGATAAGAAAAAAGTACCACCACCGCCAGTAAAATATAATAAATAAAGTTAAATTTTTTTACTTTAGTAAAAAATTCTTTCATTTTCATCTTTCTTGATAGCCCTGTAGACCTTAATTTCATTTATTACCCAGGTAGCATATTGATGATCCCCAATTTGCCGGATGTTTAAAAATTGAGCTTTCTGGGGAACAAAATAGATATTCACCACACTATCCTTTGGAGGATAAAGCTTATCATAAAAAACTTCCTGCCAATCTTGTTTATCTTCTGATAACAAAATTTGATAACCATTACGGTTTTGATCTTTGCTCGATTGGGAAGTAATTTGGAGAGAGGAAAGTATCTGAGTATTTTTTAAGTCTATAATGATGTCTTGGGGAGAGGCAATGGGTAATTTTGAATCCCAAAAAGTAGTCTGTTTACCATCAAAGGCTAATTTTATATCTGCTTTATTACTGGACGCTGAAGCACTCCATATAGAGTGGTCTATCTCTTCTTTGTCTACCAGAAACCCTTCTAATCTTTGACGGATCTGCTTACTAGTATTAGTTAAATTATTACTTTGATGATCATATTCGAAAGCCAAAACAGACTCTAAGGGTAGTTTCTGTTCTTTGATGGTTTGAGCCAAAAAATCAAAGTCATAAAAATACCCAAATCCTCTATCTCTAATCTGCTTATAACCTTGATCAGTTATTTCCCATAAAAACCTGTTTTGAAAAAAATCTTGGGGAAAGTTTTCTGTTGAATGATACCAAACCAGCAATGTTTGTCCTAACCCTGATTGGAAAGGTGATGTCCTAATATCTTCCGGTAAGCCATAAAAAGATTTATTGCTGGTAAGGTAAAAGATTGTCCTGGGAGGAAGTTGGGGATAATCATTTTTAATAGTTTGTAAGATATTTTTTCTGATAATTCCTTCTTGATATAAACTCTCCTGTTTCTGCCAATTACCTCCTACACCAATCAAAAGGTAGAGAGAAACTACTATTATCATCAAGCCTCTAAAAAGGCGATACTGACTATGTTTACTAATCCCCCAAAGAGATCCTAAAAACAAAGCAGCGCCAGCTAAACCAAAATAAAAATACCTTTCCGGATACAGCAAAAACTGATCTGCCGATCCAGGTATAAAAAGATATGGAATAGCGCTACTGAGAATCAAGGCCACAGATAATACTAAAGGATTAAATACAACTTTCGTTTTTTTAGCCAAAATTAATCCTCCCAAAATAATTAATCCTCCCAAGACCATATTTACTGTAAAAAGTTTATCTTCAGCTAGTAAAAATGGACGTATATCAGTAAACAGACGTAGTAGATTGATCATTGGTTCACTAATGAATAGCTGTCCAACATAAGCCAATGAGGTACTAAGGATTTTAGTCAAGAGATAGCTCATATTAGCCGATGCGACACCGGAATTTGGTAACCGCAAAAATAAATACCCCAGGCCAAACAAAATCAATGGACCCAAAAAGATCACCACTTTTTTAAAATTTAGTTTTGAGCTGTTAACCAAAAAGACCACCGGTAAAAATATCCATAACCCTGCTGAGTACTCAATAATCAACACCGCCAAAGTTATTAACAGCGCTACCAAAAATGCAGTTACTAGTGGGCGCTTTAAAGACCGCTCATCAATTAGCAAATACCAGCCCAACAACCCTAAAGTTAAAGATAAGGTATTTAAACTGACTAAGGGCCACATGACTAATTCCCCGGCTGAAGAGAAAGTTAAAAAGAGAATAGAGGATAAAAAAGCAGTTAAGACATTGCGAAAGATTTTCTTACCCAACAAAAAAAGTAAAAAACCGTTTAGTAAATGGATGCTTAACCCAATTAAGTTGTATCCTACAAAGTTAAGTTTAAAAAGATAAAAAGTTATTAAACTGATCAAATTGCCTAAAGGTACAAAATGGTTGATATCTCCTTCGGTAAACCTGTAAAAAATCAAATCCCATCCCAACAGTATTTTGGTACCAAAGCTGTACCATTCATCTTGTTGAAAAAATATCAAAGGGACCTTCGGATAAGTTAGAATAACAACAGACAGTAACACTAAAAAAACTGGCAGGGTTGGCCTTTTTTGCATATTGTTTACAATAGTCTTTATCATTTTCCAAGTACCGTAATGGCCACCCGATAATTATTAAAAACACATGATTTACTGTTATCGAAAGCTAATTTAATATGTTTGGCAGATCTTCCCGCAAAGTAGTAACTAATCTTATCTTTTTCCAGATTAATTTTTCTATTAATTTGATATTGAGGAATAATATCCTTCTCCACCTGCCAATCCTTCTTATTTAAAGAAGTTTCAACATAGGCTGTTTTTAGAGGGGAACAGCTCTCTTCTTCATCAAAGCTGACTTCAAGTTGGGACAATAAAACCTCCTGATTTAGGGTTATATAAAGAAAGTTATTTTCTGCAATAGTTTTTAGTAAACCATTATAAGGTTGTAGGGCTAACTGATATTCCTTTTTAGTATGATCCCAGTCGTTTTTCCAAATTTTAGCAATCGCTACTCCATCAACTTTTATTTCATAAACCGGTATTAAAAACTTATTAACATATTCCCAAACGTAATAAAAATCTTTACCACTATCACTGAAAGTCAGTTCCATTAAATACTCCCCCTCTCTTTTAATACCGCTAAAATAAGTTTCTTTCGGTTCCAAAGAGGTTTTTGGTTCATCCAAATTATCGGTAGTGGGAAGATAGCGGATGTCAGACCGGAAAAATATCAGCGGAGCATTGGCTAAAGTTCCCTGCAAAAGCGCCACCTTAGCCCTCTGTTCTGTGTGAGAGTTAAGCCACTTTATTCCCTCAAGGTAAGCATTGCCAAAGCTGTTGCCAAAGGCTGGAAAATTACGATCTGCCGCTCCCGATAGCCCTCCAATAAAGGAGTTAAAATAGACATTCTCATAAGGATGCATTTTAAAAAGAACCAGAATTGGCCACAAAAATAATCCAATTAAAAAAAGCTGCAAAACTAAAACCATATTTTTATCTAATTTTGCACCTTTTAACCACTCAATAACTTGCCAAGCCCCAACTCCAGCCATCAAAACCATGGCTGGTAAAAACTCCATGATTTGGCGAACCCCTCCATAAATGGTAGAATGAGGCAGGCTGACTCTTAAAATAGGCACTAAAAACCATAAAAGCCACAACCAGACAATCAGTTTTTTACTTCCTCTCTGGATCCAGACAGAAATTAAACCAAGTAAAAATAAAATTAGGACTAAGGGTGGAGTAGTAAAGAAAATCCACTGCCAAGGATAAGTGTTGAAACCACCAATAAAAAAACTGTCTGGTTGATAACGTACACCGCTACCAATCTGTTGATAGTACCTTAAGACACTTAAAAAGTTGGGAACTATATTTGACCAAAGATAAGGCCAGCTGCCAATAAAAATTCCGAGGGTAATTATAGGCCCTAAAACAAGTCCTAGTAAATATCTTTGGGGTATTTTTTTAAAAGTAAACTTCTTTTTTAAAAAAATATGGTGATACCTTAACAAAAGATAGGGTATTAAAATTAACGGTAAAAAAAGAATATTAAATTTTGTACTTAGTGCTAGCCCCAAAAAAATCCAAAACCATATCAGCCAAAACAAACTGCCTTTATTTAAAGAATTTATAAAAGCCCAAATAGCCGCAGCAAAAAAGGCTGTCTGTGGCGGATCTTTGATATTAAAGTGTGATTCAGCCCAAAACAGCGGATATGTTACCAAGGATAAAAAGGAGACCAACCCGGCAAATAGGCCAAAATATTGTATAGCAAAATAAACCACTACCAAGACCAATAAAGCTGCTGCCAGAATATTAAAAAGATGATGGGCCGAGATATCATCTAATACTCCCAGTTTCTGAAAAAATATAAAATTACTCAAGGCTGCCAATTCTCCGTTTAATGGCGGGTGTCCACTGTCTTTTTCTAAAAAAAAATTTCCGTTATGATAGTCATTTTGATACAAACTCCGACGGGGAGGAGGAATCCTTCTAGGGTCTCCCTGGGTCCCTTGTAAATTAACACTGGGAAGTTGGTGATAATCCAAATCTCCAGTTAAAAAATAGTGCAGGTAGGCTTGACCGCGGCGGAAATGAATTGTCTCATCCCAGGAGATGTTATAGTCTAAAAGTGTTAAAAAAGCTACTGTAAAAAAAATAGCCGCCAACATAAAAGAGACCAATTTTATTTCCAAAGGAAAGAACTTGTTCATTTTCATTAATTCTCCACAAATTTTTTAATCAGTCCCCACTTTTTTATCTCTTCCAAATTTAAGTTTTCCAGTTTAACCGATTGCACCTCTAATTTAACTGGCGCATTGACCGCACTAATTGTCAGATCCTTCATCACTATCCCCCCTGGGTTTAATACCAGTTGATAGGTATTCACATTATCAAAACTACCCACTAAAACTGTCCTTTCCCCTCCGCCTTTATTTGTACTCCAGCTTACCTTAAGCTCAAGCAAAGGAGCTATCTTAGAAAGCAATAAATTCAGTTCATCCCGGGTGCTAATAAAATCAAAAGGGCTTTTGATAAAAGATAGAGCTTTTTGCGGGTCAATATTATCGTAATCTGAAGCTACAACCTCAACTTCACTTAAACTTGGGGCATCATTGGAAAGTGTGGCCGTAATATCCATCCTGACATATCGTCCAACTACCTCATCAAAATCCTCCACCACCACCTCTCCATCCTGTCTCTCGAGACCGTTAACCACCCTTTTGACCTCTATCCAACTTTCCTTATCGGAAGAAACATCAATAGCATAAGAGATGGGGGTGAGAGTATGATTCCAATTAGTCCAGACAACTTTACTAATTTTCTTCACTGCTCCTAGATCAATGATTACTTGCTCATGTCTTTTTTCATGCCAGTAAATTCTATGACCACGCCAACTAGTCACTGGATCGTCATCGACGATATTGTATATTTCTTGATACTTCCACTGCGACAAACTGGTTGCCTTGACCGCTTTATAATACTCCTGTCGGGAAAGTAAATAATCAACCACCTGTTGCTTTTGGGCAGAAAGATATAAACTGCTTTTTTGCCCACTTTGAGAATAGGGAAAAACAATCTGATCAGTCCGAGGAATTACTTTCGTCTGTAAAATTAACAACATAGGTGTTAAAGGATGGGTTTTAATTTCACCAACTAAAGGAATACCGGAGGCAGCCCCAGGTTGAAGCGATAAAATCTCTGCCTTTGAACCATCTTTGACTAAATTCCTCATCGCCTCAGTGGTATTAATTAACCCCTGCTCCCCATAATAAAAACTGTAAAGGCTATCCACTTTTATTTCCTTATCTGCCAGTTTAGATAAAAGTTCATCAAAGTTATCAATTAGGGACAAGTCGTAGCGGTCAACACCGTAGTAAATAGCTAGGGCAGTTGATTCAGGCATAGAACCAACGGAAAAAAAGTTCCTAAACTGAAATTTATAAAAATTATCATCTTTAATATCAAAATAAAAAACTGCTCCCTTTTCAATACGGGGAACAAATTTCTTCAAATCCTGATAAAATTTCCGGGTCGGTTGACTGATATCCGCAACAACCTGTCTTTGACGATTTACCTCTAGATAAAGATTATTTCCTAATAATAAAATTAGCGGTAAGGCAGCCCAAAGGTGAGCATATTTACTCCCGAGGAAGAGTGAGCCCTTTTTTCTTCCCAGGAAAGGAGATTTTAAAATTTTTTCAAATAAAACAAAGCTTATACCTCCAGCAATGATACTGTAACCGACAAAGCTGTAAGTTAAATAACGGTGAGTTGTACTGAAGATTGACTCCTGATACTGGATGAAATAGCCAAAAACTTGTGAAGCGAGCATCGCCAAACCAAAAAGCAAAGCCAAGGCTAAATCTTTGTGAGTTTTCCACAACGTTATAGCTAAAGCAATTATTAATATTGGCAAGTACAACCCCAAAGCTCCGGAGATAAAATCACTTTCTGATCTATACCAAAATAAATTTTTACTGATAAATAATTTATTTAAAAAATATAACCCACTAAAAAAAACTACCGAAGCCATCTTGATTTTGAATCCTGCTGAAAAAAATCTTAACAATAACCAAGACAAAACTATAAATATCAGCAGCAGTAAAAGCTGTTCTTTGGGAAGGTGGGCCAAAACATATTTTAACTGCCAGACATTTGGTATCAAAGCATTACCTAAAGTGGCAAAAAAACTGGCCAAAACTTCGACTTTACCTTGAAGTAGATTGTTTATTACCAAGCCCAAACCAGAGCTCCCTACCGTCTCACTTAAATAACGGTTATAAAAAAGAAACCAAAAAGGAATTTGCCGTAAAATTAACCAGGGTATTTGTCTAAACTGCCAAAATTTAACAGTCAGAAGCAAATCTAGTACTAAGATGGGAATAATCAGACTGTGGGAGCGGATAAAGACAAACTCTACTGCCCCATAAAAAAGCAGTAAGCTTAGAAAATAATACCAAAACTTGGGAGGACTTCTTAAAAATTTCACTAAGGCCCAAAACGAGAGTAAGGCAAAAATTAGGCCAAAGTTGGTTTGCCAAGAGTTACTGATACGAAGCATAGTGTCTGAACCGATATAGCCAGCAGCATAAACCAAGGTTGATACAAAACCGGCTTTTTTACTTTGGAAAAGCTGAGTGGCAAAAAGATAAAAAGAGGCGGCAGAAAGGTAATAAGCAATCAGTCCAACTAAAAAATAACCAGTTGGGTTTAAACCAAAGATGGGAAAAAATGGGACAAAGGGGGTAACCAAATATTTATATGGGCCCTGACCGATAATTCCCTCTCCATAACTTCCAGCTGGACCTTGCGGATTTTGCAGCTTAAAGATTAAAGCTGAATCATCCTGCCAAAAATACATCCCCAAAGTTTGGCCGTAAGCAATAAAAATAATGAAGATAACTACTAAAATAGCCCAAAGTTTCATGTTTTACGAGGCCATCTTGACAGCAAAAATTTTAAAGCGGTAAAGACTCCAACCGGATAAAAGGTATTTTACTAGAGCTGACAGCGTTCCCAGGCCATATTGCACTGAACGGCGGAAATTGATTGACGAAGCTTCGGGAAAATACCTCACTGGGACAGGGATTTCTCCAATGCGGTAGCCAGATTTAATGACTGAAACTAAAATTTCCTGATCAAAGACAAAATCATCAGAGAATTTATGAAAAGGGACATTTTGTAAAACTCTTTTATGAAAGGCTCTAAATCCCGTGTGATATTCTGATAAATTCTGGCCTAAAATAATATTTTCCACAATGGTTAAAAATCGGTTGGAAATATATTTATAAAGGGGCATACCCCCAGATAAAGCTTCCTGGCGGGTTCTGATTCTAGAACCCAGCATAACATCGAAACGGCTATCGATAATCGGTTTGACCATCTCTCCAGTTAAAGTACTATCATATTGATAATCGGGATGAATCATTACCACAATATCAGCACCATTGCTTAAAGCTGTGGTATAACAGGTTTTTTGGTTACCGCCATAACCTCTATTTTGGGGATGGACAAAAGTGGTCAGTCCCAACTTTTTAGCCACAGAGATAGTTTTATCATGGCTGCCATCATCAACTAAAATCACTTCTTGGGCCACACCTTTAGGGATATCATCGTAGGTTTTTTTTAAGGTTTTCTCAGCGTTATATGCCGGCATAACAACTATAACTTTTGCCTTCTTATTAGTAGAGTTTCTCATCAAATTATCACTCCCTAAAACCCTTCAAAGCACCACCATAATATCACCAACCTAAAACAGTGTAAATATTGTCATAATCATTTAATATCCTGAGCCTAAGTTGGGGACAAAGACGTCGGGGTCAACTTTTAACTTTTGGCTGTCTTGGGGATTAGTTGTTAGAGTAACTTCAGTTTTACTTTGGTAAATCACCAGATCATCTAACCAAAAATCACTTGTGGAAAAATTAGATACCTGAAAACTAACTGTAGCCAACTGAGCATTGGCCGGAGCTCTCCCTACAACCTCCAGTTTCTGCCACTCCTTAGGCCCAAAATAACGGGGAGATAAATTGGTGCTTAAACTCTCAGTACCCTCATCCCAAACTGTAGGCTTATTTTGATAAAAATCCAACCTTAAAAACCCATCCCGCCTTTTTTGTTCTAAACTAGTTATCCCTTTGACCCAACCCTCTGCCTTATAAACCTCACCAGCTTTGACAGTAAAAACAGGTGAGACCCACATGACTACCGGAAAGGTGGGAATAATAGCTTTAATCTCCACTGACCCATTTTTTTCCCTTCCCTCTTTCTCATCCCAGACTAAATTATCTCCCTGACCCCCAAAACCATCAACTTTTTTAAAGCTGCCCATTCTCTTATCAAATCCTTCCTGACTAATCTCTTCCCACTCCAGATTAACTTTGGAAGGCACAGTAGCAAAAAAATAGTTGTTCTCCACCGCCTGCCAGGGCTTCACTTGAGAACAAACAGCAGAAGCAAACAACTCTTTAGCTGCTAAACTAACAAAGACGTTGTTAGAAATTTCTTTTGGTTTCTGCCAAAAACCAGCTTTAGTCATCCACCAGACTGAATTTTGATCACCTACCACATCTAATCCTACTAATACATAGTCAGCTTTCTCCTCTTGTAATTCAGCCAGGCTATAACTTGACTCAATATTAATAGGAATAAAGTTTAATTTCTTATTAACATCTATAGAAGGCAAGGCAAATAAAATATATTTATCGGTCGGATGAGCTGCCACAGTTTTACCTTCTAAAATATTCTGGCTTAAACACTGACGCATCGAAGTGATATTCCAAGGTTTCATATAAGATAAAGTATGAATAACCGAGTTTTTAGTTGACTGGAAAAGTATGCTCACAACAACCAGTACAAAAAATAGCATTGCCAGGTAGGAATTTTTAAGATATTTTTTTAAAAAATACCATCCACTCGCCAATCCTACTCCACCCATCAAAGCAAAAAAGGGAATAATACTGACAAAGTTACGCGGGTAAAACCAACCGCGGGTTAAATATAAAAAGTAGTACAAATAAACAATGATCATACTTAAGACCAAAAAGGTGGAGAACCGATACTTTAACAACCCCACTACTATTCCCAATAAAACTATCCCCGCCACAGCAGGGGTTAAAACTATTTGGTAAAAAAAAGATAGACCGGTCAAACTAAATTTATTAAAACCAAAGCCGTAAAGATGGGACACCCGGGTGATAGTTTCCGTAAACTTCTGCCAATGGGTCAGCGGCCCGATATTGACCAATACCACTGTCAAAACTAAAGACAAAACACAAAAAATAACTTTCTGGGATAGAAAAGTAGTAATTTTTCCCCGCCAACCTCTTGCCCTGACAGTATGATACAAATGGATCAAGGCCAAAGGTAAGAGACTAAAAAATTGTAATTTGGACGATATGGCCAGCCCAACACCCAAACCGCTTAGTATATATAACTTTAAAGTGGGACGATCCTTCAGTATAGAAACAATAAAGAAAGCCAACAACAAAAAGAAACTGCTATAAGCATCTGGTAAATCAACTTGGCTGCTACTCACCGCCCGCAGATTAACAGCCAGGATAGATACAGATAAAAGGGCAACTAAACGGGAGTTAAATAGCTTTTTACCAATCAGATAAGTTAAAACCATGGTCAAAATACCTATCACAGACGTCAGGTAGCGGCTGAAATACATGATTGTCACATCACTTCGGTTTAAAATATAGTTTTCAAAAACTTGAGGTAATTTATCTAAGTTGGACAACACCACATCGGGGTTAGACAACAATAACTTAATCCACAATAGGGGAACAAATATTAAAATTAGAAAAATCAACTCTACTGTCGGAATTAAGGCTGGATAGTGGTAATGAGGCAGATCCAATGTACGGTTTATAAACATATACCAAGCTGAGGAATAACCAGCTTTACCTTCATCAGGATGATAAGGACTATACCCGGGGTAAACACCTAATACCCGAAGCAGTATGCCAGTGGTCAAAACAGCTAAAAGTAACAATTGCAGGCGGTCTTTTTTGAGGCTGCGGATATTTTTTTTAACTCTTTTAAGAAGATACTTCATCGCTTTTTAAAAATACCCAATATCTCACTCCCAAAACCGATAAACTGTAGCTTCACAGCAGTGGTTTGGAGAAAAAGCTTAGTTAATTTCTGTTTGCTGAAGGGAATATCCAGATGTTCATCAACATTATGACGTCCGGTTAAAAGTTTCCTCACCCAGGAGAATCGCACAACAGGATGCAATTCATTGGGCACTGTAGCTAAAACTAGTCCCCGCTTTTTGGCTACCCTAATTGATTCTTGAGCTACAATCTCAGGATCACTGACATGTTCCAAGATATCAGATAACAGCACAATATCAAAAGAGTTGCTTTTAAAAGGCAGCTTTTTAGCATCCCCCACTTGCACACAACCTTGAGGCAACTTCCTCTGGCGGAGGTTTTCCTTGGCTTTATCAATATCGGTTTTGGAGATATCAATCCCTACCACATCCACCCCGCGCTCCTTTAAAGGAATCAGGATAATCCCGCTGTTACAACCTATATCCAACACCCGTTTACCGGAATAATCCACAACCTCAAGCCAAAAGTTCAATCTCCGGTTATGAAAGATCCGCTCAAAGATATTTCCATGAAGCCGGGCTTCATTTAAATCATAGTTAAATCCATCTGAACCGCTCATTTTAATTTATATGCTACATATTATATCTAATACCAAATTATCTACATTCCTCCATTACTGTTTAAAAAAAGATGCTCTTTAGGATTAAATTTTGATTTGATATAAGGAGAAGCCGTTTTCTTGTCCTGTGGGGATGTATTGTCCGATTGCCAGACTTTGATATCATCCAACCAAAAGATGGAAGTAAAAGCTCCGGTTTGAAAATAAAGCTGTAAGTATTTTGCTCCTTCCGGCGCCTGAGTGACAACTTCCCTATTCAGCCAATCCTCTGATTCCCCTATCCTGGCTGATAAAGAGGTCTTAATAATTTCCTCTTTTTCCGATAGAAAGTCAGCACCTAAGAAGGCATCTCTATCAGCAAAATTTAGCTTAGTAGATGAACGCATTAAAGCATTAATTTTATAGAAATACCCTTCGACTACTGCAATCTTGGGGGAGATAAAACGTTGGCTGTATATAGGCCCACTACTTTGAGAGATTTTTAAAGAACCATTTTTACTATAGCCTAAATCCTTATCCCATGAGAAATTGTCCACCGCTCCAAAACCATCACTCGTGACCTTCCATTTATCTTCAGAGGAAAAATCTTCTTCATAAACTAATTTACCCCCCACAAATTTATGCTTAGGAGGAATTTTAATCACTAAATAATTGTTATCCGGAGCTGAGGCTGGATTTAAAGCCTCAAAAACCACATAACTTTTCAGTTCCCAAATCATCTTTGATAGAGGAGTATTAAAAAATAATCTATCTGGCTTCCAGCCAAGTTTCCTAGAAGTTGTCCAGTCTTGACTCATCCACCATAAAAAATGGATGTTCAACCACTCCGTGTTTAAAACCACCCATTCTATTCCCTTATCCTGCATTTCTTTTAAGAGATAATCTTTTACCGACTCAGCTTTGATAATATTAATCTTCTTCTGAGGCAAAACCATCGTCGGGTCAGTGAAAACAATAGAGTTTACCGACAAAAGAGTACCTAACTTTGATTGGATAATTTTGTAATTCCAGTCCTGAGAATATTCCCAGGCTACTACCACAGACTGATTCAATGATTGATAGACAATCAGTGCCAGAAGGGAAAAAGTTGTCAAAATCATTAAAGGATTAAATTTCTTCTTTAAGTACTTCATCAGCCACCAAAAACCAAAAGCTGAAGTAATTAACAGCAGCGGGATAATAGTCACAAAGTTGCGGGTATAAAAACCTCCTCCGGTATAATAAACGAACATCCAAAGAAAGGGGACTATAACCGATAACAAAAGTAGCATCTGCTTAAACCGAAAAATTAGTCCTAAAACAATTCCTGCCATTACCATAAAAGATAGTGCCGGCCCGATACCAATATGGTAAAGGTATAATAGGGCATAAAAATCAAGCGACGATTTACCATAACGGTATTTCAAAGCTGAGTACCCTACTTGCTCTAAAGTTTGCTGCCAATGAAATATATGAAATATATTTAAAATTAAGGCGGTAGAAACCAAAATCCCCAACATTAGAAAAATTTTCTTATTGATAAAAAATAATGTCCGCTTTTTCCAACCCCTTTTTTCTAATGCCAGGTAAATTAGCACCACTGCTAAAGGAGGCAAAGCAAAAAACTGAAACTTGGTAGAAAAAAAGACCGCTGAAGTAAAACCTGCCAAGATAAGTTTTGGCCAAGTCTGTTTTTCCCAGAGCCAAACAACAAAATATAGGGCTAGCAGCAAAAAAAAAGCGTTGTAAATATCCGGTAATCCGAAATGACTATTTAAAACTTGGCGGTAATTGATGGCGGTAAAAAAAGCTGCCAACAGGCCCAAACCTTTCGAAATAAACAACTTTTTACCTAAAAAGTAAACTAAAAAAACTACTCCTATTCCAAAAAATGCTGTCACTATCCTCCCCCAAAAAACCACATTAATTTTATTTGGACCCAATATATTGTGTTCAAAGATGCCTCCTGCCTGACCAGAAGAAACAACCGATAAAAGACTTCCTATCTCTCCAATATGTAATAATAAATAACCTAAGACATAAAGGGGTATAAAAATAAACAGATAAAAGAAAGCGTTAATTAAGGGCACCATGATAGGATAGTTGTAAGGCACTCCATAGCCATATTTAGGATCCAAAGTTTTTTCCAAAATCATGGCAATTCCTTGAGAATGACTAATTCCTTCATCAGTATGGATCGGCGGGTAACCAGGGATAGTGCCAATAAAACGCAGCAAAGAGGCCAGAATAATTATTAACACCAGAAGATAATTTTTCCTCAAGGCATTACCCAAAGATTTCATTTCAGTTATCAATCATAACAGGAAAGTAAGGAAACTAAAACGAGGGTTAGATTATTTTTGGGAAGGTTGTTTTGAGTAATAGTTTTTAACGGCTTTTCTGATACCTTCATCAGCTAAGACAGAACAGTGCATCTTAACCGCTGGTAATCCATCTAAAGCTTCAGCTATGACTTGTTTAGTAACATTCTCTGCTTCAATTAAAGGCTTTCCTTTGACTAAGGTTGTTACCATACTGGAGGTAGCAATAGCTGCTCCACAACCCAAAGTTTGAAACTTAACCTCTTTAAAATACTCTCCCCCTTGCTTGTTTTTACCAACTTTAATATAAAATTTCATCAGATCTCCACAGCGGGGGTTGCCTACCGTCGCCACACCATCCGGATTTCTTATTACCCCCATATTTTTAGGGTTGCGGAAATGTTCCATCACCTTTTTAGAATAGAGATTGTTAAATAACTCGTCCATCGTTTAAATTTGCGGGGCCATCTCCCTCAGTCTTGAAATAATTTTAGGTAAAATTTGGCTGACATAATCAATTTCCTCAATCGTAGTATTTTTTCCCAGAGAAAAACGCACTGAACCGTGGGAGACCTCTGCTGCCACCCCCATCGCTGTTAAAACATGAGATGGTTGCAATACCTGGCTGGTACAAGCTGAACCTGAGGAGGCAATAACTTTTTTATCTGAAAGCAGTAAAATTAGGGACTCCCCTTCAGCCCCTTTGATAACAAAGGAAGCAATGTGGGGTACCCTCTTTTGAGGATGACCAGTTAGATAAACTTCCGGTATTTTTAAGATATTGGTAATCAATCTTTCACGAAGCTCAGTTAGTTTTTGATGTTGGCCATCTTTGACCTCGGAGATTAACTCAATGGCTTCACCTAAGCCTACAATATAGGGAACATTTTCTGTCCCCGACCGGAGTTTCATCTCCTGCCCTCCTCCATCTTGTTGTTTTCTTATTGGAGTACCTTTTTTAATATATAAAGCTCCTATTCCTTTGGGAGCATAGAACTTATGCCCGGTCAAAGAGAGCATATCCACTCCTAATTTTTCTACCTGACAATCTAAATATTGAATAGCTTGGGTAGCATCGGTATGAAAATAAGTTCGTGGTTGGTGGTTTTTTGTTTTTTGTTCATTAACTTTTTTCAAAAGCTGGCCGATCTCCGCTATAGGTTGGATAGTACCCACTTCATTATTAACATACATAATAGAGACTAAAATGGTATTAGGTTGTATGGCTTTCTCTAGATCTGTCACTTTAACCAGACCATATTGATCTACCGGCAAATAGGTCACCTTAGCTAAACCTGAATTTTCTAAATGCTGACAAGTTTCCAGCACTGCTTTATGTTCTATAGCAGAAGTAATAATGTGTGGTGTAAAAGATTTTGGCGCAAAGTGTCTTAAAGCCTCAATTAAACCTTTATGAGAAAAATTGATTGATTCGCTGGCACAACTGGTAAAAACAATCTCTTCTGCCTTGGCTCCTAAAAAACTGGCTATCTTCCTTCTTGACTCCTCAACTGCTTTTCGGGCCTCTTGTCCCAAAAGATGAAATTCCGAGGGGTTACCATATTTTAAAGAAAAATAAGGCTTCATGGCAGCAAAAACCCGGCTTTCTACCGGAGTAGTAGCAGCATTATCTAAGTAGATTAATTTTTTCATGAAAAAATGTGACAAATATTCTCGTTACACTTAGGATGAAGAAAGTAATAAACATGACGTCCCTCTTTTTTAGAACTTAAAATATGAACATTTTTTAAATATTTAAGATGGTGGGTAATCGTTGGTTGGGTAACATGAAAAGATTTGGTAATTTCCAAAACACTTATCTTCCCTTTTTCTTGTAGAAGATTTATTATCTCCATTCTGGTTCCACAGGAAAAGGCGGCAAAGCAACCAAGACAAGAAGATTTTAATTTCATTATATATTGACATTAATCTATATGTTCTCTATTGTCAAGTATACATGCTTGGGTTATTATTGGCAAAAGCATGAAGATAGTATTGGTTAGACCTAATTACGAAAGCCATATTATTACTCCCCCTTTAGGTATCGGCTACTTAGCATCTTCCCTGAAAAAAAATGGCATTAAAGTGAAAATTATCGATGGTGTAAAAGATAATCTTAGTTTGGATCAGCTGTTAAAAACTATTAATCAAGCCAAACCTGATGCTGTAGGGATTACCTGTTTAACTTCCTTTTATGAGGAAGTGGTCAATTTATCACAGGCCTTAAAGCAACAAAATCTAAAAGTAATTATCGGTGGGGTTCACCCGACTTTTTTACCATATGAAACATTAGTCGATTCTAAAGCCGATTATGTAGTTTGCGGGGAAGGAGAAATTGCTTTAGTCAAACTGGCCAAAAATAAATTTGTCAATAGAAACATTCCCGGAGTTTATTCCTTAAAAAACCTTAAACCGGGTGGCGTTACTGGGAAAGCCGAAATAATTACTAATTTAGATAATCTACCTTTCCCGGATTGGAGGCAGCTTGATCCCCGAACTTATCCTAAAGCCCCCCACGGAGCAGTAGTTAAAAACTATCCAATCGGAGTTATTATGACTACCCGGGGTTGTCCCTATCAATGCACATTTTGTGCTTCCCGCCGCTTTTATGATATCCGCACCAGGTTCCGGTCACCAGAGAATGTTATTAAAGAGATAAAATACCTGGTAAAAAATTTTGGTGTTAGAGAAATCCATTTTGAAGATGATAATTTAACCTTAAAAAGAGAGCATATTGAAAAAATCTGTCAGTTGATTATTAAAAATAACCTGAAGGTCAATTGGTCTTGTCCCAACGGTATCAGAGCTGACCGGGTAGATGAACCACTAATAAGGTTAATGAAACAAAGCGGTTGTTATTTTTTTGCTTTTGGCATTGAATCAGCCAATCCTAAGATATTAAAGAACATCAAAAAAATGGAGTCAATTGAGGTCATTAAAAAATCCATAGAGATGGCAACTAAAGTAGGTATAGAGTGTCAGGGATTTTTTATCTTTGGACTACCTGGAGAAACCAAAAAGACCATTAAGGAAAGTATCCAATTTGCCAAAAACTCTAAATTAACCAGAGCTCACTTTATGATTTTAGATGTTCTGCCTGGATCTCAACTTTGGGATCAGCTAAAAGGTCAATTCAAGCCCAATTGGAGAAAAAACAGTTACAAGGAACCAGAATGGTTACCTAAAGGTTTAACCAAAAAACAGTTAATGGAGGCTCAAACCCAGGCCATCAGGGAATTTTATCTAAGACCAGTCTACTTATTTAGACTAGTCAAATCCATCAAATTACAACAAATCCCCTTTTTAATTAAAAGATTAATCAGTTACAGACTAATTAAATTTTAATTTTACATATGTTATCATTACAACAAAACCATGACCAAGATAAAAAAATTTGAATCTTTGGAGGTAAACATTAAAATTGATCAAGATGCTTGTATCTCTTGCGGCACCTGTGAAGTTTTTGCCCCCAAAACTTTTGAGTTTGATAAAAACTTAAAGACTCAAGTCAAAGAGGAACCTCATGACAACAAAGACAAAATTATCTCTGCAGCCGAAAGTTGTGCTGTAGAAGCTATAACCGTTATTGATAATAAAACCAGCAAAAAACTTTATCCTAAGTAAGAACAGTTAACCCGAATTGGCCTTCATTAAATTGCCCAAACTTTTTAACTTTTTGACAAACTGTTTCCACTTCTTTTAAAGAAAGCCCCGGGTAAAGAGGCAGGGTCACTACCCTGTTGCCAACATACTCCGTTACCGGCAAGGAGGGTGTTTTATACTCTACAAAAGCTGGGGATTTATGTAACGGTAAGAAATGGAAAGAACAAGAGATCCCTTGGGCTTTAATATATGCCATAAATTTATCCCGCTGTTCCACTAAAATAGGGTACAAGTGAGTCCCTTGATTTTTTAAACCCAATAATTGATTATAACGGGAAATAATCTGTTTTCTTTTTTCCTCCATTCCCTCTAATTTTTGCAGTTGTACCCGCCCCATGGCTGCCAAAAGATCAATGGTATTAAATTTATAACCGCAAAATTCCACTTCATAGCGCCAATTACCACCAGGAGCATAACGTTTCCAAGCATCATGTGATAAACCATGCAGCCTGGCTTTAACCAGCCATTTAGCCATCTCCTCATCATCAGTAGTAATCATTCCTCCTTCAGCGGTAGTTAGATTTTTGGTAGCATAAAAAGAATAACAAACTAAATTTTCTGATCTGTGTTTTGGGGCAATCCGGTGAGCGCTATCTTCTAGAACTTTAGTCTGAAAATCAGTTTGGGCTAAGTTACCGGCATAGTGAATAGGAATCACCGCTTTAGTTTTTTTGCTTAATTTTTTCTCTACCGACTTTAGATCAATAGTAAAATCATCGGCTTTAATATCCACAAAGATAGGGGTGGCTCCATTATGGACTATGACATTGGCAGTAGCAGCAAAAGTAAAAGAAGGAACTATCACTTCATCACCTCGTCCTACACCTAAAGCCTTTAAAGATAGAAATAAGGCACTGGTACAACTGTTGACTGCCACAGCCCATTTTGCTCCCACATACTCGGCAAACTCTTTTTCAAAAGCTATTGTCTCTTCCCCCATGGTCAGCCATCCGCTTCGCAGTATTTTGGTAACTGCGGTAATTTCCTTTTTGTCTATAAAAGGTTTGGCAAAAGCGATTGTTCTTTTCATCTAAATTTGTTGGAAAACGTCTGGGTCTGGTATTTTAGTTAGAAGCGGTTTACCCGGGTCATTTCTTAAGTGACTGGCGGGAATTTTACCATAAGTTGGTAAGATCTTAGTTAACTCTTGAATAATACCGCAGCGGTCTTGGGTCTGTGATAAAACAATAAGACGTCCTAAAGTAGCCAGCAAAGCCTTATCATCAATCTTTAAAACATTTTTAGTAACAAAGATCAAGTTGTTAGATGTCTTTTTGATCTCCTCTTCTTTGGCTAAAACCTCCTCGAAAATTTTCTCTCCCGGACGTGTACCAATAATCTTGATGGGAATTTCTTTTTCCGGCTCAAACCCAGCCAGTCTAATCATCGTTTTAGCCAGATCCATGATTTTCACCGGCTCTCCCATATCTAAAACAAAGATCTCTCCCCCCTTCCCCATCTTAGCAGCCTGAAGAATCAACTGTACAGCCTCAGGAATGCTCATGAAAAAACGCACCATTTCCGGGTGAGTGACTGTCACCGGTCCGCCGCGGGCAATCTGTTTTTGAAAAAGAGGTACTACACTGCCATTACTCCCCATGACATTGCCAAAACGGACACTACTGTATTTAGTTGAATAAACTTTATTAAAATAACGAATCAAAAGTTCAGCAAAAGCTTTTGTAGCTCCCATAACAGAGGTGGGATTAACAGCCTTATCAGTAGAGATAAAAATAAATTTCTCTGCCTTTTTTTCACCAGCAATTTCTGCCAAAATTTTAGTCCCATAAATATTATCTTTGACAGCTTCCTCCGGATGCTCTTCCATCAAAGGAACATGTTTGAAAGCAGCTGCATGAAAGATAACCTGAGGAGTAAATTTGTCAAAAACCCACTCTACCTTAGCTCTATCTTGAATGTTTCCCACTACCATCTTTTGCTTAACCCGGTTTTGATGGTCTGAAAGTTCCTGAGACAGCTCAAACAACCCATTTTCCCACCAGTCAAACATCACCAAGATCTCTGGCTCAAATTGGGCTAACTGTCGAGATAATTCCGAACCGATAGAGCCTGCAGCACCGGTGACTAAAATTCTTTTACCTTTAAAAATCTTTTTTAGCTCTGTTTGCTCGGACTTTAAAATAGCTCTACCTAAAACATCTTCTATGGAAACTGAACGGACTGATTCAAGATGCACTTTTCCCCTGACAATTTCTAAAGTCCGCGGCACAATACGGAAAGTCACTTTAGCCTTTTGGCAGCTGTTAACAATAGAGCGGATTAAACTACCTTGGGCAGAGGGGATGGCGATAAAAACGTTTCCTACTTCATGTTGAGAGATTAAGTTCTCCAGTTGACTGGTTTTTCCAATTACCGGAATCCCTTTAATCTTCTTTCCCTGTTTAGTTTCATTGTCATCAATAAAACCGGTAATTTTATAACCTAAGGAGTGATATCCTTTTAACTGATCAACTAACTCTTTGCCAGCCACGCCGGCACCAACAATAATTGACCTTTTGTTGCGAACTTGCCTGTCAACCATAAAGTTTACTCTATCACTATATCGGAGTGATGTCCAGAGATTTCGTCTGCCCATTTTGTATCATTGTCAGTAAACTCTCCGCCGAAACATTAACATCAAAAATCTCCGCCGCCTTCTTAGTTTTTTGTTGGTAAGGTCTAATTAATACTCTTCCTTTTTTGATAACATCTTTTAATATTACCGCCAATTTTCGACTATCTTCCCGGGGGAAAGAAAAGCCTACTCCATACTTTTTTACCAGCTCGACCATATCTCCCACTTCCGCTACAATTACCGGCAAATTAGCTTTCATGCTCTCCGAAAAAACCAAAGGGATACTATCGCTTCGGGAAGGGATGACCAACCAATCACTTAATAAAAGACGGTTGTAGATTAATTTGGGGTCATTAACATTTCCATAAAAAACCACTTTTTTCTGCAAACCTAAGTCTGAAATTTTTTCCTTTAAACTGGGTAGAAGTGAACCATCACCTAAACAATGCAGTTCAAAATCTAAATCCTTAACTTTAGAGATAGCCTCAATTAAAACATCCAATCCTTTGACCGGCTCCATTCTTCCCAAAAACATCAATTTTAAAGGTCCTTCTTTTTTAACCGTTAATTTTGATTGGTGAGGCATTTGACTGGCCGAAGGAAGAAACTGGCAGTGGCGTTTAGCAAGTTTGCCAGTTTGTCTGGCCAGATCGATCCCATCAGCTATAATAAACTTAGCTTTCTTTAGGGCTATTTCAATCAGTGTTCCTAAGATTGGATAACGGGCATAAATATAGATATCAGAACCTAAAGCCCAAATAGTGTAAGGCACCATTTTAACAATATTGGCCCAAAGGGCAAAAACTCCTGCCGGGAAAGCCCACATGGCAATACAAAAATCAATCTTATAATCCTTACAAAAACGACTTGTCGCCCTAAATCCTAAAACAAGCAGACTGAAAAATAACACCCAGTCTAAAGGATTAAAAAATTGAATCTGTCCCAGTTTTTTCTTGCCGCCGATTGGGGAAAACCAAGTCACCGGCACGACATCCTTCTCACTTTTTCCTCCGGCATCCAAACATAAGACAAAAACTTGATGGCCTAATTTTTGAATAGCATGAGCTATATCATAAACAAAAATACCGGCATTTTGGCGGTCATCTTTACTGGCAGGATAGTTATGAGTGATCAGGCCAATCCTCATTGATAAATATTCTAGCATTTCTTCCCAACTAAGATAATGTGGGAAAATGGTTTCCCCCGATGGGCTTCAATTACTTGGACATCAAACCCTATTTTTTCTAAAAACACCCGCCACTGCTCTCCTGTCCGGTAATAAATTTTTGGCGAAACAATTTTACCTTCAAATAGGATGGGAAAGATCAAAATATCGACAATCCAGGTAAGAAGATATTTTAAAAATGGTTTTCTGTCAATTTCCACGATAACCAACTCTCCTCCCTTCTTTATCTTATTTTGACACTCTCTGAGAACAGTTTCCTGATCCTTAAAGGAAGGTAAGTGATGGAGAAGATGAACCATTAAAATCACATCTGAGGGAGGCAGCAGCTGTTTCAAGACATCTCCTTCAACAAACTTGGTATTGTCGAGTCCCTTATCAGCTAGTTCTATCCGGGATAAATTTTTGTCAATGCCGATAATCTGCCGGGTGGAAGCTTTTAAAGCTAAATAATTAGTTACCAAACCGTCTCCGCATCCCAAATCCGCTATCAAACCATTCTTGGGAACCATTTTTTCCAGTAACTCTAAAGGAGTATCCCAAATGCGGATCTTAGCAAAAAGCTCACCAAAACCTCCTTTCGCATAAAGTTTACTTACCTGAACAAAATTGGAAGAGCTTTTCTCTTTTTTTTCCAGGCGAAAGAGTAGGCCAAAAAAAATACTTAGAAGGAACTGTAATATTTTTTTAATCATATTTACCCTGCCAATTATTGATCTTAATCTTCATCAGCTCACCTAAAGTCTTAACCACCGCATCGGTCAGTTTTACCTTAGAACCAGCATAGTGGCTCCAGCGGACCGGTATTTCTTTAATAGAGAACCCTAATTTAGAAGCTATAAACAACACTTCGGCATCATAACCCCAACGGTTGATAAGCTGCCTCCCAAAAATTGGTTTAATGACTTTTTGGGAAAATAGTTTAAATCCGCAATTAGTATCCTTAACTGATGGTAACAAAATTAACCGCAACATTTCATAGTAAATATCTCCTAAAAGGGTCCGATAGCGAGCCGGCATCCGGCCTAATATTTTTTCTTTTAATCTACGCGACCCGATAACAATGTCATACTGACCAATATGCTGGGTTAAAAGATCGAGCTCTTCAATGGGAGTAGACAAGTCACAATCGGTCATCAATACTAATTTACCCAAAGCTTGTAGCATGCCACTTTTAACAGCCGCTCCTTTACCCCGGTTTTTAAGATGGCGGCATAAGCGGATATAGCTGTTTTTATGTTTATAACTTTCCAAAATGGCCCAGGTTTTATCTTTTGACCCATCATCAACTAAAATAATCTCCCAGTTTAATTTCTTTTTTTTAAAATAGTCGATAATTTTATCCAGGTTAGCTGGTAAACGCTTCTCTTCGTTATAAACAGGTATAACCACTGACAAATCAATTTGACTTTTCATTTCTTTTTAAATCTCCTTCTACCCTTTTAAAATCACCAAAATGTTTCCTCCAATCAACCCCATGCATCGCCCAAGCAAAAAGCTCATCATCACCCACTACTCTCATCTTCTGAACTAGACTTCTTTTGGACAAAATTTTCGGTAAGTTAAAGACATTCCACAAAATGGCCCGAAATACCATGAAAAAATTGTTTAGGTTTCTCCTTAAAAGAAAAACTACCGCAATACCAACGGAGATAAAAAGATGGGAGGTAAACACTGTCAATAAATTTTTAGTTTCTAAATTTTGAATCAGAGAGCAGATTCTATTTTTATAGTAGTGATAGTTGATATCAAAGACATCTAATCTCTTGATGGTAAATCCTACTTTATGATAAATTTTTACTTGAGGATAAAAAAGCACTTTATATCCTGCTAACCAGACTCTCCAGCAAAAATCACTCTCTTCAAAATAAGATACAAAGTCCTCATCAAATAGCCCCACTTTATCTATCACCTCTTTCCTAATCAACATACAAGCTCCTTTGGCTGAAAAAATTTCTCTTTCTTTACTAAAGGCAACTCCATCTTTTTCTAAAAATCCCCAATGATCCCAAAAACCGATTTTTGTCAAAAACGACCCCGCATTATCCAGATAATCCGGCTTGTCCATTAAACAAATCTTGGGTTGAAGTACCCCCAGAGATGGATCGGCCTCCATTTTGGTGACCATTTTAGACAAAAAATTTGGCTCTACCATAGTATCGTTATTGAGAAGTAATAAATATTTTCCCTGGGCTTTTTTTGCACCCTGGTTATTTGCCAAAGCAAATCCTAAATTGAGATTATTTTGAATAAGCTGGTTTCTTTTATAAGGTAATTTAACTTGAGTAACTAGAAGCTGACTGTCATCAGAAGAACCATTATCCACTACTATCAGTTCCCAGTTTTGATAGTCAATCTTGGAAAGTGACTGAAGGCAATTTTTAAAGACCTCTCCCCCGTTCCAATTAATAATAATAACTGAAACTAAAGACTTACTCATCTTTCAATCTCCCGATTAAATACCCTAACCCTCCACCGATAGTTTCCGCAAGCAACATTACCATCATGCCAAAAGATATCACCGGGTGAAAAATAATCTTTTTCCATTGACGGTAAAAAGCCGGCCTTAAAAAATAAACTGTTTTTTGGTTAAGGGGAAAAATCTGTTGTTTTTTAAGATATTTATGGGCTGACAAACCATAATAATATTTTCTTTTAGCCAGCTTTATTAATGTCGGGCAATCTTCATTATGTAAGATAAAACTTTTTATCCTGCCTGGTGGATATTCCTTGCTAAGCCGTTGTGGGAGGTCCCAATCTTCAGGTCCAGTCAGCTCTTCATCGTAGCCGCCCAGTTTTAAAAAAAGTTCTTTAGGGAAAAAACGCGCCGCCTCAAAATAATCCTCCCCCTGATTAATCTCCCTTTCCCAAGCTTTAGTTTTAGCCCAAAAACCTTCACCAAATGATCTCTCAGGAATAATGATCGCTTGATGAGAGAAACTTTTTTCTAGCTGCTCAACACACTCCCTGATCACATCTTTTGTTAAAATCATATCTGAATCCAAAACAAGCAAGTATTTACCCAAAGCTTTCTTAGCCCCAAAATTTCTTTGAGCTGATCTTTCCGGCCCCCTATTAAAGACTTTTTTGGTAAAAGCTCGCCCAATTTTTACCGTTTTGTCAGTAGAATTGTTGTCAACAACAATTATTTCAACTGCTATATAACTTTGTTCTTTGATGCTTTGTAAAAGTGCTTTTAAAGTTTTCTCTGAATTACGGGTGGTAATTATCACTGAAACAAGAGGATCAGTCATATAAAATTTCTGTCTTTTGGTATAATATGATATTAGCAATTATTACACAACTAATGAAGAATCAAATTATATCTTTTGTTATTCCTGCCAAAAATGAAGAAGAGTCCGTGGCAGTACTTTATCAAGAAATCAGAGGAGTAGCCGAGAAATTAGACAGACCATGGGAAATTATTTTTATTGATGATGGCTCAACAGATAATACATATCAGATATTAAAAAACATCCACAGTCAAGACAAGCGGGTTAGAATAATTAAACTACGGGGTAACTTTGGCAAATCTACCGCTCTGCAAGCAGGATTTAATCAGGTAAAAGGTGATATTATTTTTACAATGGATGCTGACCTGCAAGATAACCCTAAAGAGATCCCTGCTTTTTTGGATAAGTTATCGCAAGGGTTTGATTTAGTTTCCGGCTGGAAAAAGAAGCGTCTCGATCCATCACTCACTAAAGTCATCCCCTCGCGGATTGTTAATTTTCTGACAAGAAAGATGACTGGTATTAATATTCATGATACCAATTGTGGCTTTAAAGCCTACAAAAGGCAGGTTGTTGAAAATCTCAATCTCTATGGGGAGCTTTACCGTTTTATCCCCATCATCGCGGCCAGACAAAATTTTAGGGTTGGCGAAGTTGTTGTCGAACACCGGACCAGAAAATACGGCCAGACAAAGTTTGGCTGGGAAAGAGGAGTTAAAGGTATCTTAGATTTAATCACCGTGATATTTTTAACCGGTTATTTAAAAAGACCTGGGCACTTTTTTGGGACACTGGGGTTAATCTCTTTTTTCCTGGGTTTTCTAATTGGCCTGTATATTAGCTATCTCCGCTTCACTACCGGCACTATCCAATACCGGCAGCCACTACTCTTTTTAGGAATGCTGATGATGATTGTGGGGGTACAACTTATCTCCATCGGGCTACTGGGAGAGATGATTACCTATTGGCAACAGAAAGATCTGAAAGAAAGCAGCAAAAAAGTAATTGATCAGATTCTTTAGTTATCTATTTTAAATCCGCGCATTTCTACCTTAAAATTTTTAAACAAACAAGAGGTAGTGCTGCCGGTTTTGATTCTTATTAACTTGGCAGGATTAGCTGGAAAAATGTAACGTAGCAACCCATCTTCTAAAGATGGATAGGATTTGACTTGATACTCCGGAATCTTTTCAATCTCTGTCCTCCAATTGATCTTATCAACTGATGTCTGGATAAAACCTACAGTAAATGGCTGACAGTTACTTTGCTCATCAAACTCCACCTTCAGTTTGGATAAAGAAACAATATCCTTCAAATCAATTTCCAAAGCATCATCAATTCGCTGTATATCTTTGATCGACAGCAGTTGTTCATCCAGATACTCAGGCCGGGAATGCTCCAGATCATTTTTCCAAACCTTGGCCAGGGCTACTCCATCTACCGAAACCTCGTAAACTGGGATTAAAACCCGGTTGATATATTCCCAGGCAAAAAGATAGGCTATCTCATTGCCTTGATGGGTCAACTCCACTAAATACTCTCCCTGGCGGTTGATGCCCGACCAAACGCTGTTGGAATAATCAATGTGGGGAGAAAAGTAACTCACCGGAATATTGACACTGGTTCCTTGAATAAGTCCCACCATAGATCCAGGTAGAGCATTTTGGTTCAACCACCTAACAACCTGGTAATAGGCATTGCCGAAGCTATTCCCATAGTAAGGAATATTAGCCTTTTGGGCCCCCTGTAAACCACCAATAAAAATATTAAAGTAAACATTTTCATTAGGATGAAGGTTGACCATCACTAAAAGATGAGGAATGAATAATAATAAAACAACCATGCCTAAAACCGATTGAGAAAGAAAATTTTTGCCCACCCAACGTTTAAACAATCGAACCAAGACTTGCGCCCCTAAACCAGACAGAAGCGCCATCGCCGGTAAAAACTCCATAATCTGCCTTACCCCTCCGTAAATTGAACTGCCAGGCAGGCTAACTCTTAAGATAGGAATGATCAGCCAAATTAACCACAAAAGAGCTGTTTTTTCTTTCTCCTTTCTTAAAAAAACACCTCCTACGCCTAAAATTGTTAAAAAGAGGATTATGGGCGGAGTAGTAATGGCAATCCAAGTTATAGGGAAAAGATTAAACCCTCCCCAAGTGAGATAGTGGGGCTGACCTAAACCTCCAGTACCAATCTCCTTATAATACCTAAAAATATTTAAAGTATGAGCTAAGGGATCTTGCCACAGATATGGCCAAGTAATAAAAAAAACCGCTCCAGCTATAACCGGCGATATAATCAAAAGAAATAAAAAATGTCTGGGAAGTCTGACTACTGCTTTGACGGGATGCAAAATAGCCTGAGGGTATCGCCAAGCCAGCCAAAAAGTCAAAATAAACGGTAAAAATAAGATATTAAATTTAGTCCCCAAGGCTAAAGCAAAAAATAATATAGCCGCCAACAACCACCGCCAGTCATACCTTTTTAAACTATTCCAGAAGGCCCAAATTGTTCCAGCATAAAAAGCAGCTTCAGCGGGATCTTTAATATTAAAATGCGATTCGGCAAAAAATAAAGGATAAACCCCCAAAGAGATACCAGCCACTAAAGCAGCCAATAAACCATAAGATTGAGCAGCAAAAACCACCACCACCAAAACTAACAATGTTCCGCTTAAAATATTAAATAGATGATAAGATTCAATATCCCCCAAAACTGCCAATTTTTGGTAAAAAATAAAATTGGCAGTAGCAGCTAGTATGCCATTTAAGGGAGGATGACCGCTATCGTTTTTTATAAAAAATTGACCGGTAAAAGAGTTATCTTGGTAAAAGCTGCGCCGTTTAATAGGTTTCACATCTTGGTAATTTAAATCACCACTTAGAAAGTAATTTAAATAGGCCTGTCCTCTGGTAAAATGAATTGGCTCGTCCCAGGAGATCCCGTAGTGAGACAGTGTTAAAAACGAGACAATAAAGAAAAGAATCGGAATTATTAACAATCCCGAAAAATTTTTTAAAGTAATTTTCATGCCTTGATTCCACTGTAAGAGATATAAAGGGAAGGTTGAACAAACCACCCGGCTTGGCTATCAATCTTTTTAATTAACCTTAAAAAAAGACGGGCTAAATGATTGTTAACAAGAGCTGATGCTAAAATAGGAAAAAAGAATACAGTAAAGCCAGGCAAGCCTTGTCTTTTTACAACCTTTAAATCAAAACTGTGGGCTAGTTGAAAAATTCTGGATGGGCTAAAGCTAACAGCGGGAATTTCACTGTGCTTTTGACCTCTCAATTTACTAATTAATCCACCTAGGTTAAAAATATTATATCCTAAAGGGTTTCTTTCAATAATCATCAAACGTCCTCCCGGTTTTAAAACCCGGGTAATTTCTTTCATGGCTTTTTTCTGATCTTGATCATCTGATAAATACATTAAAGTCGTCACCATAAAAATCATATTAAAGGAGTTATCTTTAAAAGGAAGCTGACGGACATCGCCTTTAAAAGCTCTACCCCTTGGAGCAAGCTGTTGGTTGTAAAGATCGACATATTTTGGGGCAATATCCACCCCAACAATCTTGATTTTAGAAAACCTGTTAAGAAGTTCCCCTGACAACCGCCCATAACCACAACCAATATCTAATACCTGAACACTTTCTTTATTTTCCACCTCACTGCTGATCTGTTCCAACATCCACTGGTGTAAATAATCATTAATGACGGATGGTACTGACTTAAGCAAAACCCCTTCTATTCTAGTACCGTATTTTTGACTTCTTTGCTCCCAAAATTTTTCCAATGTTTTCATACTACTTGCTTCTTTTAAAAGAGCTGACTACATCAAATCCAAAAAGTTTAATTACTAAAAGGAACATCAAACATTCAGCCAAAAACAGGTTAAAACGGAAAGCTAAAGCTAAAAAAGAGGCCAAGGAAAAATCATAAAAAATTTTTAAAAGAAAGGCCAAGGAAAAATCACTCACTCCTAAACCTCCGGGAGCAACCGGTGTCAAAAAGCCGACAACCCAAGAGGCAGAAAGTAAACCGCTGATATCTAAAATCCGGGACAAGGGGTTATCAACAAAAGCTGAAATAAGTAAGAAAAAAGCTACCCCGTATAACAAAAAAAAGCCAACGGATAAACCAAGCAAACTTAAATGCCCTCTAAAACCATTTTTATAAATGACTTCCGGTAGGTATTTTCCCAAGTAAGGCAATCGGGGCAATAGAGCAAAAACTTTAACTGGTTGGATAAAGACAACGACTGATAAAACAACTGCCGCTACTGAAAACAACCATAAAGGAGGAAAAAACTTGGCCGCTATAGGTAAAGCTAAGAGACTGACTATTATCGCGCCGGCTAGATTATAGTAAGCTTCCAAAAATACCGTTGACAGGCCTTCCTTAACTCCTAAGCCTAAACCTTTGGAAAGATAAACCCTAACTACATAATGTAAAACTACGCCTGGGATAAACCTACCAAAGTTGGAAACAATAAAGACCCGAAAGACTTCTTTAAAAGAAGTTTGAAAAGATATTGCCTGTAAAATTTTATACCAAAAATAAGCTCCCCCCACATAAGTGCTAGCCAATACCACTAAAGAAGCCAGGAGCAGGATAAAGTTAGCTGAAGCAATCTGATTAAAAACTAAAGTCCACTTTTGGATAATAGTCCAAACTAAAAAAAACAAAATGGAGGTCGGGACTAATATTTTTAAGCCTTTTTGCATAAAATTACCAAGAAGACAGAAGTCTATACATTAAGATTGACACGATCTGAACATAAGTATAACATATGAAAATGCGCCAGCGCCTAAGATTGCCTTCTCTTCTGATTGACGTCCTACTACTGACACCAATACTTATTTTTAGCGCCTGGATTTATCTCATACCCCCTTTCCAAACATTTGGATATCATCCGTTATTTTCCGACGATGCCATCTTTGCTATCTTAGCCCGTAAGGTTTTAGAACTGGGACCAGTGGGGGCTTTCCATTTATCCTGGGGACCACTCCTCTCCTGGCTTATGGTTTTTTTAAACAAATTTCTCTCTATACCACTAGAGGATGGAGGAAGAGTTATTACCGGGATAGCCTTATTTTTAAGAATTATCCCCGCTTATTTTTTAGTCAAACTAATATTAAACAAAACAGCCGCTTTTATTGCCATCATCTTTGTTGCACTTTATCCGGTAATAAAAATACCTCAAGAAGCTGCTTTGGCAGAAGGATTATATTCTCTGATTATTTTCAGCGGATTTTTATTTTCCTACCTCGCCCTTAAAACAGAAAAAATAGTTTGGTATCTTCTGGCCGGGATTACTTGGGGAGTAGTCTATCTGGCTAGGCTGGAAGGTTGGCTCTTTTTAATACCCTTAATGTTCTTGACCGCTTTAAAGCTTTTCTACGAGCCCAAGAAAAAATTGGTAACCATAAAATTGTTGGCAGTTTCTATTCTGGCTACTTTTACTATCTCCCTACCTTATCTCACTTTTGTCCATCAAGTTTATGGCTCTTGGAATTTAAACCCAAGGTTAAACATTATCATGACAGCGCCTGTTAGTACCTTTGTACCTTACAAGGATTATAACGGCATTACTACTTTAGCCCAAGCTTACTTCTCCGGTGACCCTAAATATTACAAATCCAATCTTTGGCATCCCACACCCTTTCTTTTTTGGAGAGCGCTGGGACGGCATTGGTCAACACTGTCAATTACTCCTACTCTCTACTTTAAATTTTTTAAAGAGACCATTCCGCTACTAACACTATTGGGGGGATTAGGCATAGTCTTAACTATTCTGGCTATTTTTCGCCATAAACTTCAACTAATACTTATCGGAATAAGTTTTTTTGCCTTAGGCTTCTCTTTGCTCGACTTTTCCCTAGTCTCTTTAGAATTTTTATCACCGGTAATATTTAACCCGGAAGCTACTTTTTGGCGGCTTCTTGATCAATTTTGGCGGATGCTCTCCACCAAAGGATATTTTCCTGGGATAGCCCGGGATGTTATAGTTATTGTTTCCAGTTTGTCACTGCTGATAATTAAGAGGGGAGAAGTCAAAAAATTCGTGCAGCAGTTTTATCTGCAAAGACTGAAAATTTATCTACCATTATCTCTGTTCTTCGGCTTTCTACCCCTTTTATTTCATAACTTTGCCACTAAATATGCTGCTTGGGTTGTACCGGTGCTGGTTATCTTTGCCAGCTTCTTTATCAGCTCAGTTTGTTCCTCACTAATTAGAGTGTTGCCTAAAAAATACCCCTTCTTACCTGCCCTACCGATTGATAAAATAATTCCCCTTTTGACTGTTTTCAGTCTGTTGTGGATGATTAAGCCATTGGTTGATCAATCTTTAGACACTAAGTATAGCCAATACAAACAAAATAATTTTTTTTACGATTTACGAAAAAAGCCTGGTTTAGTCATTTTAAAAGATCATGGACCAGGAGCTAAAATTGCTGTTTTTTATGAAGCTCCGGTGTTTTATGCTCAGGGAGAACTGTTTTACTTTATGACTGACAGCAATGTTCCACTGGAAGAAACGCTAAATTATCTCGAGGAAAATCAGGTAGATTATCTGGTCGCCGATAGGGATCAAGCCTATCTGACTCACAAACCACTACGGCCCTTAATGTTGGCAGAAACAAAATTGTCCAACTGGCAGATGATCTACTCTGATCCCCCGCCTGGCACAGACATCTTGGTAACGGATACCCATACTGATATGCTGGTGACAGTCTGGAAAAGAATAGATTAAATACCATGAGTGGAACTTTCTAGTTATTTATCCTTAAAGCGGTTGGCCAGTAAATTAAAGATGGCTGATAAACGAAGGTCAAGCAGGCTATTATATTCAATAAAACAGGCCCAGCGGCAAGACTTGCATGGAGTCTGAGGCAAATGACGATAAGCTTCTTTAACCCCCATCTTTAAGCAGTTTTGGCCGGGTAACGATGTGGTCAATCTGGTACAAGGATATAAATTCCCCCGGCAGTCTAAAGCTACCATCTTTTTACCGGCTAAACAACTAGGATGGCCTTCGACCTTATCGGAGGAAATATCATTTTTATGATCAGGCCAATTAGACATTAAACGATAGGTCTCCTGTGAATAAAAAATGCGGTTAGTCTTATTTTTCTTTTCCCTAATAATATCCATCAAAGCTTTTTTAGTCCTATCCTCCCAAGCCTTAGCCAATTTTAACCCCCCATCACCACGGAACCGGGGATAAAGTGGACTTATTTGAACAAGAGTTTGATATTTTTTGGCCAACTCCAAAAGTCTGGGCCACTCATTCAAATTAGCATCAGTTAAAGTACAGCAAAAATGAACTGGAATACCGGCTAAAGTTGCTGCTTCAACTGCTGCCAAAGCTTTTTTAAATGAACCCTTTCCCCGGTATTTATCGTGGGTTTTTTCGCAGGCACCATCCAAACTTATAGAAAGGTTATTTAAAAGACGTAAAGCCTTTAGATGGTAGGGCACTAAAATTCCATTGGAGTTAAGACCGACCTCAAAACCCAAATTTACCGCCATTTTAATTATTTTATCAATATCTTTATGCAGAAGTGGTTCCCCGCCGCTAATACCCAACCTCCTGACACCTAAATCATAAAATTCCTTAAATATTTGCTTTATTTGCTGGTAAGACAATTCTCCCTTTTCGCTGTAATATTTACCAAAGCAATAAGAGCAGCGGAGGTTACATCTCTCGGTGATAGTAAACAAAAGGATATAGGGCTTGGCAATAAACGGTAACGCCGAAAGGCCTATTTTGGGAATCTTCAACTTAAGATTATTCATTATTTAGTAAATCTTTTTAAAACAAAAAAACTGCTGGTAACTAAAAATTCTTTCCAACCCACTCTTACCGGTATAATCTTTCTCTTTAAGCTATAACCGTTCAAAACATCTTTTAAAAATTTTAACACTGATTTAGGGATTGGCACCTTAAGTAAGATAGGTAAATAGCTTCTGAGAAAGGGAAAAATTACAATAAAGGTAAAAAGAGAAGCAAATTTTTCAATTTTTTCTCTATCCACGACCTGAATGGGAATTCTTTCAAACCAGGATAAAAATTCTGTTTCACTAGAGATAAGGTTCATCTTTTTAGCTACTTTACCTAGCTGGGTATCTAAAAACGGTAGACAAAAAGAGACATAAGTGGCATCAACTCCGGCTTTTAAGTTAAGATCCAAAGTTTGCAGTTCATCTGCAAATGTTGATGTCGGTATCCCTACCATATTATAAGCGCTAATGGCTAAACCATATTTTTTAGTAATATTACAAGCCTTGATGATCTGAAAGTTAGTAATATTTTTATTTAAAACTTCTTTTCTGATTCTCTCACTGCCGCACTCTACAGCCAGATGTATACTAACACATCCAGCTTTTTTTAAAAATTTCACAAACCTCTCATCTATAAAAACCACCGAAGTGACTATAGTAAAAGGAAGATTTATTTTCCGGGTGTATTTTTTGGTAAAGTCCGTCAACCATTGCCTATCAAAAGGAAAGACATCATCAAGAAAATAAAAAAATTTAGCATTAAAATTTCTTTTCAAATCCTCCAATTCAGCTATCACATTATCGACAGTTCTGGTCCTGATAATTTTTCCTTTACCCTGATATAAATGATGATAGCGGTGATTAAAACAAAAAGAACAGTTAAAGGGACAACCACGGCTGGCCATGACAATTTTGATAGGAGAATATTTAAATTGAGGAAAACTACGAGTCAGGGATCGATCTGGAAAGGGCAGACTATCCAAATCCGCCACCAACGGACCAACGCTGTTTTTATAAACTGAGTTTGTAAACTCGCTATTTTTATTTTTTATCCACATATTAGGAACTTTATTGATACTTTGCTTCTGGTCCAGTTTATCAACCAGTTTGAGTAAGGCAATTTCCCCTTCCCCCCGGCAGATAATATCAATCCCATCCTGATTTATAATTTCCGGGTTATAAGTGGGAGTTGGGCCTCCCCAAATAATGAGGATTTTGGGAAAAGTTTTTTTCACTTGCTGGGACAAGTTTAAATAATATTTGTAATCAGTGTTCATACAGCTGATGGCAAAAAGACCGATATTTTTTTCCTTAATACATTGACTAACTTTTTCAAAAGAGGAATCGGAAAGGAAAACTTGATGACCGGATGTTTTTAAAAAGCTGGATAGATATAAAATGCCTAGTGGTTCCATGGCACTATAAACGTCTTTTTTAATGGCAAAAAGAATATTCATAGTGCATTTTTCAAGTACATTAATGACCTCTTATGGTACTTAGTATTTGCGCAGAAATTATTTCTAAGTCAAAATTAGCAATCGAACTAAACTCGTTGAAACAAGGGAAATAGCAGGCATAACAGGGAAAATTGGCACAATTTTCCCAGGCCTTTTTCAACCCGACTTTGCGAAAATCTAAAGCTGGAAAGATATCTATCAGTTGGACACAAGGGTAGACCCTGCCATCAGCATCGATAAACATCATAAAACGTCCTGCCGCACAGGGAATATATTTAAACTTTGGTTTTTCCCGAAGATAAATGCGTCTTTTATGGTCCGGCCAATCAGCCACCAACTGATAAACTTTTTGGGAAAAAAGGATCGGCGCCCCTTTTTTCTTATGCTCGATAATTCTCCTGGCTGCTTTCCTTAATTCTTTATTCTCCGCCATAAAACGGTCCGAGTCTTTCTTACCCTCCGCTTGCTGAAAAAGAAAGTTAAATTCCGCCTGGATTCCTTTTTGTTTGGCAAATTCCACAATCCAATCAATCGCTTCAATCTTACAGCTGTGGCGGGTAATCACTGAATTGATATGGGTTTTAATACCGGCCTCTAAAGCTACATCAATACCGGTGACAATCCTTTTAAACGAGCCTTTTCCCCGGTTGGCGTCATTGATCTTTTCCGAACCGTCAATTGAGACACAAATCATATCGGCCTGTTTTAACTCTTTTATCTTCAAAGGTATCAAGGTACCATTAGTGTTAAAACCGCACTCGATACCGTTAGCTTTAATTCTGGCAATAATTTGCCCAATATCATTTCGAGTCAAAGGTTCCCCGCCGCCCAAGGTAATGGAACGGGTACCCATCTTACCTAATTCGTCAATTAACCCCATTAACTCTTTAGTTGTAAAATCTTTCTCTTTGCTTTGAAAATACTGTCCATAGCAATAACCGCACTTTAAAGTACATCTGGAGGTAATATTTAAAACTACTGTCAAAGGAGTTCTGCCCCCGCTCAGTTTATCTTTGACTAGAGTTGACATGTAAGCTGCCCGATTACTAATTCCCATATTCACTTCTTCCTATTGCCGCCTTAATATAATTTATTAAAACCGGCAGCTTCAAATTCATCAGATGACCAAAATCATGGTGGTAAACTTGATAACAACCAGTGCATGGATGGTTGCGAGTTACTTTCCAAGCTTCAGCTACACCCACCTTTAAGACATTTTTAGCTTTGACTTTATCAATCAAATGGGGACAAGCCCAAAACCGACCGTCAGCATCAATTAAACCAAATAACTTACCCGCCGGGCAAGGGGGCATTCCCAAAGGGGCCGGCGCATTCATCACCCCTTCAATCTCAAAATCAGGCCATTTTAAAACACTCTCATAAGCGGTTTGAGAAAAAAGGATTGGTGCTCCTTGCTTTTTTTGGGCAATAATGTATTTTATCACCTGTCTAAACTGTTTGTCAGTGGGTTTAATCGAAATTTCAGTTTTATCCCCAAAAATGTTACTGATAGCTAAAGAAATATGTAACTTAAAATCTAATTTTCTAGCTACATTGATCATATAATCTAAATCCGCTAAATTATATTTATGCACTACCATATTAACACGCACCTGGATCCCGGCCTTTTTAGCAGCTTTTATAGCCTGAAGTGTTTTTAAAGCACTGCCTTTACCGCGCAAAATATCGTGATGATTATTTTTACCGTCTAAACTTAAGGTCAAACATTGAATATTTTTAAGCTCATTAGTCTTTTGAGGAACCAATATTCCATTAGAAGTTAAGTCAACACTTAATCCCTGTAATTTAGCATAGTTTATCAACTCTCCGATATCCGGACGAAGAAGCGGTTCCCCCCCACAAAAGTTGATCCTTAGGCAACCTGCTTTCTTTAAGCCTCCAACAACCTTTTTGATTTGGTCAGTATTCATCTCATCTTTAGAACTTCGGGTAAAGTAGGCTGCATAACAATGTTTGCAACGGAGATTACAACGGTTGGTCACATTAAAAATAACGGTTAGGGGCGTAGCTTTTCCAGTAACTTTGAGCAAAATTAATTTTGTAAAAAACAACAAATTAAGGAACATTTTTTAAACATTAAGATAATCTTTGATGTATCCCAAAAAGAAGCCGGGGTGTTTAAAAAAGTTCATGTCTGAAGCTAAAGCCAAATAAAATCTAGGCCTTTGAGTTACATCAATAACAAGATTATTTTTATTAACCTTCACAAATTCTTCGACAGCCCATCTAATAATTTCTTTTTTCTCTTTTGGACCCATATTGTCAATTAACGGCGCCGAAGGATCAAGATGGTTTTGGTCACGATATTTCACCAACCCCTCCGGGTTTTTTTCCTCAACAATTCTAGCCAGTTCTGTCCCTGCAGCCGGAGTAGGAAAATAAGGATAAACAATATAAGGTTTAATCTCTTTGACTAAATTTACAGTGTCTTCGATCTCTTTTTTTCCTTCTCCGGGAAGACCAATAATACAAAAGGCTACCATTCTTAGTCCTACTTTATGGAGTAATTTAGCACAACGTCTTACATCGTCAACAGTATTGCCTTTTTTAATCAACTGTCTGATCTGGGAGTTACCAACTTCAACTCCAACAGCAATATGCTGGCAACCGGCTTCTTTAGCCAGCCTCAAAGTAGTTTCATCAACCATCTCAGCCCGTGTTTGAGCCGACCAAAAAATTGGCAGATTCTTTTTCATAAGCAGCCGGCAAAATTTTCTGGCCCGCTTTTTATCAATGAAGAAAATATCATCACAAACATAAAAATATCTGGTTTTATATCTTTTGTAAGTCTCTTCAATCTCCGCCACCATATTTTCCGCCGAACGGACCCTCGGCCGGTATCCCATGCTGGTATGGCAACCACAAAAAACACATTGAAAAGGACAGCCTCTGGATCCATAAATTCCCTGGAAAGTATGTGGCGGCATCTGCTCATATCCATCCAACAGATGGCGGGCCGGGAAAGGCAATTTATCAAGATCTATTAAGGCCGTCCGGTCAGGATTATGAACAACCTTACCCTTAAAATTCTTCCAGCTTAATCCTTTAATTTTGGAAAAGTCATCTTTCCCTTTATCAATGGCCCGGACCAACTCGACCACTGTTTGCTCCGGTTCCCGCCTTAACGCAAAGTCCATTACTGAAAAATCACCGGCAGTTGATGGATCTATAGCACAATGTAAACCCCGATTGGTACTACCTTCAAAGACAGTCACCACCTTAGAGTTTAAACTTTTAGCCATTTTAGCAATTTTATTACCGGCAGTTAAAGTAGTATTAAAAACGCTAACAATTAAAATATCTGGATTATATTCTCTCAAGTAATCTTTAATTTCTTTCCAAATTGGATCACTGTTGCTGTTTAAACGTTTTAAATAGCTATTGTATTGATTAGTTAAAGCAGTAACGTTGATGTGATCAGTATTCCCTAAAATAGTCTTTTTCCCGGGGTCATAATCAGCGTTATAAATAAGTGGTTTATACCCTGCTTCTTCTAAAGTAGCCGCTACATAACAACAACCCGGAGGATAATGGACCAAAGAGGCATTCTGAAACCGATAAAAAGGAGGGTTAATAATTAAAATTTTTTTCATCAGAGTAACTTTAAAATTCTAAAGTTTTCTCTCTTTAATGTAAAGAGCCAATCCGTCAAAAAAAGAGACCGCTGCTAAAAGATCCCGCAGATATGAAGCATAATAAGCTCTAAATAAATTTAATTTAGACAAACCTTTCTTTTTTAAATAAGAAAGAAACGCCGAGTATAGAAAAAAATGAACAGCTAACAAACCAGCCACCAAAATTAAAACTATCTGGCTTAAAAATAGTTGATTGACAATAGATAAAATAAAAGCCACCATTAAACCTACCAGGCTAAAAAAAGAAGCGCCGATAGCAATATGAAGTTGTTTTCCTTGATGGTTGTTACAAACTAGTATCTGGGGATTTTCCAAAAAAAATCTGGTTGACTGCTTACCAAAATAATACTGATGCCGCAAAAAATCCTTAAGACTCCGCTTAAAATGGTGTTTCACCCCGTTATCTTTTAACCACATCACTTTATAATGACGGGCAATTTGATAACCTAAAAACATATCCTCACAAACAGAATATCGGGTAGGAAAACCCCCTGCTTTCCAAAAACAAAACTTCCGGCAAGCCATGTTGTTAGAAAGAAGAGTCACCGCCTCCCCTTTTCTTTTACGTCGGCGGAAAAATAACTCTTCACAGGAAAACCTTTGCCAAAAGCTATCATCTATCCCGGCACTATAACCTCCACCTACTGCCCCAACTTTGATGTCAGAAAAAGGAGCCAATAGGTTTTTTAACCAATCTTCTCCGGGGACACAATCGCTATCTAAAAAGGCCAAAATTTCTCCCCGGGCTTTCTTGGCCCCTAGGTTTCGGGCCACAGATACTCCTTGGTGAAAATGTTTTAAAAAAATAAGGTTGTTAATTTTTAATTGAGGTTTAATTTGGTTAAGATAAGATTTCAAATTATCTTTAGAACCATCATCAACGATAATTACCTCTCCTGGTTTTAAAGACTGGTTACTAAGCGCCAACAAACACTTGCCGATGGTCAAAGTAGCATTAAAGGCAGGAATAATAACACTAGTCTTCATCTTGTTGACCGGTTAATTTACCATTTAAACCCAATTTCTCTTCAATGACATAGGGAGGACGGTCTTTGCTTTGTGAGTAGATACGGCTAATGTATTCACCCATGATCCCTAAAAAAATAAATTGCAGTCCCATTAAAAAAGTGATACTCACAACCGGTGTGGTCCAACCGGGTATAACGCTATTAGAATTGATAATTTTTAACATAATTAAAATTCTACTGATTGAAATATAGGCAGCATAGGAAATACTGAAAAAGGAAATTATTAAACCGGCAAAGATGGTCATTTTTAAAGCCAGAGAAGAAAAAGAGAGCAAGCCATCAAAAGCTAAATGAAAAAGTTTAGCCAGACTATATTTGGTTTTTCCAGCCATTCTGGGTGGCCGGTGATATTCAATACCCATTTGCTTAAAGCCAACCCAGGTACGAAGACCGCGGATAAAGGGCCTATCCTCTTTAAATTTGCGCATTTGAGCCACCACTTTTTTATCCATCAGACAAAAGTCTCCAGCATCTAAAGGAATATTTTTTAAAGGAGACATCTTTAAAAGTAACCGGTAAAACGCTTTATAGCAGATCTTTTTTAGCCACATCTCCTCACGATCTTCCCTTATTCCATAAATTACCTTAAAACCCTGGCGCCATTTTGCCAACATCTGGGGAATAATTTCCGGCGGGTCCTGTAAATCAGCATCCATCACGACCACTGGATTGCCGTGAGCATATTTTAACCCGGCTACAATAGCAATCTGATGGCCAAAATTACGGGCAAAAGAGATAATTTTTACCCGGGGATCTTTCTTTCGCAGCTTCTTTAAAATAGATAAAGTATTATCAAAGCTACCGTCGTTGATACAAATCAGTTCAAAATTAGCTCCAATTTTTTTACAGATACTCAAGATTCTTGCATAAAGTATGCCAGCGCATTCTTGTTCATTGTACATCGGTACCACAAAGGAGATAAAAAGACTTTTCATCGGTTTGATACTATCATATTTTTCAAAAAATGCACTATCCCCTTATCTCTTGGACCAATTTAAGGCTTAAACTATTCGACTTATCCCAAGAAAACTTTTGACTCCATTTTAAAGCCCCTTGTTGTAATTGTTGGAATCTTTGGAGGTCACTAAAAAGAGTTAAAATATTTTCTGCCAAGCACTGCGGATTATTTTGAGGGCATAAAATACCGCTAATATCATCTTTAACTGAATCTACTAAACCGGCAGATTTATAGGCTATTACCGGAGTACTCATACTGTTAGCCTCAATATTAACCAGCCCCCATCCTTCCCGTACCGAAGGGTTAACTAAAATATGGCTGCGGGCTAATAACTCAAATTTCTTTTCTTGAGAGACAAACCCCCAAAACTTAATACTTTTTCCGAGCTTTAATTTTTTCACCAACTGATTGATTTTAAATCTATACTTTAAAGTTTCCGGACGTCCAATTACCCAAAACTGAAAATCCCCTCTTTTCTTAAGAAGGGAAAAACATTTTAAAGCATCTTCAATACCTTTATCCTTAGACAAAACCCCCAAAAAAACTATGGTTGTCTTTTTCTCTTTTTGGATAACTGCCAGAGGTTTTTGAACAATCACTCCATGGGGAATAACAAAAATATTTTTTAAAAGTATGCCAAATCTGGCGACATCTTTTTTAGCCGACTCAGACCCGGTAATAAAAGGAATGTTTTTATAAAGAAGAAAAATTAATGGTTCTCCAAAATAACCAATAATTCCAACCAACCAGTTTAAAGGCCAGGGTAGATGATTTAAAAACCAAACTTTTCCGGCAGTTTCCTGGATAACCGCCAGTTTAGGAATTCTTATATACAGTGGAGTAAAAAATGGCAAACCATGAAATTGATCTATTACTAAATCAAATTTGCTTCTATTTTTTAAAAAGTAAATAAATCCGGTAATTTGGACACCGATATATTGGTATCCTTGGCGGATGATATTAATTCCATCAATTGTCTCCTCTTCCGGTAGATTTTTAAATCTTGAAGAAAAAAGGGTGACCTCATGACCTGCCTTAACCCAACCCTTCATATGCTCATGCATCACCTGTTCTGCCCCGCCAGCCAAAGGGTGTTTGGGATCCCGCCAGGAAAAGACTAAAATCCGCATGGAATGATAATACTACATTCAATCTTCAAGCACTAGCATTTTAAATTTCAACACAGCAGGGATACACATTAGGGGTACACATTAAGGAAGTACTGTTTCTTTAGTGCTATCCTCCAAGAAGACCTTTGGCAATTGTTTGAGGATTACACCAAAATGGATTGCTTCTACTAACATACTAGGGGGTATTTTAATCTAATTTCATCCGAAAGTCTAATTGTGGGTCAAGCTTCCATCTGGCTTCATTACCATTATTGTAATACCCTAAAATTTTTAATCTGTAAAAAACTATCAGGGTATCCCAAATCATTTTTAATATTACTTTCCAAGAAATCTGGCTGGTTCTTCTGTCAAAAGTTACCTCTATCGGAGCCTCATAAATCCTCTCAAAACCCAAATGTTTGGCTACTGCCAGCATCTCAATATCCATGGCATATTTTTGAACTCTCATTCTTGGTAAAACCTTCTCCATCACTTTTCTTTTAAAAACTTTAATCCCGCTTTGGGTATCAGTTAAAGGTAATCCGAAGAGGATTTTTACCACCGAATGGTAACCAACGCTAAAGATATGGCGAAGCAAAGGGTAGTTGACCCGGGAGGCAGGATGCCTTTTGGAACCCACAACAATGTCAGCATTGTACCACTGCATGTGAGCCATCAACATCATCACCGAGGCGGGGCTAATCTCCATACCGGCATCTAAAAACGAGACTAATTCCCCTTCTGATCTGACCATACCGTAACGCACAGCATAACCTTTACCGTGATTTTGATGGTAACCCACCACTTTCACATTAGAGGATTTAACCTTCTTGGCTTCTTCAAAAGTATTATCTGTCATTCCATCCACCACACAGATGATTTCATAGCGGAAATCATGCAGGCCTTCTGCCAGTACCCGGTCAATATTTTCTAAATCTTTTTTAATAGTTTTGGCTTGTTTGTAAGCCGGAACAATAATTGAAATCAGCCCTTTTTTCATCGCGAGGTTCTAGGTATTATCTGGTATTTCATTTCTTATTTCAATAACTAGCGGTCCAACCTTAACCGATTCTATTAAAGGTAGCTGCTTAAAACTGTTTTCCCAAAGATGAAGCTCACCTCTAGTGTCCGGCTGTTTGATCAAAAAAACCAAATTAGAATCCGGTGGATTTCCTCCGCTGTTAAACTTTTCTTTGTTATTGATATAAGGAGGCTTGCCTGGCAGATAAGCATAATCTTGGGGTATGTAGCCATACTTTTGTAATCCCCGCCACCAAAAAAGATACTGATAAGGATAGTCGATAACCGAAGGAAGGTAGACATAAACTTTAAAATTTTTCCCGGCTGCTTTTTGGTAAACGTAATCCACTGCCGCTATTTCATGGGCCAAAATTGTCACATCCGGAGGAGGCTTTCTTGCTCCTAAAGTATCTTTTAAGTTGAGATTAAATATGGCATAGAAGGTAATGGCCAACATTAGGGCGATTCCTCCCGCTTCCAACAACCCCCTTTTTTGAGTTAATTTACCAACTACTACCGCCAAAAATAAAATAGCTGCTGCCATTCCTCCCCCTAAATGCCAGGGCATAAATTTTGCCGGTAGTAGTACCTGACCTATAAACGGTACCAATAAAAATAAGATGATAATTAAAAGCAGTGGTTCTTTTCTGGCTGACTTGTTTTTGATAAAAATCACCAAGAAAACTGCGAGAATTATCCCAAACACCTTGACCAGGGGCTGCCAGTTCATGAGGGTACCAGATAAAATGCTCCAGTAAGTAAGACTTACACTCTGCAGTCTTTGCCAAGGAAGATAAGCGCTCTGATTAGAAGAGTTGGCTAAAAAATTGAGTACTGATCTGGTCATAAAAAAGCCATGGCGCAGTTCAAAAAGTAGTTGGGGTAAGAGAGTAAAAGCAAAAGCCCCAAAACCAAAGAGGAATTTTTTGCTTGCCAGTAGTTTCCCTTTACCGGAAAAGACAAAAGTTAAAACAACAATGGCCGGAATAAAAATCCCAAACGCCATTTCAAAATTAAAAAATAATCCGCCTAAAAGCCATAAAGCTACTCCATACCAAACTACTCCACTTTTTAAATATTTTTCCAGCAAGAAGATAAATAACGGAGTTAATAAAATTACCGGGTTGGGATTGAAAGCGTAATGGCTGGCCAAAAGCACATAATCAGAAGCAATCCATAAAGCTCCGCCACTTAAAACCGCCAGAGGACCAAAACGGTTTAAAATTTTAAGTAAAAAATATCCCCCGATTGTCCAAAAAGCGATCATTAATAAAATGCCACCATATGGATCCCCTGAAGTCACCACAAAAGGAATTGCCAAAAGATAGTACCAAAAAGGACCGTTAAAAAATCCTTCCACCCCGGAGGTTGGACCGATCAGTCTGGGTTTTCCCAAAACTACCATCTCCCGGACATCAACCATATCCCGGGCATTGTCCATATTAAAGATAAAATTGCCATCCCCGGTAATTGTTAACCTATAGACAATACCAATTACCAGTAAGGTAATGATTAAGAGCAGGCCTTTTTTCATCGTTGTGGACTCTTTTTTAAACCAGCCTGCTCCCGGAAGGAAAAAAAGTAGACAAACAGTCCGGCAAAAAGCGCTATCGAAACAACTAAGGAAACATTGACTACTATTTCCAGACTTGAATGATAAAACCACAGACCAATAATTTGGGCTAAAGCAGCCACAAACGGCAAGACCACCACTTTTGTTTGCCCAATAGACAGGTAGAAGTTAACCATCAGTGAAGAAAGTGTTAAAAGAGTCATAAAAAGACCAAATTGTACCAGCAGCCCAGCAACTTCCAAATAGGAAGAACCAAAAAGAATTGTTACTGAAAGAGAAGGGAAAAGCCAGTAAATCAGCACAACCGCCAGTGAAATTAGAAGGGATAAAATTAGGCTGTAAAGAAAAACTTTTTTATAGTCCTCACCTTGGGCATGTCTTTTAGAGATGATGGGAAACATTACCTGGGCTACCGGTCCGGCTCCAAAAAATATAATTTTCCCTAGTGTCGAAAGGGCAGCATAAATTCCGGCATCATGAGAAGAAAAAAAGTGCTTGACTAAAACTAAATCCGTTGAATAGAGCGAAGTATTGGCAATAGTGTAAACTAAAACCGGAACGGAGTATAAAAATAGAGACTTTACATTGGGTTGGGTGGAGGCTTTAACACTGCCTTGAGTGTAATCACTCATAAATTTGATGGATAAAAACCAGGCAATGATTACTGCGCCGATAAATCCAAACATCACCCCCAAAACAGAAAAACCAAGGTAGACAAAAGCTGCTCCTAAAATCAGCCTTAATCCATATTCACTAATAAGACTGATTGTTAAATATTTAAAACGCAGTAAACCTTGCAGCACTGCCCTGTTAGCCACAGTTAAGACCATAAAAAGGAAAACTACCGCCGACATGACTATTAAAAGAGGATTCTCAATATTTAAAAAGGATGCCAAATACGGTGAAACAACAGTAATAAGCACCAAAATACCAAGAGCCAATAGGATAGTTCTCTTTTGTAGCCAGTTGATAAAACCAGTGATCTCTTTTGGGGAGTGAGCGGCCGAAACAAACCTGACAATCACTAAATTAAAAGACAGAGGGATGATACCCAAAAGTCCGATTAAGGATATCAAAACCGCCAGCTCCCCATAATTACCCGGCCCCAGTAGCCGACCCATCACTAAATGGTAGGCGTAATTTAAAAGGTTGGTGACATTACTACCCAAAACCATCACCGCACTGCCGGAAAATAAAGGATGGGTAATAAGGTATTTAAATTTATTGATCATGCAACCCAATACCCCCTTAAGAAAAGAGCTGTCTCGACAAGTAATCCTCCCAGAAAAAATAGCATTATTAAATATCTAAAAAGTTTCGGTATATTAGTAATGAAAAGAGCCAGTAACAAAAAGCTGGGGAATAATATTATGACATAACGGGGTAAAGAGGAAAAACTCCCCGGGAGAGTTGGAAGAAGTAAACCGCTTAAAGCAAATAATAAGTAAGAAAGTCTGATTTTTTTAAAAAACCCATAAATAGGCAACAAGAAAAAGGTTACTCCGGTCAAAAATTCCAACACTACAGTTTGGTAAAGAGGATTGGCAGTTTCTAAAGTTAAAAGCATTTTTATATAACGGTAAACTACTTGAGGGAATAAAATTAAACCTTGTTGATGTTGGGGCCCAACGAGAGTTTGCAGGTTATAGAAAGCTAAAGGATCACCCACACTAGTCCACTGGTAATACATATAACTTAAAAGCCCCAAAGGAATAAATAACAGCCAGAAAGATTTGGACAAGGCTGCTTTTTGTTGATAAGCTTCCAGAGCTAATGCCGGCAGCAGTAAGATTCCAAAAACCCTGGTAGTTGAAGCAAAAATAGCCATCAAAGCTGATAAAAGCCACCTCTTCTTTCTGGCAAAATAAAAGGAGGCTACTGCCAAAAATAAAAATAAAGATTCATTGTAAAGGGAAGCAAAATAAAAAGAGGTGGGGAATGAAAGAAGCAACAATACTGTCCATAAGGATATTTTTTGAGAATAATCAATTCTAACTAGTTTATAAAGTAAGACTAGGGACATCAGAAATGCCAGGTGGGATATCAAAAGCCCTATTAAAGTAGAGCTAAAAATAGCTGAGAAGATATCACTGTAAAAAGGGCTGGACAAAAGATCAATTAATTTTGGATATAGAGGGAAGAAAGCTTGCTCTAAATTTTTATAGCCAAAAATAGAGATTGATAAATAGTGTTCACCATCAAAATTAGCCCAACCATAAAAAAGGGGTGCCAGTAGATAATTTTCTACTCCCCCGCCCAAGAAACGGTCAGTGGAACCTAATGGTACAATGGCCACTGCCAAAAAGGCAACAAGACTCAGTATTATTCTCCAGCCCAAGAACACTCCTATGATGGTAAAAAAATATTCTGTGGTGTTTCTTTTGAAAAAAGAGATTAAGCTGCTCATTGGTTACATTATTTAGTTAACGACTTGCTGGTAGACATTAATAGTTTCACTAACCGTTTTCTCCCAAGTAAATCTTTTAACATTCTCCTCACCTTTCTTAACTAAATCACGACGAAGTTTATCATTTTTCAAAATTGAGTCGATCGCTTGGGCAATCTCCCCTACTTTATAGGGGTCAACCAAGACAGCTCCCTCTCCTGCTACCTCGGACATAGAAGAAGTCTTGCTAGTAATCACCGGAACGCCGCAAGACTGGGCTTCTAAAATAGGTAAACCAAACCCTTCGTAATAAGAAGGCAACAACAGTACTTGAGCTAAATTTATCAAAGCCACTAAATCATCAGTTGGTACAAATCCTAAAAGATGAACTTTGGGGTGATCACCAAATTTTTCTAAAAATTGGGCATAGCTTCTCCTCTCAGGATGATCTAAATTACTTTTATCCTCAAAATCTTTCCCCACTAAAAATACCTCTATTCCTGCTTCTAAACTGGCTTGAGTTAAACCCACCAAGTTTTTATTCCAGTTAACACTACCAACAAAGATAACAAATTTTTGGGGCAGATTATATTTTTTTCTTACTTGGTCTAGTTTTTTTAAATCTTTGACGGGTTGAAAATCTGCAGCCGGGGCTAAAGGGATCGGAAAAATCTTATTTAAAGGTACATGAAGATATTTACTAATATCCTGCTTTGAGGACCGGGAATCAGTAATCACCGCTTTAACATCTCTTAAAGCCTGCCTTTGCCAAAAATTGTTGATTTTTCCTTTAATACCAGGAGGATAATGCTGGGAAAAAATTAAGGGAATAGCATCATGGATGGTTACAATAGTGGGGAATTTGTTCTTTAAAGGTAGTGATCTTTGAAATAAATCCCAAAAAGGGAAATGGACTAAATCGGCATCTTTCACTTCAGAAATATCTGAAAATTCTTCAATTACCACCTCTGATCTTTTCTGAAGATGTTCCATTAAATTTCTGGCATAAACTCCAATCCCCCGGGTTTTATGACCGCTGGAAAGAGGAGAGATATTAAAAGCTACTTTAATCATTGAAAAGATACCTCCAGTAAGCCCGGGGGAAACGCAAAGCAGAAAAGAGTGAAAAGATTATCCCTGGGAAACCATCCAAAAGACCCTTATGGCGTATCTGGGTTAATAAAAACCACCAGATGGGTTTGACAATAAAGTAATTGACCATATTAATAGGGTTTTTACTCATTTTTTGTTTCCTCATATCTTGAGCTATCAGATTTATATAACGGCTGTTTCTTTGTAAGTATCTTCCAAAAGTGGTGTCAGCCAGATGCAACAAATCATGTTGCAGCCATCCTACCCTGCCTTTAACCACCATCTGTTCATGAACATCCTTACAAGGAAGATAGGCCTGGTCTTTTTTAAACAAACGGATAACTCCATCAGGATAAACTCCTCCAAAACGCAGGTATTTTCCTAAAAAGTAATTTAGCCGGGGAAAGAAAAAAGCCACATAATCTTTACTGTTATCCCCTACCTGTCCATCCCTTTTTTCCAACAACTGTTGGTGTCTTAAAAAAAGCTGTCTGTTTTTTATATGCTGTTGGTAATGGTCTATCTGCAGGTTTCTCATGTTAATAATTGAGGTAATCTCTTTGGCTAAGGCGGGGGGGATTCTTTCATCAGCATCCAAATATAAAACCCATCCTCCACTGGCCAGATCAAAAGCTTTCTGCTTCATATTGTGAAACATCGGATCATTGGGAACTTGTACTACTTTGGCTCCCAACGACTTGGCAATCTCTACTGTTTTATCCTGGGAAGTACCGTCAACAATAATGATTTCATCGGCGATATCTTTCACCGATTTTAAACATTCACCGATATTGGCTTCTTCATTGAATGTGGCTAAGGCTACCGATAATTTATTCATCCTGCTTTTTTAATATTTACTTACCATATAAAAAGCGTCAGTCCCATTGGGAAACTTCACCAGTTCAGCATTAGTAAAAGAATTTTTATATCTTAGTCCATTATAATGGCTGGGGCTGATGACATAAAGAACATTGGGAAAAGGTATGCTTTCAATCGGATCCCAATCTCCAAAGTGATATTTGTCAAACACAGAGACCAAATTATAGCTACGGCTTTGGGTATCGTTATATTTCACCGTTTTCTGAAAATCATCTGGCAGTATTTTAAAATAATAAAGGAAAAATATATAAGGCTGAGACCGGACGTCGGTCATATAGACTTGCGAAAATTCAGGGTGTCTCTTAATGTAATCCACGATCTGTCTCATCCCGTACTGCCAATCTACAGCATATCTGTTTCCATACTCACCATAATAGTACGTTAGATTCTCTTTTAGAAAGATTCCATAAAGCAGTAATCCTCCCGCGATTATAACGATTTTTAAAGGTAATTTATGCGCTAAATTTATCAGGAACGCAAATCCCAAAGCAATAATCAGATGCCAACTGCCAGTCATAAACATTGCTCTTCCGGCATGAGGCGCTTCTTTAGCCAAAGCCGAAGGCACGGGACCAAGTAAGGCCCAAGCTAGAAGAAGTAAGGATACTTTGGACCGTTTCCGGACTAAAATGATAAGTCCCAAAAAGAGAAACAACGCCTCTATTTTATAAAATTCTCCGCTGGATTGAGCAGACAATCGGGAATTTCTGTCCCCGGAAATAAACAAAAATTCTGGGGAGAAATGAGTCAAATATTGATGAAAGATAATATCTACCTTTCCCACAAGTTCATTTTGAGTCATTTTATACCCTTGAGTAGATTGAATCTCCTTAGGAGAAAAAGCGGTTTGTTTCATTCGGGCTATACCTAAAAGCTCCGGGTTAAATAAAATAATCCCGATAAAAAATGACAGAATACCAATTCCCAACAAGAACTGTTTTTTAAGCTGCCGGAGTTTTTTAAAAAATAATATTACCAGTAACAAAATAAGCAGGGTGACAACAATTTTAGAGCTATGATAAGAAATTAAAGAGATACCAAAGCTGAAAAAAGACAGGGATAACAAATAACTTTTTCTATTAATTCCCGCAAGAAACATCCACAATCCCAACATAAAGAAAAATACGGCAATATTAAACTCATGATTAAAATGAGAAAAGTGTAAATTATAAGGTGAGATTGCTAAGATGAAAGCGGCCAAAAGCCCTATCCCGGAACTTTTAAAAAGCATTCTGCCTAAAAAAAAGATTATTAAAACGTTCAATACTCCAAAAATAGCTGCGGGTAACCTTGTCGAAAATTCCGATAATCCCAATATCTTAACCGAGACGGCAGTGATATAAATATGAACCGGATGCTTGTCGTCTTCAAATGATTTAAAAAATAAAGGGAAATTCCTTCCCCCTTCATCCTGTCCAAAGTTAGCAATTGTCCACGCGTTATATCCCGCGGCAGCCTCATCCCAGGATAAAGAAGGAGGGATTTGGCTTAATTGATACAACCGGAGGGCTGCAGCTAAAAGAATAATCAAAAAAAAGGCGGTATAAATAAACTTCTTACTTAGAGTATTCATAAATATAAAAGGCGACACTTCCATCCTTATGGTAAAGGATATTCTTTACCCCCAGTTCATCCAACCTGTCGGTAGGATGAGTAAAGATTAAAGTCTTGCCTAAAGGTAGCTGATTATAGTCCACATCGTCAAAGATAAACTTATCAAATCCTTTCACTTGGGAAGTTGCCGCCCTGATATCAGTGTTATATGTTAAGCTGGACCAAAACTGCTGGGGATCATATTGTTGATAAAATAAGGCAAAAATATAAGGCTGGGCATATCTGTCAGAAATTAAGACGTGGTCATAAGATTTAAACTCTTTAGCGTAGTGCTGATAAACCAACTTATAACCTTCCTGCCAATATGAAGAGCTGTTTAAAGAATAAACATTTAAAAAATTATTAAAGTAAACTAAAAATAAACCTAAGTAGACTACCACTACTCCCAACACCAGTTTCTCCTTGTTTACAGAAAACTTGTTCTGTAAATAAATTACACCAAAAGAGGTAATAATACTAAAAAACGGCGCAGCGCTTAATGATCTTAAAGCGTGGGGTGCTTCACGGGCAACACTGGCCGGTAAAAAGCTTAGCAAAAGCAGTATTAATGGCCATCTACTGACCTTTGAATTCCCTTTCAAATGAACAAGTTCTTTGCTTCGCAAATAAAGCAACCCCAGAAATAGTAAAATTGCATCATAGACAAATAATTGACCAAAGCCTGACTGTTGGGAACGAAGATTTTTATCTCCATTTATAAACAGATAGATGGGGTTAAAATGAGAGAGGTAATTTTGGACAATATCCAAAACAATAAAGACTTTTTTTCTGTCCAAATTCTCAATACCTATGGCTTGGAAACGGCTAATTGAACTTTCGCTCTTAAGAAAATTTACCAGCGGCAAACATCCTAAAATAAAAATCAAACCGGTTATAAAAACCACCACCAAACTTTTAGTAAGGTGTATTCGATGAATGGTTAATAATCTGGTAGTAAAAATAAGTAAAACCAAGGGCGAAAGAATCCTGTAAGCGTTATAAGTGTACATACTCAACACAAAAGCCAGACCTGAAAAGAGAAAAAACCAGGGTCTTTGTGAAGCGTTCAAAAACGCCAAGACTCCCAAAAGGAAAAGTGTAAGTCCCGCAGTAGCTTCATAACCTGTTCGGGAGAAGATAAAAAAATATGGAGAAATCGATAAAAAAAAGGCACTTAAAAGCCCCACCGCTTTACTACTGGAGATTTTTTTAGCAATAAAATAAGTAAGTAGTATATTAAAAAAGGCAAAGACAACGGCGGGAAGCCTTACCGCCAGCTCATTTAGGCCGAAGGCAGAAACCGATAAAGCAGTCGTATAGATATAAACAGGCAGCTTATATTCTCCAAAGGCCTTAAAGTGGACCGGTAAAAACTGCCCCCACTCATCTTTCCCTGTTTGAGATATGGAATAAGCGTTATAACCTATTGATGCCTCATCCCAATAAACTGAAGAAGGGATTTCATCAATTTTATAGAGTCTTGTACCCAAAAACAGAGTTAATATTAAAATCAGAAGGATGGTGCTTTTTTTCATCTAACCTCTACTATATCAAAAGCCGGCGCTGCGTTTAAGAAACTGATACTTTTAAGGCGCGGATAATCGGATGGAAAATCTTCCGGTTTACCGATATAAAGCTGTCTTTTCCCGGGATTTTTATTGACAATATCTTTAAAACTGGTTCCTTCATCACTTAAGTCAGGGAAATAGTATTTATCAAAATTTAAAACCCAAACCCAATCATTAGTTTCATATCTTACCAGGTTAGGATTGTTCTGGTAGCTTGAGGGAGGATAGTTTAAATAGAATAATGTAAACATATGCGGCTCCCCATAGCGCCGGCTGAAAACTAGCTGATCATATTCATTCTGATGCTCATTTATATAAGCTACCGCTTGTTTATAACCATACTGCCAATCGCGGGAATAGTTGACCGCATAATTTTTATAGTAGTTATTTAAATAAAACGCCACACTTACAACTATAACTATTACGGTAACAAAGGCCGTTGCTGTCTGTAATGTTTTCCGTTTCCCAACCAGTAGAAAGACTTCATAAAGACCCAAGGCACTCAGCAGCTGATAAACAGGTACACTAACCAAGGTTCGAAGGGCGTGAGGAATGCTGTCTTGGGTCATGGAAACAGGAACAAAAGCCAGTAGTAACCAGGATATTAAAAGCCACCTGAATTTGTTTTGAGTTTTGAACAAAAAATAAAGTCCTAACAGTAAAAATGGGGCCTGAAAAAGATAAAGTTCACCCATTCCCTGAACATGGTGCTGTTTATGGGGAGCGCCGGAAAAAAATAAAAAATCGGGAGTAAAATGGGCTAAATAATTTCCCGCAACATAATAGAAGATATAAGTTGCCTTATTGTGCGCCAAACGGGGCAAAGGATCCGGCAGAGAGGAGTTTCCCCTATTTTCATTAATTCTCAAAACTAGCCCGGGATCATCTGTAATACTTACTAATTTGTAACGGGCGTTGCCTTCTCCACTTAAATAGTAAGGGAGGAGGGGAATCATTAAGATTAAAAAAACAACTAACGAGGCCAGTACTATCCTGGGCAATTTAAAAAAAGTTTTGCGAAAGAGAAGCAGCAAAAAGATTAAAAAAAGAGGAGTAAAAACTCTGGCTGTATTGTAAGTATAAACTGAGACGGCAAAAGGAATCATCGATAAAATAAACCATTTTTTATCCTCAAATCCCTTTACTAAAAACCAGATTCCTAAAACTACCCAAAAGACGGCAAAAGAGGATTCAAACGAGGCCCGGGTCAGATGAATATGCCAGGGAGAAATAGCCAGTAAAAAGGCTGCGCCCATTCCCACCCAACTACTTCTAAATAAGGCCAGACTTAAGAAAAAAACTGCCATAACTGTTAGTGTTCCATAAATAACCGGGGTAATCCTGACACCAAGTTCATTTAAGCCAAATAAAGCAATGCCGGGGATAGAAGCATAGATTTGAGCTGGAAGTTTATACTCTCCATAAGCTTTAAAATGGATCGGTAAAAATTTACCCCACTCATCACGGCCTGTTTTTAAGACAGAATAGGCGTTATAGCCAATAGAAACTTCATCCCAATTTAAGGCAGGGGGGACTTCCGTTACCCGGTAAAATCTCAAAAAAAAGGCCAAAACAATTATTAACCCCAGTAGGAGTATAGTCTTCTTATTCATCCTAACCCCTTTATGGTAACAATTTAAAATCTTGAAGTAAATGAGCTCCGATTATTTTGTAAAGCCCAAAAGGGGCAGGAGTTGGTTATTGGGATCACTGCAGACTTTATAATCATTAAACTTTTCTTCTTTGGGTAAAATTACCCCTAAAGAGCCAAAACGGGCATCAATTTCCCCTTCTGAGGTGGACCATGGAATAACTATATTGTAGTTAGGAGCCCCAGATCCAGGCTTAATCAAATTGACCCCTTTCCACCATAAAAGATATCTAAACCCTACATCAGTACCAAATTTAGCAATATAATTTACACCTATACAAGGGTAATTGTTTTTTGACATGTCATTTTGGATATATTCCACCACTCTCTTTTTCTCCAGGTAACTATCCCCATACTCGGGCATTTTGATAAAAAAATAGGTATTGACCAAAAAAAATCCTCCAATAAACAGTAATATGATGTTTTTCCTGGAGTTTTGATAAAGATAAGAGGTTAGCACTGATACCAACAAAATAGGGATAACTACTAAATTAGCAAAATAATATTCGCTTATCCCCCTTTTGGAAACCAGTTGACTTAAAAGCATCACCACCACCCACACCCATAAGATTAAAAGATGATTTTTAAAGATAGCTTTTTTAAAATTAAGATATAAGGAGATGATCCCCAAGAGCAAAATTTCCAGCAGCCCGGAAATTTTATATCCAAAAATAAGATTACCTCCCAAGGGTCCGGCGGCATTGTCTAAAATTCGGCTCAACCTAAACAAACCCTCTGCTTCCTCTGAATCCTGAGCTAAGAAAAACCAAAGCCCTCTAATCTGCCCAAAATCATGACGGATTTCAAAAAACCAAAAAGGAGCAGTTAATATAAGAAAGATAAATAAGGGGATAAGTAAATTTTTTAAATACGTTTTTGGGCGGGAAATTACTAAAACTAGGGGAATTAGAAGTAATAATGGCCCAAGGGCTACATGGATATGCCAAATCAAACCGGATAAAATTGCCAAAAGAATAAAGGATTTTTGATTTCCTTTATAAAATATAAAAAGTGCGTACAAAAACCACACGGACCACAGAACCGTTGGTTGAGTCGGTACTATCCACCGGTCAAAAAAAGCATTAGTCCAAGAAACAGAATATAAAAATGAAGCAATTAAGCCAACTTCTTGATTAAACAAGCGCTTAAGTACCCAATAAAAGCTGTATACCGTTAGAAGGCCAATAATAGTACCAGGAATTGTTGCCGCCAGAGGATTCATCTTTAGTCCAACAAAAAAAGGAGTTAAGAAGTAATAAAAAAGCGGTCCAATAAATACTCCATCAATGCTAGTCAATTGTCCAATTAAACGGTAATGTTTATCCACTAAGATATCCTTTACTATCCACGAGTAAAGATCCTGATCGTGAGTAAAGATATAAAAAGACTCCAGTTTATAAATTCTAAAAAAAAGCCCTAATAAAAGAATAATAATAAGCAGTGTTTGGGTTTTACAGAAAAATTTCATTTACTTATTTTAAAGGAATCTCTCCTACCACCAGCCATCTCCATATAAACGGAAAACGTAGAGATGACAGAAATGTTGATGGTACTATTGGGCAAGTCTTACTCTCACAATCCAATTCAAAAGCGTTATAAATATATACCACGTTAAAATAAATACCTATCACAATGACACCAACAATAATAAGACGGCAAGCTTTATCTAACCACTTTTCTTCAAAGATAAATTTTGATAATGAAGGTAGCATTAAAGCTGAAAAAATCAGCCTAAAATTAGTTGGATCAATATTGGGACGGAAAGGATTAACTAATAATAAACGGTTACCTAAAAGCAACCCAGCAGCTAAAAAAGTGGCAAAAAAATCTGCCCTTTTTACTAAGTACTGTAAACCCCAAGCCGTAAGGATGGCTAAAAAAGGAAAGGCTGGAAAACGATACCACGGCAGGAGATCTCCTTCCCCGCCTGAGATCATCACTACCATAATCCAATAAACAAAAGTCAAACTAATTAACCGTTTTAGACCATCTAAAGGAGAGAAAATAAAATAAGCTGCCGACAGAAGTCCAAAAACATACCAACTATCTTTGAATATGAGGGTACGGTAAGCAGGCGAGATAAAAAACCAAGCTAAAGAGTTAAATCCAACGGGACGATGAGATTGGGTGGAGGTGATTTGCCAAAAAATTTCCTGGTCAAAATGCAATCCATACCAAAAATAAAAAATGATGAAAGGTATTGTCCCAATAATTAAATAGAGACTAAAACGTAAAACTAGCTTTACTTTCTTTAACTTATACAGCACCATAAAAACTATAAACAACACCAAAGGCAATAAAAAATATCCAGTGGGTTTAGATAAACCAGCTATTCCCACCAGCAAAGGTAATGGTAGTAAGTATAAAAATTTAGGCTGCTGGTAAAATTTTAAAAGCAGATAAGTGGTGAGAGTTAAAAGAAAGGCAATAAGATTCTCCGGCATAGCAGATCTCGAGGCAAAAACTAAAATTGGAGTTGTTCCAAAAATGAGCATCGCTAAAATTCCCGTCCCAAAACCGCTGACTAATCTTCCAATTAAAAAAATCATCACCGAAGTAAACCCAGCCAGCAAAACTACCGGCATTCTAATATAAGATGAAGGTACAAAATCAGTCTTTTCCGCTTTATAAAAGTGAGCAAAAGCCCCTACTAAAAGAGAAAAACCAGGTGGTTCATCTAGCCAGGGCTTATATAAAGTCACACTGGCCTCAGGTATCCCTCCTTTGTAAGAAATCTTGCCTTTAAAAACTTGCGCCCTCTTGGGGTAGTCAAGAGTAGACCAGGAAACCGGTACCCCCTCTTCAATAAGATAAAGCCCGGACCAGGCATAGAGCATTTCATCTAAATGATTAGCGGTGGGAACACGGTCATAGTTATGGGACCGCAGAATGAAAGTAAATACAAAAACCAGCAAAAATACAATCAGACGGAAGGTTGATGAAGATATCAGCTCTATACCAATTTTCCACAGCCCAACTTTCCTCAGATGCTCAAACCTCATGAATTTTTGCTTCTCCTCTATATAATCTCATTTTGACTGCTATATAAATTAACAACCTAATGATTAAAGCTTGGACAAACCCATGATAAATATTGCCACTTCTGATCTGATAATAACCGCTCCCCATGCCTTTAAAAACAAAAAAGTTAGCTAAAGTCCGCATCCCAAAAGGCAGGTGTTTGAAAAAAATACTTTTAACACTGGCTCCTATTTCATGTCTGACTTTAGCTTCAGGACAGTAAATAATTTTGAAACCAGCTTTTTTAACCCTCCGGCAAAGATCTAAATCTTCATAGTATAAAAAGTATCTTTCATTAAAACCTTTTAGAGATTGAAAAACCTCTTTTTTGATCAGCATCGCTGCCCCATAAACAGCTTCCACTTCAACTGGAGCAGTACTTTGAGGAACATACTGCTCATAGCTACCTGATTGTCTTAAATAATATTCCTTAACAGCTCCCATTAAAGTAGGAAGTTTTCTGATTGAAGGCTGAATCTGATTAGTACCTTTAATTAGTTGGGGAGCGACTATTCCTACCTCTGGATTATTTTGGACAAACTTTAAAAGTTTAGCCAAGCTATCACCGATAATCTGAGCATCAGGATTTAAAATAAAAAGATAATTACCACGAGCCTTGAGGCCAGCTAAATTACAAGCTTTAGCAAAGCCTAAATTCTTCTTAGACTCAGTTAATGAAACCCTTTTCCCGTATCTTTTGATAATCTCTCTGGTTTTATCTTGAGAGTTATTATCTACCACCAAAATTTCAGCTTTTAAACTACTGGCCAGGACTGAATCTAAACACTCTTTAATAGTTTTGGCACTATTGTAGGTCACAGTAATAACACTCACCATATCGTTAGTCATCGTTTTAGATAATCTCCTTAATGCTACTTGTAAAATTTTCTTTAGAGAAAGCCTTGCTCCTAAGTTGAGCTTGCTGGGACAGATTTAACATTAGCTTTGGATCTTTAATCAGTTTTAAGGTTTGTTGCTGCAACTGCTCTAAATTATTCCATAAAAATCCCGACTTGCCATCTTCAACAATTTCCACCTGTCCCCCATGACTGATCACTACTGGAACACATCCTGCTGCCATGGCTTCGACAGTTGTAATGCCAAAATGCTCCATCTTAGCTGGATCTGTTTCCCCAAATCCTGCTGCATGCCAGTAAATACTGGAATGCCCATAAAGTTCCATTAAGTTATCAAAGGGCAAATCAGGATAAAAAAATACCGGTAGCCCCCGGGCTTGATCTTGTAACTGACGAACATAACTACTATCTCCTTCGACAGATCCAGCTAAATGTAAACTCCAGCCCTTTATCTGACCTTTTTTGAAAATATCAGCAAAAGCTTCAATCATCTCTTGGTGTTTTTTGGATCTGGTAAAACTGGTAAACCTACCAACTGATAATATATATTTTTTCTTCTTTAAAGACTTAATGCTGCTTATATCAACCGGAGGGTAGATCACTTGCCCTTTAAGTCCCAATTGAGGCTCAACATAACCTCTGGTAAACTGAGAGTTATAAATAGCTAAATCCCAACTTTTAATTTTTATTTTCTGCCAGATATTTTTAGGAGTCAGATTTTGAAAAGGAACTTGGAAGTGAATAATATTGTTTTTAGCGGTTGAGTAAAAAATACTCCCATCAGTGAGATAAAACAGGTAATTATAATTGCGCAAATATAGTAAACGTTTGAAAAAATTACTCCCCTGGCCAACCGGAGCTGGAACCAGGTGCAAATTTGAAAGATTGAGATTTAATCTTTTGGACAAATCAGTAATTAATTTTTCATAGTTTAGACTCTGAAGGTGTTTATCTAAAAGCAGATCTACCCGATGATCAGATAAAAGCGTTTGAGCAATAGTTAAAATATATCTTTCCCCACCGCCAAAACTATCAAGATAAGGAGTATATAAAGCTATCTTCATTAATATTGAAAATCATTTCCCATTAATTTTTGATCTATCTCTTTATATTCCTCTTCCAGAGGTTTAGTCTGCTGCATCTCCCAGAGTCTGACATAGGTCATGTAAAAAAAGAATACTTGTAAGATAGAATCAATTATTCCTACCGTACCGCTCAAAAAACCTCTCCTTTTAATACCCTGGTGATACAGCTCAGTTAAAAAAATCCTTAAAAAGCGCCATTTGGTCATCTTGGGGTGCTGGGTTTCTAAACGCAGCTTAGCATCAATTTTGGACCACTCTAAACTCTTTAAAATAAAGTGGTCAATATTACGGTGAGTAAGATGTAACAAAGAATTTTTGGTGTAACCCAAGTTTCCTTCAAATGTCCCATACTCATGCACTTTCCCCACCCAGGCTTTAAATTTATCCCTTTTAAACAACCTGACCATCCAATCATCTTTATACGGACCATAATTTACCTCCTGCCCGAAGATAATATTTCTTCGACTCACAGCATAAGCTGACTTATCTCCCTTTTGAGTGATCTCCTCTACCTCTTCTCTTAATGGTTTTAAAACCCTTTCATCAGCATCCACATAAAACACCCAGTCTCCACTTACTTTCCCCATCGCCATGTTGCGTAACTGGGCGAAATCCTGACCTTTATAAACAAAAACTTTATCAGTGTATTTTTTTACTACCTCCAAAGTTTTATCCGTTGAATCGTTATCGGCCACGATGATCTCATCAGCCCACTTGACTGACTCAAGACATGCTTTAATTCTGTCCTCTTCATTCCTAGTAAGTATAATAACAGAGATCATTATTGTTTCTTTTTCGGCTCTTTTCTAAGTTTAACAGAGTTTATTTCTAATGCAAAATTTAAGGCTAACCTCCGTAGTAATCACCATATGACCATGTTATGATAAGGTCAATACCCTCAGTATCTTGAGATTATGAATTCCCTCCTCAATCACAAAAACACTCTTATTGTTTTCCTTTTCTTCATCTTAACTTGCGCCTTTTTTTATCAAGTTTTCTTAGGAAAAATTCCCTTACCAGCAGATACTCTTGTTGGGGCTTACTATCCCTGGTTAGATTATAAATGGGGATTTCCCACAGGAGTACCAGTAAAAAACCCTATTTTATCTGATGTCTTTTCTCAATATTACCCTTGGAGAGATTTAGTTATCAGTATCTTTAAACAGGGATCCATCCCTTTATGGAATCCATACTCTTTTGCTGGTACTCCCCTTCTCGCTGATTGGCAATCTGCATTTTTCTACCCACCAAATATACTGATGCTTCTCCTGGGGAATATTCGGGGATGGACAGCAATTATTATGCTGCAACCATTTTTATCCATGGTTTTCACTTACCTTTATTTACAAGAAGTTAAGTTAAATAAGTTAGCATCCTCCTTGGGAGCAATTATCTATGCATTCTCCGGATTCTCAATCATCTTTTTAGAATACAACTCTCCTGCTCAAGCAGCCATTTGGCTGCCCTTAATTCTTTTCCTGACTGAAAAATACTTAACCCAAAAGCGGCCTCTATGGCTTGGTTTTATCTCCCTGACTATTTTCTTTCTTTTAACCGCCGGCAACTTTCAGGTTTCTTTATATTCTTTGATTTTGGTAACTTTTTACTTGGCCGTAAGGGCAATCTCCATTTACAGAAAATTAAAACCATCTCTACTTGTTTTCCTCACTGGAGAACTTTTTTACCTTCTAGGTATTGGCCTGGCAGCCCTGCAAATCTTACCCACCTTTGAGCTCTTTCAAAACTCTATCCGGCAGGGAGATCAAAATATCGTGATGTATAACTTTGGGCTGCTCCCTTTACAAAATATTCTAACTTTTTTCGCCCCGGATTTTTTCGGCAACCCCGTAACGTACAATTTTTGGGGATTTATCTACCAAGAAACTACCGGTTATTTTGGAATTATAGCTTGGCCTTTAATTATCACTGCAGTGATGAGAAGGAAGGACTTTATAACCACATTTTTTGGTTTCATAATTCTTATATCCCTACTGCTCATTTTTGATACAGCGATAGGAAAATTAGTCTATCAGTTAAAAATTCCTCTGCTTTCCACCAGTTATGCTTCCCGGGCTTTATTCCTCTTAGATTTCTCCGCAGCCGTGTTAGCTGCAAAAGGTCTAAATATTTTCACAACCGCCAGAAAAACAACTTTTAAAGCAACTTTAACGGTATGGATGATCATCACTATCTTGACTTTAGGAATTATTTTGATTACTCAGGTAATTAAACAGCAACTTCCAGGACTTGATGAAAACACTATTCCCCATCTCTCTGTCTCTTTAAGAAACCTCTTTTTACCTCTAGGATTAATCACCATATTTTTGTTTAGTTTGAAAATGATTTCCAATATTAAAATTGTGACAGTTATTATTTTCCTGCTGGTTATTTTTGACCAATTTCGTTTCGGTCTGAAATACACCCCTTTTATCCCCCAAACTTTCTTGTATCCCCCCACCCCAGCTTTGGAGTTTCTGCAACAAAATGTAGAGTTTTTTAGAGTTGAAAGAGAGAAAAGTGAGAGTCTCCCTCCCAATACCTGGATCCCTTATCGTTTGATGTCTCCCTCAGGCTACAACCCTTTATACTCTAAGCAATATGCCGCTTTTTATAATGTCTACAATACTAACCCGCCACAAAACACTTTTACCCGCTACGCTGAACTGAGTAACTACAACTCCCCTTTCTTAGATTTAGCCGGAGTCAAATATTTAATGTCTGTCAAGAGAAAACCCAATGGATCTATTGATAGCTACGAGGGGACTATCTCTCCTAAAATTGGTTCTAAATTTAAAAAAGTTTTCGAAGATCAAAGCACTGTTATTTTAGAGAATACCCATGTTTTACCGAGAGCTCAGATCATGGGGGAATATGAGGTAGAAAGCGATTACCTTAAAGCCCTGACTAAACTATATCAAGGTTATGATTTTTCCAAGAAGGTTATCCTTAGCGAGCAACCAAGTAAGGATCGCTATAAACTCACTACCGGTGATCAAGCCCAGATTGTTCATTATCTGCCTAATGAAGTTAATATCCAAACATCAACTAAAAATGGCGGCATATTATTACTTACAGATTCCTATTATCCCGGATGGAAAGTCTCCATAAATGGGCTCCCGCAAAAATTATTCATTGCTGACGGAGTTTTTCGGGCAGTAGAGTTACCCACAGGAGAATCGCTAGTTCAGTTTAAATTTGAGCCTGGATCATTTAAATATGGGCTTTGGACTTCCCTAGCAAGCTTAATAGTACTTGTGGTAATCATGAACTATACCGGAAAAAAACTTCGGTTTAGGGATTAACCCCTTAAAAACTTCCTTTTCCCCAATTACCCCGCAGAAAATCAATTAAAGCCAGTCTTTTGGTGGAAATAGCAATATTCCTTAAAGTTTCTCTAAAGAGCGCAAATCTCGTACGAAAGGGTAAAAATTTTGAAGCAAAAAGCATCCGGTTACGGGTGATAAAGTAGTCTTGACGAGGAGACCCCAAACCAGTTGACTTGGCATTCTCATGGTAGATAACAGCAGTGGGTACATACATCAACTTAAATCCGGCCCTTTTAGCCCTAAAACAAAAATCACTATCCTCATAGTATAAAAAATACCTTTCATCGAATAACCCAATTTTGACAAAAATGTCACTCTTTACAAACATTGCCCCACCGGTAACATTATCAGTTTCTTCTATCTTCTCATATTGGCCATGGTCTTCTTCATCCACTCCCCGGTGTCCCCCCAAGACATTATTTAAATCCAATGTTCCTCCGGCATACCAAATAGTTTTCTTATCAAAAAATAAAATCTTTGGACCTAAAACTCCCGCCTGATTTTCTTCTATGGCAATCACAAGTTGGGTGATGGCCTTTTTATCTATCACTGTATCCATGTTCAAAATAAAAACATACTCTGCCTCATCTTCCAGTGCCTTTTTAATCCCCACATTATTCCCCCCGCTGTAACCTAAATTATCCTTATTTTGGATAAATATAACTCCTACTACCTTCTTTATCTCTTCAGCTAAACCATCACCGGAATTATTATCTACCACAATAATTTCTAAATTTTCATAATCTGATTTTTTCACTGAATCAGCACACTTTAAGGTATTTTCCCGAGCCTTATAGTTTAAAATAACAACCGCCACCTTTTTCATAAGAGTTTGTTACGAATTCTCTGGGCTAGATTGACCACCGGATTAGAAGAAAGATCCCCATACTTAAACCAATACTTTATTTCTTGTCCTGCTTTTTGGCTGACATTTTTCACCTCAGATAACCTTACCTCTTGCTGGGTAAACTTCTCCATCTCCCAGACTTTTAAATAAACTGTTAAAAAAGAAAATGCTTGCAGTAAACTTAAAGCCAGTCCGTGTAAGCCATCTTTAAAACCGGAGTTGGCAAAATACCGACCTAAAAACTCACTTAAAGGTTTAGTTATTAAATCAGGCCAATGAAATTTATAGCCTCCTTTTTGCAACTCTTCCGCCTGGGCACTGCTATAACGGTTCATCCTTTCTATAAATTGAGAGATACTGGTGTAATGATAATGATTTAAAGCATACTTTTCTTCATCCGGAAGTTTTAAGCCCTTACCTTCTGTCTTTGGAGGGCGGTGGATTTCATCACCCCACCTGACACTTCCTTTTTTAAAAAACCTGATGTTGTAATCTGGCCACCACATGGAATCTTGCATCCACTTACCAAAGATGATATTTTTTCTAGGAATTTCCATATATGACACTTCATCCTTTTGAACTAGATCAGTTAATTTTTCAGCCAAAGTAGAGGGAATCTCTTCATCGGGATCTAAAATTAACACCCACTCGTTTTTGGACTGAGAGATATTGAAATTTCTAGCCAACTCAACATATTTCTGGCGTTCATGATCTACTACCCTGGCCCCGCTTTTCTTGGCAATTTCTACGGTTTTATCTTCTGAGTGCATGTCACAAACTACCACCTCATTTGCCCAAGAGGCTGATTTGACTGCCCTACTAATAGTGGTGTCATCATTTAGAGTATTTATGACCACTGAAATTTTTCCAGGCATAGTTTTAATGTTACCAAGTAGCCATTAATAAGTAAATGACTCGCTAAATTAAATCGAAAAGTTGCGTTCTTAAAATTCTGATGAAGCGGTTACAAAGGCTGGAAGGGCGTCTAGCCCCTTATGAAGCTGGTAATTATCTAAACTCTTTGCTTCCTCTGGTGATCCGATAAACAATACTTTTTTATTTAATCCCCCAATAAAACTTTCAATTTCACTCTCCGGGATATGACCGATGTAAACATTATCAATCCTTTTAAATTCATACTTTCCTAATCTGTCTCTTTGCTTATTTTGAGCAATAATAATGCTCGGATCTGTTTGGGAATAAACCGGGTAGGCGTATTCAATGTTATCAATTCTGTCCGATACTAAAACGTAATCAAAGTTGTCCTTGTTTGACATTATATATTGGGCGGCGATTTTGGCAGGAAAAGACCAAAATCTGCTTAATTCATTAGATGTTAAAAAAAATATCCTGTTAATAAAAAATGTAAATTGAATGAAAAAGATAAATACCACTGTCCAAAGTAAAAATTTCATTCCCTTTTCTTTCCTGTGACTTACCAAAACGTAAAGTCCTGTCGCCGAAAAGATTATCAGCGGAGGAAGCATTAAAGAGCTCCTTAATGCATGAGGTTCCAGCATCAGTGCTGCCGGGAGAGGAGCTATTAGAAGCCATCCCAAAAGTAAAATAAGTAATCGTCTATTACTTAAAGCAATAAACGCTAAACCTATTACCAACAGAACAATCTCTATTAAGTAAAGCTGCCCCATTAAAGACATATTGTGGCGGGGATTTCTATCGCCATGGATAAAAAGAAAATCTAAAGAAAAATGTGATAAATATCCTTCGCCAATCAAGAGGCTGTTTTCAATATATTTATTATGAAAAAGCGGCAAAAGGTATACCGGCATAGAACTAACCGCTCTCTCCCCGTTTATTTTCTGCACAATCTTTTCTTGCAGTTCCTGCTGTCCAAAAATATTAATAGCTAAAAATCTCTTGTCGGATCCGGTGGTAGTAGATTGAACTGCAACCAATGAAAATCCTACTAACAAAATTAAAGCGGAAATAATTACCGGTAATAGATATTTACCCTGCAGATACTGTCTCAAATTTCCGGAAGTAAAAATTAGCACTAACAAGATTAAAGGAATTGTTAATTTATAGGTCGGATAAGTATGAACAGCGATGGAAAAACAGATTGCAAAAATGACTAACAGCCACGGTTGGAATTTTGATTTAATGAACCCTCTCTCCGATCTAAAGATCGAAGTTTCGGGTTCTTGTCTTGCGACAATAAAAGTAAAAATTCCTAAAACAGATAAAAACAAAGCAAAATGGGTTTCATAGCCTCCCCGGCTTAAATTTATATCCCATGGTGATAAGGCCGCAAACAAAGCGGTGATGGCAGCAACTTTTTCATCAAACCAATGTCTTGATAATAAATATAAAACTATGACAATTCCTAATCCGGAAATAATTGACAGCATCCTTACTCCTGGGGCCGAAGGCCCAAAGAGGGAGACGAAGGGGATGGAAAAATAGACGTATCCGGCAGGACGTCCCCCGCTCATTTTAAAAGTCAGAGGAAGGAAATCTCCAAGCTGATCGTGCCCTGTTTTGAGAACAGAATAAGTATCATAAACTGTCGTCAACTCGTCTCCATACAAAGCCGGAGGACTGCCGGAGATATTAACAATCCTTAAAAGAGCGGCCAAAAGTAAAATTAACCATAAATAAAGTTTAATTTGTAATATTTTTCTATTTAAAAGATTTTTAATTATTTTCATTTAGATACCCTTTGATATATCTTTACATTTTGGGAATTATAGATCTCCTTTAAGTCAAGATCTCTAACATCCGCGGCAAACTTTTGTCCCCAAACCAAATAAACATAATCAATTTTGTATTTACCAAGAAACTGGTTAATATTGTCCGCAGATTTATCTCCAAAAATAAGTTTCCTTTCTTCAAACAAACTGTCTGCTTTGTAACCCATAATATCAACCTGTTCTTGGTCGGCAGCCCAGGTTCTTCTTCCTGAAAAAGCGGAGATGTAACCTGTATCATACCAGGAGTAAATTGGCACAGGAGGATAATATTTATCTCTTTCATACTTATTAAATGGCGCTGTTAAAATAATTGAGTTTTCAGTTGAATTTTCTCTTAAAGACTCCAGAGCCTTTACCTCTTCAAAAGTAACCTTCGACAATGGTTGGTTAGAATAAAACTGCCAGAGCAAGCCGATCTGAGTAGGTACAGCTAAAACCATAATAATAAGGCTAAAAAAAAACTTAGCATAAGATGATTTAATTTTAGCAATTAAGATCGAGGCGCTTACTGCTGCCAGAAAGCCAAAAAATAATAAAAAATACTGATTATATTGAATAACGTTCCAGGCAACTCCTTTTTGGACAAACAAAACCGGAAGCAAAAATGAAGCAGCTGTAACTGACAGAAAGAATAAGTTAAACGGGTGTTTAAAAATATTCCCTTTTAAATACTGCCCCACTGCCAAAAATCCTAAAAACCTCATCCCCAAGTTTCCGAATAAAAATATTAGCAGCGCTGTTGTTTCCAATTGGATAACTCTTTTGATATTACCCTCTGATAAATAAGTCTGGCGTCTTAACTCCATATCAAGCCAATTTAATCTATCCGGAACCACTACCATAGTCCTGATAAACCACCACGGCTGCCAAACTAAAAATTCCTGGGAGCTTTCATTGTTGGGAAGATAAAGGATTAAAGCCGCTACCAGAGTAGTAAAAAAAAGTAATAGTGTTTTAAAGTACCTTTTACTGAGGATCTCCCATAAACCAACTATCAGTAATCCCCCTAATATCAATGTACCGGCATAAACTTTAAACTCAATAACCGTACCTCCCAAAAGTGCAGTTAGTAAAAACAGGTTATTTGTTCTATTTTGTAGGTACTTGTAAAAAAAATACAAAAAGGCAGTCAGTATAATAAAAGCTGAGGCATGAGGAGGGTTTCCTAATACCGATTGAGTTTGAGAAACCCAGAAAATAGCTTCGCCGTTTAAATTGCCGTAACGAGGCAGAGTTAATAAATAACCAAAACTGCCGGCAAAGTAAGTAAAAATCATCGCCCAAATACCGGCAGAAAAACTTTTTGACCAAAGGCGAACAAAAATAAAACTGCCCAGCCCCAACAGAAGAGAAAATAAAACCGGTATGAATCGGAAATAGATATCAAAACTGGAAAATCTAAACAGCCGACCCATTTCCGACATTAGCAAATCAACAAAAAAATGATAGTTTTGCAACTTGTGACCGGCATATTCAGGGTTTTGGAAAGGAAAAACATTACTCTTCATCTCTTCCATTAAGGCAACATGCCAAATCCCATCATGACCATGAGAGCTCCAGAAATAATAACCTTCCGAGTAAGGAAAACCTGAGGGGGCATTGACTACCACCTGACCTGTTACACCGACCGCAAGAACAGTCAGGAAAATGATTACTGTTTTTTTAGGGTAATTAAAATTAAACCGAAACAGCTCTTTTCTGAATTTAAAAAATATGACTAATCCCGCCAAGGGAATCACCCACATTAAAAACCGAAGGTTAAATACGGCTAAAATATATGCCAGTAAAGTAAAGACAACCAAACCGACAACTGTAGACAAAGTATATTTTTCTAAAATTGATAGCGGGGAAACCTTCAAAAGTTTAATTATACCGAAACCAAGCGCCGTAAAAATTACTAAGCTCAGGGCTAAAAACAATAAACCAAAGATAATTTGGATAAACATCTCTATTTTAAAACTTCATAAATATCAACTTCGCGATTATTATAAATATGATCTAATCGTAACTTCTCTTTATCTAAAAAACTATTAAATATTTTTGGCAAGTAAATATACTTTATATTACTATCATTTAAAAATTTTCTCGACCACTCGGCATCTTTACCCCTAAAGAAATCCTGGGCCGAAACCAAACGTTTTTTATAATCATTTTGGAAAATCTCCTGCTGTATTTCATCCTCTAGAAAAGTGGTTTTACCGGAAAAAGCTGATACATAGGAAGTGGTTTCATAGGCAAACAAAGGATAGGGCGCTTGAAATTTTTTTCTCAGGTTTTCATCATAAGGATAAGTTACAACTACCCCATCAGGCTGCTTTTGAAGCCATTCTAAAGCTTCCAGCTCAGCAAAGCCTATACCAGAAGGTGGTTGTCCCTCAAAAGAACTTTTAAAGGTAGCAGCGCTACTGATTGGGGTAATAAGTAAGATAGCTGCCACTAAAGAGAAAGTAGTGATTCTAAAATAGTTATTACCAATTAGGTTCATTTTTCGTATAACATAGACAATAGTGACCGCAGAGGCCAAAGCAGTAAAATATAATAGATAGTAGAAAAACTGGATAGAATTCCAGTTATTTCCCTTCTGGATAAAAAGCAAAGGAATAACCAAAGAGAAAATGGATAACAAAAATATTAAGGAAAATTCTAAATTCTTCCAAATTTTTCTCTTTAAAAATGATCCCACCACTCCAAAAGATAAAAATCTAGTCCCTAAATTCCCCACAATAAACAATCCTAAAGCCAAAGCTTCACTTGTAATAAATTTCAGCCATTCTCCTCTTTCAAAATAGGCCACTCTTGCCTGTGACAACTTAAGCCATCCTACCCTGTCGGAAAAATCAACCATCGAATGGACAAACCAAAAAGGAGAAAAGACTAAAAGCCCTCCCGCTCCACTGTTTTGAGGTAAAAAAACCACTAAAGAAAGTGCCGCTGAAGCAATAAAAACTAACAACAAAAATTTTTTCTTGGCAAAAATTAATTGCTGCAGGGAGATTAAGAATAAACTACCCAGCACTAAAAGTCCGGCATAAACTTTAAACTCAATAAGTGATCCAACCAACAAAACTAAGATCAGGCAGGTAATTTTACTACCTTGGTTAACTAAATGTCTAAAAAGCAAGACAATGGCTACCATCAATACTAGGGAAATGGCAAAGGGAGGGTTGAGGTTAAAAGACACCGGCTGGTTAACCCAAAAAGTTGATTCTCCACCCCAGCTTTTACTTTTCAAATATTCCACAATCCAACCGAAACTCCCACCAAAATAAACAAAATACAAAGAGGTTAAGGTTATTAACTTATTTTTAAATAACCGCGTCACTAAAAGGTAAGTACCTAAACCTAATAATAAAGAAAGTAGCAGCGGATAAAACCGGTACAAAAGGTCTAATATCGGCACAGTAGAAATTTTGTTAGTCTGGGCCACTAATAGATCATAAAAATAATGGTAATTGTTTAATAATGTCCCTGAAAATGCTGGATTTTGAGGAGGAATCTCTTTGACTAACTGATTAACCAAGGCCTGATGCCAGATACCGTCATGTCCTGTTGGTCCTTGAAAGCCGATACCAAAATCATAAACCCACCCGGAACGCATCATCCCCAAAGACTGAAAAATTATTCCCCCAATTATTATTGCGCCAGTTATTAAATAGCTTGGGGAAAGTATTTTCTTTAATTGGCCAGTTACATCTACTTCTAGATAAACTCTCTTGATAAAAAAAACTGCTAAGGTTAAAAAAGGATAGATAAAGATTAACCATCCTAATTTCAGATAACCTAGCAGATAGGAAAGTAAGGTGAGTAACACAAATCCTAAACAAATAGAGATGAATAATTTAAACATTGAGGACTCACTTTGAAGATACCGGGCAAGTAAAAATCCGGGAATAAATAAAACTCCTATCACAAAGAGCGCAAATTTTATAAACTGCCAGGATAAATTGACAGTTACACCGACAATATCGACAGACCGTTTATCCGTCAAACCTAAAGATCGGTAATCTGTACTTTCTTGGGAGTTAATAGCCTGAAGGATCAGCCCATCAATTGAAGATACTTTGCCGTCTATATCAATATCCCGGGGTAAAAATTTCACCTCTTTTCTTCTTCCTGCCTCATTAGTGTAACTTAAAAGATACTCCTCCCCGAATTTTTTAATATCTAAACCACTAATTTTACCTTCATCTAAAACTAATCTTCTGCCGTAAGTCACATCATCTAAAACCCGGGTGGGGAAAGTGGCAAAATTTAACTGCTGACAAGATTTTAAAAGACAAATTTCCTCTTGCCCCTCCACATATTGGCGGATATCCCGAAATAAGCTGCCATCCTTATTATAAAACCAACCAGCCCGGTAATAAGGATTCATAAACCAGACTGATTTTTGGGATGATTCTTTAGGATCATCAGCGATAATAATCTGTTCTGGAGAAATATCAGGAAATTGTTCCTTGTACCACTTAGCAAAGTCACTCATAATAACAAGTTTTAATTGACCTGATTGTCTTTTACTGGCTAAAAATTTCATCTGTTGGCTATACTCTGGACCGTATTTTGGCCAAGAATAAGAATTTTCTAGTCCTACCACCACCTGATTTACCTGGTTAAATTTCTGATTGGTATAAAGATCGATCAACTTAGAAAAATAATTTATATCTAAATTGTGATAATCGATATAATCGTTGGCCTGAAGGCTATAAGTGCTTTCTTGCACTCCATCACCATAACCGTTAATCGGATCACGAGAGGCCCATTGCATCATCACCACTGGTAATTTGCTATCTTTGTTCTGGGCTGGAAATAAAGCATTAACCTTAGAAGGGTAATATGGAGTGGACCAATATTGTCCCCAGATTTGATAATTATCAGTAGTATATTGATCGGCTACAATTAAGGCTGCCTCAATTTGGTATTTTTTTTCCATATAATCCAGAGAATAAGCATCAATCCACCAAGCCCCAACAGACTTAGGATAAAAACCAAAAACATTTTTGAAGTTACCAAAAGCGCTGTCAATTAATTTTTCCCTTTCAGCTATCTCATAACCGATCAAAAAGACACTGCCCGCATAATGCCAGCTTTCTGACTGACGGTAACTGACTCCAGCTTCCTTGTTCCAATTGGGGGTTATCTCTAAAAAGAGGCCAACCTCATCAGCAGGAGACGCTGATTTGACTATCTTGACTAAATCTGGATCTTTTAAAACATCAAAACGGACCAGCCAAGTGGCAGGAATATTTTGCTGCCTTAAAATTTCCATTTGCCCCAAAATAGCCTCAGAAGGTTTTTGATCTTCCATCTCCCAAAAGTCCGATCCCCGGACAGGATTTACTACTGAAACAAAGGAGTTATTTTGAGCCTCAACTAAATCCGTGTTCATTAAAAACAATAAAGATATGATTAAAAAAACTAAATATTTAACCACTTTTAAGACTCCTCAGATCAGCTAATAATACTTTCCCCTTAAAAGAAATGACTAAAGCATAAACTATAATCCCTAAAGTGACAGCTAATATCAGAGTAAAAACGTCCCGGACAAAATTTTGGGCAAATAAGTAAACAGTGCCAGCCATAACTGACGAGGCCACCACTGGCCAGGCTAGAGCGTTTAAAACCCGCACCACTAAAACTCTTTTTACTAAGATAACGGGCAGGAGGGAGGTAAAAGATATCACAAATGAAGCCAAAGCCACACCCAGATATCCATATTTTAAAACTAACAGCGGGGTTAAGACCCAAGTAGAAACCGTCCACAAAATCATCAATTTTAAAGTCGTCTTAATATGCCCAATGGCATTTAAGGTATTGGTAAAGGTAGTTGAGATAACCGCCCAAAAGGTGGAAAAAGCAAAAAAGTAAAAACCGAGTAGTGCTGGCTGCCACTTAGAAGAGATAACGTAGGTGACTAAAGAAGGCAAAATTGCTGCCAGCCCAAACAACGCTGGATAAACCAGCAGAGCAGTAACAAAAAGTGATTTTTCCACAGCCCGGCCTAAATTGTCTTTATTCCCCTGTAATCTGGAAAAGGCCGGAAAAGAGATCCGGATAATAATATTCATCATCTCTAAAGGCAAAAAGGCCATATTTTGAGCCCAAGTGATAAAACCTATTCCCAATGGTCCAACCATCCCCGCCACCACCAAGGGAACTAATCTATCCTTCACCAAAGCTAGCAAGCTGTTAGCCTGAAAAGGCAAACCAAAGGTTAAAAGTTTTTTGGCGGCGGTTTTTTCGATTCCTAAGCTTAACTTTACCGGAGCCAAAATATAAATCAGTGAGGTGCCACTCAATCCTCTGGCTAAAGCAGCGATGGAAAAGCTCCAAATTCCTAAGTTAGCTAAAACAGTAATAATCAGCAACCCGTTAAAAATTAAGGTTTCGACGATTTCTACCGCCACTAAAGGCTGAAACCTTAGCTCCCTCTCCAATAAGACTGCCGGCACTACTTTTAAAGATGATAGCAAAAACGATATTCCTAACACCCGTACCAACCAAACACCGGCCTCATCTAAACTATAAATCTGGCCAATGAGGGGGGCTCCCAAAATAACTATTAAGCTTATACTGAGCACTAAAAGCTGCTGGATAGTAAAGACTGTTTTAATATCATCTTGGGTAATATCTTCTTTCTTTTGAATCAAGGAAGCAGCAAGTCCAATATCAGAAAAAAAAGCCAAAAAGACAATCACTGCAGTAGCAATATTAAAAATACCTAAAGTTTCTACCGGCAGAGTTCTGGCTAAAATAACATTTAAGGTAACAAAACTAATAGCCCGCAGGGCTATTTGCCGGGCTGTCAAACTCATAAACGAAGAGGCAGCTCTCTTTTTAATCTCTGATAAAGATAAAGATTGTCCTTCTTTCATAATTTATCTAAATAAACCATTTAAGTAATAAGACAACCAACGGCGTAGCGGCTGTATTTGAACTATCACTCCAGCCAAATATAGAAAAAAGCCCAAACCTGTTGCTAAGTTAGCTAAATCTCTGACAGGAGTATCAAACAGCCTAGCCTCAACATTGTGCTTGCCTGGCCCCAAGATAAAAGTAATGAGTCCCAAGCTGTTATCCTTATAGCTTATCTCTGCCTCTTTGCCGTCAACTAAAACTCTCCAGTTTGGAAAATAGAATTGTGACAGCCTGATAATAGAGTGCGTTTTAGTCTCAGTTTTAAAAGAGATCCAATTAGTGCCAGACTGATAGTCTGCAATTTGAGATTCTCCCGTTAAGACCTGATAGCGGGGGATTGTTGGCTTGACTGAAGATTCTTCAACTGAAGACGGCAAAAAATCTGCTCCTGACCGCTCAATCCGATAGATGTATCCTAAGCCACTTTCACCAGAACGGACATAATCTCGTTCTAAAATTAGGGGTACAATATAAAAAGAAGCCAGTAGTAAGCTTAACACTAAAGAAGCCAGGCTTAATTTGAACAGTTTAAAATTTGAGTGTAACGAAAATTTCAAGCTCTGCTTAAAATCCCTTCTGCTTAAAAGAGTGGATAGAAGAAACACCACCGAGGCCGGCAAAAATAACATTGCGATAATATGATGAGAAAGAACCGATATTGCTGCAACTAAAGATAATATTAAAACACTACCTTCGGCAGGGATACAAATCAAACGCCTTAAAGCCCACACTAAAGCCGGAATCAAAGCTAATACCGCGATTTCCCCTAAAGAACCGGTTCCTCCATAGATTACTACTGCAGAGGACACCAAACTATAAAAAATGCCCAGAAAAACCTTTTTCTTAGCAGTCCAAAATTTTGGGGCCATCAGATAGACAAAAAGATAAGCCACCAAACCAAAAAGAGAAAAGGTAACTCTGACTGCTAAAAGAAAGCTGTGGGTAAGAAGATAGCCCGCTTCCCCCAGATAATAAGGCAAAGGCGCGTAGTAATTAAATAGGGGATAACCGTACATTTGACCTAAATCAGGAACCCAGCGGCAGGGGATCTGACCATCGCGCAGGCATTTATCGATCTGATAAACCCGCATGGTCTGATTGTAGCTGGTTTTAATAAAATAAGGAGAAAAGGTCAAAGCCAAAAACAACACCAAAGTGAATAAAAATCCTATCAAAAAAGATCTGTTTTTAAGCATCATCGAATTAAGAATCGGCTTTCTTGGGAAAAAAATGATAGATAAAATACAACGCCCCTCCGGCAAATCCGGTCTGAAGCAGACTGCGGGCAAAATTATAATCCGGGTTAATACTTAAAATCTTCCAGATTGATGGGGAATTATAAAGAGAGCTGTTAAGTGGTGAAAAAAGTCCCAATGATAACCCGGGATCAAAGAAAAAAATCATTCCCGCAAAAGTGACCATCATAATGGCAGCCGGAAGGATAGATAAAGATGCTTCTTTCACTAAGCTTAGTATTATAAAGGGTGCCAGCCATAAAAACCACTGGGGATGGAAATGGGTAAAGATAAAGAAGGGTATCAAGGCGATAAAAAAGCGTTGCCAGAGATTCTCTACTCGAGCCGGGATGGTTAACATTACTAAGTAGAGAAAGGTCAGTAATATTAAAAAAAGGAAGATGGCTTCACCGCCGGAAACGGCTATTTGAGGGTATAAACTTTTAAGAGTTTGGTTGGCTACTAAAGCTGTAGAGCGAAAACCGAAAGAGTGAATAAAAGGTAAAATAGTCACAAGATATGGCAGCAAACCTAAAGTCACCACACCGACTCTTTCCTTCCAACTAGTAGCTAAGGAGGCTAAAGGGATTAAAAAGAAAAGAGGATAAATCTTAAAGGAAGCTCCAGCACCCAAAAGCAGCGCACTCAACAGTAAATTCTTAAGCCCCCTCCCCTTTTGCCTTAGTACCAGATATAAAGCCAAGGTCGAAAAGAAAACGGGAATAACATCAAATTGGCCCATCATATAAGTAGCATAGAGATTGACCGGATTAAATATCCATAAAGTAAAGGCTAAAAATTTCTCTTTTGGTGAATCAAAAAACTTAGCCAGTAGAAAAGCCAGGGGAAGGTCAAAAAGAAGGTATGGAATTTTTAAGAGTAATAAATGTAGGTAAAGTTGTGATTGCCCTAAGACCTGTGCCACATCAACTAGGAAGTTTAAATGGAAAGAAGGATTTATCCAACCTACGGTGAGCCAGCTAAAGCCTCCTAAGAAGAAATAAACCATGGGAGGATAGTTAAAAGGATAGGCAGGATAAGTCTTTACAATAGGATCACCCGCAGAAAGACCAGATACAAAATCATAAAAGTTTAAAAGATTACCCCCTCCGATAACATAACCTGCCAAATCAAGGTGTCGGATATCGGAATGATAAGTGATGGCACCCAAAGTAAGGCGCAAAATCAAACCAACAGTTAATACTATCCAAAACTTTTGACTCATTTAGAAAATTATAACTTAAATTTCTTAAAATGGGGATTTAAAATCCACCATAAAGCTAGCAGTAACCCTGATAAAGACATGATATCTAAAACCTTTTTAAAGTTGGTTTCAGTAAAACTAATTTTTACCTGATGCTCCCCGGGAGGGACTTTTAGAGTAATCTGGCCAAAGGGTTTCCCAGGGATAATAGCTGCTTGCTGCCCATCAATTTCTGCCTGCCAACCAGGAAAGAAATACTTATTGAAGTTAATTATCATTGGATTCAAAGCAGAAGTCTCAATTACAACATCAAGCTCACTTCTCTTAATAATATTTTTAATGTCCCCGCCCTTGGCACTAACCAGGGGATAATTTTTATCGGGACGCAGTTGGGTATCTTTAGGCAGCCTAAAATATTCTTCTTGTATCTGTAAATATTCTTCATTGGCTACTGGTACAGGAATATAGCGTTTCAGATAATAATCATCTCCTCTTCCTAAAAAATCTTCCGGCCGGAAATTACTAATATTTAAAACTATCACCAGCCCAATAAGGGTTGCCGTCATAATCTTAGGTCTTCCTAATTTACCTAAGGTCATGATTAAAAGAGGCGTTATAAAAGTCACCATTATTAAAAACCTCCAAGGAAACTGAAAATAGGGGAGGAGGGGTAAATTTTGCCAAAGAGGAGACGAGCGGTGGTTCATCATCATTACAGAAACCGCTAAGACCAGATAAGCCCAGATCAAAACCACTTTTTCTCCGGGGGAAAACCTCCTCCAAGAAATCGCCAGGATTGGCACTCCTATAATTACTAAACCTAGGTTGATGGTCCCGATAAAGAAAGGCATCCCATCGTAAGGCCCTGGCACTGAAGCTCCATACCCCCAGTGAGGGGTAATTAGCTGCCTAAGTGTGGGAAAGTGATCGACAAAATTAAAAACCGTATCGTATTTCATAAGAACACTTTCCACTATCGCCGGCAGCCAAAAGTAAAGGCTGATTAAAAGACCTAAGAAGACAGTTAACATCAGCCCGACTAGACTGAACCATTTTTTAGTCTGTAAAAAGATTCTTAAAAACCCCAGTAAGAAAATAAAAGGCAAAAACATATAAGCGGTGATATTGTGCGACAGCACTAGGGAAGAGAAGGCCACCCCCCCAATACCCAGCCAACGGTAATTAATCCGTTTAGAATTTTCCACTGATGTCAACTTCACCACTGATAAGGCAACCAGGGGTAAGATCGCAAAGGAGACTATCTCCCCGATGGCCCCCCGAATATAGAGATCCACTGCCCGGTAAGGGGTGTAAACATAGATTAAAGCTCCGGCTAAAGCAAGCCCGCGGTTTTTAACTAACTCTTTAAGCAACCAATACATTCCCAAAGCAGACAAGATAATACTTATAAAAAAGACAGCCTTAATACTATCTACCAACCCTAGACTTAAAAGATGAAAAATTTCTGCTATATAAAAGGGTAAGGGGAATAAAAAATTAAACAAAGGGTAGCTAAAACCAAAACTTAAATCAGGGGCCAGGCGGGGAGGAATTTGTCCCATGGAAATCGCCCGGTCCATCTGATGAAACCAGCCAATATGCATATCATCGGAAGCTCCATAAAAACCAGGCACTAAAAGGGCCCATCCTGCAGGTAATGATAATAAAATCACCCAAACCCAAGTTTTAGTGAAAAATTCTTTGACGTTTTCCATACCAGGCAACTCCCCCGGTTATCAAAAGTGAAATCAATGTTATTATATTACCCAAGTTTCTAATTGGGGTATTCGTTAATTTCCCAGCCACTTGATATTCTCCGGGCTGTAAATCAATCATCACCCGGCCCATTAAATTATCATGAGAGTAGGGAAACTTTTGTCCATTGACTGTCACTTGCCACACCGGAAAATCAAAAACCGGTATTTCCACCACTGCTTTCTCAGAAACATTTATGGAAAAATTCCAGCGGTTGGAGCGGTTGTCAAAATCTCCCAATGTAACTTGACCGGACACAATGATTGGTCTGTTAGGAGCTCTCTCTTGAGGTTCATAGGCTGTTTTGGGAAGGTAATCCAAAATGCTGGCTTTTTGCTGAGTCTCCCACATCTCTCCTGACAACTTTTTCCGGTCAGTCAGTGTTGGGAAAAAGTGCTCCGGTTTAAAAAAACTCCAATTTAAGGCCATGGTGGAAACTATTATTAAAACCAGTACCACTTTTTTGGCCCGACCTGCCAGGATCAATATAAGGGCTCCTCCCAAAAGGCTGGCAGAAAAAATAGCCAGTGACAGGAAACGCCAGGGGAATTGAAAGAAGCGCAAAAGGCCGATGGCTTCCCAGACAAAAGCTGATCTATTATGGGTCATAAAAACTGACATTAAAAATGCTAAGGCCAGCAGGATGATTAAGATGAAACCTCTGGCCGGCAGCTTGTTTAAAAAATCTTTTTTAACCAGCCAACCTAAAAGACCTAAAACTACCGCTGCCGGCACTAGCCACCAATGAGGCCAACCGATTTGAAAAGACAAACTATCAAAAGGACCGGGGATTGAAGCCCCATACCCGAAGCTGCGGTCAAAAAACAGCTGCCCGACAGTTACAAAATGCGCCCTAAAATTTAAATCCATTCTGGTTAAAGTGTCTGTTCGTACTAAAGAAGTTTCCACAAAGGCCGGCAGAAGAAAAAAAGAGGCCAGACCAAAACCTAAAAGTAAACTGAAAACTGTTGTCTTAAGGTGAGCCCATTTTTGAATCCATAAAAACAAGACCCCCCAGATAAAAATTACCGGCACAAAAAGCAAGGTCATAATATTGTGGGTAGTTAAAAAAGCTGCCGAGGACAAACTTAAGCCTAAAAAATTTCTTTGGGAGGGCTTTTTGATAAGTCTCAGCAGAAAGTAAAAAACCAGCGGGATTAAAGCCAAAGCAAAACTTTCTGCCACTGCTCCCCGCACATAAGCGTCTAAAGCCCGGTAAGGAGCAAAAAGGTACAAAGCAGCAGCTGTAATACCGCTTAATCTCCCCCACAGTTGCCTGGCTAAAAGATACATCGTGACTCCCCCAGCCACCAAGGGAATTAAAAATAAAGCTTTGGCTGCGCCCAGATAGCCTAAAATATAGCTTAAGATTGCACCCAAATAGTAAGGGAAAACACTATAGTAGTTAAACAACGGGAAGCCGTTACCATACCCCATATCAGGTACCCACCGGCAGGGGATCTGCAGATCTTCCAGACACTTTCTCATCTCAAAAATCCTCATCACCTGCAGATCGTCATGGTGAGAAAAAAACCCCGGCAAAAACAAGGGCCAACTGACCAAAACAAAGGACAGGGTAAAGAAAATTACCAACCAATATTTAGCGATGATTTTTAGCATGTTTTCGGCTTAAAAAAATTAATACTCCTAAAACTATTATACTAGTTAGGGTAATTAAATTACCGATCATTCTAACCGGAGTATTATTTAATCTAGCCTCTAAAATATGCTGGCCGGCAGGAATTTTAAAAGTAATCAACCCCAAGCAAAATTCCTGACCCCGGCAGTCATTGTTCCAGTGAGTAATTTTTTGATTATCCACCTTCACCTCCATACCGGGAAAATCATATAAAGGGAGTCTTATTAAAGATAGTTCCCCTGCTGTAAGTACTCCTTTTTGAAAATTACTTCCTTTTTGATAACTGGAAAAGCTTACCTGGCCTTCTAAAACCTCAGGTTGCAATGGAGCCTTAGAGGTTGGAGGCAAAGTAGCATAAATGGGCAGGTAATCAAAGATGCTGATGGTTAACTGTTTTTCCCAGGATTTACCGGAAAATTTATCAGCATCGGAAATATCATACCACTGGTAAGGTTTAAAAAACCCTCCATAGAAAACCATAACAGCAGCTATTAAGGCTACCCCTAAGACTTTGGCCAACTTTACTTGAGGAATCAGATAAACAGCTAAGGCTCCCAGAAGTGATAATAAAAAGATGCTGTCTGCCAGTATCCTCCAGGGAAACTGCAGCCAGGTTAACATACTCAAATGTTCCCAGATAAAGGTGGATTTTTGATGGATTAAAAATAACACCAACAGATCAACTACAGCCAAGGTTAAAATAACTAAGGACAACTTTTTTTGCTTGCGGAAGTTTAAAACCCCTAAAGCAACCGCCAAAAGACCTGCTGCCCAGTGGATTACTCCGGTAGTCATCGATAAATCATCTCCCGAACCCAGGTAGGAGGAACCATAGCCAAAATGGTTGGATAAAAACAGTTGTTCTAAATTTACAAAGTGCTGGCGGTAGTCAAAATATCCGGAAAGCATGGAATCAATATGAACATAAGGTTTTTCCAAAAGAACCGGCAGGGTAAAAGTAGCTGCCAGCCCTATCCCTAAGACTCCTCCCAGTATTAGCTTTGTTAAAACCTGCCATCTCTTTTCTAAAATTAACCACAAAAGTGCCCACACTCCGGCAATAGGCAAAAAGATCATGGACATTAAGTTGTGGGTAAAAAGCAGCAGCCCGATAGATAACCCCATCCAGGCTAAATATTTTACAAAGCCTTTTTTAATCAGCTGGTAGATTGACCAAAAAATTACCGGGAAAAAGACGAAGGCCCAAAATTCACTCAAAGCTCCCCTGACATAAACATCTACAGCCTTATAAGGGGCATAAGTGTAAAGTATGGCTCCAACCAAAGCCGGCCAGGAACCTAAAAGAGAACGAAGAAAAATAAACATTGTTATAGCAGAAAAGATAAAACCTAAAATAAACAGTATTTTGACAGCATCGATAAATTGGAATCCTACTAAATTAAAAATCTCTCCCAGATAATAAACACTGGGGGGGTAATAGATAAACTGGGGGTAACCATATTGGTAACCGGCATCAGGCACCCATCTACAAGGAATTTGCAGATCCTGGATGCATTTATCCAATTGATGGATCCTGAAAGCCTGCAGGTCATCCTGCATCCAAAAAAACCCCGGACGAAGTAGTGTATAAAAAGTAGGGATAATTAATAAAATTAAGGCTACTAAAAACTTATTACTCTTGAACCAAATAACCATTTTTTTATTATATCAGTTTCACTATCTTACTTAGGGTAATGGGGTGAAAGAACTGCTTTCTAAAGGAAATATTTTAAATAATAAAATGGCATCTTGAGGGCGGTTTTCTCCCTTAGCTTTAGGGTATTCTCTCAAAAGTTCCATGTTTTCTAAGGCTTGTGGGAAACGGGATTTGTTAGCCACAAAATAAGTAGGATGCTCTTTGGCAGCCTGTCTTAGCTCATCAGAGACCTCTGCCCTACCCCCTACTATTGAAATCTTTTTACCTTCTGAAGCTTCATGGGAATACTTGTCCAGGTAAATCTGCAGCCCATCAGGCAAAGTCCCAAAATACCCTTCCGTCCCCACTACTACCCCTTCTTTCCCAGCCTCCTGGATTAAAAACTGGGCAATTTCAGAAAAACCGTAACCGGCGGTCCAATCTTCCAGATAACCTCTCCTTTCACCTTGAGGCAAAGGGACAGCTGCCGGGTTTGTCAGCAGTTGGAAGCTAAAATAAAGCGGAGATAAAAGCAATACTACCAGCAGCAAGCTGAAACTTAAAAATGGTTTTAAGGGGATCCTTGATCTTAAATACTCTACTCCCCAGGCTGCCAGTACGAAAAGCGGCGGTATGGTAAATAGGATATAACGGGCGGTAAAAGTTTTTAAAAGGGCCATCTCAGCTGCCAGAGGTATCAGACTCCAGACTAGAACAACTAAAGCCGGGAGGTTTTTAAAAATAAAAGTTAAAGCTATGCCCAAAAAGATAAACAACAGTACCGGCCAGGTTAAAAAGATCGGAAACCAGTTATTAATGTCCCCCAAATGGGGTAAAAAAGGGTCCAAGGGCCTGCCCACCAAATCCAGGGGTGAAAACATATAGTCCTGATTACGGGAAGAAAGGTTATTAAAGTTAGGACCCAGCCTTAAGGCGTTATATATCACCAGGCCGATGGTTACAGCCACTGCCCACAGCCCCACCATCTTTAAAAGCCTGGTCTGCCGTAGCTTAGGAGACCAATCAAAGATTAAAGCGGTCAGGGGCAAAGCCAGAAGACTAAACATCCCCGGAGTTTTAGTTAAAATCCCTCCTCCTAAAGAAAAACCCAGGATCATCGCTAAATCCAACCTTAATTTTTGAGCCAGCAGTAAGGCTAAATTTAAAGACCAAACGGAAAAGGCTGCCAGCAGGGAATCTACCAAAGCCATCCTGTCAAAAAAAACCATTAAAGGGGTGATTACTACCAAAAATGCTCCTAAAAGCCCCACCCTTAAATTAAAAACTCTCCAGCCTAAAAAACCCACTCCCAGTAAAGTTAGATATCCGGAAAGGACAGATAAGATTCTGCCAGCTAGTAGTGGATCAGCAAAAATTTTAAATAGGGGCATCATGGCCCACATAAAAAGAGGTGTTTTACCATCAGATAAAGGTAAAAATCTCAGTGTTGGTTCAGCCCTCATTACCTGAGCCCACCTGATATAAATCGCCTCATCAGCAAAAATTGGCTGTAAAGTTAAATTAGGTAACCTTAAGGAAAAATATAAAGCAGTAATTAATAGGAAGAAGAGTATCTCCCATTGATATCTTTTAAGCAACTTAACCATATTTGCCATCTAAATCATCTTTTCTGATCCGACCCATATCTTTTAAAGCCTCCAGTGCATCATGGATCAGTTGGACTCTTTCGGTCCCCACATGGTGCCAAGTAATCGGCACTTCAGCAATTTTAAAACCCATTTTTCTGGCTAAAAATAACATCTCAATATCAAAACCAGCATTCACAGCAGCCCCTTTGGCCTTCATCCCCTGCCAAATTTGTAGCATCTTAGGAAAAACTTCCCTGATTGCTTTTTGGTTAAAGGCTTTAAAACCACATTGGGTATCAGCAAAGGGCAAACCTAAACTGAGGTTTCGGATAACAGCAAAACCCCAGGCAGAAAGTTTTCTGATTAAAGGGGCCCCTTCCCTGCCCTTTCTAGAACCTATGACCACATCAAACCCCTCTTCAAACTTAGGAAAAAATTTCTCTATCTGATTAATAGGGGTGGACTGATCCAGATCAGTAAAAACAATTATTTCACCTGAAGCCTTTAACATCCCGCTGATGACTGTTAAAGCTTTACCGCCATGGGGATTCCTGATTAACTTAAAACCCTTTTTGCTTTTAATAAACTGCTCAATCACATCGGCAGTCTTATCGGTGGAACCGTCATCGACAATCAAGACTTCATAAGGGTAAGCTTGTTTTTCCAGGTAAGAAGAAACTTTATCCAAAACCCCGGAAGAGAGGTTTTTCTCTTCATTATATGCTGGAATAACTACTGACAGTTTAAGGTTACCCATAAGCTACAACTAACATTATATGGAAAGTATCCCCTCCTGGCAATTGTACCTTCCAACTAAAAAGCTTATTTTCCTGAAGGGTTGGGGATTAGTTTAAAAACCTTGATACCATCAATTTCCTTAATCCATTCTACCTTAGCCCAACCATAAGCTGATATTTCATATTTAGGGCTGTTGATGGGGATACACTCCTCATCCTCACAGACCACAAACAACTGATCAGTAATTTCTACCGGCACCACCTTTGGTTTATGCCCATAAAGATCAAGGTAATATTGATAAGCTGAATCATAATTACTTTTAGCCAGCAGGGCAAAATTAAAAGGTTGATTATCGGACTGATCAATAATAAATCTGGCCACCTCCTGAGTTTTACCCAGTTGGTTATTAGGAGGCAAAAGTAAGGGGCTTTTTTGAAAGTTTACAAAACCTAAAACTATCACAAATACCCCTCCCGCTATTATCTGCCATTTACCCTTCAAATATCCCAATAGCCCTCCAATTAAAAGATAAGGGGCCGGGTTTAAAAAGCCTAAATAGTGATCATAAATTTCATTTTTATAAAAAGACAGGCCTATTAATCCTAAAATTAACCAGACACTTAAAACTTTATAATGCCAAGCCAGAGTTTTACCAGCCATCTTAATTTTTAGGGAAATCAAAAGTGTTAAAACAATCAGCATTGAGACGAGGAGAGTAACCAGCCAATTTGCCCCGCCTATATACCTCCCTATTAATTTCTCATTAAAAATATTGATTATCTCCCCTATTCTGGTAATTAAATTAAAACTGACTGCTTCTCCTTTACCAAAAAACATCTCTTGAGCCCCGCGGTAATTTAAAAAGTTATGGCGGAAATCAAATAGCACTAAGGGAAACATCAAAAGTATAAAGGCCAAAACAGCACCCACAGTACCAGTTAAAAAGAAGCGTTTAGAAGTTTTACTTAACAGCTCCATCAGCCAAAGCACTCCGGCAACAGGTACTAAAATTAAAGCTAAATAGTGCATCTGCAAAGCTCCCGCCAGCACCCCGCCGGATAAAATCAACCACCGAAAATCCCGGCTTTTGTGGGCTTTATAAAAACCTAGTATTGCCAGTAAGGAGAAAAAAGGGGTGGGATTAGGGTTCCAGGAAAAACGGGAATAATTAATATTTACCGGGGAAACAGCATAGAGAAAAGAAGATATAAGGGCCGGATATTTACCAAACCACTCCCTGGCTAAATAATAGATCAATCCTACCGCTGCCACTCCAATCAAAGCTACCATCCCTGAAGCAGCTACGGGGTTGAGCCAAAAGACAGCCATGGAGACAACCATCATATAGTAATATAAAGGTCCCAAGTAGAGATTACCAACTGAAGTAGGAGGACCAATAAAGGGCAAATCATGATCTACCAACAAACTTTTGACAATAATAGCATCCCTTCCCTCATCTCCCAAAAAGGTCATATATTGATCAATTTTGTAAAACCTGAAAAAGGCTGCCAAAAGTAAGATAAAAGATATTAAAAGAAATTCCCCGCGGTTTTGTTTGATCCACTTGATCATCTGATCTTCCACCACAGTTTAAAAAGATCAAGGTATGATTTTATAATCACTTTTGGCTTAACTCCAGTCGGACTACCTGCCAAACGTGGATAGTGATGAACAGCAACCTGAGCAATTTTAAAACCGGCTTTCTGGGCTTTAATGACAAGTTCGGCATTAATCATACCCCCGATAGTTGATTCAAGAGGCGGGATTTTTTCCAAAACTTTTTTACTGACCATTTTAAATCCGGTATCAACATCTTTAATATTTAAACCGAAGAAGAGGAAGAGTGACAATGCCCAGCCCTTGGCAGCTAACACTCTAAAAAAATTATCACTCCTTTTTACTTTAAAACTGTAAATAACATCAGCTTGGTCAGTCTTTTCCAAAAACTTCGTTACTTCCGAAAAATCAAATTGGCCGTCAGCATCGGTATACACTATCCAATCATACTTAGCATTAGAAAAACCTGCCCTAAGGGCATAACCATAACCCCCCTGGGGGAGGTGGACTGTTTTAATAAAAGGATGCTCTTTAGCTAACGCATCAGTAACTTCAGGACTTTTATCTTTTGACCCATTCTCTACCAGAATGATTTCATATTCTTTAAGAAGCAGTTTTTGGAGTACCACAATGGCCTTTTCAACAACAAAAGGGACGTTGCTCTCTTCATTATGAACCGGGAAAAAAACTGATAAAGAGTCTGCCTTCATCCCAATAAGTGTAGCACAGATGGCTAATCTTATGCTAACATAACCTCAATGAGTAAAACTGTAAAAGATCTCATCATTATTGCCATTTCTACTTTATTGTTAACCTTTTTAGTCTGGCTTCCACACCTGCTCCAGCTTCCCTCCTTTTATGGATTAGATTTTAGCCAAGGGTTTAATACTATCTATCGAAATTTTGATGGCTTGGAATATGTCATTATTGCCAAAACTTTATATGACCCGCAGGCCATAGCTAGCTTACCTCAATCCTTACCAGCTAATTACTTCGCTGCCCATTTTCCAGGCTATGCCTTAATAATTTTACTCTTTGCTCCCCTGCTGGGTTTTTTAAAATCAATGCTTTTTACCTCCCTGCTTTTTACCATTCTTTCTGCTGTTACTTTTTATTTTTTACTTAAAGATTTTAAACTTAGCTCTCAACCACTCTTTCTGTCACTTCTTTTTCTGCTGCTTCCTGCCAGATGGTTAGTAGTTCACAGTGTTGGTTCAGCAGAACCCCTCTTTATCTTTTTTGTTTTAGCTGCTGTTTATTGGTTTTTAAAATATGAGCAAACGCTTAAAAGTAAATTGATTTTACTAACCACTCTTTTTGGAGTACTGGCTCAATTTACCAGACCTCCAGGAATACTGTTATTTATCGCCTTAGCACTTTATGTTGGCTGGAAACTGCTTAATGACAGCAACTCCAACTTCACCAGAAAAATTAGGAAGACTCTTCCCTATTTCCCTCTATTATTAATTCCAGCTTCCCTTTTAGTAGTCTTTTACTGGTACTCTCTAACCTATCAAGACTTTTTTGCTTATTTTCATAGTGGAGATAATATCCATCTGACCTTTCCTCCTTTCCAAGTATTCAATATAAACCAAACTTGGGTAGGAGATATCTGGCTGGAAGATATTGTTTATATATTTTTACTGGGATTTTTAGGAGGGCTGTTGCTTTTAAAACAGAAATTAATTCTACCAGGAATTTTTGTTCTAACTTATCTTTCAGCTGCTATCTTGGTGGCCCACCGGGATATTGCCCGCTATACCTTGCCCATTTTCCCCTTTTTACTGATAGCTTTTGAGAAAGTTTTAATTTCCAGGGAGTTTAAGATAGCTTTTACTATCATTGCTTTAGGCATATATCTTTATGCTCAAAACTTTATCTTAAATAATACTGCCCCTGTCCCCAGCCTTCAAGTTTTTAATTAAATCTTTTCAGCTTTGTCTAACATAACTTCAATAATTAGCGATCCCCATTTTTTTAACTAATTTACGAACTTCTCTCCTATCAGCATTAACATATTTATTATCATATTCTTCTGCCGTTAAAGCTTCACCATTTACTCCAACCAATACGGGAAATTTTAAAGCCATTCTTAAATATTTCACATCCGAATAAAAAACCCGATCACTTTTTATAAGAAGGTGATCTTTGTTTATTTGATAAGGCACCTTTAATCCTAAGTGTTGTAACTGGTTTTGGACATCTATTTCTTTTGGTTGACTTAACACTGCCTGAGCGCAAATTTCTTTTTGAGATTGAGGGCAAAGTGGCGAGCAGTAAATCTCGGGGCGTATCCACTGACAATTATAATCAGGTTGATTAAATAGGCAGCTGATGGCACATGAGGTTTTCTTAAAATAGGGTACTTTTGACCGACCCAGGAGATAATCAACTCTAGCTCGACTCCGGGCAGACATCTGCTTCAAAGAATCATGAATATTTAATCCTATATCATAACCTGAATCAACAGGTAGACCTCGTTTGGTCATGTACTCCACAATACTGACATCCAGCTTTAACGCTGACCGAACAATACAGTGGAAATATTTTTCACCCAGTTCCATAATCCTGCGAATTGTTTTTTCAGAATCATTGACTCCTTCAATGATTGGTCGGTAATAAAGAATCCTCGGCAAATGTGATTTTGACAGATTTTCCATTGTTTCTAATCTCCTCTCATCAACCACTTTTTCATACTCAGGAGGTAAACCAGAAAAGGTGACAAAAATAACAGGCCGAATATTCTTATAATTTTCAAGACGGTTAATTACTTCGGTGGGTAAATATTCTTTAGTAATTAAACCGACAATATTAGTCATTCCTCTTACTTCTAAGCCATCCATAATTTTAAAAGTTGTTGCCTCAACCTCTTTTTGAAACGGATCAGTAGCACTGTTGTGAATAGCCAGAGGAATCTTAGGATGAAAGTAGCGATGATTGGGAAGTGAACTTAAGATATCTTCAACTTCGGCAAATTGCTGGGGAACAAATCTGTTTTTAATATCCCATCCATGCTTATAACAATAAACGCAGTTATTTCGGCAACCAGCTACAGCATTAAGACAAAGAAAATTTTTTGCCAAAACAATTGGTTCTAATTTAACTTTAATGTTTTCCTTTTCAGCTTTGCGCCGCATTTCTCTAAATTCATATTTACGCAAGCTCTTTTCAAGTTGTTCCTCAAGACTGATATTGTAAATATTGGCTAAGGCTATGAGAGAATAGAAACTGTCACCTAATTCTCTCGCTAAATCTGGGTTGTAAATATGTTCTCTTCTACCATAGTCAGTAAGTTCAAGTACTTCCTTAGCAAGTTCTCCTACTTCACTGGATAGATCTAAGGCGCAGATTTCAGGGGTACTGGCTAAATTTAATCTTCTGGTTGCTTCAGCAACTCTTTTTTGTATTTCAATCATTTCTAAATCCAGACAGTTTTCTAAAGGGATCATATAAATCATATCTTATACCTTCTAGCCAAGAGAATTTGAGTCAAATTTTTTTGACTTGTAGTATAATCTCCCCAAGATGCATCCAGTCCAAAAGCAAATACTTTCCCAGCTTATTTTTAATCCTTGCTTTCCCTTCTCTAAGCTTAAATCCAAAGAGGTGGAAGGAAATTTATTCATCTATCACTTAAAACAATTGATAACAGAAGGTTTGGTGCAAAAAACTTCAGATGGTAAATATGAATTGACCTTAGAAGGTAAAATTTATACTGATAAATTAAGCCTGAAGACTTTTAAGCCCAGAATCCAACCTAAAATAGCCACTTTAATAGTTTGTCAAAATAATCAGGGAGAGTATTTACTTTACAAAAGAAAACGTCAGCCATTTTTAGAACTAGTTGGCTTTCCCTATGGAAAGATTCACCTGGAGGAAACCACCCTTCAAGCTGCCCAAAGAGAACTAGAAGAGAAGACAGGTTTATCAGCTAATTTAAAGCACCTGGGAGAGGTTTATCTTACTACCTTTAAAGATCAACAGCTTTTAAGCCAAATGTTATGTCATATTTTCTTTACAGAGGATCTCAAAGGAAGGCTAAAACAGTCCTTTGAAGCTGGAGAGTGCTTTTGGGGGAAGATAGAATCTTTTAAACCAGAAGAGCTAATCCCAGGAGTTTTAGATGTTTACAAGTTAATTAAATCCCCTTCTAATTTCCTCTTCTTCCAAGAATTCACTTACCACCTTTAAGCTATATCTATTCCTTAGCTTCACAAGGCCAGGCCTTGCAGGAGTGTCCCTTGCTTAAATTACTCAACTAAATTGGACGATCGTTTAAAAAATACAAATAATGACGTTGATTCTGCTAATGCATTCCTCTATAATTGCCCATAATCGTGGAATCTAAAAATGGCTGAACGGAGTATTTTTGATAACCCCATCGCTGAAGAAGCCTATCATAAAAGTGGAAGTCTGCTTTGGTTAGGTAGTGAAACCAATCCAAACAACTTAACAATTAAATGGCCAATTAAAGACTTTGCGCATGTAACCTCCACATCTGGTGATTTTGCCTGCTCTTTGCGCCAGCTTTATGAATACCTCAGGATGGCAGAATTTTGGCCTCAAACATCTTTATACTTTTTATCACATAAAACCAATCGGGTATCCGTACTATCTTACTTTCAACAGATTGCTGATTCAACCAATAAAAGAGTAGTTGTCTGTGATAATAGCCCTAAAGGCCGATATCAGATATTAAGAACAAGCCTCTTGTTTACATTAGAACCAGGAGTTACTCTAGACTCCAGATTACAACAAATGCATCAACTTGCTCACCAAGGAGTAGATATACTTTCATTGAGTACTAATGTGCGCTCTATAGTACTTATTGGTTCATTGGCTGATGGCTTTCTTTATCCGAGTGATATCGATTTAGGAATTGTTGTTCGTAAACCATTAAACGCATTCGGGAATAGGGACATACACAATGATGTAGTACAAGTAAGAGCTGGTGATCGATGTTTATCCAAAATACCTTATGGGTGGGAAGGTGAAGTTGCAGGCCATTATATTGAAACTCCTCTATTGGACCAGCTAGAAAAACTCTTTCTAGATGCAGCTACCAATATCCATGGGGTAATTATTCCTCAAAAACATTATTTCCACCCTACTTGCTGTGGATGGCATAATAAATGGCTTTCCACTTTTCGCCGAGGGGCTACTATATATCAAGGTCGACCAACATCAGAAGACAAACTACAAGGCATTTACTACTCTTTCGCTGGAAAAATTAGTGACATTAAGGGAGAAATTGGGGAGAGGTCACATTGGTTGATTGGCTAACGGAATTAAATTATTTCTAGCATCGAAAGGCCGAACTTTGCAAGGATATCTCTTCTCATTTTATTATACTGAAGCTAGCTCTTTTTGATGTTTCCAGGTTACCAAATGGTTAACTGTAAAATTCCACATCATCACCGGAGGGATGGTGGCAAAAAAGTATAAGGTATTGTAGGCCAAACGTATGGGCCCAAAGTAGAAAAATCCATCTCCAAACAGTTCATGTAAAAACTTGACAATCAACACTGCTATAGCTAGACCTCCCAAACTGACTAAGTTATAAAGACCTAATTTTTGCCAGATATTAGTTTTAGTTTTCCTATACCTGAAGGTCCAAAAATTATTAAATACAAAGTTGTTGATAATGGCAATCTCTGTCGAAAAAGCTTTGGAAGTAGCTGGAGGGAAACCCCCCATGTTGATCAACAGTTTATAAAAAATAAAGTCCACCACTGTCCCTGTAACTCCCACCAAAGCAAATTTAATAAAAGTTTTAGCTCTCCTGGTGATCTTAAAAAGAGGCAGGTTAACCCCCCACTTGTGAAGCCTGACATCCAAAGCATAGGTAATTACATCATAAGTATAATTAAAAACTTTATTCTTTGAATATCCTTCTTCCCGGTTTTTAAACACTAAAGGTACTTCTTTATATTTGGCCCCAGCAAGTATAGCTTCATTTAAGAAAGCAGGCTGGACGATGAATGTCTGCTCTTTCCAGGGCAGTCTGTCAAAATTTATCTTATTATATAGGTCTGGAGTAAAAGCCCGGGCAGAGTTAGTTACCTCCTGAATATCAGAAGGACCCACCAGTACGCGTGTCACCAAAGAAGCTCCTAAACTGAAAATTCTTCTTAAAAAAGAAAGCTGATTTTTACCACCCTTAACAAATCTTGAACCTAAAGCCAAAGTGTACCCCTCATTTAAAGCCTTCAAAAGTCTCGGTAATACATTAGCTTCTACCTGGCCGTCAGCATCAAGTTGGGCCAAAGCATCTGGCTTGAGGTGCTCTAAAGAAAATTTATGTCCTTCTACCAATCCCACACCTAAACCTTTACCTACACTAAGAGCGTGTATCCTTTGGTCCTTCTTCCCTAATTCTTGAGCCAGTTTAAAAGTCCCATCAGGGGAATTACTGTCAACTACTAAAACTTCAAACTTCCAACCAGGAGCATTTTTTTCCTCAGCAAAAACCTCTTTAATAAATTTCTCTAAACTATTTTTCTCATTAAAAGTAGGGAGTAAAATAACCGCTTTTTTCATGATGGATTGATTGTATGAAAATGTCCTCTTTTTTACAACTAAGAATCAGGAGAAACGGGCCAGATCTGATTGCACCATAATGCCCACCAACTATTTATTTGAAGGTGTTTAATATTTCCTATGCAATATAAATTAAACCAGTCTCCCCAGTCAACTACGTTCAGTGTATTTGAATTTTAAATTTCCAAGACGCACTTTTCACCGATAAAAAATTAAAGGACGCATTCTGGTGCCCCTTCCTCCAGTTGGAATAATGGCTTTCATTTTAAATTTCATCTTAAAAAAGCAGGCCTTGCAAGATTATTAAAGCTAGGGCAGCAATTAAAACATATTCTATTATAATCTCCAAAGTCAAACTTTTATCTTTATGGTGATGGACTAAAGCTACTATCACATAAATTATGGCAGCTAAGGTAAAAATCTGAAATTGAATTTGAGGAGAGAAACGGTAGGCAAAGAGGGTAAAGATAAAAATCGGCACAGTAAAAAAGATCACGGTCATCAAATCAATTTCCGGTATTTTTAATCTGTTTACTCTTTTCATCGAAGATAAGTCAGACCTTGCAAAATATCACCTGAATTGCTAGCCAAGATGGCAGCTCCGCTGACTGCCAAAAAGCTTAAATGAGCTAAATGATGAGAAGATATTCTAAAAACTCCTCTTCTTCTTAAAATAATTAAGTCTAAAAGCAAGAGAATTGAAATTAAGCCCATAAAGATTAGACTAACAGTCTTAGTTAAAGCTACAGGGTCAATTAAGGGTTTATTTAGGGAAAGGGCGCTTTGAATGTTTGAGCCAGCCACCACCATCTCCCTGTTGGGAACAACCTGAGAGGGCTCTTTAGTTTGGCTGGCCGGACCTACCTCTGCCGGAGCCATGTCCAGACTGACTTTTTTACCCACTAAATCAGTCTGTGGAGCAGATTGAGGAACTGCTGCTTTAGTGTAAGGAGTGCCAAACATCTGGACTACTAGGGTAGTTTGCTGCCCCTGCAGTGTTCCATCAACCACGGCAATACCAATCTCTTGATATTTAGAGTTTAGAAGGTTATCCCGATGAGAGGAGGAATTCATCCACGCTTGAACCACCTCCTCTGAAGTTTGAAAGTTTTTAGCTAAATTTTCCCCGGCATAGACAAACTTATAACCTGACTTGGTAATAAATCCCCAGGGGTCTTTACCGGTAGGGGAAAAATGAGCCCAATAGTTTTCTTCAAACATGTTAGCCGCTTTCGCCCGGGCTGCTGCTGCCAGGTTAGGATTTTCTACCAGAGGAGGAAAGCCTTTTTGCTGTCTTTCCCGGTTGGTTTCTTCAATAACTCTTTGCATATTAATGTTAGCAGCTACTCCCAAAACCCCTGGTTGATAAATGCTGACTAAATCCAGACCTACTCTAAGCAGCATAAACAGCAACAGGTAAATTAGCAGAAAATGCCAGGATAAAAGATGAGCTTTTTGGTGAGTTTGAGGATGAGGCAAAAAATAGTGGCTAAACTTTTTCATAACCTAACTTCTGCTATTAAGTATATACAAGTTTCACCGGTTTGTTAATGGCACAATTAACGGGAATATTTAAGGCAAATCCTAAAGCCTGAGCTACAGAAGCTCCAACCCTCAAGCCGGTAAAAGATCCGGGGCCAGTCTCTGCCTCAATCCCTGTTAAATCTTTCCAGTTCAGCTTATTCTTTTTCAAAAGCTTCACAATTAGCGGCAGCAGTACTTGTGAACCGAACTCAGTTTTTTCATTCAAACTGTCCACAATCTTCTCCTCTTCCTTCAAAGCCACAGTCACTGCCTTTTGATCTTTAGTATTGATATAGAGAATCATCTCCAAAATTTTAGCACACTTAAATGGATATCTAAATTTTGAGTTTACCTTCCCACACTCCATGTGGGAACTCAAGGTTCAAGCGTAAACTTTTCACTTCAGCTGCCTGGCCTAAAGACTGAACATGCATCATACCAATAGCTAACCTGATATAATTCCATCATGGAAGATTTACAGAAGAAACTTACTGATTTAAAAGAGAGATTCTCTAAAATTGCCCGGCAGTTTGATGCTGAAAAACTCCGACAGGAAATTAGGGAGCTGGAAACCCAAATGAACAAACCTGGATTTTGGGATGACCAAAAAGAGGCAAAAGGGATATCCCAGCAACTTTCCCAAAAACAAAAGCTTCTTACTGCACTGGAAGGGTTAAGGAAGAGAGTTGAAGCAGCTCTAGAGTTTATTGAACATTCTGATATGCAGGCTGATCTTGAAAAAGAAGCTCAAGAGATAGAGGAGCAGCTTGACGATTTAGAACTTCATCTTTATCTCTCTGGCCTCCACGATGAATCAGAAGCTATTTTATCTGTCCATGCCGGGACGGGAGGGGTGGAAGCGATGGATTGGGCAGCGATGTTAGCCCGAATGTATCAAAGATTTTTTGAAAAATCGGGCTGGAAGTATGAGACCTCTGATGAAAGTTTTGGAGAAGAAGCCGGGTATAAATCAATCTCCATGATCGTTCATGCCCCCTATACTTATGGATATTTAAAGGGAGAGGCCGGTACTCACCGTTTAGTTCGTCAATCTCCTTTTAACGCTGATAACCTCCGGCAAACATCTTTTGCTTTAGTGGAAGTCTTACCCATTATTGAAAATGACGCTGAAGTTGAAATCAAACCGGCAGAGATTGAGTTTGAAGCTTTCCGCTCCGGAGGAGCAGGAGGACAAAATGTTAATAAAGTAAATACCGCTGTCAGATTAAAACATTTACCTTCTGGTATTGTTATTACCTGTCAAACGGAAAGATCCCAGCTACAAAACAGGGAGAATGCCATGGCCCTACTTAAAGCTAAACTGTGGGTTCTAAAGCAAGCTCAAAAGAAAGAAACTCAGAAAAAATTTAAAGGGGAAATAAGACAAGCGTCTTGGGGAACCCAAATCCGTTCCTATGTGCTTCACCCCTACCATCTGGTAAAAGATTTAAGGACCGGAATAGAAACCTCCAATACCGATGCTGTTTTGGATGGGGAGCTTAAGGACTTTGTTGAAGCCCAAGTACGAAGAGAAGGACTGGACAAAAATCAGTTAAAGCAGTTAGAATAGGGTAGTAAAGAAAAATGTGGATCAAATAAACCAGACCCTGCCCATAAAAAAATTTAGTCTTGATAATCCCAACAAATTATTTTTGGGAATTTTAATTGCTTCTATAATTTTAGGGGGGGTTGCTGGTTTCCTACTGGCTAATTCTGAGAAGAGCTCAGCAACATCCCCGGCAACAAGTGGAAACGACAGTCCCAAAACAGCCCAGCAAGATAACCGCACCTTCCGGGATTTTGCCGAAGGGGTTATTCAAAAAAGATCTGCCCCCAAAGACAGCGAAGAATATGTCGAAGGAACCCATATCTTAGTACGGCAAGTCGGATCCCCAGTGGCTTTAACATCTTCAGTAATAGACCTTAGCCAATATGAAGGGAAAAAAGTTAAAGTTTTTGGAGAAACCCAAAAAGCCATTAAAGAAGGCTGGCTGATGGACGTCGGCAAAGTTGAAGTAAAGTAGCACCAAGTGATGGGTAATTTTGCTGTAAAAACTAGATAGCAGTAATAAATATATCAGAATTACCCAAAATATAAATGATATCTTTTAAAAATGTTGCTAAAAAGTTTGGCCCAAGTATCATTGCCCTGGAGGATATTAACCTCGAGATCCAGGAAGGGGAGTTTGTCTTTCTGGTGGGCCCTTCCGGAGCCGGCAAATCTACACTGCTTCGACTTTTATCCCGGGAATATCTGCCCACAAGCGGTAAGGTCCTGGTTGCAGGGGAAGACCTGGCTAAAATTAAATCTTCTCAAATCCCTCTTTACCGGCGGAAAATAGGCTTTGTTTTTCAAGATTTTAAGCTCTTAGAAGACCGGACAGTTTTTGAAAATGTGGCCTTAAGTTTACAAGTCCGCGGCATAATTGATCATGAGATAGACAAGGAGGTTGAAAAAACCCTGAAGCTTTTTGAAATCTGGGAAAGGAGGAATCTTTTTCCCCGCCAACTCTCAGGAGGGGAGGCTCAAAGAACAGCCATTGCCCGGGCAGTAATTGGTAAACCCAAGGTAGTTTTAGCTGATGAGCCCACCGGAGATTTGGATCCCCAAACTGCCTGGTCAGTCATTCAGCTTTTGGGGGAGATAAATTCCTGGGGAACAACCGTAGTGATGGCCACCCATAATAAAGAAATCGTGGATACCCAAAAAAGACGGGTTGTCAGTTTAAAAGAAGGCAAGATAATCAAAGATAACAAAGAGGGAAAGTACGAGATACATTAACAGATGGTTATTTTTAATTTTGTCAAGAAAAATATCAGAAGGACTCCGTACCAAGCTTTAACAGCCACAATGGCGATGTTTCTAGCTTTTTTAGCCTTTTCCAGTTTTCTGCTTTTAGCGCTGGGTTCCCAGAAGGTGCTGCGTTTTTATGAGAGTAAACCCCAAACCATTGCTTTTTTCAAAGATGGCACTAAAAATGAAGATATCCAGGCTATTCAAGACGCTTTAAATAGCACTGGCAGGGTGACCAAATTCAAATATGTCTCCAAAGAAGAAGCCTTAGAAATCTACCGGGAACGCAATAAAAACAATCCGATGCTTTTGGAACTGGTCACTGCCAACATTCTTCCCGCTTCTTTAGAAATCTCTGCTTTAACACCTGATGATTTAAAACCCATCGCTGAGGTTTTAAGAAAAGAGCCTGTGGTGGAAGAAGTTGTTTTCCCGGAAGATGTAGTTGCTCAGTTGGCTCAAGCAACTAAATTTATCCGTACCATCGGGGGTAGTATCGTGGGATTTCTCATTACTTTCTCCACCATTATTATTGTCATGATTATCGGTTTTAAAATCCGGCTTAAAAGAGAAGAGATTGAAACCATGAAACTGATGGGAGCCTCAACCTGGTTTATTAGGATGCCTTTTATTATTGAAGGTATTATTTATGCCCTTATAGGAGCGATCATTGGCTGGTTGGCTAACTACTTTATGATCTGGTACTTTGAACCTATTTTAGTTGATGGTAACAACCTCTTTTACTTTGAAATTAGCCAAATCCTCCTACCAGTAAGCCCAATTTTTATGCTGGAACTGCTTATGGCTCAAGTAGTGGTGGCTATTTTAGTAGGAGGACTTGGGTCGCTGTTGGCTGTCCGCCGCTACCTCCATCTCTAATTTCTACCCCACCTTAGGTTGTTAAGATGTTTACGAAGATATTAACTACTATCATCTTTATAGCCACACTGTTGGTCCTGGTGACTAATTTCCCAAGCACACCTTTTTTGGCTCAATCATTAGAAGAGCAGGACCGCGAATTACGGAACATTCAAAACCAGATTGTTGAAACTGAAAAAAAGTTGGCTGAAGCCAGAGGGCAAGAAAAAACCCTTAAATCCCAACTTGATTTTATTGATACCCAAACCAAATTAACTGAGCTTAAAATGGCTCAGGCTGAAGCCCAAATTATTAAGCTGGAGAAAGAGATCACCGATCTTTCCAACCGCATTATCAAACTTTCCCAAACAGTTGATTCCATCACTGAGGTGTTACTCAGCAGAATTGTCCAAACCTATAAATACGGTAATTACTCCACCATTGATCTCCTGTTTTCTTCTCATGGATTTTCTGATCTTTTAGCCAGAGTTAAATATATTCAGGTGGCCCAAACCAATGATAAAAAAGTCCTCTATCAACTTCAGGCAACCAAAGAAACTTATAATGATCAAAAGACGGACCGGGAAACCAGACAAACCCAGCAAGAGAAGTTAAAAAAGGACTTGGAAAGATATCAAGTTCAACTGAATAACCAGAAAAAAGCTAAACAAGAGCTTTTGGAAAAAACCAAAAATGATGAAAGCCGTTACCAGCAATTAATTGCCCAACTTAAAGCAGAGCAAGAATCCATTGCCCGAGCTATTTCTAATGTTGGTGCGGTGGTTGGACCGGTAGAAAAAGGTCAAACCATTGGCGCCATGGGCAGTACGGGTTGCTCCACAGGGCCGCATCTGCACCTTGAGGTTTTTGAAAATGCCAAAGTCGAAGGGGGCAGAATTGTTGGTACCCGGGTTAATCCCAAGCCTTTTTTAGACAACGGCAGGTTAGGACCGCCGCTTAGAGGTTATCCCGATGAAACCACTATTACCACCGAATATGGAGAGGTCTACTTTTTAGGAACTCACACCGGTTTAGATATTGCTCCGAAAAGTTATGAAGGTGTCGGCAGAGCTATTTTGGCTTCAGAAAAAGGTATAGCTTATTCCACCTCTGCCCCTTGTAAGGCAAATATACCTGGAGGCAGCTCGGTGGGTAAAGGCATTATCATTGATCACCAAAATGGCCTAGTCACCCTCTACTGGCACACTCTATAAGTTATTTCGTTTGGAAAATATTGATTAACATGATATGTTAAATTCATGAGAAGACTTTGGAAAACTCTCTTGTTGACCTCTCTTATTGGTGGATACTTAATCATCGCTTCAACAACTAAAGCCTCGGATATTGTCTTAAATGAAGTTATGGCCAAACCAGATGATGAAACCGAATGGGTAGAGATTTATAATCCCACTGATCAAACTGTTGATCTTACTGGTTGGATAATCAAAGATGGTAATAGCACTTCTGATGATTTAACACTAGATGGGGAAATCTCACCTTTAAGTTTTAGGGTGTTTGATCATTCCAAAGGGTGGTTAAACGATAGTGGAGATGGAGATACTGTCACACTTTTAAACGGTACAACCACTATCAATTCATATACCTACCAGAAGGCTTCTGCAGGGAAAACCTTTGGTCGTCAACCGGATGGCGGTTCTTGGGCGGAAAATCTAACTCCAACTAAAGGTAGTACTAATGGCGATCCTCCTACACCTACCCCTTCTCCTACCGAAACACCAACTTCTACCCCCACTCCTAGTGACACTCCTACCCCGACTAAAACTCTCACTCCTACTAAAACCCCCACCCCTTCCCCTACTGCCAAACCCCCCACTCCAACTAAAAATCCTACAAAAACACCTACTTCTGCAAAAAGTAGCACCGACAATTCCCAGGTTAATTTACCTTCTTCTATTTTATCCAGCAGCAGTGCTGAAGAATATTACCCCACAGTTTTGGGGGAATCTGTCTCTATTACCCCCGCCCAGGAAAATACCAACAGCCCTAAATTAAACCCCTTTTTAATCTTGGGAGGAGGCATACTTATCATTGTGGGGCTAAATATCCTTGTTTATCTGTATAAAAACCGCTAATATCCAAACCATGAAATTTATCACTTACTCAGCCGGTGAGACTCAGCAAGTGGCTAAAAATTTAGCCCAACAATATCATCAGGGAGGGATTATGGCTCTTTTTGGAGAGTTAGGAACTGGTAAAACTACCTTTACTCAAGGTTTTGCCGAAGGCTTGCAGGTTTCAGGTAAGATCATCTCCCCCACCTTTACTTTAATTAGAGAGTATCCCCTACCATCTCAACCACAGGCTAAACTTTATCATATCGATCTTTACCGCTTAGAAAGTCCTAAGGATATTGAGCAGTTAGGGATAAGGGAAATTTTTGATAATCGTCACAATATTGTGCTTATTGAATGGGCAGACAAATTAGGTAAAATCTTACCTCCTCAAGCAGTTAGAATCTATTTAAAAAACCTGGGTCAAAACACCAGGGAGATTGAAATAAGGTAGTAACTATTGGCTTTTACGTTTTTTTAGTAGTTCTAAAGCTGAGCTACTAGTAGCAGTCGTAGTAACGGTTGCAGTGATAGTCGGTGAAACCACTTCCATATTCACTAGATTTGGATCTGGATTAGAAACTGCCTCAGGAGTATTCCCCTCAACAGGGACAAAGATGCCAGAGGTCCCTCCACTCTCCTCTATCGGCACTTCAGATGGAGCTTGGGAGAGCGGTTTACCAATCCCTAAGATAAAATACGCTGAAGCTCCCCCCACCGCCAGCAGTACTAACACTCCAACCAAAATAATCCACTTGGGAAATCCCATAGAACCGGATGTAATCACCTGTTTCTCCTCTGAAGAAGTAGGAATAACCATCGAAGAAGCAGTAGTAACTGCAGAAATAGGAACCTCCAGGGGTGCTTCTTCTCCACTGCCAGTAGTTCCCACCAAATGACTTAAATCAGTCGGAGCAGCCTCATTTGAGCCAATTGGACTAACTAAAGGGTTAGTAGGGGCACCGGCATCTAAACTGCCACCGTCAGGGCTTGATCCAGTTGGAATGGAAGAAGGAGCAAAAGTCGGTGGGGGTTCAATATTACCAAAGCTTTGGGTAGTTGGGGCAGAAAAAGCTCCTAAGTCTTGAGAAGGCCAGGAAGGCTGGTAGACAGGGTTGCTATCAGGAGAAAATGTCGGTACGGGTGCCGGGGTGTTAGGATCTGCAGGAGCAGCTTCACCAAGCCCAGAGGCAGGTGGAGAGGCAGGAGATAAGCTGGGAAAATCTAAAGAAGGACCAGGAGCAGATAAATCAGCTCCGGAGGAAGGAAAAGCAGTTGCCGCTGGAGTATTATCACCAGGATCAGAAGAAGAAATAGGAGTAGGGGGAACACCAGGGGCAGAGGGATTGGTTGGGTTATTGGGATCCATAGGCAGTTTTAAATACTAGAGTTAGTTTATAGAAAATTACCTTACTAGTCAATAGTTATTACTTTTGTTAAGTTTACGATATAATAGGGTAGCTTGAAATTAGAAAGGTTTGTCTGATGTTAAACATTTTTAGCAGATTTATTGATTCCAATCAAAAAGAGCTCAGCCGTTTTTCTAAAATAGTGGCTCAGATCAACGATCTGGAAAAAAAATATAAAAAGCTGACTGACCAACAGCTCAAAAAAAAGACTGAGGAATGTAAAAAGCTCTTTTCTGAGGGGGAAAGCCTTGATCAACTCCTGCCTGAAGTATACGCTGCAGCCAGAGAGGCTGGCGTTAGAACGTTAGGGCTTCGCCTCTATGATGTTCAGTTGATAGCCGCCATGGCTTTACATGAAGGAAAGATTGCGGAACAGAGAACCGGTGAAGGTAAGACTTTCACCGCTGCCCCAGCTTTATTATTAAATACTTTAACTGGTCAAGGAGTCCATCTGGTAACTGTTAATGATTATCTAGCTAGGCGTGACTGTGGTTGGATGGGACCTTTTTATGACGCTTTAGGAGCAACCTGCACCACTATTATTCATGAACAAGCTTTTATCTTTGACCCCGCCTTTGTTGACCCAACTCATGCCGATGAGAGGCTCCGGCATCTTAGGCCTATCTCCCGCCAGGAGGCTTATGCGGCTGATATTACTTATGGCACCAATAACGAGTTTGGCTTTGATTATCTTAAGGACAATATGGTCTTTTCCTTAAAAGACAAGGCGCAACGGGGCCATCATTTTGCCATCGTTGATGAAGTAGACTCTATCTTAATAGATGAAGCCAGAACGCCGCTGATTATCTCCCGGCCGGCGCAAGAACCTACCAAAAAGTATTATGAGTTCGCTGCCTTAATGGAGAAGCTCTCCTCTTCAACTGATTATGTCATTGATGAAAAACAAAAAACAGCCAATTTAACAGAACACGGTATCGTCAAGGTAGAAAAAATGCTGGGCATCGATAACCTTTATGAAAAGGATTTCTCCACTCTCCATCACATCGAGCAGGCTTTAAAAGCCAGGGCCCTTTTTCAAAAAGACCGTGATTATGTAGTCAAAGATGGTGAGGTGATTATTGTCGATGAGTTCACCGGCAGGCTGATGCCAGGGAGAAGATATTCGGAAGGATTACATCAAGCGATTGAAGCCAGAGAGGGGGTGGAGATTCAACAAGAGTCCCAAACTTTAGCTACTATCTCTTTCCAAAATTACTTCAGGATGTATAAAAAGCTGGCGGGAATGACCGGAACTGCTGCCACTGAAGCAGAAGAGTTCCATAAGATTTACAAATTAGAGGTCTTAGTTATTCCCACCCACATGCTAATGGTCAGAAATGACCTCCCCGATTTGATTTACAAAACCCAAAAAGCCAAATACACCGCTGTTGCTCACTTAGTAGAAGAGCTCCATAAAAAAGGCCAGCCGGTGTTAGTTGGCACCACCTCCATAGAGAAAAACGAGTTTCTATCTGAGCTTTTAAAAAGAAAAGGTATCTCCCATGCTTTACTTAATGCTAAAAACCACGAAAAGGAAGCAGAGATTATCTCTTATGCTGGAGAAAAAGGGGCTGTGACTGTGGCTACCAATATGGCGGGGCGGGGAGTTGATATTAAACTGGGCCAAGATGTTACCAAACTAGGCGGGTTGTGCGTTTTGGGTACGGAAAGACATGAATCCAGACGGATTGATAATCAGCTGCGAGGCCGTTCCGGACGTCAAGGCGACCCCGGAAGTTCCCGGTTTTTTGTCTCTTTGGAAGATGATCTGATGAGGATCTTTGGAGGCGAACAAGTAGCCAGGCTTATGGATTTTCTAAAAATCCCTGAAGAATCTCCTATCGAACATGGAATGGTTTCCAAGGCTTTAGAATCAGCCCAAAAGAAGGTGGAAGGCCACAACTTTGATATCAGAAAACATACTGTGGAATACGATGACGTAATGAACCAGCAACGCCAGATTATCTATGGAGTCAGGAATAAAGTTTTAGAGGCTGCAGATGATCCTCAAATCCATGGACTCAAAGATGATGTTTTAGAAAAAATTGATAAGGCCATTGAAACTTTGGTCCAAGTTCATACTCAGGAAGGTCTGGAAACTGGTAAAATTTTTGAAGAATTTGCCGCGATCATTAATTTTGATCCCGCTTCTCAAAGTAAGCTCCAAAAACACTTGGAGGAAGCCGGTTCTTTAGAAGAGATTAACGATTTTATTATTAAAGTAGCTCATGATGCATATGAACAAAGAGAAAAAGAAGTGGGGGAAGAGGTCGCCAGGCAGATGGAGATCTTTGTTTACTTAACGACTATTGATAATCTCTGGATTGAACATTTAGACACCATGGATGATTTAAGAGTAGGCATTGGACTAAGAAGTTTTGGGCAAAGGGACCCGTTAATTGAGTATAAAAAAGAGGCTTTTGAGTTGTTTAGTAAACTTATTGCCACTATTGATTATGAGATTGTCCATAGAATCTACAAAGTAGCTGTTCAAAGGCAGCCTTTAGCATCTTCTCAGCCTATCCAGGTAGAGGAAAAATACCCGGTGATAGAAACTGGAATTAAAGAAGAAGCAGCAGAAATCAAAGAGGTAGCCCAAGGGAAACCTTTATCTAAAGTTTTAGAGGCAGAAGGGGAGACTACCAAAGTCACCGTTGAAAGAGACGGAGTGGTCAGTCAACAAATCTATGGATCAGGGGGACAGTTAAATAAAGCTCATGGCAAAATAGGCAGAAATGACCCCTGCTACTGCGGTTCAGGCAAAAAATATAAAAAGTGCCACTTAAAGTAGTTCATGTTAAAATACTTACGTGATCATTACTAAATCCCGACCCTTTACTAAAAAAGAAGTAGAAAAATTAAAAGAACAGTTTGATGTTTATATTAAAACAGTCATAGATGTAAAAAGGGACATTTGTTCAGCTGGTATGAACCGGCATTTTGAAGGGGAGGAAATATTATTAGAACAGGGTTCTAAACAATCTAATATTTGGGGTGGAGGGATAGATCTGGAAACAAAAACCATTGATTTTAACTCCTTCATTAACATTAGACCTAATGATAATAACAACAGCAACGAAATCCAAAGTAAAGATATAAGAATAAAATATGAGGAGTTAACTAAATTTTTCTTTCAGGAAGTATTATGACACAAAAATTGATTATCGAATCATTGTCCATGGATCTTTTAAGAGTAGCCTTAGGATTACACCGGGGTTCTTTTAAAATGGCAGAACGTTTTAAACAGGAAGCTTTACAAAGGCAATCAGAACTAGAGTCTCGAAAAATAAATCCCTATCTTAAAAATCTTTTAGATAAAACCAAGACTGCCTTAATATCCCCCAAAAAAGATAGAGATGAAGATATTTTAATGTACAGTATACTTTTCCAAAACTTTGCCAGGAAACAGAACAGATAACATCCTTAATCAACCTTCCCAAGCTTGACTTTGTATAAGATAAAGTTCATTATTTAGATAATGAAGGATAAACCTTCTTTTCTTACGAAAATGAACCAGAAAGGTGTTATCTATCCTTTGACCCTTTTATTACTAGCTGTGATGGGGTTACTTATCTTCCTGTTAGTAACCACTTTTTTCCCTTTTAAAAGTAGCCTTTTTAGTACTATTTATCCCAAGACAACTTCCCAAGCAGCCTCCAATCCAGACCCTAAAGTACCTGCCGCTCCCCAGGCTGTAACTATTACCAATCCTCCGAATAACTCAGTTTTAGAGACTTCTTCTGAAGTGATGATTAATTTTTCAGTTACTGATAATATTGGAGTTGTCAAAGTGGACATTACTATCAATGGGGAACTTTTCTGTAGTGTAGACTCACCGCCTTATGAATGCAGCTGGAGAGTACCTTCTCTAAAAGACACTTCTTATATTATTAAGGCGCAAGCTTATGATAAAGAAGGTAACATCTCCTCATCGGAAGTTATAGTAAAGTCAAGGTAGCTATATGAACAACCAAACAAAGAAAAAAATACTAGTAGCTGAAGATGATCAGTTTTATATTCGCCTTTATCAAAAAAGGCTGGCTGAAGAAGGTTTTGAAGTGATTGTGGCCAAAAATGGGGAAGAAGTTCTAAAAAAGCTAGCGAGTCAGTCGGTTGACTTAGTAATTTTAGATATTATTATGCCTGTAAAAGATGGCTTTGAGACTTTAAAAGAGATGAAGGCTGATAATAAGTTAAGGGATATTCCAGTACTGGTAATTTCTAATTTGGGACAAGAAGAAGATGTTAAAATTGCTTTAGAACTGGGGGCAGTAGATTACTATGTTAAAGCCAATATACCGATTTATCAAATGGTAGATTTAGTGAAAAAATATGCCCGCTAGACTGCCAGAGACAAGGAAAAGCTAAAAGTAGTCCCTTTCCCTTCAATACTGTTAACCCAAATTTTTCCTCCTAAAGCTTGAACAATTGCTTGGGAGATATAAAGTCCTAAACCTACCCCTTTGGATTCCATAATATATTCATTGGAAACTTTGTAAAATCTGTTAAAAAGATAAGGAATAGATTGAGGCGGAATGCCTTTACCGTTGTCTCTTATATGAACAATTACGCTCTGAGACTCTTTTTGTAAACTAATTATCACCCATCCCCCGCGGTGATTAAAATTAATCCCGTTAATGATTAAATTAGTTAAAACCTCTTTGATCAAATAAGAATCTCCCTTTACTTTAGGGAAATCAGCAGGGGGGTTTTCAAAAGTAAGTTTAACTTCTTGCTGTTGGGCAATAACAGCCAAAGCAGCTATTGTTTCTTCAATAATCGGCTCAAGGGAAAGAGGTTTTGCCTCTACATTCAATCGCCCTTTTTCGATTTTCATGACGTTAAGTAAATTCTCTACTAAAGTAGCCAACTGGTTGACTACAATCATAGCCCGGTTCAATAATTCCCTATCTTCAGTTTCTAATTTCTTGACCACTGATTCACTCAGTACGGCAAGGTAACTGCGGATGGTAGTGATAGGAGTACGCAGTTGGTGGGCTACAGAAGACACAAAGTCTAACTTCATCTCTTCCAGCTGATCAGCCTTAGTCACATCCCTTAAAACATAAATCTCTCCTTTAACCTGATTATTCTCATCTTTTAGAGGAAAATTCCGCACGTTTATGTGTGATATTTCCCCATCCAAGGAACGGAGATTAATTTTACCTTCCTTTAAATTACCTAAAGGGAGAACTTCTTCGATGATTTTCCCTTTGATTTTAGCTAAAGCAGTATTAAGAAGTTCCAAAGCCTTTCGGCTGGCCAAAAACACCTGACCGTTTTTGTCTGTGACCAGTACCCCATCATCAATACTGTGTAATACCTCCTCCAATTGAGCCTTTTCGGCAGACAACAATTGAAGATATTGCATTATCTCTTTTTCACTGCTTAATTTTTCTTTAGCTAACTGGAGGCTGGCAATTTTTTTCATCCTCCAGGTAACAAGATATCCTGCCAAGACAGGACTAGCTACTGCAAAGGCAGACTTAAAATAATTTGCCGCTAAAGCTTCCGTCTCCCCTTCTAATAGAAACAGGGTCAAAATAACCAAACTTTCTAAAATAGCTACTCCTAAAGGATTTATCAACCTCTGGTTGACACGAGCTAACAGCGGAACTAAATAAAGGGTAAAAAAGAAAGGGCTGTTTAAACCCCCGCTGAAAATTACCAATCCCAGGGAAAAAATAGTCCCGCCCAACGCTAAAACGGAATTGTTTTTAACAAATAACTCAAACAAACTACTCCTGGAAGTTTTAGGGGCGACAAGTACCGATTGAGCCATTTGAGGCTGAGATGCTAAATTAGAATCCATTCTGACTATCATGGTACCATTACATACTTCAACTTTACAAACTAAAGGCCGGGTATTATATTGTAGGCAGTGCCAAATACCTCACTTTTGCCAATTAAATGTCAACCTAAACACTTATCCGACTATGCATCAATTGTCCCGGAAGTGGTAGACAAGATTAAACAGACAGCCAAACCTTTAAAAGGAGTCAGGATTGCCCATATGAACGCTACCTCTTTGGGGGGAGGAGTGGCGGAGATGCTGCGCTCCGTTGTTCCCCTCCAACAAGACATTGGTCTTGATTCTCGGTGGTATGTCATCCCTCCAAATGAAAAGTTTTTCAAAGTTACCAAAGAGATTCATAATTTCCTGCAAGGGAAAAAGGGAGATTTAACCAAGCAACAGAAACAAACTTATCTTGAATATAGTAAATTTCTGGCCGGACTTTTAGCTGAAATCCCAGCTGATATCTTTATTGTCCATGATCCTCAACCAGCAGCCTCATTGACTTTTTTAAATGGTCAAAAACCCAAACTCTCTATCTGGCGCGCTGCCATATTGATACCTCCCAGCCTAATAAAGCAGTCTGGGACTTTCTACTTCCCTACCTTCAATCTTATGACCATTTGGTTTTTACCATGCCCCAGTATTCTCACCAAGCTTTTCCCCAAGATAAGATCAGTATCATTACCCCAGTGATTGATCCACTGGCTTCCAAAAATCAACCGATGGATAAGGCAGAAGCCCAAAGGTACCTTTTAAGCTTAGGATTAGATATCTCTCAACCTCTTGTTACTCAAGTCTCCCGTTTTGATCCTTGGAAAGATCCCCAGGGGGTAATTGATGCTTACCGGACAGCTAAAAAAGAGGTTTCTAATCTGCAACTGGCTTTAGTAGCTCAAATGGCTACTGATGACCCAGAAGGGATAGAGGTGTATGAGCAGGTTAAAAAATATGCCGGGGATGATCCAGACATCCATCTTTTAGTCAATCTTCCCGACAATGACCTGGCAGTCAACGCTTTTCAAACTGCCTCAGATATAATCATGCAAAAATCCATCCGTGAAGGCTTTGGTTTGGTGGTGACCGAAGCGATGTGGAAAGGAGCAGTGGTAATTGGCGGCAATGTAGGTGGAATTAAATTCCAAATCCAAGACGCAATAAATGGCTTTTTAGTCAACTCTTCCAAAGAAGCAACTGAAAAAATTATCTATATTTTAAAAAATCTTCACATTGCCCGCAGGATCTCTCAACAAGCCCACAAAACTGTCAAAAACAACTTTTTACTGCCTCACAAAGTGCTAAACTACTTAAATCTCTTGAACCAACTGTTAAAATCCCCTGTTTCCTTAGAAGAACCAGCTTTGACCTCTCCCTCTCTTGTTACTCCCTCTTAAGATCGTAGATGGTGCTATATTTATTGTTGATATAGTCAATAAAATATTGAGGGTATAATTGTTTTATTAGAGATCGGCATATCTTGTAGAGATTATACTCCCGGGCTCGAACAAAAAGAAAGTTAGAAATCCCACCCTTTGGATAGTACCTAAAAATTAAAAAATCGTCAAGGTTGACATTCAATATAGCTTTAAATATTATTCTATGGATGATCATCTCCATCGTCGGTACAGGGTACGTCGGTCTGGTAACAGGAGCTATCTTTGCTGATTTAGGACATAAAGTTTTCTGCATTGATATTGACCGGCAAAAAATTAAGGCCTTATCACAAGGGGATTTGCCCTTTTTTGAGCCGGGGCTGGAAGAGTTAGTCAAACGCAATATTATCCAAAAAAGGCTTTTTTTTACTAACGACTACTCTTTATCTGTCCCCAAATCAAAAGTAGTCTTTATCTGCGTCGGAACTCCAGCCAACTTGGATGGAGAAGCAGATCTGTCTTATCTTTTTTCCGCCGTCACCCAAGCAGCTAACCACCTTAAGGGTTATACCTTGATTGCTATCAAAAGTACTGTGCCTATCGGAGTTGAGAAAGAGTTGGAAAAACTGATCAGCCAGAAAGCTTCAACCAGGTATGAGTTTGCCTCCTGCCCCGAATTTTTAAGGGAGGGCTCAGCGGTGGAAGATGCTCAAAATCCAGACCGGATTGTTATCGGAACCAAAAGCAAAAAGGCGGCCGATTTACTGTTAGATCTTTACAAGCACATGAATGGACAAAGAATTATTTGCGACCTTCGGTCTGCCCAGATGATCAAATATGCTGCTAACTCTTTTTTGGCTACTAAAATCTCTTTTGCTAATGCCGTAGCTAATCTTTGTGAGGCAACTCAAGCTGATGCAGAGGTAGTACTACAGGGAGTAGGCTCGGATAAAAGAATCGGCCGGGCTTTTCTTTACCCGGGAGTAGGATATGGAGGCTCTTGCTTTCCCAAAGACATTTCAGCTTTCATCTCTTTAGGAAAACGTTACAATTATAACTTTGACTTACTTAAAGCAGTCAATTCCATCAATTCACAACAAATTGATTTTTTTGTAGAAAAAGTGGAAAAGGCCTTGGGTAATTTAAAAGGTAAACAGCTGGCTGTTTTAGGCATTTCTTTTAAACCAAATACTGATGATATTAGGGAAGCTCCCTCTATCAAAATTATCCACTCTCTTTTAGAAAAAGGAGCTGAAATTAAAGCTTATGATCCAGTCTCTGTCAACAATGCCAGGAGAGTCCTGCCTAAAGAAGTAATTTTTGACCATGATCCTTATACTGCTTTAACTGACTGTCAGGCTCTACTTTTAATTACTGAATGGAATGAATTTAAAGAACTGGATTTAGAAAAGGTTAAAAGGTTGATGAAAAAGCCGGTGATTATTGACGGCAGAAATATTTATGATCCAGCCAAAGTTAAACAACTAGGGTTTATTTATCAGGGCATCGGCAGAAGTTAGGCTTGAGCTACATTCAGTATCTTCCCTACAAACCAACCAAAAACAAAGCCCCCCACATGGGCAAAGTAGGCAATACCGCCCATATCAGAGGTAGCAACAGAAATAGCTGCCGCTCCACTAAAAAGCTGCAAGATCAACCAATAAAAAAGCATTAAAGAAGATGGGATTTCAATAACCGTAATAAAAAGAAAAAGGAAAACCAGAGTTTTAACTTTATTACCAGGGAAAAGGGCCAAATATGCTCCCAAAACTCCAGCAATAGCCCCGGAAGCCCCCAGTGTGGGAACTATAGAATCAGAAACAAAGATATACTGTAGGGCTCCTCCTGCCAGACCAGATAATAGATAAAAGACAGGGAAAAAAAGAAAGCCTAATTTATATTCCACATTATCTCCAAAGATCCATAAAAACCACATATTAGAGATAATATGTAAAAATCCTCCATGTAAAAACATACTGGTCACAAAAGGGATTAGGCTGGAGATATCCAGAGGATCTACTAAAGCTGGAATTAAAGCAAATTGAGTAATAAAAGCATCAGGACTCGGAGAAGTCAGTTCCAAATAAAAAACATAAATATTTAATAAAATTAAAACAACCACCCAAAAAGGGAATTTGCCAGCAGGCCCACTGTCACCAATAGGAAACATATGATATCAGTTTATACTTTCACTTCAAGCATTAATTCTAAAAAGGGTAAGAATATAGCAAGAGGTCAATCTTTTGGTTTAATTTCTGAAAAACCAGTAAAGGGTCTCAAAACTTCAGGAATAATTACTGAACCATCTGCCTGTTGAAAGTTCTCTAAGATCGCAACAATAATCCTCCCTAAGGCAAAAGCTGTGGCATCATTCATATGGACCAACTCAATTTTTCCATCTTTTCTTTTGACTCGCGTTTTTAAACGTCGTGCTTGATAATCGGTTATCAAATCCGAAGTATGAGTCTCTCGGTATTTGCCTTGACCTGGCATCCAGGTTTCAATATCAAGTTGCCTAGCATCAGGTCCTCCCATATCTCCTGTACAAATCATTACTACTTGGTAGGGAAGATTTAAAGATTGTAGCAAATATTCTTGAATAGCCACAATAAAATTCTGTTCTTTTACAGAGTGTTCAGGAAGAGTAAAGCTCTCTATTTCAATCTTGTCAAATTGGTGTACTCTTATAATGCCTTTGGTGTCTCTACCATAAGAGCCCGCTTCTCTTCTAAAACTAGTTGAGTAGCCAACATAACGCAGTGGTAAATTTTTCTCCTCAATAATTTGGTCCATATGAATAGGACCCAATGTATGTTCAGCACTTCCTATCAGATAAAGGTCATCACTGGCCAGATAATATCTTTCTTCTGCCTGGAAAGGATCAAGTCTAGCCATCTTAGTATAGACATCAGGACGAACCATATCAGGGGGCAATACTGGGACAAAAGGTTTAGGATTATAACCCGGTTCAATCTTTTCAGCAATATCTTTAAGGATTGGTTCCTTGGCAAGAATCTGAAAAGTATATTGAATAATGGCAAATTGCAGTAAAACTACTTCATTCTTTAAATATGCAAACCTTGTACCAGCTACCTTAGACGCAGTATCAATATCAATAACATCCAATATTTTCCCCAACTCAATATGATCTTTAGGTGTAAAAGTAAAGGACTTAGGTTCTCCCCATTTTCTAATCACTTGGTTCCCACTCTCATCCACCCCCTCAGGAACATCTTCCATAATGACATTGGGGACTAAAATCATTTGCTCATCAAATTTCGTTTCTACCTCTTTAAGTTGGACTTCCAGGCCTTCAAGTTTACCCTTAATCCCCTTACCTTTTTCAATATCTTTATTTGAAGCAGCAACATTTCTTTGTTGCCTTAAATCTTCGATAGTTTTAATCAGCTCTCTTCTTTGATTATCCAAAGTCAACAACTTCTCAAAATCAACTTTTGCTTTTTTCTGCTCAATAGCTTTTCTAACCTTATTTTGATTTTCTCTGATAAAATTAATATCTAACATATTAAAGCCCTAACTTTGGGGCAATTCCCTGCATAGCCTCCAATGATATTTTAACAAATTCAGGAAAGGGAATCTCTAGTTCTGTTTCACAAAGCAAAATCTGTTCCCTTTTGGCTCCTGCAGCAAAAGCTTTTTCTTTAAATCTTTTCAGCACTGAGTCCGTAGTTAGACCAGCCAGTTTTTTATCAGGTCTGACTAAAGCAGCGGCGGTGATTAATCCTGAGAGTTCATCACAGGCAAAGACTGCCTTTTCCAGATAATTTTCCCTCTTAGACTTAATAGTATCTGAGTGGGCTTTAATCCCATTAATAACCTTCTCTGAAGCACCCAAAGATTTAATCCTCTCTTCAGTAACCAATGTATGCTTTGTTAAATCTTTACCGGTAATTTCATAATCAGCATCATGAAGTAATCCCACTATCCCCCACTCTTCTTCATTAAATTCCTCCCCAGAAAGTTCAGGATGTTTCTTCTTAAGCTCCTTCGCCAAAGCCCTCATAATAGCTTCAACAGCTAAATTATGCTTCTGCAGATTCTTATTCTGCAGCATCTGGGTCATTAAGGTATAAGCTTGATCTCTATTCATCTCATTTGATTTTAGCCTCAAAAGGCCTGGTCTTTAAGGGTGTCCCTTTATCTAGCTTTGTTTTTCTTACTTTCAGGTTTTAATGTTGGGAACAAAATGACATCTTTTACTGTGTGTTGTCCAGTTAAAACTGCTGTTAATCTATCAATACCCAAACCAAAACCTGCTGTTGGTGGCATTCCATATTCTAATGCCCGGATATAATCCTCATCCAAAACTTGATGCTCTTCTAAACCCTTCTTTGCCAAATTCATCTCCTCTCTCCATCTTGTTTCTTGTTCTTGGGGATCATTCAATTCACTATAGGCATTAACTAACTCATAGCCCATTACAAGGAGTTGAAAACTTGCTGACTTGCGGGAATCGCCTTCTTTTCTCTTACTCAAGGGTTTCATTTCGTAGGGATAATCTATCAAGAAAATCGGCTGTTGCACCGTAGGACGAGCTACTTTTTTATAAAGCTCATCAATAAGCGGTCCCATACCCACTACCCCTTTTAGATCCAATTTAATCCCCTTCCCTTTAATGTCTTTTAATAATTCTTCCTCGGAACTTACTTTTTCCAAATCTATCCCGCTATGGGTTTTTATCAATTCATTAAAACCGATTCTTTTAAAAGGAGCTGCAAAGTTAAGCTCCATCCCTTCATATTTAAATTTATAGCTTCCATGAATTTCCTTTACTAATTTAGAGATCATCTCCTCACCCAATCTCATTAAATCTTCGTAATCAGCATAGGCCCAATAAAATTCCATTTGAGTAAACTCCGGGCTATGCTGGCGGTCTATTCCCTCATTGCGAAAATCTTTGCCTATTTCAAAAACTTTCTCATAGCCTCCAACTATCAATCTTTTAAGATATAATTCGTCACTTATTCTTACATACAAGTTAGTATCTAAAGCATTATGTTTGGTGATAAAAGGTTTAGCTGTTGCTCCCCCGTAAATAGGTTGCAAGATAGGAGTTTCTACCTCTACAAATCCTTTATCTTCTAGAAAACTTCTTATAAACCGTACTATTTTATGTCTCGTGTCCATAACCTTCTTTACTTCCGGATTAATAATCAAGTCAACATATCTCTGACGATATCTTTCTTCCACATCTTCTAATCCGTACCAAACAGAAGGGAGTGGCCTTAAAGATTTAGCCAAAAGCTGGTAATTTTTGACTCTGACTGTTTTTTCTCCAGCCTGGGTTTGAAAAACCTCTCCCTCTGCTTGTAAGAAATCTCCCAGGTCTAAATTAGCTAAAAAATCATATTTATCAGGAAGTTCTGTTTGAGAAAAGAAAAGCTGGATTCTGCCTGATTCATCTTCTACATCAGCAAAGGTGATTTTACCATGAAGTCGGAGGGATCTGATCCTGCCTGTCACAGCTGCATCTTTGCCCAACGTCTCTCTGGCTTGAGCAATAACTTGGTTTCTTTTAGTAGTAGCGGGGTAAGGATCTACCCCTAAGTTTTTAATATTTTCCAGCTTTTTCAGCCGTTCCTTTTTAAGATCATCTAAAGCCATACTTGAAGTATACTCAAGGAGAATCAGGAAGACAATATCTTCTAACTTTCAAGTTTTTACCTAAGAAGCTTGAGCGAGACAGTTATCTGGATCACCCGTATATTGGCGAACGAAATCCCTCACTGTGTTAGTTTTTGTCTTCTCTAAATTTACCGCCCTCTTCAATCCCTCAACAAACTCTCTGGCCGAGGAACTTATGTCATCCAAATCACCCACCTCAATAGTGCCGTTATCGGCGTTAACCCTAATATTTCCTCCTTTTAAATAGAGACCTTCTACAAAACGATAAGCCCGGGCATATGCTTCATTAGGTTTTTTTCTTGATTCATTGGTTTCTGCCAAGTAATTCTCATAATCAGCTCTCAACCAAGCTAAGGAAACGCTAATCAATATCTTCTTTACTTCGGGATCAACCAGCTTAGCAGGTAACCCCAGCGCTGCCATATGAGTTAGAATCTCACTGGCAAACTCTTTAATAGAAACATAATCTCCCTGTAAAGCATCACTCATGGTCTCATCAAAGGGAACCTGAGAATGCCCATATCCCTCATGGAGAATAAGATCGATAATGGCAGCTTTCCTAGCCTTATATTCCCATTTGTTAAACTGAGTTACTTCTGGGATATATTTGAGCAAGTTGGGTTTAATCAGGTTCTCAAATTTTTGTATTAAAACATTATAAAAAACATAACTCGTTGATCCGATCTCTCTTCTTAGATTATCCTCTGAAGGTAAAGTGTTCCCCGACCAACCACCTCTCCTCACTGGCAAACCGCTAAAAGCTGCAGCTTCCCCCACTACCACCCGATGTTTTTCTTCTTCGCGTGTACCTTTTAATGATGTCTTTAAAATCAGATTATAATAGCCTGTTAAGGCATCATCCCTGTTTAAAACCCATCCCTGACTGGCGTATTTTATTCCCCAGGGATCTATATACCGATCGAACAAAGATGCCAAAAGTACAGGATTTGACAGATTGCGCATGTTGATATGTTCAAACATCGCTTTCTCAAATTGTCCTGTTTCCCAAGCATAAATTTGAGGTTTGATAGTATGCTCAATCAATCTTGCTCCTAGTAAACGTTCTCTATTTGCGTATTCGATGGCGTCTCCCATTCTCTCCACCATCGACTCAACAATTTTCCTTGTTGCCGAATCTTCAAAATAATCTACACCCTGTAATTTTTCCCCAGGAAAAGGCCACCCCACTCTTCTCCATCTTACTAGTGTATATGGTGACAATAATTTTCCATCTTTCTGTCCAGCCTTATTTAAAGACTCATGGCTCAAATTTAGAGGGTAAAAACCTAGGCCTTCCTGAATCCTAAAAAGCTCATGACTAAGGCCAAGTACCCTCAAATACCTATCTATTAGCAATTGAGGGTGCTGAAAGGGAGCAGCACTTTTCGCTGCAAGTTTATCTAAAACTTCCGGATATTCTAATATTTTATCTTTTGATTCAATAGCCATCGTTTAAATCGAATACTCAAGTGGTTAATTATAGCAAAACTAAAGGAGTTTTTAAAGAGTAAGTTTGATATTTTTAAGATTTTTTGCCAACCTTTCAAAGTTATCTAGTTGGGCATTTTTCTCCACAAATTCCTTTGCTTCCTGATAACTTCCCTTCTCTAGTAACCCCACTAATATCTCAGCTAATGCTTCAATCTCAAAGAAGATTTTAGAAAAATTAGGCCAGGAAATTCCTCTTTGTTCTTTTAGGGCTCCGCTAACTAAATAATAATGCAAATCTATGGCATTTCCGTAAACATAACTTTCCATCGCTTTACCATTTTTATAGAGCAACCAATCAGCAAACATCCAAACAATATGAATAATAATAATCGCCTCTAATTCATCCTGAGAAATTAGGCCCTTGACTACTAAATTTTTAGCATGTTGAATTCCCGAAGCAAAACCATTTGCCTCATCAATCGGTCCATAAAACTCACTTAGTCTCTCTCTCGCTCCAATAAACTTATGCAGCTGCCTACCAAGCTCATAAAGTAGAACATTCCAAGCAGTAGCTTTGAATAACAGCTCTTTGGAGTATTTTGAGGCAAACCGTTTCTCGAAAATTGATTTAAAAATTGGGTAATGAACCCTCTCAAACTTTTCTTTTAACTGTGGCTCATAAATTAAAATTTTTGACCCATATTGCTGCATAATCTCCAAATCAGAAGGAAAGTGTTCCCCGGAAAATAAAACGTCAGCCATGTAGCCTGAAGTGGAGGGAGTTTCCTCTACAAATACATTTACTCCTTTTCGGGGAATATTTGTGGAGTGGTGTTTATTATGGCTGATTTTAGCAGAAATAAACAAAGTCTCTTTAATCTGATTGGCCTTTTCTGTTAATTCTTGATCGACAACCCCAACATGAGCTTGGAAAATGCGCTTACGAAAAAATAATTTATCTAGGTATCTTTCAAAAGGGCCTACACTAAAATCAATAGCTGAATTTCTAACACTAAACCAGACAATATCGGCAGTTTTATAATCGCCACTAATCAAAGATTTTGCTCGAGCCCTAAGGTAATTTCTAAAAGAATGGTTGCTAGATATCTTTGCTGCTGTTTCTATTTTTTGAGCAATAGGTTGTAAATACGAAGCATATTTTTGATGAAAAGGGACTGCTTTTAACTCTTTATTTTCCAGGGAAACATAAGTAAAAGGAGAAAGTAGCGTAGCATTTTTCCTACTAGATTTTTCAATTTGATCCCTTGAAACACCCGAAGGATAGAAACCATCACTTAATTGTTGTTCATAGAGTTGAGCTACATCCTTAACTACATCCTCTAAAATTTTCAGGATTCTCTTATCTTCCCCAGATAATCTCAAAATAACAGCTTTACTCAATTTAAATTTGCGATAAATCATTTTATTTTCAAAACCTTACATTTATATTTCACAATCGGGGTAGATACCTCTACCACTTCACCTACTCTGGCCCCTAAAAGGGTTGCCCCTAAAGGAGACTCATTGGAAATCCTCTTTTTGGCAGGATTGGCTTCCATCTTTCCTACTATAGTAAATTCATCAATCTCCCCATCCATCTCCACAGCGACTGTAGAACCAATAACCACAAAATCACTCTTCGGTTCCTCGGTAATTAACTTAGCATTTCTTAGGACTTCTTCCAGGTAAGCAATCCTGTTTTCTATCAGAGCTTGTTCATCTAAAGCAGCATCATACTCAGCGTTTTCGGAGATATCACCAAATTCCCGGGCTTTCTGGATTCTATCTGTCACTTGGGCTCTTTTAGTACTTTTTAAGAAAAGCAACTCTTCTTGAGCTTCCTCAAGACCTTTTTGGGTAAAATAAACTTTTTTTTCTAAAGCCCCTGCTCTAACTGCTTTGGTCATCTAATTAACCATACTAAACGTGCTAATTCTATTAAAGCTAATAAGATATGTCAATGAATATCCTTACACCATCTCAAGGGGAAGTGTTGGACTTAAAGTGGGTATTTTGTTAAAATTTACCTTACTCTGATCTAATCAGAGCTTGCTTGCCGCCATCGTCTAGTGGCCTAGGACATCGGATTCTCATTCCGAAAACCGCGGGTTCAAATCCCGCTGGCGGTGCCAAAAAACAGCAGTAAATTGACAGTCCCCTATCTTCATTGGTACGATTATTCTAATGAACCAGATGGCCACTCCTCTGCCAAGCTCCGTTAGATCTTTTTCCTTTAAAAAAAGCTTGCGCCTTAAAATAGTTTTAGTTTTATTTTTGACAATCCTCTTTTCTGTTATTACTGATACTTTATTAAACTATCATTTACAAACCTTTCTCTGGGGGGTTATTATCCATCTTCCCATAGCTTTAATTGGTTCATTAATTATCTTAAAGTTTTTAAAACCTTTGGAGCAGATTTATCAAGGATCACAGGTATTGGCTAAAGGAGAATTAAAGCACCGTTTTAATATCCACACCGGAGATGAAATTCAATCAATTGCTGAAACTATTAACGAAATGGCTCATAACTTGGATCAGACCTTACAAGGTGTATCCCAAAATAAAGATTATGTCTTTTCCGAGAAAAACAGATTAAATGCTGTCATTGCCTCTATTACTGATGGGGTGATTGTCTTGGACTTACACCGAAATGTCGTGCTGGCAAATAAAGCAGCCGAAAAAACCACCGGTTACTCTATGGATGAGATGGTAGGCAAACCGACTGAAGCCCTTTTTGTCTTCAAAGATAAAAGCGGAGCGATCATCTCTTTAAAAGAGAACTTTCCGGTTCACTTAATGGATGAAAAAAGTGAGGGAGGAGCATCAAATATTGTCCGTTTAACCAGAAAAGATGGCTATGAAGTAGAAGTTGAACTGACTCTGTCACCTATCATCGACAGCATCCAATCGGATTTAGGGGGAATCTTAATACTACGGGATGTTACCCAAAAGAAGGTTTTTGAACAGATGCAGATAGATTTTGTTTCCATGGCTTCACATGAAATCCGTACCCCTTTGACGAGCATTGTCAACTACCTCTCGGTTTTAGAAGAAGAAACCGGTAAAAAACTGGAAGCAGAACATAAAGATTTCTTAGACCGGGCTCTAGTTAGCGCTCAACAACTGGTTACCTTGGTGGGGAATTTACTCAACGTCTCTAAGATCGAGCGGGGATCGTTTGCCGTTTCTTTACAATCTATTGATTGGAAGAAAAATTTGACTGAAGTAGTAGAGAACAATGTGACCTCAGCTCTCCAGAAAAACATTAAAATCAACCTCAATTTAACCCCTGGACCCTTACCTAAAGTTATGGTGGACCCAATCAGAATCAATGAGGTGATCAATAATTTAATCAGTAACGCTTTAAATTACACTAAAGAAGGAGGAAAAATTGCGGTTTCCGTCAAAGTAGTCAAAGATGAGCTTGTCACCAGTATTGCTGATACGGGAGTGGGTATTCCGCCTGAAGCCATCGCCAACCTTTTTACCAAATTTTTCCGGGTCACCGGAGCGCTGCAGCAAGACAGTAAAGGTACCGGCTTGGGCCTTTATATCTCTAAATCAATTATTGATATGCATCATGGCAAAATCTGGGTAGAGTCTCAGGTAGGGAAAGGTTCTACTTTCTACTTCAGTCTGCCACTAGCCAATCCAAGTCTGGCTACCCCAACTATTACTAAACTCAATGCCTCAACTTAGTTTAGCTTAACTTAGCTTCCACTAACTTGACAAGTAACTGAAAAATCCATAACATAAAGACATGAAAGACATAGCTGATAACCAAAAAAAGATTCTTCTAATTGAAGATGAAAACTTTATAGCTGATATCTACGCCAGAGAGCTAACCAAAGCAGGTTTTGATGTTAAAATAGAAAGAGATGGGATAGCCGGTGCTAAAGCCTTAGAAGAAGGCACTTTTGATCTGCTGCTTTTAGATATCATGCTCCCTGGGATGCATGGACTGGAGTTACTCAGGCAATGGAAGGTCAAGCACCCCGATAACCAGATGCCAGTGTTACTTTTAACCAACCTGGGACAAGATGAAGTTATTAAAGAAGCTTTTACCCTAGGAGCCAGAGGATACCTTATTAAAGCTTCTTACACCCCTAAACAAATTGTGGAAGAGATCATCAACACCATTGCCAATAAACAATCTGGCACTCAACCCCCTACAGCTTAAAAGTATCCTTGAGGAATCTTTTTTAAAAAGGGATGGTATTTTCTGGGATTTTCTTAAAAAATTTAAAGCCCTTTAGCCACTGAAATGAAATCCTATCTTAAGAAAGGTACTAACAATAATGCCACAATGTTAGCTACCTTAATCATTGGGTTAATAGCAGGTCCGGCAGTATCTTTGTATGGATCACCAACGGTATCACCGGTCACTGCTGCCTGATGAGCTGGGGATTTTTTACCGCCTAAATTACCGGCTTCAATATATTTTTTAGCATTGTCCCAAGCTGCCCCACCGGTAGTCATGGAAATAGCCACAAAAATACCAGTGACAATAATCCCCACTAACATTCCCCCTAAAGCTGCCGGACCTAGGACTAAGCCTACAATTACCGGAGCCAAAACTGGAATAACAGCTGGCAAGATCATTTCTTTTTGAGCAGCCTCGGTAACAATAGCTACAGCTTTACCATAATCCGGCTTGGCTTTACCCTCCATAATACCTTTGATCTGCCTAAACTGACGCCTCACCTCATTAACTACTGCATAAGCAGCCTTACCTACTGCTTCCATGGCTAAAGCTGCAAAAAAGTATGGCAAAGCCCCTCCTAAAAACAATCCAATTAAAACATTGGGGTCAGAGAGGGAAAAAGTAAGTCCTCTGCCTACAGCCACCAGTTCCTCAGCATATGAGGCAAACAGCACTAAAGCTGCCAGGGCAGCTGAAGCAATAGCGTAACCTTTAGTAACAGCTTTAGTAGTGTTACCCACAGCATCTAAAGGATCGGTCACCGCGCGGACAGAATCTGGAAGCTCGGCCATCTCGGCAATTCCTCCCGCATTATCTGTAATGGGACCATAGGCATCAATGGCCACAATAATCCCGGTCATGGAAAGCATAGCCATAGCAGCCACAGCAATTCCATAAAGTCCAGCTAAAGCATAAGCTACCAAAATAGCTCCGGAAATTAAAATAATAGGGAGCAGGGTTGATTTCATAGATACTGCCAGCCCGGCGATAACATTGGTTCCATGTCCAGTAGTGGAAGCCTGAGCAATAGTTTTAACTGGATTATATTTAGTAGAGGTAAAGTATTCGGTAATCACTACCATACCTACAGTTACCACCAAACCTAAAAGTGAGGCCCAATAAAGGTTGATCGCCTCAAATTGTCCGTTCCCGCTCATTAACCAAATAGTTATGGGATAAAAAGCAATAGCTGCCAAAACTGCCGAGACAGCTAAACCTTTATACATGGCCATCATGATATTTTTACCATTACCCAGGCTGACAAAAAATGTGCCAATGATAGAAGCCAGTATCGAAACTGCTCCTAAGGCTAGGGGGTAAATCACAGCATTGGGGAAATTAGCCAAAACCAAGCTTCCCAATAAAATTGTGGCTACTGCGGTAACAGCGTAAGTTTCAAAAAGATCAGCAGCCATACCTGCACAATCCCCAACATTATCCCCAACATTGTCAGCGATGACCCCCGGATTCCGGGGGTCATCTTCCGGGATTCCCGCCTCAATTTTCCCTACCATATCAGTCCCTACATCAGCTCCTTTAGTAAAGATGCCTCCACCCAACCTGGCAAAAACCGAGATTAAGCTTCCTCCAAAACCCAAACCTATTAGGGCTCTAATATCACTGGCTAAAAAATAAAAACCAGCTACAGACAAAAGACCTAAACCTACTACCATCAGCCCGGTGACAGCCCCTCCTTTGAAGGAAACATTCAAAGCTTTTTCCAAACCGCCTCTGGCAGCTTCAGTGGTTCTGACATTAGCCCTCACTGCCACATTCATGCCAATGAAACCTGCTAAAGCTGAGGCCACTGCCCCTACCAAAAAACCTAAAGCAGTGTTGGTACCCAGGAAAACCCACAATACTATAAAAAGAGGAATGGCTACTAAGGCAATTGAACGGTACTGTTTATTAAGGTAAGCCCCAGCTCCTTCTTGAATAGCTTGAGCAATCTCCTGCATTTTTTTATTACCGGCAGGTAGCTTTAAAATCCAAGAGATTAAAGCTCCACCATAAGCTAAAGCAGCTACAGCAGAAGCTAAAATTAAGAAGTTTAAATTAGATACAACAAATTCCATGGCCCTAATTTACTATGAGTTTACACTATCGTCAAGATAGTATTTGCAAAGTAGTTCCTACAAATACATTAGCTTAAATCAGCCATTTGAGTCAATGATAATCTTAGGCAATAGCGTGGATGAGACGAGAAGGAGTATGGCGGGGAGAGGCAGGAGTAGGAGGCCTGGTTAAGGCTACCTCTAAAACATCATCCATATGTTTGACAAAAACAAACTCTAAATCTTTTTGTACATAATCAGGAATATCCTCTAAATCTTTACGATTATTTTCAGGAGCAATAACAGTTTTTACTCCTGCCCGGTGGGCTGCCAAAACCTTATCCTTTAAACCACCAATTTCTAAAACCCTTCCCCGTAAAGTTACCTCCCCGGTCATGGCCACCTCTTTACGGACCGGAATTTTGGTAAAGGCCGAAACAATGGCAGTTGTTAAAGCAATTCCTGCTGAGGGGCCGTCTTTAGGCACTGCCCCCTCTGGAACATGGACATGAATATCTACTTTATGATAAAAATTCTCCGGTAAACCTAACTGCTTCCAGTGGGATCTGACATAAGATACTGCCGCTGTGGCAGATTCTTTCATCACATCTCCAAGCTGTCCAGTCAAAATCAATTGTCCTTTTCCTGGCATCAGTGTCACCTCGTTAAATAAGATATCTCCACCGGCTTCAGTAACTGCCATGCCAGTAGAAGTGCCGATACTATCCTCCACTTCAGCCAGTTGAGGGGTAAACTTGGCAGGTCCTAAAAGTTTAGTTACTTCTTGGGGAATAATAGTAAAGCCGGCGGATTTTTCTCCCTCAGCAATCTTACGGGCAATCTTACGGATAACGGCGGAGAGCTCTCTTTCTAAATTCCTCACTCCGGCCTCACGGGTATATTTTTCAATAATATGATAAATCGCCTCGGATTCAAAGCGTAATTGTTTCTCTTTCAAGCCATGAGTAGTAATCTGTTTAGGAAGAAGGAAATTTTGGGCAATATGGAATTTTTCATCCTCAGTATAACCGGCATATCTGATCACCTCTAACCTATCCCTCAAAGCCGGAGGGATCGTATCTAAGATGTTAGCCGTGGTGATAAACATACAATTAGACAGATCATAAGGAACCTCCAAATAATGATCAGAGAAGACATTGTTTTGCTCTGGGTCTAAAGCCTCAAGGAGGGCGGCTGAGGGGTCACCCCGGTAATCCATACCAATTTTATCAATCTCATCCAGCATAAAGACTGGATTAATACTTCCAGCCTGCTTAATCCCTTGAATGATCCGTCCGGGCATAGAACCAACATAAGTTCGGCGATGTCCGCGGATCTCAGCCTCATCGCGGATTCCTCCTAAAGAAACTTTAACAAATTTCCTGCCTAAAGCCCGGGCGATAGATTTACCAATTGAAGTTTTACCTGTTCCTGGTGGCCCCACAAAACAGAGGATCGGACCTTTGACCTTACCGGAGAGTTTATGGACCGCCAAATATTCCAGTATTCTTTCCTTGACTTTATTTAAACCGTAGTGATCTTCATCCAAAATCGTCTGGGCCTTTTTTAGGTCAACCCGGGTCTTATCTTTGGTTTTCCAAGGCAGATCGGTTAGCCATTCCAAGTAATTTCTTTTATAAGAAGCCTCGGGGTTATATTGAGACATTTTAGCCAGTCCAGCCAACTCTTTTAAGGCCTTTTCTCTGACCTCTTTAGGCATACCAGAGCGTTTAATCTTATTTTCAAACTCCCTAACTTCCTGGTTTTGCCCATCGCCATCACCTAACTCTTCCTCAATAGAACGCATCTGTTCCCGCAGGATAGCTTCTTTAGTCATCTTGGAAACTCTCTCTTGAGTTTTGGTGGAGATGTTTTGGGAGATCTCCAGAATTTTGATCTCTTTAGCCAATAACTCCGAGAGTCTTTGCAGTCTTTCCACAGCTAAAACCATCTCTAAAATCTGTTGTTTATCAATAGTTTTAAGGTCTACCGCCTGAGCAATAGAATTGACAAGAAGGTTGGGGTCATCGTTTTGAGAAACTACAGTCCAACTAGCAGCCCAGTTAGATAAAGCACTGGGGTCAAAGAGAGGATTTCCTCCCAGTTCAATAAAACGCCTAAATTGATCGCGGATAGTCCTCATTAAAGCTTCCGTCTCTTCAGTTTTCTCAAAAAGTTCGGGGATTTCTTCTACTGCTGCTTCAAGATAAGGTTCGTTTTGAGTATAGCTTTTAATGAAAACCCGGGTTAACCCTTCGGCAGACACGGTGTACTCTCCATCCGGATTGCGGATCATCCGTTTTAAAAGGCAGACTGTGCCCACCTGATAGAGGTCTTTACCATCTGGATCTTCGATACGGCTGTTTTTTTGGGTGACGAAAACTATTTGTCGGTTAGTAGACCAAGCCTGGTCTAAAGCAGATTTAGATTTTACTCTGCCTGAAACAATGGGCAAAGATGTTCCGGGAAACATCACTGTGTCACGTAACGGGCCAACTGGCAGTTTTTCCGGTAGTTTTAGTGGTTGGGAAGTATAATCCGTTATCATGACTTTAAATTAGCCTCCAAACTAGCAGAATCATAACACGAGTGCTAAATATTGGCAAGCCCCAAATTAATTGACTATTCATCCTTGTTAACAATCTACCATAAATTATTAATTAATTCAGTAATCTATCCCTACTTTTGCTAAAAATCCTTTTTCAAAAGGATGCTTGATAGCTTGCATTTCAGTCACCAGATCTGCTTTCTCTATTATCTTTAGGGAGGCGTGATGGCCTGTCAAAACTAAATCCAGCTTCTTCGGTTTATGGTTGATTAATTTAAGTATATCAGAAATTTTAAGAAGTTTACCGGCCACCGCCCCAATAATTTCATCGGCTATCACTACATCCCACTTACCAGAAGTTGTTTCTTTATACAGCATACCAAAAGTTTCCTGGGCCACTTTTTGATGCTGAGATAAGGGCAGTTTATCGTTTAAAATTTTGACAAATCCTTTTCCTCCCTGGATTAACTTAACATAAGGGGATAACTTTTTAATACCCTCAAGCTCACCAGTAAACCAAGCTTTACCGAATTGAACAATCAAAACTTTTTTCTTATATCCTGCAGCCCTTAAAGCCAACCCCAAAGCAGCAGTAGTCTTCCCCTTCCCTTCCCCGGTATAAACAATCACCAAACCTTTTGTCTGCTCTTGGAATTTCATAATAGGAATTTTGATGGTAGATGATAGGGGTAAAAGTACTACCTTCCATCTTCCATTATCTATCGTCAAACTCTAACACATTGAATAACCACAGCTGTGGCACTTTTTGCACCCCTCCTCAAAGACAAAGGTGGCTTGGCCGCAGTCCGGACAAAGGTCAGCTATCTGTTTTATAGGCTTAGATAAACCCTCCCCCAACTCAACTGAAAAAGGCAAGCTCTGTGGTTGAATATCAGCCTGTCCGTCAGAGACCAAATCAAGAGGCAGGGTTTCTGGTCTCTCTTCCTCTCCTCTTGTCTGCAAATGAGCTAACTCTTCAGCTAAGGCTTTAGCGATAGCATCAGCCAAACTCATCACCCTCTCCTTACCAAAACCTATCTGAGACGCTCCACCAATCCCCCGCAGTTGACTGACAATTTTTTGAGCAATCGTCCGGGAGTTAGGGCGGGAAACCCGCAACGCCAAAGAAATCATCCTTCCTAAGGCTTCAGCATCTGCCGAAGTATGCATTCCTGCCTTACCAATGGTCACAAAAACTTCAAAAGGGTGGTCTTTGTCATCTCTGTTGATAGTCACAAAAGCTTCACCTACCGGAGTATTTATCTTATAAGTCCTGCCCCGTAAAATCATCGGCCTCTGGCTTATTGTACCCTGTGTTTCTAGTGCTGGTGTTTCTACCGATAACTCAGACAATTTAACACCGCCTCCCCCCGATAACTGATCGTAGTAAGATTTATCTTTTTTGACCTCAAGAATCTGCTTTTTCCTTGAACCGTCCCGGTAGATGGTTATTCCCTTACAACCCGTTTCATAAACCATCATATAAGCGTTTCTTACGTCATCTATCGTCGCCTCATGGGCAAAGTTGATGGTTTTGGAGATAGCGTTATCCACATGCTTTTGAAAAGCCGCCTGAACTTTAATATGCCACTGGGGGGCAATATCATGCGCTACCACAAAAACTTGCTGCCACTTTAAAGGCACCTCTGTCAAACCTTGAACAGACCCATGATTCTGTTCAATCTTTTCTAACAATTCTTCTGAGTAAAAACCCTCTTCCTGAGCTACTTTTAGAAAGAAAAGATTAGTATTAAATAGCCTTTTACCTTCAATGGTATTTTTGGCATAAGAGATACCAAAGTAGGGTTCAATACCCGAGGAGCAATCAGCCAACATAGCAGTAGTCCCGGTTGGAGCAATGGTGGTGATGGCGCCATTTCTTAACCTTAAGGCTTCTCCCCGAAAATAGGGACTATGAGGATCATAAATAGACCCCTCCCAAGAGAGGAAAACACCCCTTGTTTTAGCAAGCTCCTGACTAGCTATTTTAGCTTGTTGTTGAATATACTCCATCACACTATCTGCTATTTTTAACCCTTCTTCTGTGTTATAACCAATTTGCAGTTGGACCAACATATCTGCCCAACCCATCACTCCCAAACCGATCCTCCTGATTTTTCTTGTCATCTCATTGATAGCGGAAATGGGATATCTGTTCATATCCAAAACGTTGTCTAAAAAATGAGTAACGGCTTGAACCGTCTCCCCAAGCCCTTCCCAATCAATCACTCCTTCACGCACAAATTTACCCACATTGACTGCCCCCAAAGTACAAGCATCATAGGGTAAAAGCGGCTGTTCCCCGCAAGGATTGGTCGCCTCAATCATCCCCAAGCCAGGAGTAGGATTGGCATTAGAGTTATTAATTCTATCAATAATAATCATCCCTGGATCACCGTAATGCCAAGCCAACTGAGTGATGAGCAGAAAAACTTTTTTAGCGTTTAGACGGTCGGTTACCTTTCCAGTTCGAGGGTTAATCAACTCATAACCCTCATCTTCCTCTGTCGCTCTCACTAAGTCGTACAACATCTTCACACCGTCTTCGACTTTTTTTAATTTTAAGTCAACATCACGGATCGCTTGAGCTGCCTTTATCTGGTCAATAACCTCTTCCCAAGCAGGTTCTGTTTCGACATACGCACTATCTTTTTTAATTTGCTTCATCCAGTCTTCGGTCACCGACACAGAAATATTAAAGTTAGTCAGGGAAAATTCATCAACTTTCATCACCGCAAAGCGCAAGATGTCAGGATGGGTAATATGAATTATCCCCATATTGGCCCCACGCCGTACTCCTCCTTGCTTCACCTGTGAAGTTACATCGTTATATGCTTGCAAAAAGGAAATTGGACCCACGGTAGTACCGCCGGAAGAGTTGATGATATCACCATATGGACGGAGTCTGGAAAAAGAAAATCCGGTACCACCCCCCGATTTATGAATCATCACCATATCCACCAGAGTTTGAGCTATTGATCTCATATCATCTTCTATAGGTAAAACAAAACAAGCCGAGAGTTGCTGCATTAATTTACCAGCATTTAACATGGTAGGAGTATTGGGGATAAACTTCTGCAAGGCCATGATGTGGTAAAACTGCTTGGCATAGGAGATCATCTGCTCCTTGTTGGGATTAAACTGCAAGTCGGCAGCAGCAATATTGTAAGCTACCCGCCAAAACATCTCTTTAGCAGATTCAATCGGCTCGCTTTGATCATTTCTTCTGGCATACCTAGTCTTGCCAATATAAAGAGCAGTTTCCGAAAGCTGAGGCTCAGGAAGATCCTCTAAAACAGCGGGAATATCTTTTCCTATTTCCCAAACTTGTTCCCGGCTATAAAGGGCTGGTTTAGAATGAAGACCGTTGTGTTTAACACCGTTACCCTTTCCGTCACCTCGAATTTTAGCAGATCCTTGGGTACTTGGGGATATTTGTAAATTAGTACTGGTATTTTGCTGAACTTTTTTAGTAGATGTTCTCATATACAAACCTTTCAACTTACCAAAGACCTAACCTCTTTGGTAAAATCTTCTGGTTGTTCAAATTGGCGGTAGACGCTGGCAAAACGCAGATAAGCCACCATATCCAGCTTCTTAAGCTCTGAAAGCACCATCCGTCCAATACTTTTAGTTGTCACTTCCTGGCCTCTTTTGGCCCTAATCTTTCTTTCTATTTTATTGGTTAAATCATCAACCAAACTCAAACTTGGCCTTTTCTCTAAAGCCTTAGCCAGTCCGGCCCTAATTTTTTCTTTATTGAAAGGTTCTCTTCTCCCATCCTTTTTAATGACTAAAAACTCTAAATTGCCTATCCTTTCATAAGTAGTAAAACGCCGGCTGCACTTTAAACATTCACGCCTTCGCCTGATCTCACCTAAGCCTTTAACGGCTCTTTTATCCACTACTTTATTTAAGGGGCTATCACAAAAAGGACACCTCATCTCCTATCATATACAATCTCTTGTATGATGCTCACTCAGTTAAACAACATACATAGCTTAACATGTTTCATAGGTGAGTCGTCAAGACACTATATATTGGATAAACTGCCAATACTTACTTTCCTCATTACATCCCCAACCTCAATTTTTTCCACCACCTCCATACCGGAAATAACCTTACCAAAAATGGTGTATTGAGGAGGCAGAGGCTTGTCTTCCAACATAATAAAAAACTGCGAGCCATTGGTGTTGGGTCCAGCATTAGCCATGGCTACTATACCTTTGGAGTACGGCTTAGTTACCGGTTCATCCTCAAACCTATATCCTGGTCCCCCTGTCCCATTTCCCAAAGGATCCCCTCCTTGAATAACAAATCTCGGTTCCACCCGGTGAAAGGTCAAGCCGTTATAAAAACCGTCTTCAATCAAAAAAATAAAGTTGGAGGCAGCTTTGGGAGAGTCAGTAAAGATTTCAAACTCAATCATTCCCTTGTCAGTTTCAATAACAGCCTTTTTATTGTTTAGCCTCTCCAAAGATAAAACCCCGGGAAATTGTTGATATTGCTTAATCATCTTTCTAGTTGGCGATAAATCCTCAGCTGGTATTGGCTGATTGTCAGCCGCGTTTCTTCCTGGGTTAAATTGTTTCTCTCCTCCTTTTATACGTAAATCTTCTTGAGCAGGAGTAGGTGAAGGATCCATTTTGACGCTTTCTTTAAAAGCGCTTACTCCCGCCCATCCTAAACCCGCTATAATTATACCCACAAAGATAACTATGAAGGGCCTTTGGTTCATCAGTCTTAATATATACCACATAAATAAAACACACTGCAACCTCTTGCCAATTTCTTACCGTCTTTTCACTGTTATTTGAGCTCGGATAGTTACTATAAACCTTCAAAGGGGGTGAGAATATGGCAAGAAAAGGTCGGAGTGGAAGCCGTGATAAAAAACAGCAGAGGGAAAGGTCTACTAAAGAAAAAAGTAGAGATAAATCCGGGAAGATAAACCAAACTCTCAAGGATTGGATGGACCTTGGGTAAACAATCTAGTTACCAGCTCCCAGTTTAGCAAAGGAATAGTCCAAAAGAAGTTTAGCTTCGGCTCTTCTGTCCTGAGAATTTAACAGCACACCTAAAATTTGCTGTCCCTGCCTTCTTGCTAAAGTTACCAGGGTTAGACCAGCCAAGGGTGTATAGCCTGTTTTAAGACCCAGCACACCGGGATAAGTAGTCAGTAAGTTAATCCCGGAGTAAAGATCATAATCTTGATGGGTGGAAGTTTTAGGGATATAGCGGTGGTAAGTGCTGGAGATCTCCACTAAAGAGGGAAATTGCTTGATGGCATAGCGGCTCATCAAGGCCACATCAAAAGCTGTGGAATACTGCTCTTTGTCATCTTCCTCAAGACCGGAAGGATTTATAAAAAGCGTGTCTTTCATCCCCAGCTGAAGAGTTTTTTTATTCATAGCCGGGATAAATTCATCCCGGTTACCCAAAACACCTTCAGCCAAAGCTTCAGATGCATCATTCCCGGAAACTAAAAACATCCCATACAATAGCTCTTCCACTGCCAATATCTCTCCCTGCCGAAGATCCATTCTATCCGGCTCCATCCCGGCTGCATAAGGGCTGACTGTTATCTCCTCATCAAAGGAAGTATTTTCCAAGGCAACAATGGCTGTCATAATCTTTACCAGCGAGGCAATGGGGAGTTTCTGATGGGAATTTTTTTGATAAAGCACCTCCCCGTTTTCCGTATCGACAAAATAGGCCGCTTGAGCAGTAATCTCAGGGAGATCATCTTCTTGAGAGGTAGCTGAAGCTTTAGGAAACCATAAATTTAAGGCCATCCGGGGAGTAAAAGAGAGCGGAGAAACTAAACTGCCGCTAGGCTGCAAAACAAACGGTAGGTGGATCATTAAAACCATGAATCCCACAACAGAAACAGTTAAAAGAATCTTTTTAAACATAACTTTAAACATAACCAGGATGAGTTGGTAAAAATATAGCATAATCCTGCCGTCTTGACTAACTAAAGCAATAACTCCACAATTTAGGTGATGCCCAAGCTTCTGCCCGTTCTTTTAGCTATAGCAGTATTTTTAACTGCGGTTTACTTTTCTCTACCGTTTAGCCGAGAGATTGTCTACAAGCTGGGTATAGACAACGACCCAACTACTTCCTGTTGTCAGGAAGAAGAAATTTTACAAGCCAGCGGGGAGTTTGATGAAGAGGCTAATTTAGCCATCTTTAATAATCAGATTATAGATTATCCTAAAACTTCTTTAGCCCAAAGCCTGCTTATCCCTTCTTATGCTAAAACAGATGTTTTAGGGACCAAAAATGAGGCAGGGGAAGACAAATGGATCGAGGTTTCTTTAAGAGAACAGAAACTGCGGGCTTGGGAAGGGAGTAGAATAGTCAGGGAATTTCTTATCTCCTCCGGGAAATGGGCTCCTACCCCAGAAGGGGATTATGCTATTTGGTATAAAACCAGAAACCAAACTATGAAAGGGGGGTCAAAGGAGTTAGGCACTTATTATTACCTGCCCAATGTTCCCTACAATATGTTTTTCTATAAAGGTTATGCTGTCCATGGGGCTTACTGGCACAACAACTTTGGGCAACCGATGAGTCATGGGTGTGTTAACTCCCCCATCTCAGAGGTAGCCTGGGTCTTTGATTGGTCAGGCCCGGTAGTTCCTCCAGGGAAAAATTATGTTAAAGCCTCAGCAGAAAACCCCGGCACCAGGGTTTTTATCCACTAAACTTACTCCTCTAACTGGGCGTCGAGTTTGGATTTGAAATCATCATAGGGTAAAACCCCGGGGTATCTTTGATCATTGATAAAAAAAGTGGGGGTAGAGTTAACTTGTAAGGTTAGCCCATCCTGTCTGTCTCTTTCAATCTTAGTATTATACTTACCACTTTCTATATCAGCTTTAAATTTGTCTGTATCTAACCCTAAATCTTTGGCATATCCTACAAACAACTCTGGGGCATTATCTTTACCGCTCCACTCCTCTTGAGTAGTAAAAAGCCTATCCTGCATCTCCCAAAATTTCCCCTGTTCCCCGGCTGCTTCAGCTGCCTTAATAGCAATTAAAGCTTTAGTGTGTTGAGGAAGTGGGAAATGACGATAGACAAACCTGATCCTGCCTTTGTACTCCTCCAAAATCTTTTTGGTAATAGGATGGGCAGCGGCACAAGCTGGACACTCCAAATCGGAAAACTCTACCACTGTGACTTTGGCCGAGTCAGAGGAAATTTGATAGCTGTCATCTTTATTTAAAGCTCCTAAAACATTACTATCGACCTGGGTTTTAGTAGCCGGGGAAGAGGATTTGCCCAAAAAGAAAATACCGCCCACAGTCAAGATAGCAGTGACTCCAAAAATAACTAAAAGGATCTTGATTTCTTGTGTCATCTTTTTGAATTTAGCCTAGTATATAATATCACAAAACCTATAATAAATGCAAATGACAGGAGGGACAAAAAGGGAAAATCAATAAACCCTAGTAAATTCAAATACCGAGTAGTACAAGAAACTCCAAAAGTACAAGGAGTAGCGCTTTCAGGAATAAAACCTGCCTGAAGTAAGACCTGATAAAAAGCTACCAAAGCTCCGAAGATAGCTAAAGGAAAAACATACAAAGGTAAATTTTTGTCTTTCTTTAAGATGCCTACGATAAGTATAGGGATTAAAGGATACATGGCTACTCTTTGATACCAACACAAAACACAAGGGGCAAACTTTAACACCTCGCTGGCATAAAGGCTGCCTAAAGTTGCCATTAAAGCCTGGATCAATGCCAGATAAAGGAGATTTTGCCTCAGCCACTTTTTCATAGATCAAAGGATAATTGTCGCAACTGTAAAGTAAATCGTCAAGCTGACTAAATATTGGATAGCGGTAGTAAAAGGTCCGCTGCCAACCGCCGGATCTTTACCTAACCTATTTAAAACAGTTGGAATGACACAGGCTAAGGTGGTAGCAAAGCTGATGGAGAGAAACAATGACAGTCCTACCACTAAAGCCACAGAAGATGACTGAGACAGAAGATAGGCAAAAACAGCGCTTAACAACCCTATGATAGAGCCAATCACCCCACCTACAAAAAGTTCTCGAAACAAATAGTTTAAAATTTTAAATCTGAGTAAAGTAAGTGAACGGATAAAAATTGTCTCCGTTTGAGTACCTACCGCATCAGAAATATACCCAATAATAGGAATAAAGAATACCAGGGCAATGTTTTCCCTTAAAGATACCTCAAAAAGGCTGATTACAAAACTGGCAGTCAGACCAATCGCCAGTCCTACCACCAGCCAGGGTATTCTCACTTTAACCAAATTCCAAATCCCTAAATTCATCAAATTAGCTAGGGAAAAACCTTTTCCTCTGATACCGGAAAAACGCAGGAAATCTTCCAGGTGTTCTGAGTGTAAAACATCAATAATTTTTTGGGCAGTAATCACTCCATAAAAATGATGATGTTTGTCAACCACCGGAATAGACTGAAGATCATTTTTAACAGCTTCGGCCGCTACCCGCTCTTGATCAACCTCAGGGTCAACTATTGCCTTAGGTCTCTCCATCAGCAAGCTCAAAATCTGATGTCCTCTAGCTGACAGCAGCTTAGATAAAGGAATTATCCCCAGAAGGTGGCCCTCCTCAGACAGAACATAAATAATATGAACTTCATCCCAATCCTTTTGAGCCAGATGTTTTAATACTTCAGCAACATGGGAATCACCTCTGGCTATAGGAATATTGGTAGTAACCAGTAAGCCAGCTGTTTCTTTTGCAAAGTTAATCAATTTATCCATACATTAAATTTTGTTCACTGAGCCAAAAACCTCTATCTTATGTTCGACAACTTTTTGCACCTCTGCTACTACCGGGCCCTCCAGCTTATATATTGCATATTCAGAAGGATTATTCTTTAAAACCTCTTCTAATTTATGACGGAAAGCCTGACGGATTTCAGTATTAACATTGACTTTAATAACTCCCCGCGCTATAGCATCTTTCACCTGTTCATCAGGGATTCCTGAACCTCCATGAAGAGAGAAAAAGGTTTTGGGTAAAATACCGGCTAAACTTTCTAAAACAGCCAGATGTAAGTTTTCTCCTCCCTCTTCAAAGACCCCATGGACATTACCAAAAAAGGCTGCCAAAACATCCGCTCCTGTCAGCTCAATAAACTCTCTGGCTTTCCCGGGATCAGTAAATTTACTGCCTTTCATCTCTTCTTGTGCAGAACCACTATGGACCTCGGAAGAACCAACTATATGATCCATTTCTACCTCTACTACCAGACCTTTTTGATGAGCCAGCTCCGTTATCTTTTGAGCCAGTTGTAAATTTTCTTCATAGGGAAGATTGGAGCCGTCAAAATGAATCAAATCAAAACCTAAATCTATAGCCTGTTGGCAATCTACAAAACTCTCAGCATGATCTAAATTAACCAGAATTGGTATCTCATACATTAAAGAAAAGTTGTGGGCTAAATCGACTACATTTTTCATCCCCAGCCAGGAAGTTTCCCCGGGGGAAACTTCAATAATCACCGGGGATCTTTTTTTTGAGGCAGCCTGGGCAATAGCTTTAAAGGTTTCAATACTGCCTACATTAAAGGCCCCTAAAGCCCACTTCTCCTCTTTGGCTTTTTGCAACCACTCCCAGGCAGTCATAAATTACTTCAGCTCCCTTGGTGTAATTTTGGAGTTTTCTTTTAATTTCTTCTGCAGTATATCGTAAGTCAAAAGTCCTGTCTGAGGACCAATTTGTTCCACAACTGATGCCCCGTTAGCTGCTCCCCACCTCATCGCTTCCTTTAGATCCTTACCATAAAAAAGCCCTGCCAGAACTCCGGTAGCGAAAGAGTCGCCCGCTCCTGTCATATCCACAAGCTTGGCCGGAAAAATTTCCAATTTATAGTACTCTTCCCCATCATACCCATAAGATCCTTCTACTCCATCAGTTACAACTAACATTTTAGGTCCCAGTTCCAATAAGGATTTAAGTAATTTTTTCATTTCCACCCGCTTTCCGCTTTCTATCTTTAAAATCAACTCTGCCTCTTCTTTGTTAACAATTAAAAGTTTTGTCAAAGACAGTAGCCGAGGGAATTTTTTAATTCCATGCTGAAGTTCAAAAGTTCCCGGATTAAACATCAAAGCAGCTCCTGTTCTTTCCAAATAATTTTCTACCTGGGGAAAAAAGTTACTCTCCGATGCAGACCTTCCCATAGAACTCAGATAAATCCAGCGGGATTTATCTAAATCCGGCAACTGATATTTAAAATCCTGATGGTAAGTTAATATTGTCCTTTCTCCGCGAAAACTGATTAAGGCTGAAACATTTGAATCCACACCTTCATTGACTACCACATATCTACTATCTACACCTTCTTCTTTTAACTCAGCCAAAATAAATTTGCCAGCCAAATCTGACCCAATATTTAAATAAATTGCAACTTTCAAGCCCAACCTCTTGGCTCCTACGGCATTATTGGAATTGTTGCCTCCCAAAATCTGGCGGTACTGCTCAACCGGCAGTTTATCCCCAAACTTAAGGCATAACTGCTCTCCGCTCTTCTCTTGCTCTAAATGGGCGTCACGGATTTTAAAGAAATGGTCAACTGCAGCATCACCAATGGAGATTAAATCAAACATTAAACTTAGTGTACAACAACTGAGGGCTTATAACCAAGGTTTTTGATAATTTCCAGCATTTTTTCTAACTCAACCTTCTCTTCATCAAACTCTACCTCAGCTATTTGTTTGGCATAGGAGGTTTTGGAAGATATAACTCCTTCTAAATCTTCCAGATCCATATCAATAGACATTGCACAGGAAGTGCAGTGCATACCTTCAATTTTAATTGTTTTCTTAGTGATTTTAGCCATTTTAAAAGTTATCAATGTTACCTTACCCCTACACCCTAATTAACTACCTCTATCACTCCACTGTACATGCCCATAGAACAGGAAAAGACAATCTTCCCCTCTTTTTGAGGAGTAAACTCCACTGATTTCTTCTCTCCTGGTAAAACATTTTTTCTAATTCCTAAAGAAGGAATGGTAAAACCAGCAGCACAACTGTAACCTTCATTGTTAATAACATCAAGTTTAACAGGAATCCCTGCTTTGACCCTGAAAGAATTAGGGTTATAACCATTTCTTAAAACCTCAGTTGCTATCTCCTGTTTACCGTTAACCAATCTGGCTGCTACCCCACCCTCATCCTCTTCCCCTCCTAAATTTATCTGAATAGGAACAGCGTCGGCAATAGTTTGAGCAGTGATGAAAGACCCGGCTAAAACCAAAGATCCATTCACTGAGTTTAGGCCCAGATAAACGAGCAATATTGCAGCCAGTTTTAAAAATTTAGCCCTGAAGGTATCCCCCAAGGCAGTGGTAGCATATCCCAAAAGGAAAAAGAGGGGAGTGGTACCTAGAGTAAAGACTCCCATGATAGCTGCTCCAGATAAAGGGTTACCGGAGGAGATAGCTAAAGCCTCCATAGCCAAGGTAGTGCCGCAGGGTATAAAGACAGTCATCGCTCCCAAAAAAGCCGGCGCAAACAGCTCTTTGCTTTTAGACTGGTTTTTAATCCTCTTAAACAAAAATCTGGGAGGTCGGATAATAACATAACGGAAAATGGGGTGAACATTTAAAAGATTTAAAGCTACTGCTAACATGTAGATTCCCACAACAAACTGCATTAGAACCTGTACTTTATCGGAAATCTGTAAAGCCTCCCCAAAGACTCCTAAAGCCAAACCTACCAAAATATAAGCAAAAAGCTTGGTGGTTAAAAAAGCGGCTACCGGCCAGGCAGTATGTTTTTTCTGGCTTCCTTCTTTAATATCCTCACCTTCCCTGGCAGTAATCGTCGAAGCCAAAAGACCGCCCTGAACTGCCATACAGGAGATACCGCCTACAGTTAAACCAGTTAAAAAAATAACCCACAGATCCATAGCACAGTAAATTGTAACATGAAGGGGAAATCCTACAAATTAAATCTTTACCCTCTTGAGCAGTAAGGAATTAGAAACTACTGAAACTGAGCTTAAAGCCATAGCTGCTGAGGCAAAGATGGGGGAGAGCAGCAGACCAAAGAAAGGATATAAAACCCCCATGGCTACCGGAATTAAGACAACATTATAACCAAAAGCCCACACTAAATTCAGCTTGATTGTCCTCATGGTCTTCTTAGAAAGAGTTATTGCTGCTGCGACAGACCTTAAATCCTTATTAATTAAAGTAATATCTGCTGCTTCAATGGCCACATCTGTCCCTGTACCCATAGCTATCCCCACATCGGCTGCAGCTAAAGCTGGGGCATCGTTGATCCCGTCCCCCACCATCGCTACCATCTTACCTTCATTTTGTAACTTTCTGACCTCTGCCTCTTTTTGATCAGGCAAAACTTCTGCCAAAATCCTGTCTATTCCCAATTGTCCACCAATAGCCTTAGCCGTTCTTTGGTTATCTCCGGTAATCATTACCACTTCTATCTTCATTTTTCTTAAAGCCTCTATTCCCTCTTTGGCGCTCTCCTTTAAAGTATCCATCACCGCGATTAAACCCACTAACTTTCCATCCACAGCGAGGATCATCACTGTCTTCCCTTCTTCCTCTAGACTCACCAGACCAGGTCTGGCGTGCGTAATATCAATTTTTTCTCTTTCCATCAGTCTCTGGTTTCCTAAAACCACTCTTTTTTTATCAATAAATCCTTCCACTCCATGTCCAGGAATAGCTTTAAACTTATCTACCTTTTCTAATTTCACTTTTTCCTCATCAGCCTTGCTTACAATGGCCTCAGCCAAAGAATGTTCAGATCCCTTCTCCAAAGACGCCGCTATTTGTAAGATATTCTCCCCCCTTCCCCCTTCCCCCTTCACGCTTACCACGTCAGTAACCACCGGCTTCCCTACCGTCAGTGTCCCTGTTTTATCAAAGACCACCACTTTTACTTTGTGGGCTGTTTCTAAGCTCTCGGCATCCTTGATTAAAATCCCATGTTCTGCTCCCTTACCGGTTCCCACCATAATGGCAGTAGGGGTAGCCAGCCCCATGGCACAGGGACAGGCAATAATGAGTACTGCTACAGCATTAAGCAGGGCAAACAAAAAAGCCGGAACAGGCCCAAAGTCAAACCAAATGACAAAGGTTAAAATAGCTAATATAATAACAATGGGTACAAAGTAAGCTGAGATTAAATCTGCCAGTCTTTGGATAGGGGCTTTGCTTCCCTGGGCTTCCTGGACTAATTTAATAATTTGAGCCAGCATAGTTTCTGATCCGACCTTGGTAGCTTTATAAGTAAAGGTTCCGGTTTTATTAATAGTGCTGCCGATCACCGTATCCCCGGAAGTTTTATCCCCCGGAATACTCTCTCCTGTAACCATAGATTCATCAACAGAAGAATCCCCTTCTAAAATCTCCCCGTCAACGGGAATCTTTTCTCCGGGTCTCACCCTGATCATATCGCCGATCACCACCTGATCAATAGGTAAATCTATCTCCTTACCATCCCTTACCACTCTGGCAGTTTTGGCCTGCAGTCCGATCAATTTTTTAATCGCCTCAGAAGTTCCGGCTTTTGCCCTAGCTTCAAAGTAGCGCCCCAATAAAATTAGACCGATAACTAAGGCCGAAACATCAAAATAAGGCATGGGGGCAATTCCCACACTTTCAACTATCTGGGGAAAAACAGTGACCAAAACCGAATAACCATAGGCTGCCGTAGTGCCTATGGCAATCAAAGTGTCCATATTGGCAGTGCGGTGGCGAAAAGCCGGGATAGTGGCTTTATAAAAAGGCAGACCTGCCCAAAATTGTACCGGAGTAGCCAAAATCAACTGGACCCAAATATTTTTCAAAAACCCCGGAGCCAGGTTTTCTAACCCGGGGAAACTTCCTAAAATAATCAAAGCAGCTAAAGAAAGGCTAAAGACAACTCTTCTTTTTAAATCCGCTAAGTTCTTTTTCTTTTCAGCTTCTTCGGCATCTTCGGAAACTGCCTGCTCTTTTACATAAGCCTGATAACCGACATTTGCCACAGAGGAAAAGAGTTTTTCATCACTGACTGTTTTGGGGTCAAAAGTCACGGTAGCCGTCTCAGTAGCCAAATTCACATTAGCCTCACTTACTCCGGGGGTATTTTTTAAGGCATTCTCAATGACCCTCACACAAGAGGCACAATGCATCCCTTTAATTTGAAAAATCTTTTTTTCCATGTCACCTAACCACTATCTTTCCGTGATACATTCCCATGCCACAGGAATAGGGAAACTCCCCTCTTCTTTGAGGAGTTACCTCCACAGTTACCTTTTGATTCAAAGGCAGCTCTTTTCTGATTTTAAAATCCCCTAAAACTACCTCTGACAAACAATCAGTTGGATCAGTCCTGAAAAAATTTATTTTGGTAGTTTTACCCTGAGGAATAGAGATTACCTCCGGTGAATAACCGCCGTTTACCGTAATATCTACAGAATCAGACACTGCCACCTCCCTACCCCGTTTCATCAAAAAAAACCAATAGGTTAGTACTATGGCTAAAGCCCCAAAGGCTGTAACTATAACTTTGTCTAAATTTTCCATTTGTCCTTACTTTTTCTGGATCTGCTTCCAGAGCCAAATTCCTAAAAGAATCAGGTCAATCAACAAAACCAACCAAAAAATTAAGCCTAACCCGAATAAGGCTCCTCCTCCACCCCAGCCCATCATCCCTCCGTTACCATATCCCCATGGCCCCATCATATCTCTCACCTCCTATACTAAATCTTACACCTTTTTGGACAACCAATAAATAAACCCGATCACACCTAAAGCAAAAACTACATTTAAAGTAAGATTACCTCCCACATAACCGTTAACGAAACTGCCGGTGTTTTGAATCATCTTGGTAAAACCTTCTACACTGCTCATCTTCAGTCTGCCGCTTAAAGTCAGCGCTAAAATAAGCCAACCGGTGACAAAAAAGATGAAAGAAGCGATCAAGTTACTGGTCAAGATGTGAAACTGTTTACCTAAAATATTTATGGTAGCTAAATTTTTCCGCAGTAATGCCACTGCCGGCATTTTCCCTGCTAAAAAGATGGAGATTAAAAGTAAGGGGGTAACCATCCCCAAAACATACATTGACCCAATAGTTAAAGCTCCAAAGTAGTTAGGTGACAAAAATGTCAGAGTTAAAATCCCAATTAACACCGGGGCACAGCAAGCACTGGTTATCCCGGAGACAACTCCTAAAGTAAAGATTGATAAAACATCAGTTTTCTGAGGGTTAGTGCCGGGAAGCTTGGGCATAGGCAGTTTAATTCCTAAAAGGGTTACAACTGCCGCAGACAGCATTACCAAAGCTCCAACTATATAAATGGGGTCATGATATTTAAATAAAGCCTGAGACAAAGCGGAGATACCTAAAACTGCCGGCAGTAAAACAATAAAAATCCCCGCCCCAAAGACTAAGGTCATCAAAAGCACCTTTTCTTTTTCTTTAAAAACATTAGCCAAATACGCCGGGAGTAAAAAAGTGATGCAGCAGGGAGCAAACAGGGCCACCATACCGGCCACAAAAGCCGCTATGAGTGATGTTTGAAATAAAATAGGTTCCATTTATGCGCCACAGCCGCCTCCTTGGCTTTGTATACCGGGTACTCCTTGAACTGCTTGTTTAATTCTTTGTGCTCCCTGGGCTGAGGCATAATCAACTGACAGCGCAAGTTTTGGATCCACCTCTTTCCATTTAGTGCCTTGTTTTGCAAAATAGACTGCCATCTCCACGTAATTTTGGGGAAACCAGAAAGAGTTAAAAGCCAAAAGATCTTTATAAATTTGCCCCTCAGACAAACCATTGTACACTGCCCACTCGATATAACCTAAAGCAGCCATGCCGTGGTTGCAATCGGGAAAAGCCGTACTGTTACCACAGCAGGATCTAAAAACTCCTTCGGCAATCTTTTTTACCAAATCCTGTTGCTGGGCAGTTAAGAGAATGATCTCTTGGGAGGAATAAAGCTCCATCGCTCCTTTACTGCCTAAAGTCCACCCGCCGGTGGAGGCAAAATTGCCCGCCTCAGCCCTGCCTCTTTGCATCATCGGGCCTTCATCTAAAACCTTGCTTTTTTGCACTAACCCCAAAGCCCACAAGGTATTGACCATAAAGCGGGAGTTGCTTTCATTGATCGCCATATAATCATCTGACTCCCCTTCCAGGTGTTTCATCTCCTCCTTCCCGTTTCCTTCAGAAGTGAAAATAGCCTCATATTTTTGTTTATCAATGGCCCCAGCTTCCACCAGCTGTTTACCTAAACTTTTCCACTTTAGAGGCGTGATATACCCTTTCGCCGACAAGACTTCCTGTTTTAAAATGTTTACTAACTCTTCCGGACTTTTGGTGGTTTGAGCCAGCTTGGATAAATTTTTATTAAACTCCTTTTTCATCAGGTAATATTCACCCAAAGCAAAAGCCATGGAAGAATTTAAGGTAATTAACACCACCATCCAAAGCGGTGTGGATTTGGTCAAGAATTTAGTCAATTTACTTTTCTTTTTTCCCATCATATTATTCCCTATTCTTTCACCACCGTTCCGGCAACGGAAAAGTCTAAAGTTTTATTATTAGGGTCGTTAGTCTCTACAGAAACAAAGCGGTTAATTGGCCCTACCCCTTGTGGTCCATGGTAAGCCGGGTCAAAAATTACATCCAGCTGAGCTTCCCTACCCGGGACCACTTCACCTATCCAAGAAGAAACGGTGCTCATACCAAAGAAAGGACTGCTTTGCCCGTCAATTTTTACCTGGGCCTGGGTACAATGGCAGGAAGTTCTAATGTTGATCAGTTTTAAAGTATCTGTTCCGGAGTTTTTAATGGTAAAGGTTTTGGTAACATTTCCTTTATACATAGGAATATTTCCCCAATCAAAGGTTTTTTCAGCTGCTTCCGCTTTAACATTTTGGGATATTTCCACCTGGCCGGCAGTGGATGATTTGGTCAAAAGAAATATTCCTCCCGCTAAAACCAAAGCAGTTACCACAACAAAACCGATAATAACTTTTTTCTCAGACATAAATCAGTTTCCGTTTTTAAGAACTTTCATAATCTCTTCAATAGAATGATCAACTTTTCCGGCCTTGATATGATCCACTACACAGGTCTTTAAGTGGTTTTCTAAAGTTAAAGAGTCAACTTCTTTTAAGGCACTTTGAACTGCTTTAGATTGGGTAATGACATCAATACAATACTCCCCCTCCTCCACCATCTTAATAACCTTTCTAAGATGTCCCTGGGCAATTTTTAACCTGTGAAGTATTCTTTCTTGAGTATCTTTAGGTCTAAACACGATAATCCCCCTATAGGGGATATAATAAAACAAAAAAATTCTTCTGTCTAGTAGGGGAAAACATCTTTGGGGTTTTAAACACTGGAAGGTGAATCAACTACTTCAGCCACTTCTTCCATCATATCCTCAAAAACCATCCGGTAATAAACCTTCCGGGTCAGTTCAACATCTTTGAGGCAATATTTGCAAATTTCCTTTAATTTTCCCTGTTGATAATAGGGCCAAACCATCGAGCCATCCATTTCATCCTTAGATGTTGGTAATCCTAAAACTTTAGCCAAAGTATCCAGTTTTTGGGCCCCATTTGACCACAATTCCCAAACTTTCATGGTGTCAAAAATAGGCTGGTTTCTATATCTGGCAAAGGTAATATCTAAACGGGGTTTGACTCCTAAAATAATTGATCTTTTATATATAAAAGGGAAATCAAATTCCCAGATGTTATGACCCACAAATAACTCCACATCTTGGACAATTTCCCAAAACTTCTGTAAGATTTCTTTTTCCTCACCACATAAAACGTCTTTAGTAACTTTTCCATTTTCCTTAATATAACCAATACAGCAGATCCGTCCAAAAGTTCCTTCAAAGGAAGTGCTAAGATACAACGCATCATCAGATACCGGTACAACCTCCTTCTTCCGGCTTTTCTTTTTCAAAATAGGCAAATACTCCTGCCTTTTACAGTCATCACAAGGCAGAGTTTCAATATCAAAAAACAGTTTAATCATAGTTTTAATAAGATAGTGTTATCTAGATTAAACCCAATATTCCCCAAAGTCAAGATAAAAAATATGAGTATAACTCTCAAAAAATTCCTCCAAGACTAATCTTCCGTAAACTCTGGGGGTAGTATTACTCCTGCTCCTTCTTTAGCCACTCTCTCTATTACCTCTTCCGGAGTTATCCTTATCCTTTGAGAATATGTCACTACCGCCCGGGATATATTTAATGCCTGAGGAGTTCTCTGAAACCTCATTGCCAGCGGTAAATCTACTAAATCAACACCGCCTTCTATCATAGATTGGGTAGTTGCTAACCATTCACCAATAGATCGTCGAATCTCTGATGCTTTATCGGAACGCTCTATAGCTGCAGCAAAACTTCCGGCAATCTTCTCACCATCTTTTTCCACTATCTCTTCAATACATGATATACAGGCAGTTGTTTCATCTTCAAAACCTAAATGAGGCCTCTGGTGTTTTTGGCAATACATCCCACTTTCAATAGAACAACTTTCGCAAGCTAAAGTATCCAGTCTTCCATCAGACTGTCTTTTAGGAAGTAAAATTATTAAATCAGGATCACTGCCACATATTTCACAATTCATGCCCCAAATTTTACTACTAAAGCTAGGTAAATACAAAAATCCAAAACAGAATCAAAAAGTTTTCTAGATTGTAATCAAAGTTTTCCTTGAAATGCTTGATGTAAAACTGACTGCTGCAAAGCTTCTAATTCTTGTAATTGTTCTCGCTGAAGTTTTTTCGCTTCTCCAATTTTTTCTGAACTGTGGCCTGCAGAAGTAATCAGCAAATCTCCAATTTGAACCCTTTTTAAACCTTTTAACGAATCTTGTTTGACAAAACCCTTATCACTCTTACCCCAATTAATGCCATTTTTCAAATGCATTTTTTGTTTGTTCATCTAAAAAGTTTAACTAAATTAGAGAACGTTTGAAGTTTATGTTCCTTAAACTTCTCCTCGGTTACATAAAGACAATCTACAGTTATTTTTGACCGGGCTTGATTAACATCTTTACACCATTGTTTTAGCCTTTCCAACTTTAATAGGTCATCCAAGTCTTCTCTTCCTTTAGTTTCTACAACCCAAATTTCCTGATTATTTACTTTTACAAAAAAATCAGGATAGTAATACGAGATTGACCCCTCAGAATTTTTATAATCTATCTTAAAATGTATATCAAAATAATTCTTGGCAAATGATAAAATATCATCACATTTTTCGAGAAAATCAGCAAATTGGAGTTCAAAATTACTATCACCTACAATTTTATTAAATATACTTTTCTTAGGTAATAAATATGTATTGTCATTTACTACGAAAGGTTTGCACTTACTAATCTTTATATAGTTTTTTATTTCTGCATTACCTTTATCCTCAATAGTAAGATCATTAATTTCCTTTTTGAAAGTTTCAGTTATGGTTTTTGTAACTTCCAGCTCTGATAAATTACGTAGTATATTCAAATCCTCTAAGTTAACGTGATCTACAAACAAATAATCACTAATGAATTCTTTTACCTGACCAAATAAAATATCGTAACAGCCAAATAGACGCAGTTCCCTCATGATTGTTTGAGCAAAAAAACCGATGGCGCTTTGATATCTTGGCTCAATATTGGTATCTAAAACTGTTGTGTGGTGAATTTTATCAGCCACAACCTCTTTAAAAATTATTTCCTTCTTTTCTTTGTCGCTAAACTGTTTAATTGGCATTTTTTTGTGTTTGAATTTAGAAACATCTAGATTTGAAAGATTTTTATATTCTCTCTGAATACGGGGGGTAAGAATAGGCAGTTCTATATCAAGCTTTTCAATATCCTTTTTAACATTTTCACTATCCACCTCAACAACAACTGGTGTAATCGGCTTTGCTCCTATATCCATTGCCCTTTTTTCGAGTATCACACCTTCTATGTTGATAGATTCAACGAAATCCATAAATGCCGGAGTACCAATAATACTAACGTATTCCTCTATATCATCTCTGCCAAAAAACATCCTTCTTAGACCTCTACCTAAGGTTTGTTCGGGTAAAATATTTGCAGTTGATGAATATGCCCGTAGCCCAACGATAGTAGTTACATTTTTTACATCCCATCCTTCCTTAAGCATGAGTACTGATACAATAGCTTTAAAAGGACTCTCGTTGCTATCTATAGTATTTGCCTGTTCTCTTAACTTAATCAATTCCTTCTCGTCCTTACCTTGAATAGCTTCTGATATCTCCCCACTTTTATTAGTGTGAATCGTTAAAACTGCATTTTTAAATTCAGGGTATGTTTTTTCTATGTACTCTGCTACTTCATCACAATTTTTTGTATCGTCAGTCATTATAAAAAGTATCGATTTTTTACCAGTCTTTTGAAGTTCTTTATAAGTTTTTCTCCATTCAATAACACCGAGATTTATATAATCCTCGTACTTCTCAGTAAATAGAGAGCTTTGATTTTCCTTAAGTTTTGCCCTACTGGCCTGATCTGGTAATACAGGATTTTTAACAACTCTTTGATGAATTGCTTCAACTAGTGGGTAATCAGAGATAACCTGGACAAAAATATTTCCATTATTATGTTTTGGAGTTGCAGTTACATCTATCTGTAGCGCTAACTCACCACCCTTTAGTTTAAGCTTATTATGAATATCTTGAATTGATTTAAACCAGGCTAATTTTTCATCATGGATATGATGCGCTTCATCGTTAATAACTATCAACTCATTGATCTCGCGGACTATTTCACTTAAATTTACTTTTGAGTCGTTAGTTTTACCTACTGGTTTTGGTCCCAAAAAATAGTTCATGCTGTCTTCATCTTCGGCACTCAATCCATTAATATTTCCCTCAAAAACGCGGTGAATATTTGTTAAAAAAATGTTTCCGGTCGTGGATATTAGACCTACCTCATCTTGTAAATGAAGCGTTACTTGAAAGTCATCTTGCCAATTCTGCCCTCCATACCCATTATCTGGAAGTATTGGATCAACGTGGAAGATTTTCAAACCCGCAAAATCATTTTTAATTCTTTCAAGCACAATAATATTCGGAGTAATTAGTAAAAAGTTTCGTGCCAGTTTAGAGTCCGGTTCATAAAGCTTATGAAAATATGCCCAAGCTAAAATTAAACTCATTACCTTTGTTTTTCCGCTGCCTGTTGCCATTTTAATGACAAACCTGAGCCAATCCTCATCAAACATATTAGGACTTACCCTACCCAATGAATCAAACTTTATTAAGTCATACTTACTTTTAACTTTTGCAACTTCGTATAGCCATACGACTGTTTCAACTGCTTCTCTTTGGGAAAAATAATATCTAAAAGGGGTAGATACACCATTCTGGTCAAATATTGTATGTTCCTCTTTAAACCACCAATTCAAGAGAGCTTTTGAAGTTTCAGAAGCATCTGCATAATTACTGTTACGCCACTCCTTTACTTTTTTACGTAACTCCGAAATAAAAGGAGGTAGTAGTCTTTCATAACCACCTTTTTCTCTTAAATCCTCAACAGCGGGGAACCATCTTATATCTGGATCTAAAATAACGTATGGGTCTTTTGGAAAATCTTTATGTAGTGCCATATATCATTATCAAAGCCATCTGAAAATGGAAAATGAGTCCTTTAGCCTCAAAAATTCAGATTGTTTTACCTATTTTCAACCCCCTTTGAAAACAGACTAAGTTGTTGCATATTCTCTTTAGTTTTTTGCTGGATTGTTTTTTTTGCTTTAAGAATAAACTTAATTGGCAGATAATCCTGTGTTAATCCCCAATATTTCAGTTTTCCTTCCTGTTTTTTCACCTCTATTACCCCAGCATCTCTTAATGGATTAAAATAATAACCAGATATATTTGAGGGAGCTTTTTTTAATTGTATGGCTAAATCTTTTTGAGTTACATAGTTACTTGATGTTGCTAAAAATATTAGTAGTTCTTCTTGTTCTTTTGTTAACTCGCTTTTTTTAATCACCTCCCAGCGTTCTTTACCAAGTAACAGCATTGCTTCATCAACACCCAAAGGCTCCAGTACTGTTTCAGGTACCTGACTGAGAATATCCTTTAATCCATTCATAATCGAACGGGCATCTCCCTCGTATAAATCATATAAACTGAAAATTGCCTCATTTGAGAATGGTGCTATATATTTAACGACATCAGGAGATTTTAATAGCTCCATTCTTTCTTCAAACGCTTTAATTATTTCTAATTTACTAAGTGGATTAACCACTAACGGTGATAAGTGAAATACACTTTTTAAACGTTTCTCTACAGATATAATATCTCTGAAGAAATGCTTTGGCCCTAAAAATAAATAATAAACATCTCTTGTTTGAAGAATATCCCGTATTTCCTGAAAAAATCCTATAACACCCTTTTTTTCTTTTGAGTCGGATAGCACAATATCAAAATTATTGATATGAACAATAAGACCACCAAACTTTTTCCCTGCTATTTCATGAGTCTTTATAAACTCCACAAGATTAGAAAAATAGTTTTCGAGCATGGTATTTGATATACTTGGGGGATATTCTGTTGTTCCTGTTTTACCGAACTCTCCACCAAACCCCGCAATACTAATTCCTGCGGAAATATCTAAACTTTGAGTAATATCAACAAGTTTTTCTAGTTTTTGAAGTAATTCTTCTTTTTTGATAAGATCAGGGTCAAGAAGTCTGATCTCCCTAAGGGTAGATCCGATAACCTCTGTTAAGAAACTTTTTTTGTTTAAAAGATTTTTTGATGCTTCTATTTCCCTTCGGAACGAAAAAAGAGGTTTCTTTTTCTCTTCATATTTAAATAGAAACTTATGGAAATTAGCCAAGCTTGTTTTGCCTACACCGACATTTCCAAGAATTGTCAAACAGGCTCTTGAATCAGAAAGAAAGATATCCTTCAGGCTTTGAAGCTCGACAGTTCTTCCTACAAATGCTTTGTGGATAGGTAATTCCCCACCCTCTATAAGAGGGAGAGTATCATAAGGGTTGCTTCGTAATCCAAATTGCTGCCAGTTAATCATATGTATTTTCTATATATATAGTTATTTATACAAATCTCTATATATTAAATTTGCTTTATAATCAAGTAGCCACACTTAATAGTATTCATGCAATTAATTTATTCCTCTTTTATATAACTATATATTTACCTCAATAACTTTTGTTGTGTCGTTGCCAAAAATATCTACAACTTTTACTGCAAGTTTGCGTGATCCCTTTGAGACTTCTTTAGCTGCCGAAATTAATTCTAAACTTCGATCTTTTTTGGTACGGAATGATTGCCATTCATTTTCAAAAATATAGTTTCCCGTCCAGGCATCTTCTTCATCTTCATTTTTTTGATTCCTTATTCTTATGAATTCCTTTTTACTTTCAAAGTTAAAATCTACCGCCCAATAATCAACCCAATCTGTCCATTTCGTTGTTAAAACCTCACGGTTAATAACCTCTGAATCCTTGCCTTTACTAAGTCTTATAACTTGACCATTTTCAATCACAACCTTACTGCCTCCAGATTTTAACTTTTCTTCAACCTCTCCTGTATCATCTTGGTTATAAAAAACACTAAAATCACTTAATTCAATAGCTACAGTATTCTTTTTGACAATTGGTTTAACCTCTATAAATGCCACCTCGTAGAATTTTACTTGTCCCTTTTCAACAGCTTTTTTATCAAATACCTCTCGTGGTATTACTCTAAGTTGCAGATCAACTCCTTGATTTTTAAACTGATCTACTTCAAGTCCCATCTCCCAATCAAACCCAAGTACGTCTACTTTGGTAATGTTTTTCTCTACACATTCAACTACTACTTGATGTAAAAAGTCTCCGGAAACAGGAAAGTTTATTGGACCGATAGCCACAAGGCGGTCTCTTTTTTTACCGACCATAGTTAAAAATGAATCCACAGGTTCCGCTTTGTATGCTGACAATATCAATTTAATAAATTCTTTTTCTTTTATGTCTTGTTGTAATTGTCTTTCTTCTTCTCTTAAATCTGGGTTTACTTGGATAAACAAATCCCGTTCGTATGTTCCTATATTCAAAATTTCAAAGGCTCTAAAATTCTTACCCACTTTTTTCAGTTCTCTTTGAACTCCAATCATTCTTTTACGAGTAGTATGAATAGCAAATCTTCCCAAATCAGAACCAATCCATTTTCTACCCAACTTCTCGGCAACTGCTAATGTAGTTCCAGAACCCACAAAAAAATCTGCAACGATATCACCTTCATCAGAAGAAGCAGTGATTATACGTCTAAGTAGGAATTCAGGTTTTTGTGTAGGATAATCAAGCAATTCCTTTGAGGAAGTTGCAACCCCAAATCCTGGAATGTCTGTCCAGATAGAATCCTGGGGAATTGTGTATTCATCTAAATAGTATTTTTTATATTTTTGCCCACTTGAAGAAACATAAATTAACCCTCTTTCTTCAAAATCTTTTATCGATATTGGTGAATAATCGCCAAGAGTAGTTCTTTTGAATTTTCTACCATCAGGATCTTGATATCTAAATTCATTGAGTTGCTTATCGACAAGAGTGCCACTTTGAGGGTGAAATATATGTGAGTCTGATTTTGAGTAACAAAAAATTATATCAAACGTTTTTGGCCAATGTTTTGCTACTGCTTTTGCACCTTTACCTACAGCATCTTTTTTCCAAATAATTTCTCCACGGTAATTAGCACTACCAAACAATTCATTTAGAATCATCCTTAGATAGCTGTTAAGTCGCCAATCGCAATGGACATATATACTTCCTTTATCTGCTAGTAAATCAGCCATTAATTTTAATCGCTCATAAATCATTGCAATAAAACTGTCAGCTCCTTTACCCCAAGTGTCCCGATAAGCAACTTCTTCTATAATTGAGGGTTTCTTAGTAAATTCTTCATCACCTATCTGTACATTCATGGAAAAATCAGCACCTACATCAAATGGTGGGTCAATATAAATGAGTTTTATACCACCTTGAGCTTCAATTTCTTTACGGAGGGGACCGTTTTTAAGGGAGGACAGAATTAATTTATTGTCGCCCCAGATAAGTTTGTTTGTCCAGCCTTGGATTTGATGACCGGAAGTGTCAAAAAGAGTTTGTTGCATTTTTATCTCCGCTTCACTTCTTGGCTCATCAATATGCTCAATTGTTTGAAAAGGGAGAACAATATTACTAACCTCATTTGTCTTCCCATTCCACACCAACTCAACCTCCCGTTCATCATCAAAAAGAAGAAACCTGTACTTATCGGGTAATGGCTTACCTGATTCAAGGTATTTTATAACATCACGTTTTTCATTGTCAGATAGTTTCATATTTTCATGCCTATATTAAAGCACAAATCTTGTCCTGCCTGCTATTTTAGTACTTAACCTGGGTGAAAACAATGTAAAGAGGTCTTATCTTGTAAAAAGGTTTTGAAGTACTATGATTATCCTAAGAAGTGAAGGGGTGATTATGAAAAATCTGTTAAAAAAAGTCAGGAAGTTGGTGGAAAAATTGTTGCTTCGGCTGAAGCTGTATTTTAAAAAACTACTGTTTCCCTTATACCTTTTTCCTTTAAAGATTGCTACTTATTCCCTGTATTACTTGATTTTATTTATCATTAAGCTAATCCTGGCTTTATTGGGGCTTCTTTTTGATGCCCTAAAATACCCTTTTAAATCCATGAAACATTTTTTAAAATTTGCCCTGCTTCTGTCAGCATCTTTATACCTTGTGGCATCACTATTTGTGATTGCCGACTATTTGCGCATCCAATACGGTTTTTATGGCAAATTTTTCTGTGCTTACGGTACCAAAGAAAAATTATTAAGCTCAGTTGTCCGGATAGTGGGTGGTTATTCTGAAGGTTCGGGCTTCTTCATCTCTGAAACCTCGGTATTAACCAATTTCCATGTTATTGCCGATGAACCAAGTCCAAAGATTATTTTTCCTGACGGCAAATTTATTACCCCTATTAAAATCCTGGGCGATAAAAATGCCGATTTAGCAGTTTTAATTACCGATAAAAAGTATCCTGAAAAAGTATTATCCATCCCTAGTCAAGTAGAGTTTAAAGCAGATGAGCCACTGATCTCTGCAGGTTATCCGCTGGGAACAAATCTGACCGGAAACGCTACTGTAGTGAGGGGTAATTTTATCGATTTCCGCCATTCCAAGAACAACCCGGTTTATTACATCCAAACCAACATCAGCTTAGTAGAAGGCATGAGTGGAGGACCGCTAACAGATCAGTGTGGAAAGGTTATGGGTGTAAATACCATGAGTTTGGCAGGATTATCCCTGTTTATCGGAGCTGACCAGGTAAAGTCTATGGTTTCCAGTTTTTCAGACCAGGGGATAACCAAGATCGAGGTTGATCCATCCGCTTCCCCGGAGGATTCAGTCAAAGCTTTTTACACTTATCTTAAAGCCAGGAGGATGGAAGATGGCTTTAAACTGTTAAGCCAGGAATATCTTAAGAAAACGAATTTTCAGGAATGGACCAGCAGGTTTAAGGATATTTTGGATGTCAACATAATTAAATCAGAAAAGCTTGAAAATTCGCCAGATTCGGCTTTTATTAAGTTTTCAACAAAAAACTGGATAGATAATGAGGCGGAGGTGCATTTTTACGAAGGGACCTGGCAAACAGTTAAGGAAGATAGGGTGTATAAAATGCTTAAAAGTAATATTAAGGAGATCTACAACCCCGGCTATTTATGGTTTTATGAATAAAATTATGTTTTCCAACCCCAAGGGTTGTTTGGCTTCTAACCTCGGGTACTATGATCTAAAGCATTATAAAAAAGTTACGCCAGATTTTGCGCGTGATTTGCGCAAGATGTGATATAATTATCCGAAAGGATAATTAACAGGTTCTGCAAGCAAGCTGTAAAATTTCTCTACAGCGAGCGAAGCAAGTCCTTATAATATACCTATGTTTAAGCCAAATTACACCATTACACCCCTCATTCTCTCCCGAATAGCCGAAACTGCAGAAATCAAAGCTGCCGTGGAAAGATCCAGAGTTTTACCCCTTAATGAAGCCCAGTTAAAAAGACAGGCAATCCTCCGAATGGCCCATACCTCTACTTCTATTGAAGGTAACAAATTGGCTCAATTTGAAGTTGGCAAAGTGCAGGAGGGTAAAACAGTCAGAGCTCCCCAAAAAGATATTTTGGAAGTAGAAAATTACTTAAATGCCTTAAAACTTTTAGATAATTTATCTAAAACAAAAAATCATCTTACCATCCAGGAGATCCTGACTATGCATAAAACAGTGATAGACGGGCTGGTGGATGAGGAAAAGTCGGGTAAATTTCGCCCGGCAGATGTTTATGTCATCGATGATTTAGGAGGAGGTAAGGAAATGCTAAGATTTAAAGCTCCTCCGGCAAGCAAAGTTGCTGGGTTAATTGACGACTTACTCCGCTGGATTAGATCCGCCAAAGAAGCTGGAACCCATCCGATTGTGGTAGCAGGGATCTTCCATATGGAATTTGTTTCCATCCATCCTTTTACTGATGGAAATGGCAGGGCAGCCAGGCTTTTAACCCAACTTTTGCTCTACAGGATGAACTGGGACTTTCGAAAAATTATCGTTTTGGAAGACTATTACAATAGGGATCGTTTAGCCTATTACAATGCCGAGCACTATGATGAGGGAAAGGAGTACCAACAAGGCAGAGATTTCACCCATTGGTTAGAGTATTTTTCCACGGGTTTTTTAGTCGAAGCCAGAAAAGCGCTGGAACAGATCCAACTAATAGGCTACGGACAGGTTAGTAAAAAATCAGAGACTGTTTATTTAGATAGAGACGAACTGCAAATAATGGATTTTTTAACAACAGTGGGGAGGATTACTTCCGAGGACATTGTGGATATTTTAAAGGTTTCAAAACGCACAGCTCAACTCAAGCTTAAGAAATTACTGGATTATGGCTTGATAAAGCGTCACGGCAGCACCACGGCTACTCAGTACACTCTGAAAAAATGATTTCGCCAGATTTTGCGCGTGATTTGCGCAAGAACTTTCAACTTAACCCATCAGCAGCCATTATCCATTAAAGTGCTTACCTTTCATCCTCAAAACAGTTAAGATTCCTTTTATAATCTCTTTACCAGTTAAACCATACTTTTCTAAAAGTTCTGCCCCTTCCCCTGACTGGCCAAACTTATCCTCTACCCCGATAATCTTAACAGGTATAGGGTACTGTCCGGATAAAAATTCTGCAACTGCTGACCCTAATCCCCCAGCTGCTTGATGTTCCTCCACAGTGACTATACCTCCCGTTTCCTCTGCTGCCTTAAGGATTGCCTTTTTATCCAGAGGTTTGATGGTGGAACAATTTATTACCCGAACACTAATATTACTCTCTTGTAACTGCCTGGCTGCCAAAAGCGCTTGGTACACCATCTGGCCGCAAGCTATCACCGTTACATCTTGGCCTTCCTGAAAAACCTCTGCCTGACCTATCTTAAAAGGAGTATCTTTGGTAGTCATAACCACTGTTTTATCTCGCAGTAACCTTAAATAACAAGGCCTTTTAAGTTTGGCTATCTCTAAAGTAGCCTTTTTAGCTTCTAAACTATCACAGGGGGAAATTACCACCATATTTGGCAAGACCCTCATTAAGGCAACATCTTCTAAAGCTTGATGGGTAGCTCCATCAGCCCCCACATTTAAACCGGCATGGGAACCGATAATTTTAACCGATTGGTTGTTGTAACAGATAGTTGTTCTGATTTGTTCCCAATTCCTGCCAGGGGAAAAAACAGCATAAGAGGTCATAAAAGGTATTTTCCCTACTGCTGCTAAACCTGAAGCCACTGCTGCCAAGTTTTGTTCTGCTACCCCCACCTCCACAAACCTTTGGGGGAACTTTTGGGCAAAAGCTTCTACTTTAGTAGACTCTTCCAAATCTGCAGTTAACACCACCACCTGAGGATTTTCCTCACCAGCCATTACCAACCCTTCCCCAAACCCCTCCCTCATGGAAACCATTTCCATATCTTCATCAAACAACTTGGGGTTTAATTTTGTATTAATCATGATGTCCTGGCTGGATCTTTCCTTGCAAACTTCTTAACTCTTTTAAGGCTTTTCTGGCTTCTTCTTTATCAGGCGGCTTACCGTGCCATTGAAAGTCATTTTCCATAAAGTCCACCCCTTTTCCAGGGATAGTGTGGGCGATAATCAAAGTAGGTTTTTCAAAGATTGCTTTAGCTTCTTCAAAAGAACCAATAATAGCCTCAAAGTTATGTCCGTCAATCTCCAGCACATGCCAACCAAAAGCCTCATATTTTTCTTTTAAGGGCTCCAGGGGCATAACATCTTCCGTAAAGCCGTCTATTTGAATATTATTACGGTCTATTAAAGCCGTGAGGTTGTGCAGTTTATATTTACCGGCAAAAAGTACCGCTTCCCAGACATTGCCGCAGTCCTGTTCAGCATCAGACATTAAACAGACCACCCTCCATTTAGCCTCATCCCTCAGCCCCGCTAAGGCCATACCTGAGGATTGAGAAAGCCCTAATCCCAAAGGACCGGAAGTAGTCTCCAGTCCCAACAAAGAGCCGCGGTGAGGATGGCCTTGCAGTCTGGAACCTAACTTCCGAAGAGTCAAAAGCTCATGGTGAGGAAAATACCCGGCATGAGCTAAAGTAGCATATAAAACCGGACAGATATGGCCATTGGATAAAACCAGTCTATCCCTATCCTGCCACTGAGGATTTTTACAGTTATGCCTTAAGATATGGAAATAAAGGGCGGTGAAAATATCAGCCATACCCAGCGGTCCGGCACTATGGCCTGAACCAGCTTGATAGAGCATGGTGATAATATCCTCACGGATGAAGGTGGCTTTTGCTTCTAACTCCGCTATCTTTTGGGCAGAGAGACTCATATTAAAAACTATTGAATGGCAAAACCGTCTTCACTGCTTACCTTCATTGCCTTGTGCCTGTCTGCTTCAACTTCATCCTCAAATTCGGTAATCGCCTTCAACACCTGATAGGGGGTAGTGGCAATCTTAAAAACTTCTAACTCCTCCGGACGAAGCAAGAGGTTAGCTTTTAAAGTTCTCATAATCTTCTGCCAAAAATCTCCATATAAAATTAGCGGTTTATGATGACCAAAATAAATCCTGGCCAGCCCCCAGGCCATCCCGAACTCAGACATTGTTCCTGAAGCTCCGTTAAAGACGATATAAACCTGTCCTTCTTTTAATAAAGTCAAGGTTCTTTCTATATAGGTGGTAGTTTTAATCTCTTCGTCAATGGGATTACTAACATCCCGACCTTCAAAGTGGTCGGCATCTTTAGGATAAAAAGTGACACCGATAACTTTCCCCCCTCCGGCCTTAGCACCCAAGGTAGCTGCTTCCATCACCCCCGGACCTCCGCCATCAACAACTGTATAACCGGCCTCAGCTAAAGATTGACAGACCTTATAGGCATCCTTGTAAACCTTATCGGCGGGCTTGGCATCGGCAAAGCCAAAGACTGTGACTTTTTCAATAGCCCGGGCTTTAGGCGGAGGTTGCGGCTTGCCTAATTTTTTCCAAATTCTGAGCAATGTTTCCATCAGTTAAATATTGTCCTATGATTAGATTATCAGCTCCCGCCTCTACTATTAGTTTAGCATTTTTCTCAGTAATGCCACCATCCACCTCTATTTTAAAGTTTAACTTATTTTGACGTCTAATATCAGCAGCCTTTTTGACTCTTTCTATAGCCCGCATATCAAATTGCTGCCCCCCAAAACCAGGATTAACACTCATTATAAGTAAAACATTAATGTCATAAAGATAAGGATTAAGTTCTTCCATCGGAGTATCTAAGTTAATAGCTAAACCACTTTCAATACCTTCATCCTTAATATGCAAGCCATGATCTTCAATATAATCTAGATTACTACGAACATAATCCTCCCAACGTTCACTTCCTGGTGATCTGGGGTCAGATTCAAGGTGAATAATAATTCTTTCAAATTCTTGTTCTATCAGCTCTTTTATCCACTCAATCGGGTGAAACACCATTAGGTGAGCCTCTCTTTTTAACTTAGTAGGATAACGGGCAACTATGTCCAAACTAATACTTATGTTTTGAACAAATGTATTATCCATGAGGTCTATTTGTACCCATCCTCCCTCAAACTCCTGACAAGAGTGGATCTTCTCCAGCTTTTGACGGTACTGTTTCTCAGTGGTGGCTAAAATAGCCGGAATAATTTGAATTTTAGTCATACTGCTTCTCTACTTCTTCAATCTTTCCTAAACGGCGAATATGACGGGGATCTTGAGAAAAAGGAGTTTGCAGAAATGTTTGGACAACTGCCCAAGCCATCTGCTCCTTTAAAACATCAGCCGGTAAAGAAATAACATTAGCGTCTTCATCTTCCCTGGCCTGTTTAGCCCGGGCGGTATCAAAAACTAAAGCTGATCTTATCCCGGGGACTTTATTGGCCACCATATCCACTCCAGCCCCCGAGCCACAAAAAAGAATTCCTTTGTTCTCTTCAGATGTTACAGTAGCTTCAGCTACTTTTAAAGCATAATCAACATAATCATCAGCAGGGTTCAAGCGGTCATTTCCTAAATCAGTTACCTCAAACCCTTCATCAATCAGCCTTTTCTTGATTCTTTCTTTCAACTGGAAACCTCTGTGATCTGCACCAATGTAAACCATAACTTAATTTAACTCAAACAGCCGCTTAAATACAAGGTAGGTAGCCTTGGCGTCATCCAAAGCCTGATGGCTTTCTCCTCTCTCTAATTTTAAATATTTACAAATTTGTCCTAAACTAAATCTTTTAAGAACTCTTTTGTTAAATAACTTGAGATAAACCATCGGCATCACATCCAGCCGGTGGTAATAAAAAGGATCTTGCCTTCCTAAAGCAAAATATGCTTTATCTAACAACGCCCAATCATAAGTTACATTATAGCCAACCAACACTCCGCCCTGGGCAAATTGATCCAATTTCTCCAAAGCTTCTTTCAAGGTTAAAGCATCTTTCCAAGCCTCTTTAGAGTACCCTACCATCTTCAACGCTACTTTGTCAGCCGCTGGCAAATTATCAGGTTTAACCTTAATAGAGAATTTATCTAAGATTTTAAATGGTCTTTTAGAGTTGACTTTGACTGCCCCGATCTCAATGATTTCATGTTTTTGAACCTCCAAACCAGTTCCTTCAAGATCTAAAAAGATTAGAGGACGATCCCGCATCACCGTTTTATGAGCATCAGTCTTAATATCCATAAATCCTGTTTGATATATTACGACAGAGTTGACCAGTTTTGCTAGGGGTGATATAAAATTATCACCTGATAATATTCCTTATTGAGTAATTTGACTCAAACAAAAGTTTCCGGTAGTTGGGCTTTTAACTCTTCAACAGTTGTATCTCCTCCATGACCAGGATAAACCATAGTCCTTCCTGCCAGTTTCAAAATTTTCTTGACAGATTTTGCCAGCTGGGAAAAAGAAGCATACCGAAGATCAGTTCTTCCCACTATCCCCCCAGCAAAAAGCAGATCCCCGCAAACTAACAGATGATCTTTTTTACTGTAAAGACAGACTCCTCCTGGGGTATGTCCGGGTGTTTCTATCACCTCCAGCTTCTCTTCTCCTAAAGAAAGGGTTTTTTCTTCCGGAAAAGGGAATGGTTCCACAAGCAATGGATCTGCTTTAACAGCGGTAAAATGTTCAGCACTATTTTTGGCCTGTTTTAATAAAAAGAGGTCTTTAGGATGAATATAAAAAGGAATTTTACAAGTTAAAGCTATTTCACTCACAGCTAAAACATGGTCAAAATGCCCATGGGTGGCTGCCACCCAAAAAGGTTTTAAGTTTAATTTGGCAATCTGATCAATAATATATTCCCCATCATCCCCGGGATCAATAATCCCGACATTACCTGAAGCTTCCACCAGATAACAATTAGTTTTAAGTTGTCCAACAATTAAAGGAATAATTTTCATAAAAAATATCATACCATGAAGCATCAAACCTCAATCAAGCTTCCATCCAAGATCATTTGATGCTAAAATGAGCAAAGCTCTTACTTCATAATAGGCTAAATATTTGGGGGTCATCTAATGGTAGGATAATAGGCTCTGAACCTATCAATCATGGTCCGAATCCATGCCCCCAAGCACTTCGAGTACAATTAGAACCGCTTTTGGTATACTTATTTTTGTGAAAAATCTTTATCAAAATTCTCAACTATTAACCCAAAAAGATTTTAAAAAATTAGAAAAAGCTTTTGAATATGCATGGTCAAAAGAAACAACTAGTCCGATTATAGAAGACGAATGGTCAGAAGATAATAAAGCATACGGACAATGTGCCATTACAGCTTTAATCATTTGTGATTTATATGGAGGTAGAATAATTTATGATAAAGGTAACTTACACGTTTGGAATGAATTACCCGATGGAACACAACAAGATTTTAGTAGAAAACAATATAAAGAAGATCTAATTTTTACGATTTACAAATATAAAACTAAAGGAGATTTGTTATCTGACAATTATGGTCGAAAAACGCAAATTACCCCAAGATACCAATTACTAAAACAAAGACTAGAAGCAAAACTCAAAAGATTAAAATTCAATGTTAATTCATTAGTAATTTTACTTCCCCTCAATCGATTAAGATAATTAGATTTTCTTTAAAGTTTTTGTTTGTTTTGAAGTTTTTTTTACTTTGATACTTTTTACAGCTTCAAAATCTAGGACTGCCTTACATTTTCCCATTTTTAAATACCTCCTTTCTTGGTTTAAATTCAGATTTATAACTATGAGTATAACATATCAATCAAAAAAATGAGCTACGATATTATCGTAGTCGATAATATTTCTCATATTACTACGGCTTACATATGCCTGAGAATTTTCCATTATTTCTTTGAAAGCTGATATTTTAGCATCTAACACTTGTTTCTTTAAATTAGAAAATGTTTCAGTAGGATATTTGCAAAGTGCCAATTTGAGAGGAAAGCCATACCACGGTAAAACATATCCATTTGGTAATATATGTAAAGAAGGTATTGTAAAAAGAACCTTATTTTTTTGTAATTCAGTCTTCTTTACAAGATTTGAAGTCAAATAAATATTATATTTCTCTTTCAGACGTTTAAGCGTACTATTAAGTGAAATCAAGTGTTTTTCATCACAACCAATTGTTTGTTTGTGTTTTATTGCTCTCCCATAAAAATCAACGTGAGAAAAACGAATTGCCCGAACTCCTTTATCGATACATATATTAACTACATCTTCCATATAAGGAAGCGTCTGAGGAGTTACCATAGATTGCACAAAGACAGGAATTTTTTCGACCTGTAATAGGCTAAGGGCATCAATAGCTGCAACATAACTACTATCTTGCCTTCGTAACCAATCATGAGTTCTTTTACATCCATCGATACTTATTCCTACACCGTCTACATACTTCTTAAATCTGTGCAGGTTCGTTCTATTAAGCAAAATGCCATTTGTAAAAATGTAGACTTTTATTTGGCTATTGAGTTGCTTTATGTATTTTACCAGAGGAACAATTTTCTTTAACACCAAGAGAGGTTCACCCCCAGAAATCGTAAATGCGTTAAAACCATTATCTATTAAATCTTTAAGTACTAATTTCCAATCATCCAATTCCAATTCCTCAGCTAAAGAATGTCCTGCTTCCGTAAAACAATGTAAACATTGTAAGTTGCATTGTTTGGTAATTTCTAAGAGAACATGACGGTGAAAATTATAATTTTTGACTAAAATATTATTCATTATCTTGTTTTTGCTAATTTCATATAATTACGAAGTGTTTTTGGACAACCACCACGATTCAGGCAAGCAGAAAAGTGAGTTGAAGATAAATAACTATAACCACAATAGTCTCTATCTTGTATTTGTTGATGAAAGTTAACATTGGTCTTCAATAAATCCTTAATATTATCTGTCACAAGATTACCTATCTTGTATTCATCAGAGAGGTATGACAATTCAACGCAAGGGTACAAGTCCCCTTTATAAGAAATAAACAAGTCACTGTTACTACATTCACAACGGAATTGATAATTTTTTAATATTTTTTCGTGGTAGATACTCTTAATAATATTTATTAAGTATCTTTGATCTTCGATTAATGGTCTTTTTAGCTTTAAAATTACCTCATTATCGTTGGCTCGACCATTGAAGACAAAATCATTAATTTTAATTTCATTTATTCCTGTATCTTTTGCAAATAATACAAGCTCTTCAAGATCGTTAATAGTAATATTTGATACGGTAGCACTAATAACAACTGAAATACCTAATTTTTGAATTTTTTTAATATTATTCATAATAATTAACACTTTATCTCTTTTTAAAATCTTATTATGCTCGTCCACTAAAGAATCAAGACTAAAAGCTACAATCGAAATATATTTTTTAAAATTTACTAAAAGTTTGTTAGTAATTAAACTCCCATTAGTAAATATTGAAACTAGCATTTCTTTTTGGTGTGCGTATTTAACTAAATTCCAAAAATAATCTTTTATTAGTGGCTCACCTCCAGTAAATTTAAGATGTCGATAACCATATGGATATAATTTATCAATTATATTTTTGGCTTCTATCTCTGTTAATTCGTCAACCTTTTCTTCTCCACCACGAACACGACAATAGATGCAATTTAAATTACATTTTTTAGTGATTTCCCAGTTAATGCTTAAAGTATTATTCATTTGAGCGAAGTGTTATTGCGCGTGCTCCTAATAATTTTATTAGCATATTTTTTGTACCTACGGTGCTTAAAGATTTATCTTTTGCGTAACGTAATATTTCTTGAAAAGTATGCTTTCCATTTAATACTTCTTTCAAGAGGAGAACAGATTGCAAATCAATAGAAATTGTTTGATGTCGAGTAATAAGTAGCTTATTTTTATGTGTAAGATTTAGTTTTGTGAATTTATCTGGACAAATAATATCCTTTGCTTTTATTCTTGTTTTATGATCCTTATCTTTCTGCTTCGTCATAAACATTTGTAGTCTTTTTTGCCATTGAACCTTCGTTATTGGTATTTTTTTGTAATTTCTGACTGCATAATCAATACAGTATTTACCCTTTTGACTATTGTCCACTTTACAACCACCTAAGCACTTATTAAATAAAAAGCAGTCTTTGCAAGGGACGATAACCCATGATTTATTTCGGAATTCATCAAGATTTTTATCCTTCCAAATCTCAATTAGATTATGTTTAAGAATATTTCCATATGAAGTATCCGATTGGTTGCAGATTCTTACTTCTCCATCAGGGCTAATCACTAACAATGATACTCCAGCGCCACAATTAGCTAATAAGCCATACTCAGGTAATCTAGCATCAAGACAAAATGGAACTGCAGTACAAAAACCAATATGGAGCTTGGTTTTATCTTGAAGTCTAATAATTTGATCTATAATTTTTTTAAAATGATCTTTTGAAGGAACTAAATCAGTAAAATTTGCTACACCTAATCCTGCTGGCTCAAATTTGTTTATAGAATATTGATATATTCCCCATTCATTAGCTAAAAAGGCGATTTCTTCAAAATTATTATAATTTATTGAAGTTAATGTAAAATCTAAATTGACTTCAAACCCATTAGAAATATATTTTTTAATATTCTTGGTTATTTGTTCCCACTGGCATATTTGTTGAAGTTTGTCATGATATTTTTTCGTGCCATGAAGTGAAATATATATTGATGCCAAAGCGGGAGTTAAATCTTTAATATAAATAATCCCGTTAGTTTGAATAGATACATTGGAATTTTTACTTAACTCGTTAATAATTTCATTTAAAAATTTACTCGGGAGAAGTGAAACTTCTCCACCAGTTAATTGAACATGAGGAATGTGGGATTTTGTAACTTGATGTACGATTTTCCTTAATTTTTTGTAATTTGGAGGATTATTCCTATTAGGGTTGTAGCAAAATGAACAGTGAGCATTGCAATTATATGAAGTTTCAATTTGTACAAAATGCGGAATCTCTTCGAAAGGAATTTTTTCCATAATTTTATTAGCACAATTATTCATCATAACGATGAATCACAAATTGACTTGGATTATAATCAATCCCGCCCTCCCCAATAATATCTCTAAAAACTTTTTCGATGTATTTTACTGATTCTTTTGGATTTACTTCGAAAGTATTATCTTTATATATTGAGGATCTAGTATCATCCCATTGATCAAAACGCTCTAATAATTCTGGTTTAATCAGACTATGTGTTCTTGTATATAATTCTGTGCCTGGAAAAGGAATTAATACAGATAATCCAATATAAGACGGTTTTACTTGACAAACAAAAGCTGCGATTGCTTCAATATCTTCTTTTGTTTCAGTTGGTACACCAACCATAAAAAAACATCCTGGCTTCATGCCTACTTCTCTTGCCCAAGTCATTGCTTGAGTCGCTTGATCTATACTAATGTTTTTACCTAAATAAGTTAATAACTTTTCAGTTGCAGCTTCAATGCCAAAATAGATTTCTTTACAACCAGAATCGTACATGGTTTTTAATAATTCAGGATCAACAGTGTTAACTCTTGCTTGACATGACCATGATACCTCTAGACCCTTAGACTGAATTTCTTGGCATAATCCAAGCATGACATCTCTCTGAGTTGACAAATTGTCATCAAAAAAAATATATCTTCTACTAAATTATAGTCTGAAGTAATTCTCTCCATCTCATTTACAATTCTTGTAGGAGAATTGTGTCGAAATTTACGACCAAAAATTGTTTTATCACAAAAAACACATGCGTATGGACAACCTCTTGATGGAAAAATTGATATTGATCCCATCCCACCGTTTTTTTTCCAAAGCTCAATGTATCGACTCGCATCAATTGCCTCTAAATCAGGAAATGGAAGAGTATCTAAATCTTGAATTTGTGCTCGTGGGGGATTTATTTTTATCTGATCTTTGGTAAAAAGTACTGTACCCTGTATATCATCAAATATGTATTGAGGTTTAAGCAACTCTTTGCTTCGGTTATCAGAACCTAAAAAGCGTTTCATAATATTAGCCCATGTTAATTCTCCCTCACCTTGGCAAACAAGATCAACAGAATTACCAGTATAACTATAGAATTGTTCAGGTGATAAACAATTCGGACCAGCACCTCCAAAAACTACAGTTGACCAAGGATTTGATGCTTTTATTTTCTTTGCTAACGCAACAGAATCTGGAAGTTGCATTAGCGTAGCCGATATCCCAACTAATTGTGGGCCTTTTTTATCAAGTAAGTTTGCAATTTTTTCTGGGAATTCGGAAAATTGACTATCAATTACATTTATTCCAATTCCGTTTTGTATTCCAATGGCAGAAAGATATGCTATACCCAATGGAGGATATGGAATGCCACTATGCATCCATTTAGCTGGAGGTGAAATTAGATGAATAGTACTTAATTCTCGTTCTGATGTCATATTATTATATACAGTTTTTCTTACATAATGGGCATAAATTTATAGTAAATGTTATAATTCAGCGTATTATAACAAATAATTGATTTAAAACATTGATTAAGGCTATAAGATATAAAATTTCATATGTTATGGGGTGTGCTTACTAAGGCTGATTTTACAAAAGAGGTTAAAGAAAAAACTGTCATTATTCCAATTGGTGCAATTGAGGCACATGGAAATCATTTACCTGTAAATACAGATTCCTGTATAGTTGAATACCTAGCCGAGAAAATTGCCAAACATACTGGTTGTATTGTGGTTCCTACAATCTATTATGGACCTTGCGAAACCATGCTATCATTTGCTGGAACTATAACTATTTCTGAGAAAATTAGCTATAAAATTATTGAAGAAATTATAAAATCTATTATTTGCCAGGGATTTAAGCAAATTTACATTTTGAATGGACATGGTGGGAATAATGAATTTTTGGCAAGAATTGCTAATAAATACTCAAAAAAGCTCAATGTTAAGACAAAAAACTGGTATGATTTGGAAATTATTAATAAACTCAAACAAGAGAATACTAGTTATTGTGGAGATCATGCAGATAGATTAGAAACTGAAATTATGTTGGCAATAGATAAACAGAAAGTCAGAATGGAACTGGCAGTTGATGATATGCCTAATTGGCCAGAAAACACTGAAATGTTGACAGATTATAGTAAAATAATGACATATGCAGTTGAAGGATATCCTTCAAAATCAACTCTGAAAAATGGAAAATTACTATTACCTAAAGTAATAAAAAGTTTATGTGAAGATATTGGTAATTTTCTATAATATGACTAAGGAGCGTTTAGAAAATATGGATGATAAAGACAGAAAAAATTTCTTAGTTCCAGAACAGGAACCATATATTTGTGGCAATTGCGGTATTGAAATTATGGGAGGAAGATACAATAATCATTGCCCACAATGTCTTTGGAGCAAGCACGTTGATGATAAAATTCCAGGAGATAGAAGCTCTGACTGTCAGGGGATGATGAAACCAGTTGGAGTTTTTCAGAAAAAGGGTAAATGGAGAATCAAACAAGAATGTACAAAATGTGAGCATACTTTTATTATTGATAGCTCTCCAGAAGATGATTTTAGCATCATTATTGAACTCTCAAAAACCCCTTTACGTTAAGAATTAAAGATTTGTCACTAAAAAGACAAAGGATTCTAAATTTACTGGTTGATATAGCTTAACACCCTATAATTAGAGTTTGCAGATCGTAAAATACCCTGCGGCAGAGACCACAGGGAGTCTCTCATCCTTGAAAAAGTTTAAATTATCTCGCAAGTATTGCACCAAAACAGGCGTAAGATTACTTTTTGGGAGTTTAATATGGTTATTTACTATTATTGTTAAACCACGCAAAAGGAATATCTAAAAAATACCGAAAAACTCCAAAAAAGATTTCAACGCTTAGCAGTCAAAATAGAGAAAGAGGTGGAGAGAGATATAAAAGGATCGCGATAAAAAGTTCATGTATGATCCTTCGAATTTGCTCACCATACAAGGTTAAAAGCCAACTAACCCCAGGGGTTGGAACCCTTATTACCCTCCGGGTGTGAAATGCGTAGTTGCCCAGAGCCAGCAATATCTTGTGGTTACCTTCTTAACTATTCCCCTTTTGAGATGTAAAGGCGTTAATGCTTAAATACAAAGCAATACCAAGTGGTGCTGCATGCTCTATAGCATCCAAAAGTCCACTAATATTCATACTACTTAGCAAGAGTATGATAACTGTACCTATCCAAATGACTGCCCAAGTATTAATAAGTTTAGGTAATACTCGAAAAGCGATAAATATACCAATAATTGCATCATGTATACCTATCAGCTGAATTGGAACTTTATCTAGTATGTTTTTAAAAATTACTGAATTAGCAATTACATCGCTGATTTCATCTGGAGAGATAAATGCTTTAACCGCCATGGCCACAAAAGTCAATGCAAGCCCCAGACTAAGAATGTAGATATGCCACCTTTGCATATTCATGTTTAGTTGATTTTTAAGCCACCTACTTTAATATTAGTAATAAGTTCCCACAGAGTCAACCCAGATTAAATCGGAGCCAACCAGTGCCAGCAAGCTGGGCCAAGCAAAACTGACTAAGGTTAACACTTAAAATTAGAAACTGTGGTATAATACACAAGCATTGAATAACACCACCACCATCTCCGCTTCTTTAAAATGCAACCAGTGTGGCTGTGAACTCATTCTCCAAAAAACCGGTATCAGAAATACTCAAAATTGCTTCTTCCCTACCACAGTTATTACCTACCGCTGTTCTAATAAATCCTGTCAGGAGGAAATAGATAAGAAAACTGTTAAAAGAATCGAATTAAGACATGAGCAAGAACTAGCCAGACAAAAACGTTTGGAAAATATGACCAATAGAAAGTATAATCAACCAAAAACTGTCTAAAAGGGCACCGGTTTACACCGATGCCCTTTTTTAATTAATGACCTCGGCGGTTACCTCGGAAATTCCTATTAGAAGAAAAACTTGGTTTGTTATCTCTTCGATCAAACCCTCTTGAGAAATTCTCATCTCTTGGTTCTCTTGGCCTGGCCTCATTAACCACAATAGCCCGGCCGTCTAATGTCTGGCCGTTAAGCTGTTGTATTGCCTTCTGTGCTGCTTCATCATCCATTTCTACAAACCCGAAACCTCTTGATCTACCGGTAAATTTATCATTTACGACGGTTGCTGATAAAACTTGTCCCACTTGAGAGAAAAAATCTTTTAATGATTGGTCGGTGGTATCCCACGAAAGTCCACCTATAAATAGTTTTTTAGTCATACAGTTATCACCTCCAATTTATTCACGATCTCTGGCAAACTGTATAACTAACACTATTTAAGAAGAAGGATAACTTTTCTTGCTAATAAGTTATATTAATACTAGTTACAAAAAGAGTAGTGAATTCTTATCCAAGTATATCATACTAATGCATTTCAAGCAACTAACCCGTAGTAAATTCGGGCATATTAATTAAATAGACTGATTTGGCTCTTTTTTATAATTTTTGTAATAGCTTCATCTTCTACTTCTAAAAAATTGGGGTGTTCTAATAAAGTTTTAAATCTGGAAACCTGATTTGGTTTCTTTTGGCGTTTTTTAGCATACAATAAATACAGCTCTTCCTTAGCCCGGGTCATAGCAACATAAAGCAAACGTTTCTCTTCCTCTAAATCTGCCTCATTCTTTATGTAGGGAATCAAGCCTTCTTCAAAACCGCAGATAAAAACAAATTTAAACTCTAACCCTTTGGCAGCATGCATGCTTAATAGTTTGATATGGTCTCCTTCTACAGGTGTATCTTCTTTAACAATCTGATAGGGCATCCCTGATTCCTCAAACTGCTTTCTTAAAACACCGCTTAGATGATGAGCCCGAAAAACTACGGCAAAATCAGAAAAATTTACCTGGGTTACCAGATGTTGAGCCTTAAGTAAATCAGTTCCTCCGATTTTGTCACTGATAAATCTGATAACCCAGTCTGCCTCGGAGTATTCATTTAAAGTCTTAACTAAAGACACTTTTCCACCTTTCTTTGAGGCAGGTTGTAGAGTTAAAGACTGAGGAAACAACAAATTACTTATTTGTACAACATTGCTGTGACTGCGGTAATTAATACCTAAAGTTTCTTCACAAACTGCTGAAAAATCATCTTTTAAAGTCTTAAAAACCTCGGCACTGGCTCCCCGAAAGCCGTATATTGACTGAAAAGGATCGCCAATTACAAAAAGATTAGGACTATCCTTTAAAATCATTTTAATAATTTGATATTGCAAATCATTAGTATCTTGAAACTCATCTATCAAAATATATTGATAAAGATTTTTTAGTTGCCGTCTCTTATCATTTTTCTCTTCTAAGCTCTTGTACATTTGCATTAACAGATCATCAAAATCTAGAAGTTGTTGCTGATTCAATGCCTTATTGTAATCTACAATAAGTCTCTCCATCTCTGAATCTTTTTTAGAAGGGTTAGTCGTACTTTTATGTTGAGAAATAATTACAGACAAAGCGCGGGGGGATATCTTAACTTTACTTTTTCCAGCAACCTTTTTTAAAAGAGTCTCCTGATCTTCTTCAGAGATAATCTTAATCTCCCCAACTAAACCAGTTAAAAAATTAAAGGCCAAACCATGGAAAGTGGTTATTGTTGGCAAGTTACTTCCCAATATTAGGTTTAATCTCTCCTTCATCTCTAAAGCTGCCCGTTGGGTAAAAGTAAGAGTTAGAATATTTGCTGGGTTAATATGCTTTTCTAATATTAAATATGCCACCCTGCTTATTAAAGTTTTCGTCTTACCGGTTCCTGGGCCAGCCTTAACCATGACTACTCCGTCACCTTGTTCTACAATCTTCCGTTGCTGATCATTTAAATCCAGAAAATCCATAATTTTTTATAGTAGGCTCATTTGTCCTGATAACTTTTTCCTCTCCTCTTTATCTTGGAAAATCTTTATAGTTCCATATACTCCGTCATAGCCTGGCTCAATAACAACCTGCCCTTTTCTCATCTTATCAATAGCAAAGGAAAGATCATCAAACCCGGCCTTTTTTATGGCATCAATAGAAAGTCTTCTTAAAATATTAAACTCATTGCCCAATATTGAATAAACTTTTTCATAAAGCCCCAAAACAGGTTTGGAGCTGACCCCAGTACCTTTTACTTCAGCAATAATTTCAACTAAGGGAATAATATATTCTACTAATTTATCATTTGGGGGTTTGTAATCTGTGGGGTGATTAGCTAGATCATCCACCCGATGATCTACTCCCACTGTTACTGGTTTATGACAAACCGGACAGATTCCCTGATGTTGTTTAGTTTCTTGAGGAGAAAAACGGACATGATGATCCCTATGACCATCATAGTGATATTTACCTTCCTGAGGGAAAAACTCAATGGTCCCTACCACTCTTTGGTCATTGGTTTTTATACCTTGGACAATATCAAAGTAATCCAGCTTGGAATCTATCACTGTAGCCTCGCGTCCAAGTTTTGAAGGGGAATGGGCATCGGAGTTAGAGATAATGGCAACTTTTTGTAACTGGTCAAGCCGCCAATTCATAAAAGGATCCGAAGAAAGACCTGTTTCAATAGCCTTAATTTCCAAAGACAACTCTTCAAAAGCCTCTTGGATAGAATCAAATCCAGAGTTGGAGCCAAACAAGGCAAAATAGGGTGTCCAAATATGGGCTGGAATGAATAAAATATTTGGGTCAGTTTCCAGGCAAATTTTTAGTAACTCTTTACTATCAAGACCCAATATAGGCCTGCCATCAGCTTTTAAATTACCGATATGGGACAATCTTTCACCAACTGCCGACACAACTTCAAGAGTTGGAGCCACTATTAGATTATGGAGTTTTCTGACTTTGCCATATTTACTATAAATATTGCTGATCTCCACAGTTAAAATAAAGCGTATCGCCTGACCTTGAATAGATTGGGGAAGGCTAGCATCAACTTCTAAAGCATATTTTTCTTTTAGTCTAAAAAGTCCTGGCTCTGCCGGCTCTAATTTTTCCTGAAGTTCTAAATACCAGCTTGGATGAGTAAAATCCCCGGTGCCGATAATACTGATTCCTTTAATCTTTCCCCATTTATATAAACCCTCTAATGTAGAGTCACGGCTTGTAGCTCGGGAGTAATGAGAATGAGTATGCAGGTCAACAATTAATTCCATTTAATAATTATACCCTGAAACTTTCCACTTTTTCACACCTTCTCCAGCATCAGACGTAGCAACTTGTTTCTAACATTACCTCCTGCTATTATTTAAGGAATGAAGGTTTTGATCAACTGGCTAATAAGCACCTTAGTCATTATTATTGCTGCCTATCTTCTACCGGGGGTTAAAGTTCAAGATCTGGCCACAGCCTTAGTAGCAGCTTTAGTTATCGGAGTAATTAACGCCTTTATCAGACCTATCTTAATCTTATTGACCTTACCAATTAACATTCTCACCTTAGGACTTTTTACTTTAGTTTTAAATGCTCTGTTAATCCAGTTGGCTAGCTCTATTGTAGCAGGATTTACCGTAGACAATTTTTTGTGGGCTTTAATTTTTAGTGTTGTTTTATCAGTAATAAATTCACTTTTGCATCAGTTGTTTAGAAGTTAGTTTTTAATTTTTTTACTTTTTTGAACTCTTTGTTTTCCTTGTTAATCCTCTCTTCTAGGATCTCCCACCAAACATCTCATCCTCATTATCAGAAGTCAGGATTTTTTTAAGATAGGCAAACCAGTCCGCTCATTTTCTACCACTTTAAACCCTGCTGGAACATTATCTAAAGAACCAGATCCAGCCTCCTTGGCAAAATAGTAGATGGTCTGGTTACGACCGCTACGTAGTTTTACCTCTTTGGAATGCAGATAATAATCCACACCCTTTTTATTGGTATGTTTGTAGGCCATTTTCCATCCTTTCTTTAAATTTTCTAGATTTAATCTTAATCTTAGTACTTGAGAAAATAACAATAGCTTTGTAAGAATATGGTAAGGAGAAAAACTCCCTTTCATGAAAGGTTGCCTTAATATAAAAAACCTTTTAAAAATATGTAAGAGGAGGGTTGTGATTATTAATTATAATTGGTATAATTGTTTTGTATGGCTAAGACTATACTGGTAGTCGAAGATGATGCTGCTTTGCAAAAATACCTTAAAGAACTTCTGATGAGTGAAGATTTTGCGGTTCAAACAGCTTCGGATGGGGTGCAGGCATTAAATACTATCCAAAAACTTCCTCCTGATTTAGTAATTTTAGATTTGGGGCTGCCCAATATGAGTGGCGAATCAGTTTGCATGGAGATCCGCAAAAAATATCCAAATCTGCGGGTAATTATTCTTACGGCCAAAGATGGGGTAACGGATATCATTCATGGTTTAGATCTGGGAGCTGACGATTATATCACCAAGCCCTTCTTGGCAGATGAGTTGCTAGCCCGTATCAAAGCCAGACTGCGTTACCAAAACGGCAATGAAAACACCCTTAAAGTAGATAATTTAGAGCTTGATAACAAAACCTTCGAAGTGAAAAGACAAGGCAAGCAAATTCAGCTTACTCCCCAAGAGTTTAAACTACTCCAGTACCTAATGAGCAACAAGGGGAGAATTTTGACCCGGGAGATGATTTTAAACCGGGTTTGGCTTTTTAATCCGGATATTGAAACTCGGGTCGTTGATGTCTATATGGGATACCTTCGCAAAAAAATCGATACGGGATATGACAAAAAACTCCTTCATTCCGTTAGAGGCTTCGGCTACATGATTAAAGACTAGCCGCCCTCCGGCAGTCTGACTATTGGTAACCTTATCTCTACCAAAGTACCCCGGTTGACTTTAGAATGCAAATGGATCGAGCCGTGGTGTTCTTCAATAATACTTTTGGAAAGATACAAGCCCAACCCCATTCCCTTTTGGGAAGACTGGCTTCCCTTATAAAACCCGTCAAAAACCCGTGGTAAATCTTTTTTAGCAATCCCTTCACCTTTATCTTGGACCTGAAGAATAAGGCAAGGTACCTTCACCTTTAAAATAATAGAGACCAAAGTATTAGGCGATGAAAATTTAGCTGCGTTATCTAAGACGTTGGTTACCACTTGTAATAATTTACCAAAATCCCCCACTACCAAAACCCGCTTTTTCCCACTTTCATCCTTAAATATGACCTTCCAACCGGGGTGACTAAAATTAAAATTCTTTATAGACCGGTCAATCACTTTCCTTACGTCGCATTCCTTCCAATCATATTGGAGTTGTCCGGCCCTGATACGGCTTGTTTCCAACAGTTTGTTAACTAAGGAGGTAAGCCTCAGAGTTTCCACATACAGGTCCCTTACCCACCTGGCCTGAGGGGTATTTTCTTCTTTCATCTTATTATTAAGCAGTTGCATATAACCGTGAATGGTTGTGATAGGAGTCCTAAGCTCATGAGCGGCCATAGAGATAAATAAATCCCGTACCTCTAAAGCTTTTTTTGTTTCAGAATATAGCTGGGTTTTTTTGATTACTAAACTAACTAGTAAACCGAAGAGTTTCAAATCATTCTGCTGTTTAGCCGTAAGCTTTTCATCTCTAGGAGAATGAATAATTAAAACTCCCATTGTACCCTTGGGGTAGGAAAGAGGTATCAAAACATGGGATTTGATATCTTCTCTGCCTAAATTTCCCAGTATCATTTGCGGTCCCAGGGCTGGTTTAGTAGAAATTTGTCCATCTCGAAATACTTTGGAAAGGGAATTATGTTTATTGATCCTTAGTCCAGAAGGCAAGGGGAGAGAGCTGTACGTAACTTTAAACTCTCCTTCTTGTTGTAATATTAAAGAAGCATGTTTAGCCTTTAATAAAGTCACTCCTTCTTTGACTATAGTAACATACACTTCTTCTGAAGATAAAGGCTGCAAGAATTTTAAAACCGATTTGTAGATTTTATTTAATGTACTATTCATCACTACTGGCTGCCGTTACCGTTGGCTATTTCCATCCTTTGAATATTTGCCCCCAAACCCACTAACTTTCCTACCACATCCTCGTACCCCCTCTCAATCAACTCAGCCCGGTTAATAATGCTCTTCCCTTCAGCTACCAAAGCCGCCAAAACTAAAGCCATCCCCGCCCTAATGTCAGGTGTTTCTAAATTCCTTCCAAAAAGTCTCGTTGGTCCGGAGATTAAAACCCGGTGCGGGTCAGCAATGGTGATATTGGCTCCCATACTGATAAGTTTATCTACAAAAAACATCCTTGACTCATAAACCCAATCATGAAGAAGTGAGATCCCCCTTGCTTGAGTGGCCAACACTATCATTACACTCATTAGATCCGTGGGAAAACCCGGCCAAACATTAGTAATAAGTTTGGAGATGGCAGCAATCTTTTTAGCGGAAACCTTTATTACTCGCTCGCCACGAGTAATCGATACACCCATCTTTGATAAAGGCCAAATGACGGGCTCAAGATCTAAATTATGACAATTTTCTATCTCTATCTCCCCGCCTGTAATCGCTGCAGCAATAGCATAAGTCCCAAATTCTATATTATCTGAACCAATAGTAAATTCTGTACCTCTTAATTTTTCTACGCCGTCAATAGTTAAAGTGGAGGTCCCTATACCTTCAATAGAAGCCCCCATAGAAATTAACATTAAGCAAAGGTCGATTACATGAGGCTCACAAGCAGCGTTGCGGATAACTGTTCTCCCTTTTCTTATTACCGAGGCTAAAATTAAATTCTCTGTTCCTGTGACAGTAGCTATCTCTAAAAAGATTCTGGCATCCGACATGACATTTGTACCCTTTAATACTTTATAGTTGTGATCATTAACCGAGACCTTACAACCAAGTTGTCTAAATCCTTCTAAATGGAGGTTTATATCCCGTTTACCGATAACATCTCCTCCCGGATGAAAAAACTCTATTTTCCCTGTTCTTGCCAGCAGCGGCCCAACCAATAATATGGAAGCCCTAAGTTTACTAGCTAACTGTTGAGTTAAGACAGAATTTTTTATCTTACTGCATTTCACTTTCACTTCTTGATCGCGGGTTTCTACTTTTGCTCCAAATTGCATTAGTATTTCCGTAAGGACCCGGACATCAGAAATCATCGGCACATTTTTTAAAACTACTTCCTCCCCTGTAAGTAATGATGCAGCCAGACAAGGTAAAATGGCATTTTTATTTCCCGAGATTTTAACTCGGCCTTCTAAAATCTTTCTTCCTTCAATGATATATCTAGTCATATTTTTAGTAACAAGCCAGTATAATTACTACGTAATTATACTCCATTAAGAAAAATCCAAAAATATGGCTTAAAGAAGGCTAAATTAGGTTTATCTCAAGATATTTTAAGTTGTTCTTAAAGCGCTCTCATCTTCAAATTCTACGGGAACTACCAAACGGGGCTCTGCTACTCCCTCCACCAAATAAAGAGTGCTCATATAAAAAAACAGTATTCCTAAAAATATCAGCAACAGCAAGCCAATAATAAATCTGGCTTCCCTAGACCCTATTTTGGTCTGAGACAGGTAACTAAAAAGGGAATTCATTATAGCTATCTTAAGGATATAAAGAAATAAATCAGTGCAGAAAGGGTAAGAATTTTGTCAGAACAAAATTATTGTGATAATGTGATTATCTAAAGAATTCTATAAGAGCCTTGGATATTTGGAAACTAGGGATTTTATTCTGGCTAAAGTTTCCTCTTCTCCCAAGATTTGGATGCTTTCAAAAAGGGGAGGGGTGACCAGTTGGCCGGAGACGGCAACTCTAATCAGTTGAAAGATACTGCCGGCAGGAACACCTAATTCTTCAGCTAAATTTCTAAAAGTTTTTTCAAACTCTTCACTTTTCCAAGGTTTTTTTAACTCCTCCAGTTTATAAACCACCTTATCCAAAACATCTTTTATATCTAAATTATCCAGTTTAATCTTTTTAAAAACCTCCAGATCATATTCCGGCTTCTCCCACAAAAAATCTGTTAAAGGTATAAAATCGGATAACTTTTTAATCCTTTCCTTTATCAAAGGCACCACTTTTTCAATCTCCTCTTCTGTAGGGTGATCCTGGGGAGTTAAAGTACCTTCTGATAACTCTCTTAAATACTGATAAATTTGAGTTTTGAGTTTTGAGTTTTGAGTTTTTCTAATATATTCTCCATTCATCCACTCCAGCTTGGTAATATCAAAAACCCCCGGTGCTACATGGACATCTTTGATATCAAACTCTTTGGCCATCTCATCCAGTGTCAAAAATTCCTTTTCCGAAGGAGGAGTCCAACCTAAAAAAGCCATATAGTTAAGGATTGCTTCCGGTAAAAAACCATCTTTGCGAAATTCAGAGACCGATCTGGCCCCATGTCTTTTAGAGAGTTTGGATCGATCTGTACCTAAAATAAGAGGGAGATGCGCATACTGCGGGACATCCCAACCAAAAGCCTGGAATGTCAGGATGTGTTTGGGGGTGGAAGGAAGCCATTCCTCAGCTCTAATTACAGGATTTGTTTCCATTATATGATCATCAACCACATGGGCTAGATGATATGTAGGAAAACCGTCAGATTTTAGTAGAACAAAATCTTTCTGACTGTTGAAATCAAAAACTACCTTTCGACTTCCAATTAAATCATTAAACTCAACCTTACCGTCTTTAGGTATTTTAAACCAAATCGCTCCTTCTTGTTCATAAGCCATACCTTTATCAACTAACTCTCTGGCATACTTTTGATAAAGTTCTTTTCTCTCTGACTGGATAACCAGCCCTTCAAAATCTAAACCCAACCACTTTAAACTATCAATAATATCTTCTGTTGCCCCCTCTACGAACCGGTTACGATCAGTGTCTTCAATTCTTAAAGAAAAGATTCCACTATTTTTCCTAGCTACCAGATATGCATAAAGTGCAGTTCTTACACCGCCAATATGCATCATCCCTGTAGGTGAAGGGGCAAATCTTGTTTTTACCTTATCCATATGAAAGATATTATACAGCCTATTCTTATTTCTGTATAATAAAAGTAATGACACTATCTCAGACTACTGCTGTAACCAGAAAAGGAATAGTCTTTTTTGGCATCTTCCTGCTTTTGGTGACTTTGAGCTTAATTGGTTATAACCTCTATAAACAATACGAACTGGCTCACCGCAAACCAATAGAGGAAAAACCGGAGATGAGATTTGGTACCCTGCCCAAGATTAAATTTCCAGCCCAAACTGTCTCCTCTTCTAACTTTACCTATTCTTTGGATACCACCACCGGAGAACTCCCTCAAGTGCCCAAACTTTTAAAAGTTTATTTTATCCCTCAAACCGGGATCTCTTTGATGGATGCCGATTATGCCAAACAATTAGCTGAAAAGCTAGGTTTCCCTCAGGGTCCGCAAATTCTGGCTACCACTGAGTATAAGTTTACCAATGATCAAGATGCCAGCCTGATTATTAATATCACCACAGGCAACTTCCACTTCCAAAGACAGGTTATCCCCACCAAGGATGACCCTCCCCAAGGTTCATTCCCGGAGAAAGAGAGATTAATTGGCGATTTTAAACAGTTCTTATCATCTAAAGACGTTCTGCCTCCGGAGTTACAAAATGGCACAGGAAATGTCACTTATTCAGGTTCAGGTGATGAAGAAACAGCCCATCTTTCCCTTTGGCCAGCGGATATTGATAAAATGACGGTCATCACACCTCAGTTCACTCAGGGATTAGTCCGGGCCACTGTTACTAAACATACCCTGGAAGCCAATAAATATATTGATATTAATTTTATCTTCTGGCCGGTTGATAAAGCCTCATCCTCCACCTATCTTCTTAAACTCCCTGCCCAGGCTTTTTCTGAGTTAAAGATCGGGCAGGGATTTGTAGCTTTAGAACCTGACCAGCCCCAAGTTTCCATCTCTTCGGTTTATCTGGCTTATTATCAGTCGGAAAGCTACAGTCCCTACCTTCAGCCGGTCTATGTTTTTGATGGCCCGCAGTTTATCGCTTTAGTCCCAGCCATAGGCGCTTCCCTAACACCAACTGATGCTACTCCCAAATAAAGTTATCAAAAGTCCAGTTAATCAAAGATTGAGTTTCACCAAAACGGTCATCGCTTCCTAGAACCACAATAAGTATCCTGTGTCCATCTCTTGCTAAAAGAGTTACTAGATTCTCCTTAGCTGCAGGAGTAGTGCCGGTTTTAACCCCTAAAACCCCGGGTAAATCCAACAAACGGTTAAGATTTTTTAAAAAATGGACCTGGCTGTTATCCGATGAGGCAACAGTGGCTTCTTTAGTAGCAAAAATACGGGCTAAAGTTGGATTTTCGGAGGCGATGGCAGATATTTTAGCCAAGTCAAAAGCTGAGGAAAAATGGCTGGGGCTGTCAAACCCGGCTGGATTATCAAAAAAAGTATTGATAAGTCCCAGCTTCAAAGATTGTTGATTCATCTCTTGGACAAAGGTAGAGACTCCTCCGGGATAATTTTTAGCCAGAGTGTAGGCTGCATCGTTTCCAGAGTTTAAAAGCAGTCCATAAAGCAAACTGCGGAAGGTCAACTTCTCCCCTTCCTCCAAACCCATATTAGAACCCTCCACTAAAGCTGACTTAGGAACGGTTAAGCTATCATCTGCCTGGTAATAATTGGCTGCCACCAGCGCGGTCATAATTTTGGTGGTTGAGGCAATAGGCACTCTTTTGTTGGGATCTTTGACAAAAAGCAAAAAATCCGCATCCAGGTCCTTAACTAAAGCTGCAGTAGCTGAAATTACCGGAGCTTCCAGCCCCAAACTTTGCGGAGTAAGATTGACTCTTTTGGTTCCAGCTACCTGGGGTCGATCATTTTGAGCGTAAACAGTGTTATTAGGCAGCCCCTTAGCCACTATTTGAGTCTGAGCCACGTCCAAAGCTTGGGGTAAACCCAAAAGGACAGTTATCGAGACCAGTAGAATTGCTAAAGCATAAACTATGGGCATTTATCTACATTTATTTAATGGTTGAAAGTCTCACATCAACTCTTTCCATATCCCTGGGAAAAAGCGATGCTTCTCTAATATTTGCTAAACCAAGGATGTGCATCACAATGCGCTCAGAGCCAAAAGAAAAACCTCCCTCTGGGGGCAAACCGTATTTAAAAGCCTGAAGATATAGCTCACTCTTTTTTAAATCTACACCTTTCTCTTTAGCTTTTTCCACCAAAACATCATAGTTATTAATTCTTTGACCGCCTGTCAGCCATTCCGTCCCTCGGCCAATTAAATCAAAACTTAAGGTGTATCCTGGGTCATCTGGATCTTCATAAGTATAGAAAGGTCTCTTTGACACGGGATAATGAGTCACAAAAACAAGCTCTGAACCATGCTCTTCAAGTGCCCAACGACTGATTTCCCGCTCATCTTCCGGCTCTAAATCTGGTTCTTCTCTATTATCACGACCAGTTCGTTTATAAATAATTTCCTGAGCTTCACGTAACTTTACTCGGGGCAGCTTTTCAGAAATCTGAGGAGCAGATGTCTTAAACATTTTTAATATATCTACACATTCTTTATCTACACGATCAAGAATATACTTAATAACATACTCCACCATATCCATTACATCTTGCCAAGATTCAATAAAACCAAACTCTCCATCTAAAGTAGTTACTTCTGTTAAGTGGCGAGTAGTTACTGAGGGCTCAGCACGTAAAGTTTTATTTACAGTAAAAACCCTTTCAAACACCCCCACCATAATTTGTTTATAAAATTGTGGGCTTTGAGCAAGATAAGCTTTATGATCAAAATATTTCACTTCAAAAACCTCTGCCCCACCTTCAGCGGTTTGGGGAATGATCACCGGGGATTGAAATTCGGTAAAATCTTTCTTTTTAAGGGCTTCCCGGAAAGCATCAATGACTATTTCTTGCACCTTAAACACCTCTTTGACTTTAGGATGTCTTAAAGTTAAAGCACGGTAATCCAAAAGGGTTGGCAGCTGTAAATCCAGCTCTTTACCCCCCATGTCAAAGGGAAGCTCTTCGGCTTTAGATAAAACTTCTATCTTTTCTGCCTGAAGTTCAATAGTACCTGTTTCTAAATTTGGGTTAATCAGTTTTTCCGGTCTTTGGGCAACTTTCCCTTCAATGCAGACCACATCCTGAGAATGAAGATCCCCAGCCACTTCCCCTGTAGCTACTACCTGAATTACCGCCGATCTGTCTAAAACATCAAGGAAGACTATCTTTCCATGGTCACGCCTGACCTGCACCCAACCACAGATTTTTACTTTCTCCCCAACTTTATTATTACAGTCTAAAATCAGTGCCCTCTCCATCGTGGTTTGATAATAACAACTCCTACTTACCTTGGCAATACTCTTAACAGAAAACTATTAGTAATATGGAGTATTCAGAGTGCTTTCCTGTACTCCGCTAATAAGTACATCTGCAAGTTGATCCACGGCTTTAGGATCTCCTTCAACACCCTTAAGCAACTCTTCCACTGCCTGCCGATAGTTGAGAACGCAAAGATTTCGAGCCTGGCTGAGCGCTGTCGCTACAGTCACCACTCTTGCATTATCTGGTTCACCAACTTGTGGTGTTTCTTCTGACTGTCCTCTTAGATATTCTTGTTTGCACATTTTATTTACACCTCCTTTCAAGTAATTTTTAACCACAAAAAAACCTCCCTTGCGGGAGGTAGGCTTCTTTTATCCTGGAAAACTTTTTTTAAGTTCTCAGGACACCAACCAACCTCCCTTTAGGGGGAGTAAACCAAAAGTAAAAAAAATTTGGTTGGTTGCTTAACATTGACTATTAATAAAATAGCAAATCTTGACAGTATCGTCAAGTAGAATACAAACTGAGACTGCTTAATGGATAATTTTAATTAAGCATATAAGCTTTTTTGATCCTTCTTTTAGCTAAAGAGGTAACCACAAAGCCTAGCCAATCCCGGCTGGGCTTTTTTTTAGGGTCTTTAGATAAAGTCACCTCTACTATATCACCATTTTTTAACTTTGTGTCCAAAGAAACTACTTTACCATTAACTTTGACCCCCATCACCTGATTCCCCATCTGAGTGTGAATATGGTAGGCAAAATCGATAGGTGTAGCCCCAGCCGGCAAATCTTTAACATCACCTTTGGGAGTGAAACAAAAGATTCTTTCTCCAAAAAGATCTGTTTTAATGGTTTTCAAAAATTCTTTGTCGTCAGTAATCTCAGTTTGCCAATCAGCGAGTCTTTTAACCCAGTCCAGTTTTTCAGCTGAGGCAGCAAATCCTTGAGTGATTTTTTCATCAGATAAACCACTCTCTTTTTTCTCAGCATAGTTCCAGTGTGCTGCCAATCCATATTCTGCTTCCTCATGCATCTTTCTGGTTCTTATCTGAATCTCAAAGGGCAGATCTCCCGGTCCATAGACTTTAGTATGTAAAGATTGATAACCGTTAGGTTTAGGATGGGCAATATAATCAGAAAAAGGACCGGGTAAAGGTTTAAAAAGTTTATGGACAATATCTAAAGTTTTATAACAATCTTCTGTAGTATCAACAATGATCCTCAAAGCTATCAGATCATGAATTTTATGCAGATCTTTATTAATCTCGGCTCTAGTTAATTTAGTATAAAGAGAATAGGCATGTTTAACCCGGCTTTGAATCTCTGCCTCAATACCTTGTTGTTTTAAAGCCAGCATTAACTTGGCTTTAATTTTTAGCAAAATTTTGCCCAAATTAGTCAAATCATTTTTAACGTAAGATTTAACCCAAGTGTATTCTTCAGGATAAAGATGCATAAAAGCCAGATCCTGCATCTGCCCTCTTAACTCTCCCATTCCCAATCTTTCTGCTAAGGGAGCAAAGATCTCTAAAGCTTTTTGACCAACTTCTTTCTTTTTAGGATTCTCCACATATTGTAAAGTAGTTAAATTGTCAAAAATATCAGCCAGCTTAATTAAAACTACCCGCAAATCTTTGGCCAAAACTAAAAACATTTTTCTTAAAGATTCTATAAAGTCATCTTTCATCTCATCTTTGGGTTTAATTAACCTGAGTTTTTCAAAAGATTCCATCATTTGGGCAATATCTTCACTAAACTCTGCCTTTATATCAGCCATATCAGCAGCGCCTTCATGAATACTGTGGTGTAAGATCGCAGCAGCTAGGGTAGAAGGGTCACTTACTTTATAACGGATTAAAGTTTCTGCCACACGAAGACAGTGATCCACCACATCTTCGCCGGAGTTTCTTTTCTTACCGGCCAAAGAAAGTTTGGCAAAATCAATAGCTTGTTTAATGATCGGATTTTCCAAGGCTTGCATATTAGGCTAATTGTAAATCTAAAACTTTCAGTTGCAAGGTGCTGTTACCATTAAACTGATTGATCTCTAAATAGTAAGCTGCATTAACCAGCTGCCCTTCTTCAAGTAAATTACTTAAATGGCCCAAAGAAAAAGCTATAGATTCTATCCCATCTGCCTTAAATTTCAAATGTTTCCTCTCCCCTACAGTTTTAAGACCAAAGACTCTTATATTCCTGGTAGCTAAAACCGGTTTAGGATTGCCAACCCCTGTTGGTTCAAATTTCTCCAGTTTAATAACCAGTTCCTTACTAAGTTTAGAGGAGCTAACCTCTAACTCTATCTCCAGCTCATCAACATCTTCAAAAACAGTCTCTCCCACAAGACTTTCCAATCTCTTTTTAAAAACATCAATTTTAGAACTATCAATGGTAAAACCGGCAGCTTTAGGGTGTCCCCCTACATCATTTAACAAATCAGAACACTTTCTTAAAGTTTCCACAATATCCAAACCGTTAACCGATCTGGCTGAACCTTTCGATTCCGCTTCACCCCGCGATAAAACTATTGTTGGCAGATGATATTCTTCGGCCACTTTAGCAGCGATTAAACCGATAATTCCCGGGATCCATTTCTCGCTGTGAAGAACTAAAATTTTTTTCTTTCCCACTGTCTCATCCGGGTGAAGACCTTTTTCCTGAGCTATCATTTCCTTAGCTTCGACCGTAGCCTGCATGGAGAGTTGTTTTTTTTGATCATTAGCAGCGCATAAAAGTTGAGCTAGTTTTCTGGCTTTATCTTTGTCTTTAGTGCACAAAAGCCTAACCGAATCAATAGCATGCTCCAGCCTACCGATAGCGTTCAGACGAGGACCCAAAATATGCCCCACCTCGTAAGAAGTAATTTTCCCAAAGTCCAGCCTTGATTCATAGAAAAGAGCCAGTAGTCCTGCCCTGTTGGTTTTATTAAGCTGAACCAAGCCCAAAGCTGTTAAGGCCCGGTTGACTCCCAAAAGAGGTACTAAATCACAAATAGTAGCTATTCCCACTAAGTCCAGCAGTTCTTCAGCTAAACCTTTACTGACTAAAGACCTCACCAGACACCACCCTACAGCTGTTCCGCACATCTTGGTACAGTGGATTAAAGCCAGACACTGAGGTTTTTCTTCTGCCGGCAGATGATGGTCAGTAATAATTAAATCTAAGCCAATTGCTTGGGCAAAACCAGCTTGTTCCAAAGCTACTATACCGTTGTCGACAGTAATAATTAAGGAGGCCCCTTTTTCTTTGATGGTTTGTAGACCCTCTTTGGATAAACCATAACCCTCTTTTTCCCGGTGGGGGATATAGGGTAAAACTTTAATCCCAAGTGAGGTTAAACCATGATATAAAACAGCTGTCCCACACACTCCATCCACATCGTAATCTCCGTAAACAACAATCAGCTCTTTATTTTCGACAGCTTTCAAAATTCTTTTTTTAGCTTTTTCTATTCCAGGGATTTGCAGATCTGCCTCATAATCTTCTAATTTAGGATTAAAAAATTTTTCCTTTTCTTCTTCAGTTTTAATCCCTCTGTTAATAAGAAGTTGTTCTACTAAATCATCAGAAGTTTTTGGGGTAACTTTCCAAACCTTGGACATAACTAGCAAATTGTAGCATAGATTTTAAAGTCGATCAGCCAATATCCACCCCCGGGGTGAAATATGCGCAATAGCTCCTGGACCTTGCCTCTGTGAACTTAGAGACGTAAAATGACAACAGGATGGAATACCAATTACCTAAAGAGGTCAAAAAAATTCTAAATAAATTAACCCAGGCAGGATACCAAGCCTATATAGTAGGAGGGGCGGTGCGTGATCTTTTAATGGGAAGAGAAGTTTCAGATTGGGACTTTACTACGGATGCAAAACCAGAGGAGATCTTAAAAGTCTTCCCTGAAGGATTTTATGACAACAGATTTGGGACAGTCGGTATAGCAGCTGAGAATATCGGTAAATATTTTGCGAGGGGTGACACGGAAGAGGACTCCCGTCGTCTCACCCGCACGACGAACGATAGTGAGGGGGAGGACGGACGACGGGATACTGAAGTGGCAGGACCCCGAGCAAAAAGAGTTAAGCAGATTTTTGAAATAACTACCATGAGGAAGGAAGGAGTTTATCGGGATTTCCGCCACCCAATAGAAGTGTCTTGGACCAATAAAATAGAGGAAGATTTAGCCAGAAGAGACTTTACTATAAATGCCATGGCTTTATCAATTACAGAAGAGTTAATTGATCCGTTTGGTGGGCAAAGAGATCTACAAAATAAACTGATTCAAGCAGTTGGGGACCCCAAACTAAGATTTCAAGAAGATGCTCTCCGTTTAATGAGAGCAATCAGAATTGCTACAGAACTTGGATTTGAAATTGAAAATAAAACCTGGCAAGCCATCCAGGAAAATGCTCCTCTTATCAGGAAAATTGCCTGGGAAAGAATCAGAGATGAGCTGTTGAAAATTCTTGCTAGTTTGTATCCATACATAGGTATAGTAAAGCTTAGGGAAGCGGGGATACTGCCTATTATCTTACCTGAGGTAGAAAGATGTTTTGGAGTTGTCCAAAAGGGACCAAAACATGCCAGAGTTTATGATATTGGAGAGCATTCCCTACTGACTTTAAAAGAGACCCCCTCCTCTGACCCATTAACTAGGTTAGCAGCTTTACTTCATGATATTGGCAAACCTGATACTTTAAAAATTGGAGTAGATAGTAATGTAACTTTTTACCATCATGAAGTAGTGGGAGGAAAATTGAGTTTACAAATTGCCAAAAGGTTTAATTTATCCAAAGACCAAACTGATAAACTTTACCGCTTAGCCAGATGGCATCTTTTTACCGTTGATGAAAAACAAACTGATTCTGCTATCAGAAGGTTTATCAAAAATATTGGAGTAGAAAATATAGATGACATGATGGCATTAAGAGTTGGTGACAGGTTAGGCGGAGGAACCCAAAAAGCAGTTTCCTGGAGAATGGAAAGGTTTAAAGAAAGAATTAAGGATGTTTTAAAAAAACCATTCTCTGTAACTGATCTTAATGTTAATGGTAAAGATGTCATGGAAGTTTTAAAAATTAAACCAGGTCCCAAAGTGGGAGAAATTTTAAACAAATTATTTAAGGAAGTCCTAGAAGATGCTTCCAAAAATAACAGAGACTATCTCTTAGAAAAAATTAAGTCACTTAAATAGTTTAGTGGCCTAATCTTTCTTCCCAAAGGGCTAACAGGGCTGTGGCATTAAAGATGGAAGAATAAGTCCCGGAGATAATTCCTACCAGCAAGGCCACCACAAACCATTTAATAGACTCCCCTCCAAAAAGTAGGGTAGCCAGTAAAACAAAGATGACTGTTAAAGAAGTATTTAAGGATCTGGCTAAAGTTTGGGTAATAGAAATATTGGCTACTTGGGAAAAATTTTTAGAAAGATGTTTGGGTAAATTTTCCCTAATCCTGTCAAAAACCACAATAGTATCATGAACGGAAAAACCGATGACTGTGAGGAGTGCTGTAACAAATAACACATCCACCTCAACCCCTAAAAAATGTCCTAAGATAGAAAAAAGTCCTACCACCACTAAAACATCATGTAATAGCGCCACCACTGCTGTAATACCAAACCTCCAGGAAGAAGCAGGTTTGGGAACTTTATAAAAAGCGATGGCCAAATAGATAACAATCATCACCGCCGCCAAGGCCACAGCAATGAAAGCATTTTTAGTGGTTTCTCCCCCAATAGTTGGTCCCACACTCTCTACCCTCATAATCTCAACTTTACCAAAATCCTTGCCTAAATTTTCTTTAACAGCCAAAATCTTTTCCTCTTTGGCATGTTTAGCTTTAATAATATAACTCCCAGGCCCTGACTCGATAACCGAAGAAACTTCAATCTCCCCTTGACTAATTTTTTGACGCAGTTCATCTTTATTTAAAGGTTTTTCAAACCTATATTCCAACAATGTCCCTCCAGTAAAATCAATCCCCAGTTTTAAACCATATAAAAATAGGGAGATCACCCCCGGGATAATAATTAGGGTGGATAAAATAAAAAACCACCATTTTTTACCCATTAAATTATTCATGACATCTTATCTCCTCAATATCTTTATTAAACTCTTCAATTAACTTGTCCACCGTATGGTAAATTTGTTGCTGGGCATTGTCAATTCTGACAGTTAAAAACTCCATCATTTCTCCCTTGTCTGAAGTGGTCTTTAACATTTCTACAAAAATCTCTTTCTCATCTTGTTTTAGCTGAGAAAAGATGAAATCTAAAACAGTACTTTCAATGGTGGCATCAAGCAGTTTAGCCAGATGTTCTCTTTGCTCCTCAGACAAATCCAGGCCCTCCAGTTTTACCAGAACCGGCTCTATGTTAATTAGATGAGAATAAAAATAACTCATGACTAATTTTTCCCTTCTTTTATTGAAATTGGCCCCAAAGGAACCTCATCTTGGGGATCATCAACAAAAAAGTAAAGCACTGGCCCCTTCCTTGGTCCTTTAGCCAGTCCTAAAAAATGCATCACCTCAGGTGAACCTCCTAAATGTTTTCCGGTCCACTCCGCCGGGCCGGCATCCCCAACGACTGCCACTACAGCCTGACCGCTTTGGGGATTCACTACTACCATTTTACGGAATTTAAAAAAATCCCTAAACTTTCCCACATTCTCAGCAAATCCCGGAGCTAAAAAGGTCTGAACCGCCAGATAATACCTTTCCCTCTCTTTATCTTTGGCAGTAAAAGCCGCCTGGGAGGGGGCAAAATATCCCCAAGCTCCAAGTCCGGGAGCCATACCTGCAGGTCCATACATCGCCCAATCTGAAGCATTGTCGGCATGTTTAAAAAGATCATCTCCCGGGTAACGGTAAAGATGTTGCTCCCCGCCGATTAAGCCATAGGAACGGTTTAATCTGATCCCCTCAATCTCAGCAGCCACTCTAATATCTAATTTTTGGGAAACAGTTTGCCTAATTTTTTCCTCTTCTTGGGGGGTTAACTTCCCAACCTCACCCGGAACTTGATCTTTTAAAGCCTCAGCTAAAAGTTTATTTTTATCTTCAGCTTTGTTAATACTAGACCCTTGGGGGAAAGAGGCTAAACTATCAGCAACGCCGGGAAAAATCGCCGCAGCGGGAGTAGTCAAAAGCACCATCCCCCCCAGTCCTCCTATGGCCGCCCGCCGAAGAGAACTGCTATTATCTACTAACAGCTTGTCGCTTAAGGCCTTATGTTTGGCCAGCCATTTTTTTCTTAAGTGTTCATATTGAGGATTTTTTGAGTAAAACTTCATAACTTCCCTACTATCTACCGTCTAAACCTCGGTAATAACCTTAAAAAAGTTCTGGTTACCACAATGGCAGAAAACATCGAGACCATTACCCCAATAGCTAAAGTTAAAGCAAAACCCCGCACCACACTAGTACCAAAGATAATTAATATCGAAGCAGTGATCAAAGAAGAGATATTGGAATCCCTAATAGAGGTCCAGGCCCGGGAAAAACCATCTTCTAAAGCTAACCTACCGCTTTTCCCTGACCTTAGCTCATCTTTAATCCTCTCAAAGGTCAAAATATTGGCATCAACAGCCATACCAACGGAAAGAATAAAACCGGCAATTCCGGCTAAGGTTAAGGTCACAGGGGGGAGAATAAACAGTCCGGTTCTAAAGACAGTTAAAACTAACAGAGTATAGATTATTAAGGCCAAATCTGCCAACAGTCCATAAATACCATAATAAGCCACCATAAAAATCATCACTGCTAAAATACCAATAGCTCCTGCTATCAAGCTCTTCTCCACGGATTGATTGCCTAAAGTCGCCCCGATTGATCTTTGCTCTAAAATTTCAATTGGTACGGGCAAAGCGCCAGCGTTAAGTTGAATACTTAAATTTTTAGCCTCTTGGGAAGTAAAACTGCCGGTAATTACTCCGCTTCCGCCAATGATCTCCTGCTGGACCGTCGGCGGAGGCCACATCAAAGGTACGTCATCTAAAAAAATCGCTAAAGGCTTACCGACATTTCTTTTAGTAATCTCAGCAAATTTTTTACCACCTTCCTCTGTAAACTCAATCGCCACCTGAGGCCCAGTCTTGGTTCCAGAAGAGCCGAAGGTCACTGAGGCTTTTTTCAGGTCTGCTCCGGTTAAACCGGTCGGCTGATAGGAAAAAATATCATTTAAAGCGGAAGAGGTGGCTTCTGCTGATGGTGAAGCCTGGGCTGAAGGGGTAGCCTGAGCAGATGAGGTGGCAGGACTCTCCCGAAACTCCAGCTGAGCAGTCCTACCCACTAAATTAACTGCCTCCTGAGGATCTTTAACTCCAGGCAACTCTACCAAAATTCTTCTTTGTTCGCCTAAAGTGGAAGATTGGACCACAGCTTCCGAGACTCCATATAAATTAACCCTTCTTTCAATTACTTGCCTGGCTGCTTCTAAAGCGGTATCACGATCAGTAGAGTTAATCTTATCCATCTTCGTCTCCAAAGTTAACTGGGTTCCCCCCTGTAGATCTAAACCAAGTTTAATAGGAAACATTTGAGATAAATTAGCTGGCGAAAAGAAGGCGACATTAATCTCTTGGCCAAAAACTCGAGCGTTTTGGGGAAAAGGCATTGTCGAAGGAACGTTTATAAACGCTGCCAAGATAGTTATGACAATAATTAACCACAAAACTCTCCGTGGAGTCATGAAAAGATTATATAATTTCAGCCGATGATTGTCAGCACTACAATCTAAATCAATACTCCTAAGAGAAGATCTTCCTCGTCACCAATCAACATAATCTTAGACTGGGTGACAACTCTTAATATAAATGGATCGCGGCGCCTGACCCGGAATTGAAACTCGGCCTCATCCATAAAAGAATAATTGATCTCCTGATCTCTTTTAGCCTGCTCATTAGAAATGAGAGATTGTAGCTCCGGCAAAACAATTTGTCCCACCACCAAAAGATCAACATCCTCCGGACCGGAAGGCTGCCGTTTAAAAAAACGGGTGGCAATCATGGCATATTTAATCTTGCCTAATCTAACCCGGTTTTTAATTATCTCTCCTCCTAAACCGCTCTGTTTGGCCACCATTCCCACCAACTGATGATAAAAAATATAGTCTTTACGGAAATGATAAAGTCTTCTGTTAGCCCGCCATTCCGAAGCCACCATACCAAACTTTTCCATCCTTAAAAGTTCACGTCTGACAGCATTGATCTCTTCATCAACGCGGCGGACAATCTCCCTAACATGCAACAGCGGTTCTTGGGAAGTCAAAAAGAGTGTTAGCAGTTTCACCCTCACCCGTGATATGAATAATTCTTCCATAAACTATTCCCTAACCTCCTTTCTAGGCAGAAGATTTATTTTAGTAGCTAACTTTTGCTCCCTCTGGGACAGTTTGAATCCAAATTAAACCACGGTTAAAAGCAATCTCTTTACCACGAAGATCAGTATACTTACTTCTAGCTACCCGGGAAGTTTTCTCCCACTTGCCCTCCGTAACCTTACCATCTTGAAAAATTAAAGCTTTACCGCTGCCAATGGTTTTATACAGAAGATGCAAGTTACCCTCATAACCATCATTAGCCCGTGATTCCCGTTGAAACTGCACCACCACAATTTTAGCTGCCAGTTGTTGGTTGTTGTTTAAATCCAAATGGGCAACTCCGCCGTTAGCTCTTTGATAACAGTTACAGGTTTGATCATAAGACCAACTAACGGAATAGTCACCTTTGCCTTGCCAAAACTCCACTTCTGCTTTTGAAGCCAAAGAGGTTAAAGTAGCATCAGTAGTAGTAGCTAAAGAATCGTTCTTAAACTCCCAAGGGGTAAACCACTGGCTTAATTGATCTTCTGTGTTTTCAACTACCCAGCCCTTTTTAGCCCCAATGGCCCAAAGCTTTTGAGTGGTGGAATACATAGTATGTTCGGTAGCTACAGGCCTGCCTAACCTTTGATAATCTCTCCAAAAAGTAGGAAAGCCGATACTGAATTGGTTTAAATCTTTAATTTTATATTTGATAATTTGCCCTAAGGCATTAGCCGGGCCTGGAGTATTAGCTCCTCCCACATGAGCATACAATCCGTCGTATTCGGAGAGCCAATCTAAAAAGTAGGTCCTGGCAGATCTCACCGGGCCTATCTGAACATCAGAGAGGTTGCAAAGATAGATGACCATAAAACGGGTAATCCCTCCTTCAGCCACAGCTTCATAGATAATATCGGCTGAAGAAAGTCCCGATTGGGGACGGGCCTCAGTTGAGTTTTCAATCATCACTGCTAGGGGGAACCTCTTCTCCCAATTTTCCCGGGCTTTTTGGGTCCGCATAGTGCCGTTTAAAGGGCACTCCTCCGTCCTGGGCTCTTTTTCATCCTCTACCAGAGCGGTGCTGGGACCAGGCAAAGGGCTATTATCGGCTATGGGAGTCCCTTGGATAGTCTTAAAAAAGACAGAATAGGAGGCTCCGGCAGAAGATATAAAAAGGATTATTGATAGGATAGAAACAGCCAAACTTTTTTGTAAAGTAGATAAATTGTTAAAAAAGTTCATAAATTTCTACTGGATACAGAAATTACTCTTTTAATATACAGTTTTGGTTAGCTTTTTGTCAATTGGAGGTTATCAGGCAGTAATCGGCCGGGCTTGCAAGATATAAAAATTACCTTTTTCTAGAGCCCATTCAATATCTTGAGGGTAACCATAATGACTTTCAATTACTTTACCCAAATCTGCCAGCTTTTGAACCTGTTGGTAAGTCAAAGCTTGTTTACTACCATTCTCATTAGAAAGCTGAACTTCCTTATTTTCTCCATCTTTAAAAATGAGCATTCTTTCTTGGGTTTGGATATCAATACTTTTTATCTTTAAAGTATTTTTGTCTGCTACAAAGTTATCAGGGGTAATCATCCCCTGGACTAAATACTCTCCCAAACCAAAACCTGCCTCTATCATTATTTCACCATCATTTTTAGTAACCGGGTTTTGGGTAAACATCACCCCAGACACCTCACTTTCCACCATCTTTTGAACTACCACTGCTACTACCAGTTGATCTTCCGATAAATTTTGTCCAGCAGTATAAGATAAAACCCTTTCAGATCTGATGGAGTTCCAACACTTTCTGATATTTTCGATTAAGTCAGCCCTGGTTACATTCAGATAACTCTCCAGCTGTCCGGCCCAAGAGGCAGTTTTAGAGTCTTCAGCAATAGCAGAGGAGCGCACAGCTACTCGCTCTGTTTCTAACCCATTAAAAGCTTGAAGGATCTCTTCTATAACATCAACAGGAAGCTCATTATTTACAAACTGCCTATAAGTTTTGGCAGTCACTACAAATCCAGGAGGTACTGGGATGCCAGCTTGAGTCATCTCCCCCAAAGAAGCTCCTTTCCCCCCAACCTCTGCCACATCCTCCTTAGAAATCTGTTTAAAAGTTTTAATATACATTAATTTAAAATTTTCACTATCCCTTCATTAGCATCAACTTCTACTAAATCTCCATCTTTTAACACTTGAGTAGCTATACCGCTGCCGACAATACAAGGAATACCCAGCTCACGCGAAACAATAGCTGCATGGCAAGTTACTCCTCCAATATCTGTGACAATCGCTGCTGCTTTTTTAATAGCTGGCATAAACTCAGGTGAGGTCATTTCTATCACCAAAATCTCCCCTTCTTCCATTGAATCTGCGTCTTGAGGAGATCTTAAAACACGCACTTTGCCTTTGACTAAACCTAATGATGCAATAATACCTTTAAGCAAACTATCTTTTTTCATAACTAGCTTACAAAATCATTTCTGGGATCATATAATTTTTTAAAGAAACTGTCTGACAAATTTTTTTCTGAGGGATTATTTGATTCATATTCATCCCAAAACTTGTTACCCCAACTTTTCAAACGGTTGTGGAATTCTTTTGGTGGTCTCCAATCTTGTTTGTAATAACTAAAAAAGGGATTAAACATGTAATAATAAATGTCCGCTCCTTTTTGGATAAAATCCTTAGGTTTCATTTTATTGATTATGTCTAGCTGGACTTTCCTTTGGGTACCAAAATAATCATCCAGCTTTTTGATTTCTTCTTCACTAGGTAGGAACCGGCCATCAACTTCAACTGCAATTTTCTCCAGATTATTCCAAATATCGCTTTGGTAAATTATATGGTTCATAAAATCAATCTTCGCTTCAACTTTACCCTTAAAATAATAATAAATACTGATATTTTTATAAGGAATTGCTTGTCCCCAAACAGGAGAATTTAAATCAGTAAAACTTTTGACAAGAACCGTGTCATTAGTGGAAGTCTGATAAGGACCGTGCCAATACGCGCCATAAGCGTAAATATCAAAATCAATTGACCAAACAAATGACTCCAAATCAATACTCAAAAAATTAACCACTCTTTTAAAGCTTTTATCAAGCCAGATAAGTTTTGTTATTTTCTTCTTTAATTCTTCAGGTTTATAGATCAAGTTCTGCTCGTCTAAAGAAAAAGGGTTAGACGAAATTTGAGATGCTAAAACCTCACAAGTTGCCTCTATTAAAGAAGCCATTTCTGATTCTGTGACTTTAAAATGATTAAATTCCCTAGCAACTTTTAACCCCAAAATTGTAAAAGGTAAGAAAAACCATCTTAGAATGTGGGAGGATACAGTAGAAAGGCCTGCTTTAAACTGACCTGTATTTTCTTTAAACTTATCAAAAAACTCTATCGCTAAAAGATCATTAAAATAAGCGTCTACTTGACCGGGAGCTACTGGCCAATATTTTGATTCCCCGCAATTTTGCAAGGACCTAAGTACTGCTTCTAAGTAGTCTTCAACAACTTGATTGTTCATGGATTCTTTATTTCTAATCTTAATCCTTTATAAATTAAAGTTGGTTCTTGGCCAGAAACTGGCAAGCTAATCTTAAATTCTTCACAATTTACCAAAGAGCCTTCCGGCCTTTGTCCTGTTAAGCCCTGGATAAGCACTTCTGAGGGTCCAGTGTGTGTTATAACAACAATATGTACATCTGGACCTTGAGGAGATAATTTTTTAGCAAAATTAGCTAACTTTGAAAGATAAGAGTTAAAGTTCTCTCTACTTTTTTCTACAGCTTCAGTTGGATTATCTAGGAAATAATCCAAAGGGTTTTGGCCTTTAAACAATACATTCAGCCATTCTTCTGTTGCTTTATCACTGACAGCCAGACGACTAAATGCTTTAGGTCTTTCATTATGGAGTACGATATTTTTACCTGACTTTCTAACCAGCTCAGCAACTTCTGCCTGGATTTCTTGGGCAGTTTGTATTGTCCTTAACCGAGAACTTGAATGAAATGCGACAACTGCTCCATCTGATAAATCATTAAACAATTTTTCTCCTGCTTGCCTGGCCTGTTGTCTTCCTTTTTCTGTGAGATTACCTTCATAGTCCTCAACTTTTTTATATTCAGCTTCTCCATGACGGATAAAATGAAGCACTGCTTTTCGGGAAGTCAGTTCTTGTTCTTTAATTTCCCTAGCATCAGAAGTCTCCATTTCAGCTTAATCTTAACACCTTCTTTTGAAGAATCAACCTCTTACTTATCATCCTCTAGATAACATCCTGCTTGACAGGCACGGGTATTCATGCTAGGCTCAAATGAGCTTAATAATTAGGCACAATTAATCTAGAGATGTCCTACTCTCAATCTAAAAAACTGACTGATACCGAGAAAAAGCTTCAATCTTTAAGAGCTCAACTCTATGGGAAAGATAAAGATTTAACCCCCACTTCTCCCTCTAAAACCAACAGCTTTAGCTTTAAATCTTCCCCAGAGGAAGCTGCCCCAGGCACAAAAACTACTGCTGATACTGGATATTTAAGACATGACCTGTTAAAAATTCTGCTACTGGCTTCTTTAATGATTGGAGCCCAAGTAGCTTTATACTTTAGTTTAAAAAGTAACTTTATCAAATTTTAACTAGACTTGTTAATACCTTATGAAGGGAGGTGATATAAATGGAAATGTACTGTGTCAAATGCCGCACTAAAAGGCAAGCTAACAATCCTCAAAAAATAACTATGAAGAATGGCAAACCAGCCACTCAAGGAGAATGTTCAGTTTGTGGCACTAAGATGTTTAGAATTGGTGGTTAACTTCGTAGCGTCGAAGGTGGTCCGATTTAATCGGGATTTCACCATTTGCAAAAACCCTGTACTAAAAGTACAGGGTTTTTGTGGGAAATTTTAAAAGATAAATTAACTCTCTTCTTTAGAGCGGTAGGTTAAAGCCTCTGCCACATATTCTACTGAAATACTTTCTGATGAAGCTAAATCAGCAATAGTTCTAGAAAGCTTTAAAACCCGGTGATAACCCCTGGCTGATAAGTTCATCTGGGAGATGGCTAACTTTAAAAGCTCCAAACCTTCTGGGGTAATCTGGCAAAACTGTTTTATATGCGGATTGCCCATCTCGGAGTTGGTTAAAATGCCCAGTCCTTGAAATCTTTTTAGCTGAATCTGCCTGGCTGCTTCTATCCTGGCTCTAATGGCTGCAGAATCCTCTGCCTCCTCTTGACCCGTCAGTTTATCCACATCGACTGCCGGCACATCTAAATGAATATCAATCCTATCCAAGAGTGGTCCGGAGATCCTTTTTTTATACCTGGCTATTTGCCCGGGCATACAACAACAGTTTCTGTTGGGACTGCCTAAGCTGCCACAGGGACAGGGATTGTGAGCCGCCAGGAGGATAAATTGAGAGGGGAAGGTTAAAGTGCCCGAGCTTCGAGAGATGGTTACTTTCCGATCTTCCACCGGTTGTCTTAAGGCTTCTAAAACTTGCCGGGGGAATTCCGGCAGTTCGTCCAAAAACAACACCCCCCGATGAGCCAAAGAGACCTCTCCCGGTTTGATATTATTTCCCCCGCCGATAATTCCCACATAAGAGGCAGTATGATGAGGAGATCTAAAGGGCCTTTTAGTAATCAATGGTTGGGAAGATGTTAAGTTCCCCGAGACAGAGTAGATCTTGGTGACCTCTAAAGCTTCCTCTTTACTCATAACAGGCAAGATAGAAGCAAAAGCCCTGGCCAAAAGCGTTTTTCCAGCTCCGGGAGGACCTTTTAAAATGATGTTGTGCGCCCCGGCAGCAGCTATCTCCATTGCCCTTCTAGCTTGATGTTGGCCTTTAATATCCTTAAAGTCATACTCAAAGGTAGCTCCATCAGTTAAATTTAAATCTGTTAAAGGCTGAGGGGAGATGGCTAAAGTTTTATTTAAAAATTTAAAAACCTCTAGCAAATTTTTAAAGGGGTAAACTTCGATCCCTTCCACTACCGCTGCCTCTAAGGCATTATCACAAGACACAAAGATCCTTTTTAAACCTACAGATTTAGCCAAAATAGTATAGGATAACACTCCATGAGTTGCCCTTAAGCTGCCATCCAAAGACAGCTCTCCTATAACTAAAGTATCAGATAAATCCACTTCCAGCTGCTGGGAGGCTAAAAGCAACCCCAAGGCAATAGGTAAATCAAAAGCCGGCCCTTCTTTAGGCAAATCAGCCGGGGCTAAATTGACGGTAATCCTTTTAGCTGGAAAGTCTGCCCCGCAGTTTCGAAGAGCAGACCTGACCCTTTCCCTGGACTCCTCGACAGCTCGATCTGCCAAACCCACTAAGGTAAAAGAAGGCAGTCCTTGAGCAGCAATATCCACCTCTACTTCTACAGGCACAGATTCCAGCCCTACATTAGCCCCAGAGATCACCTTAGCCAGCATACCTTGAGTTTACCAAAAAATATAGGATAGTAATATAGGAAATTAACACCACCTCTAGAACATCTTTTTAGGATTGATTTAAAACCCTAAATTATCTAGACTAATGATGTGCCCAAAGATTTAACTGCTCTTTTTTATCCCCAATCCATCGCTGTTTTAGGAGCATCACGTTCTCCTCAAAAAATAGGGGCGGTTGTTTTAAAAAATATCATTGACTCCCACTTTAACGGTTCAATTTACCCCATCAACCCTCAAGCACAGTCCCTTAACGGCTTAAAGTGTTACCCTGATTTAAGCTTCCTCCCCCACACCCCCGATCTGGCTATTATCTGTCTTCCTGCCTCATCAATAGTGGAGATACTCAACCAGATAGGAAGAAAGGGGGTTAAAAATGTGGTGGTGTTCTCAGCCGGTTTTAAAGAGAGCGGAGAGGAAGGAGAGGCTTTAGAAAATCAGTTAGTAGAGATAGCCCAAAAATATCAATTGAATATTTTAGGACCTAATTGTTTAGGTTTTGCCAACAATCTCTGCCCCATAAATGCCACCTTTGGAGAGATTGTCAGTCAAATAGGGAACCTGCGTTTTATCTCCCAATCCGGAGCGATCGCTGCCGGTCTTTTTGACTGGTTTAAAGTTAGCGGCATAGGGTTTTCTCAATTTGTAACCTTAGGGAATAAGGCAATTTTAAACGAAAATGATCTCTTAGAGTATTTTGCCGATCACCCGATTTCCATCTCTCAAGAAGGCCTATCTGAGGTGAGTCCCATTGGGATGTATCTGGAATCAATTTCTGACGGGCCAAATTTTCTACGTTTAACTGGCCAAATGTCTAAAAAAGATCCCATTTTTATTATTAAACCTGGAAAAACTAAAGAGGCTGCCAAAGCGATGCAATCTCATACCGGAGCTATTGCCGGGCAAGATGAGGTCTTGGAGGCAGTTTTAAATCAGGCTGGGGTGATCCGTTGCCAAACCCTGGAAGATTTCTTTGATCTATCCCGGGCCTTTGCCTGGGAAAACGCTCCGCAGGGACCTCAAGTAGCTATTATCTCCAATGCCGGAGGTCCGGCAGTCATCTCAGCTGATGCCGTGATAGAGGAAGGATTAGAGTTAGTCCAGTTTGACAGCCCAACTAAAGAACATCTGGCTCAAATTTTACCCCGGGCCTCAACCATCTTAAACCCGGTGGATGTGTTAGGAGATGCTTTAGCACAGCGTTTTGCTCAAGCTGCCGAGATTATCCTTCAAGGGAATCAATCTCAGGCGTTGGTGGTTATCTTAACGCCTCAGTTGATGACTCAAATTGGCCAAACTGCCCAAAATTTAGGAACCCTTTCCCAAAAATACCACAAACCAATCTTTTGTTCCTTTATTGGGGGAAGCCGGATTGCCGAAGGGGAACAAAAATTGAACGAGTACAAAATTCCTTCTTTTCGTTTTCCAGAACGGGCGATTGCTGCCGTTGGAGCCATGTGGCGCTGGAAAAAACAACAAACTGAACAAAAAGAGGGTTCATTAACTACTACAGAAGTTCCCTCTAAGATAAGTGCTATAGAAAAAATTATTCAAAACGCCCTGGAAAATAACCAAAAAACCTTGGATAATCTTCAATCTAACGACCTGATATCCAAACTGGGTATTCCTACCCCCCCTACCTTGGAAGCGGCAGATCTAAACCAGGCCAAGGATTTTGCTCAAAGCAGCGGCTGGCCGGTTGTTTTAAAACTTTCCTCACCCGGGCTATTACATAAAAAAGAAATAGGAGGGATTATAACCAATGTTTATAACTGTCACCAACTGGAGACAGGCTGGGAAGCGCTGCAAAGAAAGATTACCCAGCTTGATAGTGCCATCCAAGATCATATCAAAATCCAGATTCAAAAAGAGATTGCCCAAGGAATAGAAACAATCGTCGGGATAAAACATGACCCTACTTTTGGGCCAGTACTGCTCTTTGGCGCAGGAGGCTCTTTGGCCGAACTGATTGCCGACAAAAACATGCATCTTTTACCCATAGATCTGACTCAAGCTCAAATATTAGTAAAACAATCCAAAATTTATCCCCTTCTCCAGGGCAAACAAGGGGAACCTCCTTACTTATTAGATAAACTCTATCAAACCATCGTCCAGATGGCTAAATTGTCAGAGGTGACTACCGAAATTTCAGAGATGGAAATCAATCCTTTGATTATCACTTTAAATAATGTCTGGGCAGTAGATAATAAAGTCATCCTTAAAAAGGGAGAAGAAAAAACTGTACCTAAACCTCAGTTTCGATTGGCCACAACTTTGGAACACACCCACCTGGTCAGCAACTTCCACTACTTTACTTTCACTACAAACCAACCCCTCATTTTCCGGCCAGGACAATATATCAGCGTCAAAGTAGCCGGTGACAGAATCAACTGTTATTCTATTGCCGGGCAAGATAAACCTAGTGAATTTAATTTACTGGTCAATGTGACACCTGCCGGGCCGGGATCCAAATTTTTTGAAAACTTAAAAGTGGGAGAAAAAATTACTTTTCTTGGTCCGTTTGGAACTTTTGCCTTCAGTCCCGATGATGGTTCCAGTCATCTGTTATTTTTGGCCACCGGCAGCGGGTTGGCCCCCTTGATCTATATGATAAATAAAATTCTCCATGAAGATGGTGAACAAAAACAAATCACCTTATATCTGGGATTTAATACCCATCAAGATATCTTCTGGTTAGACAAGTTCCAAAAATTACAGGCCCAACATCCTAACTTCAATTACCATATTATAGTTTGGAAACCAGATACCAACTGGCAGGGAGAAACAGGTTTTATCACCCAAGCCATCGAGAAAAATCTTCCCGATACTACTAACTGTTCAGCTTACCTTTGCGGAAATAAGGGGATGATTGTTGACGCCATAAAAGTTATAATAGAACGCGGTTGTCCCAAAGATCGGATTTACACCGAAAAATTTTAGCTTATGTCAAACAAAGAAGTTTTTTCTGTGAAGATTGGCGGGCAGGCTGGACAAGGAGTCAAATCAGCGGGACTCATGTTGGCTAAAGTTGCCAACCGCTCGGGATACCATATCTTCACTTACACCGAATACCCTTCTTTAATCCGGGGCGGACACAATGTTATGCAGATTAATATCTCTCCCCGTCCGGTTTTAGCCCCTTTTAAAACAACCGATCTTTTAGTAGCTTTAAATAAAGAAACTGTTGACCTCCATCTAGAAGAACTCCAAGACGGCGGGGGTATTATTTTTGAAGGTGGAGATAATTCCAGCCTTCCTCAAGCTTCTAAAAACCTAAATCTTTACCCTATCCCTCTATCTAAATTAGCTACAGACACTGGGGAAAAAGAGCTTTTAATAAACAGTGTGGCTTTAGGAGCCATCCTGGCTATCCTGGGAGGACAATTATCCACGCTTCAGCAACTTATTGGGGAAGAGTTTGCCAGTAAAGGCAACCCGATAACTTTAGCCAACAACCAAGCAGCCCAAGCAGGATATGACTATGCAGTCAAAAACTTTGCCCAAAAGAGGGAAAATATATTAAAGCCACTTGAGGAAAGCGGACCTGCCTCCCTGAGTCGAAGCGGGCAAAAGATGATCGTCAACGGCAACGAGGCAATATCTTTAGGAGCTATTGCCGGGGGTCTCCAGTTTGCCTCTATTTACCCCATGACTCCCATCACTAACATTTTACATTTTTTGGCTTTGCACCAAGATAAATACGGTTATATTTATAAACAACCGGAGGATGAAATTGCGGCTATCAACATGGCCATCGGAGCCTCCTTTGCCGGAGCCAGAGCCATGACAGCTACCTCCGGGGGTGGTTTTTGTTTGATGAGTGAAGGTTATGGCTTGGCCGCCATCACGGAAACACCTCTAGTTATTATCGAAGGAATGCGTGGAGGGCCAGCCACCGGCCTACCCACCTGGAGTGGACAAGGGGATCTGCAGTTTGTGCTTCATGCCCACCAAGGGGATTTCCCCCGTCTGGTTTTAGCCCCCGGTGATGCCCAAGAAGCTTTCATCTTAACCAGACAAGCTTTTAATTTAGCTGACAAATACCAAACCCCAGTGGTTATCTTAGTCGACAAAAATATCTGTGAAAGTGACCAAAGCTTCCCCGTCTTTGATACCGCCTTTGAAGTTAACCGCGGGAAGATGACCCGAGAAACTATCCCCGGCTATCAACGGTTTGCTGATAATGGCGATGGGGTATCGCTGCGCGCCACTCCTGGGAGTGGTAATTTCTTTATTGCTAACTCTTACGAGCATGACTCTTTAGGACTGACTACTGAAAGAATAAATGACCGTCAAACCCAAATGGCCAAAAGGATGACTAAGCTTGAGAGTTGCCAAAGAGAAGACCTTCCCTCTCCCCAGCTTTTTGGGCCGGAGGAAGCTGATATTACCATTGTCTCCTGGGGAAGTAATAAAGGGGTCATTTTAGAAGCCGTCAAGCACTTTGATAAAGTTAATTTCTTACATCTGACTTGGCTTAGCCCTTTCCTTACACCAGAGATTAGAAAGAGGCTAGAGCAAGCCCGTTATTTAATTGATATAGAATGTAACTACTCCGGGCAGTTGGCCAACTTGATCAAAGAAAAAACCGGGGTAGATATTTTAGATAGAATGTTAAAAGTTGACGGACGGCCCTTTTTTGTCGAAGAAATCGTGGAGAAAATTACCAGTGTTTTGGAAGTAACCGCTAACAAGGCAAGTCAGTCCCACCTGCCCAATGGTCAGGTGGAGAACATAATAAATTAACCTGTTACTTATCTACATATGGATAAACTTGAAGATTTACAGACACCAACATGGTGTCCTGGTTGTGGCAACTTTGGGCTATGGGGGGCTTTTAAAAATGCTGCTTTAAAAAAAGGCTGGGATAACACCAACTCAGTTTTAGTAGCCGGGATTGGCTGCCATGGTAATATCTTAAACTTTATTCGGCTGACCTCTTTTGAAGGACTCCATGGCCGGGCTTTGCCTTTAGCCACCGGTATAAAAATAGCCAACCACCGTCTTAATGTCTTTGTCTTTACCGGAGATGGAGATTGTTTAGGGGAAGGAGGTAATCATTTCATCCATACCTGCAGACGTAATCATAATTTAACTGTTTTACTTCATAACAATGCTATTTATGGGCTGACCACCGGTCAAACTACCCCCACCTCTCCTCACAGCTTCAAATCTAAATCTACCCCCCAGGGTAACCCGGACTGGCCCATCTCTCCTTTAGGTTTGGCCATAGCTTCTGGAGCTACCTTTGTAGCCCGGGGTTATAGCGGCAACCTACCTAAGTTAACCGAGCTGATTATTCAAGCCAATGAGCACCAAGGGTTATCCGTAGTAGAGATCCTCCAACCCTGTACTACTTGGAATAAGGAGTATACTCATCCTTTCTTTCAGGAAAATACTTACTTCTTGGGCGAAAACCACGACACTTCCAGCAAAGAAGCCGCTTTTGACAAATCCTTACAGTGGGGAGTCAAACAAATTCCCCTAGGGATTTTTTACCAGGTAGAAGCTCCTACCTTCGAGTCCCAGTTGCTACAAATAGCCGAAAAACCCTTAATAGAAAGCTCTCCTAAGGGGAGAGACCTCTCTGAGCTACTTAAAAAATATACTTAGTCCATTAAAAAAAGTTCAAATTTTTTAAGGTTTTTTTTTCTTCAAAATTTGAACTTTGGCTCATAGTTCTGGTATTATTTCTAAATCATATGGCTAGAGAAGTACATACACCAGATTTTGGACAGCAATTGTTATTTGAAACAACAGCGGAAACCCAACAAGCAGGTTTCGTCGAGCCGATTATGAAACTATTGACGTAGTAAAAAGAGACTTGGGAAATGATTGTTCGTGGGCGTTAAGTCTAAAAAATGATATTGATAGAGAAATTGAATGGAGTGATATAATGTGATGAATATATTCAACAAAATAGAAACTGTTTAACTCAAGGCTTTGTAGAGTCATTAGAAGCTACCCTTTCTGATTTGAGTGATTTACGGAAAGGGGGTTAGAACCAAGATAATATGTCAGCAGAACATCAACATCAAGAAAAGTGGTTAGGATTACGATTTGTCAGAATTGAAGATTTATTATTAAGTGATATACAAGAATACCTAGCTGAATGGAGATTGGAAGTAGTTCGAATGAAAGATGTATTTCCAGAAGGATTTGAGCCTTTTACAATTACCCTTCCTTCCCGAGATTCGAATTATACTGGTGGTGGGTTAGTAAGACATATTCCTGTTACCTTAGGAGCAGGAGTGAAAGGTACTCCTGAAGAAATTATATCTTGGGATTTTTCTAGATTAGTAGCATGTGGAAATAGGTTTAAACTTAGTGTATTACAACCAAGCAAAGCTTTGAATTTACATATATTTACTACCTATCCAAATAATTGGGATAGATATAATGATATGGCTATAGGGATGCGTGATCTTGAATGGGCAGAATTAGATAGTAAAAATAGAGAGATGACACTTAGGTCTAGGGATGCTTCGTACAAAATTGAGTCCAATGGAAGACATATTTTTACTCACAGAGGTATCCCAATGGAATCTGCTTTTAACCCTTAGTATGTAAAATAATTGAGTAAATCAATCTCATTTTGAACAGACATCTCAGCTATTGCAAATTTAAATTTCGGTCCTTATACTTTAAAAAGTCATGGATGAACAAACCAACAATCCACAAGCCCCAGCAACGCCACCAGTTGATCCTGATCAAATCCGGACTAGTCATCAACCAAATCAACCTACAGAACAACCAACTGGTGACCAAGAAGTCCAAATAGGGAATTATAAAGTTCAGGTTAAACGGAGTCTTTGTATCGGAGCTGCCTCTTGTGTAGCCATTTCTCCTACCACTTTCCAGCTGGATGGTGAAAATAAAGCTGTTATCCAGCAAGGTAGCACTGACAGTGAAAATAATATTTTAATGGCAGCCCAGGCCTGTCCAACTAAAGCTATTGTTATTGTTGATACCCAAACCAATAATCAAATTTGGCCTGAGTAGTATTAAATTATTTTAAGATGACCTCCAACCACACTAGAGGAATATATTTAGCCTTAGTTGCAGCTTTCATTTCCGGAGTAGCCATCTTTGTCAATAAGTTTGCCGTCGGTATAATTACCCCTCCTTTAGTCTTTACCGCCACCAAAAACACCGCTGTTGGACTGCTAATTTTGGGTCTTCTACTTTTGACCAGGAAGTGGAAAGAAGTTAAAAACCTCAGCCGCCGTGAATCACTTTATTTAATATTAATCGGTATTGTGGGCGGATCAATCCCTTTTTATCTTTTTTTCACCGGGTTGTCTGAAGTTTCTGCCACGAGCAGCGCTTTAATTCATAAAACTTTAGTCTTTTGGGTGGCCATACTGGCAGTGGTCTTTCTTAAAGAAAAACTATCTAACTGGCAAATTTTAGCAGTGATGCTTTTATTTGGCAGCAATTTTATCATCGGAGGGTTTCAAGGATTTGCCTTTTCTAAAGGAGAACTTTTAATACTTATCGCCACCATCCTTTGGGCAATAGAAAATATTCTGGCCAAAAAAATATTACCTTCAGTTGATCCCGATATTGTAATTGCAGCCAGGATGGGATTTGGGTCTTTAATACTTTTGAGTACTGCCGTAGTTACAGAGCCCACAGCTTTAGGTAAAATTTTAGTCCTTACTCCCAGCCAATGGTTTTGGATGATTCTCACTGCAGCCACACTTTTAGGTTATGTAATGAGTTGGTACCGGGCCTTAAAACTGGCCCCGGCTATTACCGTCGCTTCGGTTTTAGTTGCCTCCACCATAGTCACCAATATCCTCTCGGCAGTTTTTATTACCCGGGTTTGGACTTTAGAGATGGCTTTTCAATCTGGGTTAATACTGGTAGGTCTTTTAATCTTTTACTTTGCCGCTAAAAGATTAAAAACTACGGCCAAGATAGCCACAGTTTAAACTCTTAAAACAACAACCGCAGTGTTTCCTTAGTCCAAAAAGAAAGCTTTTCTTCTTCCTTCTTCGTTAAAATCTTGACCACCAAATTCCAATGAACCGCCACAATGTGGCCAATTTGCAGCCCGGGAACAAAGCTCTTATCAAACGGGACACTGCAACCTCTGACTGTTAGTTGATAACCTAAACCTTCTTCCTTTAAAGAGTTTAAACTGATCTGGGCTTTTGGGCCAACTATCTTTTCCACCTTCCCCCAACGGATCATACAGTTATTAATGGAATCTAAATTAAAAGGAACCGACCCGCTGACCCGGCCAACCCCAACGTGTAACACCTGAAACAGGTGGTTAGGGATAAATACCTTAGGTTTCTTTTGTTTTAGTTCTTCTATCAAAAAACCTGGTACCCCTTGTTTTTCCAAGTTCTCTAAAAGAAGCTGATAATCCTCCACTTTGGCTTTTTTAAGTTGATCATTTCCCAACCAATAACTTTCTATCACCTCATAAGAAAAAATTGGTAAATTAGTAATGGCGGAGATCGTTTTCAGGTATGGATAAAGGCCGATAAATTTGGAAATCTCTTTCTCTATTTCTTGACACTCTCCCCCAATAACACATCTTTTAAATTTTGCCGGGGCACTATCTTTTCCGCAATAACCCAAGAAGTTAGGTGGCAGAGCAAAACGGGAAACCAATTGTAGATTCTTACTCATCCGCCTTAAATCATACTACATGGTGATGGTAAAATTAAACTTAAAGATGAAAGTTTATGTTTTTGGAAATCAAGACCTCCCCCAGGACAATTTGGCCTTTCAAGTAGCTGATAAACTTCAAAACAAGATCAAAGGTGTGGAGTTTACAACAGTCAAGCTAAATGAAGATTTACCGTTTACTGATGAAAAACAGGTAGTAATTTTAGACACAGTTGAGGGGATAAAAAAAGTAGAGATTATTGATGAAAACGATCTGGACAAATTAACTTTATCGCCTAAAACCTCGGTCCATGATTTTGATTTAGGATTTCAACTGAAGTACTTAAAAAAACTGGATAAGTTACAAAAAGTGACTATTATCGGCTTGCCGCCAAAAGGAGAAATTAACTACTTTCTGATCCAGTCAATCTTAAGAAAGTTAGTGGCACAAGACATGCAGGGATCGTAAGCCCGGATAATCTTCTCAGCATCAAGACGCAGAGTTTGTTCATCCTTATCCAAATTTTCATTGAAGTATTTTTTTAAATCACTTTCAATATTGATCTGGTTTTGGGCAGTCGGCACAATCACATCATAATCTTCAATCAGCCCTTTCTCACCTACTACCGCTTTGTGATACAAAATACCCCGGGGGGCTTCCACCACTCCGACCCCTATTCCGGCCTGGAAAGACTTTCTGACCGGGCCCTCTTGATTAATGCGGATAGTTTTGAGGATATCTAAGGCATCATCAACACATTGCAGTATTTCTATGGCTTGAGCCAGATTGTTATGATAAATATTATTAGAAGGGAATGTCTGCAAATAAGTTTGACAATCCATCTTGGTTTGAGGATGGAGTAGATCTTTATTGAAATTAATTCTGGCCAAAGCTCCCACCAGGTAGTCCTCATGGGAATCAGAAAAAACATAACCCTCGGCTTGAGAATAGGGTATAACCACTGATTTTAAAAAGTCATGGAACTTCTCCTCAGGTACCCGTTTACCGCTGGAATTAATAATCTGCCCCTCGAGAAAATCAAACTGCCGGTCATTCCTTAAACATAAATAATCAGAGTTTCTCATTAAACTCTGAGGCCACTGGGAAAAAGTCTTAATCCCCCTTAAAACTTGCGGCCTGATCGCTTCCAGCTTGGAGATTAGCTGCGGGAATAAACTTGGATCAGGTAATTTTAAAAATCCGCCAATAGTCGGCAGGGGGGCATGGATGGCTGCTCCAATGATAACATTGGTAATTTCAGTTCCCGCTTTTTTGATATCAAAGGAGTCATGAAGCAAGGTATATCCGATGTTGCCTGGGTCATCAGGAATATCCAAAATTGAGTCAATACCTAAAATATCCGGCAGTACAAAAAAATAAAGGTGCAGGGCATGGTCCCGGATGATCAAGCCATCATAAGACAGCCGGCGGAGCAGTTTCGTTTGTTCTGTCACCTTAATCTCCTGGGATTTTTCCAAAGCCTCCAAAGCAGCAAAAAGATGAGCTACCGAGCAAGTGCCACAGATCCTGGATAAAAAAGAAGGGACCGCAATAAGGGGTTTCCCTTTAACAGCCTCGGTATAAAAGCGCCGGTAGTCTTTAATAATAAATTTTAAATCCGTCACCACGCCTTCTTCGACAGTCACCTTAAGGCCTGCTGAACCTTCAATTTTAGTAATGTTATCAATGGTTATCTGTCGGTTATGCATCTGGGGAAATATTAAAAAGCTTCAGATATTTAGTTAAGATCTCCAAAAATATTGACACAGTCATGGGGCAACCTGGCACCTGATCATCAACCTTAATTACCTCATCCAGTTTCTTTACCTTCTGGCTGTAATCAAAATGATGTAGATAATAAGCGATTTTTTGATTAACCTCGTCACTGACAAATTCGTTACGGCTGGCAGAGGGCATCCCGGTGCAGGCACAAGCTCCAACTGCTACCACATATTTGGCATGACCCCTAATCTTTTTAACTTCCTCTGCCTGGGTATCCGACGAGACAGCTCCCTCAATAAAAGCCACATCAAGACCTGCAATTTCATTTTTTGATTTAAGAGCCTTTAAATAACGGAACTCCACCACTTTTTTCCATTCATCAAGATGATCATTTAGTAGTTCTGTAAATAAAATAGTGCTGTCTTCACTACAGGTAAAAGAAAACCAACCAACTACCAGCTTTTTCTGCTGATCCATACATTTAGTCTACCATAGTATAATTAGGGAGTAATTACATCTCATTATGTGCTTAGCTATTCCTGGAAAAATCATCAAAGTTGAAAAGCGGCAGGTTTTAGTTCAGTACCCCGGACAGACCCGTTTGGCTTTGGTAGGAGATGAAGCGGTCAAAGTTGGAGACTGGGTTTTAGTCCAAATGGGAATTGTTATTAAAATTCTTTCTTCTAAAGAAGCCCAAATTGCCCAAAAAAGCTGGATAAAATTTGACAAAAGATAAAAATCGTCTTATGCTAAGAAGGTCTGCAGGTGCACAGGTAGACTTGCCAAAAAAAGTAGTTGCTCTAGACCTCTGCTTTTGAGGGACATTTCTGCAAAGAGCACACGCAAAATAGGTGCTTTTAAATGGGGAAAAGGCTAGTACCGAAAGTGGAGCTTTTTTTCCAAATTGTTGGTAAACAAAAAGGGACCGTAAGAAGTGGGTCCCTTTTTGTTCGCTTAGGAAGTCTGTAAGCCAGATTCTGTTTTGGTCAAAATTTCGACCTAGATGAAATCTATCTTTAAAGTGATGCTTACCCCGATTTTATCAGGGTTTAAGTCACTCTAACCTCGCCTTTTTAGGCGGGTGCTCCTTACTTTGACTATCGGGCGAGCAGCCCAGTCAATTCTAGGATTACAGCGGGGAGGATTGCCCTTTTCACTCCGGCTTGACCCGGCATTAGTCTCTGTTGCTCTAACTAGGTCTTACGACTCCTCGCCTTACGGCGGGCACCCTGCTCTGCGCTGTCTGGACTTTCCTGAGCATACCGGAACGATACACCCTATCATCCAACTTCCTAAGCTGCCCATATTATACCCGAAGTTTGAAAAGTTATCAAATAGGGCTGGCGATATCTGTTTTTAAAACTTCGCTTAAAATAACTTGGATCACCACAGCTATTGGTACAGCCAGCAAAGCTCCACCAATCCCTAAAAGTCTACCCCCAATGGTCACCGCTAAAATAACTAAAATAGGGTTTAAACCAACCGCTCTTTTCATCACCTGAGGAACTACGACGTGACTTTCAATCTGCTGGATAGCAAAATAAAGTCCGGCTACTATCGCTGCCAAAAACGGTGAGGTAGTAAGAGCGATCAGGATAGCGGGAATAGCCGCAATAATCGGTCCAATTACCGGCACTACCTCAAGCAAGGCTCCTAAAATAGCTAAAGGCAAGGCAAACTCAACCCCTAAAAGTACCAAACCAACATAATAGAAAACCCCCACTAAAACCGAGAGGAACAGTTGCCCCCGCAGCCAAGCTCCCAACTTCTCCTCCAGTTTACCAATAAGCTTTCCCACCTGCTGCTGGCGACCAGCAAAAAATGAAGCTACAAGATTCTCTATCTTTTCCCGGTCTAAAAGCAGATAAAACGTCAGTACAACCACTGTAGCAAAGGCAATTAAATTCCCAAAAAAGCTAAGAATAAAATCAATGATCCGCCGGGAAAACTCTGAGAACTCTTGGCGGACAATGGATTGATCAATAAAGTTGGTCTGAAGTAACGAGGAAGTAGCTTCAGCTAACCTTTGAGTTAAACTGCTTGTTTGGTTTAAAAGAGGAGTCAGTCCCACCGCTATCAGGCTGGAAAAACTCCCTATAACCAGGATGAAGATCAGGGCAATGGCTAAAGGCCGGGGGATCTTCCATTTGGCTAACCTTTCCACCAAAGGGGCTAAAGCAGACATTAAGATAAAGGCCAAAAAGATTAATAGGATAATATCTAAAATTAAAAAAAGCACCCACAGAAGGAGTAAAAACCCAGCCACAAAGAAAATGGTTTTATGAGAGATATCAATCTTTCTTGTCATCACCTGGATAGTACCATGAATCCACTAAATTTTCTACTTTCTCATGATAAGTAAGAGTTGTTATATCAAACCAATGAATATCTGGTTCTTTTTGAAACCAGGTCATCTGTCTTTTGGCATATTGGTGGATTTTTGTTTGAAGCTGAGTAGTAAATTGTTCATTGCTAAGTACCCCACTTAAAAGGTCAGCCATCATCCCATACTCCAAACCTAGCTCCTTCATTCTTTGAAGACTTAAACCCTTTTCATGAAGATTCTCCCCTTCCTCAATCAACCCTTGTTGAATTCGGGAAAGCAAACGTAGATCAATTCGTTCATATAGAACCGGTCGGGGAGCAGTTAGTCCAATTTTTAACATATTCCATTTTTTACTTTTAATTTTTAACTTTTTATTTGTCTTTCTGTATGGATACGTGTATATTATCTCAATGGAGCGGAGGATTCTACGGGGATTTTTCTTATCCGACTGATTTAAACTTGCCCATTTGGTAGGGGAGAGTGATTGTAATTTTTGTTGAAGTTCTTTTAAAGAAAGTTTTTGTAACTCCCCTCTTAAATTCTCATCCATAGGAATATCTAAAGAAGCAAAGCCCTCCAAAAGACCCTTAACATAAAAACCTGTCCCTCCCACTACAATAGGCAATCTACCTCTTTTAATTACATCCTCCACAATCTTACCAGCTTGCAGGACATAATCTTTGACTGTAAATTGCTGTTTTGGATTCACCACATCATACATCCAAACTTTAGTCCCATCCATCTCCCAAAAGCCATCACCTCTTTTAACCTCCACCTCTCTTCCAGGAAGTTTTCCTGTTCCAATATCCAACCCTTTATAAACCTGCCTGGAATCAGCAGAAATTAACTCTCCCGAAAACTTCTTTGCCAAAGATAAGGCCAGATCAGTTTTCCCCGTAGCTGTTGGCCCTAAAATGACTAAAAGTTTATGTTTATCCATAGAAGATTAAAGAAGTTATTTTACTCTGATTTGCCAAAAATCCAGGGAGTTTTACTTTTTTTAGTTTTAAGTTGTTTGTCTAAAAGCCTTCTTAAACCCCTTTTTTCAGCCATTCTGGCTACTCTAACCACGGTATCAGTTCCTACTTTAGCCTGTTGGGCTATTTTCCTGATAGACAATCCTTCCTCTAAAAGATTAATAATTAACAGGCGTTGTTTAACCATCCTAATCTCAGAGTCTGTTAAAAGCTCTTTAATGAGGTGGTCTGGTACATTAATATTATGCTCAGTTGATGGTTTTGACATGTATGGATTCATACTATAATGGTAGAGTAGAGAAGTCAAGAAAGAAATTAACTATTTAATTTGTCTTTTTAAGGTTTTGCCGGCAGAAAAGCCTGGAGTTTTTTTCTGAGGTATTTGAATAGCTGCTCCTGTTTGAGGATTCCTCCCTCTCCTGGCAGCCCTTGATCTAATTAAAAATGTTCCAAAGCCAGAAACTACCACCTTTTCTCCTCTGACTAAAGCATCTTTTATTAGATTAAAGGTAGAATCTACAGCATCCCTGGCAGCCCTTTTAGTTAAAGAGGATTTTTTGGCAACCTTCTCGATCAGTTCATTTTTGGTCATATGTAATATGGACAAAAATATGGTTAACTTCTTAAGTTAATCAATATTCTTTATCATAGTAATGCTTAGAATTTATCAGAAACTATCTAGGAAGTCAAGGCAAACTCTATAGCCCGAACTTCTCTAATAGCTGTTACTTTAACCTGTCCCGGGACCATCACTTCCCTAGAAATATGTTCAGCAATATCATGGGTTAATTTTGGTAATTCCTCGTCAGAAACTTTATCAGGGAAAACGATCACTCTCACTTCTCTGCCAGCGGCTACAGCAAAGGCTGATTCCACACCCTCATAGGATGTGGCAATTCTTTCAATATCCTCAATTCTTTTAATATAATCCTCCACATCTTCACGTCTGGCCCCAGGCCTGGCTCCGGAGATAGCGTCAGCAATATAAACAATGATTGATTCAACAGCAGAAAAAGGTTTGTCCTCATGGTGCTCAGAGATGGCATTAATTATCTCTTGGGGCATGCCAAACTTCTTGGCAATTTGAACCCCTTTTTCAACATGGGTGCCTTCATCCTCATCAACAATAATCTTACCGATATCATGCAGTAGACAGGCTAACTTCACCACACTGGCATTAGCTCCCAGCATCTTGGCTAAAGCTACTCCAATCCTGGTTTCTTCCATGGTGTGTTGGATCATACTTTGGCCATAAGAGTAACGGTATTTAAACCTTCCTAAAAGACAAATCAGCTCTGAAGGCAAGTTATAAACACCCACTTCATGACAGAGTTGTTCCCCAGCCTGACACATCAATTTCTCTACGTCCTCTTTAGTTTTCTCCACTATCTCTTCAATTCTTTGCGGTTGAATTCTCCCATCCTGTATTAGCCTTTCCAAAGAAATCTTGGCAATTTCCCGCCTCACCGGATCAAAAGAAGACAGGATCAAAATTCCGGGGGTTTCATCCATTAAAACATCCACCCCTGTAGAATTTTCAAAAGTTCTAATATTTCTTCCTTCCTTACCGATAATCCTGCCCTTCATCTCATCATCAGGAAGTCTGACTTGAGAGGTGGTAAACTCAGCTACATAATCTGTTACCCCATGGAGCATCGCCTCAGATAAGATCTGTCGGGATTTTTCATCGACATGAAGTTTTATCTCATCTTCAGCCCCTTTTATCTTTTTAGAAATTTCAGCAGCTAAATCTTTCTCGACACTTTCCAAAAGGACTTTTTTAGCTTCCTCTGCGGACATCCCGGAAGATTTTTCTAATTTGGAGACTAAATCTTTTCTTTTTTCTTCAACCTGCTTTAACTTTTCATCTAAAGCCTCATGCTTTTGGGCCAGCAACCTCTCTCTTTCTTCTAAAATCCCTTCTCTTTTAGCCAAATCTGCTTCACGTTGGCCAAACTCGCCTTGAGAGGCACTTGAAGATTGAGCTGGTTGTGTAGAACCAAAAGTCTTTTGCATAAATTTTAAATAAGGGATTAAAAAGTCAAGCCGATTAAATGTGGCTCAAAAGAGTGAAGTCTTCAGTTTTCAACTCTAAACAAACTTTCCTCATGTTACTTTTTGTTTCCTTACTTACCAATAGTTTACCTTTTTTGCCCCAACTTTGCAACTACAACTCTCACTATAGAGTATTCAAACCCTCTCCTTAATAAAAACTCTATAGCCTTCTTTTTAAACTCCAGTTCTGGTAAATTTTTCCATGATTTCATCTTTTTTTCCAAAGCAAGTTTCGCAAGGTCCTCCTCAGAAACTTGTCCTGAGCGAGCGTCAGCGAGTCGAAGAACCTCCTCCACTATCTCTCGATCAATACCTTTTTGATAAAGCTCAGCTTTTAAAGCCCTCACCCCTTTTTGTTTACTTCTCCTTCTTCCTTCTACCCAAGCTTTGGCAAACTCCAAATCATTGAGCATCCCTTTTTGCTTTAATCTTTCTACTAAAATGTCAATCACTAAATCTGAAATTTCTTCTTTACCTTTAGTTTTCCTTTTAAAAGACAAGTTCTTTAGATAGTCACGGACTTCTTTCTCGGAACGCATTCTGACAGAAAATAAGCCATACATCCGCTCCATTAGTTTTCCCACTTCTGATTCAAAAAGCAGCTTCTCCAACTCCCGAGGTTGCACAATCTTACCCGGAACTAAGTGGTAATTTACCACCAAATCTTCATCTGCCCCAAAGGCAAATACTCCATCTAAAAAAATGTTAAATCTTCTAGGATTCTTTTTCTGAGGTTCTACTGAAATAATTTTAGGCATTCAGCAAGCTAACCCGCTTCCTCAACCAAACCTTCTTCCCCTTCTTCTTTACCCACCACTAACTCTTTACCGGATTCTTGTTTACCCCACTTGTCTCTAATATCTTTTTCCAGTTTTTCCGCCAGTTTTTTATCTTCTTTCAAGGTAATTATTGCTGCTTGTCTGCCTTGACCCAATAATTGTTCTTCCCATTTAATAAAAGCCCCAGATTTTTGCAGGATTCCCAGTTCAATCCCAACATCCAAAAGCTCCCCTTCATGAGAGATGCCATCAGAATCCATATCAAACTCAGCAATCCTAAATGGGGGAGCAACCTTATTTTTCACCACCTTCACCCGATGTCTGGATCCTACCACCACATCTCCATTTTTGATATTTTCAATCTTTCTGATATCCAGCCGGACCGAAGCGTAGAATTTCAGAGCCAACCCTCCGGTAGTGGTTTCCGGGTTGCCGAACATCACTCCAATCTTTTGACGAAGTTGGTTGGTAAAGATAGCAATAGTGTTAGTGTTGGAAATAGCCCCGGTAAGCTTTCTTAAAGCTTGGGACATCAACCTTGCCTGCATTCCCATCACTGCATCTCCCATTTCACCCTCAATCTCAGCCTTCGGAACCAAGGCTGCTACCGAATCAATGACAATCACATCAATACCTCCAGAACGTATTAGCGTATCAGCAATTTCTAAAGCTTGTTCGCCGGTGTCTGGTTGAGAGATTAAAAGCTCGTCTAAGTTGACTCCCACTCTTTGAGCTCTTTGGGGATCTAAGGCATGTTCAGCATCAATAAAAGCTGCAGCCCCGCCTTTTTTCTGGGCCTGGGCGATAACATACAAAGCCACGGTAGTTTTTCCGGAAGCTTCAGGTCCATAGATTTCAATGATCCTGCCCGTTGGTAAGCCGCCAACACCTAAGGCTAAGTCTAAAGCTAGAGAACCGGTGGAGATAACACTGCCCGCCAGTTTTTCCGCTCTTTCACCAAGCCTCATAATTGAACCCGTGCCATACTGTTTTTGAATTTGCTGCATAGCAGCTAAAATGGCAGCTTTTTTAGCATCTTTATTATCTATGGCCATATTTATACATAATAACAAAACCCGAAACGTTGTCAATCCCCAATTTTAGTCTAATTTTGTTGTATGGATACATAAATACATATTAAATAGAGTAGAGGATTAGGAGTAGTTAATTGTGGGAGTAAAGTTTAACTGCTTGAGTAATTTCTTCAGGGATCCCTTGAATACAATTATATCTTTTAACATCTTCCCCATCTACCCAGGCTCAATTTTGCGGATTCCCTTTCAGTCGAGTTATATCGAAAAATTCGAACTCGCTTCAAGTCGAATCGGTAGGCGCGCTACGCGCGCCACCTTACTGCGAAGCAGGAGCTTCGCTCATCCGCTCGACCTTCGGCCGAAGCTCTTAAACTGTCGGTTGAACTCCGCCATAGGCGGACAAAAAACGCGAAAATTTTTTAAAGAACTTTTTTCTTTTGTTTTTTCACTTAAAAGGCGCAACCGGTGGACTCAGCAAGAAATTGCTTTCAACTGTCCGATTGCGCCATTAAAAAAAGCAATTTCCATTAAAACTGAGTCCACGAAAAATTTAGCAGTTAAAGAATCTTAAAGCAAGAATGATTATCTAATGCAAACTAAATCAGAAGATATAAGTTTATCAGGAAGATTAAAATTCCAATTGTAATACAGCCATTTTTATGAAATACTGTAAGCATATGGAAACAGATAAAATTCCTCAAGAATTACCTATGGCTCAAGCTCATCTTGAAAATGAGTCTGTACATAAAAGTTTTTTAAATCAAAGGGGCAACTTTCTTCTTATTCTTGGTGCCGTTGTTACTATTCTTGTCGTGATTGGGGCAGGAGGATATTTGTTAACAATGAATAAGAATTCAAACCCGAACCAATATTCTCCTCAAGCAACATCTACTTCAACTCAACCAATATCGTCAAATGAAACTGCAAATTGGAAAACATATACCAATAAACAATATGGATTTACTTTTAAACATCCTAACCTGTCACTTGAAGGTTCTATCTGCGGCCAAAAGCCAGTTGCTAATTCTGATATTGAAATATTAAGTCTAACTAGTATATCGGTAGATACACCAAACTCTTGTGATTCATTTAATTACTATCTCGTATTTCACATCAATAGCAAAGACGAAACAATAGATCAGGAAATACAAGCCATTAAAGATAGCTTAGATTTTAAGGATAGAGATGTCGTTATTACTGAGGAAACATTAGGGAATTACAAAGTCAAGAAAATGTCATTAATAACAGATTTGCCTACTGAGCCAAAGACACAAGCAAGGAATTTTTGGTTTGTCAAAAATAATGAATATTACTTCTTCTACGATCCTAAAATAAAAAGCGTCTATACGATTTATGCCCACTTTGAAGACCCAAAATATAAAAGTGATATTGAGAAGATAATCTCTACTATAGCTTTTGATTCTTCATTAACAAACATTGCAATTAAGACTCCCTTTTATCAATATTTTCCCAAAGAAGCATTTACAAGACCTGATTACACAAAAAGAAATTATGATAAAACCGCTCAATCCAGTTACACTTCAAAAGATTTTTATAGCCCTTTAGATAAGATTTCTGATGGCAATTTAGCGGACTTTAAGTGTAGCTATGATATTTATCAAGACCCAAAAAACGCAAGTTATCACTATAATATTATCGGTAAAGACAATACAAGTAAATCCTATGAGATTCCCATAGGAGCACAGTTATACCGGGTTCTAAACAACGATCCAAGAATAGGATTTAGGGGTTTTGAATACTGTTTAACAAGCGAGAACAAAGAATACATCTTAGCTACTTATAGCGGTGGTCCACTTGAACTAATCCAATTGAATGGTGACAAGGTAGATATCAAAGCAAAAGACCCACAAATAACTGGTTGGTATTCATCATGTAGCGATATCATAGCAATTACCAAGGATAATAATTTTTATATTAGATGTGGTGGAGGTGATACTACAACATATAGCTCAATAAGCAAAGTTGATGCAAATACAGGTAATATTAAAAAAATTATTGAATGTGTAGCTCCCGCAGAGGGAGAAACTAAATGTACATCTTTTTAGATTTACAAAATAAAAATAACTGTCTGTCAAAATTTTCAGTAAATTGGCCAAAATGGTGGAAATTAGCCAACTACCTCCAGCCTTTCTAAATTTTCTGTATAATAAGGGAGTAAAAAAAGTTTTCGCGCTGGGTAGGTTGGGGCAAGAAAACATTTGAGGTTTGTCTTGTCCGGTGTAGCCGGACTATAATAATAAAAATCGCGCGCTCAAAAAATACATCCGAAGATTTAGCAATCTTCGGAAAAACTGTCGGCTCGAACTTCTTTTTAACTGATCGGCGGCTTGTCCCAGTTTACAAAAAGGGCTTTGCAGAGCTCTGCGCGCCCCCACCCGCGCAGAGTCACTCCAGGCTCAACTTTGCGGATTCACTTTCGGTCGGGGATGGGAGAATTGAACTCCCTACATCCGGACCCCCAGCCCGGCGTTCTGCCGATGAACTAATCCCCGTATTATTTGAATGATTATATGCAATTTTACCATTTACCAAGAAGAGAAAAAAGGATTACTTTAAAAAAATTAAATTTTACTTGGATCAAAATTAACTGAAGCCCATTGGAAATTAATATTAGAATCTGTCCTCTGATCCGCTTGGGATTGATTATCTACAGTTGTTCCTTGACTAACTTTTACTGGTACAGATTGTTCTCCTGCTGTTAAGTTACCCTGTCTTTTTACAATAAGCATATTAATAGTTCTCTGGCTTCCATCTTCTCCATAAACTGTCAAATCTACTACCTCATCATTTTTCCCTTCTGTTGGAATATTCAAAGACTCTACCCCAAAAACAGAGTTAAGTATCTGGGTCCCCGTTTGTTTATTGAGAATATCTGGATTTTGCCACAATACAATTACCCCTGCTTCCTCATAAGGTCTAGATCCCCCTGGGATATCTTTAAGACCATCATCAAATCTGCTAAAAATTGCTCCTCTTTCAATCTTATACCCCTTTCTTTTAGTTAATTCCTCGACACTTTTTCCTACATCTACTTGTGTCGCACAGGCATCTGCTGCTACTTGAAATTCATTGAAATCACTGTCGGGGAGAACTACCTCTACCAGATTGATCTTATATTCTTCTGTAGCTGCTAAAAGTCTGGGGTCTAGTAAACTTCCACCTTCATCTGGCAAGGGAGCCACATTTTTAACTCCTCTGGTAATTATTTCTCTAAAAGATTGTGAACTAAAAAACTCCCTATCAGTATGAGGAAAATTAGAAACAGCATTATTTTTACTGACGCTGTCAGCTGAGAGATTGGGAACTAAAGATTTGGCTTCATTACCCATAGTTTAGACTATATTAGGGGGATTATACTCTTATTAGTCCAGTTTTTCAAAAAGAAACCTCACAATAGGCTATTTTGGACTTTCCTAACTCTTATAATCCAGTTACTGTTTTTTTAGAAGATATTTTTCAACTAACGCTATTAGATCATCTATATTAAAAGGTTTGGCTAAAAAATCATCAGCTCCTGCTTCCTTGGCAATCTTCTCCCCATGGCTTAAAGCGGAAATAGCAACAACTGGAATATGTTGGGTACTACTATCTTTTTTTAGCTCCCTAGTCACCTCATGTCCATCCATCCCTGACATCCACAAATCAATTAAAATAACTTCTGGCAGAAAATCTTTAACCCTTTTTTTAACTACCCTCCCATCGGCAACTGCTAAAACATCATATCCTTTATCCTCCAAGATAATTTTAATAACTTCTAAAATACCCAGGTCATCATCAACTGCCATGACTCTTTTTTTACCACTGTCTTTTAAGGCCGCATTACTCATTTTTAAATTAATCCTCTTTCCCTTTAAGGGGTAAGGTAAAGAAAAAGGTCGAGCCTCTTCCCTCTTCACTCCTTACTCCTATTCTACCACCATGTTTTAGGATAATCTCGGAAGAGATATAAAGACCTAAGCCCAAACCCCCAAATCTTTCACCGGTGGCATTTTTTACCCGGTAAAAGCGTTCAAAGATTTGAGGGCGGTCTTTTTTGGGAATACCAATACCGAAATCTTGGATACTGACCACAACTTCGTTTTTCTTTTTGGCCGTCCGGACAACGATTTTATTAGATTGAGGAGAATATTTAATAGCATTAGAGATCAAATTAATCAACACTTGGTTTAGACGGTCCCGGTCTCCCATAATGGTAGACTCTACTCTGCCATGCCTGATTAGACAATGCGTGTCAGCAATCCTTTGAAAATCTTCCACAGTTTCATTGACTAATTCATCAATGTCTAACTCTTCCCAATGTAAATCCAGCTTTCCCGCCTCAATCCTGGTGACATCTAAAAGTTCTTCTATCAGCCCTGTTAGTCTGTTGAGTTGCAAATCAACCTTAGACAAATACCGGCTGGCTTCTCCCTCCTCACTTTTATCTAACCTCTTTTGTAAAATCTGAATAAAAGCTTTAATTGTGGTCACCGGAGTTTTAATTTCATGACTGGCAGTGGCGATAAAGGTATCTTTTTGTTTTTCTACCTGCCAGCTTTCCGAGACATCGTGCAAAATTACCACTGCACCCGTAACCTTATCTCGGTGGCGGATAGGAGATGCCGAAGCTACCACCATGATATCCTTACCGCTAGCGTCTTTTAAGATCAAATGTTTACTGGAAATAACGTTCCCCTTCAAAGCCTGGGTAGAGAGCATCTCATCTTTACTGATTATCTCGCCCCGGCGGTGCCGCGACTGTAGACTGATAGACAGATTCACTTGATCTTGGCCGATAGGATTAAAACCAAACATTCTCATGGCGGAAAAATTAGCTCCTACTACTACCCCTTTGACATCATAAACTAGTAGAGCATCAACTAAAGCCATAAAGACTGCATCTAACTCGCTGGCCCTTTCTTCAGACTCAATAGCTACCTGCTCAGCCTTCTCCCGGGCTTTCTCTACCTCCTTTAATAATATCTCCCGCTCTTCTTCTACAGCCTTATGAGCTAAAAAATAACCAATTTGGTGGCCTACAGAGTTCATCATCTCCAATAAATCTAAATCGGGAGTTACTATCTGATGATGGAAAAAATCGATAACTCCCAACACTTTTTGCCGGTAAATTAAGGGGAAAGCAAAAGCCCCGTGTAACCCTGCTGCTGAAGCTGCCCTGGCTCTGAGAAAGTTACTATCTTTGGTTACATCTTCGATCCAGCAAGCCTTTTTAGCAGCCCAGACTCTGCCCGGTAAACCAACCCCTTTGCTGAATTTAAACTTTTTGGTCGCCTCTTCAAACTTAGCCATTTTATGGGGCGAAATGGACCATAGCTGATGATAGACTAGAAGGTTCTTCTTTTTATCCACAACCCACAAAGCTCCCATAGTCCACCCTAATAATCTGCCAATAACCCCTAAAACCTCACTGATACTTTTATCATGACTTTGATGCTGCGATAAAACGCGGACTATTTCAAATTGGGCAGCTAAACGTTGTTCAGTTTTTAAGGCCATAGACATGTGCATTATACAGCAATAACTTGTCATTGCCATAAAAAAACTCCTATAATGAAAAGAGAAATGAAAATTGGCTTCTTTGAAATTACCGAGACAGAAAAAAAAGATTATTTTATTCAAAATCTTCCGGGGTATGAACTGATTTTTATTGATAAACCGCTGACAGAAGAATCTCTCCCTCAGATTTTAGATTTTGATATTATCTCCGTTTTTGTCAACTGCCAAGTCACACCGAAAGTAATAACTGCTTTTCCCAGACTAAGACTGATCACTACCCGATCAACCGGTTTTGATAACATTGATCTTCCCTTTGCCAAAAGTAAAAATATTATGGTGGCTAATGTTCCAGCTTATGGTTCTCACACCGTGGCTGAATATACTTTTGGGCTAATGCTAGCTTTATCAAGAAAGATCTATCAAGCAGCCTACAGAGTTAAAGTAGGAGAAGATTTTACCTTACAAGGGTTAAGAGGCTTTGATTTATGCAGTAAAACCTTGGGAGTAATTGGCACCGGGAAAATCGGCTCTAATGTAGTCAGTATTGCCCAAGGGTTTAATATGAAAGTTTTAGCTTTCGACGCTTTTCCTAACGAAGAGTTAGCCAGAACACACAATTTTTTGTACACTTCCTTAGAAGAGCTCTTAAAAACTGCCGATGTGGTGACATTACACACTCCCTACAATGAGCAGACTCACCATTTGATTAACCGGCAGAACATCTTCCTGATGAAAAAAGGCAGCTTGCTTATCAACACCGCCCGGGGTCAGGTTGTGGAAACTGAAGCCTTATTTCAAGCTTTAATTCAAAATCATCTGGGAGGAGCAGCTTTGGATGTTTTAGAAGAAGAAAAAGAGTTAAAAGATGAAATGGAGGTCTTGGCCAAAAATACTCAGTCTGCCGAGGAATTGAAAACGATTTTGCATAATCATATTTTGATTAACTTACCTCAAGTAATTATTACTCCTCATATGGCCTTTTACTCTAAAGAGGCAGAGTTTGCTATCCTGGAAACCACCGAGGAAAATATCAAATCTTTCTTACAGGGTAATCCTAAAAATATAGTCCATTAAAGCATCTCTTCTATCTCTATCAACCTTTGATATTTGACTAACCTTTCTTTTTGCAAGGGACAGCCACTCTTTAAACCATCGGCTCCCAGTCCCACTGCCAAATCAGCAATGAAAGTATCCATTGTTTCTCCGCTGCGGTGGGAGACAATAACTTTCCAGCCATATTTTTGAGCTAAAGTAGCAGCTTTGATAGTTTCTGTCACTGAACCAATTTGGTTAGGTTTGATGATAACAGCATTGACTGCTCCTTTTTGATAAGCTTGGGTAATCCTTTGAGGGTTGGTAGTGGTTAAATCATCTCCCACAACCCACACTTTACTCCCCAATTGTCTTCTAATATCTTCAAATCCCTGCCAATCATCTTCCTGGAAAGGATCTTCTATGGAAAGCAGGGGAAAATCTGAAGCAAAATTATGATACAAACTTAACATTTCTTTTTCATCCAGTAACTTTTCTCCTATCTGATACTTGCCATCTTTAAACAACACTGAAGCAGCTACATCTAAACTTAATTTGCTGTGAGTATCTATACCAGATCTTACTTCTTGTAAAAGTTCCAAACCCTCTCTGGGGTTATCCGAAGGCATGGTAAAACCACCTTCATCTCCGTAAGTTACCTTTCCATATCTTTGATACTTCTTCCCTTCTAAAATTTTTATGGCCTTTTGGGCCAACTCTAGACTGAATTTAGGAGAAACAGTTTGGGGAACCAACAAATACTCTTGGAAAGGTAAGGAGTTTTTAGCATGAACCCCTCCTTCAATTAAATTATAAAAACACAGTGGTAATTTTTGAATCTTGTGACCAATTATCCCAGCTATTAATTGATAAATCTCCAAATTTTGAGATGCTGCCAAAAGCTTAGTAAAACCAAGACTTAAGACCAAAATTAAATTCCCACCTAAATTTTGTTTATTAGGAGTATTGTCTAAAGAGATAAGGTAATTATCAAATTCCTCTAGGGTAGAAAACTGCCGGGTAAACAAATTAAATTTAATCTCAGTAAATTTTTCTAAAGCTTCCTCTGGTTCTAACACAAAGGCTTCGTTTGAGCCTTTACTCTTTCCGGAAGGGACACTAGCCACTACCTTGTGCCCCTCCAAGCTCATCTCGACTTCTAAAGTCTTCTCACTCCGGGAATCAGGGATAATTTTTAGGGTAATATCATCTATTTTCATCACCCTTACCCAACTTCCTTTTCTTCTCCTGTTGATAAATTTTTAAAGTAGTCTTAATAACTGTATCCGGATTTAGAGAAATACTGCCAATTCCCTCACTGACCAAAAACTGGGCAAAATCCTCGTAATCAGAAGGGGCTTGACCACAAATACCAATATATTTATCTTTGGCTTGACACTTTTTAATTACTTCACTAATTAAAATCTTCACTGCTGCATCGTTTTCATTGCTAATACCGCGGACTCTTTCATTGCCATCTCTTTCAATACCCAAAGTAAGTTGAGTTAAATCATTACTGCCGATACTCATCCCATCAAAAACTTTTAAAAATTCATCGGCCAAAATAACATTGGAAGGGATCTCACACATCACATAAACTGCTAAATCATCATTATTTAGTCCCTCCTTCTCTATCAACTCCTTGACCTTTCTCCCTTCCTCAACAGTCCGGCAAAAGGGGACCATCACACAAACATTACTAAGCCCCATTTGCTGCCTGACCTTTTTGATAGCCTGAAGTTCCAGTAAAAAGGCTGGGGCAAATTGGGGATGATAATAACGGGAAGCTCCCCGCCAGCCGATCATCGGGTTTTCCTCAGCAGGCTCATAAATCTCCCCGCCGATTAGTAAACGATACTCGTTAGTTTTAAAATCAGAAAACCGGACAATGACTTTTTTCGGATAAAATGCTGCACCAATCCTGCCAATTCCATAAGCTAGCTTATCCACATAAAATTGGATTTTATCCTCATACCCCACAGTTTTTTGATCAATCTGCCTTTTTAAACTTGGAGAAAGTGTTGCATAATTAATTAAGGCCATGGGATGGATACCAATATCAGAGGCGATAATAAATTCCTCCCGGGCCAGTCCTACCCCATCGTTGGGGAGAAATGATTTTTCAAAAGCACTCTCCGGTGTGGCAATATTCATCATAATTTTAGTTTTAGTCCGGGGAAAATCTTTGACGTCATGCTCTTCAATGGTAAATTTCAAAACCCCGGCAAAAACAAATCCTTCACTACCGGTAGTATCAACGGTGATAGTTTGGCCGGTTTTAATTTTCTCTGTTGCATTAACACTCCCTACAATAGCCGGAATCCCAAGCTCCCGGGAAACAATAGCCGCATGGGAAGTTCTCCCGCCTTGATCAGTAACAATGGCAGAAGCAATTTTCATAATTGGTTCCCAATCAGGATCAGTCATAACTGTTACCAAGATCTCACCAGCTTTAAATTGACGAATTGCTGACACATCACCAACCACCCTGGCTTTGCCAACAGCTATTTTGCTGCCTACTGAAGCTCCCTGGGTAATTACCTTGCCCTCTTCTAATCTCACATACTCTTTGATCTTTGTAAAATCCCGCACGGAATGGATCGTCTCCGGCCTAGCTTGAACCATAAAAAGCTCCCCGCTTTTACCATCTTTGGCCCACTCAGTATCCATAGGGGTCCACTTGCCATGTTTTTTACTGTAATGATCCTCAATTTTGACTGCCCAATCAGCCAGCTGCAAAATCTCTTTATCTGATAAAACAAAAGTTTGCCTCTCTTTTTGGGAGGTGGCAATAATTTTAGTGGGGGTTTTATCAGAATAAACCATCTTTTGGTTTTTCACACCCAATTTTTTATTAATAATCGGTTGATAATCTTTTTGCCCCAAGGTACCTTTAAAAACTAAAAACTCATCGGGGGTCACCTCTCCTTGGACAATCATCTCCCCTAAACCCCAAGAACCGTTAATTAACACCACATCAGGGAAGCCGCTTTCAGTATCGAGGGTAAACATTACCCCAGAACAGCCCAGATCTGATCTAACCATTCTTTGCACTCCCACTGACAAAGCAATTTTAAGATGATCAAACCCTTTGTCTACCCGGTAAGAAATAGCTCTATCAGTAAATAAAGAGGCCATAGATTCCCTAATATACTTTAAAATGTCTTCTATCCCCCTAATGTTTAAATAAGTTTCATGTTCTCCAGCGAAAGAAGCATCGGGTAAGTCTTCCGCAGTGGCAGAGGACCTCACAGCAAAATCAGAGTGCTGGCCATATTTTTTCTCAGCTTCTTTATGCGCTTCGGTAACAGCTTCTTTTAGCTCTTTAGGAAAATTGGTTTTTTTAATAGTTTCTCTAATTAATTTAGCTTTTAAAGCCAGATCCGAGAGATTATGAGTGTTTAAACCATCTAATGTTTTTCTGATAAAAGTCGTTAGCCCTGTTTCATCAAGGAAATACCTATAAGCAGAAGCTGTGACGGCATAACCGCCGGGAATTTTCACACCTTTCGGGATAAGCTCTTGTAACATCTCCCCCAAAGAAGCATTTTTACCACCCACCTCTGGAACATCCTCGATTCCTACTTCTTCTAAGTGTTTGATAAACAATGAAGGAACGCTTTTTTTTGAGGCGGGCAAAGGAGTATGGGTTTTAAAAATAGGCAGCATAAATTAATACTAGCATAAACTTCTACCAATAAGAAACCTAGCCAAAAAATCCAGGAAGGCTTAGAAACCCTCAAGAAAAAAGGATTGCTTTAATTCTTTACCTATTGACATATAGTAAAGAGTATGGTATAAAGTCTTTACTATGCAAACATATTCTCCTAATAATCGAGGAAAAGAAGAAATTTCTACCATTAGTAGTAAAGGGCAAGTAACTATCCCTGTTAAAGTCCGGAAGCATTTGGGAATAAAGAGTAATGATAAAATTGCTTTTGTTATTGAATCCAGTGGTGAAGTTAAAGTAACTCCAGCTAAATACCCTGATATCCAATCTTTAAAGGGAGTAGCTGGCTCTTTAACAAAACCTTTATCATGGGAAAAAGTTAAACAGATAGCTCAAGCAGATCGTCTTAGTAAAAAGTATGGCCGATAACCCACCCGCTGATCCCTACCTAGATACGGATATTATAATTCGGTTATTAACCTCCGACGATGTAAAAAAACAACAGGCTGCAGCTAAGCTATTTGAGCAGGTAGAAAAGGGAGAACTGCTTATCTTGGCTCCAGATACAGTTATAGCTGACACAGTTTATGTTCTTTCTTCTCCCAGACTATATCATTTCCCCAGAGTTAATATCCATGATACCCTTTCTGTCTTGTTAAAGCTTCCTAATTTCAAAGTTGATAATAAACAAGCAATAATAAAAGCTTTAGATTTATATGTTACACATAATATTGACTTTTCAGACGCTTTTCTAGCTGCTTTGACACTTCAAACTGAGTCAAAGATTATTTTCTCCTATGATCTTGATTATAAAAAGATACCTCACTTAAAACGCATAGAACCTTAAGACAGCTTAGTATTAGAAAAATTGCCGCTTCATGGTTTACAGCAGCACAAACTGCAGGCTTACCATCTGGCTCAGACTGGCCGGTTTTTTTATTAAATTGCATCTGCTGACGGGGTTATAAGTTTTCTAGTTTTTGAGGAGAACCATGAAAGACAAATTTTCCAGTTTTGGAAAGCTGCTCTAAAATTTCCTTACCACTTTTGGAACCTTCTCCTGTCTCAACTGAAAAATCTTTTGTAGCTGATCTTATCTCCATACATTGAAGGATACCACTTTTCACTTCCTTCTTACAGTTTGTTTACCTCAATTTCATCTTGCCTCCTTAAGATGACCTAAATATGCTCGCCCATGGAGAGATCCATTTTAATCACTTTCCTAAGAGAAGACCACCTCAGAAAGCTCAAAAAGTAGAAGAAAAGCCAACTGAGGAAGCTCAAAATTCCAAGGCCCAAGCTGAAGCAAAAATGGAGGAGTTAATTGAAGAAGCAGAAAACCCTTTATTTAAACTATCCACCATCTTTCCTTTTGATTTCTTTCCTGATCAGATCATTATCGACACTAACAAGGTAAATATTATCAGCAAAGAATTTTTTAGTTCAGGCAGAGTCCATAGCATTATGATTAAAGATATTGGCGATGTTTTTATAGAAACAGATCCTTTTTTTGCCAAACTGACCATTATTGATAAAGGGTTTACGGAAAACTCCATTAATTTAAAATATTTAAAAAAGGAGGATGCTGCTAAAGCCCGCAAGATTATCCAAGGTTTAGTAGTAGCTCATGAACAAAGCATTGACCTTGCCCATTTTCCCCCAGAAGAGCTAACTTTAAAACTAGAGAAGCTGGGAAAAATTAAGACTGAAAGGTAATTTAGGCTGTAATTACCCCCCTAGGTATGATAATATTCATCTTGACTACTCATATCAACAGTTACTGATGAAGCACCGATTATTTATCTTCCTGCTGTTTAGTCTCTATATTTTTACCGTCACTGTTTTGATGGTTTTCCAGGGTATAGCTATTTCACCGGAGAGATATGCCTTTGTGCTGCTTTTAGGGAGCCTTCTGGTTAAAAAAACCAGAAACTTTATCTTTGATTGGACCCCCTTCCTCTTTATTTTAATCTCCTATGATTTTTTAAGGGAACTGGCAGGAAATTTAAATTCCGGCACTCACTATCTTGAGGCTATTAACTTTGATCAAAAGCTTTTTCAGACACTACCTACTGTAACCCTGCAGGAAAAATTTTTTAATACTAGCCAGGTAGTTTGGTATGATTACGGAGCTGCTTTTTTATATCTTCTCCATTTCATCTTACCTTTAGGTTTTGGGTTTTTACTCTGGATAAATAATAGAAGATACTTTAAGGAGTTTGTCACTGGCATCTCTCTTCTTTCCTATTCTGCCCTTGTCACTTATCTGCTCTTTCCTGCTGCCCCACCTTGGATGGCCCAAAGAGATGGATATATTGTAGGGGTCACTAAGATTTTAGATCAAGTCCTGGAGGTCTTTTCTACCAATTTAGACCTCGTGACTGTTTATCATAACCTTAACCCTAATCCTGTAGGAGCTATTCCTTCTGTTCATACAGCTTGGCCACTATTGATCTTTCTTTTTGCCTACCGTTATTTTAAAACTAAGGCTTTATACTTTCTGCCTTATGTTTTATCTGTTTGGCTAGCCATTATTTATCTAGGAGAACATTATGTGCTGGATGTTTTAACTGGCATAATTTATGCCATTGTTTTTTATGTTATCTCAGTAGAAATAATGCACCGTATCAACTGGGGCCATCTTTTCCGGCAAATAGAGAATAAATTATTTAATAAAAAGTTATTAAAAACTGCCCGAGATGATCAAGCACTTTAATATTCGCATCTTTGGTTTAGTCCAAGGTGTCTTTTTTAGAGACTTTACCAGGCAACAAGCTGAAAAATTAAATATCAAAGGTTTTGGGCAAAATATGCCAGATGGATCAGTCTATATAGGGGCTGAGGGAGAACCGCCAGCTTTAAAAGAATTTATCAAATGGTGTCAAAAAGGCCCACCTCTGGCTAAAGTGGATAGGGTAGAAATTTCCGAAGGTACGGTAAGCCACTTTACTGAATTTATCATCTCCTAAGCCTATACTTAAAAGTAATGACTGTTTTTGGTTTTGCAGGGCAAAATATACGAGGGATGAAAGCCCCACAGTTCCCTGAAGGGTTACTCTGGTTTAATTCTCCTCCTTTAACTTTGGAAAAACTTCAGAAACAAGGCCAGGTAGTGTTGATAGATTTTTGGACCTATTCTTGTATCAACTGCCAAAGGACTCTGCCTTACCTTAAGGAATGGTGGCAAAAGTATCAAGACAAAGGTTTTGTCTTGATTGGAGTCCATGCCCCCGAGTTTGAGTTTGAAAAAGATCCTCACAACATTGCCCAGGCTTTAGAAAAATACGGAGTCATCTGGCCGGTAGTTTTGGATAAAAATTACCAAATTTGGAACTTATATGATAACCACTACTGGCCTTCAGAGTATCTCATCAACCCTCAGGGAATAATTATCTATGCTCACGTTGGAGAAGGAAATTACCAACAAACAGAGCTTAAAATCCAAGAAGCTTTATCTTTAGAAGAAGCAGGAATTCCTCTAATAGGGGAAGTGAGTACAGAAGTTTTTCAAATGGGCCAGACCCCGGAACTTTACTGCGGGTATTTAAAAGGGGCCCTGGGAAATATGGAAGCTTACCAGAAAGATAAAAATCACCACTATAAAACTAAGACGCCAGAAGAAAATTTAGAGCCTGATTTAATTTATCTGGAGGGTGTGTGGAAAGCTAAAGCAGAATATTTGGAACACCCCAGAAAAACTGAAAAGCTTGAAGACACCATCATCCTGCCCTATAAAGCTAAAAAGGTTTACCTGGTTATGGAATCAACCTCAGATAAATCCATCAAAGTTTATGTCACCTTGGATGCTGTTTCTTTAACTGATGAAAGTGCTGGATCTGACATCAAGCTGGAAGAAGAGGGTCCTTATGCTAAATCTTTTATTGATGTCAGTTTCTCTACACTTTATAATTTGGTAAATACTGCTACCTTTGGTGATCATATTTTAAGGATTTCTACTAAAGAGCCAGGACTTAGAGCCTTCGCCTTCACCTTCGGCAACTAGCCTTGCAAGGCCCAGCCCTGCAAGGCTAAATTATTAAATTATTTATCATGGATAATAAAATTGTTGATTTGATAAAAGCAGGCAAAGTTGGAATAATACCCACTGATACCCTTTATGGGTTAGTAGGAAGTGCCTTAAATAAAGAAACCGTGGAAAGAATCCATCACCTCAAAAAAAGATCCGAGGCCAAACCTTTTATTATCCTTATCTCCTCTTTAGAAGATTTAAAGCTATTTAATATCCAGGTATCTAAGAAAATAAAAGGTTTATTAGAAAGGGTTTGGCCTAATCCTGTCAGTGTGATTCTCCCCTGCCCAGAGGATAAATTTACCTATCTTCATCGAGGAACCAAAAGTTTAGCCTTAAGAATTCCTAAAGATCAAAAACTTTTAGAAATTTTGCAACAAACTGGCCCCTTGGTAGCCCCTTCAGCCAATCCAGAAGGAAAGCCTCCGGCCCAAACCATAGAGGAAGCTAAAAATTATTTTGGTGGTAGTATTGATTTTTATGTAAATGGAGGAAAACTTTCTAATCAGCCTTCCACTTTAATCAAAGTAAAAAACAATCATATAATTACCTTAAGAGAAGGAGCTTTTAAAAGCTATCAAAGCTTAATTTCATGAATAAGAGACAACAACTTGAAGAACTTAAGAAAAAAGTGCAGGAAGATAAAAGCTTACCCTTAGGAAACCAGGCTACTCAACTGGTTTTTGGGAAAGGCAACCCTGATTCTCGGACTAAAAAGGGAAACGGTAATCCCGATGTATCACCCAGCGGCAGCTCTTCGAAGCAGTACCATTTTAAACCAACTGAAGGAAGACTTTAAACAGATCTCTTACGCTTTAGGGTATTAAGTCTTACAACCTCTTTCAAAACTCTTACTCCCTTTTGGCTATTCTCTTTAGTTTTTAAGATACCATATTTGGTGGGAATTTAAATTCCCACTTATGCATAAGGCCTCTCGCATTATCAAAACATCTACTCTGTATCGCTACTTTGTAACAAAGTAGCCTTTTTGTAAGGCTTTTTTTAAACAATGAAGATAGCTCAAATTGCGCCTTTAATAGAAAGTGTGCCGCCGGAAAAATACGGCGGCACAGAACGGGTGGTTTATGCTTTAACTGAGGAGTTAGTCAGAAGAGGTCATGAAGTAACTTTGTTTGCCAGTGGTGATTCTAAAACTTCAGCTAAGTTGGTCTCTGTTTTCCCCAAGGCTTTACGGAAAGTTAAAATGCAGGATCTCTACGGCAGTAATGTTTATACCAATCTAAATTATGGTCTGGCTTACTCCCGCCAATATCAATTTGATATCATTCATGATCATCTAGGCCACACCAGTTTACCCACTGCGAATCTGTCTCAAAAGCCAGTAGTCATGACCCTGCATGGAGCTTTCAGCCCGGAAAATAAACGGATTTTTGAGGTTTTAAATAGACCATATTATGTCAGCATCTCTAATGCCCAGCGGGAACCAGCTCCCAATCTCCACTATGCCGGAACTGTTTATAACGGTCTTGCCATGGAAGATTATCCCTTTTCCGACAAAGATGAAGGGTATCTGCTTTTTGTAGGCCGTATCTCCATGGAAAAAGGGGTCCATTTTGCTATTGAAGTAGCCCAGTATTTAAATCTGCCTTTAACCATTGCTGCCAAGTTAGAGAGTATCGATATGCCTTATTTTCAGGAGTATGTTGGCCCCAGGCTCTCAGACCAAATTAAATGGGTTGGGGAGGTGGAGGAAGAGGAGAGAAATAAGCTTATGAGTAAGGCTTTGTGTTTCCTTCATCCTATAACTTGGAGAGAACCTTTTGGTTTAACTATGATTGAAGCCATGGCTTGTGGTTGTCCGGTAGTAGCTTTTAATAAAGGTTCTATCCCGGAAATTATTAAAGACGGAGAGACGGGATATGTAGTAAATGACGTTGACGAGATGATAGAGGCGGTGAAAAAGATTAATCAAATAGACCGGGCTCAATGCAGAAAATATGCTTTGGAAAATTTCAGTGCTCAAAAAATGGCTGACAGCTACGAACAAATCTACTGGAAAATCCTTCAAGAAAAAAAATTAGCTGTTAAGGACAGGACACCAGCGGTTTTTGTTTCCTCTTCACTGACTCACTAAATCTTATAGTTTAAATACCCCTTGTTATCCATTTCCACTGTGATAAACTTTCACCTCATCTAAAACTGCCGATGGATAAACAACATCTTTTTCAGCTAGCATACAAGTGTCTTCTCGATCTAGTCACGGAGGAGGGCATCAACGCCTCGGGCCGAGAGGAAGCTTTTGGGTGTACCTTTGGCCGAGACAGTGCCATTACTGTTCTCAAGGTCTTAAAAGCTCACCGCAAAAAACCCCTTCCTTTGCTTCTGGAGATCTCTAAGAAAACGTTGCTGGATTTAGTCTCTCTACAAGGAAAAGAATTTAATCTTGAAAGCGGAGAGGAACCAGGGAAGATTATCCATGAGTTTCGTAAAAACCGTTATGAACACCTGCTTAAAGGAAACAAACCTTGGTTTGTCTATCCTGACGGGCTCTTACGAAACTATGATAGTATCGATTCAACACCTCTAACTTTAATTGCCCTTTATAAATATTGGCAGACAACTGAGGATAATGAGTTTCTGATGACGGTTCTTCCATCAGTGGAAACAGGGCTAAACTGGATACTCAAATTTGGAGATGTTGACAATGACTTCTTAGTCGAATATAGTCTCCCTAAATCTCGAAAATATGGAGGACTGACCGTTCACTCTTGGACAGATTCTCATCAATCAATCATCAAACCAAATGGAAAATTTCCTAGGTATCCTATTGCTCCAATAGAAGTACAAGCTTTCAGTTGGCTAGCTTTAAAGTATTGGGGACAATTTTATTCATTTCATTCTCCCACTTTTGCCCAAAAAATTTTGGACTTTGCAGATAAAATGAAAAAGATTTTCAACGCCAAATTTATCTTCCAAAATCAAGGATTATATTACGGTGTTCAAGCTCTGGACGGGAAGAAAAAGCAGCTTACGACTATTACAGCCAATCCACTACTGACCCTTTGGGCGAGCTTCCAAGAAGACAAACAAACAGAATCAATCTTAGATCAAAAATTGATCGATGATTTTGTAAAGAGAGCTTTTCAGGATGACTTATTTGTGACAGATGCGGGGATAAGAACCATGAGCTCTACCTCACCTACGTTTAACCCTAACCGGGACTCATATCACAACGGCAGTTTTTGGCCCATGCTCAATGGTTTAATTGTTGAGGGTTTGGAAAACTTCGGTTACTTTGATGAGGCTCAAAGACTAAAAGAGGCCTCGCTTTTACCCATCATTCATTTTGGTTGTCCTATTGAACTTTATATCAAAGATCAGACTGGTTTTGTGGAATATCTTTCTCCTTATGGACAAACTGGATGCCGTCACCAGGCCTGGTCTGCTGCCTCCCTGATGGATATGACAGCCGGAGATTAAGTTGTACAGATAAAAACTTTCTTTTTGCTAGAATCTACAAAGTAGGACAAATTTTCTCTTTTCATGAGTTAGATAATAGCCAGCATCTTCATCCCATTCAGAGTCAAACAGAATTACATGTACCGGGGTGACAGCTCCTTCTCCCTTAGGTTTTTGAAGAGGTTGAAGAGACAGTGAATCTCTTAAATCGTTTAATCTGTTGGTAACTCTAGATCGATTGGGCTTAACACTAAATTTCCCATTACCTTTAATAATTTCTATGACTGCCTGATTAACTTTATCAGTCAAAGAAGTTCTGTCTGCTAGTACCTTTAAATCAATGTCCTTCACATATCTACCTTTTAACTTTTCTACACTCTCTACTACGCTACTACCAATAGCTACTAGGCTACCACCTATGGGTACATCTCTATTTTCCAAATCTTTTATAATTGCCAGGACATTAGCATAGTTTGCCAAAGACCATTCCCTTAGCTGGTCTAAATAGTCCTCTCTTGACATCTGGACCCGAGGTCTTTCCTCTCCCTTCCCCCATAACTGCTCAAATAATCTCCTTACTATGTCTAACTTATTTCTTCTCCCTCCTGCAGTATATATAGGGGTCCGATCAATCTGTTCAAGCGGAGAAGTTGTTGCTCCTGGCTGTTTCCCTAAATCTGCTTCCATATCCATATATTAACATATTCAGGGAGTTAAGACGGGGTCTTTACAAGTTCACAACAATCCCCATCATCATCGATCAGAAGGACAGTGTCTTCGGATTCTTTGGACACGGCAATATGATTATTTCTCCTCAGGAGGGATGACCACTGCTGCCAAAATATAGGCAATTACCCCTGGGACAAAACCGGTAAAGACAGTTATTAATACCCAAGCTAAACGTAAAATGGTGGAATCAACATTCAAATAGTGGCCGAGCCCCCCAAAAACACCTGCCATCAACCGGTCATTTTTGCTACGGTATAATTTACCTGTTTTCATATCAATATGATATCACACCTCCTCCGAGTTAAACTCACCTTCTTCTCCCCGTCCATAGATTCCCAAGAGCTCTGCCCGGGCAATGATATGAGGCTCCATCGCCTTATCTATCTCTTCTCTTTGTGCACTTATGGAAACGTCCAACTCACTGTCTAAAGCATACAGTTTAAAAAAATAACGGTGTTGTCCGGAAGGCGGACAGGGACCTGTATAGGAGCGCATGCCGGCACTGTTTAAACCCACTTCCGCTCCAGTTGGAATCTCTCCCTCCTCAATTTCCTCAATAATAGGATCAATATTCCACACCAGCCAATGAGTAAAAGTCCCCTCGGGGGCATCAGGGTCATCCACAATCAAGGCTAGACTAACTGCCTCAGGAGGAACTTCGATCATGGTTAAAAGAGGGTTAGTATCATCACCATCACAGGTATACTCGATAGGAATAATCTCCCCATTTAAAAAAGCAGTACTTGTCAATTTCATACTCGATAAACTCCCCGCATATTATTCTTTCAAGATATACAGAAAATAGTAAACTTTGATAAATGTTTGGTAAGGAAAATGTATTAATTTAGCTCTTTTTGTTATAATAAATCTGTGGATCTGCCCAAATACCAGACGGGTTTTGCCTTGATTCTTTTTATCGTTGGTCTATTTATTACCTCTGCCTCCATAGTAGGAGGGGCTTTTTATCTTAAAGCCAACCATCCTTCTTTAGTCAACAAACTCTCCTCTATTCCTAAACATAAGCCAATCACTCCGAAATCCCAACCCGGAGTAACCCAGATAAAGAAGGATCCTACTCCCCCATTATTGCCTCCTGGGTTAGACCAAAAATTTGTCTCGGCTCAAAATAACTTTAGCTTTAAACTTTTCCAAGAACTTGTCAAAGTTGACTCTTTAAAAAATATCTTTATTTCCCCCTCGGGCATCTCTTTAGCCCTTTCCATGGTTTACCAAGGAGCTTTAGACCAAACCAAAGATGCCCTAACCCAAACTTTAAATATTCAAGATATTTTTAAAGAAGATTTGAACAAAAACAACCAGGATCTGTTAAATATTTTAAAAAGTACTGACCCTAAAGTAGAAATCTCTGTTGCTAACTCTATTTGGGGAAAGAAGGATATAAAGTTTAATCAAGATTTTATAGATACCAACCAAAAATACTACCAGGCTCAAGTCAAAAATTTAGATTTTACTCAACCAAATGCTGCTGCCACTATTAATAATTGGGTAAAAGAAAACACTAAAAACAAAATTGCCCAAATTGTCAGCTCTCCATTTCCTAAAAATACTGTTTTATATCTTATTAATGCTGTTTATTTTAAAGGAATCTGGACAAAGGAGTTTGATAAAAAACTAACCAAAGATCAAGACTTCACTGCAGCCAATAAATTAAAAAAGCAACATCCGATGATGGAGCAAAAAGGGACCTTTAAATATTTAGAAAATGATGATTTTCAGGCCATAGATCTCCCTTATGGGCAAGAGGGTAGGTTTAGTATGTATCTTTTTTTACCCAAATATGGGTTAAAACAGTTTACTGCCACTTTAAGTGCTCAAAGTTGGAATGGGTGGATGGAAGAATTTAGGGAAACAGAAGGGACAATTATTTTACCTAAATTTAAAATGGAATATGAGAAAGAGTTAAAGAATCCTCTGATTAACTTAGGGATGGGGATAGCTTTTGGGGCCAAGGCTAATTTTGATAACCTAGCTAAAGATATATATCTTAGTACAGTCAAACAGAAAACTTATATTGAGGTCAGTGAAGAAGGGATAAATGCTTCCGGTGTTAGTAGTATGCAAACCCCTGATAAAGCAGCCAAACCATTTTCTATACAAATTAATAAACCTTTTTTCTTTGCCGTCAGGGATAACCGCTTAGAAACCATTTTATTTATGGGGATTATTAACGATCCCAAATTAACTTAGTTATAACCATTAGGTTACACTATTTCTTACTCTTTTTAGATTTCTTAGCTTTTCGAGCCATCTTCCTCACCCCCTATAATCTAGGATATATCAACCAAACAAAATGTCAAGATCTGGGGTCACTAGCATCATAGAGATAGACTTCCTCCTTTTTTACCAATCCTTGTCCTATCAGCCACCAAAAGTAGATTAAAATTACCACACTCATTGGGTTAAATGACATCATCGTTAAAAGACCTATTAATGAAGCAGCTTCTAAATTTTTCCTCTGAGAACTGAATTTCTTAAAGGTTTGACCTAGCAACCAAATGATTACTGCTATACCAACAATTCCACCTTGGACCCAATAATCTAATAGAAAGTTGTGGGCGCTGTCCACATACTGATACCGGATATTGTTATTTAGCAGTTGGGAAGTCTCTTTTAAAGACTGCTCAATGTTACCCAATCCATGACCCAAAAGAGGACTTTCTAGTCCAGAAAGGGCAGCTGTCTGCCAAATCTCAGCTCTATTTTCAAACCACCCCCCTCCTTCTATCAATGACAGAGACCAGCTCAAGATTAAAAGACAAAGAGTTGTTATCAGCGATTTAAGGTGAGATAACTTGATGAATTTTATCAGGAACAGAAAAAAAATTTGCAGGCCCAAAGCCACCAGTCCTGAACGTGATCCGGAGGCAAATACTAGCGCCAGAGCCAAAATAGGCCCAATCAATCTCCAGATCAATTTACTCTGACTAAAAAATAGAAAGGACCAAAGAAAAATTCCTGCAGCAGCTAAAGAATTAGGCTCTCCTAAAGTTCCCACTCCTCTACTAACTTCATTGCCAGAAACCAAAAAAGAACTCCCAACTAACCCAACCAAAGCAAGTAGCGGCAGGTAAAAGGGAATTTTATTTGTCTTAACTGGTAAAGCAAGGTAAGCAAAGATAAGTAAATTCCACAACAAAAAAACTCCTTGCAGTCTAAAAGTATTACCAAAAAAGGTTGTAGGGGTGTTTAAAAAGATCAGGTGGGTTAAACCTAAAAGAATTAATACTGCAAAAGGCCACCATTCTTTTAGGGAAAAACTTTTCCAGGTATGGTTTTTTTGAAAAATCCAGATAAGAGTCAGTAGAATAATAGTTATCTCGGCTAGGAAAACTTTAGGAATCTCAAAAGGTGAAGCTCCAAAAGGTAAAACTATAAAGGGAAGTCCAAACAAAAGGAAAAAGGTTAAATATTTAATCACCCTGCTTTAATCTTAACAGATTATTTTTTAGTCTGGAGTCTGCCCTGAAATGAAATGTTGTCTATATTACTATCAGAGACGGTAACAAAACGGGAAGAAGGCTTAAATTGGGTGCCTAAAGAATCAATAGCACTAATAACATAGTTTCCACTTCTGACCAAGGCAGAATAATAGCCTTGAGAGTTAGTGCTAACATAATACCAGCTGCCTGATTCGATTCTATTAATTCTAACCCAGACATTCCCAGCAGGAATAATTTTACCAAAGGCTTTATAGGTAACTTGACCACTTACAGCAAAATAACTTATAGGACTGGTAATAGCAGAGGTGTTGGTATTTTCTGTTTGCTGAGCTACCACAGTTTTAATCTGTTGGGATAAAACAATTCCTCCCAAGAGAAGTAAAAATAAGCTCAAAATTAATTTTATTTTCATGAAGGTAAAGTATAACAGAATAATACCCCCTTGTCAACTACTCTAGGATATTATCTCTTTGGAGATTGCTTTTTGGCTCTGGCTTTGTGGGCTAGACCGTATTTTCTTCTCTCTTTAACTCTGGGATCCCGGGTTAATAACCCAGCTTGTTTTAAAAGCAAACGGTATTGTGGGGAAATCTTCGCCAAAGATCTGGCCACCCCATGGGCCAAAGCCCCAAGCTGTGAAACGACCCCTCCACCTTTGATTTTGACAGTGGCAGTATATTTACCCAAAGTTTTGGTTATCTCAAATGGTCTTTGATAAGCCTTTTGATAGACTATGCCTCGAAAAACTTCTGAGATAGGTCTCCCATTAACTATAATTGGACTGTTACCCTCCAAAACTCTTACCCGGGCTACTGCCTCTTTCCTTCTACCAATGCCTTGAGCCCCCTTAGAGTCATTCATCTCCTTTTTCCTCCTTTAGTTCCTTTTTAAAAGGATGCTCTGATCCAGAGTAAACATGTAGCTTTTTAATTATCTGCCGGCCTAATTTGCTTTTAGGTATCATACCAGAAATAGCATGAATAACAACCTCTTCTGGTTTTCTTGTCCGCAAACCTTCTAGGGTTTCCTCTTTAAGCCCTCCAGGGTAGCCGGAGTGTCTGACGTATTTTTTCTGTTGTTCTTTTCTTCCTGTAACCTTTATTTTACCAGCATTTATCACTACTATATTGTCACCCATGTCCAAATAGGGCACATAGTTAGGCCTACCTTTACCCATTAAAAGCGTTGCCACCTCTGTGGCTAACCTGCCTAAAATTTTATTTTTAGCATCAATCAAATGCCATTGTCTTTGAATATCTTTAGCTGAAACTTTATTAGTAGACATAAATTGAATTTATCCCCTGGTGATTTTTCCTTTTTTAGATTTGGTCTTTTTCTCTTCTTTAGAAATTTCCTTTACTGAAACTTTTTCCGCAACTGCCTCTTTCTCTTCTCCCTTAATACGTGCTACTTTTCCCTTACTGCTTATTTCCCTATCCCCTTCTACCAAACTCATTCTGACCTTCAGGGCCCCGTCACCAGCCCGTTGTCCTAATTTGACGATATTGGTAAACCCTGAGGTGCGGTTTTTATATCGGGGAGCAATCTCTTTGAAAAGTTTACTGCTGACTTCCTGTTGAGGAAGAACTGATAAAACTACCCTTCTGGAAGCCTCAGTATTGCTGATACTTTTGGAAATTAACCGGTCTACTAAACCCTTGATAGCTTTGGCTTTAGTAGAAGTGGTGATAATGCTTTCGTTTAAAAAGAGACTACGAATTAAACCCCTAAAGAGGGCTGTCCGTTGATTTTTATCACGACCGAGGTGTTTACCATAAACCCTATGCCTCACTTAAGATCAAGCCCCTTTCTGAAAGCTTTTGAGAAATTAAGGAAAGAGATTGAACTCCTAAATTTTTAGCTTTAAGAAGCTGAGTGCGGGAAGTAGTAATGAGATTTTCTACAGTGTCAATATCAACAGCCTTTAAAGCGTTAGTAATACGGACCGGCAAGTCTAATTCCTCCACACTTAACTTCAAAACATCATTAGAGATAGCCGGCTCAACTACCTCTTCCCCTTCAAAAGTAGGTTCAAAGATCTGCTTAAAATAAACACTTAAAATCCTGGCACTTTCATTTAAGGCCTCTTCAGGTTTGATTGTCCCATCGGTCGTAATATTTAAAATCAACTTATCAAAATTGCTACTTCTGCCTACCCTGGTAGGTTCAACTTTATAGTTAACCAAAACCACTGGAGAGTATATAGAATCAATAGAAATAACTCCAATCTCTTCGGCTTTTTTCTCATCTGCCCCTAAATAACCCACTCCTTTTTCAGCTGTCATTTCAATGTTTAATTTAGCTGAAGGAGAGTTTAGTGAAGCGATATGTAGATCAGGGTTAATAATCTCTGCTCCCCCCAGGGTATCAATATCCCGGGCTTTTACTTCCCCTTTTCCTGAAGCTTGGAGTCTCATCTTTATAGGTTTATCAGAAAAAATCTTTAAACGGACCTGCTTAAGATTTAGAATAATCTCGGTCACGTCCTCAGAAATGCCAGAGATGACGGAAAACTGATGAGATACTCCATCAATTTTAATAAAAGAAATTGCTGATCCTTCTAAACTAGTCAAGAGCACCCTTCTTAAACAGTTACCCAGAGTATGACCAAAACCTGCCTCCAGAGGTTCAACTATAAAAGCGCCCTCTGTATCTGAATTAGTTGTTGTTGTTACTTTAAAATTAATCATAAAGAGTTATCTGCTATAGTATTCTACTATCAGCTGTTCGCTAATTCCCTGCTCAGCCTCATCCCGCTTAGGCAACCTTAAAACCTTGCCTACTATAGCTTTCCTATCAAGCCACTCTGGCAAGGTTTGCGCAATTGTCAAATTCTTTTTGACCTGAGTATTATCCAACATTTTATGGGAAATAGCAACAGTTGACCCAGTTTTTACCTGAAAGGAAGGGATATTAACTTTTTTGTTATCAACTAGGATATGACCGTGGGAGACAAGTTGTCTGGCAGCAGCCCGGGAAGAAGCCAGACCTAGCCTATAGACAACATTGTCTAGACGGGTTTCTAAAAGCTGCATTAAAACCTCTCCGGTATTACCAACCTTCTTACTGGCCATCTGATAATACCTGGCAAATTGTTTTTCTAAAAGTCCATAAGTTCTTTTAGCCTTTTGTTTTTCTCTAAGTTGTACGCCAAACTCAGAGATTCTCCTTCTGCTTCGAGCTCCATGTTGACCGGGAGCCACTGCTCCTTTACGTTCAATGTAGGCTGCATCTTTGGCAAAAATGGCCACTCCTTCTCTCCTACTCAGTCTTCTTTTTGGTCCTGTATAGCGTCCCATTATACTCTCCTCTTCTTTTTAGCTCTTGGTCCTCCAAAAGGTACAGGGGTGACATCAGCAATCATGGTAATATTTAAACCAGCGCTCCTTAAGGCTCGAAGAGAAGAATCACGACCAGATCCAGGACCTTTAATATAAACCTCTACTGCCGTCATACCAACGCTTTTGGCCTTATTGACTACCGATTCAACAGCAGAAATAGCGGCAAAGGGGGTGGCTTTCCTCGCTCCTTTAAACCCGGAAGCTCCAGAAGAACTCCAAGCTAAAGTATTACCTAGAACATCAGTTAAAGTAACTAAAGTATTATTAAAGGTAGCTGTCACATAAACTCTCCCAGTAGGGATCTGTTTTTGCTCAACTGACTTTTTAACCGCTTTTACTTTGATGGTTTGTTTCTTAGCCATTATTTGCTTCCCCCAATTTTAGCCACTACTTCTTTTCGGACAGTTCCCATAGTTTTTCTCTTACCTCTTCTAGTCCTGGCATTAGAACGGGTTCTTTGTCCCCGTACTGGCAGGCCACGGCGATGCCTTATTCCCCGATAAGCGTTAATCTCTTCTAATCTTCTAATATTTTGGGTCACTTCTTGTCTCAAATCTCCCTCTACCTTAAACTGGTCCAAGGCTTTTTGTATCTTTCCCACCTCTTCCTCAGTTAAATCTTTAATTCTTTTAGCCCCCTCTACGCCGGCATCTGTTATCACCTTAAGCACATTAGACCTCCCTATCCCATAGATATAGGTTAAGCCAATATCCACTCTTTTATTGTCTGGTAAATCCACTCCGGCAATTCTCATATTTTATTTTATCCTTGACGTTGTTTGTGTCGTGGATTACGCGGACAGACGACATACAAGATGCCCTCCCGCTTAACTATTTTACAAAACTTACATCGTGTTTTTATTGATGCTTGCACTTTCACGTTTTTAATTCTACCTTTCTTTATTTACCGATAAAAAGAATTAAAAAGGCAAGGTTCTGCGAGTACAAGGTATAATTTCTCATACCGACGCACGAGCAGGTCTTTATATATTCCTTGACTCTATTTTAATCTAAAAGTGATCCTGCCTTTAGTCAAATCATACTTTGGACTCATTTCCATCCTGACTCTGTCTCCTGTCATTAATTTAATATAATGCATCCGCATTTTACCGGAAATGTGAGCTAAAATCACCTTCCCTACCAGTTCTGGAATTTCAGCACGGTCAATCTCCACCCTAAAGAGGGTACTTGGCAGTACTTCTAAAATTTTACCTTCTACTTCGATAATATCTTGGTCCATCTTAATTGTTTAAACAGGCAATTTGTAATTTTAACAAAAACTAATTCAAAACACAACCTATAACTGCGCAAGCAGTTACACCTAAGTGTGTTCACGCTTATACTTTTCTCCAATCAGTTAATACTTCTGCTTTCCTATCCCCCACTATTAAACTCATCTCAAAAATCCCTCCTAAACTGCCATCCTTCGTCGCTAAAGTCCAACCATCTGCCTTTTGGTAGATCTCTCCTCTTCCGGCTGCATAGATCACCTCCACAGCTAAAGTCATTCCCTTTTTTAAGATTAAACCTGTCCCCCTTTGGCCATAGGTAGGCACTTCTGGCTCTTCATGACCTGACCTGCCTACTCCATGCCCAGCCAAGCTTTTGACCACCGAATAACCAGCTTCCTCTATAACCTGTTGCATCGCAGAAGAGATATCCCCGATTCTATGGCCCTCCACAGCCTGGTTGACAGCTGCCCATAAAGACTCCTCACCAGACTTCAAAAACTGCTTTTTTTGCGGGTCAGCATCTTCTCCCACCACTACTGTCCAGGCAGTATCGGTATGCCATCCTTTATAAACAGCGCCCAAATCAACTTTTAAGACATCCCCCGCCTTAAGGGTAATATCCCGGGGGATACCATGCACTACCTCCTCATTAATATTTAGACAACTTCCCCAAAGATACCCCGGAACGGCTTTAAAAGAATGTTTACCGTCTAACCTTAAAATTTCCTCCTCAGCTACTCTGTTTAACTGCCGTAAAGAAATCCCCGGCCGAACACTTTCTAAAACCTTTTTTAAAGCTAAAGCTGATATCTGCCCGCTCTTTCGCATTAATTTCAGCTCTTCTTGGTTTCGGATTGACGCTGCCGTCTTAGTCATTTTTACCCTCAACCCTTAACTTGTCTTCAATATCAGCTGCCACCTCCTCAATAGATCGTTCTCCATCTATAGTAACGAGCTTCTTCTGTTTTTGATAATATTCCAACAACGGTGCTGTTTCTTTATGATACCAACTCAGTCTCTCCTTAATTGCCTCAGAGGTATCATCTTCTCTGCTTCTATCTAAAAGTCTCCTCTCTGCCTCCTCGTCTGAAACCTTAAGATAGACAACCCTATCATAATCAGGATTGTAAACCTCAAGCTGGGACAAAGACCTCGGGTAGCCGTCAGCCACAAAACCTTTCCGGTACTCGGGTTGAGATAATGTTTTTCTCAGCAAATTACCTATAATTTCGTTATCAACTAAACGACCGCTTTCAAGATCATTTTTCACCTTTGCGGCCATCCCGCTACTTTCTTTTGCAAATTGACGCAGCAAATCACCTGCCCCCACAAAATAAACATCTATCTTTTTGGCTATCTTCTTTGCCTGAGTAGTTTTCCCTGACCCTTGAGGACCAGTAATCATAATCTTCTGACTTTTAACAGAAGGTGTTCCTTTTAAAAAACTCCCCATCATCAACTTTAACCAGTTAATCACTTTAAAAACCCTTCGTAATTTCTCTCTACTAATCTGCTTTCAAACTGCTTGGCCGTATCTAAAATTACTGAAACTACGATCAAAAGCCCGGTTCCCCCTAAGGCTAAAGTAGTAATACCGGTAAAACCAGAAGCAATGGAAGGTAAGATGGCCACTAGCCCTAAGAAGATAGCTCCCACCAGGGTAATCCTTAATAAGATATAGTTTAAATAAGCTGCAGTGGCGGTACCCGGTCTAATTCCGGGTATAAAAGCCCCGGTTTTTTTAATATCCTCGGAGATCTTCTTAGGATTAAAGATAACGGCGGTGTAAAAATAGGTAAAGCCTACCACCAACAGGAAATAAACAACATTATAGGCAATTGAATCTACCCGGAAATGAGATATAAAAAACCTTCCCGCACTTTGAAATAGAGGTTGAGGCAGTTGGGACAAAAACTGCCCGGCAAAAGAAGGGATTAACACCAAAGAGACAGCAAAAATGATAGGGATCACCCCTGCCTGGTTCACCCGCAGCGGTAAATAAGTAGAAGCCCCTCCTACCTCTCTCCCCCCAATAAAACGCCTGGCATATTGAACCATAATCTGTCTTCTTCCTTCATTGACAAAGACAATACCGGCAGTAATCACTATACCTAAAACCGCAAACAAAAGAAGGTTTAGCATCTGTTGCTGATCGACGATGGAAAAGGTCTGGGCTAGGGCAACGGGTGTCCGGGCTACAATCCCGGCAAAGATAAGTATGGAGATACCCTGTCCAATACCATATTCGGTAATCAGCTCTCCCAGCCACATGGCAAAAATTGTCCCCGCCACCATGGTAACCATAATGGTTAAAATAGAAAGCGGAGTCATTTGAGTAATAATCCCTTGATTCCGTAGCAAAACAAACACCCCGATGGCTTGTAGAATGCTTAAAGGCACAGTCAGATAGCGGGTATATTGGTTAATCTTTTGTCTTCCATATTCCCCTTCTTTGGATAAAGCCTCCAAAGTAGGAAAAACCATGGTCAAAAGCTGTATAATAATGGAAGCATTAATATAGGGGTTTAAGCCCAAAGCAATAATGGAAAAGTTGGCCAAAGTACCCCCGGAAAAAAGATCCAAAAGCCCCAACAGCTGACTCCCCGAAAATAAAGCTTGCAGAGCCTCTCTGTCTACTCCTCCTACCGGAATATGAGCTGCAATACGATAAATGATGATAATGACAGCAGTGAGGATAATTTTTTTGCGAAGCTCCCGAATCTTAAAAGAGTTGATTATCGGAGCAAACAGGTTAGCCACTAGTAACCTTCCCTCCTGCTTTTTCAATCTTTTCCGCTGCCGATGCTGTTACGGGTAAATTGACCGTCAAGGCAACTGCCAAGCTCCCGTCTGAAGTAACCTTAACTCCCCGTTTTAAAGCCGACTTTTTACTGACTAACCCTTTGTCAATGACACTTTGGATATCAACTGTCGAACCAGCGGGAAAAGCAGCGAGTTTAGCCACCGGAATAACTACAGTTTTAGGGCTTTGCTTAGGATTTCCTAACCCCCGACGGTAAGGCAGTTTTTTATACAGCGGTAAGGTCCCACCAATGAATCCGGCCGGAATGTTCTCCCGGGATTTTTGACCCTTCATCCCTCTGCCTGAGGTCTTGCCTTTGCCTGAACCCAAACCCCGGCCCACTCTTTTGGCTTTCTTATCAGTAGTTTTGAACAATTTATGCAGCTGCATTTGCTGGTCCTGCCTTCCTCACTTTTTTTACAACCCTCGTTCTAGATTCCTTGACAGCCTCTTTAACCCCCTCTTTGTCAGTTATCCCCTTATTAGACCTGGTTTTCAGTCTGCTTAAAGCCTCCAATGTGGCATAAACATTAGAAGCCCGGTTTCTGGTACCTAAAATTTTGGAGACAATGTCAGAAATTCCTACTGCTTCTACCACTACCCGGACTGCTCCACCAGCGATAATACCAGTTCCAGCTCTAGCTGGCTTAAGTATAACCTTAGCTGCGCCTCTTTTAATTAAAATAGAGTGGGGGATAGTGCGGTTATCCACTAAAGGCACATTAATCAAATGTTTCCTGGCGTAGCTTGTAGCTTTGCGCACTGCTGATTGGACATCTGACGCCTTGCCTAGCCCCACCCCCACCTGACCTCTCCTATCTCCCGCCACCACCAAAACTGATAAGGATCTTTTATTCCCCCCTTTGGTCTTTTTAGAAACGCGGTTTACCTGAACCACTTTCTCAAAATATTCTTGCTGGTTAATCTCGTTATTCATATTAAAACTGTAAACCTCCTTCTCGGGCACCTTCAGCCAGTTTAGCAACTCTTCCATGATATAAAAATCCACCCCGGTCAAAAACTACCACCTTAATACCCTGGGCGGCGGCTTTTGCCGCTAACCTCTTCCCCACTTCATAAGCTATCTCTGTTTTTAACCCTTTCTTAGCCAGTTTTAGATCTGATTGGGAAATCAGTGTCTTACCGCTTTTATCATCAATGATTTGAGCATAAATATGCTGGTTTGACCTAAAAACAGCCAACCTGGGACGACCCGCTGACCCGGATATAAATTTCCTCACTCTTTGATGTCTTCTTTCTTTCGCCAATTTAGACATATTACTTAGCTCCTACTTTTGAAGCCTTACCGGCCTTTCTTCTAACGTATTCACCGCTATAACGAATCCCTTTACCTTGATAAGGTTCAGGAGGCCTAACTTTCCTAATAGACGCTGCTACTTGTCCGACTAACGCCTTATCAATTCCTGATACTGTTATTTTAGTATTATCAGCCACATCAAACTTAATCCCGGGAGGCGCTTGGATCTCTACCGGATGGGAATACCCCACTGCCAAGGTAAGCTTATCTCCTGCAGTTTGAGCTCTAAATCCCACTCCTATCAGTTCCAATTTTTTCTCCCATCCTTTTTCTACTCCGATAACCATATTAGCTAGTAGAGAGCGGGTCAAACCATGCAGGGATTTGGAGACACGGTCTTCTCTTTTCCGCTTAATAACCACTTGATTATCTTCTACTGTTACCGTCACTTGGGGCAAAAATTCCATCATCAACTGCCCTAAAGAACCTTTTACCAAGATCTTCTGCCCATCAACTTCAACACTTACTTGAGACGGTATGATAATAGGTACATTTCCAACTCTAGACATCACCAAATGTAGGCCATAACTTCGCCGCCTACACCCTCCTTCCTAGCTTGTTTATCACTCATTACTCCTTTAGGAGTAGAAACAATAGCAATTCCCAATCCATCATAAACCCAAGGTAAAACCCGGCTTCCTTTATAAACCCGGCGTCCCGGCTTGGAAACTCTCTTTACATCAGTCAGCACCGGCAGACGGTTCTCATATTTTAAAACCACCTTTATCTCTCTCTCCAAAGCTTCATAGCTTTCAATATAGCCTTCTTGCTGCAAAAGTGCCAAGATAGCTTTTCCTAAGTTTGAATAGGAAACTGTAACCTCCTTGCGGGAAGCCATATACCCATTTTTAATTCTAATTAACAAGTCTGCTACTTTATCCATACAACCTCCTTACCAACTGGACTTTTTCACTCCTGGTAGTTGCCCAGCGTGAGCCAACTCTCTAAAACAAATCCGACACAGGCCAAATTTGCGAAAAATAAAGCGTGTCCTGCCGCACCGCACACAACGGCTATGATAACGAACTGCAAATTTCTCTTTAGCTTTTACGACGTTACTTTTCTTCGCCATATTTATTTTTACTTTTTAAACGGCATTCCTAAAAGCTCTAACAATCTCTTCCCCTGTTCTTTATTTTTGGCAGTGGTGATAACAGAAATCTCCAAGCCTCTTATTTTACCGGAAACCGCTCCGCCTTGGAAGCTTACTTCCGGGAAGATGACCTGTTCCCGCAACCCCAAAGTAAAATTACCCTGATTGTCAAAAGAATCAGTTGACACTCCTCTAAAATCCCGAACCTTGGGTAAAACCAGGCTGACTAATTTATCTAAAAACTCATACATTCTATTCCCTCTTAAAGTTACCCTGGCCCCCACTGCTTGCCCTTTGGACAGCTTAAAGTTAGAGATCGATTTTTTAGCCCGAGTGATCACTGGCTTTTGACCGGCTAAGGCGGTAAGATTCTCTACAGCTTTATCTAAAACATCCCGGTTATCTTTGGCCTCACCCATACCCACATTGACAACCACCTTTTCCAGCTTAGGTACGGATAGATCATTGCTGATCCCAAACTCTTCCTTAAGTTGGGGCTTAATTTCCTCTTGGTATTTAGCTTTTAGTCTTACGGCCATTATATAACTGCCTCCCGACATTTCCGGCAAATCCTTTGTTTGACTTTGCCATTCATCTCAAAACCCACCCTGGTTGGTTGTTTACAATGACTACAGATTAAAGCCACATTACTTATATCAATCGGTTTGACTAACTCAATCACTCCACCTTCCCGTTCCTTGCTTTTGCGGACATGTCTTTTTGATAAATTAATTCCTTCCACCAGTATCTTCCCCGCCTTAGTCAAAAGACGTATCACCTTGCCATTTCGGCCTCTGTCCTTACCTAAAAGAATCCTGACCTCATCGCCTTTTTTAATTTTGAAAGAATAATTTCTACTGATCATTTACCAAACCTCCGGTGCCAACGAGGCAATCTTAGTAAAACCCCGGTCTTTGACTTCTTTAGCAATCGGCCCAAAAACCCTGGTACCCCGTAAATTACCGTCTTTGTCAATAATCACTGCCGCATTCTCATCAAATTTGATATAAGAGCCGTCCAGACGACGATACTCCTTTTTGGCCCTGACCAAAACTGCCCGGACAATTTCCGCGTCTTTCACTTGATAGTTAGGATCGGCACTTTTGACCACTCCGACAAAAATCTCTCCTAAATGAGCCAAACGTTTCCCTGACCCTCCCAAAGGCTGAATGACCTGGACTATTTTAGCCCCGCTATTATCAGCTACTTTAACCATCGATCTGTGCTGTACCATAGTTAGCGACTAGACTTTCTCCTTTCTGACTTTTGACACCCTTAATACCTTTTCCTCTATCGATACTTCTTTACTTGACTCTAGACTCTCGACACTAGACTCTTTTTCTTCTGACATGACTTCAGCAATCTCGGCGGCTGCTTCTTCTTTGAGGTGCTGGGAGACCATCACTTCGATATCTTTACCCACGACCCGGACTACTCCAAAATGTTTATTTTTGGATATTGGCTTGATTTTGACAATTTCAACCACATCACCCTCCAAAACTCCCAGCTCATCATGAACCAGATATTTTTTTCTTCTCATAAAAGATTTTTTATAAAAAGGATGAGTCTTTTTTCTCTCTACTAAAACAGTTACTGTCTTTGGCTGTTTAGCCGCCACTACTCTTCCCCTTATTAGAGAAACTCCGGTTGACAGAAGACCCTCGGCTGGATTAGTTTTAAGCTTCTTACTTGGCATCTTTTGGTTTCTCCTGACCTTCCTTCAAGGAAGATTTTGCCTCCATTTGGGCTAACAAGTTTTTTTGTCTTATGACCGTCATCATCTGGGCTAAATCTCTCCTCTTGTTTTTAATAATTTTTAAATTAGTTAACTTATTTGTATTTTTATCCATTACCAAAACCGCAACCTCCCTTTGGATCTTTTTGACTCTTTCCCTAATTGCCGGCACTTCCATCTTTTTAATTTCTGCCAGATTGTTTTTTTTCATCGCTATTTAGCTTTCTTTTTTTAAATTAATGTTACTGATAAAATGTGTCTTAATCGGTAGCTTATGAGAAGCTAATCTTAAGGCTTCTCTGGCTACCTCTTCGGAAACCGCTCCCATTTCAAAGATCAAACTCCCTGGTTTGACCACCGCCACATATCCGATCACTACCCCCTTACCAGACCCCATTCTTGCCTCAGCCGGATGTTTAGTCACCGGCTTATCGGGGAATAAGCGGATCCAGAGCCTCCCGCCTCGGGCGGTATAATGGGTCACAGCCCTCCTGGCAGCCTCAAGTTGACGGGAAGAGATCCACCCAGCTTCTTCAGACTTTAAGCCAAAGCTGCCAAAAGATAAAGCATTTCCCCGGCTAGCCAAACCTTTTCTCTTGCCCCGAAAAGCTTTTCTAAATTTTGCTCTACTTGGAACCAGTAGTGCCATATTAAACCTCCGCCTCCCCCTTATTAATCCAAACCTTTACCCCAACATATCCAGATTTAGTTAAAGCCGGGACAGAAGCAAAATCAATATCCTGGCGCAGGGTGTGAAGCGGCATTGTTCCAGCTGCTTTCCTTTCCCGTCTGGCAATCTCCGCTCCGCCGATCCTCCCCGATAAAACTACCTTAACGCCTTTAGCACCAGCCCGCATCACTCTTTCTATCGTCTGATTCATCACCCGTTGGGCGGGAAGTCTTCTAATTAGTTGCTCAACCACATTCTGAGCCACGAGGTATGCTGACAGATCCGGTGATTTGACGTCCATCGGCATTACCTCTAAAGTATTCTCATTTTTTATATCCAGCTGTTTCATCAACAACTTCTTCAGATCTAAAAGCCCGGTCCCACCCCGGCCAATAAGTACTCCCGGTCGAGCCACAAAGATAATAATTTTCACTTTATTGATCGATCTCTCTATTTCAACCCTGGCCACTCCGGCAGGCCGGAGTTTCTTCATTAAAAGGTTGCGGATTTTCATATCCTCGGCAATAAACTGCCGGTATTTTTTATCATCCGCAAACCACCGGGACTGCCAAAAGGCCGTTCCCCCCATTCTAAAGCCTACCGGATTAATTTTTTGACCCATTGCTGCCTCCTTCGTCACTTAAAATTATTCTGATATGGCTTTGTCTTTTTTTATAAGGGCTGACCCGGCCTCTAGCTTGGGCATGAAAACGGCCTGTAACACCCCTTCTGGTTGAAGCAGAATTAATCTCTAAACTCTTAAAAGAAAGGCCCTCCTCCGGCAATTTTTGCTGCCTGGCATTAGCCACAGCGGTTTTAATGGCTTTAGCCAAAGATAAGGCCGCAGCTTTATTGGTCATCTCCAAAATTTTTATAGCCTTAAGCGGTTCCATTGATCTGACCATATCTGCTACCAGCTTCAGTTTCCTAGGCGAAGTATGTATATATTTTTGTGTGTGTCCAATTTCCATAATCTCTCCTTATGTTTTTGATGTCGATTTTTCAGTCATCTTCCCATGTCCCTTAAAAGTCCTGGTGGGAGCAAACTCTCCCACCCGGTGACCGACCATTGATTCAGTAATAAATACTGAGATAAAATTCCTCCCATTGTGAATCATCAAAGTATGCCCCACAAACTCGGGAGCAATCTGGGAAGATCTAGCCCAAGTTTTAATAGGCGATTTTTGCCCAGTTTTTTGAGCCATTATTTTTTTCATTAATTTTTCGTCTATATACGGTCCTTTTTTTAAACTTCGTGCCATAATTTTTATCTCCTTTTTTTAACGGCGTCTCTTTATTATGAATCTATTACTCAGTTTTCCTTTCTGCCTGGTCTTCCCTACTGCTGGCCGGCCATATTTGGTCATTGGTTTCTTTCTTCCCACTCCAGAGCGAGCTTCACCACCTCCATGAGGATGAGAACGCGGGTCTTGGGCAGTTCCCCGGACTGTCGGGCGGATACCCATATGCCTTACTCTTCCCGCTTTTCCAAACTTAAGATGCTTCCATTCCTCATTTCCTAATACCCCAACAGTTGCCACAGATTCTAAAGGAACCATTCTAATCTCACCTGAAGGCATTTTCAAGTGTGCAAAGGGTGCCTGTTTAGCTTGCAAAGTTAAAGAAGTACCAGCGCTGCGGCCAATTTGGCCTCCCTTGCCCGGCGTCAGTTCAACATTATGAACAACCGTTCCCACCGGCAAACTCTTTAATTTCATGGCATTACCAACCTTAACCTCCACCTTATTTCCAGCTTCGACCTTAGACCCTGCTTTCAGCCCCTGGGGAGCCAGAATATAGCGAAACTCTCCATCAGTATACTTTACCAAAGCGATATTGACATTACGGTTTGGGTCATACTCTAAAGCTGCCACTGTGCCCTCAATTCCCCATTTGCCCCGCTTAAAATCTATCAGACGGTATTGTCTTTTGTGCCGGCCTCCTTGATGACGCACCGTAATTTTACCGCCTGAACGACCGCTCTTTTTGGGTAAAATAACCCTTAAACCCCTTATTTCCTGACCGCTTTTAGCAGGTCTTAAAAGCTTTGAGGTAAACCTTCTGGTATTAGTTTTTTCCTTGTAAGCGACCAGTTTAGAGCTTCGCTCATACTGCGCTAAAGCCATATTTTTAGACATTCCTTTCTCCTCCCACTTCGGTCTCCTTCTCTTTTCCGCCTCTTTCTATCTTCACTTTTGTTCCTTTAAGTAAGCTTTTCTTCTCTTTAACTTCTGGAGTAGATTTTTCCTCTTTATCTCCGGTTTCTGTTTCAAACAAAGCAATTTTTTGTCCTTCTTTAAGCTTAACCACAGCTTTTTTATATCCTGGAACCTGATAAGGATGGCGTTTGGATCTTTGCATCTTTGTTTCAGGTTTAAAGGTGGTAGTTTTTATCTCCGCTACATTGACCCCGAAGGATTCTTCTACAGCCCTGGCAATAACTGGCTTACGGGCTTTTTTATTTACCACAAAGGTGTACCAGCCCAAAGCAGCCAACTTCATTGATTTTTCCGTCACTACTGGTTTTCTTAAAACGATCTCCATTACTTTGACTCCTTTTCTTTACCCACCATCTTAGATTCAAGTTTCTCTACTGCTTCTTTAGTAAACAGCACTGTTTGATGGGCTACAATCTCCAAAACATTAAGCTGGTCAAAAGCTATAGCTTTAATAGTTGGCAAATTCCTCACTGACCGCATCAGCATTTCATTTTTCCCCTCATTGACAATTAAGATATTCTGCTTAGACAATTTGTCTAAAAGCTCCTGCATCTGTTTAGTCTTCCCGGAAACCTTTTCCACACCTTGTAAAACCAAGACTTCACCCATTTTAGCCTTATCAGAGAGGGCGGAAATCAAGGCAGCTCTTTTCATCTTTTTAGGCAGCTTAAATTCCACTTTTCTAAACTTTGGGCCTAAAGCCACTCCTCCCTTGACAAAAATTGGAGCGCGGATAGAACCATGGCGGGCGCCTCCGGTGCCTTTTTGGACCCGGATTTTCCGGGTAGACCCTTTAACTTCACTTCGGGTTTTAGTATGAGAGAAGTGCCCCTTTAAGTTATTTAGGTACACTCTTACTGCCTGAGCCAAAAGTGCTTTATTGATTTTACCCCCAAAAATTTCTTTTGGCAGGTCAGCTGTCCCCACTTCCTGGCCTTTTAAAGAATAAGTTGTGACTGTCAAATCATTTGATTTAGTAGTCCTTTTTGTCCTTCCCTCAGAGACTTCTTGTTTAGTTTCCTTCTTGGTTCTAGGCATTTTCGGTTCCCTCCTCAGATCCTTCCTCTTTTATAACTTCCACAGGCTCTCTTGTCTCAGCCACTTCATCTCCTTTGTCCGCCAAAGCTTTAGCGTCGGATTCCTCTTCATCTTCTTTTTCCTCAGGCGGTGGAGTATATCCTTTAATCTTACCGATATTTTGGATCCTCAGCAAAGCTCCTGGATGTCCCGGAACTCCACCTTTGACTACCAAAAAATTATTCAGCTTGTCTACTGATATCACTTCCAAACCCCGGACGGAAACTTGGGAAGCTCCCATATGTCCAGCCATTCTTTTACCTTTTAGAACCCTGCCTGGAGTTGTTCCTGAACCAATTGATCCTGGAGCCCGGTGCCTATCTGATTGACCATGAGTTTTAGGACCTCCGGCAAAACCATATCTTTTAACTCCTCCTTGAAAACCCCGGCCTTTACTAAGACCGCTTACTTTAACCGCATCGCCTTTTTTAAAGATCTTGCTTACTTCAATTTGCTCACCTAAAGACGCACCTTTCTCTTCACCTCTGATCTCTTTAAGCCATCTGAGTCTCCCTGCTACTTTAGCTTTCTTTAAATGCCCTAGCTGAGGCTTTTTAACTGATTTTTTAGCTCCATATCCCAGCTGCACAGCCTGATAGCCATCTTTGCTGTCATCACTCTTGATCTGAGTTATCATGTTAGGCTGGACTTCAATCACGGTTACACCTACCCGGCGTCCCCGAGCATCATAGGTAGAAGTCATATATTTTTTAACACCAAGTAAAGTATCTATCATCATCTTTCTCCTTTTTAGCCAAGAAAAAGAGTGAGGTCCAATTCTCTCAGACTCTCACTCAGTATCTCGCTATTTTGAGTCGCCGTATCTTTTTCCGACGCGCGATCTACTGATTTTTTTAAAGCCAGTTTAAATTTTTACCATTTGCATGGCCTAGAAAAGATTCTACCATGAACTACGCTCAAAATGCAACTATCTTGATTAGGAAAAGGATCTCTCCTTTGGCTGGAACAAAGGGCCAAAGTGTGAAGAGAAGTTACATCTTAACTTCAATGTCAACACCGGCGGGTAACTCTAGATGCATTAGGGCATCAATAGTTTTTTCTGTAGGTTCAACGATTTCCACCAATCTTTTGTGGGTTTTAATTTCAAATGCTTCTTGGGAATTTTTTGCGTTAGAAGAGGTACCTCTGATAACAGTAAACTTTTCTGTTTTAGTAGGAAGGGGGATCGGACCAACAATTTTGGCACCGGTACGTAAAGCAGTGTCTAAAAGCTGCTCTGAAGCGCCATCTAAAACCCGATGGTCATAACTTTTAAGTTTGATTCTGACTCGTCCTTTAGCCATAGTATAGTAAACCTATTAAGGTGCGAACATTATATCACAAAAATAGCCACAAAACACTCAAACATCAAAAAAGGGCCTTTGCGGCCCTTTTTGGTCAAACCTCATTCAGGAATATACTACTTATTAATTTTTAGATAGTTACTACGCCGATTTACAAACTTCGTTTATTTATCGGCGGAACTATCGCAAGATTCTTATTTAAGAATCTTAGTAATGACTCCAGCTCCAACGGTCTTACCACCCTCCCGGACAGCAAATCTTAACCCCTCCTCCATAGCTACCGGAGTAATTAACTTAACATTCATCTTAGTAGTATCACCCGGCATAACCATCTCCAGACCTTCCGGTAAGATAACCTCACCGGTCACATCAGTAGTTCTAATATAGAATTGCGGTCTGTAGCCTTTAAAGAACGGGGTATGTCTTCCACCCTCTTCCTTAGAAAGGACATAAACTTCAGCTTCAAATTCAGAGTGGGGTGTGATTGAGCCCGGTTTAGCTAAAACCTGACCACGCTCCACATCATCTTTTTCAATACCCCGAAGAAGTATCCCGGCATTATCTCCAGCTTGACCTTCATCCAGCATTTTATGAAACATTTCTACTCCAGTCACAACGCTTTTCTTCGTTGGTCTGATTCCTACAATTTCAATTTCCTCGTTAATCTTAACTTTACCTCTTTCAATCCTCCCTGTAACAACAGTTCCTCTTCCCTTGATAGAGAAAACATCTTCTACAGCCATCAGGAATGGTTTATCAACATCCCGGGTAGGAGTAGGGATCCACTCATCAACAGCTTTCATCAGCTCTTCAATAGATTTAACAGCTTCCGTGTCACCTTCTAAGGCCTTCAAAGCTGAACCTTTAATAATGGGGGAGTTTTTATCGAATTGGTATTTGGCCAAAAGATCGCGGATCTCTTCTTCCACCAGTTCCAAAAGTTCGGGATCAGAAACCTGGTCAGTTTTGTTTAGGTAAACTACAATTGCTGGAACCCCTACCTGTCTGGCTAAGAGTAAATGCTCTCGAGTTTGGGGCATTGGGCCATCGGGAGCCGAAACTACCAAAATAGCTCCATCCGTTTGAGCAGCGCCGGTAATCATGTTTTTGATGTAATCAGCATGACCCGGCATGTCAATGTGAGCATAATGTCTCTTTTCGGTCTCATATTCGCGGTGGGAAATATTAATAGTAATACCGCGGGCCTTCTCTTCAGGAGCGTTATCAATATCATCAACAGAAGACTTCTGGGCCATTCCCTTACCGGCCAACACTGTCATGATAGCCGCCGTTAAAGTGGTCTTACCATGGTCAACATGACCCATGGTACCAATGTTCACGTGCGGTTTGGTTCTTTCAAATTTTTTTGCCTCTGCCATATATTTTGGATGATTTGGACTTTTCCTTTATTTTTTCTAAAGTTTGTACTGCCAAATCATCCAGCACAACCTCTTACTTGATAAAGTAGTTTAAACAAGATTACTTGAAAAATCAAGTCCTACATTTCAAGCCCATTAAAAACCCACTTTCCACAAGCGGGTCTGCAAATTAAGTTTCTTAATTTGCATCTTATTTTTACACTATTTCTCTCAAAAAAGCAAGATCTGATTTATAAAGACTATAACTCTCCTTTTAGCATATTATAAACATAAGCTAGCATCTCATAGATTAAGATCACAGGGCGGGAGGAAGTCTGGAGAGCTTTTTTCCCATATCCTGATTCACCTTGACTAAAAACAGTTATCCAGTAGAAATTTTTCCAGCTCAACTTTCTGGCTAGGGCTAGAGCTCTTCTACTATGAAGATCTAAAACTACTAAGGTAGGTTGTTTAAACCCCTCTTTTTGAATAATCTTCCTGGAATAAAGTAGGTTCTCATAAGTATCTTGAGATTTCTCCTCCTCAATAATATTTTTCCTGGGAAGACCTAGACTAACACCATAGTCTGCCATGACTTTAGAATTAGGCAATCCTAGTCCCTGATTATCTCCAGTAGACATAATAATTTTAGCTTGGGGAAATTTTTTCCACCATCCAAAAGCTTCTTTTATTAAAGCTTTGGTTTGTCTTGTAGGTTCACTTTTATCTTTAACAGAGTAGGATATAACTACTAAACAATCAGGTCTTGGTGGTAAATTGTCAGCAATGGTCCAGAAATTAGATTGAGCCACTCTAAAATCTTACATTTTTTAACTCTCTTTTTGATATCTTAAAAACAATATTCACCATGAACTCGTATTCCTTTTGACTAATCAATACAGCTTTTAACACCCCCCTGTTAGTAATACCAATCATTTTCCCAGACCTATTCACCTCTTCAATGAGATCATATAATTTTTCTCTGGCAGTTGTGGCAGAAACTGTAGTCATGAGGGTATTGTACGTTATTCCGTACGTTTAGTCAACACCAATATTAGTGTTCTACTCTGCCGGTGAAGCCGGAAGTCAGATATCCTATAATTTGTATGCTCTAATACCTTCTGATATAATTAGCCTCATGGAAAGAAGTGGTGAGCAAAAAATTCGTGGCTTGACAGGTGAGGTTGGTGGAGATGGTCTTCTGACCCCAGATTTACAAACCCTGTTAGACCAAAAACAGTATGAGGCAGCTCAGACAGTTTTAGATCATCTTGAGAGAAGAGAAGTAGGCAGCCATTTTCCTATCGCTGCTATGGCAACAGGTATCGGTAAAACAAGGGTTGAGCATGAAGTTATTGAAAGATGGAGAAGCAGAAACCCTGGAGCAAGAGTACTTTTTATCGCCGGAACAAAGTTGACTTTAGTGCAACAAGCGCATGCTGCTTTAATAAGGTATCAAGAAGAATCTAATGGTGGTGTTGACTATGTTGACTATACTGAGTCAGAGGAGTTAGAAAGAGATACCACAGAAACAGAGGACGTCGAGGAAGTTCTTGAAATCGAACAAGAGGATCTTCCATTTTATCGGGTAGGAAGATTTAAGGATAAAGACGTCGATGTGAGAGTGGCAACAATCCAAACTATTCAATCAGCCTACAAAAGAGGTCAGCTTGATCCAGCAGAATTTGATTTAGTGATTGTTGACGAGGTTCACAATATCGGAACCGCTCAACGAGCTTCCGCAGTTTGTCAATTCCCAAATGTAATAGGGTTCACTGCTACTCCCCACAGACACAGTGGTCAAATGAAGAGGCCAGAACAATATGGTTTTGAGGTTGCTTATAATTTCCCTTTGCCCGAAGCACAAGAGTCAAGATTACTTCCTCCTCTTTTGGGAATGCAAATTAATACAACAGGTCTAGTAGAAGAGATCCCCACTAAACTAAATGGACAGATTGATTATCGAAAGCTCGAGCAAATTTTAAAGAAAAGTCCAGAACTGAGGCCATTTATTGCAGATAAGGTTGCAAATATCATCAGAGATGGTGAAAAAGAATACAAAACTGTTGTGGCTGTAAACTTTGTCTGGGAGGCTCAAGAATTGGCACAACTTCTAAATGCTAAAGGTATTAAGGTAGGTGTTGCTGTCAACCAGCAAGCTGCAAGACAAATTCATAATGAGGAAATTCCAGCTCTCGACACTATTGAAAGATATAAACTTGCACAAAGCGACCCTCGTTCCATTCAGGTTTTAATATCTCCCTATGTTGCATCAGAAGGATTTGATGCTCCATTTACTGAAGTTTTAGTTTGGGCTTCTCCTACCGATTCCGACCTACGTTATACCCAATACGTTGGAAGACTAGCTCGCCGCTTTGAAGGTAAATTATTTGGTCTTAATCTAGACTTCCTCTACCAAACCAATCAATATGGCTGGTCATATAACATGGGTATGTGGATGAAAGGAAGTGTTAGACAACTACCGAGTGGTCTATTATACCTTGGGCCCGAGCAGGACATTGCAGGATTAACTGAACTTGATGTAGTGCAAAACATAAGAAGGAAAGGCGACTCGGTAGATATTTCAGATCTTGGGAAGGGGTTACTAATAGATGTTATAGCTGGAGAAATCCCACTATCGCATGCTGGTTTGACAGAGGTCTTTAGGGGCGGGTTTGAGAAGTTATCTCCTCTGGCCCTACAAGTAAAAACAAGAATGGAAACTGAGCATCCAGAATATTTTTCTAAAAGAAGGAGTGGGCCGAATGTGATCTCAATCGTTACCCTTGAAGGCAAACAAGCTTTTATTGAAGAAATGTTAGCCGCGGGTATAGCGCTGCAAGACAAAGATATCCAGGAACTTAAGGATACAGATATGGCTTTAACATGGGAGAGTGTAAAATTGGTTTTTATAGGTGATGGAACAAGGTTATCACTAAGAGTTAAAGAGGTAAAAGAGAGATTAGAGAGCGAGTACCCTGAATATTTTAAAAAAAGAATGAACGGGTCTTTTATAGTAGACGCAGTCACCTTTGAAGGTAGACAAATATTTATTAACGCAATGGTAGCTGCAGGGGAAAAACTAAAAGACACTACTATTCAGCAAGTTCGTGAAGCAGATTTGCCACTAACGCAGTCCATCCTACATCTAATTTTTACGGGTAGGGAATCTCGACTATCTTCAATAGCCTTGCAGGTAAAGGCTAGGTTAGAGCAAGAACACCCCGAATATTTTGAAAAAAGAAAGAATATATCTAAGATTATAGACGTTGTTACTGCAGAAGGTAGACAATCTTTCATTGAGGCTATGATTATTGCAGGAGTTAAGCTTAAAGAGAAAAAGTAACTTTTTTAGTGTTCTACCCTGCCGGTGAAGCCGGAGGATTCAACGATCTTTTGGGTAATATTTTTGGGAACTTCCTCATAGTGATCTGCTTCCATATAGTAAGTAGCTCTTCCTTGAGACATACTTCTGATAGTAGTAGCATAACCACCCATCTCAGCTAAGGGAACTAAAGCTAGTACTACCCTGGCATTACCTCTCATCTCCGTAGATTGAATCTGCGCCCTTTTAGAAGATAAATCAGCAATCATGTCTCCCAAAAACTCCTCCGGAGTGGTGACCTCCACCTTCATGATAGGCTCAAGTAACACCATTTCAGCCTTTTTGGCAGCTTCAGAAAGCCCTAGGGAACCGGCAATCTTAAAAGCCATCTCTGAAGAATCCACATCATGGAAAGATCCATCATAAACTGCCACCTTAATATCGGTGACAGGATAACCTGCCAAAATACCGGTATCTTCTTTTTCTAAAACCCCCTTTTCAATAGCTGGGATAAACTCCCGAGGTATGGCTCCGCCAACAATCGCTGAGGCAAACTCCCGGCCTTGCCCCCGGGGAAGAGGTTCAATTCTTAGAAAACAATGCCCGTATTGACCCCGTCCTCCAGTTTGACGGATGTATTTACCCTCACCGCTGGCAGTTTGAGTGATAGTCTCTTTATAAGCTACTTGAGGTTGGCCGACATTAGCCTCCACTTTAAACTCCCGCCTCATCCTATCTACTAGCACCTCCAGCTGTAACTCTCCCATTCCGGCAATAATGGTCTGGCCGGTTTCCTGGTCGACTTTGACTCTGAAGGTAGGATCTTCTTCTGATAACCTTGATAGTGCCGTGCCTAATTTTTCCTGGTCAGATTTGGTTTTAGGTTCAATAGCTAAAGAGATCACCGGATCAGGAAAAGTAATGGACTCTAAAACAATCGGGGCGTTTTCATCACATAAAGTGTTGCCGGTAATAGTCTCTTTTAAGCCCACTGCTGCCACAATCTCTCCGGCGTAAGCTTCCTCAATCTCCTCCCGGTCATTGGCATGCATCAACATTAAGCGACCGACTCTTTCTTTAATGCCTTTGGAGGAGTTATAAAGATAAGAACCAGATTGAATAGTCCCCGAATAAACCCGCAGATAAGTTAGCTTCCCCACATGGGGATCAACTTGAATCTTAAAAGCTAAGGCTGACAAAGGGGATTTAGGGTCAGCTTTTCTAATCTCTTGTTCACCGGAACGGGGATTTTCTCCTACCACTTCCGAAACATCCTGAGGGGAAGGCAAAAACTCTACTGCTGCATCCAGCATCGGCTGGACACCTTTATTCCTAAGAGATGACCCAGCCATTACTGGGACAATTTTATTATCAATGACCGCTTGTCTTAAGGATTTTTTAAGCTCCTCAACACTGATCTCTTCCCCATTCAAATACTTTTCCATCAAGACATCATCAGTCCCGGAGATCTCTTCCACCAACTTATCCCGCCAGGTAGCAACCAGATCAACCATCCGGGCAGGAATCTCTGCTTCATTAAACTTGGCTCCAGTTTGATCACCCTCCCAGATATAGGCTTTTTTAGTTAAAAGATCAACCACCCCTTTAAAATCATTTTCACTGCCAATCGGCAGATTATAAGGCAAGGCATTGGCTCCTAACCTATCTCTGGCTGATTGGATGGTAGCTAAAAAATCTGCCCCCACCACATCCATCTTGTTGGCAAAAGCCACTAAAGGGACTTTATATTTGTTAGCCTGTCTCCAGACAGTTTCAGTTTGGGATTGAACACCGGAAGCTGCATCCAGCACAATTACTCCCCCGTCTAAAACCCGCAGTGACCTTTCTACCTCAGCAGTAAAGTCAACGTGCCCCGGAGTATCGATAATATTAATTCTGGTTTCCTGACCCTCAAAAGGCCCAGATTTAGGGATCCAAAAAGTAGTAATGGCAGCGGAAACAATGGTGATTCCCCTCTCTTTTTCCTGCTCCATCCAGTCAGTAGTGGTAGTACCCTCATCAATATCGCCGATTTTATAAGTTCTACCGGTATAAAAAAGGATTCTTTCGGTGGTGGTAGTTTTTCCAGCATCAATATGGGCGATGATGCCGATATTTCTAATTCTATCTAAGGGAAAATCCCTTTTGGTTTGAGTTGCTACAGCCATTATTTGGCTCCCGGGTTTTCATGTTCCAGTTTGGTAATAATATTTTTTAGCTCTTCCATTCTGGCCCGCCAGGTATCAGCATCTTCAGATAAAGATTGGAAAGCAGCATTCTCTCTCAGATCTCCCATCTGCATGGCTTCACCTCTTTTTTGCATAATCTCCTCGTACTCTTTTTGGAGTTTTTGCAGTTTTCCCTTCCACATATTAATCTTTTCCAAACTTAATTTATCCATTCAATTATTCCTCCTTAAACATTTAAAAAGCCTCCTCTTTTAGGAGGCTCTACCACCAGCTTTTTAAGCTGTCTTACAGGGTAATATTACCCAAGTTTGAATAGAAAGTCAAATACTTTAGGAAAAATTTACTGCCATTTGAAATGGCTGAAAGCCCGGTTGGCTTCTGCTACCCGTAGGGTATCTTCTTTCTTCTTAATAGCTGCGCCCTTGCCTTCAGAGGCATCTAAAAATTCAGCAGCCAACTTTTTATCAAAGGTGTGGTATTCTTTATTAGAACGGTTTCTGGCAGCCTCAATTATCCAGCGAACCGCTAAAGCCTCCTTGCGGTCTCCTCTTACCTCAACCGGGATTTGATAAGAAGCTCCGCCAATCCTTCTTGGCCGTACTTCCATCCTGGGCATAACATTCGAGATCGCTGCCTCAAAGACAGTCAGGGGATTTTTGCCAGCAGTTTTTTCAATCTCTTCCAGGGCTTGATAGACCAAGTTTTGAGCCACTGTTTTTTTACCGGAAAACATCATCCGGTTGATAAACCTGCTTAAAAGACGAGAGTTATAAACTGGATCTGGCAAAACAACTCTCTTGGTAATTTTTCCTGATCTAGGCATGGTTATTTAAACTTTTGTTCCTCCTGACATTCTCTTTGATCCATATTTAGATCTACTGGTCATCCGTTTTTGCACCCCGCTCATATCCAGCCTCCCACGGACGATATGATATTTAACCCCTGGCAAATCTTTAACCCTACCGCCTCTTATTAAAACAATCCCGTGCTCCGACAGATCATGCCCAATGCCTTGAATATAAGCTGTTACCTCTGTTTTATTGGACAACCTCACCCTAGCTACTTTACGAAGAGCGGAGTTAGGCTTTTTAGGGGTCATAGTTTTGACCACCGTCACCACTCCCCTTTTTTGAGGATTAAAAGTTGGTATATATTTTCTGTCCAAAGCATTAAAGCTGCGCCGCAGAGCACTAGCTTTAACCTTTTTGCGGGCTTCCCGCCGCCCTTTTCTGACTAATTGATTTATCGTTGGCATATATTTTATTTGGACTTTTTACTGCAACTACCCAAAAAACGAGATTCAGGCTATTACAAAAGGCTTATTATATTTATCTCACTTTGACCCTGCTAGGATCAGTCGGAATCAAACGTCCAATTATAACGTTTTCCTTAAGTCCCAGCAAGCGGTCAACCTTACCTGAGGCTGCAGCATCAGCCAAAACAGTGGTTGTTTCTTGGAACGAAGCTGCGGAAAGGAACGATTCCGTCAGCAGCGAGGCCCGGGTTATACCCAGAATAATAGCTGAGGCCGTAGCCGGATCTCCTCCCGCTGCTAAAACCCGCTGGTTTTCTTCTTCAAATCTTACCCGGTCAATAATCTCCCCCGGCAGTAAATTAGTATCCCCTTGAGTCTCTACTCTAACCTTATCCGACATCTTGCGGACAATAACTTCAAAGTGTTTATCGTTAATTTGTACACCCTGAGAAGCATATACCTCCCGAGCTTGGTCAACAATATATCTTTGAGCCGCTTTAAGGCCATTAACCCTCACCACCTCTTTAATATCAAGGTGGCCACTGGCCAGTTGTGTTCCGGCAGCTATCAACTGTCCATCCTCTACTAAAACAGTGGCCGTAGCCGAAATGGCATACTCTCGCTCTTCATAAGGTTTAATTGTAGTTCTAATACGGATCTTAGTACCCATATCTCCTTCAATGACGGAAACTTTGCCGGAAATCTCGGAAAGTGGGGAGACACTCTTGGGGGTTCTAGCTTCAAAAAGCTCTTCTACCCGAGGCAAACCCATGGTAATATCAACACCGACAACTCCTCCGGTATGGAAAGTTCTCATCGTGAGCTGTGTCCCGGGTTCACCGATGCTTTGAGCTGCTACCACCCCCACCGGCACCCCTATCTGAACAACTTTCCTAGTAGTTAAATCCCAACCATAACATTTAGCACAAAGGCCGAATTTAGTCTTACAGGTCAAAGATGAAAAAATAGAGATGTTTTCTATTCTTGCCTCAACAATATTTTTTAAAATTTCTTCATCAACAAACTCGCCTTCTGAAGCCAAGACTTTTTTGCTTTTGGGGTCAACTACTTTAGCCGACAGCTTTCGGCCGACAAAACGGGAGAGGACAGCTGGTAGAGAGGTAGGAACTGGCAGACTAACCCCTTCTTTGTCACTACACCCTTCAGCTCGGATAATCGCCTCATGCGCCACATCAACTAACCTTCTGGTTAAATACCCGGCATCAGCAGTCTTTAGGGCTTTATCAGCTACACCTTTTCTGGCTCCTCGGCAAGAAGTGAAATACTCAAAAACAGCAAATCCCTGCCGGTAGTTAGATTTGGTAGGTAACTCCACAATCTTTCCAGTTGGATCCACCGAAAAACCCCGCATACCGGAAAGTTGTTTGATCTGTTCTGTAGTAGCTCTGGCTCCCCCGGATTTCATAATAACACTGACTGGATTATTAGCATCAAGCGAACCTAAGGTCTTGCGGGCGATCTCATCACCAATTCTAGTCCAAACCTCTTCAGTTAAAATTTTTCTCTCTTCATTAGTAATCAGTCCCTTTTTAAAGTTAGATTCAATCTCAGCCACCTCTTTATCGCCGTCTTTGATCATTTTATCCTTCTCCTTAATGATGGTGTTGTCAAAAACTGCCACTGAGACTCCGGAGATAGTTACCCCCCAAAACCCGAAATCTTTCAGATCATCAATTAATTTAGCTGCTTCCTCCCGTTCTAATTTATTAAAAGCGTCCATAACAATAGATTGCGCTTCTTTGGCACCAATAGTTTTATTAATAAAACGCATGCTTTCCGGCAAAAGACGGTTTAATAAAATTCTTCCCACCACTGTCTCGGTTACTTCTCCCTTAAGATGAACTTTAATCTGCTGCCTGAGCTTAATCTTACCGATCTGGAAAGCTAATACCGCTTCATCGGGAATAAAAACCCGATCTTCAATAGGCATAATGGTTTCATCAACAGAAGTGGCATAGTAAATCCCTAAAGCCATCTCCCGATTATGGCCGATCACCGGCTGTCCGGAAGCTGGTTTTAAGATATTTTCCTTAGCCATCATTAAACGGACTGCCTCTTCCTGGGATTTTTTACTTAAGGGAACATGGACTGCCATCTGATCCCCATCAAAGTCTGCTCCAAATCCGGCACAGATACTAGGATGGATTTGGATAGCACTGCCATCAATTAACACTGGGAAGAAAGCCTGAATCCCCAAACGGTGCAGTGTCGGAGCCCGGTTGATCAACACCGGATGACCGAAGATAACCTCTTCCAAAATATCCCAGACTTCAGAAGATCGTATCTCCAAAACATTTTTAGCTCCTTTGATATTGGCCGCCAACCCCCGGGCAATCACTTCCCGCAACACAAAAGGCTTAAACATCTCCAAAGCCATCTCTTTGGGCAACCCCACTTGATTAAGTTTCAACTGAGGCCCAACCACAATAACTGACCGGCCCGAATAGTCTACCCGTTTACCCAACAGGTTTTGTCTGAACCTTCCCTGCTTACCACGCAGCATGTCGGACAAAGAGCGCAGAACATGACCGCCACCTGCTCCACGCCGGGTAGTTTTGAGATTAGAATCAATCAAAGCGTCCACGGCTTCCTGAAGCATCCGTTTTTCATTACGCAAAATAATCTCCGGAGCTCCTAAATCAATAAGCCTTTTTAAGCGATTATTACGGTTAATCACCCGCCGGTACAAGTCATTTAAGTCCGAAGTAGCAAAACGGCCTCCTGGAAGTTGAACCATCGGCCTAAGATCTGGCGGAATAACCGGCAAAATTTGCATGATCATCCATTCCGGGGAGATACTGGCAATCCTCATCCCTTCAATAACCCGCAACCTTTTAGTGGCTTTGATATGACGCTGTCCTGAAGTCTTTCTCACCTCTTCCCGAAGTTCAGCCGAGAGCTTATTAAGATCAATTTTCTTCAAAACTTCCAATAAACCCTCCGCCCCCATACCAACCTTGAGAAAATCAGCCACCCCATACTCTTCCAGCTTTAAATACTCATCTTCGGAGAGAACCCGGAGGAAACTAATACTCTTTGTCAGATCAGATACCGCCTTAAAGATCTGCTCCAGCTGACTGTGTTCCACCGCCAGGTTATCCCGTAGCTTTTGAATTTCCTGCTTGCTTTTAAGCTCCAAATCAGCAGCTGCTATCTCCTGATTTTCGCTCCCCTTACCTTTAAGTTCGACCAACTGCCGACGCAAGTCAGATTGCAAAGCCGCGATGCCTTTGTCGATATTATCCGAAGCCTGCTTTTTCTTAGCCTCTAAATCTGCTTCTAGTTTGCTTAAAGATTGAGTTCTCCCCTGATCATCAACCTCGATCACCAAATAAGAAGCAAAATAGATCACCGCTTCCAGACTCTTTAAGGACAAGTCCAAAACTAAGGAAAGTTTGGAAGGAGCCCCTTTGACAAACCAATTGTGAGCCACCGGAGCAGCTAAGGTGATATGGCCCAACCTTTCACGTCTGACCTTGCTTTGGGTAACCTCAACACCGCATTTGTCACAAATTACACCACGGTAACGAATCCGTTTGTATTTGCCGCAGTAACATTCATAATCTTTGGTTGGGCCAAAGATATTTTCAGCAAAAAGACCGTCTTTTTCCGGTTTTAAGGTCCGGTAGTTAATGGTTTCCGGCTTAGTAACCTCCCCAAAAGACCAGGCTTTAACCTGTCCTGGACTAGCAATAGTAACTTTTAAAGATTCAAAATCTAATAAATCATTCATAGCAAATGGACAGCTGTAAATCTATCATATCTAGGCTGATTTAAGAAGGCCTGCACCTTCTGCTTCCTTCTCAGCTTCTTGTTTCTATTCTGCTTCAAGGTTTTCTATCTCTTCAACTTCAATCCCCGAACCTTCTCCCAGCTCTTCTGGTTGGACTATAGTTGCTGCCCCCATCTCGGAAGCTATCTCTGGTTTAATCTCCTCTGCTACTACAGCTGCTATGGTGGGGTTGATTGTTTCCACACTAACTCCCAAAGACTGCAGTTCCTTTACCAACACTTTAAAAGATTCTGGGACTAAAGCTTGGGGGATATCCTCACCTTGAATGATAGCCTGATAAGCTTTAGTCCGGCCCACCACATCATCAGATTTAATAGTCAACATCTCCTGTAAAATATGGGCGGCGCCATAAGCCTCCAGGGCCCAAACCTCCATCTCTCCCAATCTCTGTCCTCCCATTTGGGCTTTCCCGCCTAATGGTTGCTGAGTAACCATAGAATATGGTCCTGTAGAACGGGCATGCTGTTTATCCTCCACCATATGGTGCAGCTTTAGAAGATAAGCTTTCCCCACTACAATATCTTGATCAAAGTACTCTCCAGATCTTCCATCAATCAGTTTCATCTTACCATTTTCTGGAAGTCCAGCTTTCTTAAGCTGCTCGACAATGATATTCTCGGGGATCTTTTCAAATACCGGCGCAGCTACCTTAATGCCTAACTTCTCAGCGGCCAACCCCAAATGAGCCTCAAGTAACTGTCCTAAATTCATACGGGAAAGGATGGTCACGGGGGAGATAACAATATCTACCGGCGTTCCATCTTCCAGATGGGGCATATCCACCTCCGACACAATCTTAGAAATTACTCCTTTATTCCCATGCCGTCCAGCTAATTTATCCCCCACGGAGATCTTTCTCAACTGAGCCACCTTAACCTTGATTCTCTTGATTGTCCCAGCATCCAACTCATCTCCCTCCTCACGGGAAAGAATTTGAATGCCAATAACTGTACCCCGTTCGCCGTGTGGCATCCGCAGGGAAGTGTCACGGACCTCTTTGGCTTTTTCGCCAAAAATAGCTCTAAGCAATCTTTCCTCAGCGCTGAGCTCAGTCTCTCCCTTAGGCTGGACTTTACCGACTAAAATATCATTCGGCCCGACTTTAGCTCCAATACGGACAATACCGCCTTCGTCTAAATTAGCCAGATTTTCTTCAGCTACATTAGGGATATCCCGGGTTAACTCATCTGGTCCCAGTTTAGTTTCGACAACATCAGTAACATACTCTTCAATATAGACTGAAGAGAGCACATCCTCCCGCACCAACCGATTAGAAATAACAATGGCATCTTCATAACCTAAACCTTCATAGTTCATATAGGCAATTAGTAAGTTTTGGCCTAAGGCTAACTCACCATTATCAGTAGCAGTGCCATCAATTAACAGATCTCCTACTTTAATCTTTTGCCCCAAAGCTACTACCGGTCGTTGGCTATAGCTAGTATTGTCGGAAGTATTAACAAATTTTTTAATTTCCCAGCTTTTCTTTCCCTCTTTGCCCTCGACAGTCACGACTGTGGCATCCACCGCAGTCACTACCCCGTCAAAGGGAGCCCGCACTACACGTCCCATATTCTCCGCCACCACTTTTTCCATCCCTGTGCCGACAATCGGCGCCGCAGGAAGGAGCAACGGCACAGCCTGATTCTGCATGGTACTGCCCATTAAAGCCCGGTTGGCATCATCATGAGCTAAGAAAGGAATTAAGGACGCCGAAATTCCGGTAATCTGTTGAGGTGAAACATCAATAAAGTTAATTACCTTAGAATCAACCTCAAAGAAACTCCCATTGTAACGCACCGGGACTCTGGTTTGAGTGATAAAACCCTTTTGGTCAACTTCAACTGTCGCTTCAGTAATGTAATAATCCTCTTCATCATCAGCGGACATATAGACAACCTCATCGGTAATCTTGGGCTTACCCCCAACTAAGACTACTTTATAATAGGGAGTCTCTAAAAACCCATACTCGTTAATCCACGAATAGAGAGCCAAATAAGTCACTAAACCAATATTGGGTCCTTCCGGAGATCTAATAGGATCAATCCGGCCGTATTGAGAGTGATTAATATCCCGGATCGAAAAAGAGGCTCTTTCCCTGGTAATACCACCCTGCCCGGTAACAGTAATCCTTCTTAAATGGTCGGTTTCGGAAAGCGGGTTGGTTTGATCCAAAATTTGGGAAAGTTGCGAAGACCGGAAAAACTCATTTACCGCGGCGATAATCGGCCGGGCATTGACCAGTCCTCCGGGGTTAATCTCTTCTTCGGAGGAAAGCAGGCTCATCCTTTCTTTAATGACTCTCTCCAGCCTCAACATCCCCACCCAAAAAGCGTTTTGGGCTACCAACTCTCCCACCCGCCTGACACGTCTGTTGGCTAAATGATCAATATCGTCCACCTTCCCTTTGCCATTTTGCAAGCCAATCAGATAGGTAATAGTGGCTACGATATCTTCATTTTTCAAAATCCAATTCTCGGAGCTGTTAGCAATATCAACTTTTAATTTTTTATTGATCTTAAATCTACCGACGCGGGTTAAATCATAACGGCGGGCATTGAAAAACATGTTGTTTAACATATTCTTAGCGTTTTCCAAAACTACTGGATCACCGGGTCTCATCTTACGGTAGATTTCCAGAAGCGCTTCTTCTTGATTTTTAGTGGTGTCCTTAGCTAAAGTTGCTTCAAGATAATGGTGATCTTCATGGTTATCCACTCCCGTAAAAAGTCCGTTAAGTGTCTGTTCGTCTTCATAACCAATAGCCCGCAAAAAAGTGGTGGCTGCAAATTTCCGTCGCCGGTCAATTTTGACAGTAATCACATCGGTCCGGGAAACAGAAAATTCCAACCATGATCCATGGGCTGGACGAAGTTCAGCCGAATAAACTACCCTCCCGGTGATGGGATCTTGGGAAGAAGAGAAAAACACACCCGGAGAACGGACAATCTGATTGACTACGACCCTCTCGATACCATTGATAATAAACGTCCCCTTTTCAGTCATTTGAGGGATGTCTCCTAAAAAAACTTCTTGCTTATATTGTTGGTTAGTCTGGAGGTGGGTTAAAGTAATCTCCACCCGAAGAGGAGCTTCATAAGACACGCCTTTTAAAATTGCCTGTTCAAAAGTGTAGCGGGGTTTACCCAAGGAATAATCGCCGAATTCTAATTTCCAGTTTTTACCCGTAAAATCAACCACGGGGTTGACAGAAGACAAAATCTCCCCGATACCCTCTTTAATAAACCGTTCATAAGACTCCTTTTGCAGGTATGTCAGGTCAAATTTTTGGTCAATATTTTTTCTATTTCCCCAGTAAACCCGGGTTCCGGCTGTGTTAGTATTTTTATCAGGCATTAGTAGATGGTTCCCCCAAAGCCCCTAAATCTATGGACACAACAAAATAAAGCATACAACCCTGTATGCCAATATTTAGGTTATTAAGCTGTGGATAATTTAACCACAACAAAAACAGCCTGTCAAGAGGCACCCTTCAAAAACTCTCTCCTCAGTTTTTGGCTGCATTAATTATACCACAAAACAATCAGTCCTTAATTGTAAATATTTTAAAGCTGACAGTTTAGTTAACGTTGGAGGGGATGGGATAAAATCTCATCTGTAGAAGCTTCAGACCCTGATTATCATAGCTCCAGAAATAATCCTGCAGGGTTGGATCAAAGAGTGGATATCTTTCAATAGTCCCATCTCCATCCAGATCAACATAGACATAAAGCAACAGCTTAGAAACATCACTAAAGGATTGTTTGCCGGAAGTTCTGACTGAGACCAACTGAGAGGTAGAACACCACTCCTCTGCTACACCTGTAGTGGGATCAATATAAGTAGCGCAGGGTGTCATGGTGGATTTGCCACCCGGTTTACCTAAAGCTCTTACCCAGACTGAATAGGTGGTTATCCCATCATTATCCGGATCAGGACTTGGCAGTTGGAAAGATGCCGGTCCATCAGTGCAATTACCATCCAGGACTGCAAAATCTCCCATGGATAACTTAATCTTACAGCTTCCTGTTAGGGGGACAAAGATCCGATGGCCGCTGCTTTCAGTCAAGGAAGCTGTTTTTCCTTTGGGTGCCCCAATAATATTTAAATTATAATGAGTCCCTGATGGGGCTCCACTTCCTGTAGTTTTTATTTGAGCCTGGGGTTCCTCCTTTGGATAAAGCTGGGCCACTTCAGTTTTTTGGAAGGGAGCAAATTGAGTGACTAAAATAAAAGATAATACTCCCATAGCAGCCAAAGCCAAAAGCAGCAAGGGGGAAACTATTCCTGCTTGAGCAGTTTTATTCATTAATATTAAATTAAAATATTTTTAACTACCTGTCAAGGCACTAAATTAGGGTAGCTGTATAAAAAACTTTAGTAGTGGTTTTTCACTCCACAACTACTGTTCCTTTGAATTTTTGAGGATTTAAATCATCATAATAAGAAAAGGTGCCTGTTTTTTCAAATTTAAAACTGAATGAATCGTTAGCAAGCAGAGGTTCATCACTATCAAGACCTTCTAAATCAGAAATTACTTGGTGGGAATTTTTGTCTTCATTTATCCAAGTTACTTCTGTTCCTATTTTGACCTTAATTATTTGGGGGACAAAACCCTCTTTGGTAATTTTGACATTAGTTTCAACAACAGTTTGTTCGCTCTTACTAGTTTGAGGTGTGTATTTTTTAACCCATTCTTCTATCTTTCCGCTACTCTTAAAATAGTAAAAATAAATCAGCAAAATGCTTATTGCAGCGATAAGCACAAGTAGAATTATGGCTGAAAATCCTTGGTTTTTTAATTTTCTTCTCATCTTAATCACTTATTTGTAATAATTAATGTCGGTCTATATGTTGATGTTGAAGCTTCTTTTGAATAAAAACCAAAACCATCACTTGAGGTTGAATCAACCAGGAGGGAGAGATATCCTCCAAGCTTTGTCAAAACTGCAGAAGTTACATCAATCTCAATCCAGGTGCTACTTTTTCCTCCATTTAACTGGGTGATTGTAGTTGAAGCTTGCGGCCTGTTATTGTAGGTTAAGCTGGATTCACTCCAAATTGTATCTTCAACAAGTCTGACATATTGTATGCCGCTGGAAGAATTCCTGACTCTTAGTTTTAATTTAGCAGAAACAATCTCTTTTCCTGCAAAAGGAGTTAAATTAAATTTAAGATAACTTATCTCTACCGGGCTGTTATCTACCTCTAAAGCAGTTGAACTGCCATAGTTTTTATCAGGATAGTTTTTCTCAACTTCGGCATCAGCTGTAGGTAACAGAGAAGAGGTATTTCCTGTAATCCCGCCAGCTAAAGTTACTACAATTTGAGGTTTGTTCATTGCTTCCCGAGACGAGAAATCAATTCCATCTGTAGCTGACTGTTCAACTGCTAAGGAAAAGGTTTGTCCTGCTTTATCAGATAGAAATGGAGTTAAATCAACCTCTTTCCAGGTACTGGAACTGTTACCGGCAAATGAAGCTATTGTCGTCCCGGTTGTTGGCTTATTGTTGTAAGTTAAGCTGGATTCACTCCAACTGGTATTTGTAACTGACTTAATATTTTGGGTTCCTGTGGAGAAATTTGTTAAATATATACGAAGTTTTGCCGAAGTAACAGTTTTACCTGCTAAAGATCCAAAATCAAAGTTGAGATAGCTTATTTCAATAGGACTTCCATCAACCCCCAAGGCACTGCTACTGCCATTGTTTTTATCAGGATAGGAGGCCTCGACGAAACTGTCGGCTACAGGATTAAAGGTTACTGCATCTGAAGGAGATGAGGTTGGCGTGGGAGTAGAGATAGGAATGGGTGTAGTAGTAGGTTTGGGAGTAGGAGTGGGGGTAGGAGTAGCAGTGGGTTGGGAAGTAGGAGTAGGTGTAGAAATAATAGGAGTAGGAGAAGGGGTGTTTATTGCAGCGGGTGTAGAATTTAATCCAACTGCCCCCCGGTAAGTAATGCCATCTGCCTCAGGCCAACCCAGACCTGTGGTGTCAACTTCGGTAGTAAAAAATGCAGGGTTTGTTGGTTGATAAATGCTCCATACTGTCGCAGGGTCATAGTTATTAGAATCAATAGCAGAAAGAGAAAATCCCGGGTCGGTTTGAATACCTGATTTTAACCAGGTAGTTCCGATTGTTGAAGTGTAGCTGGAAAGAGAAGTGAAACTGCTGCCATTTCCGAAATTTAAAAGTAAAGATTGACCGGAAGGGTTAGACTGCCAGAAAGCTTCACCGTCATAGTGAGCGCCAGAGCTTTCCTGATGGTTAGAAAGTGCGCTCACATTATTGATGGCATACCAGAGATTGTTGTAGACATAAAGGTCTGTGGAGGCGGTCATGTTTCTCGGTCCTAAGGAATCAGAACTGCTGGTCGCCCTTCGTCCCACAATTGTGTTGTTGTAAAAACGTAGTTTGTAGGTATCACAGCCGCTGCCGTGTGAGGCAAAAGGAGAATAGGGTGACCAGAGAGGATATTGAGAAATTCGGGAGTTGCCTTCCCTGCCTTGGCGCTGTGGCATTGAGGTATCCATAACATTATGGTGCATATTGATAACCCCCACTCCGGTACAGCTGCTGCTGCGGTTGACGCCAAAACCGTTATGGACATGGCGCATTATGTTATGAGCAATCTCCACATTTTGCACCGTAGGATTAATTTCAAACGCATCATCGTGGCTTAAAGCGATTACGTTGTTGATAAACTGTGTGTTTGCCGTCCCATCCTTAAAGTGAAGACCATCAAAGAGGCGGTACATATAATTGTCGTGTATGTAGAAATTCGAAGGAGTGCCGTCTATGGCTACTGATTGGAACTCAGGATAAGCGGGAGAGCTATCATAAGCGATATTTTTAGTGTCGGTCCAGCGCAACCAGTCAGGTACTCCGTTCGTAAATTCGCTGGAAGCTACCTCAATATCAGAAGTTCCCGAGGTAGGTTCGGTGTTGATGCCGTATGAACCAAATTTAAATTTATCTTGGTCAAAAAGAATGTGATTCGTGCTGTTTTGAAGATCAAAGAGTTTAACGGCGTGAACAAAATCAATATTTTTAAATGCCAGATAACTGGCACCGCTAAGAGTATAAAGGGTGCTGGTATTAAAGATCGAAATGCGGTTGTTGTTGGGATTAGTATCAGCGGGAATTTGCGGCAGGGTGCTTCCATCCTGGGCAATTTGATTATAAGAATTGGGAGTTAAACGAATGTATATATGACCATCGCCTCTTAGCTGGACACCCGGCCCGATGTAGACAGGATTAAATTTACTGACAGTATAGTTCTGGGAGTTTAAAGAATCAGGATTTTCGCTGGTAGAATGGCCGTAATGAACAAGTTGGGTGTTGGAATCAAGAAGCCAGCCGCCCAACGTGGCATTACTGGAAAGATCAGAACCGCTGAAATTGCTGCTTACGCTCCTGTAAAGGCCGGTTGAGGAATCAACCAGTTCCCAGGCATTATTGGGAGCATTGCTAAAATCAGGTACGCCTCCGTCAATGATTGCCCTTTCTCCGGGGTAGGATTGTAAGATAATCCAACTGGTGGATGCACCTTTCAAACTGATGGTAGTACCGCCTTCATTATAGTAAGTACCACCTCTAAGATAAAGGGTATCACCGGGTTGAAGTTTAGACAAAGAATACTTTACAGTACGCCAGGGTTGATCAATGGTTCCGGTATTTGAGTCAGAACCAATGGTAGCAACATAATAAGTATTTCCAGCAGCAAAGGAAAAACGTTTGGGATAAAGAGAAGAAAAGAGTTTATCTTTAAAGGGAGAAAAGGTGGTTATTGATAGAAAGGAAATTAAGCTAAGGAAGAAGATTAAAATAGCAACCTTTCTCTTTTTATTTTGCTGGGAGGAGAGTTTACTGAGGATAGAATTTAGTTTTGTTTCAGACGGATTCATCTTCTTTGACACTACTTTTATTAACTCACAAAGAGGGATTGGTGTCAATCAAGTGATCATCTATCCTGGATCCTGGTATAACTTACAACCCCTAATGGTAGCGGACCACATTCTCATTATGTTCTTCCAAAGTTTTAGCATAATAAGACCGGCCTTGAGGATCATGATAGTAATATAAGTAAGGGGTAGCCGTGTTAGCCTCAGCCACGGCTTGAATAGAAGAAAACCCGGGATTGGCAATAGGAGCAGGCGGGAAGCCCGGATAAAGATAGGTATTAAAGGCAGACTCTATTTTTAAATCATCTCTAGTTAAATATCTTTTCCACCATCCCCCGGCAGGCGGGCTTTTGGCTCCCTGGGGGACTAAAGCATATTGCACTGTGGCATCAGCATTCAAGGGCATGCCGATATTAAACCTTTTGAGTAAAATACTGGCTACCATCTTTCTATCCTCCTCTGAACGAGCCTCTCTTTCCACAATTGAAGCCAAAATTACTCCCTCATCTACACTTAGACCTAATTTTTTAATTTTGGCTTGGAGCTTCTCATCATATTTTTGGTTAAAATTATCTTTCATCACATCAGCCACATCAGAAGCTGAAGCCTTGGGACTAAAATAATAAGTGTCCGGGAACATATAGCCCTCTTTCGCTACCGCCAAAAAATCCGACTTTTCAATTTTTAATTTGGAATTTAGTTCTTGGGCCATCTCTTCTACTCTCCATCCTTCCACTAAAGTGGTCCGTTTGTCAGATACTCCCAGCATTAATTTTTTTAAAGTCTCTGAAGCGTTTAAGGATGGAGAGAGCTCAACCTCGCCGGCTTGAATTTGCCCTTGGCTTTTCCTGCTTCTGGCTAAAATAGCAAAAACGTTAGCTGATTTAATCAAACCCTCCTTTTCTAACCTTTGGGCTACTCCTAAAGTAGATTCTCCACTCTCGACGACAAAAGTTTGTAAGGTGGTTTTTTGAGCATCCACCGGGGAAAGCAAGTAATCTATATAAAATTTCAACCCCGCCAAGATAACCACTAAAAACAAAATTAAAAGAAGCCACCTTTGTCGATGTTTTATTTGATAACTTGGATTAAGGTTGTTCATCTAAAAACCTCTGTAAAATAATGGTTGCCGCCCAGGCGTCATCCAGTCGCCGTGATTTTCGGCTTACTCCTATCCGAAGCAGAAATTTTTTCGCTTCTTGGGTAGAGAGGGTTTCATCAGCTTCGATTACCTTCAACCCAACTTTCTTTAGTTTTTTGACCACCGCTTCAACTCTTTTCCCTGACTCCCCTTCAGGTTTACCGATGACTACTATATCAATTTCTTCCCTCTTGATAAAAGAGATTAGCTTGTCTAAGCCATCCTGCAAACTGTTAACACTCAGTACAGCCAAAGGAGAAGCGATTTTCCCTTCGGAAATAGCCAACCCAACCCTTTTTAAGCCCCAATCAACGCCTAAGTATTTCATACTCTATAAGTTTTAAGTAGTGTACCATAAACTATTTTGGAGAGACGGAGATGGCGATATTTTTTTCCACAAAGGGCAGTCTGCCCAGCGGAGCAGGCAAGCTCGGGCTAAGCTTGATTTCCGAACCAATAGCACTTTCCAGCTCTTTAATTTGAGCTGCTACTTCCTCAACAGTTTTTCCTTTTATCTTAGCTTTTAACTCCTCCAGATTATATTTTGGCATAAGCTTTGCTTTAAACTTAGCCTTAAAAACAAGCCCTCCATCTTTATCTACCTTAAAAACGTCAGCTTGAGTTTCCATATCTGCCGGGCTTAAACCAAAACCTTCCGGAATATTGGTTTGGACTAACTTAGAAACCACAGTCTTAAGATCAGTATCTGAGTAAGCAATCCCCTTAAAATGAACTGTGGCATTTAGAGAAAACTCACTAGATTGATCCCCAATTTGTTTATTAAACTTATATTTGCCTTCGACCACACTTAAAGCCTCAGCGATAACCTTCTGATCCCCTGATTGTTTAGTCTTAAGCTCCTCCTGAGCTTTTTGGCGAAGGTCATCCAACACTTTGGCCTGAAGTTTCTTCTGGTCATCGGAGGTAACAACAGTTACTTCTTTGGAGGTTCCTCCGGACAACGCCTCCTCTATCCGGGCAACAACCTGAGACTTTTGATATCCCGTCACTAAAAGATCTGTTCCTCCCGGCAAATTTCCTTCCGGGCCAATGGCTTTAGCGGTAACGCCCACTGCCTCTGATTTTCCCGGTTTAATAACAGTGGTAAAGTCTGCTCCAACAGAAGATGATTGAGAAGCAATTTGCACTGAAGAATCTACAGCAAACTTTAAGCCCTCGAAAGAGGTTAAAACTGTCCCTTGGGAAAGTGAAATTTTGGAAGCTGTTAAATTGTAAATTATAGCCTTGCCGCGAGCCGGATCGCCGATCTGTTTTTTACCCGTAGCTACAGCCTTACCAGTTCCGCTTAAGGTAGTTTCAATAATCACACCGGGAATAATCCTTTTTTCTTCATTAACCTCTGTGGCTTTAGGATCAGCCACAATCTCAGCGCTGTTTTCTAATACTTTTGGCTCTACAAAAATGGCCACCTCAGCGCGAGAGAAGAAAAGGTAAGCTCCGGCCAAAAGCAGCAAAACAACCGGCGGGATTAACAGCTTGGTTGTTAGTAATCTTCCGGATATTGCCGATACTCCTTCTTTGGGTTTTAGGGCAGTCATCAAAGAGGTGGCTTTCCCTAAAGCGGCCGGTAAAGAAAAGCTGGACTGAGTACCAAAAGACTTGGATGAATCAGGAGCAGAATGATGAGACCGTCCAGTTAAAGGCCGGGAATATTCAAAGTCTTCAGAATCAGCTAACAATTCTTCCTCTTCTGGTCCCGATTCATAGGCGCTTTCGGGCAAATCCGGAGAAACTAATTGGGAGGTAAACCCCGCTTTTTGATCACTCATCTCTTCACTTTCTAAAGGCTTTTGGGACTTACTTTCATCTCCTTTGATTTTTCCCAAATGCTCCTTAATATCCCCTTCCACAAACCCCAATTCTTCCTCCGGCGGTTTTAAACTATGGCTGCGGGAAGGTAAGGGGGAAGGAGAAGCTGATAAAACAAAGTGATGTTTAAAGTTGATATGAGGATTCATCTCGCAAGCAGCTGACAACACTACTGAGGAAAGAGCAATATCTTCATTTAAAAGATCTATTTTGGGAAAGTGTAAGAAGGAAAGCCTTTGCATCCAGGGGAAAGACATCAGATCATCTTTAACTTTGGCCAAATCTTCTTCTTTGTTAGTGGGATAGAGAAGGATTTTTGAAGGCAAAACCTCTACTTCCGTAAACTGGCTAAGGATTTTTTCAATGTCTTCAAACAAAGACCCCGAGCGTTTGGCGGCTCGACTTTCCAGCATCTTCCCGCCTTTGGTCAAAGTAACTTCTAAAAAATCACCAATCCCGATAAGGATAGCTGTTTGAGGAGCTCCTTCTTGCCTTTGTAAGAAGAAAGAGAGGGCGTTGGTAGTAGTCACATAAGCCAAAGGCTGAAGGCCAAATTTCTTAAGCATCTTCCTCAGAAGTTTTAAATAAGGTTCTTTCAGATCGTCATCTAAGCTCCAGGTTTCGGGAACTCCGAAAAGCACCTTTTGTGGCTCAATTTCCAAAGCTCCCAATGACTTATCTAAAACCTGGTAGCCTTTTTCCAACAAATCATCTGTTCCCTCATAGGTTAAAGTGGCCTGGCTAAGAATCTCGATTTCCTGTCCGTAGATAGCCCAAACAGCAGCTGTAACTTCCGACAAACCAATATTGAGGACAAAGAAATACTCCGCTGGGTCGGATTTCTTGCCAAAAGGTAGTTGGGCAGCGATATTTTCAAAAAAGTTCATGGGCAATATTGCCGTTAAAATTCACTCCTCGGCCCTAGTTACTAAAAGCCACACTAACACCGTCAACATACTACTAAACTAAGTTTACCATTAAACTCAATATTCTTAAACCCCAAGAAGATAAAAGTTACTTTAAAATAGTTCTCCTGTAGTATTTGAATACAGAAATATTGGGGTTTAAGTAAGGATTGTAAACCAAACACTAAGTTAAATACTGAGCTACAGTGCCGATAAGTTGTTGCGGAGTAGTTTTAATCTTTAAAAAATAGGCTGCTGCTCCCTCCTGCATAGCTTCCCGTTCTTTAAGAGGGTCTTCCAGATTAGTTACCAAAACACAAGGAATCCCAGACAACTTCCCGTCCGCTTTAAGGGATTTTAAAACACTGATCCCATCCATTTTAGGCAACATAATATCCAAAATAACCAGGTTGGGAAGCTCCTCTTTTACTTTAGCCAAAGCTTCTTCGCCGTCAGTGGCAGTTACCACCTCATAACCGGTTTTACGAGCTTGTATCTCATACAAGTCTCTTATAAAAAAATCATCCTCCACGATGAGAATCTTTTTCTTATTAGATGATGAATTATCCATTAATTAGAGGATATACAAACTTACCTGTAGTGTCAAGGTCTAATCTTAAGGTCTTAAGGCTATTTATCCTTCTTTTTCAGATATTCTTGCAATAAAATCGTTTCTAAGATGGCTCCATAAAGATAAGCGCAAGTTAATAAAAATTGGCTATCGTGAAGGGTAAAGATATTCTCATACTGACTATAAGCACAAAAACCTCCATATACTTTGAGCCTGCCAATCATCGGGCAACAAGTTAAGGATTTATAACCTGTTTGCTGGGCTACTTGAGTAACGCTTTTGAAGCGGGGATCAACAATTGAAGCATTGATAATTACCGGTTGGCTGGTGGACACTGCCCTGCCGATGGCAGCATCGCCCACTTTTACCAACACCTTGGTACTAAACTTTTCCATATACCAATCAGGCAAGTATCCAGTAAAACGGACTATCATTAGTTGCCTTTCCTCATCCAGACGGAAAATGCTGTGATAAGTCCAACCGAGGCTTTCCCTGAGGCGATTAAGCAGCTTGGGAAAAATCACCTCCACCGGATACTTTTGAGCAAAAACCTCGCTAAAGATAAAAGAGAGGTAACCTAGCTCTTCTTGACTCTTCACCAAAGCAGACAGAGCTCTTCGGTTTTTCTTCCATAGGAGAAATACCCGGACTAACTCTATTATCAGCCATACTAAACCCAAGGTCAAAAATATTACCATTCTTGGTCTACTCCTGCTACTTGCTCGCCGTCTGTCAAAGACTGTCTAAATTCAAATTTTTTCAGCAATAAAACGACCACACCTGACACTGCCTTAAGAAAATCTAAGTCCTGTTTAGAAAAATCATTAGTCGCAAAAACCATTAAAACTCCCCAGTTTTGGGAGGAATATCTTAGAGGGAACAGCGCTGCCAAAGGATAAACAGAGGACGAGGAGTCGCCAACTACTGAAAAATTGTTCTCTATCTTATTTAAATAACAATCTTCAGCTTTGGTTAAAGTAGAGTCTTCCTTAATCTCTGGCTTTGACTCCAAAGACTGATTATAATGATATCTCAACACCCCCTTTATACCTTTTCCTGTATCTTTTAATAAGACTACGGTAAAATCCTGATATAAATCTTGCGGGGAAAAATAAATTGCCAATTGTTGCAAATCCTCTGATAAAGAGGAGGCCTTGGAAGAAGTGAGAAATGATAAAGCCTTAAGAATTTCTAAATTTTTATTAAGGCGGTGTATTAAAGAGACATTTTTTTTATAAAAAGATCTCTTTTGGAAAAGTATTATCTCCAAGGTAATGATAGAAACTGCTAAAAATGCCCCTATTAGATACATCATAAGAAGTTATTCGTTTTGGCTATGGGTATGGTAAAGATAAATGTGGAACCCACTCCTTCTACGCTCTCTACCCTGATACTCCCACCATGAAGTTCAACAATTTTCTTTCCTAAATAAAGGCCTAGTCCTGTACCTACCTTATTATAGACTAGAATATTACCGGAGCGGAAAAATTTAGTGAACAGTTTGGGTAAATCTTCTTTGGAGATACCGCTGCCAGTATCGGTAACGGAAACAGCTATAAAATCTCCCTCTTCTTTAGCTTTAATCTCGACCTTCCCTTTATCGGTGTATTTTACGGCATTGTCAATTAAGTTTAAAATGACTGCTTTGATCTTTTCCACATCTATATCCACCAAAGACAGCAGATAATTCTCCTTTTTAAATACAATCTCCACACCCTTAGCTGAAGCTACGGGAGCAAAATTATCCACCACCCCCTCAATGATTACTTCTATCTGACTGGGCTGCTTGAATAAATTAACCTCCTTCCCCACTTCTAAAATAGAAATCTGTAACAACTGTTCCGTCAACCTTTCCAGTTCAGTATTATTATTTTTAATCTTTTTAACATAATCTGACTGCTCTTGGCCCAGCTTGCCAGTATCACCTCTTAAAAGTAAATCAATATAACCATAAATGGCTGCGACTGGTGTCCTTAGGTTATGAGAGGCAATAGAGATAAAATCCCCTTTGGCTTTCTCAATATTCAAAACATTACTTAACAACCCTTCAATTTTTTCATATCTTCTTTGAGTCACCAATAACCTGAAGACTAAAATAGAGAGGATGGGCAGACGCAGATAAGTCAAAGACGGAGCCTGATACAGATGCAGTAAGCTAGTATAGGTAGCAACAGCTAAAAGAAAGCTCACCAGGCCCACTTTTAAACCATACCCTACTGTAGCTGAGGAGACATGAATTAAATAAATTAAATAGAAATCATTTATCACCCACCCAGTAAAATAGGCTACAGAAGAAATAGTGCTGATGGAAGTAAATATATAAACATAAGGTGTAATTTTTTTTATGAGCTGATTACTCTTAGCAAGGTAAATTAAGGTCTGGCTTATAACTTCGTTAAGGGTAATAACCAACGCCAAAGGTAAGAAATAAGGACTCCGACTTAAATATAAGGCGCTAATCATCCCTGCTTCTACCACTATCCTGACAGCATGCACCACCTTTTTGTTGTCAGCTTTAATCTGTTCTTCTATTTCCCGGTCTTCCTGCTGGGGAGCTTTCTCTTCTGCCGTCTTTTGGGGAGGGTCAACAGACTTGGGGACTTTAGTAGCCTTAAGCGCAGCTGGAGAACTGGTTAGAAGATTATTTTCTTTTGTATCCATAGTTTTAAGAGAATTTAATTTTTAACAACGACAAATTCCCCATATTAAATGGAGAGGCTTGTCTAAAGTAAAACACCTTAACTTTTTAAGCTGTTGCCTTCTTTAAGGTATCCTGTGCTCCCTGAGCACTCAAGATCAACCCCCGCAGATAACCGGTCAACACTCCTAGGACAATACCCACAACTGCTGGAATCCAGGCTGCGGTGATAGTTGCCATATCCGGCTTGGCTCCAGCTCCAAAGAAAACTGCCGCTCCCAAAAAGTATCCTGGAGCCATATCAAACCAGGGGACAAGCTCCAAAAAGACAATGACAAAAGCTGCTACAGCTACAATTATCGGAACAGCTAAGGTACCTAAACTAGAGGATAGGGCAGTGGCCAAAAGAACTATAACTGCCCCCAAAATAATACCCAGGGAGACACTAATGGCTTCCCTGACAGCACTTTTAGAACTAACACCTGAGAGAAAGTATCCACCCCAGGTAATAAAGGCTATCCAACCTATTAGGTTAAATTGAGCAGCAGCCCACATATAAACAAAGGCTATAACTGCCACCAGTAAAGGAATGGGGAAAAATTTACTAACTTGCATTTACCTCACCCCCTTTCCCTCTATACTCTAAGTAAAAGCTTAAAAGAAGATGTTGTCAAGTATAACAGGGATCGTCTAAACGTCTTTGAGGTATTTGGTAAATTCCCGTTTCATCTGCGGCTCATATGACCATCGTTGGGAGTAGTCCACTGGAGCCAAATTGGAACACCAAATTGCCAAAAAACAAGGCCTCACTATTCATTATGTTATTGAACTAATCCGAAATCTCGAAAAAAGAGAGATAAGCACTATTTAGTAAAACACTAAGATGGTTGTGTAAAATAGATTCCCTCAAAAATTGCCCTTCTTAAAACCCAGCTCTCTAGGAAAGAATAAGAAACCAAACGCGCAGAGTCCAGTCTCTGCCGAGCTTGAGAAGAAAGTAAGTAGTCCAATCGCCAACTAGTAGACTTAAAATATAAAAAAGCTTCTTGAAAAGATAAAAATTGCGGAACTTCTTGCAGCATTTCCCCCAACCTCATCTCGGCTCGAATAAGAGACTTCATTATATGAGCTGTCTTCATTAATTTTACTAACTCCTTTTCAGCTCCTTGCCACTTCTCCTTATCTTTTTCAGGAAGACTTCCCCGGCTTACCGCAAGTCTTAGATTAAGAGAGATATGTTTTGGACTTTTCACTGGGTCTACTTGCCCTATCCGATAAACACATTGTTCAGCAATATCTCGGCTTCGATTGTTAAGTTCGTACGAAGCTGCTTTTAAATGGCCAGTATGACAATGGTCGGTGATAAAAACTACTTCATTCATAACTATTATGAAGTTTTTACTACTACCCATAGTAAAAGTCAAGCAGACAAATGTAAGAACGAAAAATGATATATAATTGGTTCATATGACATCAAGGGAACTCCGACAAAAATATTTAGATTTCTTTATTAAAAAGGGGCACAAAGTTATCCCCTCTGCTCCCCTAGTACCAGAAAACGATCCCACTACTCTTTTTACTTCCTCAGGGATGCAACCAATGGTTCCTTATCTTTTAGGGCAGAAACACCCTGAAGGAACCAGATTAGTTAATTCTCAACCATGTTTTAGAGCCCAAGATATTGAAGATGTTGGAAATAACCGCCATACCACCCTCTTTGAAATGCTGGGGAACTGGTCTTTAGGAGATTACTTTAAAAAGGAACAGCTCCCTTGGATTTTTGAATTTCTGATAAAGGAGGTTAGTATTGATCCAAATAAACTTTATGTATCTGTTTTTGCTGGAGATGAAAAATATCATCTTCCCAAAGATACCGAATCTGTCCAAATCTGGAAGGAGTTATTTTCTCAACAAAATGTTGGAGCTAAAGAAGTAGCCTTAGATTCTTTAGAGTATGCTGCAGAGGTAGGGATGCAGGGAGGGAGAATTTTTTATTATGACCAAAAGAAAAACTGGTGGAGTAGAACTGGAAGTATTGAGGCCATGCCTACTGGAGAACCAGGAGGTCCCAACTCAGAGATGTTTTATGAATTTGAAGAAATAAAGCATGATCCTAAATATGGAAAATATTGCCATCCCAACTGTGACTGTGGACATTTTCTAGAAATAGGAAATTCTGTTTTTATGGAGTACAAAAAAATAGCTGATGGCTCTTTAAAAAAGTTACCCAATAAAAATGTTGATTTTGGAGGCGGATTAGAAAGACTTGTTGCTGTCTCAAATAAAGATGCTGATGTATTTAAAATTGATCTTTTCTGGTCAATTATAGAAGAAATTGAAAAAGTAACAAACAAAAAATATACCGATAATAGATCTTCTATGCAAATTATTACTGACCATTTAAAAGGTGCTACATTTCTCATTATTAATGGGGTTTTTCCCTCTAATAAACTACAAGGATATATCTTAAGAAGATTACTTAGAAGATCAGCCATTAAATTTTATCAACTAACTGGAGATCTGAAGTTTGTAGAAGAAATTACCACCATATGTGACAGAATTCTAGAAATGTATGATTGGTTATTTTCTATTAATAAAAACAGTTTGCAGACTAAAGAACAGTTACACCAAACGATCGTTGAAGAAATGAAAAAATTCGGTTCGTCTTTGGTCAAAGGTTTTAAAGAGATTGAAAAACTAAGCGAAGTTAACGGCAAAAATGCTTTTGATTTATATCAAACATATGGATTTCCAATAGAAGTCACTGAAGAACTTCTGGCTGAAAAAGGGCAAAAAATTGATCAAGAAGAATTTCAGGTTGAGTTTGAAAAGCATAAGGAGTTGTCCAGGACTGCTTCGACGGGAATGTTTAAGGGAGGTTTGGTGGATCAATCCGAAGTAGCTATTAAATACCACACTGCTACTCACCTGCTTCACGCTGCTTTAAGACAGATTTTAGGAGAACATGTTACTCAAAAGGGCAGTAATATAACTTCGGAAAGATTAAGGTTTGATTTTTCTCATCCGGAAAAATTAACTGAGGAACAGAGTAAACAAGTGGAAAATTTGGTTAATCAAAAAATTCAGGAAAACTTAACAGTTACCTCTGAGGTGATGGATAAAAAAGAGGCTTTAAAATTAGGCGCTTTAGGGTTGTTTGGAGCCAAATATGGGGATAAAGTGACTGTTTACACCATCGGTGGAAACAGTCATCCTGAGCGAGCGGAGCGAGTCGAAGGATTTCCATTTTCAATAGAGATCTGTGGTGGACCCCATGTTAAAAACACCTCACAGTTAGGACACCTTAATATTACCAAAGAAGAATCAGCTGGATCAGGAGTAAGAAGAATTTATGCTACTTTGATTTAAATTCTTTGTGGTCTCTATTAAAAAGCTTTTTAACCTGCTCACTTCCTTCAATCCCCATTTTAACAGCTTTCACCCCTGCCTCAACTGCAGAAGTTAGATTAGCTGCTGCCTCTACTGGTTTTTGAATGTTTTCAGTAATACTGCCGGTACTGTCTAAAATTTTATTTAACTTCTGCAAAGAAACTCTTAAGTCTTTTAAAACATAGAAAAACTGAGTACCTAAAAAGGCCAGCAAAATGGCAATTAAAGAAATTAGAAAAACTAAAGATAACTGCAAAATATCCATATTTCTACTATTATCTCTTAAGATAAACCACTTTTTCAAGTGCTGTTTTTTGCCCAAATTTGGAAGTAGCCACAATAGTTAATTTATTTACTTGAGAGGATAAAGTAATCTCCTTTTGAAACTCTCCACTGCTGTCTACTGGGATCTCCTGACTGTTGACCATCACCACCACCTCCGGATCAGTTTTGCCTTCCACCATCACCGTGGGGTTATCTGTGGTCAACTGATCAGAAGGGGAGATCACAGTCAGCGGTGGAGGACCAATAAACTGGCGGTACTGTAACCAAAGGTAAACAAAAAAGGTGATAATCATCAAAGATACCACCCCTCCTAAAACCCTACTGGGAGTAATATCTAGCTTCCTTTTTTTAACTGGGTTAACAAAAGCATCCATAATATAAGGCTTGTGTTTTTTCTCGGAAAATTCCCTCCTATAGATAGCCAACAGCTTCTCTCCATCCAAATCTAAAAACTTGGCATAGTTTCTGATAAAACCTCTAACAAAGGTGGGGGGAGGAAGCTTTAAGTAATCATCTTTTTCCAGGGCTATTAAAAGTTCTTTTCTAATCTTGATCGCTTTTTCTACCTCTTCTAAAGTATAAAGTTTGACTTCTCTTGTTTCTTTTAAAATCTGGCCCACAGTATGCATAAGGTAATAATCCTGTCAATTCAGGAAAAATTATAGTCCTCTCCTGATATATGTCGGGATGCGGAACAGTAATTTCTTACGAAATTATAGCACTATTGCCGTTGACTTTTTGCCCTGACCTTCGTAAGATAATTCCAATGCCCGATATTTCCAACCCCAAAGATAAATCTCAAATGGCCCATCTGCCTCCACCCAGTGGTGACTCTGCCAAGGCAGAAAAATATCTCTCCCAACTGATCAAGCTGATCAATCAAAATAAACTGCTGGTTAATCATACTGATTTAGCTCAATTTGATCCCAGCGCCATTGAAGATCATTACCGGATGGAACTTAAACAGTACCATGTCGAAATCAGCCACAGTAAACAACCGGAGACCGGCCAGGATTTTTATATCATGCTTTTTACCAATCTTCAGGATATAAGAGACGGCTGCAGTGAAAAAATTATATTAGCTTATATGCACTTAACCCAGGAACAGTTTAAAAGGTTTAAAACTACTGCTGACGAGCAGGTAGAAAGGAGAAGGAAAGAGGAAGAGGAGAAGCGGTTTGCAGAAATGATGACTCCTGTTGATGAGGTCTTACAAAAAATTGAGGCCTCAGATACCTTAGAAGAAGATCTGCAGGAGATAGCCAAAGAGCCTATTCCCAGACTAGAGACTCCTCCAGCTGCAGAACCTGCTTTACAAATATCTCAGCTTCCGCAAGATACAACAATCAGCCCTACTATCCCCCAGCCTGGTGAAACACCGTTTGCACCATTTGCACCATCTGAGACAAATTTTAGCGCTGCACCTCCCTCGGGAGATCAAAAAGGGGTAGCTGATCTATTAAATGATTTTTCTGGCCACTACTCTTCCCAACCTTCCTATACTCCACCTGAGATTTCACCTGCTCCCCAACCCACTTATTCCCTTCCTTCTTCCTCTTTCCCTGCTCCTACTGCTCCCTCTTCTGAAACCACTCTACCTCCCACTCCCCAAACACCTACCAACCAAACCCCCCAGTATTAATAAGATTTTATCTTTCTAATCTGTTCTTTAAGAACCGGTAAATCATCTTTTATCGTTTTCCAGAGGTAACAATATCTTCTAAATAAAGCTTAGCTGTTAAGGTTATTGAATCCGGCAGTAACCTTCCTAAAACTGTTGGTCTATCAGAATAATTTCTAAACTGAATTCTGCTACCCAACCAGTTTCCCTTCTATAGAAGAATCAATCATAAATGTCAGGGGCAATTAAAATCGAACATCGGAAGTTTGATAAAAGCAAACACACATTAAAAGTGCTTTCAATCCGGGATTGTAGCCTTAATGCTTGTGCTTGAGCTATCATCTATTCTGAACCTCCTCTTTGGGCAAGGTATTCCTCAGCGTTTCTGACTAAGACATCTCTGGGTTTTGATCCCTCCCCTGGACCAACAATTCCAGATTCCTCCAATTCATCTAACATCCTGGCAGCCCGGGCATATCCAACCCTGAGCCTTCTTTGTAGCAGTGAAGCTGAAGCCCGGTCATACTGACAGACAGTCCTGACTGCTTCTTCAAATAATTCATCCCGATCTCCAAAGTCCCCACCCTTCCCCATCCTACCTAATGGCATTTCTGTCACCTCAGTTGTGTACTGGGGAGCAATGCCTAACTCTTTTAAGTAAAAAATCAGGTTGTTAATCTCAGCATCAGAGACAAAAACTCCTTGAATACGTATGGGCTTGGAAGCATCAGGAGGGAGGAATAACATATCACCTCGGCCTAACAGCTTCTCTGCTCCTGGCTGATCAATAATCACCCGGGAATCAATCATTGAGGAAACATTGAAAGCAATCCGGCAGGGGATATTGGCTTTGATTAAACCCGTAATCACATCTACTGATGGCCGCTGTGTTGCTACCACCAGATGAATACCGGTGGCTCTGGCCAGTTGAGCAATCCTGGTAATGGCAGCCTCCACCTCAACCGGAGCAAATATCATTAAATCTGCCAACTCATCAATTAAAATCACAATATTGGGCAAAGCCTGAAAACCGGACATCTCATTGTAGCCGGCAATATTTCTCACCCCCACTGATTGGAACAACTTATAACGGCGGTCCATCTCGGCCATAGACCACTTTAAAGCAGAGAGGATTTTTTCTGGCTCGGTGATAACCGGGGTTAAAAGATGAGGCAGACCGTTATAATTATTTAACTCAACTCTTTTAGGATCAACTAAAATCAATTTTAACTCTTCTGGGGAATTTCTAAAAAGCAACGTGGTGATAAAAGCATTAATTAAAATAGATTTACCAGAACCAGTAGTCCCGGCAATTAAACAGTGAGGCATCTTGGCAATATCTACCACCACCGAACGGGAAGAAGTATCTCTCCCTAAAGCTACTGCCAGCTTGGATTTGTTTTTAGTCATCTCTTCAGAAGATAAAATACTTTTCAAACCCACCACCTCCAGTGACCGGTTGGGGACCTCAATACCTACCAAAGATTTCCCAGGAATAGGAGCCTCAATCCGGACTGTTCCAGTCGGGGTAGCTAAAGCTAAAGCAATATCATGCTGTAAGTTGGCAATTTTAGCAATCTTGGTCCCGGCAGAGATCTCTAAAGCATATTGGGTAACTGCCGGGCCGCCATTGACTTCCGCCACCCGGGCTTGAATACCAAAAGAATCCAGAGTTTTTTCAATAGTGGCCGCATTTCTTTTGACATCCCCCCTATCAGCCGCAGAACCGATCTTATCAGACAACAAAGCCACTGGCGGATACTTCCAGATCCGCACTTGACCAGCTATATTTTGGACCAATTCATCAGCAACCAACGGGCTTTCAGCCCCTTGTTGTCTTGAGGCAACTTTAGGTTTAAGATCATCCACCCCGGAAACTTTAATCGGGATCTTCCTTTGTTCAAAACCTTCCCCACGGCTAAACAAAGACAAGATCGGCCCAAAAATTCTGTCTTTTAAAAATAACCCCCCTTGAACAAAAATCCCTAAAATAGTGGTAATCGAGGTATTAAATAACACCACCACCCCCACTAAAAAGGCTCCAGCCAAAACTACCCCCGCTCCAAAGTTTGTCAAAAGAGAGGCCAGTTCTACCCACACTAAATTGCCAATCTGCCCAGCCTGAGAAGAATCTAAAGGGGAAGTTAAACCACTTAAAACTACCACCAAAGTTACCAAGCCTACCAAAACATTAGGCTGAGCTGCTGACCATTTAAATTTCTGTAAGACCAAGGCAGTGACTAAAAACAGCGCTGGGGAAAAGATCGCCGTCCAACCCAAATACTGCTGCAAAAACTCCCGCCAAAAATTGAGCGTTGGAGTGTCAGTTAAAAGGGCCACCCCGGAAAGGCCAGCTAGCACTAAAGCTACTAAAGAACCCACTGCCACCACAGTTTTCTGGTGCAGCTTTAGTTTAGGAAGAGAATAAGGTGAACGACGTCTAGACATAGTTTAGTTATCTCAAAACTTTAACTTTATAAGTATTATATCATACTTGTAAGCACTATAGGATAATTATACTTCTATCACTACTGGCAAAATTAACGGGCTTCTCTTGGTCTCCTCATAGAAAAATTTCTCTAAACTGTCCTCAATATGGCGGCGGATAAACCGCCAATCTAAAGCAGCATCAGGATGATCTGCTAAAGCTGCTTTAACAATATTTTTAGCTTTATCTAACAGCTCCTCCGATTGTTTCTCAAAAACAAACCCCCGGCTGACAATATCCGGTTCTCCGGTTAATTTGCTGGTACGGACATCAACCGGGACAATGACTAAAACAATTCCCTCCTCGGCCATAACCATCCTATCCCGCAACACCACACTACCAATATCCCCCACCCCCAGTCCATCAACATAAACATTTTTAGCCTCCACAAATCCATCTGCTTTAACATTGTCCTGGCTAAGGGTGACTACCTTGCCATCTTCGACTAATAAAATCTTCTCTTCTTCATACCCCAACTGCTGGACCATTTTAGAAAAAGCCTTCATCTGTCTGAAAGTAGCCCCAATGGGTAGCAGATACTTCGGTTTGGCTAGATTGATCATCATCTTTATCTCCTCAGCGCTGGCATGACCTGAAACATGAAGATCATCCGTAATCTCGGTGTAGTAAACATTGGCTCCCAATTTAGTCAGCCTATCAATTAAAGCATGCTGGGCTGCTTCACGGGAAGGAATGGGATCAGCAGAAAAAACCACACTGTCACGGGGGGTGACAAAAGCAAACTTGTGATCGTTATTGGCAATACGGGACAAAGATGAGCCGGGTTGACCTTGAGAACCGGCCACAATCAACATCAACTTCTTTTCGGGGAACCTCTTAATCTCCTCCGGGGCAATCACAATCCCCGAGGGAACTTGGAGATAACCTAAATCCCAAGCAATTTGGAAGTTGCTCTCCATTGATCTACCCAGAAAAGCAATTTTTCTTCCAGCATCTACAGCCACATTGATAGCCTGCTGGATCCGTCCGATATTGGAAGATACAGTGGTGATCAACACCTTACCCTTAGTTTCAGCCTCAATCCGGGCAAAAGTTGGCTGAATCGTTTTTTCTGATAAAGTGTAGCCAGGCTTTTCCACCCTCAAAGCATCAATTAACATCAATGCTACTCCTTTATCCCCCATCAGGGCAATCTTCCCCACATCAATCACCTGGCCACTCATCGGTGTCCAATCGACTTTAAAATCAGCCTGGTGGATAACCCTGCCAGCCGGAGTTTCCAAAACAATGCCTGTTGAATCAGGTACTGAGTGAGAAACTTGATAAAAGCTGATATTAAAATGGCCCAGATTAAAACGGCTATCAATACTAACGGTGTTAAGACCCTTTTGGCTTAAGTTAAACTCATGCAGTTTATTTTTAATAAAAGCGGCTGCCAATCTTTGAGCATAGATAGGAGGAAAACCTAACTCCTTCCAAAGATAGGGGATACCGCCAATATGGTCATCATGAGCATGAGTAATAACCAATCCCCGGATTTTGTGTTTTTTGTCTTTCAAATAAGAGATGTCCGGGATGACCAAATCAATGCCAGGCATAGCTTCATCGGGAAAGCCAATCCCACAGTCAACAATGACAATATCCTGGCCATACTCATAAACATACATATTTTTACTCACATCACCCACACCACCTAAAGGGATAACCTTTAAAGGGGTAAGTACTCCAGCTCTATTGTCATAATGAGGTCTAAATTTTTTATTCATAATTTTTTTATCCCAAATATCGACTAATATTCTCTCCTGTTAAATTATAAGGTCCAAAGTTCCCTTGTACTACCTCTTTGGCTACCTTTCTGACCACCCCTTGAATAGTCCGCTGTAGCGACCTAATACCACCATCATAGCCTAAGGGGCGGACAATTTGCGGCCACAAGGCAACGTCTAAAGCAACTGTACCCTCGGGCAGCCCAGATTCTTTTAAAACCTTGGGTAAGATATAATCCCGGCCAATAGTAATCTTTTCTTCATCACTGTAAGAAGGCATTTCAATCATCTCCAATCGATCCATCACCGCCGTGGCAATATTGGCGGTGTTATTCGCTGTGCCGATAAATAAAACCTTGGATAGATCAAAGGGATAATCTACATAGTGGTCTAAAAAGGTAGAGTTTTGTTCCGGATCCAAAAGCTCTACTAATACTCCCATCACATCAGCCCGCGATTCAGTGGCTACCCTGTCTAACTCATCCAAAAGGATAACTGGGTTGTTGACTCCCACCGATTGGATTGATTGTATCAGCCTTCCTGGTTCAGCTTCTGCCCGGACCCGAGACTGCCCCCGCAGTTCTTTGACAGATCCCAAGCCTCCAAAGGGGATACGGATGATCTTTCGTCCTAAGCTTTCCGCAATAGAATAAGCCAAAGATGTCTTACCGCTTCCTACTAACCCCACAAAAAACAGCACGGAGGAATGAAAACTTTTTCCCTGCCGGGCATTTAAAATCAGTACCGAAAGATACTCCAAAATTCTTTCCTTAGCTGCCCGCAGTCCAAAATGGTATTTATCCAAAATTTGAGCTGCTGTAGTTAAATCTAAAATATCTTCCGATGATTTATTAAAAGGCAATGTAGCCACAAATTGGATATATTCAAACTCCCGATCAAACTCAATTTTATAACCTGAAGAGGCAATGGCCCGGGCCAGCCGATCTAAATGCTCATTTAATTTCTCGGTTAAACCGGAAGGTAAGGAAACTTTGTTTACCAAATCCCGAAGTTTACTAATTTGGTCCTGGTTTGAAGAGTTATCACTACCTTGGGCAGCAGTATCCATAGCTTTTAAGAGATTTAAATCGTAAATCCTTATCTAGTTTAATTTTAGCACTAATCAGAGGAAAACTATACTGTAATCCTTATCTCCGCCGGTCCCGTCGGCCACCGGATCCCTCACCAAAACCCCGGCGTGAAGGACTACGGTCCCGGTCAAACCGGCCTCTATCAGAACCTCTACCAAAAGACCTTTCCCGGGCTCCAAAATCCCGTCTTTGAGGCCTTGACTCTGAGTCTTCTTTCCGGTCCTCTCCAAAAAGCATCGACAGACCAATTTTCCCCATATTATCTACCTCAGTAACCCTGACTTTAACAGTTTGCCCCACACTGACAATATCTTCTGGCTTTTCTACCCGATGGGGAGCCATTTGGGAAACATGAACCAAACCATCCCTGCCTGGCAGAATCTCCACGAAAGCTCCAAAAGGAGCAATTCTTACCACCTTACCTTCATAAACCTCACCTACTTGGATCTCTCTAAACATCCCTTCTACTGCTTCTAATGCTCTTTGTACTGCTGCCTCGTCAACTGCCGAGATCATCACTGTTCCATCATCTTCGATATCAATCTGGGCTCCCGTTTTAGCAATAATCCCGTTAATGGTTTTGCCGCCGCTGCCAATTAAAGTGCCAATATCCTCAGGCTTAATATGAGTCACCTCAATCTTAGGAGCATACTTGGAAAGCTGGGAAACCTCAGGAACCGCTTCATTAATTTTGGTAATAATAAATTCCCGGGCTTTTTTACCCTGTTTTAAGGCCTCTTCAATAATGACCAAGGTTAAACCATGAAGCTTGGTATCCATTTGAATAGCGGTAATACCTTTTAAAGTTCCTGCTACTTTAAAGTCCATCTGGCCATAAAAGTCTTCCACTGCCTGCATATCAGTAATTACTTGGAATTTCTCTTCATTGGAAAAAAGTCCCATGGCGATACCTGCCACCGGATTTTTCAGCGGCACTCCGGCATTAAGTAAAGATAAAGTTGAAGCGCAGACTGAAGCCATCGAAGTTGAGGCATTAGCCCCTAAAACTTCTGAAACCACTCTGATAGCATAGGGAAACTCTTCCTCTGGGGGCAAAACATTAACTAAAGCTTTTTCTGCTAAGGCTCCGTGACCGATATCCCGTCTGCCCGGACTGCCAATCCTCTTCACCTCGCCAGTGGCAAAGGGGTTAATGCCCATATTATAGTGATGCATATACCTTTTAGTGCTTTCCCCCGTCATTCCTTCCAGGATTTGAGAAGCAGAAAGTGGTCCTAAAGTAGCTATGCCTAAAACCTGGGTTCCTCCCCGCTGAAAGATGGCTGAACCATGAGTCCGAGGAAGTAAACCTAGTATTATGGAGATCGGACGGATTTCATCCATAGCCCGGGAGTCCACCCTTTTGCCTTTATTTAAGACAAAATCAAGCATCAGCTCTTTGGCAACCTTATCAAAGATCGTTCCAACTTGTTGGGGAGTCAACTTTTCAGCATATTTGATAGCCAGCTCTTCTTTGATCATATCCCCCGTAGCTTCATGCCATGGATGTTGGGTATCAAATAAAGCTGCTTCAATCTTTTCTTTGAACTCACCTTTAACATCAGCCAAAAGTGAAAGTTCAACATCTTCAGACACCGGAGTGTAGGGCTGCTTTTCCCGGCCCACTTCTTTGGAAAAATCAGCAATGAAATCAATCACCCGCTGGGCAGCAGTATGCCCTTCTTTAATAGCTGCTAAGACAGTTGTCTCATCTATTTCTTTGCCTTCGGTTTCCAGCATCACTACCTTATCCTTAGTGGAAGCTACCAAAGTATTTAGATCAAGATGGTCTTCAGTTTCTAAATCAGGGTTGAGGATAAAACTACCATTCGCCTGGCCAACCCGGGTTATACCAATTGGCCCATCCCAAGGCACTGAAGAGATAGCCAAAGCAGCAGAGGTACCAATAAAACCTGTCAAAGCTGGATCGTTGACCCCATCAAAGGACAAAATTGTTACCACTACTTGAACCTCATTATAAAAATCTTTTGGAAAAAGAGGGCGGATAGCCCGGTCAATGGCTCTGCCGGCTAAAATAGCCTTTTCGGGAGGACGGGTTTCTCTTTTGATAAACTTTTGAGCGGTGATTCTGCCTCCGGCATAGTATTTCTCCACATACTCTACTGACAAAGGAAAGTAACCCATATCCTGGGTCAAAGGCTTAGTAGCCACAGTGCAAAGGACTACTGTTTCACCCCAAGAAGCCACCACTGAAGCATCTGCCTGCTGAGCCAGCAAGCCTGTTTCCAGTTTAAGCTTTCGTCCAGCGAGATCAATCTCTCGGGTAACAACTTTTTGCATATTAAATTAAAGTGGTTAAGGGTTGGAAACTGCAGAAGAAGCAACTAGTAGTTAACTAATTGGTTCTTTTCAATCTCCAAAACCTCTAACCTAGAAAGTATTATACACTACTGCCAAAATTAACGCAAATTTTGTATAATTACTTTATGAAAAAAATCGTTACCGATCCTAATATCATGTTAGGCAAGCCCACAATTGAGGGGACGAGAATTACCGTGGAATTAATCCTGAATTTGATCAAAAACGGCCAAACTGTACCAGAAATTATAGAAGATTACGATTTAACAGAAGATCAAGTAAAGGCAGCGCTAGAGTATGCTAAAAAGGTGGTAGAAAAAACTTACCCAGCACAACGCACTGTGGCGCATGAAATTTTTATTAGACGAAAACCTCGGTAAACAGGTAGCCCAATTTTTACAACAATCTGGCCACTTAGTCCTTCGTGTCAAACAAATTAGTCCAGGAGCAGAAGACGCTCAAGTTTTGACCTTAGCAACATCTAAAGGTGCTATTCTCCTCACTTCCGACAAAGACTTCGGAGAATTAATCTTCAAATATGGGCAGCCACACAGAGGGATCATTCTTTTAAGACTACCGAACCAAAGGTCAGACAATAAAATAGAAGCTCTCAAAGAGATCTTCTCAAAACACAAAGATATCAGGGGCTTTATGGTTGTAACAGAAAAAGATGGCAAATTTAGGATCAAGAAAAAGTAGTAACTATTTAAATACATTTAGGGCAACTCAATAAACATACCTTAATTGCTCAACCAAATCTAGCTGAGCACTGATTACCTTGACTAACCCACCTTTGACAGTCTCCGGGATAGTTGTATCCTTCAAAAGGGTTGTTAGTCTGAGGAGAGTATCCATGAAGGGGTGCTCAGGATAGGGTTTTACCTTTAATCCCAGCTCTTCTATCTCTATAGATTCCCTTAGCAGATCTCTGGAACGATTTGTGTTAATAAAAGTTCCTCGGCCCGAAAACCTGGTAATTGTACCATTGGCTTCTAAAATTGCCAGAGCTGCTCTAACTGTTCCCCGGCTTAATTGACTTTCTTTAACTAAATCTGGCTCCGGCGGTAATTTTTCAGCATAAACTCCGGCGCTAATTCTTTCCATTAAAGTTGTGGCATATTGCCTAAATAATGGTAACTTTGTTGTTCCTAGATCTGTTCTTTCCATCATGAAGCTCCTCCCTTCTTTTTATTTCTATGTTTTTCATAAAAAGCCTTCACTAAACGGGCCACCGATAAATCCAACAAAGCTTCTAACTTAGCATCAGAAGGGGAATCTTTTATATTAGCAAAAGCACACTCCCACTCCATAGCTCCACTAATAAACCTCCCTGCCACCATTTGGTGATAGGCCTCCACCACTCCTTCAATAGCTTGCCCTATAGGGATCATTTTCTGTCTTGCCAAAAGGATCTTCCCGTCTTTCGATTCCTTCCATAAACTGATTCACGACCGCTTTCTGATAAAAACTATCAAAAGCATCATCTCTGGAGGACGCGTAACTTCCACCAACTTCTTTATTAGAATCCCCTCTAAGATCTCTTTTCATTCCCTCTTCCAGTTCCCGGGCCAACTCTTTCCAAAAAGTCTCATCCTTCTCAGCCTCCATTTTTCTTCCCTCCTTTCAGGTATTTAAACAGCGCAAATAATTAACACAAAAACTGTTACTAATTTAAATCTCATCTGTTTTAAGATATCCTCCATATAAAAATCTCAGTTTACCTTGTTCTACTACTACAATTGGAGGTACAAAATAAACTTCTTCTTTGGGTTTGGTAATCAATTCTTCCCCATTAAAATCAACTGGACCTTCCACTAGAATATAATCAGCTCTGGGGTAACTTTTTTCCTGTTCATCACAGAGAAAGTAGATAACCCTGTCTTTTAGAGTTTGTCTTGGTTCTTGCAAAACCATGGCCAGTTGCCAAAAATTGTTAGAAAATAATTTCGCGACAGTAGAGGTAAGGGGGTCTTCTAGCTGTTGTGAACTATATACCGACATCCAGGGTCGATGACGAGGAGGTTCCTCATTATATGATCGAAAATCCTCTACCTTAAGTGGCATCAAAGGTTTCTCCGGTAAATTAACGGTAAAAACAATATTATTATTAAATTTTATTAAAGTCCGGCAAATAGTATCGGCGAAGTTGTTCCAAGCACCATAAATTACTACCCCCCACCTTAAATCAGGCAGAGGAACGATGTTTCTTAGAGAGCTCCAGTTGTAACTATCCCTAATTATCCACTTGTATAGATCTTTTGGTTCAACTTCCCTAACTCCCTCTCGGTAAGCTAAAAACCCCGCTGGATGTTCAAATTCCACGGTTCTCATACTGGGGTAAAAAGGAGAAGACCAATCAGTACGGTTGTCTGCCTTACTTTTCTCCTCACGTTGGAATTTCCAAACTTCTCCGCATTCCGCCGGTGTTAAGATGTATTCATTTAATTGTTCTGTCATAGTTTTTCCTCTTTCTCACCTCTTTTTAAGGTAAAGACATATTAAATGAGAAAATTATTGTTTGCTTGATTAAAATATGATAAAATTATAGCGTTTATAAGACCAAAGATGAAATATCATTTTTTTGAAAGTAAATTCGGTGATCAATTTTGTGAGGAAAAGACTTTAGAAGTTAAGAAATTAATTAACTCTGCTGTCTCCTTTACTGTAGCTGGTATGCCGGGTGTGGGAGTGACTAACTTTTTAAGGTATTTAGCCATTCGGGATTTTGCTCACTTTATTTATATTGATTCATATCTTCTCCCTACTCTAAGCAAAAAAGAGTTTTTCCAAGCTTTATTAAAGGAGCTGGGAGGGAAAAATGCTAAAAAAGATAGTAGCGATCTTTTAGCCCAGTGCTTGAACCAATTACAAATTCTTACTACCAAGTATCCTAAAATTGTCTTAATTTTTAACCGCTTTGATCAGCTCAAAGCTGAATTTAATAGCGAGTTTTTCTCCAACATCTGGTCCTTAAGAAATGTCAGCCCCGATAAAATTTCCATTATCACTACTGCCAACCGACCGATTTCCGAAATAGCCCCTCAATCTCTACAAGTGGGACATTTGGGGGTTTTTTCAAAAATAGTTTACCTTCCCCATTTTTCTTTATCTGATACTAAAACCATTGTCAAAGTTTCTAGTAAATATAACTTAATTGCCGATCATAGGGCAGTGGAAACAGCAGTTAATCTTTGTGGAGGACACTACCAACTCCTGCAAATGCTCTTAAAATCAGCCCGCCTTTCTAATCCCTTGCAAGATCAATTTATTAAAATGCAACTAAAAGAACTTTATGAATTTGTCAATCACAATCAAAAGAAGATTTTGCAAAAAATTGCCTTTAACAAGCCAATCGAAGAGGTGGATGAATATCTTTTAAATATTGGTTTAGTTATCAAAGATAAAGATGGCTATCAACTCTTTACTCCCCTTTTGGAAAAATTTATTCAAGGCAATATACCCTTAAGACTACCAGTAAAAGAGGCGCGCCTGTTTAAAAAACTTAAACAACATTTAGGTCAAGTTGTCAGCAAAGAGGCAATCTTTAACTTGCTTTGGCCGGAAGATTCCCAAGATTATGATAAAGCTTCTGAATGGGCCCTCAATTCTTTAATCTACCGGCTGCGGAAAAATCCCTACTTTATTCAAAGTGGCTATGTTATCGAAAATCACAAAAAAGAAGGCTTTGTCCTGATCAAAAATTAGGCATATCTATTTATTCAAACCCAATCTTTCAATGAGCTTGGTGTATCTATCGTTATCTTTTTTCAGCAGGTATTGCAGTAATCTTCTTCTTCTGTTAACCATGGAAAGTAATCCTCTTCTGGAATGAACATCATGGGAGTGCTCTTTTAAGTGGTTAGTTAAGTTTTTGATCTGTTCAGTTAAAAGTGCTGCTTGAACCTCAGGAGAACCGGTATCATCCTTGTGAGTAGCAAAGTCTTCAATAATCTGTTGTTTTGACTTGATATCTAATGCCATAAATCGTCACTACGTTCCTCAGGATCAAATAATTGAATTCCAAAGAACAAGTCTTTAAGTTACAAAGCTAAGTTTAACAAAAAACCTAAAACTTAGCAAGGGTAATTTAGGAGTTTATCCTACTGAACCTTTAAAGATTTTGGGGGTTAACCAGTCTGCTTCGGGAGTTATGGTCTCTGCTTTTTCACCAGAAGGAGTTTCTTCAGCTGAGGGAGTAGCCGCTGTCTCAAAAGTCTGATGAGTCTGAGGTTGGGGTTCTTGCTCATGAGGCATCCCGGCTACAGGAGGAACGGTAAAACTTTCTGCTGGAGTAGAGATAGAGGGAGGCTGCATAAAGATAGGAGGTTGTCCGGCCTCTGCTACTGGAGTTGGAGTAGAATTAGCAGAGGCAGATCCTTGAGTATCAGTAATAATTGGTTTCCTGCCTCCTACTCTCATAGCGGAAGCTACGGCTTCAAAAGTTTCAGCAGTCACATTTTCTGATTGCAGGTTAGAGGTGGCTTCAAAGATACCGGCTAAAATATTGGTGGCAATATCCCCATCATAGGTTAACTGCAAAGACTGGATCAAAGTTGCCATTATCTCACAAACAGAAGAAGAAGCTGGATCTACTATATTGGTAGTTCCAAAGTAGGCATTGCCTGCCTTTTTATCAATATTTATAAGATGGGCTTTGGAGAAAATTTCCTGATTGCCGGTATAAATAGAACCGAGGGTATCTAAAGTAGTGGCCCCAATAGCAAAGATGAAATCAAAACCTCCCCCTTCTCTTTTAGGGGTCACATGGGTTGGTTCAAACTTTTGTCCGGGGACAACTTTAAACACTAAGTTTAAATTAGAACCAGTAGGGAAGTAATCCATCTTTTCCAAAGAAGGGATTGTTCCATCAGCTGCTACTACTCCGCCTAAAACAACTACATAATCTCCGTTATTAGTAGGGGGCAGCTTATTTTGGATCTGGCCCACCCCAAACAGGTGAGAATGGCCTACTCTAATAATGTCTTCAGTCACCACTGCCACTTTTTTACTGGATTGTTCCAAAGCTAAATAGAGGGCTAAAGAGGCTGCCAGCTCATCCACTGAAGACTGAGGGGGAAGGGTAATTAAAATATTTTGAGCTGAAGTAACTCTTTCTTTAACCCCAGCCAACTGACTGTCATACTTCATAATGCTGCCAATTTTACCACATCTAGCCTATAGCTGTAAAGACTGAGGATCAAATAGGTCTATATGATTCCACTAAATCTCCTACCTGAAACTGAGGGATACCATCGAAGATCATTCCACATTCCTGACCTTTCTCGACCTTACTAACCTCCTCTTTAACCTTTTTTAAGGATTTAATCTTCCCCTCTTCTACTACCTGCCCGTCTCTCAACACCCTTACTTTAGGGCCTTTGGAGATAGTACCTTCTAACACCTGACAGCCGGCAATCCTTTCCCCTTTACCATAAGGAAACTGAGCAATAATCTGAGCCCTGCCAAATATCTCCTCGGTAGCTGTAGGCTGTAGCACTCCTTCTACCACTTCTTGCAGTTCTTCCATTAACTCATAAATGATAGTGTAGGTTCTGATTAAAACATGATTGGTCTCAGCTATATTGTGAGCCGAAGAGGCGACTTTAACATTAAAACCTAAAACTATCGCCCTAGCTGTAGCAGCCAGCTCAACATCAGAATCAATAATATCCCCTGTCCCCGAGCTTATAACTTTAAGATGCTGTTGCCCCTCATTGAGCTTACCAACCACATCTTCTATCGCCTCCAGCGAACCTTGATTATCAGCCCTGATAACTACCGCTAAAACCTGAGTTTCTGATTGCCTAAGTTTATCCAGGAAACTGGCCTGTTTTATCGTTTCTTCAGCTTTCTTAATATCTTCCCCTAACCTGACTCCCACTGCCGGAACTTGAACAAATCCCAGCACCTCAACAGGCATAGAAGGACCGGCTAAATCAACTGCTTTACCGGCCCAGTCAAACATTCCTCTCACCTTACCTGCAGTCTCTCCAGCTTTGATATTATCCCCTTTTTGCAAACTCCCATCCCTGACTAAAACTGTGGCTAGCGGCCCCCGGAATTTGTCCAAACGGGATTCAATAATTACCCCTACCGCCGATATTTCAGGGTCACCTTTTAACTCATGAATTTCTGCCAGCAAATTAATCGTTTCTAAAAGGTCCTCTACTCCCTGGCCGGTTTTGGCAGAGATCGGCACAATGGGCACGTCTCCCCCATATTCTTCTACCAACACCTTCTGATCAGAAAGCTGTCTTTTAATTTTCTCCAGTTGCACCTGGACATTGACCCCGGGAAGATCTATTTTGTTTACAGCCACTATCATCGGGATATTAGCCGATTGAATATGTGTAATAGCCTCCACAGTTTGTGGCATCACTCCATCGTCCACCGCTACCATAAGCACCGCAATGTCAGCCAGCCGGACTCCCCGGGATCTCATCTTCTCAAAAGCAGCATGACCGGGAGTATCAATAAAAGTGATTGGTTTACCATCAGCTTGAGCTTGATATGCACCAATAGCTTGAGTAATACCGCCATGTTCTTTTAAAACCACAGAAGTTTTACGGATAAAATCAAGCAGGGTTGTTTTACCATGATCAACATGGCCTAAAATGGTTACAACTGGAGGTCGAGTAATTTCTGTCACTTCTTAAAATTCCTTTCTTTATCACAAAAAGTAAAAGGATTTAAGATTTACGAAATACGATTTATAAATAAAAATAAGCCAGTGTGGTTTCCATTCTTATATCTTAAATCATAAATCTTAAATCAACTACTTCTTTTTCCCTTTAGGCTCACCTTGATCTGTAGTAGCAACCAGCGGCCCCCTTTGGGTATCTTCTGTCTCATCCGGGGATCTTAAATCCTTATCTTTTGGCTTACTTTGATCATAAGTTTTTGTAATATCCTCCTCTGCTTGATCTACAGCCTGTGCTGCTTCCTGACTATCTGGTTCTTGGGGTGCTCCGACGTCAACTACAGATTCTTCTTCCATTCCTTCAACTACTGCCTGTCTGCCTTCTTTTTTAGCGGTCTCATCAGTAGGCATCGGCTGTATACCAGCTTCTAAATCTTCTTCCGCCTCTTTGATAGCTTGGGCGGCAGCTTGAGTCACATCCTCACCCGTTCCCTCAATATCAATCTTCCATCCCGTCAGTTTAGCTGCCAATCTGACATTTTGTCCTCCTTTACCGATAGCCAAAGACATTGATCTGGCCGGAAGTTTAACTTTAGCTACTTTCTCTTCATTCTCTTCACTGAGGGTTACCTCTACATCCTTAGCGGGAGATAAAGCTGAGACAATATAACGGGCTGGATCTTCAGAGTAAGAGATAATATCAATTTTCTCCTCTCCTAATTCATTCATCACTGCCTGGACTCTCACCCCCTTTTGTCCTACTAATGACCCCACAGGGTCAACTCCATCCACGGTGGAGATAGCAGCAATCTTAGTTCTACTACCAGACTCCCGGGCAATATCTTTAATAACTACTGAACCGGTATTGACCTCTGGTACCTCCAAAGCAAAAAGTCCGCTGACTAAATTAGCATCATTTCTAGAAACTACGACTTCTGGACCGTGTCTACCCTCTCTAATCTCCTTCATATAAAACTTCAGCCTTTGTCCCGAATGATAGTACTCATCACGGGTTTGCTCAGAGACTGGGAAAACTCCCTCCGCCCGACCTAAATCCACAAAATAGGTATTGCCTTCCTGGCGTTGAATAGTCCCGGAGACCACTGTACCCACCCTTTTTTCATACTCTTCGGAGATAGCTGACTTTTCCGCTTCATGAAGCTTTTGCATAATCACCTGTTTGGCAGTTTGAGCAGCAATTCTGGCAAAACCAGGGGGGGTGATATTGTCTTTTCCTCTTAAGATAGAGATCTCTCCGCTTACTGGATCGATTTGAGCTACCAACTCCTCAAAATCCTCGGGGATAGGTTCATTTCTTAAAGATAAATCTTTGCGATAAGCAGCCAAAGCTGCTTGTTGGATAGCATCTAAAATCACTTTAATGTCTACCCCTTTTTCAGAGGCTACTTGATTTAAAGCGGCAGCAAATTCTGTTCGTGCTTGTATAGCCATATATTAAAAAAGTTAAAAAAGGTGGGACTAGGCCCACCTTGGTAAGTCCCTTTTTAAAGTTACAGCACTATTTTAGTCCAGTGCTTAATTGAAGTCAACATTTAACATACTAAGGAACTGATGCTATATTAAAAGTATGGAACAGTTAAAAGAACTTCTTTCTCTTTATTCAAAACCTACTTCTTACTACACCCAGTTTAAAAAAAGCTCTCATCACCTGCTTTTAAAGAACAGACGCTTCTTCAAACAATTTCAATACACAGTACCATCTCCTACTTCTTATCCTTACCAGTGGCTTTGGGATTCAATCTTTCATGCCCTTGTCCTAGGACACTTTTCTCCTAAAGATGCCAAAAAAGAACTTCTTTCGCTTGTTTCCAAACAATTTCCAAATGGTCTTATCCCCCACATGATCTATTGGAAAAAAGGTAAAGTAATCAATCTTGACTGGGGCAAAAACGGTACCAGTAGTATTACCCAACCTCCTCTTTTAGCCTACGCTGTATGGAAAATTTACCAAAAAGACAGAGATCAAAAATTTCTGGAAGATATCTATCCCCATCTTAGCGCCTACTACCACTATCTCCTTATCGACCGGGATCCCAGAGAGAACCATTTAATCGGTATTATTAATCCCGACGAGTCAGGAGAAGATGATTCTCCCCGTTTTGACATACCCTTGAGGCTTCCCCCTCAACACACTCAGCAGGAAAACTTTAAAAGAAGATTAAACTTAATAAAACAAAATTTTAAAACCTGCCATTTTGATGCCCCTTTTTGTATGAAAAATTTTTTCTGGGTCAAAGACGTACCTTTCAACGCCATTATCGTGGAGAGCCTGGGTTGCCTTGCCAATATCGCCGCTCAAGTTAAACACAAAGAAGAAGCCCGATATTTTAGCAAGAAAGCACTTCTTATCAGAGACGCTATGAGAAAACTGATGATGGAAGATGGTATCTTTTGGTCAACATATGATCAAGATTACAAAAAGATCAAGGTTTTAACCTGGGCAATCTTTGCCCCGCTTTTTGCTAAAATTTATACCCCTGAGGAGGCAAGATCTGCAGTCAAAGATCATCTGCTAAACCCAGATGAATTTTATTTAAAGTTTCTCGTTCCTACAGTGTCCAGGAGCGAACCTTCATTTAATGCAAACGGGTTTTGGAGAGGACCAGTTTGGATGGCTACTAACTGGTTTATTTATAAAGGACTTGTAAATTATGGTTTTTTTAACTTAGCCCAAGAATTGCTTGAGTCAAGCATCAAACTTATTAAGCAATCTGGTTTTCGTGAACAGTTTAATCCCTTAACCGGAGAGGGTAGAGGGGCTAAAGAATTTACCTGGGGCACTCTTATTATCGACATGATAGAGGATAGACTAGATTAACCTTTTTTATGTACGATAACTTCCTTGTAAACTCTCTCATATCCCTTTGCCATAATTTTAGAGTTAAAGTTTTTAAGAGCGTAATCTCTAGTTTTAGCGCGACTGATAGATTTAATCTTTTTCACCGCCTCTATCATCTCGTCAACGTCATTTACTACATATCCCGTCTCTCCGTCTTTAATAATTTCCGGGATAGAACCTTTATTAAAAGCTACTACCGGACAACCACAAGCCATGGCTTCAATCATAGTTAAACCAAAAGGTTCTCTCCAAGTTATAGGATGAAGGAAACACAAAGCCTTACTCATAAGCTTATTTCTCTCCTCTTCCTCCACCTCCCCAACCCATTTAATTTGGTCTGAGAGCCTGGGGCCAACATACTCCTGAAAATAAGGCATATCGATACTCTCTAACTTGGCAGCAATGGTTAAAGGCAGATTTAAATACTGGGCTACTTCAATAGCAAAATGGACCCCTTTTTCCATGGAGATACGGCCTACAAAAAGCAGATACCCTTCATCTTTGTCGGAAAAGGGATAATCTTCCATGGCAAGACCGTTATAAACAGTTCCGGCATAATTAGGAAGATTGAGACCAGAAACCATTTGAGATTTTGAGATAGAGACTAAATGAGGGTTGTTTAACTCTTTAAATAACGGCTTATTATCAACAGTAAAAGGTCCATGAAGAGTCATGACCACAGGTTTTCTGCAAATATTAGCCGTAGGAAGTCCGATATGACCCGTATGGTCATGAATTACATCAAATTGATCTTGCATTTTGTAGGCCAAGCCGATATTTAATAACGTCCAGGTATTTAAGCCGTAAATATCTTTTAATCGTGCTTCTCTTAAAGCACGGGGGTAAACAGATATTAATTTGGCGGAAGTAATAGAATCGCCGCTGGCAAATAATGTCACATCGTGTCCAAGTCTCACGAGATCTTCAGTCAAAGCGTAAACTACTCGCTCAGTTCCTCCATATTTTTTAGGAGGAACTCTCTCCACAATAGGTGCAATTTGAGCAATTTTCATAAAACGAAACAATCATACCTCTTATCCTGTAATTTTACAAACTCACACAAGTTTATTTTTACTGGATAAATTTAAAGGTGGAAAAAATTTATTTGCAATAGCTTCATCAATACCGTCTGAAAATAGCTCAATAATATTTGTTTCTTTAGCTATAAATGCTACTAACCCTGGAGACCCCGCTCCTGAAAACCCCTCGGCAACTACCGCATCAAGATTTCTAAAGTACTTCTGCTGATTTATGATTTTCGCAGAGGAGTTTTGCGGTATAACTATCTGGTTAACATAGTCTTTAAAGGTAAATATACACACCCCTTGGCCTACCACTACAACCTACATCCGAACAGGAAGGATCTAAAGTTAACACTGCTAAAGTTTGATCACCATAAGTAGAAACCTGAGTCTCTTGCCGCCAATCCGAAGGATACTTAAGGCTAAATTTGTAAGACGGGTTTTCATATATTTTTCAGTTAGCCCCGATTAAATCGGTCCCGAATTGGTCGGGATTGGGGTTAGCAGTTCCATCTGGAATAGTAGTAGATTTAGGAGTTTGAGAAACTACAACCTGATTTTGAACTTGAGGTTGCGGAGTTTGGGATTTGACAAAAAAATATGCTCCACCACTCTAGTATGCCGGTTACAATTGCCTCTTGACCCCGACTAAATAGTCGGGTATATTTGAATTGCTATGGTTTCTTCCATCACGGAAAGGCAGAAGGAATTACTGGAAAACCTTTACAGGTATATTATAAGTACGGGTTATCCTCCGACTTTTGAAGAATTGCGAGAGCAACTAAACGTCTCCTCCAATCAGTCAGTGATTGATCTATTAGCGAAACTGGAAAAGAAAAAGCTCATTAAGCGCAACGAATCCCAAGCGCGAAGCATAACGATATTGCCTCTTGGCTACGAGGTACTCGGCAAACCACCAATTGCTCCCTTCCTGGGTGCTACATCCGCAGGCGTTCCTCTTCAAGCCATTGAAATTTCCGGTGAATGGCAAATTCTTTCTTCTCAGGTTGCAATGCTTCAAGATAATGTTTTTCTTCTTCAAATCTCAGGCGACTCGATGATCAATGCGGGAATAGATGATGGGGACAAAGTATTGGTAAAAAGTCAAAAAGAATTCGTTTCGGGAGATGTTGTACTGGCAAAAGTCGGAGATGAGTCTATGGTAAAACGTTTTATTTCGGAAGATAAACCGCCATATCTTTATTTAAAACCGGAAAATCCAAAGTATGAAATTATTTACTTTACAGAAGACGTGGTTTTAGAGGGTAAAGTTATTTCTGTTTTGAAAAATGGTCAATGGAGGATGATTTCTTAAACTTATGCCAACTATAAAACCAAATAAAGCCGAAGATGTGATTGGAAAGATATTCAAAAATGAAGAGGCAGTTTACGGGCTCAAAGAAAGCTGTATAATTTGCTATCTTGACAACTGACTATATAGTCAGTATATTTTACTCTATGAAAAGTAAATTAACCCCCCGGCAAAAACAGACGCTCAGAGCTATCTATCGATCTCTCAAAGATTCAGGTTTTCCCCCAACACTCGCAGATCTTCGCGAAGAACTAAATGTTTCTTCAAATCAATCAGTTTTAGACCTTTTGCGCTTATTAGAAAATAAGGGATTTATTAAGAAGGAAGAAGGTATGGCACGAGGACTAAAGATTCTGCAAAAAGGATTTGAGGCTCTTGACACGCAACCAATAATGCCATATGTAGGAATCAGCGCAGCTGGTGCATATATGCAAGCGTTTGAAGATATTGAATGGAAAGCAGCAGGCGATATTGAAACAACAGTAGATTTATTTGTAGTAAAAGTAAAAGGAGACTCTATGATTGGTGCTGGAATACAGGATGATGATGCTGTTTTAGTAAGGTATGCAAAAGACTTTAAAAACGGTGACATAGTTTTAGCCCGTTGGGATGGCGAGACTACTGTTAAAAGATTTATTCATGCTGATGGTAAGGTTTATCTGAAACCGGAGAACCCAAAATATAGAAATATTCCCATATACCCTGAGACTAGATTATTAGGTAAGGTTGTAGGTATACTTGGGAAGAGTAAAATCAATGGATAATATTATAATGCCACAAGGTATAAACAAAACTGGATTAGACTATCAGTCTAACAAAAAGAGTGTTAAAAAGCTTTTATATCCGGAAGATTTTATAAATCGAATTCTATGTGGTGATGCTGTCGAGATAATGAAGCAAATCTCTGATGGAAAGGTTGATTTAGTTGTTACCTCACCACCGTATAATCTCAAAAATTCAACTGGTAACGGCATGAAAGATGGGCGTGGCGGAAAGTGGGCAAATGCTGCACTCCAAAATGGATACACACATCACGACGATTGTATGCCCCATGATGGATATGTTAAATGGCAAAAAGAGTGTTTGAATGAAATGATGAGAATAATTCCAGAAGATGGCGCGATTTTCTACAATCATAAATGGCGTGTTCAAGATGGCTTGTTACAAGATCGTCAAGATATCGTTGCTGGATTTCCTGTCAGGCAAATTATTATTTGGAAGAGGAAAGGAGGTCTTAATTTTAATGCAGGGTACTTTCTTCCCACCTATGAGGTAATTTATCTTATTGCAAAGCCGAGGTTTAAACTTGCACCAAAAGCCAATGCTTACGGTGATGTTTGGGAATTTACACAAGAGATGAAAAACGAACACCCTGCCGCTTTCCCTGTCAAATTAATTGATCGAATTATCTCGTCAACAAATGCAAAAGTTATCCTTGATCCTTTTATGGGATCTGGCACAACTGCAATATCCGCTCTAAACTTCAAACGAAATTATATTGGGATAGATATCTCGCCAGAATATTGCGATATGGCTGAAGAAAGGATTAGAATAGACCAATCTCAAATTAGTCTTTTGTAAATAACAATGACAGATAAACCTATTATTTATTCAAAGCAAACATTAATTGATAAACTTAAAGAAATTGCCGCTATGGGTTGGGTTACGAACGCCCGGCGAGATAACTCTGGTGGGATAGGGAACACACTCGAAGATTTACTTGATATTAAAGAAAATAATTTACCAATTCCAAATGCTGCGGAGTGGGAATTAAAAGCGCAACGACTCAATTCTTCATCTCTTACAACCCTTTTTCATACCGAGCCTTCACCTAGAGCAGTTCGTTTCGTCCCCCAAGTCCTTTTGCCTGGATACGGCTGGACGCATCAAGAAGACGGTAAAAAATATCAAAAAGGCGAGATGAGTTTTCGCCTTACTATCCATGGGCTGGCAAGAAGCGATCGTGGTTTCATGGTAGTAATTGACCGTAAGGAGCGGAAAATTTTAATTTCTTTCGATGCAGAAAGCGTTGATAAAAGGCATAAAGAATGGCTTGAATCTGTCAAAAAGCGTGTTGGACTAGATGAACTTAATCCACAACCATATTGGGGCTTTGATGATCTGGATCATAAAGCTGGAACAAAATTACTTAATACTTTTTATGTTCAGGCTGAAGTAAAAATTGAAGGGAAAAAGGAATATTATCACTACACAAAAGTAATGATGTTGCAAAAATTCAGCTTTGAAGGATTTTTGAAAGCATTAGAAGAAGGCAAAATCCTTGTGGATTTTGACGCACGCACGGGGCACAATCATGGCACAAAATTTCGAATGAGGCAGGATTGTTTACCAATATTGTACGAAAAAGCAACAGTAATTATTTGAGTATGGAAAATAAGCGAAAACATCTTGAGTTCATTCAAGGAGTCATCAATAAAATGGCAGGCAATTCGTTTTTTCTGAAAGGATGGGCGATTACATTGATTGCCGCACTTTTTGCTTTATCTGCAAAGGATGCAAATCCGAAGTACATTTTCATTGCTTATTTTCCGGTTATTATGTTCTGGGTTTTGGACGGTTATTTTCTTTCTCAAGAGCGATTATTCCGTGATTTATATGATGATGTCAGAAAACTTGATGAAAAAGAAATAGATTTTTCCATGGACACGCGGAAGTATAAAAAGAACAAGCGCAACAGTTGGTTAAGCTCAATGTCTTCACTGACTCTTTTGTGGTTTTATCTATCCCTAATTTTTATCATGCTTTTTATTGTGTATTTAATAAACTAAATATGGCAAAGCAGGTATTCTTCAGTTTTCATTATGACGATGTAAAAACATTTCGTGCCAATGTTGTAAGAAATCATGGTTTTACAAAAGCGAATGGTCAAGAAGCAGGATTTTTTGATGCCTCAATTTGGGAAGATGCAAAAAGATACGGTGCCGATTCAGTAAAACGACTTATAAATTCAAACCTTGATGACACAACCGTTACTTGTGTTCTTATTGGCACAAATACTTGGAACAGGCGTTGGGTTAGGTACGAAATATTAAAAAGTTATGATCGAGGAAATACATTGTTTGGCGTTCATATAAACAGCGTACCTGACAAAAATAGACAGACTTTTTTTCAGGGGCAAAATCCGTTTGATTTTCTAGGATTTGTGACAAGCGAAGACGGAAGGAGAATTACCTATTACGAACACGACGGAACAGATTGGAAGATTTATCAGGATTTGCCGTCCAAGACAGCCAGTTTTGATAGACAGTATTGGGGCAAGGGTTTCAAGCTGTCAAGTTGGGTTCAGTGTTATGATTGGATAAGCGGAAATGGATATAACAATTTTGCAACTTGGTTAGAAAATGCAAAATAATATATCGAGGAAAAAATCAAAAGAGCTTTTAGAGGAAGCAAAAAGAAAAGTTGAAAAGATGATTGAAAACAAATTGACTAATTAAAGTATTAGCGCAGCTTTAGTTCGAAGAACGCAAGCTTAGCTTATTTAGGATTTCTCCTAAGCGTTTTATTTCCTCTCCGTATCTCCCCCAATCTCCTTCCCGTTGTGCACGGATAGCAGCTTCATACGCCTGACTGGCTTGTTGAAGGAGACCTTCTTTGCTTCCATCGGTAGATGCACTCGGGGCAGGTGTTTCCCCGGATGGTTTTACTTTGCCCTCGGCAGTGCCAAATATCTTAGCAAGACCTGCTTCTAATGTTTCTTCCATGGCAATTTTGTTCTCATATGCAACAATGACCCGTTTGAGTTCGGGGATTTTTCCTGTTGCTGCCTTAAGGTAGAGCGGACGGACATAGACCAAAGACTCCTCAATTGGAATGACCAGAAGCGGGCCTTGAATTACCTCCGAACCGCCCTGATCCCAAAGGGAAATCTGCTGACTGATCTGCGCATCCTGACTGATTCGGCCGATAATCTGTTTGGGACCAAATACCAGTTTATCCTTGGGGAAGCGGTAGACAACCAGCTTACCATACTGCTCTCCGTCATTTCTGGCCACCATCCAGGCAGAGAGATTATCTTTTGCCCGCGGGGTAAACGGCAGCATCAAAATATACTCCTCGGCTTTCTCACCGGGAAGCTTCATAATCATGTGCCGAGGATCCATTACCGGTACCTTGGCTGGTTGTGCCTCGCCCCCCTGGGCAATAGCAGGAATTTCCCACTGGTCCTCTTTGTTGTAGAAAATCTGCGGATCATCCATATGATAGGTTGTGTAGATTGCTGTTTGCAGAGTGAACAAATCTTGCGGATAACGCAAATGAGCAGTTAAACTTTTGGGCAGCTCAGTTAGTGGAAGGAAAGTTTTGGGGAAAATTTTGGCGTAGGTTTTGATAATCGGATCATCCGGATCTGTTTGATAGAATTTGATTGTCCCGTTGTAAGCGTCTATTACTGCCTTGACTGAATTTCTTATATAGTTTACGTTACCGCCATTTAGCGGTAGCGGTTGAGAATACGGATAATGGTCTGTTGAGGTATAGGCATCAAGTACCCAATACATTTTACCTTCAGCGATTACAAGGTATGGGTCTCGGTCAAAGGCAAGAAACGGGGCAATTTTAGCAACTCTTTCTTTTATATTGCGATAATAAAGGATACGGCTCTCCGATGTTACATCAGCAGATAAAAATAATTTGAGGGAACCAAAGCGCAGCGCATACAGGAATCGGCGAAGGGGTGAGTTAATCTCAACGCCACCTACTCCGCCGTATGTAGTATACACATTTTCATCTCCTTTGGGATAATCAAATTCTTTGGACTTTGTTTTGACTATGACATAATCATTGGGGATTTCCCCGTAGTAAACCTCCGGTCTTGTGACCTCAAGTTCTTTGACTTCGGATTTTGGAGGTAAGTCTTTGACAAATAAAACCGGCAATCCTTCCGGAGTAACCTGGTTCACTGGTCCGCCGGCAACCCCATAGCCGTGAGTAAAGGTCAGCCGCTCGTTAATCCAGTTTTTGTTCGGCAGGCTGTCCGAGGCTAATTCCCGGGGAGAAAGCATAATTTGGCGCAGTTCATTGTTGATTGTATAACGATCGTTATCAATAGAGGTAAACTCGTAGTAAGTTCTAATCTCCTGGATTTGCGAAAAAGTGGACAGGAGCGGCGCTCTGTCCCACAGTCTGACATTCTTGATGGTCAGATTGTTGGCTGCTATATCAGGAGCTGTAATCGGTTTATCCGCGGCTATTTCCCGCTCTTCCACTCTGTCCAGACCATAAGCCTTATTGGTGGCCTCAATATTGTATTTGATAAAAGGCGTTTCTTTGGTAAGTTCATTGGGTGCAACCACCAGTTTTTGAAAAACACCAGGGATGATTGAAGAAGCAAACCCGACTATTACAGTTAAAAAAATTGCTCCAAAAAGAGGCGCAATTTTTCCGCTCACACCATAAAATAATGCCAGGATGGCAGCCGCCCCGTAAACAAAAACAGATACGCGAAGGATCGGTACCATGACATTGGCATCGGTGAAGGTCGCGCCAAACACCGGGCCGCTCTGGCTGGTAAGTAAATTATAGAGAGAAAGATAGGTACCGACGGCAATGGTTGTAAGAAAAAGAGCTAGCAGAATGCTGATATGCAGTCTGGCTTTTGGTTCGGTTTGATCTTTCGTAGGTCTAATAATCAGACTTTCAGGTTTTCCGGTTAATTTGGAGAGGTTAATTTTAGGGAAAAGGCTTGATAAATTGAGGCTGCCCCGCAGAATGTAGATTGCGCCGCAACCGATAAGCGATATTAAAATAACGGTTTTTATAAGGCCAAGCCCCAAAGAAAAAACAGGCAGGGAAAACACGTAAAAAGATACGTCAGCAGCAAATATCGGGTCTTTTTGGCCAAATGGCACGCTTGATAGGAACTTTAAAACCTCGTGCCAGCTGCTTGAGGCTAAAAGACCGATAAAAAGGGCAATAATACAGCTTAAAATAATGCCGAGCTTTCCAAGTAAGCGGCTATTCAGGCTAAGGGGTTGATTAGTACCAATTAGGGCTTCGGGGATGGCTGCCATCCAGGGTATTTTTGAACGGATGGCAAAAGATAAGTTGGTAAGAAGAAAGGCAGCAGCAAGAATTCCTACTAGAGCTCCCACAATGATTTTTGCGCTGAGCGATTTGATAAAGATTTCGGTAAACCCTACTTCTTGGTACCACCACCAGTCAGTAATCAAGGAAACAATGCCGGAGAAGAAAATAAAAGTAACAAAGGCCAAACCTAAGAATGTCCAGGAAAAAAATTTAGTGAATTTCATAAAACCAGCCAATCTAGTCTTGGCCGGTTATAATTGATGATGTTTCGCGGCTCTAAAACGCATGCTATTGACTATCCGTCTTATTGCTCCGCATCACCCAAGGCGATGTTAGACTAATACTTAGTATATCAGAAACTTAAGTTTTTGCAAACCGACTACTTTCTTTTTAACTTCCTAAGAATACTCGCTCTGATTTCTGCATCAACTAAGATGTGGTGTAGAGCTGGTAATATGGAGGCAATAACGATCAGCCCAACAATTGGCAGGAGATATTTATCAACATCCGGGATCAGGTTTCCTAAGTAATATCCTGCCAGAGTTACCCCAATTGCCCAAAGAACAGCTCCAAAAAAATTAAAGAAAACAAACCTTTTGTAATCCATCTTACCGGCCCCTGCAACAACCGGGGCAAAAGCTCGAATTACCGGAATAAACCTTGCCAAAATGATAGTTTTACCTCCATGTTTATCATAAAAGCTTTGAGCCCTTTCCAGGTGTTTTTTATGAAAGAAGATTGAACTTGTCTTTGTAAAAATCTTAGGTCCCAGTTTTGCTCCGATTAGATAGCCAATGCTGTCACCTGCAATCGCGGCCACAAAGCAACCGGCAATTAAGATTTTAATGTCAAAAAATCCCTGAGATGCTAAAAATCCGGCTGTAAACAGAAGACTGTCCCCGGGAAAGAAAAAACCGATTAAAAGACCGGATTCTAAAAAAACTATGGTAAATACTCCCAAATACCCAACTGTTTGAATCAAAGAAGCCAGATCAAAATGCATAAAGATAAGTATAGCAGAAGATGTATGCTAAGAGTGAGATGAATTATTTCAAATTGTTGCCTGGCGTTACAACTATTGTTGTTATTTTTCCTGATTCTCTATATTAAAGACGAACAATATTATAGTAAAATACCCTGCGGCAGAGACCGCAGGGTGTTAGAGTCAAAGCTCAAACAATTTTAGCTGCTTCAGATCCTCAACTCTCCCCTGATCTTGGATATATTTCTCAATCACTGCTAGGTAAGATGCTTGGTGGTTGGATACGATCCACCAAGCAAAAATCAGTACAAGATTGAACCTTTTAAAACTAGAAACTACCGCGGGAACAGCCCCAACATTGTCATTGCCATTGTCAGCATTCCAATCATTGACATTGAATTGCTTCGAAGGATCATTTCGACCTGCATAAGCAGCATTGACCAAAGATAAGTTGAATATTCTTCCGTATAAAAATTCACCAGAAATTTTCAGCTACATAGCAGAATCTTCCTTGTATTTCATCCGATCCCACCAATTAGTGGATCAAAAGAAGGATATTCGTAGTGTCTAGCACACTTAAATTGAAGTACACTCTCAACAAAAAAACTTCGTTGAGACTCTGACTTTAGAAAAGGTCTAGAAGAAGGCGAAGAACAAGCTGTGTGGTTATTGTTTACAACAAAACAAGAACTCTAGTTCATTCTTTCACTGCCTGCTTACAAATCCAAGGGTATTGTAGTAAAAATTTTCGAGGAAACCAAGAAGCAAAAATCCAAAAGATCCAATTGACCAATTACTTATTACCAACAAACACTACCGCGGGAACAGCCCCAACAAAGTCAAGGCCATCGTCAGCAAACCAAGTATGGACAAAGAATCGCCTCGAAGGATCAAGACGACCCGCATAAGCAGCATCGACCTCAGAAAGGTTATCTAAAGCCCTTGCAAAGTAATTTCTAAATAATACTTCACCAGTTGCTACCTTGTAAGCTCTGTCTCCCTGTGCGTATCCTGTTGATGGAAGCATAACTACTCTAGCATCGGGAAATTCAGCTTGTAACTGTTGGGAGTAACCCTCAATCATTTGTAATTGAACTGGTCGGGATTTTCTAAAACTATCAGGTAAAGCTAGTTGTGTTGGGTTAAATCCTACTTCTACTGCCACTGGTAGTGCGTAATCTCGAAGTTCTGGTCTAATATTTGCATAATCTAATTCACCTTCACCCGACCAAAAATAATCTGGATCTTCTGAAACAACTTGTGCATATGATTTTGTTTCTAAAGGCAGAAATACTATACCTCTTCTTTTTAAAACTTCCCTCTCTTGTTCTGATGGTTTTCTAACAAGAGTTAAAAGATCATATGTTTGTTGACGAAGGTCTATTTTTGAAGCAGCTTCAGGTTTTTTGTTAGCATTATAATCTCTAGCCTCTTGAAGCCAACCTGCCAATCTTGCCCTTTCAGAACCTTCAGGCAATCTAGCTACTGTTTCTGCTAAAAACCTTTCTGCTTGAATCATAATTTCTGAAATTTTATCATATTATAGGGCGTTTGTCAACCTAAGGAAGTGCCTTTGAAGATTTTGGGGGTGAGCCATTCAGGCTCAACTGTTTCAGATACCACACCTTCTTCAACCGGTCTCTCCTCCGGTGACGGTTGGGGAACATTAACCGGAATATTACCTCCAATAGCAGCTGAAACTGCATTCCAATCATAAGCAGGCTGTTGAGGAATAGAGAAATATATTCTTCGTCATTATTTTTAATGACAGCTATTTGTAAACCTTGGGTGATAATTTTTTTCATGTCTTTTATTTAGACTTGGGTATCTTAATTACGGCGAATTCGCCATAATTAAAATTTGTGCTGTTTGTTTCAGTCTCTTTTTACCATATACCAAATAATACCCGAAGTCAAGGAAAAAAATCTGTAGTTTCCCAAGGGGATAATTCAGCCAACAGGTTCCATTTGTTTTGAGGGGCAATTTTTCTTTATCCACTCTAGATCAAATCTCCCTGCAGGTATTAAATCACTAGAACCAGTGGCTTTTATCATTATAAATTGACCCTTTTGTCCAAAATAAGGCCCTTCTATTTTTATTGGACTTAAAAATTCAAACCATCTTTCAGGACAAACTCTTAATTTATTTTGTTCTTGATCCAAAAATTTATCAGAGACAGGTGGAACTAACTTTGATTTTTCTTCTTCAGAAAGTTGTTGGATAAAAACCTTACCATCAGGAGTCCTGCACTGAGCTGGATAACTTTCCATTACCGGATAGCCTGCTTTGGTACAATCTTCAAAATTATTAACAACCGATTGACTACTATAATTAATTTTCCCTAAATAAAAAGCTCCACCAATTAGTCCTCCTAAAAGGACTAAACTTAGAATAATGACTAAAGTACTAAATCCTCTTTGCATATCTTTAAATATTATGCTACTTCACAATACCAAGATCAATTTGGAGATATAATAAAATTTATGTTTTTAACTAAATCAAATTTTTTCAAAGAGCTAAAAATTTCTTTCCAGGTTTTTGGGGTGGGGGTGGTTTTAGGAATAATCCTGGCTTCTGTAGCTAAAATGAATGCCCAGGAGTTTTTTAGAAACTTATTAGAAGCAAATCAGGATATCTTTCAAGCTGCCCAAACAGGCAACTACTTTGAACTAACCTTCTCTATATTTAAACAAAACCTTACTACAGCTTTCATCATAGTAGCTTTAGGTGTGCTGCACCGTTATCTTTCTTTAGCTATTATCTTCTTTAATGGCATACTTTTGGGGATAGTCATTCTTTTAGCTTCTGAATTGGGATTATCAGTCCCTAAAATACTGCAGATGCTTTTACCTCATGGGGTATTTGAAATCCCGGCTTTGCTTTTAGCTGGAGCTTTAGCCATCAAACTTTCTCATCCGGGCCGAGGCTTTAGCGACAGATTCAAAACCCTTTTAAAATCTACTTCCGCTCTATTGGTTATTGCCTTACTTTTAATAATTGCTGCCTTAATTGAATCCTATTCCATCATCACACTGCGTTAAACATTCCGCCTTGGAAGTACACTACAAGAGAGGTTGTTTTTATAAGATATCCTATGGTAAACTAAGGCCAAATGGAAAAAATAGTAGAAGATAACAATCCTTATTCTATGGTAGAACAAAGCAAGGGTCCTTCTTTTAGTGAACCACACGGCCGATCAAGATTCAGTCTAGAAAGAATTCTGGATCTAACAACACTTTTTCCAGAGTCATTTCTAGAAGGTAAATTACCCCCTGGTACAGGTTTTTGGGGTAGCCGTTTAGTTACGGTGTGCGCATTCACAGCAGGAACCGCAGGTGCAACGGCTGCTATACAAGCTTTCATCTCTACAGTCACCTAAAACCAAGGTTTTTTCTTGGCACTTACTTTAGAGAGTTGCTCATAAAGCTCTTTTTCTTCTGAAGACAGCCTTTTGGGGATAGAGACTCTCACTCTAACATAATGATCTCCCTTGCCAGAGCTTCTCAGCCTTGGCATTCCTTTATCCTTAATCCTGATTAATGATCCGGGTTCTGTTCCTGCTGGAATTTTTAGTTTCACTGGACCCCAGACAGTTTTCACCTCTGCCACATCCCCTAAGACAATTTGGGGAATGGTTAAATTAACCTCCGAAAAGATATCCGCCCCTTCTCTTAAAAACTCCGGATGACGCCTTACCCTAAAAACCAAATCAATCCCCTCAAACCTCATCCTGGTACCACTGTCTACCCCCGGGGGAATTTTAATAGACATACGTTTGGTCTTACCGCTTTCATCAGTAAACTCAATCTCTTTCCTTGCCCCATGAACGGCTTCTTCAAATCCTATCTCTAACTGATAAGTAGGAGTTATCTTATAACCTCTTCCCCCGGCCCCTCCAAACGGCCCACCAAATCCCCCCATCCCAAAAATCTGTTCAAAAAGATCAAAAGGGTCAGTAAAACCTCCAAAGTCAAACTCCACATTAGGACCCTGCCCCCCTGTAGAGTAAGAGTAAGTCCTAAATCCACCAAAAGGACCGGCTCCAGCTCCAAAACCCCCTCCTGGCTCAAAAGCAGCATGGCCAAATTGATCATAAGCTTTTTTCTTTTGAGGATCTGATAACACCTGATAAGCTTCAGAAACCTCTTTAAACCTCTCTGCTGCCCCAGCTGATTTATCTACATCAGGATGATGAAGCCTTGCCAATCTTCTGTAAGCAGTCTTAATCTCTGCCTCAGAAGCAGTTTTAGGAACACCTAAAATATCGTAATAATCTCTTTTGGTAACCATAAGTTAATTTTTATCTGCTTTAAGCACAACATGCTCTTTACCGTGTGCCACTATTTTACAGTTTCCGAAGTGACTTTCCAACAATCTTTGGGTAAATGGCTTAAGGTGCTTTTGCATCACCCACCAAAGCTGTCCGCCTAGTTTTAGGTGTTTATAACACTCCAAGGCTATCAACTCTAAAAACTCATTACCTAAATGTTGGGGAGGGTTGGAAAAGATCTGATGATAGCTCCTGCTGCCCACTGCTGAAAAAAGATCACTTAAAAAAACTTCCACGTTTTTTAAGCCATTAAGCTCTACATTTTCCTGGGCTAACTCTTTGGCTCTTAAGTGATCTTCTAAAAGGTGAACGTGACCATGAGGGTTTAACTTGGCTAGAACGATGCCCAAGACTCCTCCTCCAGCTCCTAAATCAGCCATCACTGTTTCATCTTTGATTTCTAAATAATCAATTAACAACTTTGTCCCACCATCTAACCCCTGTTTAGAAAATACTCCCGGGAGGGTATGGAACTTGATTTCAAAACCTTTAAGATTTTCTGTGTGTAAAGTTTGATCCATAATCAAAAAAGCCCCGGTCTCCCGAGGCCAAACTCATAACTCTCAGTCAAACCTCTTTACCAACCCATTCTCCACCTAATTTTATCTAGTCCAACTTCATTTGTAGGACGATGTTTGGAATCTAAAGATCCTGCCATCTCTCTACCTTCTAATCTAGCTACTCTTTCTATACACTCTCTGGCTTCTTCTGTTATTGTTGTTACAGCCCTCTTTACTTGAGGAGATAACCGAGCAGACTGAATCTCGTCATAAACACGTTGAATAGACTCTTCAGGTTTTTCTAAATCAATTAATGGTTCCTCAACCTTATTTTCCCCCATCATCCTCCCCCTTGTCTTCTACCACCTCCCCTTCTACTGCTTCTTTTTTACCATCTTCTTCTTTAGCCTCTACCTCTTCTTGAGGATTTATCTCCGGTTCCTGCTGGGTAGCTTGGGTTTGCTGGCCGTACATTGATTGGCCCCACTTGGATAAAGCCTCGGACAAAACTTCTGATTTACTTTTCACCTCTTCCGCTGTCCCTGATTTGACAGTTTCTCTAAGATCGGAGATCTTACCTTCCAGGTCAGCTTTAGTTTCAGCCGGCATCTTGTCACCGGCGTCTTTAATACTTCTTTCTGCAGTATAAGTTAAAGCATCTCCTTGGTTCCTCACCTCAATCTCCTCTTTTCTCTTTCTGTCCTCTTCGGCGTGGGCGGCAGCCTCTTGAGCCATCCTTTCAGCTTCTTCTTTAGACAAACCGGTGGAGCCGGTGATAGTAATCTTTTGCTCCTTACCGGTAGCTTTATCTTTAGCGGAGACATTCAAGATACCGTTGGCATCAATATCAAAAGTCACCTCAATTTGCGGTACGCCCCGGGGAGCTGGTGGGAGACCATCCAAGATAAATCTTCCTAAAGACTTGTTATCAGCAGCCATCTCCCTTTCTCCCTGCAGCACATTAATCTCCACCTGAGTTTGATTATCAGCAGCGGTGGAAAAAACCTCCGATTTAGAGGTAGGAATGGTGGTATTTCGGGAAATTAAGGCAGTCCTAATACCGCCCAAAGTTTCGATGCCTAAAGTCAGCGGTGTCACATCCAAAAGCAGAATATCTTTAACTTCCCCGCCTAAAACCCCTCCTTGGATGGCAGCGCCGATGGCCACAACTTCATCCGGATTAAGGCCTTTGTGAGGTTCTTTACCAAAAAAATCATTAACTGCCTTTTGTACTGCCGGCATCCGAGTCATTCCACCCACCAAGACCACTTCATCAATATCTTTGGCTGTTAATTTGGCATCCTTTATGGCATCTTTGACTGATTTAAAAGTCTGCTCAATCAAATCACCTACTAAAGATTCCAGTTTAGCCCTAGAAAGTTTCATCTCCAGATGTTTAGGGCCGGAGGCATCAGCAGTAATAAAGGGTAGAGAAATGTCTGCTTCTATGGAAGAAGAGAGTTCAATTTTGGCTTTTTCCGCTGCATCTCTTAGTCTTTGTAAAGCCTGTCTGTCAGATTTTAGATCAACTCCTTGGTCTTTTTTGAACTCTTCTATTAAGTAATCAATAATTTTTTGGTCAAAATCATCTCCTCCCAGATGAGTATCCCCGGCAGTAGACTTAACCTCAAAAACTCCCTCCCCCAGCTCTAAAACCGAGATGTCAAAAGTTCCCCCTCCCAAATCATATACAACAATAGTATGAGCATGAACTTTATCCAAGCCATAAGCCAAAGCAGCAGCTGTAGGTTCATTAATAATTCTTTGGACATTTAACCCAGCAATCTCCCCAGCCTGTTTAGTAGCCTGCCTTTGGGCATCATCAAAATAGGCTGGAACAGTAATCACAGCATCGGTCACCTTTTCTCCTAAGTAAGACTGCGCATCAGCTTTAATTTTTTGCAAGATCATGGCCGAAATTTCCTGAGGGGTATATTCATGACCCTCCACCTCCACTACTGCCATACCATTTTTACCCTCTTTGATGGTATAAGGAAGCCACTTTAAGTCCCGTTGTACCTCGGGGTCAGCAAACTTTCGTCCCATCAATCTCTTGATAGAAAAAATTGTTTCTTTAGGATTAACCACTGCCTGGCGTTTGGCTACTCTGCCGACGATATTTTTAGTGGGGTTGACCACTGAGGGGATGACATTTTCCCCTTCTGCTGAGTGGATCACCTTGGGCTTTCCAGCCTCCATGACAGCCACCACACTATTTGTTGTTCCTAAATCTATACCAACAATCTTTGACATATTAAACCTCCTCTGTTTCTATCTCTTTTGTTGCTTCCTCGCTCATCTTCTCAGGTTGAGATTTTCCTACTACCACTTTGGCCGGTCTTAATACTTTACCGTTTAAAATATACCCTCTTAAGACTACCTCTAATATCTTATCATTTTCCCCGGTTCTGACGTCAACTGCTTCATGCAAACTAGGATTAAATTGGCCTGAGGTATCAATCTCCACCAGTCCTTCTTCTACCAAAGCTTGCCGTAGTTGCTTGATCGCCATCATTACCCCCTTAAGCCATCCAGATTCTGCCTCAGACTCAGCAGCTCCAGCTACAGCCTGATCTAAACTGTCTAGAGCTGGCAGGATTTTATTTACCAGCTGGGATTTAGAATACTGAGCTATCATCAGCCCATCTTCCTGAATTCTTTTCTCTAAATTCCGGTAATCAGCCACTGCTCTTTTTAGCTGCTCTTGGGCTGAGGAGAGTTTATCTTCTAATTCTTTGAACTGATTTTTTTTACTCATCTTTGATAACTTTTACCCCACTTTCGAGGCCTCGCCTAACACTTGACCGATGTATCTCAAATAGGGGAGCACTATCGGGAAATTAAGCCTGTTGGGACCGATCACCCCAATAATACCTTCTTTCTCCGGACCAAATTCAAAGTCTAAGAAGGCAAAACTGGTGGACCGAAGATATTCAAATTCTGTCTCCTCCCCAAAAATAACATGAACAGTCTCTGAACCTTGAGCCCTGTTGATAATTCTTTCCAAGATAGAAAATTCATCAAACATCGACAGCACAAAGCGGGTGACGTCAATATCATAAAATTCCGGCAGATCTAAAATATTAGCTGCTCCGGTATAAAAGACCTCATGCCCATTAATAGCCAAAGCCAAAGCTCCGGATTTTTTAGCTAAAGCTTTAGTAGCTACCTGAAGCATTCTATTAAATTGGGATCGTTGGTCTAAAACCTGCTGGCGGATAGCCACTTCATCAACTATCGGCAGCTCCTTTTCTTTCATCAACTCACCGATGTAAAGACGGAAACCCATCGAAGTAGGTGCACGTCCAGCACTGGTGTGAGGTTGTTTTAAAAATCCTAAATCAGTTAATTTGACCATCTCATTTCTAATAGTGGCCGGAGAGACGCCTAAATCATAAGTTTTTTCAACAGCTTCAGAAGGAACAGGTTCACCACTTTTAACATAAAGCTCTACAATGGCTTGTAAAAGTTGTCTTTGTCTATCGCTTAGATCACTCATAGAAAAAATGATATACTGATTGGTTTATTACTAGCAGTAAGTTATCACGACTGCTAATCTCTGTCAAGAGGTTTTTTTGCTAAAAGTCCATTAGGCAAGACAAAAAAGTATATACTTTGGACTTGTTGCTCATCAATATACCTTTGGTGTAGTTGAGTCGACTTACCACCAACCATACAAGGTGGACCGTCTGGGATATCCTCAAGTTTAGTGTCTAAAGTAATCTCAACAACCTGAAGTCTTTTTTCAGCTGACATATTTTTCTTAAAATAGCATTTTTACTATTATGATTTCAAGATACTTAAAAATGCTTCTTGGGGGATTTCTACCTTTCCAATCATTTTCATCTTCTTTTTACCTTTCTTTTGTTTTTCTAACAATTTATCTTTTCTGGTCCTGTCTCCTCCGTAAAGTTTGGCTGTCACATCTTTTCTAAAAGGAGAAATTGTTTCTCTGGCAATTATTTTCCCACCAATAGCTGCCTGAATAGCTATAGTAAAATTTTGCCTGGGCAAGATCTCTTTTAGCTTTTCTACCATCCGCCGGCCGACTGATTCAGCCTTGGGCCTGTAAACTATAGTTGACAGCGCATCTACTTTTTCTCCCCCTACTAAAAAATCTACCCTCACAGCATCTACCTCTCTAAATTCCAAAAATTCCCAATCTAAGGAAGCAAAACCTGAGGAGACTGATTTTAGTTTGTCATAAAAATCGGTAATCATCTCAGATAAAGGCATTTCATAAGACAACTCCACCTGGATTCCATAGTGCTGCATGTTAATAAATTTACCCCTTCTTTCCTGGACTAAGTCCATCACCGGACCGATATAACTTTGAGGCGCAAAAATCTGCAGTTTTACCCACGGTTCTTTTAAATCCTTAATGTTTTCACCTTGGGGAAGATCTGCTGGATTGTTGATAGTCTGGCCTGCAAATTGGTACTCCACCGAGGGAGTAGTAGCCAGGAGATTAACATTAAACTCCTCCGATAACCTTTCTTGAACCACCTCAGCATGTAGCAGTCCTAAAAAACCACACCTAAAGCCTGATCCCAAAACTGCCGATTGCTCTAGTTCATAAGAAAAGGCCGGATCTGTCAGCCTAAACTTAGCTAAAGCTTCCTTTAACTCAAAATATTCTCCTGTCTCAATAGGATAAAGCCCCACATAAACCATCGGTTTAACCTCCCGGTAACCCGGCAAAAGCTCAACATTCAAATCGGTGGAGATAGTATCACCGACTCTCACTAAATCAGGTTGCTTAATACCTGTGGCAATATAACCAATCTCCCCCGCCTCAAGGCAGTCAGCAACAGTTAACTGAGGAACAAAGTAACCCACTTCCAGAATTTGCCCGCTAGCTCCAGTCCCCAAAAAGACAATCTTTTCTCCACTTCTAGGAGTCCTCCCTTCTACAATTCTTACCTGGGCCATCACTCCTTTATAAGAATCAAAAAAAGAATCAAAAACTAGTGCGCGCAGCGCAACTCGTCCTGAACCCGATTTATCGGGTGAAGGATCTGCTTTGGGTGCAGGTACCTTCTCGATAATTGCTTTTAAGATCTCTTCCACTCCTTCTCCAGTTTTTCCAGAAGCCAGAATGATCTCATCTTCCCGAAAGCCAAAGGTATCCATAAGTTGGAGAGCACACTTTTCTATTTCTGGATGACTAAAATCAATTTTACGTTCGCCGTTAGGCGAAGGGAAGATTGACAGCATGTCAACCTTATTAATCACCGGAATTAAAGTTAAATTCTGATTTAAAGCTGACAGTCCATGATCTAAAGTTTGGGCTTGGATTCCTTGAGTAGCATCAACTAAAAGTATCGCTCCCTCTACTGCCGCCAAAGCCCGGGAAACTTCATAGGAAAAATCCATATGGCCGGGAGTATCTATTAAGTTGAGAGTGTAAAGTTGAGAGTTGAAAGTATAATTTAATCGGACCGGGGCTAATTTGATGGTAATACCCCGTTCTCTTTCCAAAGCTAAAGAATCCAAAAGTTGGGGTTGGAGTTTGTCTTTGGCCACAGTGCCGGTAATCTCCAGCAAACGGTCAGCTAAGGTCGATTTCCCATGATCAATATGAGCAATAATCGAAAAATTTCTGATGTTTGCCATGGGAGTATTGTAGTGGAGTTTGAACTTTGAATCAATTTGCTTTAAAAAACTTAGATTGGGCCTGTTTCTTCTAGAATCTCCTGAGATTTAACATTAAATTGAGCATTGTAGACTCTTTTGATTAAATTGCCAAAAGTCTCTAACTCTTTGACCCTCAAAAGCCATACCAAAAGGATATAAACTGATAAACCAAAAATAGAAGCAATGCCTGTTAAAAGAATTAAATTAACCGTTTTTCTGGTGTCAAAAGCTATATCTAACCCTTTCATCAAAAGGTATAACGTTATTGCTGCTGCCACTGCTGCCAAGATCATCTTCCCGGCGGGAATAAATAGACTAGCAATATCAAACCCCCCTAGTTTTTTATGGAGAAAATATAACAGGAGAATTACCGATAAATTAGAGACGATGGCATAAGAGAGGCCCAAACCCCATACATCCAACCGCAGTATCTGGATAAAAAAGACACTTAAAATAATATTTAGGGCCACAGTAAGGATAGAAACAACTACTGGGGTACGGGTATCTTTTAAAGCATAAAACCCCCTCACTAAAAGAAGGGCAACTGCTTGAGCTGCCAAACCCACCGCCAAGTAAGCTACGGTTTGTCCAGTTAGCACCGTCGCTGGCCAGTCAAATTGGGAAGCCCCAAAGACTAATCTCACTGCCGGAATCCTTAGGACTATTAATATTGCTGCCGAGGGTAAGCTTAAAAACATCACCTGATGCATAGTAGTCAAAAGGGTAGTCTTAAAAGCCTCATTTTCACCCTTTGCTTGCTCTTGAGATAAAACCGGTAAAGCTGCCTGAGCTAAAGTCGCCCCAAATAAACCAATGGGGACTGTCTGTAGATGCTGGGCAAAAGTTAAATAAGTTACAGAAGAGACCGAGATTAAAGAGGCCAATATTATGCCCACTGTCTCGTTGATCTGTTCCACGGCCACACCTACCGTCCTAATACTGATCAACCCGGAGATCTCTTTAATTCCCTCACTGTTTAAGTTAAGACTGAAGCGGTGTTTAAAGCCTAAAGAAGCCACCAAAGGAACCTGGATTAAAGCATGCAGGGCAGCGCCGATAATCACCCCGAAGGCCGGACCAAAAAGTCCAATATAGGGGGTCAAAAAAATAATCCCCAAAATTATTCCTACATTATAAAAAACTGCCGCTAAAGCCGGGATAACAAATCTTTGATAAGATTGGCAAACTCCGGCAAAAAAAGACCCTACCACCAGCAAAACTTGCCCTCCCAAAATAACCCTGGTCAAAACAGCTGTTAACTGTTTTTGCTCTGCCGAAAATCCTGGAACCACTAAATTGGTTAAAGGGTCAGCTACTATAAACACCAAGATACTAATTAAAATAAATCCCCCTAAAACTAAATTAAAAACATCCGCAGCAAATCTAAAAGATTCCTCTTCTCCTTTTTTATGTAAGTAGTCAGTAAAAATAGGAATAAAGGCCACTGACACAGCCCCAAAAATTAACAACTGAAAGATCAGGTCAGGTATTCTAAAAGCAGCCAAAAAAACAGCTGTCTGATCCGGAGAGAAGGTATGAGCCAACAATCTGTCACGGACTAAGCCTAAAAATTTGGAAGCCATCACTGTGGCCATAATCACCAAAGCCCCGGAAAGAATTGATGATTGTCTAGCTGAAAGCAGAAAAAGTAAATTTTTAACCATTGATGTTAAATTTTAACATCAATCCTTGCACCAAAGCTATACTCTGTGTTACCATACCAAGCTGTATGCCGGTTATCAAATCTGCGATTAAAAAAGTACGCCAAGATAAGGTGAAAACTGCCCGCAATCTAGCGAGAAAAAACAAGCTTAAAAGCCTGCTTAAAAAAGCTCGTAAAAACCCCAGTGCCAAAACTCTAAGCGCTGTTTTTAGTACTTTAGATAAAGCTGCTAAAGTTAAACTGATCCACCGCAATAAAGCCGCCCGCCTAAAGTCTCAGTTGTCTAAATTGATGGTTTCTAAATAACTTGACAACTCTTTTAGTTTAAAATCTTGCATCTTTAAACTTGCATCTTTAAAGTTTCGGGCGTAAACTAAAAGTATGGCTGCCTCCAAAAATCCGGGTCAAAACCTCTACCGCATTAACTTGCTGGTACGCAAAGGAGAGCCGGTAGCAATCTTAGTAGCTTTACTAAAGTGGATTTTATCCTCGGGTAGGTTTATTGTCATTTTAGTAGAACTGATTGTCATTGGAGCACTTGTCTATCGCTATCAGCTAGACACTGAACTGGATGATCTCAAAGATAAGATTAATCAGGAAATACCCTATTTAAAAAGTCTCAGAAATGACGAGATAATGATTAGGCAGACTCAATTCCAACTGGCTACTATTAAAAAGATAAAGGCTGAAAGCCCTAACTATTCAGCCGTAATAACAAAGGTTGGCAGCTTAATGCCTCTCAACAGCCGGCTTACTAGCATTGCTTTAGAGCAAACCCAACCCCACCCTAAAACTTCATTTACCATCAATGGACAGGCTCCCATCCAAACCAACGAACTGTCAGCTTTTATCCGTGCTTTAAAAAAAGATCCAGCTTTTTCCGAAGTCACCCTGACTAATGTGGCTTTCGAAAACGAAATCAAATTTTCAATTTCCGGCAGCTTGCCCCGAGGAGGGATAAATTAAATGTCACAAAACAAATATTACTCCCGTTATTACACCTATATTACACCTGTTATCACCAACAAACTGGTCAAATCTTCTACCCCCTATATCTTTAGTGTTTTAGCCGTTACTTTGTTTATGATCTTTATTATCCGTCCCACCCTCTCTACTATTGCCCAACTCCAAAAAAATATTGAAACTCACAAACAAATTCTGGATCAGTTGAAAAAAAAAGGCCAGGATTTAACTTTAGCTAAGCAAAATTTTGATAGCCTAGATCCCCAAACAAAAGAACGGATTAAACTGGCTCTTCCTTCCCAAGCTCAAGTAACTTCCTTAGTCAAAAGTCTGGAAGATTCAGTTAAAAAAGAGGCTTCCTTTTCAGCTCTACAAGTTCAGTCGGTGACAGTCTATGACAACGCTGCAGAAGCTACAACAAGCCCTAATTTAGGGGAGATCGAATTTGCTTTAAATGCTCAAGGATCATATCAACAGCTTATGGCCACCCTTGATTACTTAAAACATTCTTCCCGGATTGTAACACTGACCAACATTGTCCTAAACAAACCGGCAGAAGGAAATATGTCGTTATCAGTAACAGGAAAGGCTTACCTATTAAAAAACTAACTTTACAATGAGCGGAAGACAATTTTTATATATCCTCATAGCTACCTTAATCACTGTCCTTATTTGGGTAGCTTCAGACATCATCCATACCCGAACCCAGAGCGACATCTCTCCCCAAGTACAAGAAGTTTTAGAACCAGTTAACCCAAACTTCGATCAAGAGGTAATTAATAGTCTCTCTTTGTAAAGACATGGAACCCAAAACCAAAATTCCAACACTTTTAGGATTAAGCCTTATTTTGGTTGGTCTGGGTGTGGGTGTCTTCCTAGCTAATCAAAACCAGGCCTTAAAATCTAAAGCCAGCCCTTCCGTGGAGCCCCAAAATATTAATTTAGTCAACCTCTCTGCCACCCGTGCCTCCCTCTATTGGCAAACTCAAGTGCCGGCTGTCGGGTTTGTCCAACTGGGAACGCCCCCCATAGCTACCCAGACTTTCCGTGATGAGAGGGATTTGCAGTCTCCTCAAAGCCATCAGCTCCATTTTGTCACCCTGACTAATCTTCAACCGAGTACCACCTATTATTATAAAATTAACTCCGGAATGTTAACCTATCCGCCTAAGGAGTTTTTAACTTTTACCACGCTCCCCAAAACTATCTCTTATGACTTCCCACCCTTAATTGGCACAGTAATCAACGAATCTAAAAAGCCGGTTGTTGAAGCTCTTATTACCTTACAGATCCCCGGAATGGAGAAATTGGCAACTGTCACTAAAGTGGCCGGAAATTTTCTCTTACCTCTGACGGAAATCTATCCCGCCTCCTCAAGCGAGGTTATCCCTACTTTCAACCCCGACCTTAAAGCTACACTGACCATCTTTGATGATAAACAACAATCTCAGATAGCAATCAACCCTTTCTCTGCTGCCCTGATCTCTTCTCCTTTGATATTAGGACAAGATCAGAATTTAACTAGCCCCACTAAAGCTCCTTTTGTTCCCCACTTCGACATTAACAACGACGGTAAAGTTAACTCTTTAGACCGCAGTATCATCCTAAAAAATTTTGGTTCAAAGCCTACCCAAAAGGTAGCTGACTTAAACCAAGATGGAGTGGTCAATAATCAGGACTTACAGATGATGGATCAATCTGTCAGCCGATAAAAGCTTGGACCAGCTTGGCTAAAGCTACTTTTTCCGCCATAGCTCCATTTTTAATATTAAACTCAGTCTGTAAAGCCAGTTTATATAATTGTTCAAAGTCCTGAGGGTGGAAGTTCTGTCTTTGGGCTAAAATTTTTCTCTGAATAAATCCCTGGGGAGGTAAAGGCAAGAGATTACGCCGCAATCCGTAATAAATCATCGTCACCACATAAACCCAGCCATAGTCTAAAAGAAGCTTCTGAAGCTCTGAAAAAGCCTGAGGTTTCTTTTCCAGCAAAGCATCCAAAAAGGGAAAGGCCGAAAGCTCTTTTTCTCCTTCAAAAAGCAAAATCTTGGCCCCTAGTTTGTGAGCACTTTTTAAAATCAAGGAGTCATTTTTTAAAGAAGGGGCCATTACTGCCAAAAACAGCTCACCTGCCAACTTAGGCAGCTTTTCCAAATCCAATGTCTCTGGAGCATTCTCCACCAAGACCAACCTTCTACCCTCAAACAAAAGCGGTTGAGACAACATTATCTCTTCAATCTTAGCTATATCATCTTGCTTTAAATCAACAATACTTACTAAATTCCGGCTAAAATGGCTGCGGATCTTTAAAAGTTCACTTCTTTTCCCCACCTCTCCTGGACCGTGCAAAAGGGCAATCTTCATCTTTTAAGGCTCTCGCTTTGGGTAGGTGAAATATTAGCACTTTGAGTGGCTTCTATTTCCTCCAAAAAAGAATCTTTAATAAACTGTTGGATCCTGGAAAAATCATCCTCAGGGGGCAGAAGCACCCAGGCTCCACCAAAATTACCCTCTGTCGGGGTAATCAGCAGGGGAGAGGTTCCGCTGCCATCAATCACCACACTTTTAGTTGATCCCATTTTCTGAACTAATTTGATAAAGTCTAAATACTGAGTTTGGGGGATATCACTCTCGACACTTCTGCCAAAAGTCCTGCCTAACTCAACGATCTTACCGGCATCAAACAGTGTTTGAAAAGACAAAACTTTATTTTTAAAGGCTTGCAGCGCCTGTTGTTGCCTTTTGGACCTGGCAAAATCACTTCCCTCACCGTTTAACCCATGACGGGATCTGACAAATTTGAGAGCTAAAGCTCCATCCATATGAGTCATCCCCTTTTTAAAGGTTAAATGTTCAAAACGGCATAAAAAAAAAGTCTTGGCTTGGTCATCACTATAAACCAAACTTTTTCCTGGCTCAGCCGCGGCAGTAGCAATTTTCTCCTCTTTGTCTAAAAGAACTTTGACCTTTCCTGTTTTTATATTAAGTTTCTTGGCCTTCTCCTCATCAATCTCTATCTCCTCTTCTTTATATTCACAAAGGTCATTCTCTTTACCCTCAAGGGGGTAAAAATAATCATCAAAGGAACGGGTTACTTCAATATCAATCCCCTCCATTAAATCCACGACCTGAACAAATCCAGCAAAATCTACCCTCACCGCATAAGGGATTTTTAGGCCCAAAATCTGGCCAATCTCTTCCCGGACAAACTTTAGTCCTTCTCCGCTACTAAGCCCCGTCTGATAAAGGGTATTAACCTTGGCCTGGTGCTTAGAAATCCACAGATCCCGTGGCAAAGAAACGAGCACCGCCTTTTTGGTTTTTAAATCATAAGAGGCTACCATGATGGTATCAGTCAAAGTTGCTCCATCATGTCTTCCTCCAGCCATGCCTAACAGTAAAATATTAATTCTTCCTTGATCTTCCTCCAAAGTAGTCTCTCTGCCTAAAACATAATTGAATACTGAAGACCTGTTTGGTTTATCCCCCCCTGTTAATAAAAAAACCCCGATCCCTAAAAAGATCAGAATTAAGGCTCCAAGTTTAAACCAAGGAGATACATGGGGCAGCTCTTTTTGTTTCAAGTTTAACGGCTTTAGTTTACTCATAATTTGACCTGACCGGATCAAAATTGTACCATTTTTTTAAAATGAAATTAAATAAGATAGGCTATTTTTACAATCTTTACAAATTCCTCTGGATCCAAAGAAGATTTTCCAATCAGTAGCCCGCTCAGCTCTTCCTGTTGTAAAAACGCTTTGCTGTTGTCTGAGGTCACACTTCCTCCATATAAAACCTCTAAATCTTCCCCATATTGTTCTTTAAGCCCCTGGGCTACCAAGGCAGCATTTTGAGGAGTATCCGGGTTACCACTGCCGATGGCAAAAATGGGTTCATAAGCGATGAGATTAACTCCCTCTGGTACCTTAATTTCCTTTCCCTGAACACAAACCAGGGGAGTAATGTTAAACTTTTTTGCCTGCTGCACCTTTTCTGAGATCATCTGATCAGTCTCTCCAAAGTTCTCCCGTCTTTCAAAATGCCCTAAAATAGCCAAATCTACCAATTCAGATAAAATTCTGGCTGACTCCTCCCCGGTATAAGGACCTTCAGCAAAAGGAGATACATCTTGAGCTCCAACAATAAGGGGATAATTACCTACTAAAACGGCCTTTTTGACCTCTTCAATATCAGTAAAGGCCGGACAAACCACTACCTTAACATGAAGGCGGTTTTCTAACTCCGGTCCCACTTTATCAATCCACTCCAAAGCTTCCCTAATATTTTTATTGCTCTTCCAATTGGCAATAATCCAGAGTTGCTTATTCATAACTGTTAAATCTTTTCTCCAAACCAGCCATATTTATTCAAGTCTACCGTAAAATCATCCGAAACTTCTATCCCTTCAGATGCCAATAAAGCCTTTTGTGCCTGTTTAGGATGTTCCAAACATTTAGTGGAAATAAAACCTTCCCTGTTTATTATCCTTTGCCAAGGCAAATCATTGGACTCGGTACAAAAATGCAAAATACCCCCCACCAGTCTTCCTCCCCGCGGCATCCCTGCCAAAGTAGCTACTGTCCCATATGTTGTGACTTTACCTTGGGGAATTTGTTTAACCACCCGGATAACATGCTCCTTAAAGCCCATCTTATCAATAGTTTAGAAGAAATTGTTAAAAACTAAAACCCTTAAGTTGCGATCAACTTTAATAAATCGGCTTTAGAAGTATAGCCAATTTTACGGCCAACTTCCTTATCATCCTTTAAAATGATATAAGTTGGGATGCTCATCACCCCGTACTTGGTGGCATCAGTAGGGTTTTCGTCAACATTCACCTCAACAATTTCCACCTTACCATCAAGCTCTTTATGAAGCTCCTCTATCACCGGCTTCATCGCCTGGCAAGGGGAACACCAAGGGGCCCAGAAATCAATTAATTTAATTGCCATACGAAGAAAAATAATACCATAGATTTTCAATTTGTAAAATACCAAAAATACTAGAAAATATTCCTATATTGATATTAATATTAATTTTTCCTACAATTATCCCATGGTCGAAAGAAACGCAAAACAACAAAGAAAGTTCGATGAGGAAGTACATATTGAGGGATTACGCGTCCAAAGACAGTGGGGTATAAGAACCCTAGACTCTGCCCTTTCACGAGGTGTGAAGGTACGAATAGAAAAATTAGGTTTATTGAATTTAGGAGTAGAAACAGAACCTTATACTGAAAAGAGTATTGACAGAATGATGGCTCAGGAATGGGGTACCCCGCCGACTTTAGCAAAACCCACCCTAAGAGAAACTTGAGACAGATAGTATCTTCTACCTGCTCCTGGTATACTTAACTTCGTCTTATGCTCAGTAATCTTCTTGATGACCTAAATCCAGTGCAAAAAGAGGCTGTTAAAGCTACTGAAGGACCGACTCTAATCATGGCCGGAGCAGGGAGTGGAAAAACTAAAGCTTTAACCCACCGGGTAGCCTATCTTATTAAAGAAAAAGCTGTCCCCCCAGAAAATATCTGTGTTTTAACTTTTACCAACAAAGCCTCTGATGAGATGAAAGGCAGAATTATCAAGCTTTTAAGCTATCAACCCAAAACCTCTAACCTCCCAACCATGGGCACCTTTCACTTTTTCTGTGCCCGGATTTTACGAAAAGATGGACACCTTATAGGACTCCCCCCCTCCTTTTCTATCTATGACGAACATGATGCCTTAGATGCCATCAAAGAGGCAATGAAACATTTAGACCTCTCCCCTCAAAAAAGCTCTCCTTCCGGAATCAAAAATACTATCTCCCAGGCCAAAAACGAGATGATCTCCTCCCTGGAATATCCTCAATATGCCAGGGGTTACTATCAGGAAACGGTAGCTAAAATTTATCTGGAGTACCAAAAAATACTGGAAAAAAACAAAGCGGTAGATTTTGATGATCTACTGCTTTTAACCGTCAAGCTGTTTCAGACTTACCCGGAAGTTTTATCCCAATACCAGCTTCAGTTTCGCTACATCTTAATTGACGAGTATCAGGATACTAACACTGTCCAATATTTACTCTCCAAACTTTTGGCCCACCGCTACAAAAACATCTGTGTGGTAGGGGATGCTTCCCAATCCATTTACATGTTTCGGGGAGCTGATTTTAGAAATATTGTTAATTTCCAAAGGGACTACCCGGGAGCCAGAGTTTTTAACTTAGAGCAAAACTACCGCTCTACCCAAATCATCTTGGACGCTGCCTTTGCAGTCATCTCTAAAAACAACTCCCACCCAATCCTCAAGCTTTGGACTAACAACCCTCCCGGAGAAAAAATTGAGGTGGTAGAAACCAGGAACGAAGAGGAAGAAGCCCTTTTTATTGTCAGTAAGATTAAAAAGTTTAACTTCCCTCTTTCCAGTTGTGCGGTGTTATACCGCACCAACGCCCAATCCCGGTCCTTAGAGGAAATTTTTCTCAAAGCCGGAGTGCCTTATATTTTAGTAGGGGGCATTAGGTTCTATGAGAGAAAGGAGATTAAAGATATACTCGCGTACCTGCGGCTTCTGGCCAACAGTGAGGATTCAATCTCTAAAAATAGGATTGAAAAAATCGGCAAAACCCGAGCAAATAGGTTCCGGGAACTTTTCAGCGAGACCTTAACCAACTATACCACTTTAGAGCTGTTAGATTTAATTTTACAAAAGACTGATTATTTAGATTATCTGGATGACGGTGCTGATTCCGGTAAATCAAGGATTGAAAACGTCAAAGAGCTTCGCTCGGTGGCGCAGCAGTACCCCAACTTAATAGAGTTTTTAGAAAATGTCGCCCTGGTAGAAAGTGAATATTCCTCAGATGAAAAGCTCAAAAGGGGACAAAACAAAAAAGAAACTGTTACCTTAACTACCCTCCATCAGGCTAAAGGTTTAGAGTGGCCAATGGTCTTTATAGTTGGCATGGAAGAGGGTTTGTTCCCCCATTCGAGGTCTTTACTGAATCCCAATGAGCTGGAAGAAGAAAGAAGGCTTTGTTATGTTGGTATTACCCGGGCCAAAGAGAGACTTTTTTTAACCTATACCAGACAAAGGCTTTATTTTGGCACCCGTTCTAATAACTTAGTCTCCCGTTTTGTCATTGATCTGCCAGAAGAACTGATTAATTCTGCCACAAATTATCAGGACCGAGGCCAGTTTTTGGATGATGTTACAATTGATCAGGATCAAGATGAATGGCTCAATGTGTAGATAAATAATGAAATCTTTGATTGGAGCAGCTTTAATCCTCGTAGCTTTTTTTATTCATTTCTACCTGCCTCCACTTCAGACCCACCCTACCCCAACTCAAGCTAATCAATCTCCTTCAGTGTTATCTGCCAGCTCAGATTCTCCAACTTCTCTGCAACCTATTAAAACAGAGTCCCGTTTTAAAGAAGAGTTGGTAGAAAAAACCGAAAGCCTCCCTTATAAAACAGTTTATAATGATGACCCGGAAACCGAAGCCGGAACTGATACCGTCCTCCAGGAAGGTGAGGATGGCAAAAAAACTACTGTCACTAAGCTCACTTTATACGAAGGAAAGGAATACTCCCGGGAAATTGTGGGCACGGAGACTCAAGACCCTAAAGACAAAATTATTTCCCGGGGAACAAAAATCGTTTGGAAAACTTTACAAACTGCCGACGGAGAGATCAGATACTGGAAAAAATTACGGGTTTGGGCCACCCATTATGATTCTCACTGCCTCGGATGTAACGAATGGACAGCCATCGGTATGAGACAAGGAAAAGGGGTCATTGCTGTTGACCCCAAAGTTATAAAACTAAGGAGTAAAGTTTATGTTCCGGGGTATGGGGTAGCGGTAGCAGGTGATACCGGGGGAGCCATTAAAGGTAATATTATTGATTTGGGCTTCGATGATGCAAGAACTGCAGGTTGGAAAGCAAAATTTGTTGATATATACCTACTCTAAAAATTTAACGCTTTCAAAAATCTCATTGAGTAGTTTATCCTCAGATGCATTAAACCAACGAAAATCAATTAGTTGAAATATTTTATCTCCCTTAGCCCATGTATAAAATTTTGCATCTAGTGGTTCACAAATCCCTTTTTTTCTATAATAGCCATCTACTCCGCTATTATTTTTGACTAACACATCATCAGGCAAATAAATCCCACAATTTCCTGCTCCTTCACTGTTTGGGCCCTGTTCTCTTTCAAAATCTTCTAAAGAAAGTTTTTTAAGATTATTAAAATATCTGAAATTTATGGTATTGTGACTTCTTTTATCTTCCTCATTTTGTGGTTTTAAATCAAAAACCCGATATATGCTTCCACTTTCTATATTGGTAAACTCTGTTAGGGTCCAACTTGTCGGATATTTTAAAGAAAATCCATACTTACTATTTGTATATGTTTTCCAGTTAGCACTTCGAGTTCCCTCAGTGTCAACAGTTTCATCAGTTAGACTTGTCTTGGCACAGTCAACATAGGCAAAAGTGGAGTTATAACCTATACATTGATTATTTAATGGGATACCATGGCAAGCAAACACTTGTCCGCATTTTTTATTTTCTGGAAAACCAATTAATATTACGTATCCGATTGAAACTGCGACTAAAATTACCAGGATACCCAAAATAGGAGCAAAGCCTTTTTGCATTAATTTAAGTCTAGCACAATTTTGATGGCTTCTTCTACCTCTTGTGAATTTGTTTTGGATAACTTACCAACCTTTTTAACTAACCTTTCTTTATCAATAGAACGTAATTGATTAACAATAATGGTTGATTGTTTATTTAGCCCCTTTTGTTTGTTAATTTTAACTATATCCGGGCCAATGAATTGTGGGATGATTGAGCTAAAGGGGATAACAATTACTGTGGGCAGAACTTGATTTAGTACGTTGTTAGAGATAACCAGTACCGGGCGTTTTTTATGGATCTCCCGACCAAAGGAAGGGTTTAAATCGGCAATAAAAATTTCCCCGTTTTTAGGATAACTTGCTGAAGGCTTCTTCATCGGCGCGTGCAAAATCTTTGCGGATTTCTTCAATAATTTGCCGTTGTGCCTCTGCGCTCTTGCGAAGCAGATCTTTTAAATCTTTCTTGCTTAATTTCTCTTCAATAGCGCTAGCAATAAATTTGCTGCGAGAGCGGGTAGGAATTAACTTCCGAAGATCCCGGGCTAAATCATTTGGTAAGGTAATGTTAATTCTTTGTGTCTGCATGCTGAAATTTCCCTTCACCTATACACACTAATTATACACACTGTATTGTTTTTGTCAATCTCTAGGAACGGTTCTTTCATTTTTAATCCCTGCCCGCTGTGGCGGGTAAAAATTTAAAGGTGGAAAGGATTTGATCCCCTGTTTCTGTAATTACCCTAAACAAATAGATCTTTTTATCTTTTGAGATATAGATATATTTTGGCTCACCAGCTTGGTAACCCACAACTTTAGATTTCCCTACCTGGTCTGAAACTGTGGCTTCTGCATCAGGAGTAATATGTCCTTTTGATGTAAAATCAAACACTCCCCAAAGATATGGGTAGTACCAATATTTATCAAACCATGCCTCTGCTGTTAAATTATTAGGGTTATCAAATACCCAAACACTAAAAGGATTGCTGTCATATTTTTCTTCCTGATCCAACACTACTACTGCCCTTAAAAATTTCCCCGGCTCATATCCCGCAGAACCACTAAAATTCTTTCTAAAATTAGTGCTGCCTCTTTTGTTAAATTTCTCTTCTGAGTCTACTTCGACGGTTAAATCATTCGAATACTTAAATCCAAATTCTGAATTTGAATAATTGTTAAATTCTGGCTGTTTTTCTGGTTGTTTTAAAGTAGTTGCGGGGCTTTGTAGTAAAGTCCCCTTATTTGTATTTTGGTAAAAGTATATTACACCAACAATAAGTATTACCGTTACAAAGATTAATAAAAGCTGGACAGAGCCTTTTTGCATAACTTTAGTTAATAAGCACCGCCTTTAAAGCTAGGACAGTTACTTTTTGCCCACTTTAAAAAGTCCTCACTACACTGCTCTTGATTTTTAAAATCCGGCCCCGGCATGCAATTAACCCATTCACTTTTCGGACAAACATAGTTTCTTTCTTCTAAAGTACCATCTAAAAATTTAAAGGTAGAAAGAATTTGGTTAAATATTTTTTTATTTTCTGAGAATTTGGGTGAATTTCCTTCTATACGGAATGCAAAGAGCAAACCATTTTTAATAACAAAAGCATCAGATGCTTCATACGCCGCTGGCACAGAGTCAAAGTAAAGACCTTTAATTCCACCGATTACTATATCATTAGAAGACAATTTTGTAGCATCATAAGATTTAATTGCTTGCTTTATATCTGTAACCCCTGCAGGATTAATATTAATAAAGATTAGATCAAAAACTAAATTATTATCCGTGTCATCGGGCAATCGCATGGTTATCTCGTTTGGGTTAAGTTCCTTGATAATTACAGCTTGAGGATATTGTATTGAAAATGCATTTTGGTGATTTATATATGCTTTCCAACTAGCAGTTTCATCAGGGGTTTGGGAAGGTGTGGGGGAAGGGCAAGGAGCAAATTCACAGTTAGGCCCTGATCTTCCCACAAAGGATCCGTCAGGACATTGTTTGGCTTCTTGGGTGCAAGCCTGAGGAGAGTTATTCCTGGGAAACGGAAGAGTATTGGGTTTTAAGTAGTAAACCCCTGCCACCGCTAAAGCGGTAAGGCAAATTCCAACTAAAACGGAAGTGGGACTAAAACCCTTTTGCATATTTTCAGAGTAGCGTGAAAATAACCTATTGTCAAAGAGAAAAGTTTCATGTTAATATCGGCCAATGACAAGAATAAATCAAAAAGGCCCAAAAAATAGGGAAACAAAGAGGAGAACCTCCCAATCTTTTTCTAAAACCTCCAGGCCTAAAACAGATTCAACACCAAATAAGAAAAGTTTTCTCTCCAAGATTAAACAATCCCCCTCTGCTCTTTTAAATTATAGACCCTCCAAAGGTGCTTATCTATTACTTTTAGCTATTGGTTTAGTCCTTTTGGCTTCTTACAAAAAAGAGTGGTTTATTGCTGCCACTGTTAACAACACTCCTGTTTCTAATCTAGAGCTACAGCAAAGACTGAATAAACAATACCGGGAACAAGTTTTAACCCAGATGATTAACGAAAAAATTCTTCTTAATGAGGCTGGTAAAAAAGGAGTCACTATTTCCAATAAAGAGTTGGATAATAAAGTAGCTGAGGTAGAAACTAAAGTAGGGGGGTCTAAAATGCTGGATAGTTTGCTCTCCAGCCAGGGACAAAACAGGGATAGCTTTAGACAACAGTTGAAGTTCCAACTGATTATTGAAAAGATATATGACGGCGAGGCAACTGTTTCTGCCCAAGAGGTTGAAAAATTTATTACTGAGAATAAAGACCGACTTCAAGCAACTGACTCTGCTGGACAGCAAAAAGAAGCCCAGGATTTATTAAAACAGGAAAAACTTTCTCAAATCTTTGCTGAGAAATTCCAACAGCTAAAGCAACAAGCCAAAATCAGGATCTTCTAAGGGCAGCTCTCTACCACTGCCCATCCATCAGGAATGTCACAGGAAGTCGGAAACTGCCGGCACTCTCCAGTTTTAGGATTTTCAGCAGCCCTAAGTCCCACATTACAAATTCGCGGTTGTTCTAGTCGAGAAAAAATATCTCTAATCTTTACAGGACCATCCCAGTACACAGATAACAGTAGTATAATCACCACTGCCACTAAAAATAGAGTTAATATAAAACCCTTCTGCACAAAATTAGTCTAACTGGAAAAGCCGTAAAAAACAAATTCCACTTAAGAGACGACTGGAGCAACTTGAAGATCTTTAATGATCTGTTCTACTTGGGCTGAAAAATCAGTGGTAGAAGTGGCCCGGGACCCCGATGGAGAAACCCGGTGAGTAATATCTAAGTTCTTGTTACCCACGCTGACACACCAACGGTAAGTTGTAGCGCCGTTGGTTAGACTTTTGAACTTAGTTACTGGATGACTGCCTAAAGTCACTACCTCTCCCGGACAATTTAAACGGTTAACTATTAAAAAGGTCACCGGTTTTAAAGCATAACCACAAACTACACCCTTAACGTCAGCACTGCTTACAGGATCAAGTTCAAAATTAGAGTTGGTTGAACAAGTTAGAAGTCCCCAGGAAGCCGGATATTTAACTACCACCCCATCAGCTTGATAGTTTTTAGTATCAACTGTTCCTGTCTCCGGACTCGTAGTCACACCGGAAGCCGGAGTAGGGCTCGTACCAATTTGAGGAAGAGAATCAATCCCATTTGGCCCGGTTACATCCACATTGTCGCGGGAAATCCGTCCAAAGAAAAAAATTCCCCCGATAATCGCCGCCAAGACAATTAAGGACACCGCTCCAATAATAATTGATCTAGTTTTAGGGTCCATCTTTAATATAGCCTATATAATTTTAACACAAACTACTATTTCTGTAAACCGGAAGAAGATATAATTGTGGAGTGGATTTAAAACTCGTTACCGATCAACAAAAAAAAGAATACAACAGTTTAGTGACCCATATTATGCAGTCTTGGCAGTGGGGAGAATTCAGACAAAGCCTGGGAACTAAAGTTAAAAGATATGGTCTTTATAAAAACGGAAAAATGGTTCAAGCTTTTCAGCTGACCTTCCATAAGATCCCTCTGTCCAACTCATATATTGGTTATCTGCCCAAAGGCCCTTTCCCTGATGAAAATCTGGCCCAAGCTTTAAAAAAAATCGCTCAGGAAGAAAGATGCGCTTTTATCAAAGTAGAACCAGATGTAGAAGCGTTAAGTGTTAAAGGGAAAGGGTTAAGAATAGATAAAAAATTTAAAGTTTCACCTAAGCCTTTGTTTACTAAATATAACTACCTATTAGATCTGACCCAGCCAGAAGAAGAGATTTTAAAAAAAATGCACCCTAAGTTTAGGTATAATATTAAGGTCGCGCAAAAACATGGGGTGAAAGTTGAAGAGAGGACCGATGATCAAGCTTTTGCCATCTATCTCAAATTACATTTTGCCACTACCCAAAGGCAGGGATTTTTAAGCCATACTCATAAATATCACCGCCAGGTCTGGGAAACTTTAAAGCAAGCTCAAATGGCCCGTCTTTTAATTGCTTTTTACCAACCGTCAGATAAAAAAGAGCCTCTGCCTTTAAATGCTTGGATGATAACTAATTTTAAAGATACGCTTTACTACCCTTATGGAGGATCGTTAAAAGAGTATAAAAATGTTATGGCTCCCACCTTAACTGCTTGGGAAGCCATTAAGTTGGGTAAAAAGTTGAAGTTAAAAAAATTTGATCTGTGGGGGGGAGCTAACCCTAACTTAGGAGCTAAAGATCCCTATTTTGGTTTCAGCCGTCTTAAAGAAAATCTAGGGGCAGAGTTGGTTGAATACATCGGGACTTACGATCTGGTTTTTAACCCTCTTATTTACATCCTGATTAATACTTTAGAAAAGTTTAATAAAATTAAGGTACTTCTCTTAAAGCTGGTTCAAAGATAAAATGGGTTGTCTATGGATTCTATCTTCATCCTGACTTTATTTTTGTTGCTAGTTTGTTTTCTAGCTCTCTCTTGGTTTGCTGGGACCGATGCTCCTTTTATTCCTACTAAGATGCATTCTTTACAGTCCATATTTAAGCGGGCTGGACTTAAAAAGGGCAAAAATTTTTATGAACTGGGCTCAGGCGATGGACGGGTAGTCCTAAAAGCAGCTGCCACAGGAGCCCAAGCTTATGGGATAGAACAATCTTGGCTGAGAGTCTGGTTCAGCCGCTATCAAGCATCTAAATTAAAGCTTCCTAATGCTCATTTCTTTCACGGCAATATCTTTGACCGCAGTTATTACCCAGCTGATATCGTCTATATCTATCTTCTGCCCAAAGCTTTGGATAAGCTGGAAGGAAAACTTAAAAAGGAGCTTAATAAAAGATCGGTAGTGATAACCCAAACCTATCATTTCAAAAACTGGCAGCCATTTACAAAGATCAACAACTTTTATTTTTACAGAGTTTAAATTTAGCTACCTAAATATTTGGGAGATCAAACTGCCTACCAAACCGCTGGCTATAATCACGAGTATAGCAATAGCGGAATGTTCCAAAACCACCCCTAAAACCTTTTCTCCTCTTTGTTTAGCCAAAAAAACGCTAAAAATGTTTAAGAAAGTTAAACCTAAAATAACCTTTGTCCAAATAGCCGTACTTAAACTTAAAGTTAGCACTGGAATAACAAAAATTAGGGCAAACAAAAATTTAAACAGCAAGGTAGCTCCACTGGCTTGCCAAACCTCTTTAAGAGAATATTTACTGTCTGTTTCCTGGGAGACATGAATTCCCAAAGCATCAGAGAAAGCATCAGCGATAGATATAGTCAAAATTGCCCCCACTACTGCCAGTTGAGATTGGGTGGTAGAGTAAAGGCCCACCATCAGTCCTAAGGTAGCAATCACTCCTGAAGTTAAACCAAAACTTAAGCCTATCCTTAAAGGATGTTCATTAAATGATAATAGCAAAAAAAGGGGAATTATTGAAGGTAGATCTCTTTTAAATTATCCAGAAGTTTGTGAAACTGTTGGTGTTTGCCTGCCCCGATTTTTTCCATTTCTACCTTCTCAAACTCTTTTGCCAACCTTTTCTGGATTACCTCATCAAGATGCATGTCAGCCATCATATATAAAATATTATCCTCTTTATCAATATGCTCCCTTAGTAAAACAATATACTTTTGGGTATTCTTCGCAATTTCCCCAGCAGCTTTCCCCTCTCCATTTTCATACTTTAAGATAGCTTCCCTTAAGCCCTTAATATACCCCCTGCCCATATCATGTTCTACAAGCATCATTCCAATAGGGCCATCTTCTTTGGGAATGCCACTTTCTTCCAAGGCTGGGAATAAAAGCTCCTCTTCTTTACTGTGGTGGCATTTATCGACAAAAACTTGTAAAAACTCTAAAATCTGGTTTAGATGGGTAAGATCAACTTGCTGTCCTTTTTTCAGTCTCTGACTAATCTCTTCTAAAATATCCAACATCAACAGTACCCCTTGATGTTCATCTTTTAGCTGCTGAGTGGCCTTCATGTAGCAAAAATTATACCACCCACCCCCTCTACTTTCCTAGTAGGTTATAATCGGGGAATATGGAAAATACTGAAATAGAGATTGATAAGGTCAAAGGCTTGGGGGATTTTGTAGAGATAGAGTATATTGGCAAAAAAGAAGTAGATCCTAAGAAAACTGCCCAGCAGATGATTCAATTTTTAAAAAAAGGACTGCAAGGGAATTAAAATAAACCAACAAGGCTATCCTTATCTTTTACTCTATCCCAAAGAAGCCAAGTTTGAAGAGATTTAAAACTCCATTGGGGAGCCTATTTGGAAGCAGTTATTATCTGGATCAGCAAGTATGGCTAACCACATCTGAGGATCTTCTGAGGGGTGATAAGGCTCAGCGACAATTTTTGACCAGTTTAATATCAGTTATTACGGATTTTCTTCTGCTGATCCCGGGGGTATAATCTTTGCCATGAAACTACTTCATACTGCAGATTTACATATTGGCATGACCAATTATTCTAAGTTGGACCCGGAAACCGGGCTGGAAAGTAGACTTCTGGATTTTTTCAAAACTTTGGATTTAATGGTGGACTATGCTATCCAAAAAAAGTTAGATGCTTTTATCTTTGCCGGTGATGCTTATAAAACCCGTGATCCCTCTCCTACCCAACAACGGGGTTTTGGGGAAAGAATCAGAAAAATCACCAAAGCCGGAATTCCGGTTGTTTTAGTAGTGGGCAACCATGATACCCCTAATGCGGAGGGCAAAGCCAACACTTTAGATATTTATTCTGCTTTAGAGATGGAGAATGTTTGGGTTTCCAGACAACCCCAGTTTTTTAACATCCCTACTAAATCCGGAAATCTACAAGTTTTGACTGCTCCCTGGCTGCATAAAGGGGAGTTTAAAACTTTAGGAGATAAACTGCCGGCCATGTATGAAAAAATCAACCCTTCGACAAGCTCAGGGCCAGCTATTTTGGTAGGACACCTGGAGGTAGAAGGGGCTTCTTTTGGCAGCGAAAAGGGGTTGGCTATTATCAATGATGTCGCCATTCCCCTGTCTCTTTTAACAAACAGAAAACTTTCTTATGTTGCCTTAGGCCACATTCATAAGTATCAGGTTTTGGCCAAAGATCCGCCAGTTATTTATTCTGGTTCACCGCAAAGAATTGATTTTGGAGAAGAAAAGGAAGAGAAGGGATTTGTAATAGTTAATATCTCCACACCAGCCCAAACCACTTATGATTTTGTCCCCTCTGATGCTCGGAAATTCTTAACCATAAGGGTTTCATTACAAGAGGAGGAGGTAGAACCTACCGAAATTATTCTTAAAGAAATCAAAAAACATGACGTAGAAAATAAGGTGGTTCGTCTGATAATCGATATCCCAGCTTCAGTCAGTAAAGAGATCTCTATGGATAAAATTAAAAAAGCTTTAGATTCAGCCTACTTTATTGCTGGCATCTCCAGAAATGTAGAAAGAAAAGAGAGGACTATTTTAGAGGGTCAGGAAGAGGTAGAAAGACTAACTCCCATTGAAGCTCTACAAAAATATTTTGAATCCAAAAAATACAGTCCAGAAAAAATCAAACAGTTAGAAAAGTATGCTGCATCTATTTTAGAAGGTTGATATAAAGTATATGATTCCTGTTAAATTAAAACTAGCAAATTTTACCTCTTATGGAGCTGATGTCCCTGAGCTGGACTTTACCCAGTTTCATATGGCAGCCATATCGGGTCAAAACGGGGCCGGTAAATCATCACTTTTAGACTCTATTACCTGGTGTTTGTGGGGCTCATCCAGACTGGGAGATTCAGCAGATCAACTGGTCAGGCTAGGACAAACTTGTATGACGGTAGAGTTTTCCTTTCAGCTAGACGAGCATATCTATACTGTCAAACGAGGTAGAGTCTTAAAAGGAGGCGGACAAACTTCTTTAGAAATGTTTTCTAACTCTTATAACTTAACTGAAGGCACTATCAAAACTACCCAACAAAAAATTATTGATACTCTCCATTTAACTTATGAGACCTTTATCAACTCTGCTTTTTTAAGACAAGGGCATGCTGATGAATTTACCACCAAAGGCCCTTCCGATCGAAAAAGGATTTTGGCAGATATTTTGGGACTATCCCACTATGATAAGTTGGAAGAAAAAGCTAAGGAAAAAGCCAAAGAGGTCCAAACTAAATTACAACTTTTAGAATATCAACTGCTAGAAATTGAAGCAGAACTTTCTCAAAAAGAGGCTCGGGAACAAGCTCTCACCGAGGCGGAAGAGGAAGCTAAAAAAGTAGAATCTCAACTTAAAGAGGTAGAAGCACAAATAAAACTTATTGATAAAGAACGGGAGGCAGCAGCTACCAAGCTTCAGTCCTTAGAAGAAACCAAGACCAGAATTGAGGCAGCCCAAAAAGAGTTGGCAGATTTAAAGCTGCAGATCTCCTTAAAAGAAAAAGCTCAAACAGAATATCAGGTAATCTTATCTCAAAGGCAGCAAATTGAAACTGCCTACCAGCAGTTACAAAAACTCCAGGAGGAGAAGAAAGCTTTGGAAGGAAAAAGGTCGGAGCTTATTACAGTTAAGGACGAGCTGGCTGCCCTGCAAAAACAGCTCCTGGAACTAGAAGACAGACGGGGCCGTAAGATTACTTCTTTAGAAGTGGATATTAAAAGGCTACAAACCGAAAATGAACAATATCAAAAACAGCTCGATCACTTAAAATCCCACAAAGATCTCTGCCCTACCTGCGGACAGAATATCGGTGAGGATAAAAATAAAGAAATTATCGTCAAAAATGAGGCTAAGTTAAAAAAAAACAATGCTCAATTGGAAACTCTAGAAAAACAGATTGCCCAGGTTAAAAACTATCTCATTCCTCAACAAAAAGAAGCTGATGATAAAGAGATCTCTATCCAAAAACTGGAAGAAGAGACTAAAGAGTGGAGCTTTTTAAATATCAAAATTACTAACTTAGAAAAATATGTTGATTTATATACCAAACTTCAGCAAGCAGAAACTGCGGTCAAAGCCCATCAAGAAACGATTAGTGATCTTCTTAAAATCTCTCAAAATAAACAGGAGCAGATTGATAAAGAGAGCCAAGGTTTAGAGCAGCTCACTTTTTATCAACAACAGCTGGAAGAGGTTAAAAGCAAACTTCAAGGGAAAGATTCAATCAAACAAGAACTGGCTCAAAAAGTTTTAGAGCTTCGGGGCAAGGTAGGAGAAGCAAAGCAGTTAGTATCCCAAGCCGAGCAATTGGAAAACTTGCAGAAAGACAAACATACTGAGAAGAAAAAGTTCCAGGAGGAAAAAGCAGCTTATGAAGAGTTGGCTTTAGCTTTTGGCAAAAAAGGCATCCAGGCCATGATTATCGAAACTGCCATCCCAGAGATTGAAGATGAGGCCAACAGATTATTAGACAGACTGACAGAAGGGCGGATGAAAGTTAGATTTGAAACTCAGCGGGAAACAAAAACCCTTCGACAAAGTTCAGGGCAGGCTAAAACGCCGGGGATTATTGAGACGTTGGATATTATTATCTCTGATGAGATGGGAGAAAGGCCTTATGAAGCTTATAGTGGAGGAGAGCAGTTTAGGGTCAACTTTGCCATCAGACTGGCTTTATCTAAACTGTTAACTCATCGGGCCGGAGCTAAGTTACAGTTTTTAGTCATTGATGAAGGCTTTGGCACCCAAGATGCCCAGGGAAGATCCAGGATTGTGGAAGCCATGGATGCCATCAAAGATGATTTTGAAAAAATTTTAATCATCACTCATTTAGAAGAGTTAAAGGAAGAATTCCCAGTGAGAGTTGAAGTTAATAAAGGCCCCACAGGCTCCACCTTTGAAGTTGTGGGTATATAATCCAAGCTATGGAAAGAGCAGACCTGGATCAATTTTTCCCTAAAGGTGAACAATTTACTAACCCATCACCAGCATTTTGGGGTCTTTTAAGAAAAGTAAATTTCTATTCTCCAGTTTTAGTAGATACATTCTTATTAGATATTGACCCAGATACAGTCATTGCCAGAAGAGGCAGATTCTCTCGAGATGATGAATATTATACTATAGGAGGAAAAATCATGGATCGGGCTTGTGGATATATGATTCTCCTAGGAGACCTCTCATCAGAACTCCGCCTTAAACTTGTAGCCTGGAAACATTGGGGAAACACCTCTAAAGGAGAATTGGGGGAAGTTCTGTTTAACGATCGGCCTTCCAATGGAGGATACAAGGGACGGGTTACTCTCTCCAGTAACGGAAGGAGATTAACCGGAAAAGAAAGATTTGGTCAACTAAGAGAAGCAGAAATTATAAGCGGCTTAAGTCTTGAATATTATCCTGAGAGATGGAATCTACTTCCCATAGACCCATCTAATCCCCAACAATTTTTTGACTGGTGGATTATCAGTGAGTTTCTTCCCAGGTTTTTAAAAGGCAGAGTTAACCCTCTAGCCCATGTACCGATGAAAGAGATGCAAGGTTGGGTAAAAGTAAGCGATGACCCATCAGAAATCTAGTAACGATTCTACCTTTGAAGTGGTAGGAGTTTAATACTTCTTTTCCTGAAGTTTTTTCATTACCAGCTTGTGGCCATGCCAGCCGATAGGAGGAGGATTTTTAATCTCTACCCAAGAAATATCTTCATTTTCCTCCTCGTCTGTTTTCATCTCACCATCTTCCACTTCCACCCTGTATAAAAATATAAAGTGCCCTATTTGTCGCGGGTCATCGTCTGCTTGAATCACATCTACAAATTGAACAGTTTTAACCTCTAGCCCTGTCTCTTCCTTAACCTCTCGCACCACTGTCTCTTTGGGATGTTCACCATAATCAACAAAGCCCGCAGGAAACATCCAAGTTCCCTTATATGGTTCTCTTTTTCGCTTAACCATCAAGACTTTACCACCTCTTAAGATAATTGCTCCTGCTGACCCTGCCACATAAGGGTAATAAGTCCAGCTGCAAGAGGAACAAAACTTTCTCTTTCTCCCTTCCTCCACTCTTACTCCCAAACCTTTCCCACAAAAGGGACAATATTGATAATTTGGAGGATCAATCTTTAACATAAAAAAATTGTAACACAAGAAGGGAGAAAAGGAATTTCAAGATAAAATGAGTATTATTTAAAAAAAGTAAACAGATAAAGCCAGTAGGCCATGGATGGTAGCTAAAATTAAAGCAGCTGCAGCTATTCGGGGGTGCCAGATAAAGGGTAAAATAGGTCTGCCTCGGAAATTAGAATACCCAAGTATGGCAGTAAAGACAAATAACAGGTAGGTTAAAATACCCAGATAAAAAATTAGAGGTTTTCCTAAAATAGAAAGATAAGCAATTTCAGATAAAGGCATAAGATTATTTTAAACTAACTAAAAGAAAAAACAACCCAAATAAGTTAGAATGGTTTGATGCCTAAAAATAGTTTTATACCCTTACTGCTGATCTTTACGGCTATAACATTACTCGCAGTAGTTTTAAAAGTTGAACCTCCTCAATCTTTGCATGAAGCTACACTTCCCCAGCTAGGATTATTTTTTATTCCCTTAGGAATATTTTTAACCATATTTACTCACTTGATCTTAAAAAACTGGGCCAAAAGTGCCTTTTTATCTTTAGGTTTAATTTTGTTGTTATTTTTAAAATCACTTAGTATTTTAAACTCCCTAATTTTTTTTCTAGGAGTTTTAAGTATAATTTTAATCTTAAAATTCATTACTAAACCTCCCAAAGCTAGGTTCTACCACTCCATTAAGGAAGAAAAACTCCATCTTTTAAAACCTTTACCCAAAGCCAAACTACCAAAACTGACTAGAACAACACCTAAACCCAAAGTCAGAATCAGTAGACTGGAAAATAAATAGTTTTTGACAAGCTATTAGGATCAAGATACAATCCAACCTATGAACAAGTTCTTTGCTACCACACCAATTTATTATGTCAATGATGTCCCCCACATCGGGCATACCTACACTACTATAGCTGCTGATGTCCTCACCCGTTACCACCACCAAAAAGGGAAAGAAGCTCAGCTTTTAACAGGCACTGATGAACATGGAGCCAAAATTGCAGAAGCGGCTAAAAAACACGGAGAAAAACCAAAAGAATATGCTGACAAAATCTCCCAGGAATTCAAAAAAACTTGGGATAAACTAAATATTAACTATGTCAGATTTATCAGAACCACTGATGAAGATCATATAAAAATAGTCCAGGAATTTTTGTTAAAGATGTATAAAAATGGAGCTGTTGAAGAAAAACCTCGTCTTTATAAAGGACTTTATTGTGTACCTCATGAGAAATTTATGTCTAAAGATGAACTGGTTAATGGTTTATGTCCAGATCATAAAACTGCACCAATCGATTATGCTGAAGAAAATTATTACTTCAGATTAAGTGATTATCAACAAAAACTGGAACAACTAATCTCTGAAGACAAAATTAAAGTAAGGCCCTTGACTAGAAAAAATGAGGTTTTAGGAAAAATCCGTCAAGGATTGGAAGATATCTCTATCTCAAGGGCTAATTTAGAGTGGGGCATCCCATTACCTTTTGACACCAGTCACACTACCTACGTCTGGATCGATGCTTTAATTAACTACTATACCTATGGTTCAGCAAACGACCTCTGGCCAGCAGACTTACATTTAGTTGGTAAAGACATTCTCTGGTTCCATAGTGTCATCTGGCCAGCAATGCTTCTATCTATTGGGGAAGAACCTCCTAAAGAAGTTTTTGCTCATGGTTTTTTCACCATCAATGGGGAAAAGATGTCTAAAACCATTGGTAATGTTATTAAGCCAGAGGAATTGATAAATAAGTATGGCGTTGATGGAACACGTTATGTTTTATTGGCTGCTTTTCCTTTTGGAGAAGATGGTAATTTTTCCTGGGAACTTTTTGATAGACTTTATAATGCTGATCTAGCTAACGGTCTAGGTAACCTAGTGGCCAGGGTAGCCAGATTGAGTGAGAAATCAGGGTTATCTATTAACCAAGACATGGGAGAACATGAAACTAAAGATTTTGAGGAGAAGATTGAATCTTTGGATTTCTCCGGAGCTTTAGTAGTAGCTAACCATTATTTAAAAAATATTGATGAAAAAATCAGCCAAGAAAAACCCTGGGAAATAAAAGATAAAGACAAACTACAAAAACTTTTAACTTCTTATATCAGTGAAATAGTTAAAACTGTCAAATTATTCCAGCCATTCCTTCCCCAAACTGCTGAAAACATCTTGTCTCAGTTTTCTGGTAGTATTAAATCAGCCCCGCCTCTATTTCCCAGAGTCTAATATGTTAATGTTGATCGATACTCATGCACATTTAACCTGGGACTCCTTTGAGCCAGACTTGGAGGCTGTAGTTCAAAAAGCTGCTGATACCGGATTAAAAGCTATCATTAATATTGGGGCTGATTTAGAAAGCAGCTTAAAAGCAGCCCAGTTAAAAAGCCCTACTAGTCAAATTTCTTTTTATTCCACCATTGGCCTTCATCCCCATGAAACTTCTAAATTATCTAACTATGAATCCATATATGACAACATAAATAGATTAGAGACAATTTACCAAAACTACGCAGACAAAGTGGTAGCTTTAGGTGAATGTGGTTTAGATTATTATTTTGCCGGGGCAGATTTTACCCCCTCTACCCTATCTCAAGAAACATTGATTAAGCTGCAAAAAGAGCTATTTTTAGGCCAAATCAACCTGGCTAAAAAGCTGAGCCTGCCTTTAATTATTCACTGCAGAGACTGTTGGCAGGATATATTCTTACCTGAGCTTGAGGGAACTCAAGGAGTTTTTCATAGCTTTACAGGATCATCAGAAGATGCTCATAAAGCTTTAAGTCTGGGCTATTATCTAGGATTTTCCTGTCCAATTACTTACCCTAAAAATGATGCCTTAAGAGAAATTATCAAAACTACCCCTTTAGATAAAATCTTAACCGAAACAGATTGCCCCTTCCTTCCTCCTCAATCTCAAAGAGGACAGCGAAATGAACCAGCTAATATTTTAGAGGTAATAAAAGTAATTGCCCAAGTAAAAAACTTGAGCGAGGGAGAAGTTTCCCACCAAGTTTTCAAAAACGCTACCCAGCTATTTGCCCTACCTTCAAACTGACATAAGTAGGATTTTACAGTATAATTACTTTAGTAATTACATCTAGATCTAGCCTATGCGGATTATTGCAATTTTTGTTTTCAGTTTAATCCTTTTTTTCTTCTTGTCTGCTGGCTTAAGCAGATTAGTTAAAGGTTCTAAAAAGATCAGCCAGCTGGTCCGTTTTACCATCAGCCTTTTGGGAGTTATCTTACTGCTTGCAGGGGTGGCAGTTTTTTTTATAGGCAAATCAGTGATGGGAACTCCTTTAGATATCTTGCTTTCCACCTGTCTTTTAGGTTCTGGGACAGGAATATTGATCTATCATCTGCTTTCCGAAAGTTTCCTGATCTCCCAAAAATGGGAACAACGGTTTATTCAAAAACATGACCATCAAGTAGAAAGGTTTTTAGAGATCCTCCCTGGGGCTTTAATGTGGCTGGCTTTAACCTCTCCCATCTGGCTTTCCTTTACCCTGCCCTTCGCTATTGCCTACCTCATCTTGCTGGCTGATATTTACTGGTTGGCCACTGCAATAAGAATTGCAGTTTTGACCTATATTGGCTATAAAAAAATGGAATACGTCAAAAAACAAAACTGGCTAAGTAAACTCCAGACAGATTTCCCTAAAGAGTGGAAAAGCTATTATCACTTTGTAGAGATCCATACCTATAAAGAACCGATGGAAGTTTTAAAACCGGCCTTTGAGGCAATTATCAATTCCCATTATCCATCTCAAAAAATTTTCTTTGGCATCGGCTTAGAAGAAAGAGACTCCCCGGAAAAAAACGCCCAAGTAGCGGAGTACGTTAAACAGAATCAAGAAAAAATTGGTGGCATTTTTTTGACTATTCATCCTTTTGGTCTGCCGGGAGAAATCCCCGGCCCTGCCACTAATCGTAACTGGATTTTAAACAACGCCGTCAAAGAATTTGCCAAAAGAGGTCTTAAGCCGGAGCAGGTTTTAGTAACAACTTTAGATGCCGACTTTGTGATCCATCCCCAATTTTTAGCCGGAGCTTTACATAAATATCTCTCCACTCCATCCCAGATTCGTTATAAGCGTTCTTTTACCGGAGCCTTTTTGTACCATAACAACTACTGGCAGTGTCCCGCTCCAATGAGGTTGGTCTCAACCGGCACAGCTTTCTGGCAACTGGCAGAGATGGTGGGAAGCGATAAATATATTAATTTTTCCTCCCTCTCCATGAATATGAAATCACTTTTAGATATTGGGCTGTGGATCCCGGATAAAGTCAACGACGACTCCGGTTTTTACTGGAAAGCTTACTATCATTTTAAAGGCGATTACAAAGTTATCCCCCATTATATGCCGATCTCAGCAGATACAGTCTTGGATGTCAACCTTTTAAAAACTTTTGAAAACCAATATCTACAGCTTAAAAGGTGGTCCTATGGAGTAGAACATGTTCCCTATATCATCAGGAAGTATTTTACCAGCAAAGAACTGGATTTTTGGGATAAAACAGACAAGCTGTTATTTATTCTCTGGAGCTATTTTAAGTGGGGAACGCTGGCTTTATTTGTGACCTTTGCCGGGCTTTTTATACCTTTAATTAACCCCAATTATTCACAATCAGTGGTCGCTTACAAGTTGCCGGTTATCTCCTCTTGGATCTTAACCGGAGCCTTTATTGGTCTTTTTATGACTATTTTTGTTCATGAAAAGACCGCTCCCCCCCGTCCTGCTAAGTGGTCCCTGTTGCAGAGGATCTGGTCTTACATCCAATGGGCTTTAATTCCCATCATCTTAGTTACCATCACCTCTATCCCGGCCATTGATGCCCAAACCAGGCTGATGTTAGGCAAATATTTGGAATACCGCACCACCAATAAAGCCCGATTAAAAGAATGATCAACAAGGTTTTACGTTTTTTAAACCAAGCAGACCAGCTAGCGCTGCTGGCAATCTTTACCTCGACCGTAGCTATTATCTTGATAATGGGGACATATTTAGTGCTTTACAACTATCTGCCGTCCAAACTGCCCCTTTTTTATTCCTTATCCTGGGGACAAACCCAATTGATAACTCGGCAACAATTTTTAATCCTCCCCTCCATCTTGGCTTTGCTGACCTTAATCAATATCCTCATTGCTTCCCATCTTCATCCCCTGCAGATAGTCCTAAAAAGGCTTATTATCTTCCACTCCATCTTTTTAGCCTTAGCTATCTTAATTACCGCCATTAAAATTATGTTTATCTTTGTTTAGAAACTATGGATTTAATTTTACCAACCATCACCTCTTTTATAGTTCCCATCCTGTCCACTCCTATAGTTATTAAACTAGCCAAAAAATATGGCTTGGTAGATGACCCCAGCACCCGCCCCCATCCCGCCCACGTTCAACGAAGAGTTATTCCCCGGGCCGGAGGGATGGCTATCTATATAGCCATCCTTGCCACCAGTTTAATCTTTCTGCCTCTAGACCAAAAACTGGTAGGAATTTTAGCCGGCATCACCCTTCTTTTAATCATGGGCCTTTTAGATGATAAATTAAAAGAATTTAATCCTTACAAACGGTTGACCTTGCTTTTTTTGGCTGCCCTCATCGCCGTGGGCTCCGGGATCGGCGTGCCTTTTATCAACAACCCCTTTTTGGGACTCCCCTTTCTGCCGCCACCTTTCAACGATTCTCTTTTAAGACTGGACCAGATTGTTCTGTCTTTTGAAATGCTTGGTCCTCACCAGATTATTCTCCTGGCCGATATCTTTGCTATATTGTGGATCGTTACCTTAACCCAAGTAATCAACTGGTCCAAAGGCGTGGATGGGCAAATGCCGGGGATTACTTTAGTGGCCGCCCTAGTTTTAGGTCTGATCTCTTTAAAGTTTTACTTTCAAGGGGATAGCAGTCAGCTTAATAATGCCAAACTAGCCTTTTTAGTAGCTGGAACTTCAGCCGGATTTTTGATCTTTAATTGGTATCCTTCTAAAATTATGCCCGCTTTTTCCGGCTCTACCATCTTAGCCTTTATGCTGGCGACTCTTTCTATCCTCTCTACTGCCAAAGTAGCCACTGCTATCTTAGTCCTGGCTGTTCCCATGGCTGACTTTGTTTATACCTTTTTCCGGCGAATTCTTTCCGGGCGCTCTCCGGTGTGGAATGACCGGGGACATCTTCATCATCGGTTACTGGATCTGGGGTGGTCCCATCAGAAAATCAGCTTGTTTTATATATTTGGATCTGCTATGTTTGGCATGGTAGCCTTATTAGTAAGCACCGAGAGCAAATTTTTTGTTATTATCAGTGTAGCTGCCATCTTTTTAGGCTTTATCATATGGTTAAACTCGCTTGGGGGGTTATCAAAGCCGCACGGCCCAAACAATGGATAAAAAATTTTGCCCTCTTTGCCGGGTTGGTTTTTTCCGGCCAGTTAAACAACCCTCAATCATTTTGGCTGATTAGCCAGGCTTTTATCATCTTCTCTGGACTGACCGCTGCCACTTATTTTTTAAATGATGTTTTTGACATTAAAAGAGATCAAAAACACCCTTTTAAAAAATTGCGCCCCATTGCCTCAGGGATCTTTCCAGCTCCGCTGGCTACGGTTTTCGCCCTAGCTTTAATTATCACTCTTTTACCTTTTGCCTATCACCTCTCGCCGCCTTTTTTTTATGCCGCCGTAGCCTATCTAATGTTACAGCTCCTTTATTCTGCCTACCTTAAATCGATTATTTTACTGGATGTCATTGTCATCGCCACTGGCTTTATCCTGCGGGTTTACGCCGGTATTTGGGCCGTTGATGCCCACCTAAGTGTTTGGTTTTTACTTTCCGTCATCTCCTTTGCCCTCTTTTTAGCTATTGGAAAAAGACGGTCTGAGCGGACTTTGATGGAAAAGGGGGCTGAACAACACCGGGAGACACTGCTTCATTATCCCCCGGCTTTACTGGACACTCTAACCACTATGTTTGCCACCTCAGCCTGGCTAACTTATGCTCTCTTTGCTTTTCAACAACCCTTAATCTCTATCAACCCAAATGTCTTAGAGTTTTTGGGTGATAGTTCTCTTTCCTTTGGGCTACCTTTTACAGAGTTAGGGGAAGCCAAATATATGATGATGACAGTGCCGGTGGTAATCTATGGGGTAATGAGATACCTTTATGCTATTTATGAAAAAAGGGAGGGGGAATCTCCGGAGAAGGTATTGCTCACCGATACTCCTCTTTTAGCCTCGGTAGTTTTGTGGCTGGTGATGGTCATCTTTATTAACTACTACCTGGGAGGATAAATTTTACCGTTTTTCCACATAACTTGATGAAACATAACCTTCACTACCATCAGCCAGTCTGACTTTATACCAAAAAGACTGCTCTTCTAACATTATTAGACTATCCCCTGGTTTTACCTGAGTCATCTCTTTGCCGGAGATGGAAGGCTTATCCCTAACCCTTAAAAAACCTAAGGGAGTCTCTTTAACTATGAGAGTAGCAGAAGAAGTTACGGTAGGGGCTTTAAAGGTGCCTAAATCCAGCTCCGATAAAGCCAGGTCCACGTTTAAGTGCAGGGACATCTCTTCCGGTAGTTTGGCCCTAATGCTTCTTTTTAGGAAACCCTCATGGCTTAACAAAAAGGTATGGTCTCCCGCAGCTAGCTCATAAACTGATAAGGGAGTTTTACCAGACAACTGCCCATCAATCTCCACCTGCGTCCCGGAAGGATTGGAAATAATGACTACCCCTTGGCCTTCATTTAAAACTAAGACCTCCCCTGAAGAAGAAGCTGCTGTCTCCTCTAACTCTCTGTTGATTAAAGTAACTTTCCCTTCTGTAAGTTCCACTATCCCCTGCCAAGACCCCTTCTCTGCCTGAAGTTGAACCTGATATGTTCCAGCCTTTAAAGCCTCATTAAGGTATAAAGTTTGCCCTACCTCAGCCCCATTTAAAAAGACTGTGGAGGAAGGAACAGAGGTTACTCTGATCCCAGCTTTTTGTTGGTAACCTAAGGCAGAAAGCAGAGGTTGAGAAGCCAAACGCAGGCCAATTAAACTCAGACTCAAAATAACCAAAGTAACAACAACGGCTTTTTTCATGGGCAAAATTTATTATACTAAATTTGCTTTCTTGTTTTAACTCTGCTATACTTGACACTTGTCCCGCCCAATAGGCGGGTTTTATGTGGTCATCAGGACATCACAATCCCTGGTCCAAAAAGACAAGGGCTGGCAATGCCCTAAAGAAGCCAGTTAAAATCAATATTCAAATCTCTGCCTTCTCCAAGTTCACAAAACTCACCTTGGGGATGGTTGTACTGCTGTACATGGCAGGGTACCAACCAGTTTTAGCTATTCCACCTATTAAAAAGGCTGTAGTTTTGGCGGAATTTTCTCAACAGCAAGATATCAGCTCTGACAGTTTATCTCAACCCTTTCAACTACCCCATCCTGGATACTTAACCCAGCGGTTCTCTTCCTGGCACCCCGGAGTGGATATTGCCACTGGCTACGGCATGCCTATTCATCCAGTAAATAATGGGAAGGTAGTGGAGGTCGTTTACAGCTACTGGGGGCTGGGCCACTATGTAGTGGTAGAACACGAGCAAGAGTATAAAACTACCTATGGGCATATGGGAAGAATCTTTGTCAAAAATAATGATTTAGTCTTAACCTCTTCTACTTTGGGGGAAGTAGGCATGACTGGAAATACCAGCGGTCCCCACACTCACTTGGAAATTAGCCAAAACGGCCGGTCTACTGATCCTTTAACTTTGCTCCCCGCTGTCCCGAATTGGCCTAAAACTGCCGGAGATGCCCCTCAAGGAAAAAGTCAGCCTTTTCCCATCTCTAAAACAGAAATTCAAAGATCTAAATCTGGTAAAGTAGCACTTTCACCCACTTCCAGCCCCAAGCTTCCCTTGGTAGGAATGACTCAGTTGGGATTTAACACCAAAGAAGCATCAGCAGTTAATCCACTACCTCGCCTTCTACTGTCACAATAGGTCCACCGCGGTAACCATATTGTTCCCTTTCCCTATTAATTAACCTTTCCAGTAGATTTTTAAATTCAATGGGGTAATCTATATACTTTAAAATAATCTCTACTTTATTCATCCCGGCAGTGTCGATAACAATTGTTCCATAGTGCATTAAGATCTTGTCAAAAAACGGCTGGTCCACTTCAATATGGGTGATCTTATCATACAAAGCTGAATGAAGTTGGACTGTAAAAACACCCTTTTTTACCAAAACCCGTCTGGTAGTTAAGATATAACGGTTGGCATGGTAAAGGTGCAAAGTTTTTAAAGTAGCTAAAGAGCAGTCTCCCAACAAGCCCAGAACTAATCCCCAAACCAGTTCCAGCTTCAAAAGATAAGCAAATCCTAAACCGGCTAGGATAAAGATTATTCCCGGTAAAGCTATGGCAATAATAAATTGAGATCGCAGGTATGCTTTGCCTAAACCGGTAGCCAATACTAGCTCTTCATCTTCTGCCAAGAATTTAGCAAAAGATTTTTTCTCTTTTTCCGAAGGAGCCTCCCGGTAATGCAGTTTCCCCATAAATAAATGATACTACATTCTGTATATCCTTTTTACCTAATTTTTAGTATTCTCCCATGCCGCCGTGGGGCATCGGAGGAGGAGGGGTGGGTTCTACCTTATCTGTAATTAACACTTGAGTTGTCATGACCATAATGGCTACCGAAGCTCCATTTTGTAAAGCTGACCTGGTTACTTTAACTGGATCAATTATACCCCAGGCCACCATGTCACCAAACTCATTTAATAAAACATTGTATCCGAAGTTCATATCCTTTCTTCCTTTAGCCTCAAACTGGTCTGTAATTGTTCTTACCACCCAACCCCCATCTTGACCAGCATTTACTGCAAGCCTTCTTAGTGGTTCCTCAGAAGCTTTCTGTATAATCTTTACCCCCAACTGCTGTTCGTCTTCCAACTTCAAGTTATCAAGGGCCAACCTTGCTGCTTTTACTAAAGCTATCTCTCCTCCTGGGACAATCCCTTCCTCAATCGCCGCTTTAGTGGCTGCCACAGCATCTATCACCCTCTCCTTTTTCTCCTTCATCTCCACTTCTGTAGCTGCCCCAACGTTAATTACTGCTACCCCGCCGGTTAACTTGGCTAACCTTTCCTGAAGTTTTTCTTTATCAAACTCGGAATCAGTAGCTGTTAGCTCACGTCTAATCTGGGAAATTCTGGAATCAATTCCAGCTTTACTGCCCTTACCATCCACAATTAAGGTCGTATCTTTAGTGGAAGTCACCCTCCCCGCCCTGCCTAAGTCTTCCACCTCAACTGATTCAAACTTCCTCCCGGTTTCTTCGGAGATCACTGTCCCGCCGGTTAAAATAGCAATGTCTAAAAGCTGGGCTTTTCTTCGGTCCCCAAATCCTGGAGCAGAAACAGCTAAGACATTAAAGATGCCTCGCAGTTTATTGACTACCAAAGTCGTTAAAGCTTCCCCTTCTATTTCATCAGCAATAATTACCAAATTTTTGGAAACTTGGATGAATTTCTCCAGGAAGGGAAGGAGCTCCTGCATATTGGAGATCTTCTTGTCAGTAATCAAAATATAAGCATCTTCAATAGTAGCCTCCATCTTATCGGTATCGGTGACAAAATAAGGGGAAGCATAACCTTTATCAAACTCCATTCCTTCTTTATACTCCACATTCATCTCCAAAGTTTTCCCTTCCTCCACAGTGATCACTCCATCCTTACCCACTTTAGAGATAGCCTCAGAGATGATCTTGCCAATCTCTTCATTTTGAGCAGAGATAGTGGCCACTTGGGTATATTCTTCTGGAGTAGTCAGCTTTTTACTCATCTTCTTTAATTCCTCTACTAAGACAGCCACAGCTTTTTCAATACCATGTCTTAGGATCATGGGGTTAGCTCCAGCTTGGATATTTTTTAAGCCTTCCGAAACAATAGCTTGGGTTAAAATAGTAGCGGTGGTAGTCCCGTCTCCTGCCACATCATTGGTTTTAGAAGCTGCCTCTTTAATCAGCTGGGCTCCCATATTCTCAAAAGGATCTTCCAGATCAATTTCTTTAGCTACAGTTACCCCGTCATGGACCACACTGGGAGCTCCCCACTTTTTATCAATAGCCACATTTCTTCCCTTGGGACCCAAAGTAGAAGCCACAGCCTCAGTCAAGGTATTAATACCTTTAAGTAAGGCTTCCCGTGCAGATGAATCAAATTTAAGTATTTTAGCCATTTTTATTACTCTCCTAAAGCTGGATATCTATCAACAATTTCTCTGGATCGTCGATACCGATATCTTCCCCTTCCGACTATCGTTTCTATCATTGCCACATCCCCTTCCCTACACTTTAACAAGTAAGCAGTAGTATCTATAACACCCCTCAAGTACTGTATGCGTAAATTCCTACGTAGCTCTTCATATACCTCATCCTGCTCTTCTTTCAACTCCATAGAAGCTGCACTCCCTACTACTGCTATTTGTTTTAAAATGTCACCTTCTAGATTTTCTGTCATCTTTTCTCCTTTAGGTTTGAACTCCTGCTACTTGCTCTGCAGCTGTATTTTCCTTGACTTGACTTGGTTGAAGAATATAAAGTAAGGCCTGTTCTCTAATTTCCTCAGCCTTTGCTATACTTTCAAATCTTCTAGCAAAGTCATTCCCTTCTTTCCTTGTTTCACCGAGCATAAAAAGAAATTGATCACACTCTCTATCTAATATTCTCACCCGTTTTGCCAAAATCAATCTTTGCCCTCCCTTCAACTTCTTGCTATCGGAACCTAATCTTTCCACAATAGCATCGCGTTTGTCTGAAAGCAGTAATAAAGTGGTTTCAAACAGTAACTCTGCTACTGCCCTCTCTGCTTCTGTAATTATTCTTTCTGTCATCTTTTTTTCCTTATTCTACTGTTGCCATCAGGTCATCAAATTTAACCAGTTTTAACTCTTTCCCGTCAACCTTGATTTCATCTCCGCCCCATTTTTTATAAAAAACCTTGTCCCCGGGCTTCACCGGGGATCTAAGAGTCTTGCCATTTTCCAAAACCAGATCAGCACCAACTGAGAGCACTACTCCCATGGCCGGTTTTTCTTGAGCAGATTCTGGCAAGATTATTCCTGAGACAGTGGTACTTTGAACCTGGGCAGGCTCTACTAAAACATAACCTGCCAATGGTTTAACAGCAACTTTGGCAGGATTGTTGATTTGTATTTTTGGTTTTCTGCCCATAAAATCTACTTTTCTTTAGCAGTGACTTGATTCGTTTGCTATTTTAAGAATATCTTCCATCACTTGTCAATACCCTATTGTTGGGAAACCACGAACAAAACATCTATAGCTAACAGAGCCAACAAGAGAATATATTGGGAATAAAAGTAGAGTTACCTTCATTACTAGATATATTCTAACAGGTTTTTAATCTAAAACTTATCTCTTGGGCTTATAATATAAATCATGAAAGATTTTAGTCCAGAAAGAGAGGTTGTCTTCTCTAAAAAAGAGTTGGAGGTGCTTCAATGTACCCTTACACTATTAAATAAAGGATTGCTGAATGAAAAGGGAAACTGCCCTGGTCAAAATGACATTATTACCCTCTCTCCTCCCAAAAGGAGGCTACTTGCTCCCTTAACTCCTAACCACTTCAACCTTAAGAGAGAGACTAGCGGCAGTAACCCAAATAAAAATTTTAATTAACAACTTACCCAAATATCATATAATATAGTATCTTATGTTGGAAGCTGAAGCAGCCACCGCAAAAGCAACAGGATCTTTAAAAGACCGCTTATTAGCGGTTCCAGAAAGGCTTGTTGATAGATTTAGAGCAGCTTATCTCCATGCTGGTTATCTTGGTTCCCGAATAAACCCTTTCGTTGAAAAAGATCTTGAAGAAAAAATCTCCTCTCCTATTCCTTGTTTTCTTTCTGATAAGGAATTCCTGCAAAGAGTAAGAAGATCTTTTCTTTCTACCCAAAAGACGCTGTATAGACAAGTTAGTACCAAACTTGTTACAGAAAGAGAACCAATTAACTTAGCTTCTAAAAATCAAGAATTAAGTCCCGATTTTTACTATACAGATGAGGCACCCTCCTCCCCAGATGGGATATATTTACAATTAGATTTTCATTTACCACAAGAAGAACCTGATGAGGTAAAAATAACTTATGAAAGAAATTCCAATCTCCGTGGAGGTGAAGCCCTAACCAGAACTGAAGCTTATTTCCATAATAATGGAACAGGCAAAATCGAGGTTTCCTATGCCGGAGAAATAGATTATCAAAAAGGCTTTACTTTTGAGTTGAAAAGGGGTCGTTCCCTATCCCCAAAAATACACCACGTTCGAGCAGCTGCTCAAGCCCTCACAGCTTTAAAGTTAGCCGTAGATAGGTTTTATTTAGGGAAAACCGACGAGGGTGTCGCATTACTTAACACTCCCAACCATATAACTCTCTGGAAAAACCCAAATTGCTAAAATTACTGAATCATTTTTTGACTGGAGTGGGTTGGGGGGTGTAACTGTTTAACACCCTGTTAATACCCACTGAGGTGGTATAAAGCATGGCTTTAGGTTCCTGCCCTGCCAGTACCCCATCAATGGCCCCTTTGAAATGGTCAATAATCTTATCATTAATCCCTCCGTCCCCGGTGGTAGAGTTTAAATACCAGCTTTTATAATAAGGGGCCTGGGTCACCACCGGCCCAAAGATGGGATGGGAAGAGATTAGACTAGCCATCTCTACTCTGGGGAAAGGCCTGCCCAGTCCTCTGGCCTGGAGATGTTGCTGGTATAAAACCTGCAGCACCTGAGGGGTAGTTAAGTATTTGACAAATTTCCAGGCTTCCTCTGAAGAGGCGGATCTTGCCGATACTGCCTGAGCCCAAAATCCACCCAAAACAATCTTTTTCTCAGCAACCCCGGGAACAGCCGGCAGTTGAGGTACCGGGGCTACTTTAAACTGTAAGTTAGGGTTTGAGGTTTTAATCTCTTGAGCAATTCTCGCCGGAGCAAAATAAAAAGCTAACTTTCCTTCCGTAAACATCTTGGTGGAAGTTGGCAGGGTACTGTCCCAAGTTTTTTTCCTCGGATCAGTAATAAAATCCGTATAAAATTGGATAACCTCCGGCCCTTTCCCCTGATTGGGAGAGGCGATATCAGCGTTGGGTTGCTGAAAATATAACAGACCAATAATCTCCGGCCAAAAATCAACATTGTTGGTAGCCCCCATGGCCGCTCCAGCAGTTTGAATTTGACCCTCTTGACTTACCACGGTGACCTTTTTGGCCACCTCGGCAAACTCCCGCCAATCCCCGGGTACAGAGGCATTAACTCCCCTTAAAATCTCCTCGTTGTAATACATTACCAAACCATCCACCTCCATGGGCAAGCCGTAAACTTTATTTTGAGCAGTCAAACTCTCTTTAGCCATCGGATAAAAGGCCTTGCTAAAATCATTAAAACTTACTACCGAAGAGGGGGCAGCCACTAGATCAGAAATCATCATCGGCAGCCAGGAGTTATGGATGGTAAAGATATCCGGGCCAAAACCTGAGCGCAGTTGAGTTATCAGCCGAGGATAATAATTTAAGGTTGATTGCTTAACGTAACTGATCTTAACGTTAGGGTAAGACTTTTGATAAGCCTCTAAAACCGGATTGATGATGGCCTCCTCATCCCACAGCCCCCAAACAGTTAAAGTAACTTCCTTGGGAGTTTGGGATTTGGTGTAAATTGAGATATACCACCAAAAACCTATCCCTGAAATGATAGCTGCCAGGATAACTATTAATGCTACTTTCTTCACCTCCTAATTATATTACAACTAACTTTGGCTTGCTACAGATAGCCAAAACTACTACAATTAACCAGTAAATATTATGGCTAAAAATAAAAAAAACCGTTATCATCTGCCCTTACCTTTTAGAGCGGGGATTATTGCTTTAGCCTTAGGGACAGTGGTTTTATTTTTCTATCTATCCTTTCTGGCTTATTACTACCAACGGATTTACCCCGGAATCAAAGTAGCTTATCTTCCCTTAGGAGGCCATACCCTTGCTTCCGCTCACCAACTGTTATCAGAAGAGTTTCAGAAGCGGGCTAAAACTCCCTTAATCTTAACTTACCAAGGTCAAACTTTTACTCTTAACCTAGCTGACAGCTCCCCCTCAATTGATTTAGGACAAAAAATCCTCCGCGCTTATCAGATGGGCCGATCCGGCAACTACTTAGTAGATTTAAAAGAACAGGGGTGGGCTGTTTTCTCAGGAACAACTTTATTTCCCCAGGTAACTGTCAAAAACCCGTCAGCACTCAACGCCCAGCTTGGAAAAATTGATCAGGTAATCAAAAAAAAGCCCCAGGATGCCCGCATCATTTTAGGGGAAACTATCACCTTAAACCCCTCCGTTGAGGGACAAAAACTGGATCAGGAGTTGTTTAAAAAACAGCTTACTGATTATTTGAGTTTAAAGGCTCCCCCTCCTATGACTTTGCCTCTTCAAAAAATCCCGGCCGGCTTTACCACCCCCACTGCTGAAAAATACCAACAAGTTCTAGAGGCTGTCAAAACCAGACCGTTAAACTTAACCTATCAAAGTAAGCAGTGGACTATTGATCACAAAGTGTTGTTTAAACTGTTAACATTAGAGGACCCTCCACCTGTCTCTGTCTTAACACTCCCTCAAACCTCCTCTCAGCTTACAGGAACGGATTTTTCAGGAACTAACCTGACCTCGGAGGAGATAGGAATAACCATTGACCAAACAAAACTAGCTGGCTTTTTAAAAGAAGTCTCCCAAAAAATTGATCAGCAGGCCCAAGATGCTAAATTCAGTGCAGAGAAACTTCCCAACGGACAGATCAAAGTTGTTGAATTTCAATCTGCCCGGGAGGGACGTAAAGTTGATATTGAACAAACCGCTAGACTAATTTCTCAAGCCCTCTTTATAGGCTCCTCCCAGGGAATAACTTTGCCGGTTACTGTCACTCAGCCTAAAATCACCAATGCCGATGTTAATAATTTAGGTATTAACCAGCTGATTGGGCAAGGGGTCTCCTCCTTTACTGGCTCAATTACTAACCGTATCTACAATATCGGACTGGCTGCCTCCCGCCTTAACGGAATCTTAATCCCTCCGGGGGAAACATTCTCCTTTTTAGAGACCGTCGGGGATATCTCCGCTGTCACCGGTTATAAACAAGCCTACATTATCAAATCAGGGCGGACAGTTTTAGATGATGGGGGAGGAGTGTGTCAGGTCTCCACGACGGTTTTTAGGGTGGCTTTAAATACCGGGCTGCCTATTTTGGAAAGGACCGCCCATGCTTACCGGGTCAGTTATTACGAGCAAGGAGGGTTTAAACCGGGGCTGGATGCGACTGTTTTTTATCCCGGTGTGGATTTAAAATTTAAAAACGATACTCCAGCTCATATTCTCATTCAAGCTTATATTTTAGGCAATAATTTATATGTGGATCTTTATGGCACCTCCGACGGCCGGGTAGCCACAGTTACTACCCCCAAAATCTTAAGCCAAACCCCACCTCTGCCGGAGATTCGTCAAGATGATCCAACACTACCCAAAGGGGAGATTAAACAGGTTGATTGGCCAGCTTGGGGAGCCAAAGTAACCTTCTCTAGAACTGTCACAAGAGGTGGAGAAACTTTAATCTCTGAAGCCTTTGATTCAAACTACCGCCCCTGGCAAGCGGTTTACTTAGTAGGAACAAAAGAATAGAATCAAAAGGCATGCGTTATTTCATGGCCTTAGAGATCCCCCAAAATTGTCAAAAACAACTGGAAGGAGTGCAAAGACAGTTAAAAGAAATTATCCCTCAAATCAGGCTAACTGACAGCCCAAAATTACATTTGACCATTGCCTTTATTGGGGAGCAACCAGACTATTTAAAAGAGGATTTAAGAAAAATTATTGTCAAAGCCGTGGGAGGCATCCCGCCTTTTACCATTACTCCGGGTTATATTGATGGTTTTCCCCATCTCCACAGTGCTCATGTTTTTTGGGTCGGAGCCAAAGGAGATATTGATAAGCTGATGATAATCCGGGAAAGAATTAAAGACGGGCTCTCTCACTTGGGGCTCGACACTGATGAAAGGCGTTATGTCCCCCATATCGCCATTGCTAAAATCAACGGCAATTTTCAGCTTTCAACTGAACAAGAAGCCAAGTTGCAAAATATGATGCTCAAAGAGTTTGCCCCCATTCAAATTTCCTCGATCAAGCTTTTTGAGTCTGTTCCGGAAGAAGGCTTCCACCACCACAATACTTTAGCTGAAGTACCACTAACTAGCTCTTAAGTTCTTCCTTAGCGATAAAAGACATTTAAATAATTAAGTATAATAAAATAAAAAAAACGAGTTATAGAAAAAATTTTATGAAAAATTACTATGATGTCATTATTATTGGTGCAAGTATTGCTGTAGCTCCTTAATCCACGCCACTTTTTCTTGATGGTGACAGACCCGACAGTATTCCTTACCGCAAAAGGCGAGCTCCTTGGTCCTTAAAATTCTCTCTGTTTTATCTTTAAAAAAATCAGCTACAGAAGACATCTGGGGCAGATCAAACTCTTCATAGTAGGAATTATTACCGGGATCTTGCCAGAGTCTAACCATAAAACGGACTTTGGAAAAATCTAAAGCCTTAAGCTCTGCAGCGCAAAAGAGGGTATAAAGTTTAGGCATTAGATCCATATCCAAATTTTCCTCCCCCCTTTCTTTATCTCCAAAATATTTATAATCCACCACCTCCGGTATCCCATCCTCTCCCATCTCAATAGAATCCGGAGCTCCCCACAACTTTAGAGGGGTTGACCCCCTTAAAATCACCTCCCAAAAAGGTTTTATCCTTTTGGTAGTAGGGGTGGTGACCATTTTTTTAAAGTTTCCTTCTATCCCTTGGTAATAGGTAGCAAAGATGGTTTTTGCTTGTTCTACCACCTCAGGAGTTAAATATGGGAGTTGGGCTCCATAAAAAGAAATATTACCTCTTTTATTTACATCTTCCCTGATCTCTTTTTCTGCAGCTTGCAGATAATTTAAAAGGTAATCCAAAGGTTGGCCGTAAGCATGAGTTAGATGGATTTTTTTAATAGCTAGATCCAGTACAGTACCGATAACCTGATTGGCTGATCCTTCCGCCAGCTCATATTTTTTCCCTAAATGGTGGTTGACAAAAAACCTAAAAACACAGCGGTCAAAGTCATGGAAGTCTCCCAAAGAAAAAGAGTGAGTCCGGGGAATGCTGTCTGAAGCCATATATTTAAGCTACAACTAGAGGCTACCCAAGACAAGATAGATTATGTGGAACAAACAGAATCAAAAATTAACCTAAATCATTAGAACCTTAGGGTTTATTTAGAAATTAGAAATTTTCAATGCTTAATTTTGATACAATACTACCATGGCAAAAACAAATTATTTCCAACCTCAAATTATTCTTGGTATTGAAACCTCTTGTGATGAAACAGCTGCTGCAGTAGTACAAAAAGATGGAGAAAGAGTAAAAATATTGTCCAATATTGTCGCTTCCTCGGCTGAAATACACGCTAAATATGGCGGAATAATACCAGAACAAGCTGCACGGGAGCAACTTAAATCCATCATTCCTGTAATTAATGAGGCTCTTATTCAATCCAACCTCTGTCCTCCATCTCCCAAAAAACACCTTCTATCTTCCACCATCTACCGTCCAGCTATAGATGCTATTGCAGTAACCTATGGTCCGGGACTAATTGGCTCACTTTTAGTAGGCGTAGAAACTGCAAAAACACTGGCTCTTGTTTGGAAAAAACCATTAATTCCTGTAAATCACTTGCTGGGGCATTTCTATGCCAATTGGATCACCGATACCCACCTTCCAGGAGTCAAAGCCCACCTGGAAGGTGTACCAAAATTTCCCCTTATTGGCTTGCTTGTTTCCGGTGGCCACACTGATTTAGTTTTAATGAAAGACCATGGTAAGTATGAATACTTGGGAGGAACCCGGGATGATGCTGCCGGAGAAGCCTTTGATAAAACTGCCAGACTGATGGGACTGCCCTATCCTGGAGGGCCTCAGATATCCAGGCTGGCGGAAAAAGGAGATCCTTCTGCCTTCAAGTTACCCCGGCCAATGATGACTACTGATGATTTCGATTTTTCTTTTTCGGGTTTAAAAACAGCTGTAGGAAATATTGTCAAAGCAATAGATATACAAAATCCTAACTCAATGGCTGATTTAGCTGCTTCTGTAGAAGAAGCCATTGCTGATGTCCTAGTTAAAAAGACTATCACCGCAGCTTTAAAATTTAATATTAAACAAATTATTGTTGCAGGCGGAGTAGCTGCCAATAAGAAGCTCCGGCAAAAGCTTGGGGAAGAGGTCAAAACCCAACTATCACGTGGAGATCTATTTTTCCCACCACCTTCCCTTTGTACTGATAACGCTGCCTATATTGCTACCAGTGCTCTTTATCACTACAAACCTATTGAGTCCTTATCTGTTCAAGCAAACCCAGGTTTGACACTCTTTAGGAAATAACTGTTCTTCCCTTCTTATTTAAGATATTTTGGACTTCCTCTACAACCTCTTTGAAGGAGTTTGAAGACTTAATTAAATAACCTTCCGCCCCTAAATTAAAACCTTGCCTAATAACCTCATCTTGACCCAGGTTAGTAAGGATAATGACGGGAGTATTTTTAGTTTTGTCGTCCTGTTTTATTTGCTTTAAAATCTCTAACCCATCAATCCCAGGAAGCATCAGGTCCAGTAATATAACATCATACTTGTTTTGTTTTACCCCGGCCAAACCCTCTTCCCCATTGGCAAAGCCATCCAGGACATACCCCACTGACTGAAACTCTTTTTTGTAGAGATCTCGCAAAACTTCTTCGTCTTCAATAAGGGCTACTCGCATAAAATTTACCGTGACCTTTTTAGGCTAGCAAATCCTACTTTGCCCGTCAAGAGCGGCGTTATGCGAAATTTCCTGGATGGCTTAAGATACTTTAATAAGATTATTTCTCTAAGGCCTTCAGTCCCGCTTCGGCTACCTTTTTATCATCAGGAGCCATACCACCAGAGACACCGATACCCCCAATCAGCTTGTCTCCCTCCTTAATGGGTAAACCTCCAGCAAAAACTATCACCCGTCCGCGGTCAGCTAAAGCCACTCCATAAGCAAGTTTTCCTGGTTGAGAAAGCTCTCCTAAAGCATCTGTGGGAAAGCCTGTACCTGCCGCCGTATAGGCTTTATCCTGAGCAATATTCACCCCTACCAACATCGCCCCATCCATCCTCTCAAAAGCAACTAAATTTCCCCCCTCGTCAACCACGGCAATATTTTGGGGAATACCCATCTGCCGAGCCTCTTCCCTGGCTGCCTCAATAATTCTCTTCGCCTTTTCTAAATTCATTGCCATCTTTATCACCTCCTTTCATAGCAAAATTCGTCATGTTCTAAAATTGCTGCCAAGGAGTTAGCTACAGTGGTAAAAAACTGTACCTCATTAAGTTTAAACATCCCGGCACTGCCCCCGTAAACATGCAAAGATCCGTAAGTTGTCAAACTGCTGACAATAGGAAAGGCCCCAAAAGAAATAACGTGCCCGTACTCAGACATAAAGCTGATATGTTTAAGGTGCGGGTCTTGGGTCCAATTATTGACAATTAGTGGCTGCTTAGTCGAGATAGCCCGACCTCCCGCCAGGCTGCCGATATCAATACGATCATGGTATACCTCATGAACAAAATCAAGATACTTTTGCGGTAAACCTTTTGTTACCCTAAAAATTATTGCCTGCTCATCCTCCAAAAAGTCAAGGTAGGCAAGTCTCTTCCAACCTAAACTGTACTCCAAATCATCCAGAAGCTGAACAGTTCTGACCTCTTTTGGTTGATAATCATCAGCTGATTTGTACAAACGATTGAGGAATATACCCTGGTTCTTCTTTTGCAACAAAAGCTTCGCCGTCTGTTTCTGCTTAAGCGTCAAGAGTCTAAGATTGTATAAATCCTGAAGTAAAGGAATGAGTTCCCAAAGAGCAGCTCCTATTAGTAGAATCCCGACAATTAAAGTAGTACTCATTGTTCCTTTAAAGCTTGGATATTATCTATTGCCACCGTTAAGAAACTGGCTACTGTCTTAAAAAAGGTTACTTGGCCTTCCGTTAAAGGTCCTTCTTTTTTACCTACATACAGTCCCCCTAAAGCCCTACCATCACCTCCAACCCCAAACACGCTTAGATACTGGCCTGATCTCTCACTATTTATAATGTCTGTCCCCGTTCCCTGTTTAAGCAAAGCAGCGACTTCCTCTGCTGAATATTTAGGGTGCTGGCCATAGAAACTCCTCTCAACCTCTAACTGACCATAAGGGAAATAGGCCACATCGGACCAGTGATACATGACGACAATTTCGGAGATAGTACTACTTATAATCTCTTTTACACCACGAAGTAGAAAAATTGAGGTAGAAAGATTATAGATGACTTGTTGCTGCTTATCCATCTCTATTAGCTCTTTCTTTAAGTTCAATGTCTGATTATCAACTTTTGTTAAAAAAAACGCCATCTTCCGCCTGAGCAGATGAATATTAATAAGTACCCCTATTACCCCTATAAATAGAAGAGTTGGGAAAAAATTAGTATTTAAGACCATGTCTCGCCTTCTTTAGGAGTAGGTAACTTCAGTGTCACCACTGTTCCTTTCCCCAGCTCTGATGTGATTTCAATGGTACCGTGATGTTTTTCCACTAACTTCTTGGTAATATAAAGTCCCAGTCCCGCTCCTTGGATAGTCCGGTTTTTATAATCTCCCCCCCTATAAAATTTTTGAAAAAGATTAGGCAGATCCTTGGGATCAATACCTTTGCCGGTATCGGCAACTACCATTACCACCCACTCTCCGTCTTGTAAAAGGCTTACTGTCACTCCTCCTTGCTCAGTATACTTAATGGCATTTTCTACCAAATTGATTACCACATCCTTTAACCGCTGGGGATCAGCACTGATAAGTGGTAGACGGATCTGGGGAAGATCCATCTTAAGATAGATCTTTTTATCCTCAGCCTCAAACTGCAAGGTGTTATTAACCACATCTACTACCAACTTTTCAAAATCTACAGGCTGCAGAAAGAGCGACATCGTTCCTGACTCATAGATAGATACATTAAGAGTATTCTCAATAATTACTTGAAGCCTTGCGGCGTTGACCTGCATCTTCTTTAAATAGCCTCTTTGCTCTTCAGAAAGCAGGCGTATGGTCTCCTTGACCAATAAGTCAAGGTATCCCTTGATGGCTGAGAGGGGGGTACGAAATTCATGGGAAACCACGGCAATAATTTCATCCTTCTCCTTATTAATTAGTTTTTGCTCTCTGCTTAGTGCCTCCATCTGGGCATACTGCCTACCTCGGAGCACAAACTCTTTCATTATCAAGTACCCTCCAGCAAAGGTAACTAAATTTAAAATTGTGTTGCGAACCAAAAAGGCAAAAGCAGGCGAGGAGGAAAAGCCTGCAGCGGAAGAAAAAAAGAAAAAGATAAAAATAGCTTCCATAGTTAAAGACATGAAAAACAAAGACACAAATCCCAAAGATAGGCCAATGACGGTAATAAATAAATAGAGGTAGCCGATAAAGATACTCTCGTTTCCTCCTGTTAGATAGATAAAAATAGCAAAAATTAAGGCTAAAGACGTTGCTCCTAAATAAACAGAGGGAATACTACGTAGGAATCGTGGAGAAAAAAAGTTGTAAATTACAAAATACAAGGAAAAACCCGTAAGAACAATATTAAGCAGTGTTTTATTTGCAAAAGGGAGGGGGAGCAAATTAACCCATAAGAAAGAGGAGAGTAAAAAACTAAGAAGGGTGAGGCGAATACTCCTTCTTAAGCGGTCTAAATGGGAGATATCACCACTTTTAGATTTTTTATCTTCCATATAATCTATGTTGTCCCAAAAAGTAAAATAAATCAACCCACCCTAAAAAACCTCAGGTTCATTTACTTGAACCAAATCTCTAAAAGGTGTATATTACCATTACAAACGCTTGATTTAGGTTACGTCGCCTAAAGAGTTGAAGAAAGAACAGTCTAGATTTCGACTTAGTATAATCTTCCGGGTAAGCCCGTTAAAGCTGTAAATTAAGGGTCGAGATTTCGGCTGAAACAAGGTGGTACCGCGAGAGACCTCGCCCTTGTCTATCTGTTAAGATAGATAGGGATGAGGTTTTTTTATGGGTAAAAATAGTCAAGCAAAAACTGACATAGGGTGGTATCAGTTTTGGGAAGGTTCTGGCTTTTTTAAAGCTGATCCTAACTCGCCTAAAAAACCCTACTCCTTGCTCATGCCTCCACCTAATGTTAATGGAGAGCTGCACTTGGGTCATGCTATGCAACAATCCATCTTGGATACTTTAGCCCGCTTTAAAAGGATGCAAGGATTTGACGTTTTACTCTTGCCTGGGGTTGATCACGCTGGCATTATCTTTGAATCCACATTCAATAAAGAGCTCTCCAAAGAAGGACTTTCTAAACAAAAATTAGGCTATGAGGCTTGGATGAAAAGAGCTTGGCAGTTTAAAGAAGAGATTTATAACTCCTTCCATAAAACCTGGACTTTCTTGGGAATTTCGGCAGACTGGTCCCGAGAGGTTTTTACCCTGGAGCCCAAAGTTGCCAAGGCAACTTTTGAGGAGTTTAAGACTTTCTGGGAGCAAGATTTACTTTATAAAGGAGCCTACATTATTCAGTGGTGTCCTAAGTGTGGTACAGCCATTGAGGACTTGGAAATGGAATATCAAGAGAGAACGGAAAAGCTGTACTTTGTTAAATATCAAATCGACGGATCCAATGAATTCATTACTATTGCTACTGCCCGCCCGGAAACCATCTTTGCTGATACTGGAATCGCTGTTTATCTCCAACACCCAAAATTTCGCAGCTATGTTGGCAAAAATGCCATTAATCCTTTAACCGGCAATAAAATACCCATTTTTGAAGATTCTCGGGTAGAAAAGAACTTTGGAACTGGGGCTTTGAAAATCACCCCCGGTCATGATCCTTTAGACTTTGCTATTGGTAAAGACCATAACTTACCCATCCTCCACGCTGTTGATAAAACAGGCCGGATGACAGAGCTGGCTAAAGATTTAGCAGAACTTAAAATTGAGGAAGCCAAACAAAAGGCTGCTGAAAAACTGGAAAATATGAGAGCTATTGAGAAGAGTGAAGACTATACTCACTCAGTTCCGGTTTGTGAACGGTGTAAAACTACTATTGAACCTCTTGTCTCTGAAGAGTGGTTTATCAAGATGAAGCCACTAGCTGAAAAAGCCCTAAAACACCTGGACGAAATCAACTTCTTACCTAAAAACTATAGAAAAATTCTATCCGACTGGTATAAAAAAATTCATGATTGGTCCATCTCCAGATCCCTGTGGTGGGGGCATCGTATTCCGGTTTGGTACTGCCAAAAATGTAATCCTGCTCGAGAGGTAGGAAAAGATAAAGGTATGGCCATCTCTTTAGAAAAACCAACCCAAAAGTGTCCTGTTTGCCAAACCTCTGGCTGGATCCAAGATGAGCAAGTTCTGGATACTTGGTTTTCTTCCGGTCTTTGGCCCTTAGCTACCTTAGGCTGGCCAGATGCAACCAAAGAGCTTAAAAAATATTACCCTTGGGACTTTGAACTAACTGCTCCGGAGATTAAATATCTTTGGATAGCTCGTCAAATTATGCTCAGTTTATGGCTTAAAAATCAAATTCCTTTTAAAAACATGTTCTTTCATGGAACTCTTCGCGACTCTCAGGGACGAAAATTTTCTAAATCCTTAGGTAATGGGATTAACCCTTATGAGCTAGTAGAGCAATGGGGAGTTGATGCTACCAGAATGGCCCTTTATACCTATGCCGCTCCCGGTAGAGATGCCCGAACTTCCAGGCAGCTTATGGATGAAAGGTGTAAAAATTTTAGGAACTTTGGCACTAAACTGAGGAATTTGCATCGGTTTATTTTTGAGCTCAAACCAGAAGATGTTACCGCCTCCTCTGATTTTTCCCATCCGGAAGACACAGAAATCATCCAATGGCTAAATGGGCTAATTGACTCAGTAACTAAAAATTTAGAAAGCTATAAGCTTCATCTGGCTATAGAAGATCTTTATGATTTTATCTGGCATAAATTTGCTGACAGCTATATTGAATGGTCCAAAAAAAGACGGGGTGAAACTCAACCTTGCTTAGAATATGTTTTTAAAACCTCCTTGGAGCTCCTTCATCCCTTTATGCCATTCATCACTGAAGAGTTGTGGCAAAAATTACCCCATGAAGGCAAATCTATCATGGTAACAAAGTGGCCTGAGGGTAAAATTACCGCAAAATAAGCGCAAATAAACCGCAAGGTTGCTTAAGCAGCATCAGGAGGAGTGGGTTTTCCCTCGCCTTCAGTAGCTTCTCCTTCTGCTTCCTCAGCTTCACCTTCAACTGGTGCTTCCTCTGGGGCAGCTGCCTCTGCCGCTGCCGCAGACTCTGCAGCTTGTTCTTCCATCAGCTGTTGAGCTTCCTCAGAGACTGCCGTATCCAGTTTTACCACCACTGCTTCTAGGTCAGTCATTACCTCCACACCAACAGGGACTAACATCTGGGAAACTGAGATCGCATCATTAATTTGTTGTAAACTACTGATATCAACTTCTAAATGGTCAGGAAGCTCGGTGGGTAATGCCTCAACCTCGACCTCACCTAGCGGTTGAATAACTACCGCCTCCCCCATTTGAACCGCCTCAGGCTCCTCCCCTACTATCCTAATTGGCACAGAAACTTTGACTTTTTCTGTTAAATTAACCTGATAAAAATCAATATGTAGGATGGCTCCCCGCACTGGATCAACTTGAATATCACGAACCAACACCGGCCTAATCTTACTGTCGCCTATTTTTAAATCAATCAAGCCGGTCTCTCCCGCCTGAGAGAAAATCCGGGAAAAATCATGAGCTTTGACTGAAAGATGCTCCGTGGGGATCTTTTTGCCAAAAACATGAGCGGGGATAAAACCATCCCGGCGTAGTTTTTTAACCTGTTTTCCTAAAATTTCTCTTTCCTGGGCCTTTAAAGACAATCTGTCCATAACCTGAGTAATTTACCATATTCAAACTAGATAAGCAACTCTAAAATCAGGTTTTTATCTGAGGTTCCAGTTTGTGTTTGGCTCCCCCATTATGAGCGGGGTAATTTAATCTTTGTCTGTTTGCCTCAGTCTCAAAAAGAGCTAAAATCCTGCCTCTCCCCTACCTTCTCTTTAGATTGTCTAGGCAAACTACCAGTAAAACCCTGGGCATCTAAATAACCATAAATGACAGGATCAGATACGTAAACGACTAAATGTTTTTCCTCCAGCATCTGGTTTAACAGGCTGCCCAAATTGCTGTAGTTTAACTGAGGAGAAAAGAATAAGTTATTTAAAACCTCTTTTAAGCCCTCCCCTAAGATCGGGGAAACTCCTGCCAGACCCTTTTCATCTATCAATATCACCCCGGAAACTGGCTGTCCTGATTGACGCTGGTATCCCCAGGCAGCATTCCTGGCGGCAGTAGGAAAATCCGCCTCAAAGTTAGAATCTTTTAAAGATGCCATAATCAACTCTTTTGCCTCTTTGGGAGGTTCTGCCAACTTATCTGAGTCTTCTTCAATTTTAGCGATATCCTCAATATTAATCTTTTGCAGCCTGCCATCTTCAAAAATTATCTCTCCATAAGAGTTGATCACTCCCCCGCGGGGCCTAGATATGGAGCTGTCAGCCAGTAAAATCAAATAGCTCCTCTTTCCGGAAGGCGGAATTAGCCCCGGTAAAACCTGCGACAACAACTTCTCTCTTTGTAAGGATTGTCCCGTTTCTGCCATTCTCTTTCCCAAACCCATCAGGTTTGCTTGCAGAATATCTTTAAAGAAGGGCCAAACTTCAATTGTTGAGCTTATAAAGACTGGATCAGATAACCTTCCCTGGACTAAACCCAAACTTTCCTCTGCCTGATTAAAACTAGCCTCAGCTTCCAGGTAAAGCTTATTTAAATCCCCCTCCTTACCACCGGAGATTACCTTTAAAGATTCCACTAAAGCAGCTTGACCCACTGACTGTGCCTGGACTCCGTCAATGGTTTTTTCTAAAATTTCTGTCAGCTGGCTGGTAGCTTGAATGGTGGTGGTAAATAATCCTACAGCCCGGAACAACTTCAAGGCTGACAAATTACTCTTTAACTCCCCCACTGCCAGTTGTGCCTGATAAGTTTCTCTTTTAGCCTGCTGGTAATCCCCTGCCTTTGAGTCTTGGTAGCTTTGGGAAAGCCTATCTTTAACATTTAAGCCACTTAAGACCACCAAGGTTAAAGGATAAACTGTAGCATAAAACAGCAACCCCAAAAGACAAATCAGGCCTAAATACCCCCGGATCTTTTGCCACCTTACTCCCCCCCCTTTCCTTACCTCCGGTTTATTATTTTCAGGACCATCCCCAAACAGTTCCTTAATCTGTTGTTTTTTCTCCTCCGGTAAGGGCAGTTTATCCTCAGAAATTTCTTTAGGATGTTCAACTTTTTCAGCTTCAGGTAATTTGGATTTAGGTAAATAATGGGGAAACTGTTGAAAAAAATGAAGGGTTTGTTTTAAAGCAGCTGTTAAACTTGCCTGACTAGCCCAGGACAGCTCTTTTTGGGTTTTTAAAATATTAGGGGTCGGCCAGGGAGGCAGCTGGGTAGGAACAAAACCCCGGCTTTCATACCACAACGGATCAAGTAAAAGCTGCTTTATCTCCATCACTTTTAGAGGGTAAAGCAAAGCTCCATCATATAGTTTTTGGGCCGTCGCCCCATGCATCACCGCTTTAATTAGCAGGTCGACCGCATCATCGATATAAAGACCCCGGGTGGTAAAGTCTAAAGTCGTGTTCTCTTTTTGGATCTCCCCGCAGGAAGCGGCATAAATTAAACGGCAGATCGGATCTTCCTCCCTAAAATGCATCCTCGGACCATAAACTGCTGCCAAACGGATAATCCGAGTGTTGAGCTGATGCTCCAAGGAAAGCTGGGCTAACTTTTTTTCGGCTTCCTTAAGATTTGGGTATTTCTCATCGTGAGAATCATAAAGGCCAAGGGAAGAAACATAAACAACTTTGGGCTTAAACTTTTTTGCTAAATTAATAAAATTTTCTAGACTTTTTTTATATTCCTCTTCATCTAGATTTTCAGAAATAATAAAAAAAGCATAATCCAGTCTCGGAAAATCAAAGGTCAACTCGAAAGAAGCTGATTGGTTTAAAAAATGGAAGTTTTTGTCCTTGGAGGAATGTTCTAAATATTCTTTCCTGCCGGTAGATAAGTTATCCACACCAATTACCTGGATATTTTTGGCCAGTAATTTTTCAGCCAGATGTGATCCTAAAAAACCGGCAACTCCCACGAGGTATGTGACAGGTTTGTTTCGCGAAAGCATCATCATATCAATATTGCTACATTAATTATAGTATTTCACACGTCTGCCTGCATTTACCAATATTAGTTTATTTGAAGTTTATTGAGTATCCAAGGCTTGGTTGACTAACCGATCGGTTAAATAATTTTCCTGGCGCGGTATATGGGTATAAACAATTTTCCCGATGTCTCCTTGAAGTTTTTTGATTTCCTCAAACAACACTTTTAATTTAGGATTTTTAATCTTGTAAATTCCCGCCAGCTGCCTGGCAACTAATTGGGAATCAGTTTTAATCTCCACAACTGAAGGAAGGTCTGAAGAAAAGTCATGCGCTAATCTTTGTAAAGCCAGTTTGACAGCAGTGTATTCTGCTTCGTTATTAGTAGCTACCCCTAAACGAACCGCCTCCTCTACCCACACTACTCCCTCATTTGTTTTAATAATATAACCTGAAGCGGCCTGGCCGGGGTTACCCCGAGAGGCTCCATCGGTAAAAATAACAAATTTTTTCACTTTTGTAGTGTAAGATTTTTTACTAAAAAAATGAAGTCCTCTGCTTTGCCAGTACCCGGATCAATACCACTACTTGCAGTAAGACAATCAGATACTCACCCATTACTGTTACTGCTGAGGCAGCATAGAATGAATATTTTGGAATAAAGACCAGATTTAAAACAAGGTTAAATATTAAACCTAAAAAATAAATAATCATCATGGTTTTATATTTTTTTATAGTCACCAAAGTCCACATTAAAATGGAAGAGACAAAAAAAGCCGGGAAGGACAAGGAAAGAATTTGTAAAGAGATTTCTGCCCCCATAAAACCTTGACCGCCAGTAAGCACATTAACAACTAAAGGAGAAAGCAGCAAGGTAAAAACTGTCCCCAAAGCAGCAACAGCCAACATTAAAACAGCCGCTTTTTTTAAGTTAGCCACAAACTTTTGCTTGTCTTGGGAAAAATTTTTTATCATTACCGGGTAATAACCGTTCATGATAAAAGTGGGAACTACGAGTAAGGATTGAAAGATGGAGAAAGAAAGATTATACACCCCGACTTCAGAAAAACTCTTTAATGAGCTCAGGATAAAGGCGTCTAAACGGAAATAGATGGTGTTTAAAATTAAAGTGGCGGTAATCGGCCAAACTTCAAGGATAATTTTTTTTATATAGCTGAAATCAAAAACAGGCAGCAGGCTGCTGATATATCTTTTAACTGAGATTAAGGCAGTGGCTCCTAAAAGCAACCAACCCAACAGGTGGACCAGCATTAAATAGGGAATGCCTTGGTGGCTGGCTATAAAAAGATAAAACAAGGGTAAAGGCACTAAGGTACCTACTAAAACTGCCAGGGTAGATAAGTCATAACGGAGTTTACTTTGGAAGATCGCTGCTGCCGTAGTATAGACAGAGGAGCCAAAAATAGCTAAACTGCCCCACAGCACTGCTTGGCGGAAGAGGTTATCCACCGGCCAAATTAAAACTCCAGTGGCGGCTATGGTAAATAAGATCAACGATAGAGTTATTCTTAAACCTAACAGTCTTCGCCACTGGGCAGAGATAGGACCGTGCAGCAGATGGGGGACAATATGGGCATTAATCCCAAAATCAGAGATTAAATAAAAAAAAGCTAAATAAGTTAAAGCTAAGGTGAAAACTCCGGTTTGAGCTTCACCGTAAGCTCTGGTAACCATGCCTAATATTATGAAAGTGGCTAGGGAAGTAATAGCTTTGCCTAAAAGCTGCCAGAAGGTCTGCTGGGAAACTTGAAATAAAGCAGAGCTTTTTTGTTTCACAAATAATGTCTTCACTTGAAAAAGTCTAACTTAAAATAGGTTGACTCACAAGTAAAGCAGGTGTTGTCGGGGAGTTATTCTTCAGATGGAACTTGGCTAACATCTTCAGTCTCTTGGTTAGATTTTTTTTTGCTGGCTCTTTTAGATTTTACAACAGTTGGCTTGATAACCAGATGCCTTTCTTTTCCTTCACCAATACTTTCTGAGGATACTCCTTCTACTTCCGAGACAATCATATGGACAATCCTTCTTTGCCAAGAGGGCATTGGTTCCAGCTCAATCTCCTCACCAGATTCTTTGACCTCTGAAGCCCAATTCCTGGCTCTTCTTTCCAAATCAGCCTCTTTATTTTTTCTCCAACCTCCCACATCAATAACTACCCTTTTAAACTTTTCCTCCTCACCCAATTGTTTACTTAAAATAAGGTTTACCAAAAGCTGCAGTGAATCAAGGGTTTCTCCCCTAAAACCAATTAACCTCCCAGGGTCTGAGGCTTCAATGGTGACCATGACCTCCTCTGGCCCCTCCACCACCTCAAAGCTGCCCTCCAGGGCCATCAGTCCCAATATGTTTTCTAGTATTTCCGATACTTTTGCTTCCATGGTGGAGTAAGTATATCGAACGAGTAATCTTGCGTCAATGGTTTAGGTAGAGCTATCTTTTAATTACCTTTACCCAACTATCTAATCCTCCCCATCCGGAGATGCGGTGTTGCTGGTAGATACTGACTAAAGTTAAAACGTTCCAATAAAGAGCCAGCCCAATCGGGAATTGGAAAGCAAAAAATCCAATCAACACCGGCATCATATACATCATCTGGGATTGGACAGCGGACATCGAGTCCCCCACACCTTCCTTTTCTTTCTTCTCTTTAGGGGAATCAGAAGGGTACTGCTTGACTGGCGATGGAGTCATCATCTTAGACTGCAGGAAGGTCAAAGCAGCGGTAATTATTGGCACCAAAAGCAGCGGCCCCGGGCTGGGTTTGTCAGCTAAATTCAAACCAAAAAAGATAGGGCTGGGAATGTTGCTTAAATGTAAAACTGTCGAATAAAGGTTGCTGTTAATCTTTTCCAAACCGCCATTACCTTCAAAAAAGGCTAAAATGGTCTGATAAAGGGCAATTAGCACCGGAAATTGGATTAAGGTAGGCAGGCATCCTCCGGCAGGGTTAACCCCATGCTCTTTATAAAGGCTCATCTGGGCGGCTGCCAAAGCTTGGCGGTCACTACCATGTTTTGTCTTAAGTTCATCCAGTTTGGGTTTTAAGTCAGCCATCTTTTTAGCACTTTTAAGCTGAACAGCCATAAAGGGCCAAACTAAAAGCCTGATAATAATGGTTAATAAAATTATAGCAAAGCCTAAAGCCCCTGGTAGGCCTACAGATTCCAATACCTTAAATATCAGCACCAACAAATTAATAATTGGTTGAAAGAAAAAGGTGTTAAATAAATCAGTAATTATCGACATGATAAAATTCTTTTACCTCCTAAAAGTAGTCCTTTGATCATTCCATATTTTATAACCATTTGTCTAGTATATAAAGAGCAGGTTGGGGAGTACTTACAAGCCCCTCCAGGAGCCAGGACTGACAACAACCCCTTATCAAAGGATAAGTAATTTCTATAAAAATCAATCAGCAGTAACACTATTTGTTTAATCATTTTTTTAGTAAATTCCTTTTTTTAAGCAAAGATTTTAAATAATTTAAAATCTTTGCAGGATTTAATTTTAAAACACCCTGCCTAGGGATTGCTATAATCTTTACCTGTTGAGAAAGATTAGGGTATAAAGCTTCAAAAGCTGTTGAAACCAACCTTCTGGCTCTATTTCTTTGGACTGCTTTTTTAAAAACAGAGGAAGAAACAGCTATCCCTACTTGGGCTTGATTATTTTCCCCATACCGATAAAAAAGTTTGACAATCTCAGAGCTGATCTTTTCCCCAGAGGCCACCCACTGAAAATCCCTTTTTAAATTTAGCCTTTTATCTTTGGATAACATTAAACAACTAACCTTACCCTACCCTTAGCTCTTCTTCTTTTTAAGACATTCCTTCCGTCAGCAGTCAGCATTCTGGCTAAAAAGCCATGTTTCCTCGCTCTTTTCAACTTTTTGGGTTGCCAAGTTCTTTTAGGCATATTCTTTACTCCTTAAATGTATTTTAAGATAAATGGAAATTTTGTGCAACTGATCTACTAATTTATATTTCCTCTATCTTTTCTGTGGATAACTTTTGCACTAAGATTTGCAGTGTGGATAAACAATGGACCCAAGTTTTAGATAATATCAAAGATCAGATCAATCCAGCTAACTTCCGTACTTGGTTCGCTCAGACTTCTGGACAGATCAACAGCGAGGGGACGCTTACTATTAAAGTCCGTCATGCTTTTATTAAAGAGAGTTTGGAAAAAAGGTTTCTCACAGTTATCCAATCTTCAGTAGAAAAAGTTTTTGGATCTTCCATGCCGTTAGATTTTAAGGTTGATTCCAGCTTAACCGCCTCTAACCCCCCAAAAGAGGAAGCAGAGTTGCAGTTTACTCCTAATATTCCCTCTTTTTCCCATAGTAGTTTAAACCCTAAATATACCTTAGCCAGTTTTGTGGTGGGACTGTCTAATAATCTGGCTTATGCTGCAGCCCAAGCAGTAGTCCAAAACCCTGGAATAAGCTATAACCCCTTATTTATTTATGGAGGTACCGGAGTAGGGAAAACTCACCTAATGCACGCCATTGGCCAAGCACTTCTTAATAAAAACCCTTATTTTAAAATAATTTATTGTTCCTCAGAAAAATTTATGAATGATCTAGTACAGGGCATCCAAACTAAAAGAACCGGGGAATTTAGGGCTAAATATCGAGCCTGTGATCTGTTGTTAGTTGATGATATCCAATTTATCAGCGGTCGGGATTCTACCCAGGAAGAATTTTTCCATACCTTCAATGAACTGCAAGCTAAAAACTCCCAGATAGTGTTAACCTCAGACCGCCCTCCCAACGAGATCCAAAAACTGGAATCCCGGCTCGCTTCCCGTTTCCAAGGAGGACTGATGGTAGATATCCAACAACCGGATTTTGATACCCGGGTAGCTATTTTAAAAGCCAGGTGTGCGGAAAAAGGAGATCTTATTCCTGGGGAGATCTTAACCTTAATTGCTGAAAGTATGCCCACTAATGCCCGGGAGTTGGAAGGAAAACTACTGCAAATTATTCAAAACACTAAACTGATGGGGCAGGTTTTAACTGAAGAGACGGTCCGAAAGTTTTTAGGCCAACCCTCACTTTCAACCAATGGACAGAAACTGGAATATAAAAAGGTTTTGGCTGAGATTAACCAATACTTTGATATTAAGATGGCCGATATAACTGGCCCCAGAAGAAAAAAGGGACTAGTGCTACCCAGACAGATGGCCATGTACCTACTTTATAAGGAGTGTAAGCTGCCTTATGAAAGAATTGGAGATTTATTGGGTGGAAGGGATCACACCACTATTATGCATGGTGTGGAAAAAATCACTGAGGCTGTCAGTAGGGATAGAGAGATTCAAAGGATGTTAATTGAGATAAAACAAGCCCTCCAATAATATTTATCCACACTACTACTTAACTTATCCCCAAAGATATCCACATTATGTTATACTTTTTACACACCAAATAAAGGCGAAATTTAAAGGGTCGCCAATGTTTTAAAATCACTTTTATGAGATTAAGAAGGTTTTTTTAAATTATCCACCATCAATGAAACCACAACTGGAAGCTAAATATCCACTTATAAACAGACCCTATAAATACTTACTACTGTATAAATATATTAAGAATTTATCTAAAATAAAGGTGGATAAGTAAAATAATCTATGGATTTTAATTGGATTTATATTATTGTCGGAATTTTAGTGTTATTTATAGTTTATCTTTTTGGCCGGCTTCATTCTAAACCTCAGGGTGATATCCCGACTGATTTAATAGATCTTTATCGGCAAGTTCAAGATTTACCCTTAAGAGTTTTACAAACTATTCAAGGATCAATTAATCCCCAAAAAGGAAAAATGGCTGAACTTTTAACTTATGCCGAACTTAGATATGATTATGACCGGATCATTCCTTTGGGTTGGCCGATTGATTTTATTGGTGTTAAAAATAACGAGCGGATTGATTTTATAGAAGTTAAATCCGGTAAACTTGCTATCTTGACAGATGAGGAAAAACACATTAAAAACCTCATAGCAGCGGGCCGAGTCCATTTTAGGCTAATTAGAGTCACTGAAGAAGAAGTCCACCGATTGGTTTCTGCCAACACCGGGAGGGATTAGCTGAATTAATTATGAAATTTACAATACTACAACAAGATTTAATACCGGCTTTATCTGCTGTCTCCCGCTGTTGTGGAGTTAGATCCCAACTGCCGGTTTTAGGTAATATCTTACTGCAAACTGAAGCAGGGAAACTGAAATTGGCAGCTACTAATTTAGAAATAGGGGTAGTTAAATTTATTAAAGCTGAAATTGAAGAAGAGGGAGAGGTAACTGTGCCGGCCAAAATATTAGTTGAGGTAGTGTCTAATTTAGTGGGAGAAAAAATAGATTTTACTTCCTCTTTGGACCAGCTGCAAATATCCACCACCACCTTCTCTTCACAGATTAACGGTATTCCGGCTTCAGAGTTCCCCGCTATTCCTTTAACCGGCAAAGAAGCGGTAGTGGTGGATCCTCAGGTTCTTTTGAAATCTTTACCTCAAGTGACCTTTTCAGCAGCCATCGATGACGGCCGGCCGGTTTTAACGGGGATTTTGACTGAGATCAAAGAGAAAAAACTACAACTGGTGGCCACTGACGGCTATAGACTGGCTCACAAGGTTGTTAATACTCAAGAAGATACCAATTTTAAGGCTTTAATCCCTCGGCGGACTTTTGAAGAGGTGATGAGGTTGATCTCAGAAGAAAATGTTGATGGTATTAAAATTTCTATCTCTGATGATCAAAATCAGATGATTTTCTCTTTCGGTAATACTCAACTGTCTTCCCGGTTAATTGAAGGCCAATTCCCGGCTTGGGAGAAGATTATCCCCTCAGAGACTAAAGCCAGGGTAATTATAGAGAGAGGCGAGTTTTTAAAAGCCGTAAAACTTGCTTCAGTCTTTGCTAAAACTGAAGCTAATATTTTAAAGGTTAAAAATTTACCCACCAAGTTGGTCCTAACCTCTGAGGCTAAAGAGTTGGGGAGCCAAAAAAAGGATGTGGAAGCAAAGTCAGAAGGGGAGGAGATTCAGATTGCTTTTAACACCAAGTTTTTACAAGAGGCTCTATCAGCTTTTAATACTTCTCAGGTAATGTTGGAACTTTCGGGGAATCTATCAGCAGCAATCATTAAACCAATGGGGGAAGAGGGCTTGCAATATATCATTATGCCGGTTAATTTAAGTTAAATCCCCCGGTACTCAATAGTCCTAAAATGGTAAACTACCTCTCCCGACAGCCTATTTCCTTCTTCAAACTTAGTGTCTGGTGAGATAAACAAAGTATAACTTTGTCCCAATTTAAGGGGTTTAGTAAAAATAATCTTAGCAGTTTTCTTTTGGTTTGTTAACTCAGTTTTATATTCTATCTGAGGCTCAAATTTAATCTTAAACTCCGGTCCGTTAACTAAAGATTGATTGAGATTGATTTCAATAAATTCTTGGGTAGGTACAAAGACTGCTTCCTCCAAAGGAGAGGGGTTGGTAGATAAGATCTTAGGTTCAGCACTAGTTTCTATAGTAGGAGTGGGTGAGGTTTGGGTATCTAAAACTGGAGCTTCTTTAGAATATAAACCTTGTTGGAAGATCAAGATTAAGATGATCCCCACAGTAGTTACAATAGCTATAATCTTTTGTTTAAAGGTCAGATTAGACATAGGTTATTTAATAGTGTACATCGATATCGGGTGTTTTGGGAAAGGCTGTATTTATTTGATAGGTAAAAGATTGACCTAAAGCTTTGCCGTCATTGGAGGTGGTATGAGGAAGAACAGTAATGGTTGTAATACCTGGTTGCCAGATAATTTCTGGAGAAAGAATTAGGATATTATCCGTTTCTGGTTTAATATCGACCTTAGTTTTTACTTCGGGGGAAACCTGATAATAGAATTTTTGAGGGTTTACTTTGGCATTAAAAGAAAACTCTATCTGAGTGATAGGGAGATAGGATTGAGAAGTGTCCTCCTTAGGTTTTATTTCTAATAGGTTAAATTTTGGGAGCTGGGCTTTGGTGGGTGAGGGTGTTATAGGAATATTATTTTCATTTTTTAAGCTACTCCTGATAGCGAGTACAACTAAAATGACTAGTAATATAAATAACCCGATAACTAAAAATTTAGTTTTATGCATACCAATTCTATTTTACCTTATATAATTCGACACTCAAAATATTTACCCGCATCAAGCCAGGTATTGATTTGCCATAAAGCAGACCCATTTGCCAATTGGATATGGGTATGATCACAATCGCTATTTGTGCATATCTGTCCGGCTACTTGCCCGGATTTAATTGGGACGCTTAGATTTACTTGGCTACCATCATTTTTTAGATGGTGTAACTGAAGATAATATTTTGTTGTTCCCACAGTGGCTGTAAACCCCTTAATCATCTCACCGCTACTTTTAGGCTCAGGTCGAATATAGTACCAGTCGACAGAATCTTGTCCTATATAAGGCAGATAGACTGGAGAACCTGCAGCTCCTCCAACGTCAATAGCCAAGGCATTATAAGGATATTGGCTACATAGATTAGCATAATAAGGCTGTGAAATGTAAGAGCTGTCACAATGACCGCAACTATTAGAGGGTGTATAGATACTACCACAGGTAATAGCTCCCCCTGCAACAGGACAAGAAAATAAAGAGCTGTTAGTTGGGGGAGGTCCTTGAGGAGGGTAATCTCCTATAGGAGCGGCTTCGCCGAGTTCTGGCAGTAGCAGTAACCCCGTACCTTTGGAAAGCCCGAAAGGGTTTTGGATTAGAAAGAACAAAATAAACACTCCTATTCCTACTGCTACCCATTTAACTATTTTTCTGAGTGTCCCTGAGCTGGCAATAGCTATTCCCCAGCCTACCGGCCCGGCAGCTGTCAAGGCGGCTTTACTACCAGCCTTAAAAGCTAAGCCTCCTCCACCCCTAAGCAGCGTTCCTCCAACTCTACTGGTAATAAAGTTAGGGAAGCCAAACCCTAAAGCTGAAGAAGCCAAAACTCCCATTGGGGAAACCCCTGATAAGGCAGCCAGTCCTCCCCCTGCTCCTCCAAAGACTAAGGAGGTGATAAATTTTAGCCTTCCATAACGGGAGATAGCCCTTCCGGCCTTAATTTGTAAGCTGCTGGCAATATTTTTCAAAAAAGAGGGGACTTCAAACTTTTTGTAGGCTGGGGTGCCAATGGGGTAGGCTTTCTCCTGACTTCTTTGAGGAAGGGGAGTTGGGAAGGTGGGGGAGACAGAGGGGGCAAGAGAAGTAGAAGGGGGCGTGGGGGCAGCGGAGGCTGTCCCTTCTCCAAAGACAGCCTTGCCCAGATAAGAAAACAAGGAACCAATCTTAATTCTGGAAATTAATTTCTTAGTTTTAATTTGAGCTGAAACAGTAGTGTTGGCAGCAGCTTGTTTTAAAACCTCTGGTGGTTGAGGGATAAGACTTAAGGGATTTATCGGAGGGATGGTTTTAGCTGATAGGGCAGGTTGGGTTTGGGGTTCAGTCTTGGTTTCAGTATGAACTTCGGGGGGCAGGATGGGCTCTGGCCGGCTGATTAAAAAAGCTAAATTTTTGTCCCGCTCCACCCAAAAATCCGTATAAACCTTTCTAATGAGATCCTCTTCGTTGCTGATGTTCCAATAAGTTTTAAAATGAGGCAGCCTTTTTAAAAGTTTGACAACATCTTTTTTAAAATAAACTTTATCCCCAATAGTGGTACGGATTTTCTCTGGATCCTTATTAAAATCCCTAATAGCTTTAAAAAGGTTTAAAAAAAATAATGTATCTGGAACAGCCATTTTCGCCCCTTTACTGTGCTGGTGACTCCTGCTGCTTTTCTATGATCTCTTTAGGATTAGTTGTAATTAACTTATGTTCTTCCTCAGAGGCGACAATTCGAATAGCCACATGGTTGTTGCCGGCAAAAAATAATCCCCTGCCTACCCCGGCAGTGAGCAGCAGCCTTTTTTCTCCTTGAGAAAGGTTGAAGGTTTGACCCAATTTTTCAATTGAGGCAGGAGCCTGTTTTAAAAGAACCTGCATCGAAGAGTTGGAGATAATCATCTTGCCTTGGTCCTTACCTAAAAAATCCTCTACATCCTGGTTGATGGTGGTAACCCCCAGGTAATATTTTCTCGCCCGTTTGACCATCTCAATTAAAAAGGCTGCCGAATCAGGGTATCTCATCATGTACCAGGCCTCATCAACTATCAGCAGCCTTTTTTTTAAGCTGTGCCTAATCTTCGTCCAGATATAATCTAAGATTAAATACATGGCCAAAGGGCGCAGTTGATCGGGCAAATCCCTCACTGAAAAAACCGTTAGTTGGTTTTGAATCTGGATATTAGATTGGGTGGAAAAGATCCCCGCCAGCGACCCTTTGATAAACCGCTCCAACCTGACAGCCAAAGAGTTAGCAATAGGATCTTCCATGCCAATCATCGCTTTGTAGAGGTCTTCCATTAAAGGAGGTTGGATTTTTCCTAACTGTTCTTTAGGAGTGGAGGTGGTAATACCTTTCAGGCGGTAAGTGGCGTTAATGGCCCGGTCTAAAACTGCTGCCTCAGTGGGGTTTAGCTCTCCCAAGACCAGCTTTAAAAATCCGGTCAAAGAAAGAATTTTTCTCCCCAGCTCATCCTCCCCTCTATCAGCTACCTCTGGCAGGTCAAAAGGGTTGATCTTGACCGGAGAGGTGGTGGAAAAGTTAATATAATCCCCTCCCACCGCTTGGGCTAAGCTAAGATATTCCCTTTCTGGGTCAATGATAATCACCTCGGTCCCAAACATTAAGGAACGCAAGGCTTCTAGTTTAACAAAGTATGATTTTCCGGCGCCGGAGGTGGCAAAAACTACACAGTTAGCGTTTTCCTGGCTAAATCGGTCAAAGATGATTAAAGAATCGTTGTGCTCATTAATGCCATAAATAATCCCTTCGGAAGCAGTCAGCTCGGAGGAAACAAAAGGAAAAGTGGTGGCCAAAGATGTGGTATCCATATTATGGTTTAAATAGAGGGGGTCTTGGCCTAAAGGCATGGTGGAAACAAAACCTTCATACATTTGTAAGGTGGTAGGCCTGGCGGTAATGGAGATACTGCCTAAGGTTGATTCTACCAGCTGGGAGGTGTTACTCAGGCTTTCTTTATTTTTGGCCGGGACGGTGATATATAAACTGTACTGAAAAAACCTTTCCGCTCCTTTGGCCAACTGTTCCTGAAGCTCCCGAGCATCATCTAAAGCTACCTGGACGGATGGGTCAATGACCCTTCCCCTCTCTAAATCAGTTTCGATGGTGGCTTCCATTTCGGCGATCTTTCTTTTGAGGTTGTCTAAAATACCGGTTGATTTGGTGGGATAAATAAACATCGCCATACTTAAAGAGCTGTCAAAATCAATTAACGGTTCCATCCAGTCAGGCTCAACATACCTGGGGTAACCGGAGACAAAAAAGCTACGGAAAAGGTTGCTGTCTAACCGCAGGTGCGAAAAATCAATCTCCATCTGATATGGAGCTAAAATATCTGACAAATTAAACCGGATGGTTTGATTAGGGTCCGCTGTCATCGGCTAACTCTTCCACAACAAAAGGCGGAGTTAAACGGATAACTGGGGCAGAGATGGAGGAGGCTTGGGGTTGGCTTCGGTTAAGAGGCGGCATGGGAGGACGGTTGTTAGGGGAAGGGAGGAAGGGGATAGTTGGCGGCCTTGGAGTAGAGGGGACCGGCCCGCTGCTTGAGGGGGCGGTTGGATTTGCTGGTTGGGGGGAGATGGCGGCTAGTTGAGGGGGAGCTTTGGGAGTTAATGGAGTTTCGTAGGGAGTATCAGCACCTTCAGTATTGGAGGGGTTGTAGATATCATAAAATAATTTAATTAATTCTTCACTTTTCAGCTGCCGGGCTTTAAGTCCTAGCTGAGATAATTGGCGCAGTAAATGATCCCTCCTGGGGATTAAAATAGTTAAAACTTTTTTGCTTAAATCATCACCTCCTTTGTGAAAGACTCCCAGCTCAATCGAACTCACATTTAAACAAACATAAAACTGTTTATCTAAAACGTTGTTTTCTTTAATAATGCTGGTCACAAAGTTAAAATAATGCTGGGTCATTTGGGCCAGCAGGGGATTCGTTTGGGTTTGAGCTGCCATCTTTAACCTTTCAATATAAGAAGTTATATCCAGCCTTTTAGAGCGGATAATAATTTGGATGGGAAAGGAGAGAGAATTTAAAAGTCCGGCAAAAGATTGGATAATGGAGATCTGCTCAGTTTCAAAAAGCAGGCTGAAATTAACAGCTGAAGTGGAGATGATTAAACTAACGCTGCCGTTTTTTAAAAAAACTAAATCATCTCTAATCTCTTCCAGGGGGATAAACTGCTGAGAGCTAGCCATTGACTACTCCTTTTTTAGCATGAATTAAAAGCGGGGGGAGGGTTTTCCCCTCCAAAGCAAGTTGTAGGGTATCAAACTCTAAATTATCCTTTTCCAGGGTAAGGTTATAAGTGCCATCAGATAAGGGTGTGGCTCCGGCAAATTGACCTAATTTATTGGTTTTTAAGGCCCGGACTGGCAAATCAGCTTTGTTATGAATGATGACGATGGCCCCTTCTAAGTAGTTGCCGGTACTGTCAGTGACAATACCGTTGATGACATTGGGGGTGGTAGTGAGTGTTGGTTGAGGTGTAGGGGGTTGCTCAGGCTTAACTATGACCACATTTTGACTGTGGGGGTGGGGCAGGTGTTTAGTGATAACTTCACTTTCACGGTGTAACTCCTCGGTTTGTTTGATTAGGCCTTGCAAGCTACCTACCATCTGTTGGAATTTATTGGCGGGAGCTTTCTCTTGAGCCTCAATTTTTATCGCGTCAACAGGAGCGGCAGTTGGTGCAGAGGCCGGTGGGAACCGACTGGTTTTAAGCCAACTTAACTCCCTCTCAATTTCCACAATCCGGGCTTGCAGCAGTTGAGCCTGTTTGGCTACAGCAATGAGTTTATTGAGCTCTTGGGGTGAGGGCAGGTGGGAAGAGAGGGGAGGGGGTAGGGGTTGAGGATTTTGAGGTTTGGCCAAGACAGGTGGGATAGAGGGGAAAGGAGTTTGAAAAGAGGGTGAGGGTACTTGGGTCAGGACTGGTTTGTAAGAAACGGCAGGGGGAGTAATTTTAGAAAGATCCAGTTTTTTAGGTACCGGTGTGCTAGGGGTAGGTAAAGAAGGTTGGAATAGGGGATGAAGTGGGAAGCTGGTTGGCATGGGTAAGGAAGTGGGTTGGATTGGAGGCAGTACCTGAAGAGGCGCAAAAGAAGCCGGAGTTAAATAGGCCAGGTAATTTTTAAGCCTGTTTTTAAAGCCAGGATCATTTGACTCGACCCTTTTTTTAGGGTTAAAAGGGTCTTTCCAGGTTCCTCCTGAAGCTGAGTAAACAGCCTTAAAATAGGCTCCTACCCAATGGTCTAAGGGGCGGTCTAAGATTGGTAAAAAGGCAAAAGCTGCTCCGCTTAAAGCAGAAAGAACAATAATCGGGCTGGCAATAATGGCGCTTAGGGGGAAGATTAAAACATAGGTAAAATAAGCAATAATCAGCCCTCCGGCTAAATACCCAAACTGTTTTAGGGTCATATCCCCTACCAAATGGAATTCAAAAGCAGTCACGTTTTGCGGTATAGGGTGTTGTTCCATGCCACCAAAACCATATCGCGTGAAAAAAGCACTGTCTAGGGCCTCAAAATGGATCAAAAAAGGACAATCCTCTACCTTATGATGTTTATTGTTTCAAACACAATACCACCCCACCAAACAGGGGTGACAGTTTTTACACAACATGTAGTAGGTTGACCATTTCCAATTCTTCTGTTAATTTTAAAGACGTGTGGTGTACTTCCACATTCAGTTTATTACATGAATGTGGTAAGGTACAAAAAGGGAATTCCGTGCAATTCGGAGACTGTGCCGCAACGGTGATTTTAGTTTACTGATGAACTAGATAAGTCCGGAGACCGACCACACCCCGATTAGATCGGGGAGATCCCGTTGCAGGATATGAAAGACGTACTCTTTGAATTATTTCCTTCCCCCATACATTCTGGTCAGAATGAGTCTGAGTCAGAGCATCCCTTGGAGACAGAGGAAGATCTTGGGAAGATGGATGAAGTCCGGCCTTTAGAAAAAGATAAGGCAGTTCATGATCTTTCTACCGGCCTTTTAAACCATAGTCTTTTTTTAACCCAACGATTTTATGCCTTTTTAGAAAAATTCTATCCTTCTTGCCCAAAATGCGGTAAAAAGATGTTTCCCAACTTTTGTGGAGTTTATGCCTGTAGTTGTTCCATTGCCACTATTTCAGTACTTGACTCCTAAAAATTCGGTACTAAAATAGGAGTATATGATCAAAAGAAAAATACTGGCTAAACTAGAAGAACACCTTCTCTCGGATCAAATGACGTTTTTGATTGGCCCAAGGCAGGTTGGTAAAACCTATCTTATGCGGATACTCAAAGAAAAACTGGAGGATAGAGGAGAAAAAACAATTTGGTTGAACTTAGATAGTGAAGAAGATGCGGCCAAGTTGACCTCTCAAATCACTTTACTTTCCTATATTGAACTTATGGTAGGGAAGGAAAAAGCCTTTGTGTTTATTGATGAAATACAACGTAAAAGTAATGCTGGACTTTTTTTAAAAGGAATTTATGACATGAACCTGCCTTACAAATTTATTATTTCCGGATCAGGAAGCCTCGAGTTGAAAGCTAAAATTCCTGAGTCAATGGCAGGCAGGAAGCAGTTGTTTGTCATTAATCCAGTAAGTTTTGAAGAGTTTGTCAACTTTAAAACTGATTACCACTATGAGGATAGACTTGATAATTTTTTTGCTCTGGAAAAAAGGAAAACAGAGCAGTTACTTTCTGAATATCTGGTCTTTGGGGGATATCCACGGGTAGTTTTAGCCCAGACCGCTTCTTTGAAGCAATCCCAAATGCAGGAGATTTATAGAAGCTATATAGATAGAGACATACATGACCTTTTACGTCTTGAGAAACCAGATGCCTTGACCAACCTTTTAAAAATCCTGGCAGCCCAGATTGGTAGCCTGGTTAGTATCACCGAGCTTTCATCTACTCTTGGCCTAGATGAGAAAACAATCAAAATATATTTATCCTACTTAGAGCAAACATTTATCATCAAAAAAGTTACTCCATATTATAAAAATACCCGAAAAGAAATAACCAAAGCTCCAATATATTATTTTCTAGACCTAGGGCTTCGCAATTGGTTGTTGGGGCTTTTGGGTTTACCCCAAATTCCTTCTCCTTTAAGCGGACACCTCTTTGAAAACATGATTTTTAATATTTTAAGAGCTCAACTAGAGTCAACACCAACCCAAATCCATTTTTGGAGAACACGTGATCAAGCTGAAGTAGATTTTGTGCTGGTGTGGGGTTTAGATGTCACTCCTATTGAAGCAAAATATTCATCAATTGAAAAGACGTCAATTACCCGGTCTTACCGGAGCTTTTTAACTAAATATACGCCTAAAAATGGCTATTTTATTCATCTAGGAGAAGAGAAGAAGGTCTCTATTGGCGGGACAACAGTTAACTTTATTCCTTACTACTCACTTATAACCAACGTACATCAATTTACTATAAATTAAACATTAAAAAATTTGACTTTAGTCTTGTTTTAAGCTTACACTAAATCTTGACAGAACTCTCCCAAAGTGCTATAATTATGGGCTTTTTTAGGAAAGGAGGGTTTATGTCCAAAGAATTTATGACTGATGGATCACAATATAGTCCGGAAGTTTTCCAGGCTCCAAATACCGGGACAGAAGGCTCGGGTGGAGGCAAGGATAGCGGAAACAAAGACCCTTTAAATCCCGAAGGCGCTAACCCTTCTGGTGGAGGGGATAGTGATAAGACTCCTGATAGACCAGCTCCTGGGGGGGGAAATCCTGGAGAGATGGATGAGTTGAGAAGAGACATTGTGGCTGCCAAAGCACAGGCTGCAGAGGCAGTAAGAGTAGCCAGAGAAGCAAAAGAAGAAACTGAGAGAGAAAGAGCCGCTAGAGTAGCAGCTGAGGCACGAGCTGAGAAGACAAGAGAGTTACCTCGTTATTTTTTCCCTAAAGATGTTAGCGATGATAATGCCTGGGAGATTTTAGAAGAACAAATTCGGGTTGAAGAGAGGGAACCGGGTAAATTTGATGAAAATGTCGGTTCCCAATTACTTCAGGCAATAACATCTGAGTTAGCAGGCAGAGGGGAGTTACAGGTGGCGTTGAGGGACATGTTAAGATCACGTTATACCTATAAAAACTTAGGATATGCTTTAGGAGAGGGAGCGGTTGATCTTTATGCTGATACTATCATAGGAATGGGTGGCAAAGATCATGAGATAATTTTGAGTCTTGGCGGGATGGATCAATCTCTTGATGCTTTAGATAACGCCACATTTTGGAGAACCAAAGACGCTCAACTTAGCCCCGAAAAGAAATTAGAATTACTTAGAGGTATTTTTGGTGATAATCCAGAAGGAAGGCGTTTTGCCAAGAAGTTTGGGACACCGGATGCCTTATTTAGACCTGAAAGATTGTTGGCGCTTTGTAAAGCTGATCAATTTTTTTTGGTAGGAATAGATAAGTTAAAACCTGAGGATAGAGATAAAATAGATGCCAGTTTAAGCCTAGCTGAAAAAATTTTTATAGACAGTATTTTAGCTTTGCCAGATGATGATCCTAAAAAAATCGCTGCCAGAAAGATTGTTGATCGGGTAAGCCGTAATATCGCTTTAGGTGAAGTGGCTTACAATTTGACAGGACAATCTGCAGAGCTAGATGGATTGGTAGACAAAGCTGGAAATCCTATATTTTTAGACAGGGTTATTCTTAAATATGGGCGGGATACCATTAATTTGGCTGATCCGCAGGTACATAACCCAAGCACAGATCAAGGAAAGGTTTTAGAGAAAGTACGCAAAGAAAAACCGTATTTAATAGGCATGGCTTGGGATAGAGCCTGGAGACAACTTTATCAGGACCGTTGGGATGACATAGATTTTAAAAACTCCTTACAAGGTAGGGCTCCACTCTTAATTAAAGGGAGACAACAAAATCCAATAAGATATATGCGAACTGAAGAATCAAAGCCAGGAGAGCCTGGAACGGAGCCTTTAAAGAAAGCTACTTATGTTGGAGTATTGCCCTTAATTACTCTTTCTATGAGGGGGTCTGTAAAAGAGCAATTAAAGAGCTGGGGTGGAGATTTTGGGTTTAGGCTTGCTGCTTCTTTAAGGATTAAAGGTGGAGATAAGGTCAGAAAGATGTTTAATGAGGAGGGGCCTAGACTTTTGTATAACCCTGAAGCTATCAGTAATTTTGATCAGTCTCTTAAAGATTTTAAAGAAGCCTTTAGTTACCTTCCGGCGGAGGAACAACACGAACAAATGGCCTATCTAATTGAACATTTAGCTGTTTTTAGCATGGATGACCTTAAAAAAGTGTTTCATTATGAGAATCAATCCAGTTTTGCCGTTGATAATAGGCTTCGTGTAAGCCGAGATCGTAATTTAATAAACAAAGAACAAGAAGAAATTTTGAAAAATAATGTTATTGTTAGAAATCGTGTTTTGAGTAAGATTCCTGTATTAAACAATATGATAAAATGGTTTAAAGTTAGTGCTAGCGGCTTAAATCATGTCGGAGCTATCTGGGAAATGATTAAGGCATTCTTTAAACAAGCATTTTCTCTAAAGTAGTGTTGTTTTTATATCCTACATTAAAACCAGGGGAAGCCTCGATAAGGTCGTCGTGGGGTTACAGGCGCTGCCGGTAGTCCGGCACGAGCTTTTGTTCGATTTTCCTCCCATGCTTTTTGTACTTGTCTATATGGATCAGTCCACCTGTTGTAACCTGCCTGGGCTACTCCAAATCCACCCATAAATCCACCCAGAGCTGCTTGGCCAATTCCTTGCGGGCCTTTAACACCTAAAGCATTCCTGACCATATCCGGAATGGCGGGGGTACTCAACAGTATGCCGTAAGCAATAAGGAATCTTAAAAGTTCAGCTGTTAAACCTCCGAAAAGCGGGGGAGAGACCTTCCAATCAGCAGGGCTTGTGTTACCAAGGATGGCTCCGGCGAATAAAAACATGGCAAAAACCGCGGGAAAGATTAAAGCATTCGCCACAATAGATTTAATCCAACTGCTAATTGATCCTCCTCTTCCGGGGATAGAGCCAAAAAGTATATAAAACGGACCGGCAATAGTGCTTACCAGAATAGAGATATAGGCCCCTAGAAGCCCAAAAAAGAGCCTAAACATTTGAATAAACAAAGCAACTACTAAAATGAGAGAAATCAAAAGACTGATAAGATTAGGTACTGCATCGGGTGCCACTAAGCCTGTAGTAAGCCCCCCCAGAAAGCCAAAAGCTGCCCCCCATGGTCCCGCCAAAAGCCCTACAAGAGTTCCAATTACTATGGGAATAAGGATAGGAAGTCCGCCCCAAATATCGCGGGTTGTATTAGTTAAAGATTGGCCAACATCATCAATATTTTCCAAAGTAATCCCTGCTGCCGAGCTAAAAAGATTGAGGATATTTGAATCTTGGGCTATAGCTCGAATATTATTTTCATTAAAGACATTAGGCCCGGCCTTTATGAAAAGTTCCGAGATAACTCTAATACCGACAAAGGAAACATCTACTAGTAATGCTGTGATAAAATAACTGAAAGTTACTAAAATTAAGCCAATTATTAAACTAGGAAGAGCTTGTTGGACTCCGATAACAGCCTGAGGGCTGATTTTTTGCCTGAACATAATCATAATCCCTACCACCAAAAAGACTATAATAAAGGCTAAAAGAGCTAAGTTTCTAGCTGCCTCCCATAGTTTAAAGACTGGTTTAATAATTCCTTCTCCGGAACCTGTTACTTGGGCGTAGGCTGGTTTTGGAGAAAGACCAATACTTTCACCTAGATTAGCTAGATATTCCACAGAAGAAATTGGGGGGTTATATAAGGCAACAGTTAAACCACTAATCTCAGCTAGAGCCCCACCTCCAGGGGGACCATCATAAAGAGCGATTTTGACTTTACCAGCTTCATCAACTATCTTGACCGGGCAGCCTTGAATACGGACCATTTGGCAAAGAAAGCCAAAAACTAAATTATCGGTAGTGTAAGCTGACTGCTGTTCCGGTCTCCAAGTGGCAGCGTTGGCATCAGTAAAAGCTGCTTGGGTTGGAGTAGTGGATAGAAAGAGCGTGAGAGTAAAGATTAAACAACTAAGAATTAGCTTTAGGGCAGACATAGTTTTAGACTAGCTAATTTTTCCCTAATTTGCAACTAGGGGGTTAGGGTGGGCAGGCATCTGTTTTTTTGGACAGTTAAGTCCAGTCCTGGATGAAGATCGGGTATAGGAGGGAAAAGAGCCTGATTTTGGACCTCTTGTCCGCAGTTTAAATAGCGGGAACGCTCTTCTCCCGGCACTTCTGTTCCATTGTAGCTTAAACCGTCAGATTTGGTAGCAATCTTGATCCCTTCCAGTTTGGGGATGTTCTCCAGATAATAACCGGTATAATCTGAGCCGGACAAGCTGCCGCTGATTTTGTCTAAATCTTTATCCCCCTCTGTCATCTCCCCTAAAACTAAAATGTCTTGGATATAGCACCCTTTAGGGGCCGGAGAAGGGACAATTTCCGGGGCTACCTTGCTGTTTCTTAAAACTTGGGATAAAGTCACCAAGTTTTTTGATTCCTCAGCGGCCGGTTGCTCTGTCCCTAAAGAGACAGCTAAATTAACATCAGCGGGGCAGATAAAAAATCCAGTTAGTTTTAATAAGGGATTGCTGCAAAACAGCCTTTGAATATAACCAAAAAAGCCCGTTTGTAAACCTGTTTGATGGAAGAGTGATAAGGGGTCGGCAGGGGGAGGTGTAGGTACTTTAGGAGTGGGAGTAAAAGTAGCTTCTTTGGGGAGTTCAACTTGGCTTAAAAATTTTACCTCCCGGCGGTCATCTTCCATGGTAGCGGAAACTATCTGACCACTATTACTGGCAGAAGGAAATAGTTTGGAGACAATGGTGTCAAAAATAGGAGTGCGTACCTGATCACAAGGCAAGGGATCAACATAATATTGGGTGCTAGAGCTGCAGTCACCAATCCTGTCTCCAGCCAAGCTGGCATTAGAATTAAAAGTAGCTTGAAAATAGCTGTTATAAAAGTTGGGATCAGTAATGGAAGTTTTCATCATCCGGGCTACACAAGTTCCCGACCAGGTACAAGCCTGATCTCCTGTCCCCGAGCAGCCTAAAGGCTTAATGTCTTGGGCCTGGCATAAGGTGTTTTTAAAATCACTGAGGGTCCCCAGTCCTAAATCAGGGTAGAAGGTAAAGCCGGAGGCATTACAGGATTTAGTCCCTTGGATAATGACTTTAACATCATTATTCCCCAGCTCGGGAGGATTGGGGTTGATGGACATTGCAGTGTGATAATATTTGACACAGCGGCCATTGGTAAACCCCGGGCCTTGGGTACATCTTTGATCATTCCCCACATCACAGTCTTGTATTTTATAAGCTCCATTACAGCTGTCTTTTTCCCAAACCGAGTTACCGTCACAATAACGGGTGTATGTTGATTGGCAAGGGATGGGGGTAGGGGACGGTTCAGAGCCTGTCCCGGGATCGACATAAGCTTTAGTGGAAGGATTAAAAAAAAGCAGCATTGCTACCACAAGACACAGAAATAGGATGCTTAAGGGCTGATTTTTTTTCCAAAGGGCAGGCAGTATGCTCATTATTAGAATTCTATTCTGTGCTTCCGCAAAAAGTCTCTGCTCCGGGAAAACCTAAGCAAAATTGGGTAACCTGGACTCCGGTAAAGGCCTCAATTAATCTTAAAACCAGCCAGGCAATGACTAAAAAAAGGATTCCTAAAAGAGCCCAGGTAACAGTGGCGTTAGCGGAAGAGAGGGCTTTAGAATCTCCTCCCGAGGTAATATATTTAATCCCTCCCCACACCAGCATGACGGTTAAAGCTATAAAAGCCAAAGGCACTATCATGCCAATCAACTGTTGCAACAGTTTTTGCAGTTGGAGGATTCCCGGAGCATTCATATATCAAAGATACTATATTGATGATGGATTTAGCAACACTTTTAACGGGTGATACCAGAAGTTCCTGCTGGAGGTTGGGCCTCAGGGATACAAACAGTTTGACCTGTTTGTTGGCTGGAAGTAGGATCAAAAACGGTGCCAGCAGGGCAAGGTTGACTTAAGGTTGGGATTCTTTGAATGTTTAAAATATCAATGCCCACAATCTGTCCGGCGACTCTGGTAATTAAGAAAGCTAAGGCTAAAATAGCCAAGCCAATTAAGGCATGGGTGATCCTGGAACGGGCATGACCAACAGCTTCCTTCTCTCCCCCGGAGGTAATCCATTGGAAAGCTCCAATGACTAAGTAGAAAAGGACTAAGATGGCGGCAACAACAAAAACAATGATTAAAGCGTTGGAAATAAGAGTGCCAATTGAAATAAAGGGGTTAACTCCTTGAGAAGGGATATTGATGTTGATATCAATAGGAGTTTCGGCTAAAGCGACAGAAGAAAAAGCTAAAAATCCTAAACTGCCTAAAGTAGCCACTGCTTTTTTCATACTAAGTTAATATTAGAGATATTAAAACCCACTTGTCAAGCACTACCTTTAAAGAAGGAAAAGCCGGTGATTTGGCCGATTACTCTTAAGATTAGAAAAGACAGGGCGAGTAGAACAATGCCAATAATGGCATAAGTTAACCTGGACCGGGCTTTAGCTACAGCTTCCTTGTCTCCCCCTGAGACAATCCACTGCAGAGCGCTGATAACTACCATAAAGACAAAAAGGATGGAGGCCACTACAAAGATAATGATGATAATATTGCTTAAAACCCGGCTGATGCCGGCGGCTCCAACACCTAAACCGCTGACTTGAGGCGGGGGAATAATTTTTCCTAGGACTGAGTCAACATCTGCCGGGAGAGCTAAAGCCGGGGATGATCCCCATGTTAACAAAAGAAAGATGACTGTGATTAAAAATAAAGGTTTAAAAATATTTCTCATCTTAAAATAAGGGATTGCCTACTCCTATGGCCCCGGGCAAATATTGCAAAATCAAAAACAAAAAGATTAACAACATAAAACCAATGATAGCATGAGTGATCATATCCCGCCCGGAAGCCACGGCGTTTTTATCTCCGGCGGAAGTGAGATATTTAATAGCTCCAATTAAAAAATAAAAAGCTACTGCCACAGCAGCAATGGCAAAAGCTGGGCCTGTAAGCCTGCCTAAAGCCTCAGAAAGGCTGCCAATCCACCCAAAGCCGTAGGTAGTTTTTAAAGACACTGACCCTTGAGCATAAACCGGTTGGATTAAATTAAACATTGTTACTTAGCCGGAAAGAGCTGTTCAATATATTGGCTGATGGCAAAAGCTAAAGATAAAATAATAAAACCCACAATGGCCCAGGTGATTTTGGCCCGGGCTTTGCCCAAACCTTCTTTATTGCCTCCGGCAAAGATATATTCAAAAACTCCCCAAAAAGCCCAAAAGAACATTAAAAAGCCCGCTACAACAAAAACAATATTTAAAACCTGGGATAGAGCTGAACCCAGGGTAGCATTTCTTAAGTTGTCATTTAGCCCTGGAAACTTACCAACATCATAACCGCCAAGTTGTAAGGCTAACTGTTTCATCGATTAAACCCTATTCCAAATTGATCTAGTCCTAATATATTAACGCCGATAATCTCCAACAACAAGACAGAGAAGATAATAAACAGCAGTCCTAAAGCAGCAGAAGTAAACCTTTCTTGTCCGGCTTTAATCCCCTCCGGGCTGCCTTGAGAGGTGATCATCTGAATGGCCCCAAAAGCCATCAGCAGTAAGGCTATCGCCCCTCCGGCTCCGGCAAAAAGCTTCATCAATCCTTTAACAAGTTCAGCAGGATCTGTCGGCACACAGCCAATAGCAGTTAAAATTCCGTTAGTGCATGGTATCCCAGCAGCTGAGGTACATTTTGGATCCCCGGTTTTACACTTTACAGGATCACCACCTGTGTTTCTAGGTGGAGGTGAATCCCTAGTGCCTGTTACCTTTAGATAGGCTACTCCTCTAAGGTTTCCACTAGTGTCTTTAACCTCTATTTTATAACCTTGAGAATCGGAGGGGTTGGGTAATAACCCTTGAGGAGTCAATTGAAAGGTTGCGCTGTTTTTTGTATCAACAGTATTTGGGAGTGTTATATATCTAAAGGCGCTGTATTCTGGTGGACTCAGTTGTATTTGCCACTTAAATTCAGGTTTTGGGTAAGCATAATAAAAGTCACTCGTCCCATTTTCTAAATGAATTTCAATCTTTGCGTTAGATGTCGCCTTAGTATCAAGAGTCGAGGGCACCAGCACTGGCTTTACATCATTCAAAGTGCTTACTTTGGAGGTCACTTCAAAAGAGGTTGAAACTTGCGGTAATCCAACTGGAGTTAGTTCTGGTCGGTAGGTTTCTTCTGGCAGGGTGTTGGCGTTTTGTATAACTAAGATAGCAACCGTCGAAGATTGTCCGGTTAGTGCGTCAGTGGTGGTGTTTATTGAGATATTTTTAAACCATTCCGGAGGACTTCTGTCAGTTCGAATTACACATTGAGGATTTAATCTGTTCTGGGGTGCTTGGCAGACAATCTGTCCTACACCTTTAAAGCTAGCACTAGGATTTTGTATGACAAAATCGTATCTATTAGTAAGCCGTGAACCTAAATTCATAGTAAGATAAACATCTTTAGGTTCATTTACTAATACTACAGTAGGATTAGCTGTTAAAGTTGGGTTACTTATTAGATTTGAGGGTGGGTTCCAAGAGTAGTGAATCTCCCCTAACTCAGTGCTGGGCTTATTAAGGTCTGCTTCAACAGTTTTTATATATTCAGATGATTCTCGGAGAGTGATAGTTCCGCCTGGGTCGGTAGTATTAGTCCTTAATAAGCCCTTGAAATAGGTCCCGTCTATGAGTGTTTCTGAGGGGAGGACAACTCTTACTCTGTTTGTGGAATCAGCTAAGCTTTTTCCCTGGCTGTTTATGATGCTTACACAAAATGCTGGTGCTCGTATACAACCAGTTCCACAGCTATCAGTACTATTTGCAAAAAAATACCCAGGCTCAACCCCAGCAGTAGGAGTTATTTGTTCTACCCGAACCGCAATCTTAAAACCTCCTAAACTGTAGTAATCCGGATCTGAAACATTTATGGTATTTAAGTACACAGGCCCTACTAAGATTCCACTTCCGTTACACTGATTTGTGGCAGCTTCGGCGCTTTGTGCAATAATTGCTAATACTACAAATATTGACAATAGACTAAATAGGAGTAGAAATCCTTTCTTAACCATTACTTTTAGCTTACTGAAAGTCAAGTTTCTTTGCAAGTAAGCGTTGAGTTGAGTACTGAGTTAGACTTAGGACTTAGTTAAAAAAATCAGGAATCAAAAACCAAGACAAACCGGGATTGGAAAATTGGGATTTAATTATGCTGTTTTTCTATAAATTGCCGGATACAAGTAGCAAATTGCCGCAAATCATCTAAGCCTGTGGTGGATGCTTCGGCCACTATTTTTAAGTCAACGTCCAGGTAATCATGGACTAGGATATTCCTAAATCCTGCCGCATTTGCCAGTTTTTGAGCCAGTTCCTGGGTGATAATCCCTTCTTTCCCTAAAACCAAGAAAACATCCTTTGCAGTTTCCGGGTGTGCTAGGTTTAAGCCAGCGACGATATGTTCGGCTATATTTATTGTGGTCTCAATCATGAGCTGCATTCTCCGCTCAACAGCAAACATAAAATCCATACCTTCTTCAAGCTTATTAAGTGTAACTTCTTTACTCTCTACCTGGCTAATTAAATTTTCTAGATAATCTAGTAGTTTAAATAACAAATTTTTCTCTAAAGCCATACTTACCTTCCTTAAGCCTTTTACTCATGTACTGATAAGACAATTTTCTCAAATATTCAGTATCCCGATAGGTATTCATCACTATTACTTCAAAACCTATCCTTCTACCTTCATCTTTTGAATAAAGCACCTTTCCTTGGATAACGTTCATTAAATAGGTTGGTGATTCCTTTAAACTAATATTTCTTACATCTGGCTCAGCAGGAAGTTTTAGATCAGAAAGATCATTGGCAATTTCTCCTAAGCGGTAATAAGTTTTGATGGGGGGGTCAAACAAAATACCGAAGTCAAGATCGCTTTGTTTATGAGTTTTCTCCTTGGCAAAGGAGCCGTATAAGTAGACTAATATAACATCTTTCTGTCTGGCAAAGTAATCTCTGATTTTTTTAATTTCCCTGGGACTAAGTTTCATGGGTTAATTTTAGCATAAAGCCAATAAAAATGTTACAATTTTTAGGCCATGTTTTCCCCCAAAAGGTTATTGCCTAAATGGTTATCCCCTTCTAAACTTGCCAAAATACTTTTGACTCTCTTTACCTTACTACTTACTACTTACTACTTACTACCAACTACTTTTGCTGATGAGATAGAGGATCTGCAAAGAGAGATTGATGTTTTAAATAAAGCCCGGGAGATGTCTGTGGCTGCTACCAAGCCTTTGGAAGGCCAGCTGGACTCTTTAGAAAGACAACTGCAACAAATTAAAGTCAAGCTGCAAACTTTAACTTATACCATCGCCCAAAAAGAAAAAGACCTTAAAGTCAGGGAAGATAAATTAGTGCTGCAGCAAGCCCTGCTTTCTTCCCGGGTTCGTTCTTACTATATCCACTCCTATTTAGACTCACCACTTTTGATGCTGCTCTCTCAGTCCGGTTCCGGTGATGTTTTCCGGGAACTGGCTTACCGCCAGGCTGCAACTCGGGAAGACCAAAGAGTCATCTCCTTTGTGACAGAAGAAATGATGAATCTGCTCACCCAAAAAGATAAGTTAGAAAAAGATAAAATCTCTTTAGCTGCCTTGCAGGTTGAAGTGGATAAAAACGCTGACTTTTTAGATGGAGAGATCAGCAAAGCTAAAAAATATCAAGCTGATTTAAGCACTAAGATTGCCGATCTTTCTGCCAAACAACAAGCTATTTTGGCAGCCAGGTCCGGTCAATTTACCGCCTCTATTGGAGATAGCGAACTGGCAGATGATTATAATGCCTCCATTAAAGGCTTCCGGGAAGCAGCTCCGGCCGGTTCTTTTGCAGTCTTTTCTTTTGGAGCTCACACTCATAGAAAAGGAATGAGTCAGTATGGAGCCAGAGGCAGAGCTAACGCGGGTCAAACATATGATCAGATTTTAAAAGCATATTATAGTTTTGATAACTATGAGGATAGGAGTGGTATTGCTATTAAAGTTAACAATGGAAATTGTGTGGATTGCGGAAGTGTTATCTGGACAGGAAGCTTAGAAGATTATGTAAAAAGAATTTATGAAGTACCAGCTAATTGGCCTGAAGCTACATTACAAGCTCAAGCAATAGCGGCTCGTACTTATGCTTTGGCAGTTACCAATAACGGAGCTAGTTCTATTTGCGCCACGGAAGGTTGTCAAGTTTTTAAAACTCAACCAAAGGGCGGCAATTGGGAAAACGCAGTCAACTCTACTACAGGAAAGGTTATGATCTCAGGAGGTCAATCCATTAAAGCGTATTTTGCTTCGACTCATGGAGGATTTGCTTCCCCGATTGGTTGGGATACCACAGATGGTTCCGGAGGGTCAAATTTTGTTGACAAATCATATGACAAAGCAGGCGGGTCACCCTGGGTCTATAAAGCTTGGTACAGGCAAGGTTACACAGCCGGTGGTGATAGTTGCGGTAGGTCTAATCCTTGGCTTTCCGGCGAGGAGTTGGCCGATATTATCAACGCTGCTAAATACCGGGATGATCGGGTGACACCGGTGACCACCTCCTGTTGGGGAGGCAATCCTTACTCTCATGCTGAGCTTAGGGAAAAAGCTAACGGTCCTTCCACCGTAACTTCGGTCACAGTGGTGCAGGGGAACGGGGCAACTAATGAGTTAATTTTTCAAACCGACAAAGGGGAGATAAAACTTTCCGGCTCTGATTTTAAGACCGCCTTTAATATCCGGGCTCCGGGAAGGTTGTCCATCCCCCAAAGCGGTTTCGCCTTTTTCAATATCGAGAAAAAATGAACTGATGGCTCGTTTGTGCTATCATCTGCTTAATGCACCTTGGTTTCTTCCCAGCTCTTTTTGACCGCCCCCCCAAGATTAGGTTTGTTGATCAGGAAGCAGATGAACATATCGAGCTGTTTCTAAGACAGCACTGGGTAACCAATATTCCTTGGATTTTTACTACTCTTTTGGCTTTAGCTTTGCCTTTTGTCCTTTTAAGACTCAATCAAATATGGGAGTTTGTTTCCCTTGAGTCTCTGCCTGAAAACCTTTCCTTATCTCTGTTTATTTTCTGGTTGATGCTGGTTTTAGTCTATGTCATCGAAAGTTTTTTACACTGGTATTTTAATATTTATATTGTTACCAATTCTCACTTGGTAGATATTAACTTCCATAATTTATTGAACCGGGATTTTGTGGAAGTGAGGATTGAGGATGTTCAAAGTGTTAAATCCCAGGTGTTAGGAGTAACTGGACAGTTGTTTAATTTTGGTAATTTAATTATTGAAACCGCCGCCGAAAGACAACATATTGAGTTTACTAAAGTTCCTAAACCGGATCTGGTCAAGGAGAGGATTCAGGATATACAGGAAGGTTAAGATGTCAGTAGAAAGTCAATTTACCAGCGCTATTTTTACTTTTGAATCTGTTTTGGCGGTATTTAAAACCGGGATCCTTTCCTTGTCTGTGGCTTACTTTTTCTTCAGCTTAATAGTAGTCCGCCAGGTTAATATGATGACCGAAACCGTCATCACCGAAGCTGGACCGATACTTAGGGCATTATCCATTCTGCATGCCGGGGTAGCTTTAGGAGCAACTGTTTTGTTTATCGGCTTTTTGTTTGGATGATATGCTAAAAGTTGCTAAGGTTATTGGGTTAAATTCAGATACCGATGCCGCTTTATCTTACATCTCTTCTCCTCAACGTCGGGAAGGAGAGGAGGATAACTGTTGGCGTTTGTATCTTTTGATCTCTGCCAGTTTAGATGATGCTTTTTCTCAAAGCCGTCGGGCTATTTATCAAGCTGAGGATGTTTTCTTTTCCTCTTCTCAACCCTTAAAGGAGAGATTGCAGACTACTTTTGAAGCTATCCAAAATTTTTTAAAACAAGCGGAGGATTTAGAGATCATCGCTGGCTTAAGTGAGGAGAGTTTATCTGCCGACAATCTTTATCTTTATTATCTCGGGTCTTCCGTTAAAGCTTATCTTTTTAGGGAAGATAAGGTGACTGATTTACTCCAACTTGCCCCTTCCTGTCATTTAGTCTCGGGAATTATTAAAAGCGGAGACCGGATTATTTTTAGCACTTCTAATTTTGAAGAGCTTTGGGGTCAAAACTTTAAAGAATTAGTTGATAAACCGCTAGAAGAGATAGTAGAGGAGGGAGAAGCTAGGCTTTCCCAAGCTCAAACTTATCAGCTGGCAGCGGTGGTGCTGGAAAAGGAAGGGCAGACAGTTGAGGAGATTGTGCCTTTGGAAAAATTGATCTCTTCTCCTTTGTCTGTTGCCTCCAGCCTTAGTTTGGCCAGCTTATTAACCTATGGGGAAAATATTAAGTTGCTGATAAGGAAAGCTTTGTTGAAAAGGCCCCGCTCTTTGAAGGGGGCAATCTTTTTAGTAGGAGTAGTCCTGCTGATTGTCTGGGGTGGGGTTTTGACTGATTCCAAACGCCGCCAAGATGCCCAGGTTAAGGCCTCCTTTGAAGATAACTTTGTTAAAGCGACTTTGGAGTACCAAAAAGCCTGGTCTTTAAAAGATTCAGACTCGGCAAGCTCATCCCAAAGCTTAAATCAGGCTAAAATTTGGTTGGCTCAAGCCTTACAAATTAAACCGGCTGACCGGGAGGCTTTAGAGCTTAAAAAACAAATTGAGGAAAATTCCCCTTTAATTTTAAAAGTTTTTAGCCCCTCTGATTTTTCAGTTTGGATGGATTTAAACTTGATTAAAAAGGATTTCACTTCCTATCGGCTCTCGTTATCTCATGGAAAAATCCTGTTTTTAGATCCCCAAAAAAAGATTTTAGTGAAGGTTGATTTGGCTACTAAGGCTCCGCAAATTCTAGCCGGAGAGGAAAAATTGGGCCAAGCCGCTTTAGCCTCTTTAAATGGGGATCAGGCAGTGGTGTTTTCTCCAGATAAGGGCATTGTTAGTATCGATACTATCAGCGGGAAAACTACCCTGGCTGCCAAACCTGATTTAGAATGGGGAGAGATTGTTGATATCTATGGCTTCGCCGGCAATATCTATCTTTTGGATAAGCCGCCGGCTGGCTCTGCAAACAGATCTGGCGGGCAGATTCTTAAATACTTACCTGTAGAAACAGGCTATACGGAAAAAAGAAGTTATTTAAAAGAAGGAGTCAAGGCTGATTTTTCGGAGGTTAAAAGGATGCATATCGATGGCTCTATTTGGCTGTTTAAGGGAGAGGAGGAAATTTTAAAGTATACGGCCGGATCTTTAGACTATTTTTCCCTCTCTAATTTAGATAAGCCCTTAAAAGATGTCCACAGCTTTTTTGCTTCTGATCAGACAGAGAACATCTATTTTTTAGATAAAGGAAACAGTAGATTGATAGTAGTAGATAAAAAGGGAGCTTACCGAACCCAATACTCAGGGGACAAATTTGCCACCTTTGATGATTTAGTAGTTGATGAAAAAAGTAAAAAGATCTATCTTCTGGGGGATAATAAGATATTTCAGATAGAGTTGAAGTAAAATTTAGTAGATGCGTATTGTTAACAAACGGGCATTACACGATTATCATATTTTAGAATCATTAGAAGTTGGAATTAGGCTTTTAGGTTCCGAGGTCAAATCCATCAGATTGGGGAGGGTGGATTTAGGCCAATCCTTTGCCAAAATTATTGGCGGGGAGATTTATCTGATCAATGCCAATATTCCCAGGTACCAAAACGCTGGGGACAAAAGTTATGATCCTCAAAGAAGCAGGAAGCTGCTCCTTCATAAAGATCAAATTCAAAGATTGATTGGAAAGCTATCTCAAAAGGGGGCTACTTTAGTGCCGGTTGCCCTTTATGAAAAACATAACTTAATTAAGCTGCAATTAGGTTTGGCTAAATCCAAAAAAGAGTTTGACAAAAGAAAGGTTTTAAAAGAAAGGGACCATCAAAGAAGGATAGAGCAGGAACTAAGAGGGAAGGAATAAAGTTTGAAATTTGCTTCTAGGGATTAATTTTGTTAAAATATATCCTACGGGGACGTACAGATTCGACGTTCTAGCACTTTAACAACAGCAAGTCGCTTAAGAAACCTTACAGCGTTAACATATGGTTTCAAAATTTAAACGCCAAAAACTTTGGTGTTTCCCTTGGGCAGATGTTTGCCCCTCAACGGGTAGCATACGCCTAATAAGGGTATCTTAAGGTAATGTCTACAAGGCGCAGTCCTTAAGGTAAGTACACAGCCTGGTTGCAGTTATTTTGATCAGTTTCAATTAAACTAACTAAAGAAAACTGAAGCAAGTGTTGAATTTCCTGCTGGTAGGTTACATTCACCACTTACAAATATATCAGCTAAGCTTGTAGAAGTTGTTGATTTGACAGTTCGCACAGGGGTCACTCCCCTCGTCTCCACCAAAAAATTTCTTTAATGACATGTTTTTAGTTGACCTTCTTTTTCCTAAATTTTGTGCCGGTTGTGGCAAAGTGGGCACTTATCTTTGTAACAAATGTCTTTGGGATATCCAACAAACTGATCTGGTTTGTCCCCAGTGTGAAAGGCTCTCTGTGGGTGGTTTAACCCACCCTCTTTGTAAAAGAAGGTATGGTTTGGATGGACTGTGGAGTTTGGGGATCTACCAAGATCCTTTAAGAAAAATAATTCAAAAATTAAAATATAAGTTTGTTAAAGACGTAGGGGAAACTTTAATTAGTTTAACTTTAAAGTATTGGGTTAAATTTACCCCGCAATTATTAGAGGAGCTGAAAAAAGACCAGGGAGAAGGGTGGGTAGTTATTCCAGTCCCGCTTCATCCTAAAAGACAGCGGTTTAGGGGGTTTAACCAGTCAGCCCAGTTAGGAAAGTTGCTGGCTCAAAAGATAGGTTTAGATTATCAGGAGGTTTTAAAAAGGATTAAATATACTAAGCCTCAGGTAGGTTTGAAGGGTAAGGAAAGAAGGGAGAACCTTAAAAATGCCTTTGAGATAGATCCTTCTCCGTCTTTGCCGGATCAGGATGACAAGTTGTGTTCAAAAAATTATACACAACTCGTCAACTGTCTATTGATAGACGATGTTTGGACCACAGGTTCTACTATAAAAGAGTGTTGTTATGTTCTAAAGAAAGCTGGAGCTCAAAAAGTCTGGGCTATCACTTTAGCCAGATAAAGTGTAATACTTTATATTGACATATAGTATGAAACGTCATAGAATATGAAAGTGAAATACTTTGATTGGGATGAAGATAAAAACGCTCAATTAAAAAGTGGACGTGAAGTTTGTTTTGAAGATATAGTAACAGCAATAGACGAGAGGGGTTTATTAGACGTTCTAGATCATCATAAACCGGATAAATATCCCAATCAGAAAATTTATGTGGTTAAAATTGGTGATTATGTGTATTTGGTTCCGTTTGTGGAAGATGAAGAAAAACTTTTTTTAAAAACTATTTATCCGAGTAGAAAAATGACGAAGAGATATTTAATTGAAAGGAGAAAAAGATGAAATATTTCGAATTAGATGAGGAAGAAAAGCAACTTCTGGAAGAAATTGATAGAGGAGAATGGAAGCCAGTTAAAGACTTTGCTAAAGCCAGAAAAGAGGCGATGGAGACTGCCAGAAACACTCTGGCTAAGAATAAAAATATCAATTTAAGAGTTTCAGAGAGGGACTTGTTAAAACTCAAATCTAAAGCTATTGAAGAGGGCATGCCTTATCAAACCTTAGCTGCTTCTATCTTGCATAAATATGTAAATCGGTAGGGTTATCCCAAAAGTCTGGACGATAACTTTGGCGGGATGATTTTTATATACAGGCAGTCAGATAGACAAGAGGCGCACCTTCGGTATTTAACCACAACCTGTATGCGATAGCAGATAGTAATAAAAGTCCTGCTAAAAAATAGTAAATCTTTCTCTTTCTTATATGGTTTTTTTTAATAAGCCAGAATGCAACTAAAATTGCCAATATGGCAGGTAGATATATTAGTAGATTAGCAATTAGACTGGTAATTAATTTCTCTAGTAAAGGGCAATCAGCAAAACCGACAGGATGAATCAAGGTTGGACTTTGCATGAAATCAGTATATCAAATCAAAGTCATAAAAGACAAAATAGGAGTGTTGCGGAAAGCAGTAGACGACGTTAGAACTTTTTACGCACAATCCCTTGCTTCCTCACAAACCATTATACCAAGCTTTCAATCTGATATCAGTCAATGATATTGACATATGATATAATAATGAATATAATTAATTTATGATCAACATAAATGTTATTCCAGCTAGAAATCTTCAAAAGTCTTATAAATCCATAATTGAGGAAGTTAAGGCTAATAAGAAAGCCGTGGTTTTAACCACTAATAATCAACCCCAAGCTGCAATTATTAGCTTAGAGGATTTAGAAAAGTTACAACAGACTAAAGCACAACAAGGGACTACTGAAATACTAGATTTTGTGGAGGAACATAAAGAAGAATTGAAAGGACTACCCGCAAATTTACGGGAAATAGCAGATGATATTCTATATGGAAAAGTGAATGACTAAAAAAGTGGTTATAGATTCTGATGCTATATATGCAATTTATAACCATAATGATCCTTTGCATAGCAAGGCAATTCAAACTTTACAATTGTTGAATAATAATCACGTTCAATTAATTTATCCTACTTCAGTTGTTTTTGAAGTCATGTCTTTATTCCAAAGAGTTCTCTCGACGCCTTTAGTAACAATAAAGATGGCAGATATGATAAGTAGAGATCTTTTAATAATCTATGCTATAGACAATGAACTGCTTAAAGAAGCTACGAATATTTTTAAACCAGCTGGAAGTAAGAAGAATACTTTAGTTGATTGTTCTGTGGTGGCTGTTGCTAAAAAGATAAAAGTTAGAGGTGTATTTTCCTATGATAGTTTCTACACAAAACAAGGTCTAAAATTAGCTGAAGATTTAATCGAGAAATAAAAATCAGCTTATTTCCAAAATCTCACTTTGCGGTGGGGGTGGGATTCGAACCCACGGTGGGCTTGCACCCACATCGGTTTTCAAGACCGACCTGATAATCCTCTCCAAGCACCCCACCCTGGGCGGAGGGTGTGGGATTCGAACCCACGGACGGCTTTGACACCGTCACGGTTTAGCAAACCGTTCCTTTAACCACTCAGGCAACCCTCCAGGCTGGTTCATTGTACCAAAATCCATGAGGGTAATCTAGTTTAAGGAATATTTTTCCTTCCTATTGAAAACCTAGGTAAAGGAGGATACAATCTTTCTAGAGATGTTTAATTTTCCTGGGCTGTCTAATAGTACTTTTGTTCCTCCTTGGTTAATCAGCTTATTGGTGTTGTGGGATGTTTTTTGGAAAGCTGTAGGACTTTGGTATACCATCAAAAACAACCAAAGGAATTGGTTTGTAGCTATTTTTATCCTCAGCAGTGTGGGTATCTTGCCTATTTTATACCTGAAGTTTTTTCAACAAAAACAAAAGTAGACTCATGCCCAAGTTTTTTGAAAAACAAACTGACCCTAATAGTCAACCTCAAGGGGAGAAAAACCTTGATCCTGTAAGAACCCACCTTTCCTGGACTGCCCCCTCCCGTCCGTTTAGAAAAAAAGACCGTTCTTATTACACCACCATCGCCATAATAGTGATGCTATTAATTTTAATTTCTTTGCTAGCCCGGGAAGTCATTTTAGTGGGGGTGCTTTTAGCTTTTACTTTCGTAGTTTATGTCCTCGCTTTTATTGCACCTGAGGATGTAGAGTATAAAATTTCTACTCAAGGCATCACTATTGGTGACCATTTTTATTTTTGGGGGGATTTAGACAGCTTTTGGTTCTCCCCAAAAGAGGGACATAATATTGTTCATGTTTTAACCCACCTGCATTTTCCAGGCCAACTACTACTTCTTTTAGGAGATCAAAGCGAGGGGGAGATTAAAAATATCCTGGCCAAATATCTGCCTTTTTTAGAGATAGCTCCTAAAAGCTTGATTGACAAATGGGCTGAAAGCCTGCAAAAACATTTCCCCCTGGAAACGCCTCACCGTTAATAATTACGATAGTAATTACACCTTTTGTCTACTTTCGTTGACTAAGGGTTGTAAACTTGAGGCAAACGATTATACAATAGTGTAACCTGACGGTTTAAGGTACGCCATGCGCAAGATCCCAATTATTAGTAAGTTATGGAATAGATTTTTCCCTAAAGACCAGAATTTACTGAACCAACCTTCTCCCCCAATTCTTTTAAGCCAAATGCAGGCTCCGGAAGAAAAAGAGATAAAGTTGGTGGAAAGATTATTAGAGTTTAATTTAGGAGTGAGTATTATGATGTGGGGGGCGTTGGTCTTTTTAGTTATTGCTGTGGTGGTGTGGAAGTTTGACTTGGCAGGATATCTTAGCAGAAAAGACGGAGGCAGTAAAAACGCTTATGTTGTTACTACTAAGGGTTTAAATACCGCTTCCCAACCTAAACTGGCGGCTGAAAACAGCAGTTCTCCCCTCTTTATCAGCCAATTTATGGTAGAGCCTAAAAAGATTTTTGAAGCTGAACCCGTCAGCTTAAAATTGACTTTAACCGGACAGTTGAAAAAAGAGGTTTTTGGCTTTTTACCGTATTGGATGATGGAAAAAGCTGATGATTTAAATATTAAGCTTTTAACTGATGTAGCTTACTTCGGGCTGGAGGTAGACGGCAATGGTAATATTGTCAAAATTGACCAAGAGGGAAAGGCTCTTTCCGCCTGGGCGATTTGGAATAATGATAAAAAACTGGAGGCTTTTATCAAAAAAGCCAAGAAAAATCGTACACGGGTTCATCTGGTATTAAAAAACTTCAGTGCTGATAATATCTCTCAACTGGTCCAATCTCCGGATGCTTCTTATAACTTTATCAACAACGCTTTATATCTGGTCAACTCCAAATCTTTAGACGGGATTAATTTAGATTTTGAATATATTGGCACCCCGGACAAGAAAGTTATTGATGGGTTTTCACTGCTGGTGGCCAACTTAAATAAGGAGTTAAAAAGGCAATATCCTAAAGCGAAGCTGACCATCAGCACATTTGTTGATGCTGCTGCAAATACCAGGTTACATGATGTGGAGATGCTAGCCCAAAGTTCTGATGCCTTAGTGATTATGGGTTATGACTTTAAAGTTCCTTCTTCCCCTCAAGCCGGACCAATTGCCCCGATGGAAGGATACGGGATTAATCTGATGGGCTTTATGAGCAGTTATTTGGAAAAAGTAGCTTCCGAAAAGCTGATTTTAGCCGTGGGTTACTATGGTTACGATTGGCCGGTGATGACCAGTGACCCCAATGGTAAAGTTATCAGTGGGGATGTAAAAGCTATCCCTTACGCTCAACTGATGGAAGCCACTCAAAACACCAAAATTCAGTGGGATGAAAAAAGCCAAACTCCTTGGTATTCCTACATTGACCGGGAGACTGGTAAAACCAGAATGGTGCATTTTGAAAATTCCCGCTCCTTGGGAATAAAATATGATTTTATTAACCAAAAACATTTAAGAGGACTGGGTATTTGGGCTTTAGGCTATGACGGCAGAAATACTGATCTTCTTCAGTTGATCAACGATAAGTTCGCCATTTAATCTCCAATTTTAGAATTTACTCCTTATTTGTGCTAAAATTGAGCTTGTTGCAAAATGCCTCCGTAGGCTAATGGACAAACCTCAGGATTGCGGATCCTGTAATGTGGGTTCGATTCCCGCCGGGGGCGCATTTTGGAGGAGTGCGGGAGTGGCTTATCCGGCTGGTTTCGAAAACCAAGCGAGCTGTAAGGCTCACAGAGGTTCAAATCCTCTCTCCTCCGCACTCAATGTATTGCATTAGAGTACATGAGCCCTCGTAGGCTAATGGATAGACCACAGGATTCCGGATCCTGATATGTGGGTTCGATTCCCGCCGGGGGCGCTTTATATGAAAAGAGAATTTTCTGCTGGAGGGATTGTCCTTCGGCAAGCTCAGGATAAATTTTTAAAGAATAAATGGGAAGTCTTGTTAACTCAAAATTCTTCTAACAAATATTGGGGTTTTCCTAAAGGCACTCCTTCTCAAGGGGAGAGTATGAAGGAGGTGGCAGTCAGGGAAGTGAGAGAAGAAGGAGGAGTGGAAGCAGAAATTATAGAAAAAGTGGGAGACTCCAAGTATTTTTACACTCATCCTGAAAATAAAGAAAAGATTTTTAAAATGGTGACAGTTTACTTGATGAAGTATCTTTCCGGGGATCCAAAAGATCATGATTGGGAGGTTTCTGAAGCTGATTGGTTTTCTCCAGAAGAAGCTCTCAAGATTTTAAGTTTTTCTCCAGATAAGATTTTATTAAAGAAAGCCTTAGAATGTATTAATAAATGATACAGATTATGAGAAATTATGTTTCCCGGGGTGGGATTAAACTTCAGGCAGCCTTAGATCAATTTAAAGTTGATGTTTCTGGCAAGGTGGTTTTAGATGTGGGTTCATCAACTGGGGGTTTTGTAGATTGTTTGCTGCAAAATGGAGCCTCTAAAGTTTATTCTGTAGATACAGCTTATGGGGAGCTGGCTTGGAAGTTAAGAAATGATCCCAGGGTAGTGGTGATGGAGAGGACTAATATTCTCCACTTAACCCACCTTCCAGCTAGAAACACCTCGGGGGTGGGTTTTGACTCCCCCGAGGTGGAGGGAGTGGATCTGATTACCATTGATGCCGGCTGGACCAAATTAGAACTTGTTCTGCCAGCAGTTAAAAAATTCCTAAAACTAGGAGGGATAATCATTGCTTTACTTAAACCTCACTATGAAGCTGAGAAGGGAGAATTAAGGAAGGGGGTAGTCCCCCTTGAATTGGTAGAGAATGTGCAACATCGGGTGTTGGATAAAATCCAAAGCTTGGGATTTAAAGTGGAAGAGGTAATGGAATCTCCAATTTTAGGCGGAGGAGGAAATAAGGAGTATCTGCTTTACCTGACTGTGCCTTCTTCTGAGTAATTACAATCGACACTAAGCTTGGTATAATTAACGACTAAGGAGAGGTCGCATAGTGGTCGAGTGCCTTCGATTGGAAATCGAATGTATCCGCAAGGGTACCGTGGGTTCGAATCCCACCCTCTCCGCCCTTTTTATTAGTTATTGGCAGCCTAATTCTTGCTTTCGGGATAAATTAGGTGTACAATCGGCCCAAACTGTCTAGTGCTCACGCGGCTTTTAAAAGACGGATCACCGGACCACCTCTATGGATGATTTAGACCTCATTAAACAAAAGATTAATATTGTTGATTTAATCCAAGAATATCTTCCTTTAAAAAAATCAGGTATTAATTTTAAAGCCAGCTGTCCTTTCCACCAGGAAAAAACCCCTTCCTTTATGGTTTCCCCTGATAGGGGTATCTGGCACTGTTTTGGGTGTCAAAGGGGGGGTGACCACTTTAAATTTTTGATGGAAAAAGAGGGACTGGAGTTTACTGAAGCCTTAGAAATTTTAGCTAAAAAAGCGGGAATTACTTTAAAAAAGAAAGCTGGAGGAGAAAAAGATAAAAAAGGGCGTCTTTTGGAAGCCAACCTTAAGACAGCTCAGTTTTATCATTATCTTTTAACTAAACACTACTTGGGGGAAAAAGCTTTAGAATATCTTAAAAATAGGGGACTTGAGGATAAGACAATTGAGGAGTTTAATCTGGGCTATGCTCCTAACTCTTGGGACTCTTTGCGGAATTTTTTAATTAAAAGAGGTTTTTCAGATAGCGAGCTTATTGAGGCAGGACTCACAGTTCCTTCTAAGAGTGGCAGCTATGACCGTTTTAGGGGGCGGGTGGTCTTTCCCTTAACTGATTTAAAACAACAAGTCATTGGTTTTGCTGGCAGGATTTTAGATGTTGGGGAACCAAAATATATCAATACCCCCCAAACTTCTCTTTTTGATAAAAGCAACTTCCTTTTTGGTTTAAATCTGGCCAAAGGAGAGATTAGGACGAAAAATAAAGCTATTTTAACCGAAGGGGAGATGGATATGATCTTATCATATCAGGGAGGGATCAAAAATGTAGTGGCTTGTAAAGGGACGGCCTTTACTCTGGGCCAGATAGAGCTGATTAAAAGACACACCGATACCATCCTGCTTTGCTTTGATAAAGATTTGGCTGGGGACAGCGCCTCCCGGCGGGGTATTGGGATGGCAGATCAAGCGGGGTTAAATATTAAAGTTATCCTCATCCCTGATGGCAAAGATCCTGCGGAACTGGTTTTAAAAGATCCTAAGTTGTGGCAGGAGGCGGTAGAAAAGGCGGAGGACATCTATGATTATTACTTGAGTTCCGTCAGTTTGCGTTTTGATCCTAAAACAGCTGAAGGGAAGAAAAATATTGCCGGGGAGATCTTACCTATCTTTGCTAAGATCTCTAACTCCGTAACTTTAGAACATTATTTGCAAAAGCTTGCAGCTTTAATTGCGGTTCCGGAGGATCTGTTAAGAAGAGAAGTCAAAAAAGCAGCTGTCTCTTCCTTAAGCTATGCAGCTGCTTTGCGTCAACTTCCTGTACAAAGCCAAGACCACTTTAAACCCAGAAGAGAGATTTTAGAGGAATATTTAATGGCTTTGCTTTTCCATATCCCCAAAAGCCTGACCTTTGTGCCGAATTTTCCAGAAACTCTTTTTTTTTCTGAAGATTATCGTTCCCTTTATGTTTTATTGGTATTATATTTAGATGCCATCTCTTTTAAGGCTCAAGCCTTTGAAATAGCTGAGTTTATTAAGGGGGTGTCTCAAGAGATGGTCCCTTTAGTAGACAGGCTATATCTGACTGAAATAGAAGAGAAGTTGGAAGGCTCTAAATCTTGGCAGGAAGAAGTTACCACAGTTATTTCTGAACTGAAAAAAGCTTTGGTTAAAGCATCGTTAGAAAAATTATCGGCTGAAATTAAAAGCGCTCAAACCTTTGGTAAAGTAGAACAGTTAGAGGTTTTGAACAAAAGATTTAGAGATTTATCCCTAAAGCTGAAAAATCTTTAGGGATTGTATTAATAAGACTTATAGTGTATAATCCTTTTAGGATTATACTTAATGGGTAAGATGATAGCTGAGGCAGGGTTGACGGATGGGGATTTTTTTTGTCCTTTTTAGCTTTAGTAGTACAATGAATTTATCATGAAGGCCAAACAACAAAAAAACATTCAACTGGATGAGAAAAAGTTACTCAAGCTTGGTAAAGAGAGGGGTTTTGTTACCCAGGAAGAAATCTTACAAGTTTTTCCCAAACCGGAAGAGAACATTACTGCTTTAGATAATTTCTATATCCAACTGCTGGAGGCAGGAATTGATGTTTTTGAAACCACTGCTGAGGAAGTGGCGGAAGCAGAAAAAGTCAGCACGGATTTAGAAAAAGAACTGGAGATGTTAGCTTCTTTGGAAGAAGGATCAGTCACCGATCCGGTGAGACAATACTTGCGGGAGATTGGCAGGGTTCAACTTTTAACAGCTGCTGAAGAGATTGAGCTGGCAAAAAAGGCAGAGGTAGGAGAAAAAAGAGCTAAAGATAAACTAATTAGCGCTAATTTAAGATTAGTTGTCTCCATTGCTAAAAAGTATGTTGGCCGGGGGATGAGTTTACTGGATTTGATTGAGGAGGGGAATATGGGTCTGATGCGGGCAGTAGAAAAATATGATTGGAAACGGGGTTTTAAGTTTTCCACCTATGCTACTTGGTGGATCAGGCAGGCTATAACCCGGGCTTTAGCTGATCAGGCCAGGACTATCCGTATTCCGGTCCATATGGTGGAAACAATCAACCGCTTTAACCGGACTCAAAGAAAGCTGATGCAGGATTTAGGCCGGGAACCTACTCCTGAGGAAGTTGCCAGGGAGCTGGGGATTGATTCTTCCAAAGCCAGAGAGATTATCAAAGTGTCTCAAGAACCAACCTCACTGGCTACCAAAGTAGGGGATGAGGAAGATTCAGAGCTCGGTGATTTTATTCCCGCCACAGGGCTTATGCCTGATGAGCAGGCCACCAGAGCTTTACTTCGGGGACATTTAGATGAGGTCTTAGATTCACTTTCTCCCCGGGAAAAAAGGGTTCTGCAGCTTCGGTTTGGCTTGGAAGATGGTAAACAAAGAACACTGGAAGAGGTAGGTAAAGAGTTTGGAGTCACCAGGGAAAGGATCAGGCAAATTGAAGCCAAAGCTATTAGAAAACTCCGACACCCCACCAGAGCTAAAAAGCTGAAAGATTACTTAGAATAAACCCCACTTCAGGCTAGATTTTAGCTTCCCTAGATGGTAAAATTCTTGCGTACTTTAACAATCCCCTGTGGCGCAATGGTAGCGCGGCTCGCTGTTAACGAGAAGGTTCGTGGTTCGAATCCACGCGGGGGAGCTGAATTGGTCTTAATCGACCCAATTTTTTGATATGGATTGGAATTTAGTAATTTCGATCCTCATAGCATCAGATATAGATATACAGATAAAAATATGAATAATGTTAAAGAAATCACCAGGATAATAAAGACAGAACCATTATCGGTATTAATTTTTTTATCCCTTATATTTATTCCTTATATTATTTCCCAATGGTTTAAACTTTTTCCGAAATCATGGGAACTATTTATAAGCATAATAGTTATTATTTTGTGGATTTTTGCATTAACTAGATTAAGGAAGGAAATACAAGTTTGGCGAAGAAAAACTATACTAGTTAATTACTTAAAGAAAGAGAAAAGACATAGTATTCATCATCTTAGTAAAGAATGGGCTGCAAAGAAAGAATTTACTGAAAAAAATATAGAACAACTTCTCCTAGAGTTCCCAGATGAATTAAAAAGAGTAAAAATGGGTAAAAATAAGGGTCCAGGAGTTGGTCTCGTATCAAATGCAAAAGAGGAACAAAATAATCAGTAAAAAGATTAGGTATGATTCGTTCTAAGTGTTTTACCTATGAGGGAGCTTAATTTTCTTAATCGAACCAAATTGGTGTGTAAAAAAGACTCAAAATCATGAAGATAGATTTTATTGAATCATTTGCCAAAGAAATAGAAGCAAAACTTTACAGAATACACTTTTTAGTTAAAAAGTCTAATCTTAAAAGTGGAGAATATCATGAAGAGGTAGTTCGTAATGCTCTAAGGAATTTTTTATCCCGACGATATTCTGTAAAAACAGGCTACGTATATTTAGACGAAAATACGGTTAGCAAACAAATTGACATTCTTGTTATAGATGAGAACAACCCGTTTACCTATTACTTTCAAGAGGGTGATTTTGTTATTGTTCGGCCGGAGTCAGTTGTCGCGGCCCTGGAGATTAAAACAAGACTAAGGAAAGAGGAGTTTAGGGACTCCTTCGCAAATATAGTTTCTATTAAAAGGGTTAAACATAAGGCTTTAGGATACTATGGTCACATTTACGCAGGAATTTTAGGGTTCTTTTCAAATAAAACACTACCTAATGAAAAGTTAGGCGAGTGGTTTCAAGATAAAGAAATAGCAAATTATGCCAGTGAAGTAAGTGCTCTTTGGCCAAACTGTTTTTTCTTTTATGACCACGGACTTTTTCTTCACCTGGATGATGATAGAAATTTTGATAAATCAGCAAAAGCCCCTTTCTATTATAAATTGTTCAGGAATAATCAAAAGCCTGATGTAGCATGGCAACTTTCATTACTCATAACTTTCATTTGGGCAAGCTGCGAGAATGAAGATAATTCTAATAGGAATTTATTAGCCGTAGCTAAAGCTATAAAAGACTTCGACTTTAACGAGGCGATGGTAGGAAATGATAGATTTTCGCCTAAAACTGGTCATGATAAGTGGAAATAAGCGCTAATAAGAATTGATATGTGATCAATTTGAAACTTTTTATATCCTCCTATCTTGTAACTTAAAGAAGTAAGTTATAATACAATCAAAACAGTTAGTTCGATTAAGACTAGGAATACGGAGCTAAATAGGACGCTGACCATGTAAATGCTCTGTTTGCCCCTTAATATCAAGCTTTTCTTAAAGTTCGAATAATCTCTAAATTGGCCCCACAGGGGGAATGATTTAGAACTTGGGCTGGAGAAAATTCTCCAAGCTTTTTTGGTAGAATAGAATAGTGAGTAAAAAAAGAATCGCCATAGCTATTTGTATCCTTCTATTTATAGCCGTGGGGTTTATAATCTTCAATTTTTTTTCAACTACTAAAATTGTAAATGCAAAAATAAGCGGTAGATATTTTGGCAATCAAATCTGGGGTGGAGAAATTATCATCACCGGAGATACGGAGATTTTGGGAAACTTAACTGTTTTGCCCGGGTCTGTTGTGAAGTTTGTAGTTGGCGATGACCGCAGACAGGGAGACGAGGTAGAGAAAGATGGCTTCAATGACAATGATCCGACCAGACTTAAAAGTTACACCACTACTCATGCTAGCCTTTTTGTCCTACGGAAATTAATCGCCCAAGGGACAAAAGACAAAAAAATTGTTTTTACTTCTAATGCCGAAAAACCATATCTAGCTGATTGGGAAGCAGTAGTTTGGCAAGGCAACGGAAGTATTATAGATAATGTTATTGTTGAATATACCCGCAACGGGCTTAATCCTATTGATAAACAACCAAACAGCGTTATTCAAAATAGCATCTCTCGCCATGCAATGTGGGGTGCAATATCTGCGGCTAATTCAAACATTAAAATAGTCAATAATCATTTATCCGATGCTGGACATGAGGGAATCGATCTTAAATTTAACGGCAATCAAGAAGTTGCCAATAATATTATCGAAGACTGCCATACCGGCATCGCTTCTATAGCCGGATCGCAACTGATTGAAAATAATACTATTACAAATTGCGGCGACGGGGTCTATATAGATCCTAAATCAAACGCTAAATCAATCAATAATACTTTTGTATCCGCTCCGGCAGGAAGCGTTCGCGAATGGCGCTACGGCAATTATGCTATTCCAATTTTTGGGAATCCAAATTAAATCAATTTATTTGAAACCTTTTAATCTCCTGTAACCTAATCCCTATCAACTTTGTTTGAGTTACGTTTTCAAAAGCTCTTAACAGTTCATCAACCATAGCTCTAAGAATCTCAGGGTTAGGGAGCCAATTGGGACTTAATATACCAATAAATATCTCTTGACAAATCGTTTCAATATGATACGATAATATGTATGGATGAGACGATATTAACTACAAGGCAAAAATATATTCTTAATATAATTAACCAATCGGAAGGACTTCTTAGAGAAGAAATTCAAGAAAAAGTTTCTAAATTATATCCCGTTTCAAAGCCAACCGCTATAAGGGATCTTCATGTTTTATTGATTAAAAAACTGGTTAGGGTAACAGGGAAGGCTAGAGCTACAATATATTTTTCCAAAGTTTTCAACCCGCTTCTTCGCGAGTTTAACCTTGAAAGATATTTCGCCGATGATCCAGACAATAGAATTGGTGCCAGAAAATCATTTGATTTTGAGATATTTAAAAATTTGCATGATTTATTGACGCCGGAAGAAATAAATACTTTAGAGAGAGTGGCACTAAGTTTTAGAGAGAAGACGGTTAAACTGAGTCCTGACCTTTTGAAAAGGGAACTGGAAAGGTTTGTCATTGAATTGTCTTGGAAATCATCCAAAATTGAAGGCAATACTTATACGCTTTTAGAAACAGAGTCTTTAATTAAGGAACAAAAAGAAGCAGTTGGTAAGAGCAAAGATGAGGCAGTGATGATTCTTAATCACAAAGCAGCTTTTGAAGAAATACTAAAAGCAAAAAAAGATTTTAAAACTATTTCTGTTTCAGGAATTAATCAGCTGCACAATATTTTAATTAAAGGATTGGGGATTTCTTTTGGTATCAGAAAACAAGCAGTGGGAATTACCGGAACAACTTATCATCCTCTTGATAATGAACATCAGACAAAAGAGGTTTTTGAAAAAACAATTAATGTTGTAAACAGGGTCAAAATCCCTTTTGAAAAAGCGCTAATTGTTCATTTTATGGTTCCTTATATTCAGCCGTATGCAGATGGCAACAAAAGAACTGCCAGAATGCTGACAAATGCGATTTTGTTAGCTTATGATTTATATCCACTTTCATATCGCAGTGTTGACGAAGATGAATTTAAAAAGGCTTTAATTTTGTTTTACGAGCAGGAAAGTATTTATGAAATCAAAAAGTTGTTTATAGAACAGATTAAGTTTGCCAACGAGACTTATTTTAGATAATTTTAATTGGACTATATTTTTATGCTCTTTTTGTATGAGAGCTTACCTTAATTTCATACTTATTTTGTATGAGACAAGACTGCTGCTTGATTTATCTCTCAAGTTTATTTACAATAATTTCAGTTATTGATATGAAAAAATTATTCATCTTCTCAATTACTTTACTATTTATTCTCCTTTTAGGCTTCTTTAACCTGTTTTCTCCTTTAGCAAAAGCTCAGGATAATAACAATCATGTACCCGGTCAAGTCCTTATAAAGTTTAAGGACGGGGTTTCACAGGCGGATAGGGATAATTTGTTAAGAAATAATCGAGCACGGGTAGTTAATAAACTTGAAGCTCTTGGAGTTTTAGTGTTGCAGGTGCCTCAGACAGCAGAAGAAAAAGTAGTTGCTGCATTGTCCAGGAACCCTCACGTAGACTATGCGGAGTTAGACTATATTGGGCAAGCTTTCTTTATCCCAAATGATACATACTTTGTTGGTAATCAATGGGGACTGGAAAACACCGGACAAATTATTAAAGGTATTACCGGGGTAGTTGATGCAGATATTGATGGCCCTACCGCTTGGGAGACAACTGCCGGCGGAGTGAAAGTTGCTATTTTAGATACCGGCATTGACCAAGACCATGAGGATTTATCTCCAAAGATTGTCTTAAATAGAGATTTCACAGGTTCATCATCAGGATATGATGATATGTATGGACATGGGACTCATGTGGGAGGAATAGTGGCAGCCGTTACCAATAATGGAACTGGAGTAGCCAGTGGTTGTCCTAGTTGCCAATTAATAAATGGTAAAGTGTTAAATGACAACGGTTCGGGCGCTTATTCCTGGATAGCCAGTGGTATTACTTGGGCGGCAGATAATGGAGCCAAAGTTATCAATATGAGCTTGGGAGGCTCTGTAAAATCTTTTACTTTGGAAAATGCAGTGAACTATGCTTGGAGTAAAGGTGTTGTGGTGGTGGCAGCGGCCGGTAATTCGGGTAATCCCTCAAAAACTTACCCTGCCGCTTATACAAATGCCATCGCTGTAGCTGCCACTAATAATAAAGACCAAAAAGCAACATTTTCTAGCTACGGAGCAAAATGGGTTGATGTAGCGGCTCCTGGTGTTGACATCTTTTCTACATTCCCCAACCACCCATATAAAATAAATAAGTCACTAGGCTATGATTTTGGCTCAGGAACTTCTATGGCTACTCCAATGACATCAGCTGTAGCCGCCCTTATTTGGTCAACGCCTTATGGAACTTCTGCTTCTCAAGTTCGAACAAGGCTTGAGGGAACAGCGGATAAAATTCCCGGAACTGGAATGTATTGGTCTTCCGGCCGTGTCAACGCTGCTAATGCAGTTTTGCTTCTCCCTTAGTTAGCCCCATTTTCATAACTTGACTTTATTTTGGCGATTGCCAGCCACAGTTGTAACACATAGTGAATTATCCTTATTGTACAATAACTTCTCCTGTATCGCTTGGATTAAGATGGTTGTGATAGCCATACGTTCCAAGCTTATCAAAGGTGAGGCTTTTCGATTGTCCGTCTCCTGTTATGCCAATATTTAATGGCGGATAATCAGTATGTACCGGGTGTGGATTGGAGTTAAGAGAAAAATTACTCCCACTTTTATTTACCCATGTAACTGTAGTCCCGGCTTTTACCGTTAAGGTTGCTGGAGAAAAACCACTTACTGTGTATGTTACTACATTCTGAGTTTGTTGTGGCTCTGCTCCCGAAGTAGTTTGAGCGTTCGTAGGAGAGGGTAAAACTTGAGTATTCTGAGAGGAATTTGACTGCGGAGTAGTAGAATTATTTTTATTGAGTAAGAAAAAGCTGCCAGCGAAAAGAATAATAATTACAATTAGTCCGATCATCACCTTATTATTCATACTTTTATGATACACTCTTCCCCGGAAAATACAACCCCTTTTCGCTTTCACTGATTATTTCTTGACAGACAACAAGAAGATAACTATTATATTGAATAGTCATTCAAAAGGCAGGTGCAATTAAAGACACCAGAGGAGTTATCAAGATGGTCATAAACGCTGAAAATAGAAAAATTTTAGGTATCCATATGGTGGCGCCAGATGCGGCAGATATCATCAATTTCTAGCATACTAAAAAAATGATTTTCCAAACTGCTTTAACGAAAGTTTTTAATAAATCTTATGCTTGGGTTATTACAGCGGCCGTCACTTTTAATGTTTTATTTCTGTATTATCTTATCCTTATCCAAAGAACTACCTGGGATGCTTTTTGGCAGTCTAATACCACCTGGTATGTATGGTCCCAGGTAGTCCTAAGTATTATTAACGCCTTACTTATAGGAGTTACTATTTCTTTTCTTTTCTATGTAGTAGAAGAGAGAAGGCAAGGATCTAAGTCAACGTTTTTACATACTCTTGGATCTTTATTTTTTTCCGCAGCTGTGACAGGATGCTCGGTTTGCAGTGCTTTCCTTCTTCCAACCCTTGGCATTGCTGCATCTTTGGCAGCTTTTCCTTTTGGGGGATTGGAAATAAAAATTTTCTCAGCTCTTATACTTCTGTATGCAATCTGGCAATACTCAAAAAGTGTTCTAGGACTTTGTGAAATTCCGAAAAAGAATTTAATATCCTTCCACAATAATAAATTGGCCCTCAATATTAACAGGAAAAGTCTTTCTCAATTGCAGCCCCTATTGCTGTTAGTTTTGTTTATTTTTATTGTTTACGCTATTCCCAGACTTCCGATCAAATATCGAGCTAAAACCCAAAATGATACGGTAGTTGCAGTATCTAATAATGTTTCAAAAACTCAAGTTAACTCAGCCGATGTCTTTGCTCAGATTAACCCTGCAGGGGGATATGAGATGAATGCTACATATGGCAATATCGGCCCTAAGATGCTTGAGATGGGGGTAATTGACTTGGAAAAATTTAAACAAGTTTACCAGCAATCTGGACAACCGTTAACACCGGAACAGGAAGAGATCTTGATTCGTGGCTCTGATAAGACGATCAAAATCGACCAAAGTAACTCCTATTTCTTATTAAACTTTTTTTGGGCCTTTGGACTTGGTAATAAAACCAAAATATTGACAGCAGGTGACATGGTTAAATACGGCCAGGGACAAGTAGGCAACTTTGCCTCAACTGGCGGGTGGACGCTTGCCAAAGGTGATGCAACTGACTATTACTCAAAAAGGGCTTTGATGCCATTCACCGCCGAACAAGAAGAGCTGGTAAATAAAGTTGCCTCAAATATTTACAGGCCATGTTGTGGTAATTCAACAGCATTTCCCGACTGTAACCATGGCATGGCATTACTCGGAATACTTGAGTTGATGGCGGCAAACGGGGCAACTGAAGATGAAATGTATGAGGCGGCAAAATATATCAATGCTTTTTGGTTTCCCGGTAATTACTATGATATTGCTCTTTACTTTAAAAATAAAGAGGGTAAGGATTATAAAGATATAGATGCCAGGTTGGTGCTTAGTAAAGACATCTCCTCGGCTTTCGGCGCGCAAACAGTGAAGAAATGGCTGACAGAAAACGGTATAGTTGAGCCACCACCAAGCCAAGGAGGAGGCTGTGGAGTTTAAGTACGGCTACACAAAAGCAAAAGTTATTGGGTGTAGTTACAAAAGATCAGACTAAACTTGGAAATTTCTTCCAATTTCTTGATTAATATGAGACAAATTACCATTCTGATAGCGGCCTTCTTTCTTTTGGTTTTTATAATAAGTGGAGGGTCAGTGCAGGCACAAACAACATCCCCAACTGATAACCATACTGCTTCTGAGGAGGCAGAAGGCAAAGTTATTTGGGAAAAATTACAAACAAAACAGTTTGAATGTAAAGACCTTACTGACGACAATTATGCAGTGCTTGGCGAGTATTTTATGGGTCAATCAATCGGCGATACCCAAAGACATGTTGCCATGAATCAGATGATGATAAGCATGATGGGTGAGGAAGGCGAAGAACAGATGCATATTGCTATGGGTAAAAGAAATAGCGGTTGTGGAGTGGGTTTTATGCCGATGATGTGGATGATGAGAGGAGGTGGAAACCCTATGATGGGATATGGTGATTGGGGTAATATGATGGGCTGGGGATTCGGAATCTTAGGATGGCTCTTTATGATTATATTCTGGATTCTTATAATTCTTGGCGTAGTTGCCCTTATTCGCTATCTGGGTGGTTCAGGGAAAAGTAGCGATAAAGAAAAAACTCCTTTAGAAATTCTAAAAGAGCGTTACGCTCGTGGAGAAATAGGTAAGAAAGAATTTGAAGAAATGAAAAAGGATTTAAAATAAAGTTTGGAGAAAGTCAGGTTGGGTTTATAATCCCTTTATTTTTTTCCATCTTACTCTTATCAACCCCATTTGAATAACATTCTCAAAAGCTTATTTACAGTTGGTACTTATAAGCAAGTTACTATGCAAAAAGCTTAGATGGGATGCCGGTGAGTAGGGTGTCTCCCCTTTGGTCGTTCCAACCCTGAAAGATATCTTATTTCCTCAGCTAATCTTTGAGCTCTCTCCCTTTCCTTAGTGAAGCGAATCTCTTCTTTTGATGGTGGCGGATCTGCTACTATCACCTGCATTGGTCTCACTTCTTCAAGTAGTCCCAAATCACTTATCAGTATGCACCGCTTTGCTTCAGAAATTTCCTGTCTAATGACCTTTGTAGGGTAGAGTACCTTTAACTTTACCTGGATGAGAGATTCAACCTCTTCCGTGGTAAGAGACCTTACCACCTCCAGGGAAAGACCCGAATCTTTAGAGTCTTCAATTGCCAGTCTAACTTCGATCATTTAAAAGTATCATAGTAGAAAAAGTAGACAACCACAAGATAGGACGATGAAAGTATACTTGTGCCTGGTAATGATATATACATCCTCAGACTCCAATACTACTACTAAGTGTGCTATCATTCAATCTACCAGGAGGTGATATATATGACATATAACTTGGGTTTTGATGCCCAAAAAGAAGATGAGCAAGCTAAAAATTTAGCCCGGGCCAGACAATCTTTAATCGAGGAACTTGATGCCATCAATGTTTATGAAGAGAGGATTCAGGCCAGTGAGGATGAGCCCCTTAAAAAGGTTTTAGCTCATAACCGTGATGAGGAAAAAGAGCATGCTGCCATGCTTATTGAATATTTAAGACAAAACGATCCAACTTTTGATCAAGCATTTGTCAAACACGATTAAAGAATGGTAATAACCTATTTTTTCAGCCAAAAGTAAAAACTGATCTAGTGGTATTCATTTAGTCCTACTTGAATTTATCCTGTAATTCCTCTACAAAAGATCAAGTGAGTTTTCACTAAAAGGGGGTGAGAAAATGGTAATCAATACAAAAATAGTTCTCTCCTCAGCCAGTATTTTGGCTTCTTTGGCCATCATTTCAGTTGCCACTTTTGCTTACTTTAGCAATCAGGGAACCAGTAATGATAATGTTTTTGCTGCCGGTACTTTGGATTTAAAACTTTCTGATAATACTCCAGAGACTGATCAGGATAATGTTACCGCCAGCTTTGGGGGGACTAATCTTGCCCCGGGTGCTTCTGTTTCCGGACAGTTAAGACTTAAAAATACAGGGTCAATAGCGGCCAGTCACGCCGAAGTAGCTTTGGTTAATACCAACTCTGATATCACCAACCCCTTAGACAAGGTCCTGGAGCTTACAACTTTGGACTATGGCGGGGTTAGTGTTTTGTCTCAAGTGATAAACAACAATGGCAACGGTTGGACAGACCTTGATGATCTTAAATCTTCAGGTTTGGATAATTTAGCCTTGACCGACCTTAATACTAATCACAACTTAGATCTGACTGTTACCTTCAGGTCTGATGCCGGGAATGAGTATCAAGGTGATAGTGTGGATAGCGATTGGACAGTTACCTTAAACCAAGACGCTTCGCAGTAGTGGAGGCCAGTGGTTTAGAAAGGAGGTGTTGAGGTGCTTGGGAAAACTCTAATAATCTTTAAGACAGCTCTTGTGGTCGCCTTTTTGGCGGTAGTTTTCCTTTTAGTTTTCTCAACACTTCCTCTTTTTGGGAGAAATAAATTACTAGTGGTTTTATCAGGTTCGATGGAGCCAGCTATTAAGACTGGTTCAGTAGTGCTAGTTTCCCCTCAAAGTTCTTCTCCCAACAGTCCTAAATTTTCCCGGGGAGATATTGTCAGCTATAAAATAGCTGGTAGTACTAACTTTGTCACCCACCGGATTATTCAAATTCAACAACCTAATTCCTCTTTTGTTTATCAGACCAAGGGGGATGCTAACAATAGTGCTGATGGAAAAGGGGTTAGTGAAAAAAATATCGTGGGCAAGGTTATCTTCAGCCTGCCTTTTTTAGGCTTTATTATTGGCTTTGCCAAAACTAAATTAGGGTTGTTGCTTTTAGTGATTTTACCAACTCTTTATGTCCTGGTAGCAGAAACTTTAACTATCTGGAGGGAAAGTAAAAAAGATCCTTTACCAGCGATGCCCAAAGTTAGCTTTCCAGTAATATTGGCCTTTTTAAGTGTAACTTTTTTTCAAACTAGCCAGACCTGGGCCTTTTTTTCTGACAGTGGCCAAAGTCTAAATAATACTTTCGCTGCTGGCCAATTTGCTCCTCCCATTGCCCAAACTTTAGTAATCAATGAAGTGTTACCTGATAGCAGCTGTTTCCAAGGGCAAAAAGAAGCTCAATGGATAGAGGTTTATAATGGCTTTCCCACTGATGTTAACTTAAAAAACTTTAAGATTACCGATGGGACCAATATTATTGACTTGGTTACAGCTACCAACATCACTGCTGAAGCTGGTAAATTTGTACTGCTGGCACATGACACCTCAATTTTTGGTAATAATAAGTGCTATCATGATCACGGATCAACCGTGGCCAATTTAGGAGGACAACTGAATATTGATGTAGGGTTCCTTCAGCTGTTAGATGCTCAAAATAATGTCATTGATACTGTGCACTGGGCAGGTACCACTGGACTGACCCCCGTTCTAAATCAGTCAATAGAAAGAGTTCCAGTTGGTAAAGATTCGGCCCTTGGTTCCAACTTTGAACCGACCGACTTTATTGTCCGGGAAACTCCAACTTCCGGGTATGGTACAAATTTAGTCTTAAATGAGTTTGTCTATAAATTAAGCTCCCCTTTAAATGATGAATGGGTAGAAGTTTATAATGCAGGCGGTGACCCGATCAATTTGAACGGCTGGACCATCGTTGATGCTGCCAATAACACTAAAAGCTTAACCTCCTTAGGCACTATTGGTAACGGCACCTTTAAAGTCCTTGATATTACCTCTCCGATGTTAAACAACAGTGGTTCAGAGACCGTCTTCTTAAAAAATCCTGATGGAAAAGTTATTGATTCTCACGCTTATATTGGAACAGATACTTCTGACCAAGTGATCGGCCGACAAGATGATGCTGCCAATCTTTGGACAACTTGTACTGCTCCAACCAAGGGGATAAGTAATAATGGCAGCTGTTAAAAGATGAAGAAAAGATTATTAACAATTATTATCGCCCTACTAATTATGGTGAGTATTTTTGTGGCAAATGGTGGTTTTAAAAACCTTTTTAGAAGCTCCACCGTTCGAGCCTTTGGAGAGTTGCTGGTTGATTTTCATCTTCCTCCTAGTGAGCCCATCTTTGTAGTCAACAACTGGGCACCAGGAGGAGTGGAGAACAGAAGTGTTGATGTCCAAAATGGCGGTAGCCAAAGCTATTTAGTGGCAGTTAAGGCCATCAAAAAAGGTGGGGTAGGAGCTGACCTGAAGATAGAAACAATCCTGGGGATCATCATTAAAGAGGGCTTGGTTCCAGTTTATGGAGATGGTAGCCCCACTGGATCCAAAAGCGTGACTGACTTTTTTGGTGATAGTGCCGGTTTTGATGGGGTAGTTTTGGGAACCATTAATCCCGCAAGTACTAAAACCTACAACTTTGAGGTAACCTTCCCCATCTCTGCTGGTAACGAGTTCCAAGGAAAAACTGTGATCTTTGATTTAAGTTTTGGCACTGTCACTGAATATGAAGGGACAATAGGTTTTTGGCGCAACTGGAACAAACATCAAATTTATCTCCAAAGTGATATTAACTCCTGGCTTGAGGCAATAGATGATACCTCCTGGTTTACCCCCTTTGCTCCTTTGACGACCACTAAAATGGTGCAAATTATTGATGATGCCACCAAAAATTGTAACAACAGCAAAAAAAGCGGTGATCAACTGCGATGCGCTAAAAATAAATTTTCAGCTCAATATTTAGTCACCCAGTTAAATGTTAAATCAGGACGGAAAAATTTAGCTAAATCATATAACCTATCTTTCTCACTTCAGTCTATCTTAGGAGGGGGAAGTGTCCAGACTTTAGGCCAACTGTTCAGTAGGACAGATAGTAAAGCTCCTGCTTTAGTAAACAGGCAGCAATATTTAGATTTAGCTTCCCTGTATGATGTTATAAACAACCAGGGGATTTAGCTGGGTAAATAAGGCTTTCTAGCATACCGGTGTGTTGTCGAATTTGATCTAGTTTGAGCTCTTGTGGGATAATTTTTCCTTCTGTTAAAATACGGTAGCTTTCTGCCCCAAGGGAGGTGAAAGTTCAAAATCCAAAATGCATCGTAATGTTACCATTTTAATTATTATTTTGACCGTTATCTTAATCGCCGGATATTTGGTTTGGCTGAGGGGAAGGTTTCAAGCCACTACTGTTGTCCCCACGCCCACACCTATCCCCACAGTCCTCACCCCTACCTTCACCCCAACACCAACAGTGGAGGCCAGTCCTTCCGTCAGTCCTTCAGCAACTATTAGTCCCAAAGCCAAAAGGAGTCCTACTCCGACTGAGCCTCAAACTACTGGTTCAGGAAGGATTATCCCTTAGGGAAGGGTAAATATGAGCGAAGAACAGTTGAAACTTGTCATTATTGGTTCCGGGCCAGCAGGACTCACGGCAGCTATCTATGCTGCTCGCGGGGGGTTGAACCCTGTGGTGATTTCTGGAAGTGCTCCCGGCGGGCAGTTGATGCTCACCACCGATGTTGATGATTTTCCAGGATTTCCTGAAGGAATCCAAGGGTCAGATTTAATGTCGAAGATGCGTGCTCAAGCAAGCCGGTTTGAGACACGTTTTATAGATGAAGATGTGACCGCTGTGAATTTTCAAAAGCAACCTTTTGAAGTAAGAACAGGGACACAAACACTGTATTCTAAAGCAGTCATTGTTGCCACTGGTGCTTCAGCCAAATGGTTAGGACTAAAATCTGAGTACCGTTTAATTGGGCGCGGGGTGTCTGCTTGTGCAGTTTGTGATGGACCCTTTTTTAAAGGTAAAGAGGTGGTTATAGTTGGCGGAGGGGATGCAGCGATGCGTGAGGCCCAACACCTCTCAAAATATGCTTCTTCTGTGACTATCATCCACCGTCGGGAAACCCTCAAAGCACAGGAGGCATTGCAGGAGTTGGTTAAAGCTAAAAATAATGTTTCTTTTATTTTCAGTAGTACAGTAGAGGAGATTTTAGGAGAAGAAAAAGTAACAGGAGTAAAAGTCAAGAATCTACAAACAGGGAAGGTACAAGATTTGTTGACTGACGGTGTTTTTGTCGCCATTGGCCATAACCCCAACACCAAATTTTTAGAAGGAGAAGTTGAGCTTGATGAGAGAGGTTATATTGTTATTAAAGATGATGTACACAACCTCTTAAAAAATGGGACACATACTTCGGTGGAAGGGGTGTTTGCTGCTGGAGATGTGGCTGATTTTCATTACCGCCAGGGAATTACTGCCGCCGGTTCCGGTGCCAAAGCTGCTTTAGATGCTGAAGGATATTTGGAAAAAGTTAAATAAGAAATAGAAGTAACGATGTCCGATACGTTTAACGTAACGAACTTCTTCACTGTTATACTTTAAACCGTACCTTACCAAACTGCTATCCTCTTACTTTCTTTTTGGGTATAATACAGATAATATGTCTACTGTCCAAAGTCAGTCTGTTTTACAACCGGGGAAGGATGCTGATGAGCATACCCAAACATTACAGCAAAATATTGCCCAAACCTTGACTGCTTTAACAGGAGGGCCGGTGACTTCAGACCAAGTGATGCCTTCTCAAGATCAAGATGTGGCCTCAGAGGAGCTAAAACAGCTGATGAAAAACCCCCAACCTAAAATAGATCTGAGAGATTTGAAATCAGGAGTTGAAGGTAAACCCCGGACGGAAAGCTCCAAGCATTTTTTGGGGACTTTTTTGGCCAGGTTAAGGAAAAAACATCCGGAGGGTGAGGTAGTAGAAAAAAGCTAGTTATGGAAGTTGGCGTTCAGGCTGCACAACCAGATTTATTAGATTTGCTCACGGGAGGAATAATCCTCTTAGTGGTCTTGGCGGTAGTGATTTTAGGACTGGCTTTTTTGGTTCCCTTTATTGTTGGTTGGTACCGCAGCCGGGATCGGGAGAAATACTCCTTAGAGTCGGTCATCTTACAGGTGGAGGTACCGCGGGACAACGAAATTAAAATTGATGCTATGGAGCAGTTTTTCTCCGCCCTTTACTCTATAAAAAAAAGTACTGGCTTTTTAAATCATCAACCTCAAGCCCAGATTGCTTTTGAGATTGTGGCTTTACATGAGTCAATCCGCTTCTTGATCTGTGTTCATAAATCGTTGCGGGATCTAATCGAAAAGCAGATTCATGGCGCTTACCCTGATGCCGCCATTAAAGAAGTTCCGGAATATAATATTTTTACCGACGATGGTCAAACAGCTTATACTCAATATATCCTGCGGGCTGCTAACTATTTTCCGCTTAAAACCTATCGTGATTTACCCACTGATCCACTTTCTTCTTTAACTGCAGCTTTGGCCAAGATGGAACCAGAGGAGGGAGCGCTATTGCAGATGATTATAGCTCCAGCTGATAATAAGTGGAAAGATGGCGGTAAAAAATGGCTGAAGAAAGAAAAAGAGCCGGGCAAACCGGACAGTCCGCCCAAACCTCCCCCTGATGCCAAACAACTGGAGGCAGTGGAAGGGAAGTTAGCCCGGCCGGGGTTTAATGTTGTTTTAAGGGCAGCGATCTCTTCAACTTCCAAAGACAACTCCAAAGCTCATCTGTCAAATATTAAGGCGGTTTTTGAACAATTCTCCGGCCCTTACAACGGCTTTTCCGGAGCCAAGGTTCCCGGCGAGAAAGGCTTTATGACTGATTTAATCTACCGCTATCTGCCGAAATTTGCTAAGCTGCCGGTTTTGACAGCTGATGAGATTGCCACTATTTATCACTTTCCTAATAAATCAGTTACTACTCCCCATATTACTTGGCTACCGGCTAGAGCTGCTCCAGCTTCGGAAAAGATCCCTACCTCCGGGCTTTACTTGGGTAAATCTGTCTTTAGGGGCTTGGAAAGACCGGTCTATATCGCTGAAGAAGACCGCCAAAGACATATGTATATCATTGGACGCACCGGTACCGGTAAAACTACTTTAATGAAGACTTTGATGCTGCAAGATATTTTAGCCGGCAAAGGTTTGGCTTTTGTTGATCCTCACGGTGACGCGGCCGAGGAGATGCTGTCTTTAATCCCGCCGCACCGGGCCAAAGATGTGATTTATTTTAACCCCGGTGATGCCCAAAGGCCTTTTGGTATGAACATGTTAGAAGCCTCAACCGAAGATGAGAAACACTTTATTACTGCTGAGATTATCGGTTTAATGTATAAACTCTACGATCCCAATAAAACCGGTATTATCGGCCCCCGTTTTGAACACGGGGTCAGAAATGCTATGCTCACGGTCATGGCTGTCCCCGGAAATACTTTTGTGGAGGTAATGCGCATTATGCAGGATCCGGAGTTTGTCAAAGAGCTTTTGCCTCATGTGACTGATCCGGTGGTGCGCCGCTATTGGACAGATCAAATTGCCCATACCGCGGATTTTCATAAATCGGAGGTTTTAGACTATACTGTTTCTAAATTCGGCCGTTTTGTCACCAACCGGATGCTGCGCAATATCATCGGTCAAGGAAAATCCTCTTTTAATTTCCGCCAGATTATGGATCAGGGGAAGATCTTAATTGTCAATCTTTCCAAGGGGATGATGGGGGAGGAAAACTCTAACTTTTTAGGGTTGGTCTTGGTACCAAAGATATTAGCAGCAGCGATGTCCCGGGTCAATATACCGGAGCAGGAGCGGCGCCCTTTTTACCTTTATGTTGATGAGTTCCAAAATTTTGCCACCGATACCTTTGCCACCATTTTATCTGAGGCCAGAAAGTATAAATTAAATCTTATTGTAGCCAACCAATTTATCGGCCAGATGCCGGAGGATATTAAAAATGCCATCTTTGGGAACGTGGGGACTCAAATATCTTTCCGTATCGGTGTAACCGATGCTAACTTTTTACAACATGAATTTGCCCCAACATTTAGCGAGCAAGACCTAGTTAATATTGAAGCTTGGAATGTTTATGTCAAAACCCAAGTTAAAGGAGAGCCAGTGCCACCTTTTTCCATGAAGGTGGGGATTGATTTTAAGGCATGGAATGCCATGAAGAAACCGGAGATAGCTCAGGCGATTAAGGAGTTGTCCAGGCTGACCTATGGGCGGGATGTGGCAGAGGTGGAAGCAGAAATTAACCAAAGAGCTAAACTATAAATGGAAAATATCAGTAGAATATTTTTTCTGTTATCTTTAGTTTTTCTGCTTTTGGGTTTTATCTTGAGCTTAACTCCACAGTTTCCTAAATTGCCGGGGGATATTTTAATAGAAAAAGACGGTGTAAGGATTTATATACCGCTAACTTCCTCTTTGATAATTTCCCTGCTTTTAATAATACTTTTTAACTTTCTAAGGAAGTAAACCTACTTTTGTGCTAAAATACTGCTGTCTGGGCGGATGGCGCAATGGTAGCGCGGGATTCTTATACAATCTTGGTTCCAGGTTCGAGTCCTGGTCCGCCCACCCAGGTCGGTTTCCTCATCAAAGGAGGTGATAATTTTGGACAGTCCTATCGGTAAGGTTACTCATTATTACAACAAGCTTGGCGTGGCGATTATTGATCTAAACTCGGGAAATTTAAAGGTTGGTCAACAGGTTAAATTTAAAAAGGGAGATGAAGAATTTACCCAAACCATAGAGTCTCTTCAGGTGGAACATCATCTCGTGGAGGAAGTCAAGATAGGGGATGCTTTTGGTCTTAAGGTTGACCAGCCAGTAGACGAAGGAACCTTAGTTTACTCAGTTTAATAAGATTAAAGTTCTTCTAGTTTAACTTTGTCCTCAGTAGTTCTTTGGGGGATATATTGAAGGTATCTTTCCGTAGTGGAGACTCTTTTGTGTCCGGCCATCTTAGAAACTAAAGTTAAAGAGATACCTGAGGCCAGTTGATGGGTCACCCAAGTATGTCTTAAATCATTGACCTTAGTCCCACTAATGCCAGCTAATTTAAAGTAGCGGTCAATAGCCGTTCTGATGTTTCTAACTAGTAATGGTCTGCCGGTTTTGGTAATAAAAAGGGTTTTATTTTGAGTTTTTGGCCTGATCTCCAGGTACTTTTTTAAAATTTCAACAGCAGGTTTGTTTAAAGGAATGGTTCTTTCCACAGATCCTTCCGTGGGTCGGATATAAAGGGTGGGGTTTTCTTCCTCTAAGTTAATATCGGGAGTGGTGATTTTAGAAAGTTCGCCAATCCTCACCCCAGTTTGCAGCAGCAACTCGATAATAGCTGACATCCTGATATCACCCCGAGCAGCATCCCGGAGGGCCCGGTACTCCAATTTAGTTAGAATTCTGGGTGGTTTATTTTCAAAGGTGGGGTGTTCTAAGGCGGTAGCCGGGTCTGATTCAATAATCCCGGAAATTTTTAAAAATTTAAAAAAGGTTTTAGTAGAGTTGGTTTTGCGGGAGATGGATTTGTGAGTGTACCCTTCTTTGGCCAACTTAGCCATAAAGTCTTTCATCTGGTCTGTGGTGACTTCTAAAGGATCAGTGACCCCCTCTTTCTTTAAATGGTCTACTAGTTGCTCAATGTCTTTGCCATAGGCTAAGATAGTAGCTGAAGAGCGGCTTTTACCTTTAAGGTGTCCGATAAATTGTTGTCTGGCATCTGATAAACTAACCATAGATTTAAGGTAATTTTATAGTTTAATTTTAACAGATTAGAGTGTAATCATGATAAAACTATAGTGTGATTTTATCACAATTATAGGTTAAATGTAAAGGAGGGAAATATGCCTAAAAAAATCTTTATTGTCTTAATTTTAATATTCATTATAGGAATACTCTACAGTTTGGGAGTACAGATTTATGAGTCATTACAGGTCAGTGGCAGGTTAGAGCAGGAGGCAGAAGAGTTGGTTAACTTAGAGAAGAAAAATTCTGAACTTAAAAAAAAGTTAACTGAGGTTCAGTCTTTATCTTTTATAGAACAGCAAACCAGGAATAAATTAGGCTGGTCCAGGGCAGGGGAGACAGTGGTGATTATCCCTCAGGAAGAGCTAGATAAGGTTTTAGGGGTCAAGGAGGAGGTCCAAAAAATTATAGAGCCCTACTGGCAAGGCTGGATGAAGTTGTTCTGGAAGTAAGATCGAGGGCTTTGATTAATCAAGCTGGGGGTGTATAATACCTAAGTTACCGCGGGGTAGAGCAGTGGTAGCTCGTCAGGCTCATAATCTGAAGGTCGTTGGTTCGAATCCAACCCCCGCAACTTAATCAAAAAGCCACCCTTTATGGGTGGTCTTTTTGTTAATGCTGGGTATTGGACCGAGGATCTTCGCTGATTCTCTAGCTATGTCCTAAGATTAATTGATTTAATTTTAGCTGTATCCATCACCACCTTCTTAAGCGCTCTTGCTTATGAAAAGAAAGAATAATACCATTTATATATGCCAACCCTTTTATCCATTATTTTGGCCAGTTTATTTATCAGCCTAGTCTCTTTTGTGGGAGGAATACTTCTGTTTTGGGGAAAGGTTGGTACCCAAAAGATAACCGCCTATTTAGTCAGCTTCGCGGCGGGGACAATGTTGGCAGTGGCTTTCCTCGATCTTTTACCTGAAGCGTTGAAAGCTTCAACAGAAGCTAATATCTTTGTTCCTGCTCTTTTAGGTCTTTTAACTTTCTTTTTTTTAGAAAGGTTTGTGGTTTGGTTTCATCATCATGATTCCCCTCATGATGCTAGCCCAACTGTAATTTTAATTTTGGTGGGGGACGGGGTCCACAACTTTATTGACGGGGTGGGGATAGCTGCCACCTTTTTAGTAAACCCTGCTCTGGGTTTTTTAACTACTTTAGCTATTGCCGCCCATGAGGTGCCTCAAGAGATTGCTGATTTTAGTATCTTAGTCCATGGGGGCTTAGGTAAGGTTAGGGCCTTGGTCTTTAATTTTATCTCCGGGCTGACAGCTTTGCTCGGAGCAGTGGTAGGGTTTTATTTTTTAGAAAAGCTGGAGGCAATGTTACCACTTCTTCTTGCTTTTACTGCCGGGATGTTTATCTATATTGCCTCTTCAGATTTAATTCCTGAACTGCACAAAGATTTTGAAAAACAAAAAAGCTGGGTTCAAACATTACCTTTTGTTTTAGGAATAGTCATCCTTTGGATTTTTACTCAACTGCTGGAAGGGTAAAAGGTTATGGGTTAGCAGTAGCTTTTGGGGCCTCCAATGCTTTTTCAACGTTATTGTTTGTTCCTTCTTTTAAGGCATTAAAGGTAGGTAAGGGAGTGCCTCCTCGACCGTTTAGCTTAATAAAACCAAACCCTTCCCCTGTTACTGGGTCTGGTTGGTGGAAGGGAAGCTCATGAATGAAAATTGGCTCTTGACTGTAAACTCGAGCTGTCTCATACATCTTGATTAAATTTTCAACATTTTTTTCTTTGCTACTATCTCCTACGCTATCTACGCCGATTTCTGTAAACATTAACTTGCCCCCGGTGTTCCTTTTAATCATTTCAGCCACCCTTTTGACCTCCTCCGGAGTGTGATAAGCATGGACAGCGAAAGTTAGATCAGAGGGGTTTAATTCTCGGTTTTTAAGTTGCTGGATGACAATTTTGAGGTTCTCTTCTTTTAGGGGAGCAGCCACTACTAATTTTGTTTCAGGAGGAATTTTTCCGGAGGCTTTTAGTTTCTTAACAGATTGGAGGGCAGCAGCTATAAATTGGGCAAAGGAGGTCATATCTCCTCTCCAATAATCAATATCTAACCCGCTCTTATCGATCACTTCCACATCCGGCTCATTTCCCAACTCGACAGTAATCTTGGCTCCTGAAGTTAAAATGGTTTCTAACCTTCTTTCTATTTCCTCCGGAGTCAGTAAACCCTGAGGGTTGAAAACATAGAGGACATTTAAATCCATCTTTTTGGCTTTGTTAAGAAGGCTTCTTACTTTATAATCTTTCAGCTCTCCTGCCAAAGTTTCGCTCATTCCGCCATCAATACGGATGCTGGTGGCACCCAAGCGGGGAACCCATTCCATGATCTCGACAATATCGTTACGGATCCCTAAATGGGGGTTAGGAGGAGGGAGAATCTCGGCAGCAGGGGCTATTTCTCCTAAATCTTTTGGTGGAGTTGGAGCTGGGTTTGCAGAAGATGCTTGTTGTGCCGTAGCCATAGCTTCTGTCGTATCTGAAGCTGCTTTCCCTCCTAATCCTCCTAATATGGCCGTTGCAAACAGACCAACCCCTCCCAAGATCACTGCTCTTCTACTGATACGGCGGTACCTCACCTGAGGGTGGGTAGGAGTGGGGGCGCTGTCAGGTGTTCCTGAAGGAGCCTCAACATCCGGGAAAATACGTTTAACTGTTACTAAAAACTGTTGCACTTCTGGCTTTTGATCTAAGCCTAAAGTTTGAAAAGTCTGGTAATGTTTTCTGATCTTTGCTATTTGTCCTGCTTCACAGCTTTGGAGTAGTAAATCAACTAAAATGTCTTGAACTTGAGGAGCAAGCTCAGTTATACCTATAACTGTTTGTAAATAAGTTTTAACTTCATCAGCACCTTTACTAACTTCGAGTAATCTTTGAGCATTAGAGACAAAGATGGGAGGAGTTAAACTCCCACTCTCTGCTGACCTCAATATGCGGTCAGTAATTTCTGCCCGCTCCTCAGGTGATTTGTCTCTGTCTTCTCTTTGTTCTCCTTCACGCCCCATAAATTACCTTTGTATAAGATATATTATAGTAAATTAGAGAGTAGATTTGTAATTATTCTTGTAAATGGGGCAAATAATAGTTAATAAATTAGACCCCATAGTATTGACAAATTTGACTTTTTAGCTTATACTTCCTTACTATAGAAAGTAAAGTAAGTTTATGGCACTAACTCCAGAACAATTAGCTCAGTTAAGAGCCTCAGCTGATTTCGCCAGAGGTATACCTCTTGATATTCCTAATCCCGGAACCAGGAAAGCCAGTAGGGAGGAGCAAGAAAGATATCTTGAGGCCCGAACAAACAGCTTCCGTGAGACAGGAACTCAATTAAAAAGAGAAAGAGACCATACAGTACATATGAGACATATGAGGGGAGACATTAATTATAAAATTAGCGGAGAAGAGGAAGTAAGATTACGTCTTGCTCCTATATTTGAGGAAACAAATCCATATGGGTCCTCTAAATTCACCGAAGCACAAAAACATGAGATGGTGGTCAAGGAATTGAAAGAAGGTTATCGGGATGTCTGTTTACAAATTGTCGAAGGTAGGTTTGAGCCAAACCATGAATTGGTAAGGCGACTTGAGGCTATTATGGCTCCAATTGATTTGGAAGCTATAAGAGAGGTGGTCATGGATCGGGCAGAGAGGGGTATTTTAAATCCGGAAGAGTTAAATGTAGTTTTAGAAAATGGGGAAGAGGTTAGGCTTGAGGGTGATGAGGCTTGGGCCAGGGAATGGATCCAAACAGATCCGGAGAGAAGCAAAAGGCTGGGTTTGAAATTAGGCCTCTTAAATAGAGTGACTGATCGGTTGGGAGGCATGAAGATCTTTGGAAATCCAGCGGGTGAATTTATTGTAAGTAGGGTTGTTGGTGGGGGGACAAGGATGGCAGCCAGGACAATTTTATCTTGGGCTGGAGTAGCTGGATTTGTGGGAGGCGGTCTAGCCGGAGGAGCAGTAGTAGGAGCTGGAATAGGAGCAGCCTCTGGCTTTGCCGTAGAGTATTTCCGTCAGTTGATGGAGTTTAGAGGAGAGGTTAAAGCTGAGTGGAAAAGAGCTAAAGAAGAAAATATATCGCGGAGAGCTGCAGGAGAAGCAGAACTGGAGTTGAGAAAAGTAAGCCTCAAAGAAAAGCTGTTTACGGTGAAAAGTAAGAAAAAATTAGCTGTTGCTGCTGCTAAAGGGGCAGCCATGGGGGTTGTAGGTGGAGCTTTCTCACCACTGATCGCTGCTTTCTTAGAGGAGCATGGTATAACATTAGATTTTCTAAGAGGAGTCTCGGGAGTCAAGGATATTTCTAACTGGGCAGGGGGAGCTTGGGAAGGTGCAGGACGAGGGATTAACGAAATTAGCGGGGGAAGGCTGGATAATCTAGATGGCGTCGTCCAAAAAGTTGGTGACGCAGTACAACAATCGGAAACGTTAAATGAGGTGAAAGATGAGCTTGCCAAGACCAAAGCCCAACTGGCAGAAGCTGAAAATAAACTTCAGGGTCTGACCAAACGTTTGGGTAATCTTTCTGGGCAGTTGAATGATGCTGCCTCAAAAGATGCTGGTGTCACTGTTTATGGGGAGCATTTCGACGCTGAGGAAGCTAAAACCGTAGCCAGGTATTCTCAAGCTGTGGCCAAAAGCCTGGGAGTAGAAGAACCGGTTACTGACTCTTTGGGGGGAGCCTTTGGCGATTTAACTGGTAATTCTGTGGAGTTGTTCAAAGTTGCGGACATTGGTGATTTTGTGGAAGTTGAAGCTGGATCAAATCCTTGGAATGAAACTGATGAGATAATGACTAAGCTTTTTAAGCAGTTAAATATTCCTAAACCTCCTCAGGGGGAGTGGAATGAGATAATCCGCCAGGCCAACCCCAAACTTTGTGCTGATAACGGTTATTCTTGGGGAGCAGGTATTCCAGGGAAAGATGCCCGCTTTATCCCAATAGGTACGAAACTGCAGATTACTAAAGAGTTTAAAGACGTAGCCTTGAATTTAGTTAAAAAAGCAGCTTAATAATAAATTTATGAATCTTCTTGAAAAAAATATTGATGAATATATTGACGGTTTAGTCACTCAAGTTCTGAGTTCTCCAGCTTTTAATATGGTCTCTTTACAACAACAAGAAGAGATGAACAATAAACTTTATAATCATTTTTATCAAGTGATACTGGATACCACTATTGATAATTTAAATGAAGAACAGATCAGCCAGCTGGAGGCTTTGGATCCGGAGAGCCCCCAAATGGAGGAAAAGATTAGCCTTTTTGCAGCTCAAATTCCGGGGTTAGCCCAAGTTTTGGAACAAAAGCTGAATGAAGAGGTAGCAAAAATTAAACAAACCGGTCAAATTCCTCAATGACTTTCTAAAAACCTCTTCATCTGGTACAATTGAGCCTACGGCAGGGTAGCTTAGTTGGTTAAAGCGAGGGAATCATAACCCCTAGACCGTGGGTCCGACTCCCACCCCTGCTACAAGTAATTTTTACTATAGCTTAATTTTGGCTTGATTTTAAGACAAAAGATGCTATAATAGAAAAATATTATAAATCCCTTTGGGGATTCTTTTTTTGAAATTATGGAAAGAGAGTTTAAAATAACTAGAGAAAGTGGTTTTAAAGGTTTCATTGAGGCTCGAGGGCAAGAAGGAGGTCAGGTAGTAAGTCGGACGCTTTTTGAACCCAAAGCTGTGATTACAGACGATCAAGGTAACAAGCAGGTTATGCTTAAGATGATTGGCAGCCATAAAGGAGATATCGTATTTGTGCCTCTTGAAGTTCTGAAATTGGGAGGCAGCGTGGGAAGGTGGGAGTTTATTCCAGCAGAAGAAGATGAAGGGGACGAGGATTGTTTAAGTGAAGATCATCCACTATCAAGGGCTTTGAAAACGATGCTCAGCCAGTACTCAATGGAGGAATTGAGTAAAATAGCTCAAGTTCTGTTAAGTAGAAATCAGGGTGATAAAATTGCTTACGAGGGTACCACTTCAGGAGGGGATATTTTTAGTTTAAAGAATAATAAGCTAAGATTCTGAGTCACCTTCTTGCAGGATTCGACAAACCTATCTAAATAGTGATATATTCTACCTACTATGAAAAGGATTTTAACTGGAGACAATACTACGGGTAAGCTTCATTTGGGGCATTATGTTGGCTCTTTGGAAAATAGAGTGAAGCTGCAGGACGAGTATGAAACGTTCATTGTTTTAGCGGATATGCACTCTTTTGCTTATCCTAAGTATGTAGAAAACCCAGAGGTGATTAATGCTTCAGCCAAAGAGGTTCTTCTGGACAACTTGGCAGTTGGCCTAAATCCAGATAATGTGACTTTTTTCCCGGAATCAGCAGTCCCGGAAATTTACGAACTGGCCACTATTTTGAGTATGTTAGTGACTCATAATCGAGCTTTGCGTAACCCGACTATTAAAGAAGAAATTAAAGATAAAAATTTGGGTGATAATTATTCCTTAGGATTTATTAACTTTCCGCTACTGCAAGTTGCCGATATTTTAAGTGTTCAGGCAGATTTAGTTCCTGTAGGTGAGGATCAGTTACCGCATTTGGAGCTAACTAACGAGGTGGTTAGAAGGTTTAACCAGGTTTATGGGAACACTTTAAAAGAAATAGAGGGTAAAGTGGGGAGGGTCAAACGTTTAGTGGGTATTGATGGTAATGTCAAAATGACCAAGTCTTTAAATAATGCCATTTATTTATCTGATTTTGCCCAAGAGGTAGAGAAAAAAGTGATGAGTATGTACACTGACCCCACTAGAATTCATCCGACTGACCCCGGGCATATAGAAGGAAATCCGGTGTTTATTTATCTGGATGCTTTTGGTACAGAAGAAGATAATGCTCAAATTAACGAATATAAAAATCGCTATATGATAGGTAAAGTTCGTGATATTGAGGTTAAAAAGTACCTGGCCCAAGTTTTAAATAATTTCCTAGATCCTATCAGAAAAAGAAGGGTGCAGTTTGAATCTCAACCAGGGTTGGTGAAGAAAATACTAAAGGAAGGAACCCAAAAAACCAGAGCTGAAGCCCAAAAAACTTTAGAGGAAGTCAAAAAAGCCATGAAGCTCAATTACTTCGAGTGAATTAAGTTATGGACAATGATGTTGAGGCTAGAGAACAATCAGCTTCAGTCTTAACACCACTGGAATTTTCCAAAAGTGAAGACCTTAATCACAATCAGGCTGATCTCTTATTTAGTTTATATTTATCAGCAGTTAATAGCGATATCACCAAAGCGGAGTATGACGATTTTAATGGGCGGGAAATTTCTTTGGCCCTACAAAGATTAGCTGCAGTTTTTCCAGACAAATTTGATATTCATGAAGATAATTTAGCGGATTTAACAAGAAGATTTATGGATAGAGTAGTGCCAAACCCACCAGGTTGGGGTGAATCACCTCCTGGGTGGGAGGGTTATAAACCTCGGACTGGGGAGAGAACGCCCTCAAAGTGGGAGATGGCTTGGACAGAAAGTCTTAGTTTACAAAAAATCGTGATAGACGCTTTGCTTGCGCGAGCGGAACAGGAATCTTTGCAAAATGGGAATAGCAATGATCAAAAAATAATAAGACAAGCAAGAGAGTTACTACGTCTCCCTAACTATGGTTTCTTGTCAGAAAGTTATCAGGGAACATCCTCGACTTCCTTAGCAGGTATCGAGGAATTTGGAGGGAAAATTCTTTCTCGTGCTGAATTGTTGAAGAGAGGTATTACTAGAAGGACTGGTGAGGGATTAAAGGGTGGCGCTAGCGCCAGAGTTGCCTCCAACGAGGGGATATCTGTAAGTGAATGGTTTGAGGCAGGCGAGACTTATGCTGATCTTTGCTGTGACTATTTTCATCAGAGCCCGGAGAAGATAAGGGATCAACTGGCTAAAACAGAACAAATGATAAGTTATTGGCAGGGTGTTCTTGACCGACCGGAAGAGATTTATAATGGTCATTATAGTGCCAAGCATAGTTTAGGGGAGTGGTTAGAAAGAAAAAAGTTGATAGAAGAGGAGCTAGTTGAATTAATGTTGAATCCTGTTCCTTCGACAGAGCCTCCCTTTCCGGTGGTATTTGGGTTTACAGATCTACCGATTGTAAGAAGGGAGAAGAGTGGTCAAGCTAATTTCCGGACCGAGCATGTCATAGATTTACAATCCAAATTAAAGGCGGTTTATGCGCCCATGGAGAAAACTGAAGAGATTACGGACTGGATGTCTTGTATTGATATAGACGGGGGTAGAGTTTATCCTTTAGAATCAGTAGTATTAATCAGAAAGATGAACCCTGACTGGGAATATATGCGAACAGAGATGAAAAACTTTGCTTTAATGATAAGATCACGGGCTATATGATCAATTTTGATGATTTTATTAAGGTAGAGTTAAGAGTTGGTACTGTTTTGGAAGCTGAAGAGGTGGAAGGCTCAGAAAAGCTGATCAAACTTAAGGTAGATTTAGGTGAAGAGAACCCTAGGCAGATTTTAGCCGGGATAAAGCAATGGTACAAACTTCAAGCTTTAGTAGGAAAGCAATTTGTTTTTGTGACTAACTTGGAGCCTAGAACTATGATGGGCTTTCAGTCTCAAGGGATGATCTTGGCAGCAGACAGTAGTAAACCTGTCCTTATAAAACCCATCTCCAAGGTTACCTCTGGCACTAAACTACGCTGAAATTGTACTCAATCTCCTAGTTTTTTGAGCCTTTCTGTGTTAAAATGCCCATGAAACAGTATCAAACTATGGTAAACGGTAAAATAAAATTAAATCCCAAAAATGGTTCTAAAAAGATGTTTAATGTCTTCAAAGGTTTAATAGTTTATATCCTAGTAGGCCTGGCAGCCTTAATCTTTTTCGTTAACCTTTCAGGTGGAGGTAAGCCCAGTAATGAGGTCCCTATCTCTCAAGTAGTGACTGATGTCAAAGAAGGCAAGGTGGATAAGTTAGTTTTGGAAAATGACCGGATCAATGTGGATTATAAAGACTCTGACCAGGAAGCTTTTTCCCGCAAAGAGGGCGGGGAATCTATCTACCAAGTCTTAAAAAATGCTGAAGTTGATCCTAAATCAGTGACTATTGAAGTCAAAGACACCTCCTGGCAACAAGGGTGGCTCTCACTTTTGGGGACCATCTTACCCATTGCCTTAATGGTCGGGTTTTTCTTCCTTATCTTTAGACAAGCCAGAGATGCCGGTCAGGGAATCTTTGCTTTTGGTCAATCCAGGGCCAAAGTTTTTTCTAAAGATCAATCCCAAATTAGATTTTCCGATGTAGCTGGAGTAGAGGAGGCTAAAAAAGAGTTGGAAGAGGTGGTGGATTTTCTAAAAAACTCTAAAAAGTACAAAGATATTGGAGCCAGAATCCCTAAAGGGGTGTTGTTGGTGGGACCACCCGGAACGGGAAAGACTCTTTTGTCGCGGGCAGTTGCAGGCGAGGCCAAAGTACCCTTTTTCTCCATTGCCGGATCAGAGTTTATGGAGATGTTGGTCGGAGTGGGGGCTGCCAGGGTCCGTGACATGTTTGCCCAAGCTAAAAAAGCTGCTCCATCAATTATCTTTATCGATGAAATTGAGTCAATCGGTAGGATGCGGGGTTTTGGCATGTCCGGAGGTCATGATGAAAGAGAACAGACTCTAAACCAAATTTTAGTGGAGATGGATGGTTTTACCCCCAATGATCATGTCATTGTTATCGGGGCAACCAACAGGCCGGATTTACTTGATCCAGCTTTGGTTAGGCCCGGCAGGTTTGACAGACGGGTGGTTTTAAATCTACCTGATATTGAAGAAAGAAAGTTTATTATCAAGCTTCACATGAAGGGCAAGCCCTTTACCTCAGAGGTGGATGTGGATAGATTGGCCAGACGTACAGTGGGCTTTTCCGGAGCAGACTTGGCTAACATGTTAAATGAGGCAGCTATTTTGGCAGCCCGGGAGAATAAGAAAGCCATTGATGCTCGTGATTTAGAAGAAGCTGCTACTAAAGTTAAACTTGGTCCGCAAAGAAAGAGGATGCAAACAGAAGAAGATAGGAAGCTGACGGCTTATCATGAAGCAGGGCATGCTTTGGTAGGGCATCTGTTGCCTAAAGTTGACCCGGTCCACCGTATTAGCATTGTGGCCCGGGGGATGAGCGGGGGACACACCATGTTTCCTCCCACGGAAGACCGCTCCAATGAAAGAAAATCCCGTTTAGTAGAACAGATTACTGCCGCTTTAGGAGGACAGGCCGCCGAGTTGATGGTTTTTGGAGATATTTCCACCGGAGCTGCCTCGGACCTTCAGATAGCTACCAATATTGCCCGGGATATGGTGACAGAATATGGCATGTCGGATTTAGGGCCGATTAACGTTAAACCTCAGAGTATGTTTGGAATGTGGCCACAGTTGCCGGAAGAAGGAAATGGGGTTTCGGAGACCATGCAAACCAAGGTTGATGCCGAGATTAAAAAGATTATTGATACAGCTTACACTCAAGCCCAAGATATCTTACGGGCTAACAAATCAAAGTTGGATAAGGTAGCCAAAGCCTTATTAGAAAAAGAAACTCTCGATGCTGATGAGTTTGAAGCAATCGTCGATAAGAAAAAAGCTTCTTAAACCCAATATTCAAAAAATTCATAGTTGACTGGTATGACAAAATTTAGTAAAATTGTTATACGAGGAAATTAATATATACCAAGTAACAGTTGGAGCCAAGTATCAAATAGTGATTCCTAAAGAGGTTAGGAAACAGGTATCAGGTATCAGGCCTGGGAGTAAAGTAGTAGTCAAATCATCTGAGGAAGGTGTTATTACTGTAAAACCTGTTAAACAAAGCTGGTCAGATGAAAATTATGGTAGCTTAAAAAAATATTGGCAAGGTAGGGATATGGTAGGGGCAGTAGAAAAAATACGTAATGAGTGGGAGAGGAAGGCTTGAAAACCCTGGATAAAAAATTAAATAAATTAAAATTGGTGGGTTTGGACACTAATATCTTTATTTATTACTTTGAACAAAATTCAGAGTTTGGCCAATCCGCGAAGAAGATTTTTGATTTATTAAGTACTAATAGTTTAAACACTGTCACCAGCGTGATATCTTTAATGGAAATTCTGTCTCCGGATTTTCTTTCTAAGGTAGCTGCGCGTGAGACAGAAAAGAAATTTTTCGACATCCCTAATTTAAAAGTTTTGAATGTTGATAGGACTATTACTGTTGAAGCAGCCAGAATCAGGAGAGAATATGGATTTAGGTTACCGGATTCAATTCAACTGGCAACTGCACTTTTTGGTAAGGCCAATGCCCTCATTACTAATGATGAAAGGCTAAAAAAGTTTAAAGAGCTGAAAGTAATTAATTTAAAAGATATTTAAATGGTATCTATGCTGCCATTGTTCATCAAAGTGAGCTCAAAGGATAAATCCCCCTATATGTTACTAGAGAAATTAACTACTATCTTAGATCAATTAGGATCAGAAGAGAAAGAAATAAAAGCTGACTATGAGTTGGTGCGGAATTGGTTTCGGTTTCATGAGGAAAACTTAGCTCAAGATTTAGACGACTTGGCATCTGTTTGCAAACTGCCCCAGAGGGTACGCCGATTATTAACTTATCCAGTTGTGGGAAATTGGTTTCTTGATAAAATGGCTATTTTTAACCCTCAAGCTGGTCATCAAGAACAAGTATACTCTCTTTTAAGGGGGCTTACTGTCGAAACAAGATTTAATAACAATCACATGCAGCTTTTATATGAGACCCCGGAAGAATATAACAGGAGATGGGATGAAATGAGTGCTTTAATGTTGGCTCAGCCAACTTTGTCGGCACCTCTTCATGAAATGATGCAGACCATCTCTAAGGAGATAGGTTTGGCTGTTTATGAAGGAAGAATACCGAAAAGTGATGCTTATACAATCGATTTAGGGCATGGATTGGTGGGTCCGGCAGAGTCGTTTAATTTTCTAACCTGGCATTTTGGGAGTCTACTTGAGCATGGTGAAACAGAGCCATTAGATTTAACATTAATGGTGGTTGATGATCAAAAAGCTCAGGTTTGGTATGAAAGACTTATAGCTGTTGGTTTTAAGGATCAAGCTGATCAGCAAGGTTTTTTTCCTGACTGTGAATCTGCCCTGGAAGCATTAAGAAGAGGACATTATGACGTAATATTGACTGACTTGGAGTTGGGAAAAGGCAAGATGGGTGGAATTGAGTTTGTAGAAATCGCCTATGACGTTCAAAGCAGGCGTGGTATCAAACCACGAATTTCCGTATTTTCCTATAGTGACGAGAAATTAAGAGAAGCAGAAGAGAGGTTTAGGGGATCTCGTTGGGAAAAACCACTAGTTTTTCAGCAAGTAAATTATAACAATAAGGCACGTTTTACGGCAGTTGATTTTAGAAAAGAAGTTGGTTATACACTGAAATAATTTATGTTCTATTAGTATTCTTTATATGCCTATGGCTAATGGTAGTCTTCTTTGATGGGAATTATAAGCTAGAGTAGAAAAACTAGTTAAGATGCAAGAAAGAGGTGCTCGGGCTTTAATCTTAAATGGTTTTAAAAAACCGTTTGCTTTAAGTTTCTACTGGCTCCTCTAACCTTTCTTTGTCTATGAGAACGCGGCTAGTTATATTTAATGAGTAAGGATCGGGAGAAAGACAGACATATAGACCAAAGCCAAAGCGTTGCCTCTCTCTCCACGTTCGGGAAAGATTATAGTCAACTGCTAAAGGTCCAAAGTCTAGGGGGTAAAAGTCATAAATATAACTGACAAAGCTTTCTGTCATTCGAGTGTGGCGATTAAAACCGGCCATGCCTAGATGCATCTGTCCTTCTAATTGAGGTGTAAAGTGGTGAGGTTGATAAGGCTCTACAATATCAGCACCGGAGGAGGTTATTATCATCCTAAGCCGTTCCGCGCTTATTCTCCAGACTTGATCTATTAAGTAGGGATTTTGGTCTTCAGAAAAATCCCGTGTTTTTTCATCATTCGTTTCTACACTTAACACTAGAGGGGCCTCTTGGAAGTCTATCTCTGCCTCAAATTCTTCCTCCCTTTCCTGATATTTTACTTCTCGGGTCTTCGGTTGATAATCTCGGCTATCTACGGAATAACCTATCTGGGGGTTGTGTAATACAAAGGCTTGTCCCTTTTTTATCCTTGCTGCTGCGGCGAATATTTCCAAGGGTATATTCAATAGATTATCTGCACTCGAGTACTGCAGCAGAGCAAGTGATTTAAACTCTATAAGCTGATGTTCCTGATTAACTACCGCCACAGTATGTCGGGCGTCAAATAAAGGAAAATCTTCTCCCTCTTTAATTACAAAAGGCAAAGCTTCAGCTTCTCTTAAGGTACTCATAATTTTGTGAATTATACTTTCAGCCACAAGATATTTCAATAGTTAAACCTATTGTATAAATGAAAAGAAATTGTTACCATCCAGGATATGAGAATAGAAAATAGAAACGAAGATTTTCCTATAGTTCAGGGAGCTGATGTTAGACCTGGAGTCGGTGGAGTGCGGCCACTACTACAAGCCTTGCAAGCATCAGTAGAAGGAGTTGTAAATAGGGTTGCTGGGGCTATGGCAAGATTTGGGGAAAAACATAATAAAACTATTGAGCATTGTGCTAAAGTTGGTTTACTTTCAATGATTCCAGTAACGGGTGCCTGGTATATTTCGGAGGGAGGAAACCCTTTTTATACAGTGCTTTCCTTTGGAGCAGCAGAACTGTTTACTTATTGTGTCATGAAATATGCTGAGGCTTGTGAACCAGAACTTTTTACCCCTCACGGTTAGTTTAAGCTGCATTAGACCACTTTATCTGTTAAAATTCCTTTATGAAACGTTTAGTTTTAGTGGATGGGAATGCTTTACTTCATCGGGCTTATCATGCCACTCCTCCTCTTTCTACCTCCAAAGGAGAGCTGGTTAACGCAGTCTACGGTTTTACCGCCATGCTTTTAAAAGCTTTAAATGAGCTGCAGCCTGATTATCTGGCAGTAACTTGGGATATGAGGGCTCCTACTTTCCGACATGAGCAGTTTGCTGGTTATAAAGCTCAGAGGAAGGCGGCTGACGATGCTTTGCTTGGGCAATATGAGAGAGTTCATCAAGTGATCGATGCTTTAAATATTCCGGAGTTTAAACTGTCGGGCTTTGAGGCTGATGATCTGGTGGGAGCTTTAGCCAAACAAGCAGAGCAAAAAGAAAAAGCCATGGAGATTATCATTCTCACCGGAGACAGGGATTTAATGCAGCTGATCAATAAAAGAATTAAAGTTTTAATGCCTAAAAAAACTATTAATGATGTGGGGCTTTATGGGGAAGAGGAGTTTGTTTTAAGGTTTGGTTTTGCCCCCAAAAATTTAATAGATTATAAAGGTTTGGCTGGGGATGCTTCAGATGGTATTCCTGGAGTCCCTGGGATAGGGGAGGTAACTGCCACCAAGTTGATTCAGGAGCATCAGACTGTAGAAAAAGTTTATAGACACTTAAATGAATTTCCCCAGAGATTGAAGAAACTTTTAGAAGAAGGAAAAGAGAGTGCTGTAACTAGTAAAAAGTTAGCCACTATAGAAACCCAGATTCCTATTAAATTGGATTTACTGGCGTGCAGGGTCCATGATTTTGATAAAGAAAAGGTAAAAAATTTATTTGCAGAGCTGGAGTTTAGAAGTTTGATTAACCGGATACCAGGAACTACAGATGGTCATTCTGGAGCGAAACAAAGTGAAGCGATAGAATCCCAAAACAAGGATGCTATCGGTCGTCAAGGCGACCTCCAGCATGACAGGCATAAAGCCGTGTCTACTAACACTACTGATTTGGATCATCAGGTGGAACCGGTCTTAAAAAAGATGTCGGAGACGGGAGTGGCGGTGGATCTGAAGTTTTTGGCAAAGATGGGGAAACAGTTAAAGGAGAGGTTGGAGAAGATAGAGGAGGAGATTTATGCTACATTAGGGCACCAATTTAACCTTAATAGCCCTAAACAGTTGTCAGCGGTTCTTTTTGATGAATTGAAACTGCCGGTTATAAAAAAGACTAAAACCGGCAGGTCCACTGATGAGGAAACTTTACATGAGCTTTTTGATCATCATCCGGCAGTCCCTTTGATTTTACAGTACCGCCAGCTGTTTAAACTGATCTCGACTTATGTTGATGCTTTGCCCAAAGCGGTGGGGGAGGATAAAAGGATTCATTCTACCTTTAATGTGGAGGGAGCAGCCACAGGCCGACTCTCTTCCCAAAATCCTAACCTGCAAAATATTCCCATTAAAGGGGAAATTGGAGGAGAAATTAGGAAAGCTTTTATTGTCCCTAAAGGAAAAGTGCTTTTGGCAGCCGACTACTCTCAGATAGAGCTTCGCATTATGGCTCATCTGGCCCAAGATCCGGGACTATTAAAAGCTTTTCAGGAAGAGATAGACATTCATGCTGCTACCGCCTCAATGATCTTTAAGGTGCCTGTAGAGGAAATAACAAAGGAGCAAAGAAGGATTGGCAAAACCATGAACTTTGCCACCCTTTATGGTCAGGGACCCCACGCTTTGTCCAGACAGCTTGATGTGGATTATCAAACAGCCAGAGAATACATCGCGGAGTACTTTGAACAGTTTCCTAAAGTCCGGGATTGGATGATTAATCTTTTGGAACAAGCAGTCAAAGATGGATATGTGGAGACAATTTGGGGGAGAAGAAGATATATCCCTCAACTGCAAATGTCCAACAGGTCTTTAAGAGCCTTTGGAGAAAGGGCAGCTATAAATATGCCTGTTCAAGGCACAGCAGCCGATATGATTAAAAAGGCCATGGTGGAGATAGATAAAGAGTTATCAGTAACTGGTAAACAGAAAACTGATAACTGTAAACTTATTTTGCAGGTCCATGATGAGCTTTTGTTTGAATGTGGCCCAAAAGCAGTTAAAGAAACAGCCAAGATGGTCAAAGAAAAGATGGAGTCTGCCTTAAAACTTTCTGTGCCAGTGATGGTTGATCTCAAAGTAGGCCCCAACTGGGGAGAGATGAAGCCTTTAAAAATATCTTGACAGATATATATTAAAATGATAATATTATATATATGACTTACATTGTTCAAACCTTTCAGCTAGGCTCCAGCACTGTTGTAACTCTTCCTAAGGGCTTAGGTATTAAACCAGGTCAGAAACTGAAGGTAGAAAAGCAGGGAAAGAAGGTGATTTTAAAAGAAAAAAAACTTTCTGAGGTTGAGGTGGATAAGCTGGTTAAAAAGCTCTCTGGTCACTTGAAATTAGAACGACATTTAAACGCTGAAGAGTTAGATCTCCTATATGAAGAGAGTTACAAATAGTTGTTACTTAGACACTAACATTCTGCTTTATTATCAAGACTGGCAATCTCCTTTTTACCAACAGACTCAAGAGATGATAAGTAAGTTAATAAAAGGAGGACTTGATCTAATAATTTCCCCTCTAGTTCTTGATGAGTATATTTATAATACTTTTACTTCCTCATATAAAGCTGAAAAAGAGAAGATAAAGATGATTACGTTAAGTTTAAGAGAAATTCTGAAATTACCAGGAATAAAGATTTTTAACCCACCTTTAGAGGTTAAAAAACAGCTTAAAGTTTTAAAACTTATGGAGAAGTTTGGTCTTAAACCCAGAGATGCCTATCATTTGCTTATTACTCTGGAAAATAAGATTAAATATTTGGCCACGTTTGATAGTGATTTTGAAAAAGTGTTTGCTTTAGGGAGAGTGAAAAAATTTGAATAAGGCTGGTTCTAACTGGGAAGAATCGGAGGATTTGTTATAAAAACTCCCGGACAAGTTTTGCACTACCGTCTATCAGAGAGGGGTCTTGTGGTTTGTGATGAGGAGGGTAATATTGTTAGATATGTCGGAGAATTACCCTCTAAATAATCAGCTTTTTGACTTCTCTCATCTCTTTCTCGTATTTAGTAAAGCCTGTTTTTTCTAAAATCCAGAAGATAAACCACAGCAGGGGAGTAAGAAGGATGGATAAAATAGAAGCCAGCCATTTAAGGGTAACAAATAGCAGCAGAGCTAAAACTAAAGGAATAAATTGCTGGTAGGGTTTGATTAAGTTGTTAATTTGGCTTTCTACTAAAGTTGCCATAGTGTTTTGAGGCTTGTTTTGAGGTTTATCCAGCTCTTCTAGAACTGCTGGGTCTACTCCGTATTGCTTAAGCAGCTCAGGGGGAATCTGGGGTTGATTAACAGCTGTGGTGGGGCTAACCTCTAAACTTTGAGATGTTTGGGTGAGACTTAAACTCATCTCTATTAAGGAAGAGGGAATCTTAAATCCATTTTGGCTTACTTCCTTTTCTGCTACCAAATAAAAAATCACTGAGATAACTAACAGTAAAATAGTGGCCAGTTGTTTAATGGAAGGAGAAAGAAGTGAAGTAGCCTTAAAGGTTAAATACTGATCCAGCTCCTTTTGTAACAGCAGGGAGATAGCAGTAAAAGATAAAAAAGCCCCTCCGGTTAAAAGGAAACTAGAAGGGGGATTTAAAAAAAGCAGGGGAATTAAAGAAGCTAATAAACAAGCAGGTAAGATAATTTTTAAAATAGAGGCAAGGGTCACAAAAATAACAAAAAAGAAACTACTTAACAAGATTAAGCCAACTAAAGTTAGTAGTTGGAGGTAAAAATTAAAATCAGTAGAGATAATAAAATAAGGGTCTTGGTAAAGAGAAGGGAGATAGCTACAAGCAATGGTAAAAAAGACTAGCCAAGGTAAGGCAAAAGTGAGTTTTTTAAAAAGTAACATTAAAAATATTTTAGCATTTTTTCAGGAGTATAGAGTATACTAAAGTGATGAACTGGTTATTTTTTGCTTTACTTTCAGCTTTTTTTGCTTCTTTAACAGCTATCTTTGGGAAAATTGGAGTTTCAGGGGTAGACTCTAATGTGGCTACAGCTGCCAGGTCTTTAATTATGGCATTGGTGATTGTGGGCTTGGTAGTTACCAAAGGCCAAGTAGGCCAACTTTTCCAGTTGTCTTCCACCACCACCATCTTTGTGATTTTATCTGCTATAGCTGGAGCATTGTCCTGGCTAGCTTATTTTAAGGCCTTACAGCTGGGGCAGGCTTCCCAGGTAGCCCCTATTGATAGATTGTCCCTGGTTTTGGCAGCTCTATTTTTAGGGGAGAGCTTTACTTAGTCCAAAGCCTTAGGCACAGGACTAATGGTTCTGGGTGCAATACTAGTCATTAAATGAACAAATGTGTCTAATGGGTAAAATTAGTTAAAGGTTGAGGATAAGTCTGGTAAAATAGCTTTTATATGGAAAGGGAAGGCAAGATATTTATTATTATTATCAACTATAATGGTTTATCTGATACATTAAAATGTTTAAAATCTTTAGAGAAGGTTAAAGTCGAAAAATATAAGGTTAAGACTTTAGTTATAGACAATGCTTCCCAAAAGAATGAACTAGCTGTTATTCACCAAAGGTTCCATAAAGTTATTACTGTGCAAAACAATCAAAACTTAGGTTTTACTGGCGCTAATAACTTAGGAGTAAACAGAGCCTTAAAAGAAGGAGCAGACTATCTATTACTTCTGAATAATGATACTGTTGTTACTCCGGATTTTTTGAGAAGTCTGATCCACTTTATTCATCATAAAAAGAGAGTTGGGGTAATAGCCCCCGTTATGCTTTTGCAAAGAGAGGGGAGAATGGTTTATAACGTTGGAGGCAAAATTAGGCCTTTTGGGCGTTGTCCAAATATAGTTATATCAGCTCTTGAAGGATTTAGACCCAAGAAAGTGGATTATGTTTGTGGGGCAGGTCTCTTTACTAGCCGAGAAGTGATAGAAAAAGTCGGTTTGTTAGACGATAATTACTTTTTTGGTTTTGAAGATATTGATTATTGCCAAAGAGCTAAAAAACTAGGTTATGAAATCTGGATAGATCCTCAGGCAGTTATTACCCACAAAGAAGGAGGATCATTAAAAGAGACAGCCCCTTTAAAGATCTATTATAATCTGCGTAATAATTTAATATTTGTCACCAAATTTTTTAATATTTATCAGAAGACTGTGGCTTTATTTTATCTGGTGTCGATATCTTTGAAAATTTGTACTAACAATAGATTTTTTTACCGCCCGGTTTACTGGGCATGGTATGATTTCCTAACTCATCGAAGTGGGAAAGTCAGGAGTGATCTAGAGACAAAACTTCATAGCTGATTTTAAACATATCTTAAAAACTTGCATTTAAAGACATAATTATGGATACTTTCAGAGGAAAAAATTGGTATTTTGGAAAGAAAGATTGAGACTATGGTTTCTCGTTATAGAGACTTATTTATACAACTAACTTTAAGAGAGATAAAAGCTAAGTATAAACAATCTTTGTTGGGTTATGCTTGGGTAATAATTGTCCCTTTAGTGAATTTGTTAGTTTTAAGCATAGTTTTTTCCTACTTTTTTAAGGTTTCCACCGATTCTATCCCATATCCGATATATCTCTTTGTAGCCTTAGTACCGTGGACTTTTACTGCTAATGCTATTACTTCAGCTACTGGGAGCATCTCTGCTAATAACTCTTTAATAACTAAGGTTTTTCTACCCAGGGAAATTTTTCCCCTTTCAGCCATTGCTGCAAAACTTGTGGATTTAATACTTACCGCCTTAATTTTGATTATCTTTTTGATTTTATTTAAGGTAACATTTTTCCCAACTCTGCTTTTTGTTCCTTTGATCTTTTTAGTACAGCTGATGTTTACCATAGGAATCTCTTTTTTTTTCTCAGCCACTAATGCCTTTTTTAGGGATATTGAGAATGTTTTGGGAGTCTTTTTAACACTGTGGCTCTATTTGACCCCCATCATCTATTCTCCTCAGATGATCCCTCCAAACTTAAGGTTTTTTCTAAACTTTAACCCCATGGCGGGGATAGTTAACTCTTACCGTGATGTTATTTTATATGGTGTTTTACCCTCTTTTGAAGTATTTATCCCGACTGTTTTTATTTCCCTACTTTTTTTAGTAGCAGGGTATTGGTACTTTAAGAAACGTTCTTGGTATTTTGCTGATGTCATCTAATATGTCAAATAATAGTGCTATCAAATTTAATAATGTTAGTAAAAAGTTCCGTAAAGGGCAAAAACTTTTTTTAAAGGAAGCGCTAGTGGATCTTTTTAGACCTAAGGGAAAAGGGGATTTTTGGGCTTTAAAAGATGTTAGTTTCCAAATTAATAAAGGTGAGTCAGTAGGAATAATTGGGACTAATGGTTCCGGTAAAAGCACTATTTTAAAGTTAATAGCGGGGGTTTTAAAACCCACCCAAGGGAAAATAACTGTTGAGGGGAGAATTAGCCCTTTAATTGAATTGGGAGCTGGTTTTCATCCAGAGCTTACAGGGAGAGAGAATATTTATTTAAATGGAACTATTTTAGGTTTATCCAAAAAAGAGATTGAGGAAAAGTTTGCAGAAATTGTCGAATTCTCTGGATTAGGTGATTTTATCGATACTCCGATAAAGCATTATTCCTCAGGAATGTATATGAGACTAGGGTTTTCTATTGCTGTCCATACCAACCCGGATATTTTAATCATTGATGAGATTTTAGCAGTAGGGGATATGGCATTTCAAAATAAATGCTTTGGAAAAATTAATCAATTTAAAGACCAAGGGGTAACAATTATCTTTGTTTCTCATAGTATGGAAGCAGTTAGAAATGTTTGTAACAAAGTTCTCCTTATTTATGACGGAAGACTAATTTTAACTGGGACATCTGATAAGGTAATTACTGGCTATCTAGAATCTATAAACACTCAGACTAGAGAAGATAATAAAGGCTTAGATAAAGATGATTTAAGACGTGGAGATGGGAAGGCGAAAATAATTGATGTTAGGACTGAAGATAAAAAAGGAAGCAAAAGAAACCTTTTTGCTGAAGAGATAATAAGAATTTCTTTTAAGGTTAAGTTCTTAGAAGATGCAACTGATCCAATTTTTGGGATTGTTATAAAAACCTCTGATGATAAAGTGGCAATGACTTCTAATACTCATTTATTAGGGATTAAAACTGGTAATTTCAAAAAAGGAACGGAGAAAATAGTCAGTTGGGAATTTAAAAATTATTGGGATAATGGTAGATATTCTATTTCTCCTGCTGTGGCTTATAAAAATGGTCTTAATTTTTACACCTGGAGAGAAAATTCAGCCTTTTTTTCAGTCAAAAAGCCTTATTCTACCGGGAGTTTATTAAATTTTCCCCACTTTATTAATATTAAGTAATTATGAACAAAAAAAAATCAGCTATTAAATCTACCGGTGAAAGGCTAGTGCCAAAGCTAGATAGGGGCAAGGCATATTTTTATGAACATCTATCAAGGTATCTTTTTGCTTCTCAACTTACCAAGGGGAAGGTCGTACTTGATGCTGGATGTGGGACTGGGTATGGCAGTTTTATCCTCTCTGAGTATGGTAAAGCTAAAAGAGTTTATGGAATTGATATTACCCCTGAGGCTATTAATTATGCTCAGCAAAATTATTCCCTAAAAAATATCAATTATCTTCTGGATGATGTTGAAGAGTTAAAACACTTTCCAAACCATTCTTTAGAGGTGATTGTTTGCTTTGAAGTGATTGAACATTTACAGATGGTCGATGAATTACTTCAACAATCGAAGAGGGTTTTGAAAGAGGACGGTTTTTTTGTGGTTTCAACACCTAACAAACATACATCTCCAAAAGGGAACCCCTTTCATAAAAATGAAATATATCCAAAAGATTTCCTAAGGCTTTTAAAAAGCTATTATAAAGAAGTTGACCTTTACCAAGAAGGTTTCGAATTTTCCCATGTTATAAAAAAAGACCGACAACTAGAAGTATCATTAGAAGAAGATTTTATTAAGGATAGCTATCTTGGGTTTCTTCCCCCTGGAGACATTGCAAACTCGGAGTTTGTTTTGGCTGTTTGTTCAGACTATCCAATACCTTCATTACAGCCAGTTTTGATGAACTCACGTTATGTCTCTGGATTTGATCTAAGACGAGGATTTGTATCCTTGACAGAACAATTTAATTTAATGGAGTTTAAGATAAATGCTTTGCAACAAGAGCTGGCTGCTGTTCAGGCATCCAAATTTTTTAAAATTAGAGGAGTTTATCATAAGATCAGGAGGTGGGTTTTGAGTGACAAAAAGCAATAAACCATTACTAAAGAATAAGCTGTTAACTACGATTGATGATTTAAATAGAGAATTATCCAAATCCATAAGGGAAAAACAACTTTTAAAGAGTCAACTTGCCAAATCGATTAAAAAGCTGGATGAGCAAACTCGGTTAATTTCTAACTTAGAAAATCAGATTGAGATTATGTTAGTTGAAGTAACAAAATATAAAGATTCATCGATCTATAAATTATATAGTTTCAAATGTAAATTTATTACAAAATTTAAAAAACTGCTTTTTTTAGCTTGGGGGAAAAGTCTTCTTTTGAAATTGTGGATCGGACAAAAATTAGAGCCAAGATATACTTTAAATAGCTGCTCTTTAATAACCGTAGTTATGCCTGTTTACAATTGTACTTGGGAGCTGAAAGAGTCTATAGAGTCGATACTTCATCAAACATATCTAAACTACGAATTAATAATCGTGACTGATGGATCTCCTACTGAAACGATGAAAATAGTTAATAGCTATAAAAATCATCCCAAGGTGAGGATTTTTCATTATTTTAAACAGTCAGGAAATGCTGTTCGAGGAAGGAATAAGGGGATAAAAGAAGCTAAAGGTGAATATATTGCCTTTCAGGATTCTGATGATGTGGCTGATCCTCAAAGGTTAAAACTGTCTCTTACATATATGCACAAATATAAGATTGATGTTGTTTATGGTGGGTGGAGAGCGTTAGTAGATGGTTCAAGAAAAGATATTGATATAAAAAATGGGCAAGTGATCTATAGTCCACAATGTACCTTGCCCTTAATGAAGAGAAGTTGTATCCCGTGTCAAAGTACGGTCATGGTAAAACGCCAGGCCCTTCTTGATGTAGGAGGTTTAAATCCTCAAATTGAATACCATGAGGATCATGAACTGTGGCTCAGATTACTCCATTGGGGATATAAATTTAAATCAATCCCTAAAATATTGACTAATTTAAGGTTACATGCAGGAAATAACGAATTGAATTTTAAACAAGAAGATAAAAAATGGCATCAGAAAGCACTTATAAGTTATTTAACAAAGAAAAGTTTACCATTAAAGATTGCTTACTTGTTACCTGATAACGGAGTTAGTGGAGGTGTGGCGGTGGTGTGTGAACACGTCAATAGACTACTCCATAAAGGTTATGATCCATTAATTATTGTTGAGGGAAGAAAAACTGATTTAAGCTGGTTTCCTGGACAAGCGGTTCGGGTGGTAACAATCAAAGAAGCAGATCAGTTAGAAAATATTGATATTTTGGTCATGACAGGTTGGTCCACTGCTTATAGTGGTCAAAGAATAAAAGCCCAGAGGAGGCTCTATTTTGTGCAATCAGACGAAAGACGGTTTTCTTTAATAGATAAAGATTTTGTAGCCAGAGTTGAAGCTACTTATAAGATGGACTATGAGTTTATGACTGAGGCTAAATGGATTCAAAAGTGGCTCAAAGAGGAATTTAACAAGGAGGTAGGATATGTTCCTAACGGTGTTAATATTGATATCTTTTATTCCTGTGACCCGCTGGCCCCTAAGCCAAAAGGTAAGTTTAGAGTTTTACTTGAAGGGCCAATAGATATTCCCTATAAAGGTATGACTGATTCCTTCGCTGCTGTTAAAGATCTAGACTGTGAAGTTTGGTGCGTCAGTTCATTAGGTAAGCCTAAGTCTGAATGGAAATGTGATAAATTTTTGGGAAAGGTCCCCATGGAGGAGATGAGACAGATATACTCTTCTTGTGATCTCATACTTAAAATGTCCAAAGTAGAGGGCTTTTTTGGACCCCCTTTAGAGATGATGGCTTGCGGGGGAGTCCCAATAGTGGCTAAAGTTAGTGGTTTCGATGAGTATATCAAGGATGGAGAAAATGCTTTAGTAATAGATTCAGGAGATATTGAAGGTGCCAATAAAGCTATCAGCAGGTTGGCCAAGGACAAGAAGCTATTTACAAAGCTCCAAAAAGGTGGTCAAGAGACTGTAAAACAATGGAGATGGGATAAAAGTATACAGATGTTAGAAGAAATAATTAATAATAAATAATATGCGTATTGGTATTGATGTTAGGCCATTAATTGGTCAGCGGGCGGGAATCGGTTATTACGTTTATGGCTTACTAATAGGGCTTAATAAGAGAGCTGCCAATAATGAATTTTATCTTTATGCTGATAATGACTTTGAAATAAATCTTCCCAATTTGAAAATTCATAAGAAGGTGATAAAAAATTCAGGGATATTGTGGCACTTTTTAGTTGTTCTGGATATTCTGATTAATAAAATAGATCTTTATCACTCGACTCACAGCTTTATTATCCCTGTAATTTTAGGTAACAGAACAATTACGACCTTTTTAGATGCCTCTTCTATATTATTTGCTCAAACTCATTCTTTAAAGGTGAAATTTTTAGGAAGATTATTATTTAGCTTGGCAGCCAAAAGAACAGGTAAAGTTCTAGCTATCTCTCAATCTACGAAGAATGATATCATAAAAATTGCTAAAGTTAACAAAGATAAAATTTCAGTTATTTATTGTGCAGTTGATGATTCCTATCGACCAATCCCTAATGAAAGCGTAAAAAAAATATTAAGTAAATATAACTTACCAGCAAGATATCTTTTATACAATGCTACTTTAGAGCCACGGAAAAACCCTCTTCGATTAATTGAGGCTTATTATCAGCTAAAAACTAAGCACCCCAAAATGAAACCTTTAGTAATGGTTGGGAAAAAGGGATGGTTGTACGAAGAAATTTTTGAATTAGTAAAAAAGCTTCGTCTTGGTAAAGATGTCATTTTCACTAACTGGGTCCCTGATGAAGATCTACCCGCACTTTATAGTGGGGCTTTAATATTAGTTTACCCGTCTTTATTTGAAGGGTTTGGGCTGTCTTTGCTTAAGGCTTTTGCTTGTGGTACCCCGGTGGTTACATCTAAAATCTCTTCGATGCCGGAAGTCAGTAGAGGAGCGGCAATTTTAGTTGATCCTTATGATAGTGGAGATATTGCTACTGCTGTGTGGAAAGTCATTTCTAATAAAAAATTAGCTGATGATTTACGCAAAAAAGGTTTTGAGAGAGTAAAAAAGTTTTCCTGGCAAAGGACAGCCAGAAAGACACTTGAAGTATACAGGCAAAGTGGCAGATAATTTAAGGATGAAAGTAGCTTTGGTTCATGATTACTTAAGCTCCTATGGGGGAGCAGAGAGAGTTTTAGAGGCTTTACATGAGCTTTTTCCCCAAGCTCCGATATACACTTCTTTGTTAGATTTAAGGGGTTTAGGTCCTAATACCAAAGAGATTCAACAATGGGATATCCGTTGCTCCTGGTTACAAAGAGTACCTGGGGCCAGATATCTTCTTTCGCCCCTTCGAATTTTTGCTCCCTTAATGTTTGAAAGTTTTGATTTAAGTGACTATGATTTAGTTATATCTTCTTCTGCAGCCTATTTTTCCAAGGCAGTGATCACAAGGCCTGGGGCTTTGCATATTGCTTATATCCATACTCCCCCGAGGTACTTGTACGGCTATGCGACAGCCTTCAACTACAAAAAAAATCCTATCATTAGGTTTTTAGGTGAGACAGCTAGTCATTTTTTAAGGATTGTTGATTTTGAAGTTTCACAAAGGCCGGATATCTTAGTGGCTAACTCTCAAAATGTAGCTGCCAGGATTAAAAAATTTTACCGGCGGGAAGCAGTAGTTATTTATCCTCCGGTAGATATAGAGAAATTCAAAAGTCAAAATTCAAAAGAAGGGTATTACTTATCTTTAGGAAGATTGGTTAGGGGGAAGGGGACTGAAATCATCGTTGAGGCTTGCACCAAACTTAATTTATCGCTGAAGGTAGCAGGCAGTGGGCCGGAGCTTGCCAGGTTAAAGTCTTTGGCTGGTGAAACTATCGAGTTTGTAGGTAATGTCAGTGATGAGGAAAGGGTCCAGTTCTTAGCTGGGGCCAAAGCTACTATTGTGGCCTCGGAAGATGAGGATTTTGGAATAGTCCCGGTAGAATCCATGGCTGCCGGAACTCCGGTTATTGCTGTCAGAGCCGGGGGATTTTTGGAAACGGTAGTAGAGGGTAAGACTGGAGAGTTTTTTGAAGGAGAAGATGGACAGGTAACAGTGGAGAGTTTAATGGAACTACTAAAGGATTTTGATCCCAGCAAGTACCAGGCAGAAGACTTAAAAAAGCAAGCTGCCAAGTTTTCTAAAGAGAGATTTAAAAAAGAAATTTTAGACCTTGTTGCTAAAAATTTAAAGGGTTGATTTCTCTTTGGGATAAGATAGACTAAAAGTATGTCTTGGGCAGAAGGTATTTTATGTGAGGGTCGTTCTAGAGATAGAGTTGATCAAAGAGAGGAATTTCCAGTAGTCACAGGTGGATTTAGAGTAAAAGAGTTATTAACAGATTTTAGAAGAAGATTTTTAATGCATGTGACTGGAGGTCGTTTTGGAACTTTACCTACTCCTGAACAACTTCGACGTGAATTTGAATGCCGAAGGGTGGTTTCCTTACCGAATGTTCCGGACCTTGCTTCTCGTCTTACTTCTGATTAGAATAGCCTTATGCCGGAGCTTCCTGAGGTGGAAACTATTAGACTAGGCCTGGAGAAAAAAATTGTTGGTTTGGAGATTACTAATATTGAGCTTATTCGTCCTAAAACCTTCCAAGGGGATAATAAATTACTACAGGGTAAAAAAGTACTCAATATATGGCGAAGAGCTAAGATGCTAGGCATAGACTTAACTTCGGATTTAACCCTTCTTTTCCATTTAAAGATGACCGGACAATTAATTTTTGAAAAGGGCAAGGAAAAAATCACCGGGGGACATCCCACAAAGGATATGCTTGGTCCGATGCCCAATAAAAGTACTGTAGTGATCTTTTCTTTTGATGATGGGTCTCACCTTTACTTTAATGATCAACGTCAGTTTGGCTGGGTGAAGGTTATTCCTACCTCTCGGATTGAAGCTGAAGAAAAGAAGCTTTTGGGGGAGTTGGGGCCTGAACCTTTAGAAAAAGACTTTACCTGGCAGGTGCTAAAAGATAATCTTTTGAAAAGGAAGAAAACACCAATCAAAGTGGCTTTAATGGACCAAAGTTTAATCGCTGGTATTGGTAATATCTATACTTCAGAAAGTTTATTTTTAGCCAGAGTAGATCCCAGAAGATTGGTAAATACTATCACTGATGAAGAATTTAAAAAACTTCATAGGGGAATTTTAGATTCACTTAGACTTTCCATTGAAAAGGGTGGCTCTACCAGAGCTCATTTTGTTAATGTAGATGGACAAAAGGGTTATTTCTTAGACTTTGCTAATGTTTATGGTAAGGATGGTCAAGCTTGCCGGGGCTGCCCAGATAAAGTAGTCAAAATTACTCAGGCAGGCAGAGGAACATACTTTTGCCCTGACTGCCAGAAATAATATTTATGGAAATATCTGAAGTTGAGGCTCGAACGGAGGATAAAATAGAGACTCGTAACTATCTTGTAGACAATATCCCTATCGAGGTAAAAGCAAAGAGATTTTTACTTCAAGAGGATTCTTTAAAAGTAGAAGAAAATTCTACCTCCGGTATGGCCACAATTGTGCTTCCAGGGTGGTCGGCAAATTTGGGAGGAAAATCCGTAGAGTTATTAGGCCAAGCTTTTGCTGATCAATCAGGTATCACCTATGCTATAACAACTCGGGCAGAGCAAGTTATTCCGAACTCTCTTTATAAAGAATCTCAGGCTATTGTCAAACTGATTCAAGAGAAGGGTATTAAAAGGGTGATTTTGGCAGGTAATTCTCAGGGGGGAGATAAAGCAATTAACGTGGCTGTAATACTACAGGAACTTTCCAAACAGGACCCAGAGATTCAGGTAGAAGGAGTAATACTGATGGATTCAACTGGTTTATATGAGCAGGGAAAGGGAGAGTTGGCAGGAAAATTTGCTGCTGACTCTCTCTTAGGTACACCCAAAACATCAGGTGCAGCATTTTTTAGAAGGTTAGGTGAGGGAATAAGATACAGAACCTTTTTCCGAAAATTTGCGCCAGATCTTTTATCTAAAGCAATTCAAGCAGGGAAAGTAGTAGATTCAGGAGCAGTTGGGCTAGACGTGTTCCTTGGGATTGTAAAAGAGATGGGCAGATCTAGGCTAGAATACCCGAAAAGGATTATTAACGAGATAAGAGAAATGGGCGCAATTAATCCCAGAATGTCTGAGGTAACGGCACCAATTATTTTAGTACAAGGTAGTATGGATCCAGTATCGTCTCCTGAGAAAATTACTCCATCAAGAGATGTCCCGACTCCGGATTTGCGTGAAGAATATCTAAAAGCAAACCTCTTTAAAAGTAGTCCAGCAGTGAAGATGGTGGTGGCAAAAAGAGTGGGGCATCACGGAGTGCCGCTTTTTAGAGCAGAATCTGTCGCCAAAGTCTCAACCTACTTATTACATAGGCTACACCGGCTTAATAAGCATCTTCCCCCACAAAATACAGCTTAAATGATTGACAGGTTTTGAAAGTGATGTATAATAGTGATGTATGCAAGCCACTAGAACTCAGATCTATTTACCAAAAGAGTTAAGAGAAGCGATTGATAGAGATCGCCGTGAGAAACATGAAACCCTAGCAGAGTATTTGCGGAAAGCAGCAGAAGATCGTCTTCAGAAGGAGAAGAAAGAGAAAGAGGGCTTGAAAAAATTAGCGGCAGAGCTGGGTAACCTTGTAACTAAAAGTGGTTGGGAAGGGATTGATGTGATTAAGTGGCAAAGAGAGATTCGTAAAGATAGGAAAATACTGTAACTGTAAATGTATTTAGTAGATACCAATGTTTTAATTTTAGCTATTAGTAAACAAGATCCGGATTACAGTTTTTTACAAAAAATTATCACTAAAAAGCAACTCATTTTATCAGTCATTCCTGTGGCTGAGTTTTTATCTCAATCATCAGAAGGGGAAGACATGGAGCTTGAAAGATTATTAGCCGCTTTCCAGGTTCTAGGGGTTGATCTCAAAGTTGCTCAATTAGCTGGAGAATATAGGAAAAAGTTCTTAAAACAGCGAAGAATACAACTTCTGGATTATTTTATAGCTGCTCAAGCAAAGCTTCATAATTTAACTTTAGTGACCAATAACAAAGCTGATTTCCCCATGAAGGATATTAAAATCATCTCACCATAGGTGGACTGTTAGTCATAGATTGTATCAGTAGCCATCCAGAGAAAGTTCGCAATAGCTTTCTCTTTTTGCTGTATAATATCTTTTAACTCCACCTGCCTTAAGGTTTGGTGGATTAATTTTTGTATGTCAGAAAAACCTACTTATCTTGCTGTCATTTCCAACCGGGGTTTCAGATCTTTATGGATCAACCAAATCCTAGTCCAACTGGCCTATAATACCTTAAATTTTGCTTTAATTGTTTGGGTTTTTAAATTGATTGATTCCAACTTAGCTGTCTCGGCCTTAATGCTGTCAATTTATCTGCCGGCGATTCTTTTTGGCATCTTTGCCGGAGTGTTTGTGGATGTCACTGACCGAAAGAAGATTATTATTTTAATTGATCTGCTTTTGGCTGTCTCTTTTGTCTTGTTTATCTTTATTAAAGGGTCTTTCCTGCTGATTTTAATTAATACTTTTTTTATTAATACCTTAGCCCAGTTTTTTATGCCCTCAGAGAGTTCTTCTATCCCGATGTTAGTAGGTAAAAAACAGTTGTTTTTAGCCAACTCCTTATTTTCTTTGACTTTATATGCCTCTTTTATGTTGGGATACTCAGTAGGAGGTCCAATCTTAAATATCTTTGGTATTAATACCATCTTTTTTCTGGGAGCAGGGATGCTGGCCATTGCTTTCTTGCTGGCTCAAAATTTGCCCTCCATCGTGGCTTCTTCAGTGGAGAAAAAATTTGGGAAAAATATCACTTGGAGTAACCTTCAAAAGATGGTTAAGGTAACTAAAGAGGAAGCTTCAGAAACGTTTCGTTTTATTCGAGGCAGGCTTAATATCGCCACAGCCATTGCTCTGCTTTCTGGTATTCAGGGGGTAGTGGGAATTTTAGCGGTGCTGATGCCCTCTTATCTGGAGAGAGTGCTGCGTATCCATGCTACTGACTCCTCATATTTTGTGATGTTACCTTTGGGGCTGGGGATGGTTTCCGGCTCGTTGATCGTGGGCAGACTCTTTTATAACCGTCCGAAGCGTCAAGTGGTTATCCCGGCTATCTTGGGGGCAGGAATAATTTTTTTACTCATTGGAGCAGCACCGCTGATTGCCCGGATTGCTCAGTCTCCGGAACTTCCCCTTCACCTTACTCGTCTCCGCTACTTTTTTAAAGTTCCTTCTATCTCTTTTTGGTTTGCAGCTGGGGCCTATCTGCTGGGCCTGTTTACTGTTTCGGTGATTGTCCCTTGTCAAACGGTCCTTCAGGAGAATACCCATGAAAAGAATCGCGGTAAGATCTTTGCCGTGTTGGGAGTTATTATGACCTCGGTGGCAGCTTTGCCGGTGGTGTTAGCCGGAGGATTATCTGATGTCTTTGGAACCGCGCCGATACTTTTTACTTTAGGGGTTTTAGTGGTAGCCTTGGGACTAATTGCCCGTTATCCAGACTTTTTTTTCCAAGAAACTCATCTTCCTAAAAGGGTCAGAGAGTTTTTAGGCTTTGGACACTGGGAGAAGGGTAGTAAGCTGTTACTTCGCAAGAATGTTTCTTAAAAAAATAAAACTGACTAATTTTAGAAATTTTTCTCATGTTGATTTAGAGTTTCCTCAAACGACCCTTTTAGTGGGTAAAAATGCCCAGGGAAAATCCAACCTTTTGGAAGCAATTTCTTTTTTGGCGACTGCTAGATCTACCAGAACCGAAACCGAGCAGCAGTTAATTAAACAAGGAGAAAGTTACTGTCTGATAGAAGGGGAAATAGAAGAGAATTCAGAATTGAAAGAGAAGGAAGAAAGGGAGGTGACAAGACTAGAGATTGGTATGCAGGTAAAACCAGGGCTGGAAGGTCTGGAAAAGAGAGTTAAGGTCAACGGGGTACCTCGAAGGGTGATGGATTACCTTGGCCATTTGGTAGTGGTGTACTTTGCCCCAGAGAATATATTTTTGGTGGCTGGGCCCCCGGCTTTACGCCGCAGTTTTATGGACACCGCTTTGTCCCAAGTGGATAAACAATACAAAAGAGCTTTAAACAGCTACAGTGCTACTTTAACTGCCAGGAATAAGCTTTTAAAAAGGATCCAGGAAGGCCAGGCTGAAATTTCTGAACTGGAATTTTGGACAGGAGAGCTTGTTAAGTGGGGAAGTATGATTTCCACCAAAAGAAGGGAGCTTTTTATAAGCCTCAATGATCAGGTGCGGCGGTTGAAGTTAATACCAGGATCGATGGGTAAGTTTAGATTTATCTATGAGGAGAACGTTATCTCAGAAAGCAGAATTAGAGAATATCAGCCGCGGGAGATAGGAGCCTGTGCTACCTTAATCGGCCCCCATCGGGATGATTTTACCTTTATGATGGATGGGCACAACCTGGCTTTTTTTGGTTCCCGGGGGGAACAAAGGACAGCTGTTTTAGAGCTAAAACTGGCAGAACTCCACTTCATTACTGAAGTTTTAGGAACAAAGCCAGTGCTCCTTTTAGATGATATCTTTTCCGAGCTGGATATGGATCACCGGGATTATGTCATTGGGGTTATCTCTTCCCAACAATCCATCATCTCTGCTGTCGAATCAGAACCGATTCCCGAGGAGTTTTTAAAATCAGTTAAGTTAGTGCATGTCCAAGAGGGGAAACTGCAAGATAGCTGACCTGAAACCACCGCCTAAGAACTATTTTCCCTTTGATTGGAAATGAGAGGAGTTTTGGAAAGTTGATAGGTAACAGTCACTGCCAGTAGGGTGACAATGAGAGCATAGATCAATCTGGAGATCTTTCTTATCTGCGGGAAATGTGCAAGAATACTGGTAATTTGTTCCATGAGCAATTTATTTAGCCGGATGATCGCTGTTTTAAAACATGATCTCTTTGCCCCGGTCCTTTTGATCATCACTTATGTTGTATTTATCATTATTGCCCGGGGAGCTATCCCTACCTCTGAAGAACTGATAGCTACTTTTACCTTACTTTATGCCAGGTATGGTTATGAGATTATCTTTGTGGCAGCAGCTTTGGAAAGTTTGGTGGTAATTAATCTTTTTGCCCCCGGGATGGTAACCATAGGTTTGGGAGCAGCTTTTGCCAGAACCGGCAGTATTGAACTTTATTGGGTTATCATAGCGGCTTCTTTAGGGGCTTTAGTGGGTTATCTTCTGGACTTTTTAATAGGGTATTTTAGCTTCTCGGGTATTGTTAAGAAAATGGGCTATGGACAGATTTTACAGGAGGCTAGAGAAAAACTAATCAATCACCGGACTAAAGGTTTAGTTTTGGGATTTTCCTATCCCAATATCGCGGCTTTTCTGTCTTTGGCTGCCGGCACCTCGCGGATGCCTTTTTGGCAGTTTATCTCCATTGCCATCTTATCTACTTTCAGTTGGGCTACCTTATGGGGTTATGGCATTTATCTGGTGGGGGACAGCTTTATTTTGGTTTTAAGCCGCTATTCCTTTGTGATAATGTTACTGGTAGTGGCAACTTTAGTTTTTTCTAAACTGTTAGTCAAAGAGAAAAAGGGTTAATTATCAGTTATGTTCATGTCGAAGTATACAATTACTAATAAAACCTTACGCAATATTGGAGTGATTGATGCTGCCCGGGAGGTAATTTTAAACTCTCCTTTAATCCCCGCCTGGGAAGCTAAATTCAGGAAAGAGGCGATGGAGAGGTTTGTCCACCACGGAACACACCTGGAGGGCAACCAGCTGTCTTTTGAAGAAGCCCAACAGGTTTTGGATGGTCAGGAGGTGATGGCGCGGGACCGGGATATTCAAGAGGTGATCAACTACCGCAATGTTTTAAAATTTATTGATACTATCGCTTCTAAGATCGGCTCCAATAATCCTTATATTTTAACTGTAGAGACTATTTTAGAGGTCCACCGGTTAACTGTTGAGAGGGTTGTACACCCGGAGCAATCAGGGAAATTTAGGGTGCGTCAGGTGGTGATTAAAAATAGCAAAACCGGCCAGATTTCCTACACTCCTCCTCCGGCTGCCGAGGTGCCTTACCTGATTGAAGATCTGGTAAACTGGATCAACAGCGGGCAATCAAAGGATCTCCATCCGGTCATTAAAGCGGGGATCATCCATTATGAATTGGCGCGGATCCATCCTTTTGTTGACGGTAACGGCCGAACCTGCCGGGCTATCGCTACCCTCATCATGTTTTTAGAAGGCTATGATATCCGAAAACTTTTTTCTTTGGAGGAATATTTTGATGCCAACCCGATGAATTATTACACGACATTGCAGGCTGTCTCTAATCAGCTGGTTTTAGATAGCTATGAGAGGGACTTAACACCTTGGGTTGATTATTTTATAGAAGGGGTGGCGATTGAGCTTAATAAAATCAAAGAAAGAGTCAGAAGGATCTCTTTGGACTCTCATGTTAAAGACCGGCTGGGGGAGCAGGTAGAGTTAAATGAAAGGCAGATGTTAATTATGGAGTTTTTGCACCGTCATAAACGTATGCAAAATAAAGATTTCCGAAAGATCTTTCCGGATTATTCTGATGATACAGTACTGCGGGAGATTAAATTCTTAAAGCAAAAAGGGTTAGTCAAAAAACAGGGTGGTACTAAAAATGCGGTCTATATGCTTAAATAATATTAAACTGAGTTAGAGTTATTTGTACCCTTTCCTTTGAGGGTAGAAACTAGGTCGAGGGCAATAATACCACCGTTCTTTTCATTGTTATTGTATCTTGTGTCCACAGGCAAGAACTGATCGCCTCTGGTTTTTAATACTGTTTCTAGGGCGCCTGACTCTCTGATAGTCCTATTCACAGTCTTTAATGCCTTCTCTAGAAGCGAGGTCACTTTATCTGGACATTCGGGATATTGTTCAGAGAGTAACTTCAGTGCTGCTTGAAGGTGGCCCTTGGTGCAGGTCAGTGATTGACCAAGGGTTTCTGGAATGGTGTCGCCAGCCCTCATGATGGTTTCCTCAGGAGAACTGAGTTCCCAATGTATGGTACCCTTGCGATCTGTCTCATCTGTCACATGAATTCTGTCCTGCTCTTCACGCATATTATTAATTAGACCTTCTTACTCAAACAGTGGGTATACTTATACACTATGGGGTGAAGGTTGTCAAATTTACAAAGGGATTTATGCTATTGGGAGACTATACCTTTCCTTTTTTGCCTCATATAAAGCTTGATCGGCTTTAATAAGAAGGGTTTTTTCACTATCCTCTGACTTTACTTGAGCCAGACCAATACTCACCGTTTGTTCCCAGGCCAGTTGAGGTACCTCTTGTCTAGTAAATTGAGGAACATTCTGATTAATTCTACTAATAACTATCTCTGCATCTTGAGCGCCAGTTCCTAACAGCAAAACAGCGATTTCATCTCCTCCATAATGACCCACCAAGTCGTCCTCACGTACGCTTTTAACTACAGCCTGAATCATCGCCTGAATAACCTTATCTCCTACTGGGTGGCCATAGGTATCATTAACAAGCTTGAACTTATTACCATCTAATAAAAGAAGAGTGGCTTCAACTTCATGTCGGTGGCAGAATACTAAGGCTTGTCTAAGTCTGAGTTGGAAAGTCCTCTTATTCAAAATTGCCCGTGCTACTGTATCTTGACTAATTTGTCGCTCTTTAGCTTTCATTAGCAGAACAAATTGATCAAGGAGTTTGTTTTTATATTTTTCCTGCTCCTCTCCCGGTTTTAAGGAAAGAAGAAGGTCTAACCGGCGCCGGCCGAATGATTTTATAAACTGCTCGTGCTGCTCTCGAGCAATTTTAAAAGGTGACAAAGGAGGCGGTGGCTCGGTTTCTGTTCTTTGGTTCATCCAACTTCAAAAGATCTAAAACTATTTTACAAGAAATGAGCAATGAACTACAATCCAGAAGATGACCTTTGCTCAATTTACTTCATATTTAGAAAAACTGGAAGCCACCTCCTCCAGGCTGGCTTTAATTGATATTCTGGCTCAGCTTTTCCAGCAAGTTGAGGCTAAGGAAATAGCCAAGGTGGCTTATTTGATACAGGGGAGGGTTGGACCCTTTTATGAACCGATAGAGATGGGGATGAGTGAGAAGCTGGTGGCTGCAGCTATTGCTAAAGCTTATGGCATAGAAAAAGAAGAGGTGTTAAAAGGGTATGGAAGAGTGGGAGATCTGGGGCTAGTTGCCCAACGAGTTAGCAACAAGAGACAAATAACAAGCACCGAGTTGACAGTTGAGGAAGTTTTTGAAACTTTAAGAGCGATTGCTGAAACTTCTGGTAAGGGGACGGTGGAGAAAAAGACCACCCTCTTAGCTGGTTTATTGGGTAAGGTGGATGAGATAGGAGCTAAACATCTAGTAAGAATTCCTTTGGGTAGCAGCAGGTTAGGGGTAGGAGACCCCACACTTTTGGATGCCTTTGCCCAAACAAAACTGGGGGATAGAAAGAGAAGGAAAGAGTTGGAGGAGGCATACAATAGAACTTCCGATTTAGGACTAATCGGTCAAACACTATGGCAGAAGGGGCTTCAAGGGGTGAAAAAGCTGGATGTAGCGGTGGGGAGACCAATAAGACCTGAGCTTGCTGAAAGGTTGCCTGATGCCAAGACTATCCTTGTTAAATTTGGGGGACAGGCCCATGTCCAATATAAATACGACGGCTTTCGGACAGAATTGCACAAAGATGGAGACCATGTAAGGATTTTTTCCCGTAACTTGGAGGAAACGACGGCCATGCTTCCAGAACTTGTGGAGGGAGTGAAGAAACAAGTGAAGGCTAAAAGTGCCATCTTAGATGCTGAAGCCTTAGCTTTTAACCCGGAATCTGATGAATTTTTACCCTTTCAGGAAACTACCAAGAGGAGGCGTAAGTATGGAGTGGAAGAGATGGCGAAAAAACTTCCTCTAAAAGCCTTTGTCTTTGACATTATGTATGTGGATGGCAAATCATTAATTGATAGGCCCTTACAGGAGAGGATGGAGGTTTTAAAAAAGGTGGTCTCGTCTGACGATATTTTGGTGCCTCAATCCGGAGAAATAACCGCTTCCGAGGAGAGGATTAATAACCTGTTTAATGATGCTATTACCAAGGGTTTAGAGGGGTTGTTGGTCAAAAGGCCTGATTCCAAATATGAAGCTGGAGCCAGGAATTTTAATTGGGTGAAGCTAAAAAGGCATTCTGCCGGAGAACTGAAGGATACCATTGATTGTGTCATCTTAGGTTATATTTGGGGACGGGGCAAGAGGGCGAAGTTTGGGGCGGGGTCTTTATTGGTAGGAGTTTATGATAAGGAAAAGGATGAATTTGTGACAGTTTCTAAGATAGGTACGGGCTTAACTGATGAGGAATGGAAGACTATCCATGCCCGGGCTGATAAGATTAAGGTAGAACATAGACCTGCCAGAGTTAATGCTATTTTGGAACCTTCTGTTTGGATTAAACCGGAGATTGTGATAGAGGTATTAGCTGATGAGATCACCAGATCCCCTATTCATACTGCTGGAAAAGAGGGCAAAGAAGCGGGTTATGCTCTAAGATTTCCCAGATTGATCAAGTTTAGGGAAGATAAAGAGCCAGAAGATGCTACAACAGTGAAAGAGTTGACAGAGATGTACCAGCAGCAACATAAGAAAGATTGATGTTAATATTCAATCTTTCTGCAGGTGATTTTGGTGGGGGAAAAGTATTTTTTAAGGACCTCTGCAAATTTGCTGCTCGCCATATTTGCAGAACAGGTCACGATATCCACATGCATGTACCCATGTTCCGGCCAGGTATGGATAGCCAGATGAGATTGGGATAAAACTAACATTAAAGACAACCCGTGGGGATCAAAACGGTGGATAAAAGACTTAACTACTCTTAAATTTAACTGCTCAGCTACTTTCTGGGCAGTGGGTAAAAGCTTATCCTCACTGTTTAACAGCTCAAAATTCACTCCCTCCAGCTCAGCTACCTGATGATCAATATATATTTGGGCAGAATTAGGCATACTTTAATCTTAGGGATTTTATGCAGGAATTTCAACAATAGTGGTAAAATAATTTTGTGAAATTAATGGTTGGACTGGGAAACCCTGGGGAAAAATATCAAGGAACCAGGCATAATTTAGGATTTGAAGTGGTAGATAAATTAGTGGATAGCATAAATAGTGAAGGGTTAAGCTGGAGCAGCGAGAAAAAATTTAAATCTGAGGTTATACAAATAAACTTTCCCCTTACCGCTTCTCCTTTATCCTTAATTTTAATAAAGCCTCAAACTTACATGAACAATTCTGGTCTGGCAGTTAAACTTCTGGCAGATTACTATCAAATTCCCTTAGAAGATGTGGTGGTGATCCATGATGATCTAGACTTGCCCCTGGGAAAGATTAAAATCAGAGTAGGAGGGGCTGCTGCCGGGCATCATGGAGTGGAATCAGTGATCAGCTGCTTGGGAGATGATAAGTTTATCAGAGTCAGATTAGGAATTGGTCCTTCCTCTGGCAGAACAGTTTTAAGTGAACATAAAATGGATAGTTTTAATGTAGAGCGTTTTGTTTTAGAGCCCTTTTTGCCTTCTGAAAAATCTAAGTTGAAACATATGCTCAAAAGCGCTGTAGAAGCTATAGAAACTCTGTTAAATAAAGGGGTAGAGGTTGCCCAAAACCAATATAACTAACATTGACAGTTCTTTCTTGGGCAGTATAGAATAAGCAAACGTGGAAGATAAAAATACCTTCTTAACTACCCCCATAGCCGTACTTTTAGGTAGTGTGATTATCGCTTTGGCAATTTTAGTCTCGGGCGGAGTGATTACCTTAAAAAAGGAGGCTAAAGTCCCAGCTGCCAAAGCTGCTGACAACAACCCCCAGACTCAAAAAGGAACTGCTGATTTTGCTGTAGCTAATATTAAGGCCCAGGTTAAAAATTTAGGCTTAGATCAGAAAAAGTTTGACAGCTGCCTAGACTCCGGGCAAAAAGCTTCTTTGGTTAGTGCTGATCAGGAGGATGGGGTGAAGCTAGGAGTTAATGGAACACCGGCAGTTTTGATCAATGGGCATCTGGTTGAGGGAGCTCAACCATACACCGTTTTTAAAGATGCTATTGAATATGAATTAAAAGGGGGTAATTGGGAAACGGCTGATTCATCGGTGGCTTACTTAGTTGACGGCAACCCTCAAAATGGGGAGATTGGTAAAGAAAAAAAGGAGGTCAAAGCAGGAGATAATCCGGTTTTAGGAAATACTCAAGCTTCAGTTACTTTAGTAGAGTTTTCTGATTACCAGTGCCCATTTTGCGAAAGACTTTATAAAGCTACTGTTGTTCAGTTAAAGAAAGACTATATAGATACAGGTAAGGTCAAACTTTACTACCGGGATTTTCCTTTAACTCAAATTCATTTTGGAGCTTTAAAAGCTGCTGAAGCAGCCAGGTGTGCTGGAGATCAGGGCAAGTACTGGGAGTTCCACAATCTAGTCTTTGAAAACCAAAGTAGTATCTTCATTGAAAGTAATTAGGCTTTAGATGGTTGATGAGTATCTACCGTGGGCAGTGAGATAGAAGATTCGTCTGCTACCAGTATCTCTTCAATAGTCTTAGTACCATGATCTTTAAACCATTCTAAAGCTTTAGTGATTTTATTTTCCGGTAAAGAGGCCCCGGCTGTTAAACCAACACACTCTACACTTTCTATTAAACTTAAATCCAACTCAGAAATTTCGTCAATTAAAACAGCCTTTACTCCCATTTTTTCAGCTACTTTTTTTAACTTATTAGAATTAGAGCTGTTGGCTGAGCCTAAAACTATGACTACCTTTGCCCCGGATTGAACCAACTCTTTGACCCCATTTTGCCTGTTTTGGGTAGCCATACAGATATCTGAGTGGGATGGCTCAATTAAATGGGGATATTTAGACTTTAGAGCTTGTCTTAAGCCTTCTGTTTCATCAAAGGATAGTGTTGTTTGGGTTACTAAGGCTACTTTTTGACTAGGAGAAATTTCTAAAGCCTCTATCTCTTCTGGAGTTTGGACAATCACTGTGCTTTCTGGAGCTTCTCCGGTGGCACCTACTGCTTCATCATGATGGGATTGCCCAATATAGATGATCTTATCTCCCTCTGAAGCATATTTTTTAACCTCCAGGTGAGTTTTAGTAACAAAAGGACAGGTAGCATCAATAGTTTTTAGCTTTTTCTTCTCAGCTTGCTGTCTTACTTGAGGAGAAACTCCATGTGAACTAAAGACTATAATGCTATTTTCTGGCACCTCTTCTAAAGAGTTTACAAACTTTACACCTTTGCTTTCAAATTCAGAGACTACATAAGTGTTATGGACAATCTGGTGAAAACAATAAATGGTTTGCCTGGGGTGAGCTTCTACCAGCCGGTTTAAGGCATCGATAGCCCGTCTTACTCCAGCACAAAAACCCCGAGGTGAGGCTAAAAGTAATTTTTGAGGCCATACTACCTTTGACGGATCCTGCCGCTTCGGTATCTCAGGTGCGTCCTCTCCCGACGTACGTCGGGATGCGGTCGACGCCCGAGATCTCTCCTTCGTGCCACCCGTCAAAGACTTACTCCTTATTTGTTTCGATCCATTTTCCATCAGCTTGAATAAGCTCTTTTAAAACTGTTAAAGCTTGGTCTTGGGGAACATTAGGTTTAATTAAAGTTTGGCCCCGAAAGATAGTTACTGTTTTTTCTTCCTGGCCCATCATCCCGTAATCTGCATCAGCCATTTCACCCGGACCGTTAACAATACAACCCATGACGGCAATAGAAAGATTACTTAAATGTCCAAACTCTGTCTCTACTTTAGCTAACATAGGTGGCAGGTCAAAACGGGTTCTGCCACAGGTAGGACAGCCAATAAGTTCCAGTTTAGTTCTTCTTAGTCCTAAAGATTGGAGTAGATCATAACAAACACTAAGCTCATTTATAGGGTCCTCTGAAAGGGAGACTCGGATAGTATCACCGATACCTTCTGCTAGGAGAGTACCAATGCCTACCACTCCTTTTACCCGTCCCATTTGCCCTGCTCCTGCCTCGGTAACTCCCAAGTGTAGGGGATAGTTCATGCCTTCTTCTACCATCCTTTGGACCATTAACCTATTGGCCTCAATCATTACTTTTACTTTGCTCGCCTTTAAAGAGATAACCAGCTCTTGAAAGTGGTTCCTTTGACAAATTTTTAGATATTCCATAGCTGATTCCACCATGCCTTGGGGAGTGTCTCCATACATTATCTTTAATCTCTCGGATAAACTGCCATGGTTTACTCCTATCCTCATAGCTGTACCATGTTTTTTACAGGTTGCCAAAACCGGCAGCAAAGCTTTTTCGATCTCGGCTAATTCTGCCTCAATCTCGGTTTTAGAGTATTCCAATTTTCCGGATGGTTTTTTAAAGACAAAAAGGCCGGGGTTAATACGGATTTTATCCATTACCTCAGCAGTTTTAATGGCAATATCCGAACCAAAATGATGAACATCAGCTACCAAAGGCACATCCTGGTATTTTTTCTTGAGAAGTTTTTTAATCTCTGCCACATGTTCGGCATCTTTTAAAGAGGGGACGGTGATTCTGATAAGTTCTGCTCCGGCTTGATGAAGGGCAATAATTTGTTCTACCACAGCTGGTACGTTCTCGGTATACTCAGTACACATAGTTTGTACCACTACTGGATTATCACCACCAATCACTAAATTTTTAACTTTAACCGGCCTGGTTTTAAAACGGAGAAAAGAGATTTTGATCATCTGTGATATAAGTGAGCACTAAAGCATTTTAACTGTCCTCTCTCTCGGGGTCAAGCGCAAGATTGACAGGAAAAAGACCGAATGCTAAGATCTGTGCATTCTATATAACAAAAGGTTTTTGTGGTTAAAGTAGTATTACATGGATTTCCTTACTTACCTTGAAACAGCTGCTTCTGAAATTAATGAGGAGATGGAGAAGTTCTTCCAAAGTTGGAGTAAGGAAGTAGCTTCAGTGAGTCCCAAACTTATAAGTTTGAACAAAGTTTTTATCCAGGCTTCAGAAGGTGGAAAAAGGTTGAGAGGAGCTTTGGTTAAGCTGGGATATGAGATGGCGGGAGGGAAGGAAAATGCGGATATCCTCAAGGCGGCTGTGGCCTTTGAAATCTTCCAGACTGCAATCCTAGCTCATGATGACATTATTGACCTCTCTCCCTTAAGAAGAGGTAAACCAACCGTTTATAAGGCCTTAGGTGGGGATCATTACGCCATCTCTCAGACTATTTGCTTGGGCGATATTGGTTACTTTTTGGCTGTGAGATCAATTTCTCAGAGCAATTTCCCTGATCAGGAAAAAAATCAGGCCCTCTCTTTATTTGCTCAAGCCATGCTCGATACGGCATTAGGGCAGATGCTTGATGTGCAGTTGCCTCATGAAAAAGATTCAGCAAGGGAAGCGGATGCCTTAGCAGTCTTTCGTTTAAAAACCGCCCGTTATACTATCAGTGGGCCGCTTCATTTAGGAGCAATAGTTGGGGGAGCCAATAAAAAACTTATTGATGATATTGCGGAGTTTGGCAGTAACTTAGGAATAGCTTTTCAGATCCAGGATGATATTTTGGGAGTTTTTGGTGATGAGGCAACTTTGGGCAAGTCTGTCACCTCAGATATTGAAGAGGGAAAAAATACATTGCTGTTTATTCAGGCCCTGAAAAAAGCCTCTGCAGAGAAGAAGAAGGTGTTAGATAGCTATTATGGTAAAGGGAAGATTGGCCAGCAGGAACTAGAACAAATTAAAAAGGTGTTTGTAGATACCGGAGCTTTAGAATATTCCCAAAAGAAGGCTGCCCAGTTAGTAGAAGAAGCCAAGGCAGTTGTTAAAACAATGGATATTGCCGAGGACAAGAGATTTCTTCTTTATCAGATGGCAGACTTTCTGGTCAGTAGGAAGAAATAATCTCGGGATTCCTGACCTGTAAAACCTCTCTTAAAGCTAATTTGGCCCGGTAGAGTTTACCTTCAGTTGCCCTCTCAGAGATTCCCAACACCTCTGCCATACCCTTAACAGTCATCTCCTGCCAGAAACGAAGATATAACAGCTTTCTTTTTTCCTCCGGTAAAAGTTCCAGACACTCTCTGACTGACTCTCGAAGCTCATCCAAAGCCGTCTTCTCTTCCAAAGATAAACTTTTATCTTCAATATTGGCCCAAGCGGAAAGAGTGGGGAAGACAAACTTAGACCTAATATTCACCTGATCTTTATAATAATCAGCAATTTTGTTTAATCCGATACGGCAAAGCCAGGTAAAGTAGCTGCTGCGGTGTTCAAAGGTATGCCAGCCTTTCCAGGCAGCCACAATGGTTTGGGAAAAAACTTCTTCCGCAGCTTCTTGATCACCTCCCGAATGTTTTACTAGAAACTTAGTTAAAGGGAGGGCTAAGTTTTTATAAAGAGCAGCAAATCTCTCATGTTTTTTGGCCAATCTTTGAGGGGAAAAACGTGGGGTTTTTCTCATATTCATTGTCTAATAGTATAAAGTGTATGAAAGCTTTTTTAAAAGAGATCAAGTTTCCTTCTAAAGAGTACGCTCATTTTAAAAATCTCACTGATGAGGTCAAAGAAGCTGTCAAAAAGTCTAAAGTGAAACAGGGGATAGTGGTGGTTAACTCTAAGCATACAACCTTGACTGTAGTGATCCAGGAAATTTCAGAGCCAAACCTGTTAAAAGATATGTTAAACTTTGCCCTGCACTTAGTTCCTACTGACAGAAGGGCTTGGCAGGCTAAAAAGGAGGGTTTTGCCTATCCTACTTGTGACTGGACCCACCGTTGCCAGGACAACCCTTTTTGTAATGAGATTGATGAAGATTATAATGCCCCTTCCCATATCAGGTCGATGCTTTATGGTCACCCTTCAGTTTTTATTCCTATCCAAGATGGGAAACCTGTTTTGGGAAAATACCAAGAGGTGGCAGCTTTGGAATTTGACGGCCGGGATGGCACAGGTAAAAACCCTATTCGGCAAAGAACGGTCCAAATTTGGATCTATCCGGTGGAAGGAATAGAGGAACTTTAGGCTTTGTTTCTACCCTACATCCCTATCTTGACTTTGGGTATATAATATTCTCACTATGAGATTAGAAGATTTAGAGAGGACGGCAAATAATTATCGTCAAGCTCAAGCTTTAGCTTTAGCTGAGCAACGGGTCAAATTAAAAGCAAAAATTCAGGCCCGCCAATCGACAAAAGAGTCAAAAGAGTCAAAAACAAAAAAAGACGTTACCAGAACCCAGGAAATTTTAAAAGAACTCCAAGTAGATGAAGCCTTAGAGGTGATTCGTGATGAGGTTTGGAAAGAGGGAAAGATTTCCTTTGGCGATAGTGAGTTGGGTGGATCAGGCAGAGGATTGCGTCTCTGTTCCGACCCATTTCCCTATCTAACTCAGATTAGTAGAGCTGATTGGGGAAGGACACAAACTTCAGGGATTGGTTTGCAAGAGGCAAATACGACTCTGGAAGTTCTTATTACTGCGCCAAGATCTCCTGAATTTTCAGCAATTACATTAGTAGATATTGGTTCTTTTAATGTTAAGCTACGCAAATTTGACACAATCAAGGGGGTGGTTAAAAGAAGGGGAGTGGGTTTTGAGGCACTTTGGGATGGGGTGAGACTTAACAAGGGTAGAGTTAGTGTTTTTTCTATGAATAAAGACAAGCTTCCTTTACAAGCAGCAGATACGAAGTACCAACTTCTCAGTATGCTTTATAGTTATCAAGCAACCCAAAAGGAACTGGGAAGTTTACCTGCGCAGATTAGGGAGTGGACTAACAGCATGATTGATGAATTGCCTGCTACTTTACGGGAAAATGGTTTTGTGGATAGATATGAGTTGCGGGAGTGGGCACACTCAGTAAGGGAGACACCCACACTTTTAAGAGTTTTGGACAGAGCTGTCATTAAAATTTTTCCTTACGTCCTTTATCAATAACGCTAGAATTGGTTAATGAGTATAAACTTATTACAAGAACCATCCAAATTTGGATTTACACGGTAGAGGAAGTAGAAAAGTTATAACCTTTACAAATAGACACTTCAAGTAATAGAATACCAGTCAAATAAATATGAATGGTGAAAGAGAGCCTTCTTTCCATGATCAGCTGCCAGCAATTTACCGCCCGATGAATCCCAAAGTGGAGATTATTATAGGTGCCATCTTAACATCTATTCCGGCAATACGGGCACACGATGCCTTTACCCAAGGTTTTAACAATAATGGATGGTTTTTGTTAGCTGCTTCTGGGTTTGGTATGTTTCACATTATTAAAAGTGCCCGAAGATTGGTGAGAGAAAGAAAACGGCAACATTTTGGCTAGTTATTATTCAGTTGGTAAATTCTGGTCTCTCCTGACTGGAAGACTATTTTGCCTAACTGGGAAAATTTTTCTTCATTTAGATTGGTATACTTTTGCTTTTCTAAATCACCTATAAATACATAAGAGATGTTGTATTTTTGAATTAAACTTTGGGTCAGATTAATCTCTGGACTTTCATAAAGAGTGGTCACCTCAGCTGATCTTTTACCGGCCTCATCATAACTGCCTCTCCACAGCCACTCGTGAACCGGCCAGCCGATGACAGTAGGCAGACCGGTGTTAGAAGAAATTCTGGCATAATCTGTATATGAATCTCCTTGGGCTTCTAAAATCACCGGTTGGCCCTGAATGTTGTTTCTCAGCCAAAGAATGGCCTGGTAATCATTTAGATAAAGATCTTTAAGGTAACTTAAACCATCCAGACCACGATAAGTTTTTAACTCTCCGTAGTAGGAGTTGATAGCAAAATAAGGATAGATGGCAATAAAAGCAAGCAACAGAAAACATGGTGCAAGAAACAGATATGGTTTTTTAGTAAGAGTGATAAGGCGGGTAATTATGTAGCCCGAAATAAGGCCTAATATAATGAAGGCCTGATAGCCAAATTTAAAGACGGTGTTAGCCCGGTAGTGGGCAGGGTAGATGTCTTTGGCATAGAAAAACTCCGGAATCAGTATCAGTAGGGTAGCTGCCAAGGCTAGAGTGAGAACTAGGAGATCGGTAGAATTAAGTGATCTAAGTGACTTAAGTCCTTTAATAACAAAGAAGATAAAACCTATAATTATAAAGTAGGGGAAGCCCCAAAGGATCGCGAGCATCCAAAGAGGGGATCTGGCACAATGGTCGGCTTCAAAGATAAACGGTCCCAGTTTGCCCAGATTGATTAAAAATTGAGGAGCACAGAGCATGCCTACCCCCGAGGCAAAAGGTTTAAAGGCCAGCCAAAAAGGCAGGGAAAAAATAGCTGCTAAAAAAATAATGATTGCCCCTTCTTTTGCTGTGTGTAAAGCTGCAGTCAAAAAAGGGCGAGTTTGGAGATTTTTAACAAATAACACTGAGGAGATCACCAAAAGATAGATCGGTCCGTCTAAAACATTGGTCATCAGGGAAATGGCGATGAGTAAGCTAAGTAGTAAGTAGTAAGTAGCAGATAGTAGAGAAGAAGAGAAAATCTTAATAAGTAAGGCAATGAGCAGTAAAACAAAGGGGATGTTTAAGACATGGCCATGTAGATCAGAGACCACAAAGGAGTAGATGGGGAACTCATGAATGGTAAGAGGGATAAATCTGGTAGCATTAGGGTACCAGTAACCGTTAAAGTTAAACTGGAAAGGAAGAGTCCAAAAAGGCACGGGACTGTCTGCCGGAGTGTAGGTTTGGAAGAAAGCATAGATAGTCTGCAAATTGCCTCCTAAGGTGAGAAGAAAAGCTGCCAGTAAACCAGATAGTAGTATGTAGCGTGTAGTATGTAGTGAGAGTGACTTATAATGGGCTATAAACAAATGATAAAGGTTAGCTCCTAAAGAAAATCCTCCGCTTAAAGTGAGGGCAAAGAGGGTTGAAAGCATCAGGTTGTAGGTCACAGCTGAATTAATGCCTGATATTTTGGTCAGCAGGGCTGTTACAAAATGACCAAAATAATAGTAGTTGATAGAAAAAGGGGCTAACCAGATATCTTTCGGAGGCATAAACTCAGCTTTTAAGCTCGAATTGATAAAGCCAAAGTCCATAAACTTTTCCAAACCATGGATGGAAGGTTCATGAGCTTTGATATAGCTCCAAAAAATTAATCCCCCTAAAAATAACAGCTCCTCAAAAATAATAATTCTAACACTGCCTAAAAGTTGGGGAGTGAGCTGTTTTTTGTAAGCTAAAACAGTATTGATGAGCAAAAAAATTCCCAAAAGAACAATTAAGGAGAAGGTATTAAAGGGGAGAAGTTTTAAACTGGAAAAAAGCCACATGCTGTAGCCTAAAATAAGCAGGCCTAAAATTTTGGATAAAGCATAGCCTTTATCAAAAAAAGAGGGGAAAAGTAAAGTAGTGATGGGCCAAAAGATCAGCCCTAAAGCTAAAAAGATAACATACCAACTAAGAAACTCCATCTCAGCCTCATTTTAAAAGAAATCACCTGATTAATCCAGTCAGACTTCTATCCAACTCATCCAGTATTGGTAAAATTGGTAATCTTGAAAAGCTACCAAGGAAACCATAATGGCCATGGCCAACACGAGATAGGGCTTATTGGCGATCCTTTTATAAAGAGCGTATAAAGGCAAAGCTGAGAGAAGATAGATTATTGGTAAGATAGACAACGCACGGGAACCATTGGGAGGGTCAACAGTCAACACCTGCCCCAGTATAAGACCACTACCTAGGATAAATAGCCAATACCAATAACTTGGGAAATTCAATACCGCCATGATTAGCCCTGCCCAAAACAAAAGTTTTACGACATGATTTACCGCCGGGTACCCTAAAGGTAAATATCTTTTATTTTCAATATTATCGCCACTTATTGACTGCATCAGAAACCAAGATTTAAAAACTGTCGAAATCTGGTATTGCCATACCGAGCCCGGGGAATAAACTCCATGATAGGGAAGCGGCGTTGCAGAAACAGAGATAACACTCAATCTTAAGTTATATTGCTGCCAATTGTTAAAAACAGTTATCAGCCAAGGAGTGCTGATTATTAGAGAAACAACCCCAAAGATGGCATAAAAAACCACCATTTTTAATCTTTTCTTATGCTCAGATAAAATCTTGGCTGCGATTAATACAAAAGAGGCCAAAAGGTAAATATGAGCTCCTCGGTAGGTATATAAAGTCAATCCGGCCAATATACCAGCCACTATTAACCATCTTTTAGATTGTTTATCTAAAGTTTTAAGAAGACTCCATAGTAGGTATAAGCCCAAGGTGATGGCGTGGATATTTGTCCAACCAACTCGGGAAAATTGTAAGTAGTAATAGCTGAAAGAAAAAAGAAGGGTTGAAAGAAAAGCGGTGTAAGTATTGGTATATCTTTGAATAATCAAAAAGAAGGGTATTAAAGCCAAAAGACTCAAAGCTACTGAAGTCAGTCTTAAGGCCAGTAATTGATCCAGAGAACTAAATATTTTTACGACTGCTATGGCGGGATAATGAACCAGGGTGGCTTGGTTAAAATCCCATTGGAAATTGGCTGGATAATAGTTGGGAGTATCAATCATTTTATTAATATCGCGAAGGTTAGCTGGCTCATCCACAATGACTGGAGGAATAGCGGAAAGTTGCCATAAACGGGGAGGAAGTGAGAGGATCATTAAAATGATTAGACAAAGTATATTTATCCACTTGGGGTTTACTAAAAGGCGCATAAAGATTAAGGACAATTTTCTTCAATGCTATAAATAATGTAACCACTGATGGGGTTTCGATAGATGGGCTGAAATTGCTGGACAAAAAGAGGCGAGATAGGAGGGATGTTAGGATCAGAGGCAGCTCCGGGGGAAAGTTCTAAGTAATCCAGATTATTTCTAACCAGTAACTGGCAAGCTGTAGTTATATCTTGGGATCCTAAGAGCTGTTTTTGAACTTGTCCCCTGGTATCAGTATCATAACCTGCCGACCAGGCAAAATAGGGCCAGCCCATAAAGATCTTTCTCCCAGCCAGTGATGCTTTATCAAAAATATAGCTGGTGTTTAAAAAAACTGCTTGGGGGGAAGTGTTGTGGATAATCCAGGCAACATCGGGATCTTTGGGGTAGTCAGCAATCTGCATCTTACCATCGTTTAAAACAGGAAAGAAGTCAATGATCCCGGAAAAAGTTAGGACGAGTATCCAAATAATAACTAAAGGTTTTAGAAGGTAATGGGTTTTCCAAAGATAAACTAAAAAGTAGGCCGAAAACATGACCCCTAAAATCATGAAGTAATTAAAAAATTTATGGTTGCCCGCCATCTCAGGAGAGAATTGGAAGAGGTTGCCGATGATAAAAACCGGCAAAAAAGAGATTAAAATTTTGCGGGACAGGGGCGGGGCTACCCAAATACCCAGCGGTATTAAAAACAGGTGAAACCCCAGGTTAGCAAACCAGTAGCTTAATAAGTTTATTAAGTTGAGATTGGAAGCTGCCAGGTAACCCGGGACCAAAGAGAGTTTAAAGCCGGAGCCGCCGGATTGAAGGTAGAGGTATTGAGGAAGGATAAGGATGGCAGCAAGACCCAAAACAATAAAAGTTTGTTTAAAAAGGCGGGGGAAAAGGATGGTTAAGGAGATAAGAACGACTATCGTCATCAGCAGTACCGCCAAATGAAAAAAGAAGGATAGCCCTAAAGTAATTCCCAATAAGATAGATACTCCAAGGTTGGGTTTACTTTGTTTTAAAATTGGTCTTAAGAGGACCAAAATGATTATCAAAGACAGAGCATAAGCTAGGGCTAAATGCCTTTGGTTGGTATAAATATTAAGGTTCCAAAATGCTGCTACCAGCCCCTCATCATAAGGCCCAAAGGAGGGAAATTTTTGGTTATTGATAATCTCCTGGAAGAAATTTAAAGAAAGTGGATGATCCCTTAAAAAATATAAAAAGCTTAAAGTCCCATTAAAAAGAAAAAAGATGACTGATAAAAGGGCCGCAGCTTGGGAGTTAAAAATTTTTTTGGTAAAGTAGTAGATGATTATTAAAAGAGAGGCAAAGCCTAAAGCTGAAGGGATGTTTAAGGACCAATCTATCCTTAACCCAACTTTTTCTAAAGTTCCTACTAACAGATAAAACAGAAAGTGATAATGGATAGGCGGGCCAGCAAAGAGGGGATATTGGGGGGGGAAGTTCTCTCCAAAAGAAAAAGATTTGATTAAAGGAATGTGGCTGGAAAAATCACTCCAGGCCTTGGTGGCAATTTGCATGGTCCCCTGACTATCAGAAAAGGTGTGGAACATCAGCCAGAAACTGAATATTAAGGAGAAAGTGATGATAATTATTTCTAAATAACCGGATTTCAACATTATCCTTTACCCATACTACCTACTCACTATTAACTTAGCTATCTTTTCTCCCATCTCGATAGCGTAGTTGGTGCCTCGATCCCAAGGGTAAACCATATCTAAATTAGCCAGATAAACATCTTTTAAAGGAGTTTGGAATTGAGGAATCAGCTTAGGGTAATCTGTAGTAACCACTGGTTGGGCAAAGGGAGCTATGAATAATTTGCAATTTAAAATTGACAATTTATAATTTTTGTTTATTTGGGACAAGTAAGGATCGAAAACCTTGAGAAGTTCTTCGGCTGTCATTTTCAGATAGGGGTGATCTGGTGGCAAATAATTACCAATATATAAAATATGCTGGCCTCCATAGTGTTGGGGGTCCATAAAGTTGGTGTGCTCAGCCAAAACTAAAAAAGGAAAACTTTGGTCAGTAATATTTAACCAATATGTTCCATTTAAAAACGGTTTTTTTAATATCAAGATTAAGTTTAAGGTATGAAGGTGAGGGATAGAAGAGATCCTTTTGATATAATCCTTGGGCAATCCGGAAGCTATTTTGGCAAAGATAGGAGAAGGCAGGGTAACGATCGCTTTGTCAAAGTTTTGAGTTATTTGTTTTTTGTCTTTAGTTTTTAGTTGAAGTCTGACAACTCGCCTCGCGGCGTAGCGGGCTGAAGACTGATGACTGATAGCTGATACTTTGGTCCTCAGTTTAATATCTCCTCCCAGTTTACTAATTTCATCAGCCAACTTTTCCAAAAAAGTCTGGAAACCACCTTCTGGATAAGATAAAGAGGGAGTCCTTTTTTTGATCCTGGCCCAAAACCAGGTTAAAGCAATCTCTTCTTTAAATTTGCCAAACTTACCATCAAACAGAGGGTCCCAAATTAGCTTTGTTGATTTTGCCCCCATAACTTTTCTTATCCAAGGTAGGGCTTTTTGCCCTTCCAGTAATTTTTGATTAGGCAAAAGTTTTAAAAATAAAGCTCCTAAACCTGTTCTTAATTTGTCTGTTAAAGAAAAGTAGGGGAAAGAGATGATGGTGGAGGGGGAATCAAAAGGCACAGCTTTCCCATTTACATAAACATCAGTTCTAGGTCTTTTGATAGCTACAGGGTGATTTAGTTCTTTAGCTAAATTTAAAACAGAGGCATCATTGGTAAACCAATGATGGTAAGCTTTTTCCAAAGTCCACTGCCAACTTAAGTCTTTAAATCCTGCTGCCAGCCCTCCAACCTCGGATTCTTTTTCAAAGACAGTGACCTCCTGCCCAGTTTGCAGCAGCCTTAAGGCAGCCGTCAATCCAGTAAAACCAGCACCAAGCACTGCTATTTTCACGAATATATTTTACCTTATTTTAAATCCGTTGCATCATAAACTATTTTCTGTTAATCTTTCAACCATGAGCAAGAAAGTTATTACAGATAGTGTTCCTCAGCATATTGCCATAGTTATGGACGGTAACCGCCGTTGGGCAAGGTCCAAGGGTTTGCCAGAAGGTAAGGGCCATGAAGCTGGAGCTGATGCTTTAGAAATGATTGTGGAGGCAGCAGCTAAACTTGGTATTAAAACTGTCACCGTTTATGCTCTCTCTACAGAAAATATTAGGGAAAGGGCCAGACGGGAAATCTCCGGCATTTTTAAATTACTTAGAAAAGGCTACAACACTAAACTAAAAAGGATGATGGGAAACGGAGTGAGAGTGGATATTTTGGGTGAGAGAAGTGGGCTTCCTAAAGTTATTCAAAAAATTATTGAGGAGATAAAGAAAACCTATATTAAAAACGAATCAATCAAACTAAATATCGCCTTAAACTATGGCGGTAGAAAAGAGTTAATGAATGCCGTTAAAGATTTAATTAAAGAGGGGATAGATGTAGATAAGATTAACGAGACTATTATTGATAAACATCTTTATACAAATGGTCAGTCTAATCCTGAGCTGGTTATCAGGACCGGCGGACATATAAGATTATCTAACTTTTTGCTTTGGCAGACCGCTTACTCTGAGTTGTACTTTACTAAAAAGTTCTGGCCTGATTTTGGTCCGCAAGACTTAAAGAAGGCGGTCTTGTGGTATCAATCCCAACAAAGAAATTTTGGCAAGTGATTAGTAAATTTCGCTCCAAATTAAGGAATCCCGGGCAAAGATTGTCCGTAAAACCACCAGATATTTAGGATCAAAATTGATCCTTTCTGCTTCCTGCGTTGAGTTGTTTTGCAGATAGCGGACAAAGCGGGTTTCTCCGATAGTATCCCCGTCTTCTGAAGTGTCGGCACCATCTAAAGCAACGACGCTGCCGTTGATAATAAGCTGCTGGGTTTGAATCTCTGAGCACCCTCCAAAATAGGCGCTGCAAAAGGGTCCAAAGGTGACCATAAAGGCATTGACTTGAGTGACCTCATAGCCGATCCTAATCTCTCCTTGGACGATAAAGATGATTCCGGAAGTGGAGGTACCGTAGTTAAAAGTTTTATCTATCGGGTTAATGGTTAAATTACCATCAATAAAGATTACTCCGATCTTGGTACCAGTAATATCACCACTTAAGTTGAGATCTCCCTGAATATGGTAAATAGTGTCGTTGCTGTTTAAATTGATATCGTTTTCAGTTTTATCTCCGGGCGTAAAACGGACAATGTTAATCCCGGCCGGAAGTTTAGCTTGATCAAGGTAAATTGATTTAATATCGGCATAAGATTTGATTGACTGCAGTTGACTGATTGAGGCAGAGCTTGAGGCAATACAAAAGGGGGTAGTGTCTAAGATAGCATAGCGGCCGAGCTTACTTTCGTCGACAATGCTTAAAAGTCCTCCTTCTACATTAATCGAACTTCTAATAGTAGGGCAGATTACAGCTTGGACCAAAGATGGGGAGACCCAAGTTTTAATGGCCACTACGGCTAAAAGGGAAACAAACAGCAGCAAATAAACCAAAAAATGGGTTTTCATCGGTTGGTATGGACATCCCCGCCGGAGGTTTTCAGCCAAGCCGGAGTACAGTTGCTATCATTAACAGTAATAGATGGAGCATCAAAAGTATGGTTATTCTGGCCGGTTTTATCGTTTTTCCCGCCGACAGTGTACTCTTTAATAGAATAAATATAAGCGCTGCCTGTGGCTACACTGCTGTCACTGTAGCCACCATTATCGCCGGGGAAAGGTAAGGCGATGCTATTTTTTAGAAGCTCAAAAGAAGAGACCCCTTTACCCACTAATAAATTAGAGGGCCAAAAGACGTTAATGACGTAAATGCCGGTCATGGATTTACGGCAGTTGGCGGTAACCTGCATTGGTCCCCAGAAAGATAAAGACTGGCCAACTAGGGCATCAGCTGAACCATCGGTCTGCAACCCCTTGGCATTGCCATAGAGACGGAACTCATAAGCTCCACCGGTAGGCAGAGTCCAGGTACTGGAAAAAGGGTTACACTGGCCGGAAAGCCAGGGGAAGTCAGGTATGTTTCCCAAACCTGTTCGGCATCCATTTGGATCTCCTATATTGCCTGTATAAACCCAACTACCTCCGTTATAAGTATCCTCCTTATTATTTTTGGCCGGAGTGCCAATCCCTTCAACGGCAAACAACCCTATCCAATCACCTTGGGTGGCTACTTCAGCCTGAGTAGGAATAATTTTTAAACGGGGGAGAGGCAAGGTTAAGGAAAGGGTGGCGATAATAATTCCTATTACCAGAGCTAAGACTAATCTTTTTTTAGGAAGTTTAACTTTTCTCATCTAATATCAGCATATATAGATGTCAATCTTCTGTCAACTAAGGGAACAACTAAGGGGAGATGAGGTTGTCTTTAATGGATTTACACAACTATAAAGAGCTAATCAATTACCTACTGCAACCCAATTAACTGTTAATTGTTTTGCACCACTAGCGTCATCATTATGCCAGGCAGAAATATCGACATAAGTAGTGGTTGCCTTGTTTGCACTTGAATTTCCGTAATACCATGTGCTAGTTCCTTCAATCGCAAGGTTGGTGACAACAGCCGGAGGATTAGTGAAGGGCGTACTGAAGTAGACTCTAGTGATACTACGAGTCCACGGATCTTGGAGTGGGGTAGTATACTTTCCTGTTTCAGTACGCACACCTCCACCCGGCCAGGTAGATCTGCAATCATTGTTCATACAAAGCCCGCTCTGGCCTTTTACATAACCTGCTACATCTAATTTTTGAGTTGGTCCTGTTGTCCCGATGCCGACGTTGCCGCTCGAATTCCAGGCCAGTGCAGTCACTTTTGTGCCACTTTGATTTGTTCCCAGCCGACCTCCTAAATAGCCATAGAGAACAGGACCATTCACGTCATCACTGGCGCCCCACAATTTCCCTGGACCACCATAGAATCCAACACCATGATTTCCGTCTACCCCCCCGTTCCCCTAAAGTAAATATCGTTATCTCGCATACCTAGATTACCCGCAACGTCGAGTTTATTATATGGTGTCACCGTCCCGATGCCGACGTTGCCACCATCAACAATTAAATTAGCTACACCACCCCCCGTATTTTTAATTGTCACAGCTGTGTTAGCGGCATTATAGAAATCAAATGTGGCATTGCCGCTGTTACCTATCCACCAAAGATTTGCTCCACCGCCAATTTTTATTCCATTAACAGGATACAAATCTATCCATCCCGTTGGTGTATATAAATCCAAATTGCCAGTAGATGCAACAATATAAGGGGCAGTTTCTCCTCCGCCTGTTGTTTGCAAGGTGATTGTTCCTTCGGTTGCTCCAGCTGTGCCAACACTTATTGCGTTTCTAACATCCAAGGCTGCCCCCGGCGCCGTTGTCCCAATACCGACATTGTTACCTATGGTGGTAGGATATAGATTATTGCCGGAGAGTGTCCAATAACCACCTGATGATCCGGCAATGCAAGTTGTATCACCATCTGTACAGATCTTTCTCCAGGGTCCGGCTGAGGTAGTGGCAGTATATAAAGCCGGAGCCACCAAGTCTAAATCAAATCCACCCAGATCATCTTCAATATAATAACCTCTATTGCCTAAATACAACCTTCCCTCCCCTGGGGCTTTTACTCTATTAGCAGGAGCAGTACCAATACCCACATCACCGGAGATAGCTACATTGTAGTTGATATCCTGATAAGTAGGGGAGGAAGTAGCAGCCAGCACCTCTGACTGGAAATCAGAATCAATGGTGAATTTATTGGGTAAAAACAGACTTTCTGCCAAGGCCTGTTTGACCTGAGGGGCTAAACTTAGGGTTAAAGTTACTCCCAACACTACCAGGAGAATAATAACAGCTTTTTTCACTTTAATTTCACTGTATAAGA